>Ga0265297_10000023_pt1 | contig 679916 bp, 636 predicted proteins | sample Munlanlwell13791_FD_192502 | JGI IMG/M metagenome (GOLD analysis project Ga0265297, IMG submission 192502) | Leachate microbial communities from a municipal landfill in Southern Ontario, Canada - Leachate well 137-91 | ecosystem: Engineered > Solid waste > Landfill > Unclassified | place... | reverse complement strand
GTGGACGTTCAGGTCATCGAGGAAATCATTGCCGGAGCGGGCACGGGCGGGGGGCCGCACATCCGCATTTTTAACAATGCCGGTGAGCTGCAGGACCAGTTCTTCGCGTACGCCGAGTCGTTCCGCGGCGGCGTGAACGTGGCGACATTACCGGAGTAGCACGCATGAAAATAGTTGACCGATTATTAGCTTCTCAATATATCCAACGGCACCCATCGCTCCCTGAGTTTTTTAAGTTTGCTGTTGTCGGGGGCATCGGGACGATTGTTGATTTTGGCATTTATGCCCTCTTCACGAGGGTATTTCTTGTTTACTATATCGTCGCACGCGTCTTCAGTGTGCTTATAGCGATTCTTAATAATTTTTTACTCAACAAGTACTGGACTTTCAAAAAAGGAAAAAGCGGGCGTGGAGCCGCCGAGTCGATAAAGTTTTTTATCGTCAGCGTCGCGAATATTTTCCTTAATCTTGGGATTATGTATGCCATCATCGAATTTACGCCGGCAGAGAAAATATTTGGCGCGTATGAAGATTTTTTTGCAATAGCGGCGGCCATAGCCATAGTGCTTTTTAGCAACTATTTCGGCAATAAATACTGGACATTTAAAGATTCAGGCAGTAAAGACACGAAAAGTAGGTTCAACTTGCCAAAGCAGCCATAAATAGGTATACTATAACCTGAATATGCAGCTATCCATAGTAATTCCGGCATACAACGAGGGAGGGCGAATCACTACAACACTCGAATCATACTGCTCATTTTACCAGGGCCGGGATGCTGAAATTATTGTTATTTTAAACGGATGCAGGGATGCTACTCTCGATATTGTAAAGAGTTTTCGCGGCCGGTATCCGAATGTAGTGCGGTTTAAGGATTTTGAGGAAGCACTCGGAAAGGGCGGAGCCGTTCATGAAGGGTTTAAGATCGCTAAAGGTGAGTTCGTTGGATTTCTCGATGCGGATGGATCAACCGCTCCCGAAGAATTCCAAAAGCTTACGCGTGCGATTGACGGCGCAGACGGGGCAATCGCGTCCCGCTGGAAGCAGGGATCAATCGTTGAGGGCAGGAAGCATTTTAGGAAAATTGTCAGCCTCGGTTTCGTCATTGTCGTTCGGATTTTATTTTGGTTGCCGTTCAATGACACGCAATGCGGCGCTAAAGTTTTTAAGCGGAAGCTCATCGATACGGTACTGCCAGAGCTGGTGATTACAAACATGGCATTTGACGTTGAACTCTTGTACCGGGCCCGAAAGCACGGCTTCAGCATTAAAGAGATCCCTTCACATTGGATAGATAAAAGCAGTTCAACCGTGCTCGGATCGCCTTCGCAGGTAGCAGGAAGCGGTATCGGCATGCTCTTATCGCTGATACGGATACGATTAACGAGATAATTTTCTATGTCACCAACAAAACCAATTATTTCACGGAAGAATATTATCGTGACTGGCGGCGCGGGATTCATTGGTTCGCACCTTTGTGATGAGCTCATTAAGAAACACAACATCATCTGTATTGATAACTTTGCTTCGAGCAGCGTTGAAAATATTAAACACCTGCTCGAGAATCCACGCTTTGAATTTATCAAGCACGATGTCAGCGATCCCATGAATTTGGCAGAGCTGCACGAGCTGGACAAATTCAAGGTTAAGTTTCAGGGGGTCCAGGAAATTTACCACTTAGCATGCCCTACCTCACCGAAGAATTTTAATGCGCTTCGGATCCAGACTCTGCGGGCAAACAGCGTCGGGATGCTCAATGTGCTTGACGTGGCGCGGGAGTATGGCGCTAAGGTGCTGCTTGCTTCATCTGCCGTCGTTTACGGGCCTCGCTACCAAGATGCGCCGAGGTTTCCCGAAGACTATCTCGGATACGTCAATGCGAACAGCCCCCGCAGCTGTTATGACGAGGGCAAGCGATTCGCCGAATCGGCCGTTACGACGTACCGCGACGTCTACAACGTCAATATTAAGATTGCGCGCATCTTCCGTACGTACGGCCCTCGGCTGTCGCTCTTTGACGGCCATATGATTCCTGATTTTGTCCTCCAAGCGCTCAATAATAAACCGCTCATTATTTACGGCGATCAGAGCTTTACGACTTCATTATGCTATGTATCGGACATTATCGAAGGGTTGATAAAGCTCATGGGCTCAAAGGAGTCGGGGCCGATCAATTTCGGTCAATATGAAGAGTACGCGATGGACGACATTGCAAAAAAAATAATTGAAGTCACGGGTTCCCGCTCGACGGTATCCTACAAGGACCCACTTCTTTTTATGTCGCCGCTCGGGTTGCCTGACGTGACACAGGCTAAACAGAAGCTCGGCTGGTATCCGCTCGTATCTCTCGAGGACGGACTTCAGCAGACCATTGAGTACATTAAAGCAAACCTCAATATACTTCAGCCGCTCCTTTGGAAGTATGACGAAAAAGAATAGTAATCGGAATTCCAGTAACGTATGAGCAGAATGCTGGTAACTGGAGGAGCCGGTTTTATCGGTTCTCATCTCGTTGATATGCTCTTGCGGCACGGGCACTCGGTTTCGGTAGTTGATGATTTATCAACCGGAAGGCGCAGCCAAGTCCAAAAACGTGCGAGATTTTTTAAAGCTAACGTTTGCAGCCCTCGGTTACGCGGGATTTTTAGCCAAGCCAAACCTGACTGCGTCTTTCACCTCGCTGCCCAGAAAAGTATCAGCAGATCGGTTGCGAACCCGGCATTTGACGCAGAGCAGAATATTATTGGTTCTCTGAATGTTTTGCAGCAGTGTGTGAAAGCTGGAGTGAAGAAATTCATTTTTTCTTCAACCGGCGGCGCTATTTATGGCGATACGCCGCATATGCCGACTGACGAGAAGCACATCGAACAGCCGGTCTCGCCGTACGGCGTCGCGAAACTCGCGATTGACAAGTATCTCCACTACTACCATTCCGTATACGGCCTCAGGTACGTTTCATTGCGGTACGCAAACGTATACGGCCCGCGGCAGGATCCAGAAGGAGAGGCGGGCGTGGTGGCGATATTTTTAGATCGAATACTGAAGCACCGGCAAGCATTGATCAACGGACATGGCAGGCAGACCCGGGATTACGTATACGTCGATGATGTCATAGCTGCGAATCGAGTTGCGCTGAGACCAAAGCTCCTCGGCATTTACAATATTGGAACCTCGCGGCAGACGAGCGTTAATAATTTATTTCGTAAATTAAAGAAAATATCAGGCACCGCGATGCCGGAAAAGCACGCGCGTCCGATGAAGGGCGAGCAGCAGCGGAGCTGCCTGAGCTACCGCAAGATACAGCATGCCGCTGGGTGGAAGCCCCGCGTACCGCTCGAACAAGGCCTTGCATTAACTTATGAATGGTTTAAGGAACACTATGAAAAAAAATATTCGTAAGAAGAGGGGATTACGGCAGCATGCACTGCAGATGCCTGCGAAGAAAAAACGCACGATCGTGACGGTTGTCGGCGTAGGATACGTTGGTTTGCCGCTTGCGTGCCTTTGCGGCGAAAAGGGATTTCTAACGTATGGAATATCGACCGATAAAAAGAAGGTAAGCCAGATCAATAACGGCCAGTCGCCGATTAAGGGAGACCCGGTCCTGCAGCAGTGGGTATCAAAGAAATTTCTCACTGCAACGACGAAATTTGACACCGTACGCCGTTCTGACATCATCATCATTTGCGTACCGACCCCAATCGATAAACACTACAATCCCGATTTATCACCGGTCAGATCCGCGTCAAAAAATATTGCAAAGCACCTCAAGAAGGGCCAGCTCGTGATCATGGAATCAACGGTCAACCCGGGAGTATGTGAAGAGGTAATTATCCCAATTCTTGAAAAAGGATCAGGATTGAAAGTCGGCAAAGATATCCACCTTGCGCATTGTCCGGAGCGCATCAATCCCGGAGATCCCACGTGGAATGTCCGCAATATCCCCCGGTGCGTCGGCGCAGGCAGTAAAGCAGGTTTGCAAAAAGCGCTTGCATTCTATAAAAAAATTCTGGTGGGGGAAGTGCGGCCCATGAAATCCCTCAAGGAGGCTGAGGCGACAAAAATCATTGAAAACTCGTTTCGGGACATTAATATCGCATTTGTCAATGAGCTCGCAAAGTCTTTTGACGTGCTCGGCATTGATTTGCTTGACGTTATCGAGGGTTCAAAGACGAAACCATTCGCTTTTATGGCACACTACCCTTCGTGCGGCGTCGGAGGGCATTGCATCCCTGTCGATCCGTACTATCTCATCGAGCGCGCGCGGAAGGCGGGTTTTGACCACCGTTTCCTCAAGCTCGCACGGGAGATAAACAATAGCATGCCGCGGTATACGGTTGATTTGCTCGCCCGCGCCCTCAATGAAATAAAACTGCCGGTCAGGGGCACGAAGGTAGGTTTGCTCGGTTTGTCCTACAAAGCAAACATTGATGACCTGCGTGAAAGCCCGGCGCTCAAGATACTTGAATTGTTGAAGGAAGAAGGGGCCCAGGTTGAAGTTTTTGACCCGTTCTTCCCGGAGCGCTCTACGGCAAAAGATATCAGTGCAATCCTCAAGCGCGTTGACGCGGTCGTCCTCGCTACGAATCACCGCCAGTTTATTGACATTCCTATTCAAGCGTTTAAAAAAAACAAGGTGAAAGTTATCGTTGACGGAAAAAATTGCTTGCACAAGGAAAAGATTTCAAAACTTGGAATTATCTATAAGGGGATAGGGAGATGAAACTCGTCGTACTCATACCGGCTTTCAACGAGGAACATACGATCGGCAGAGTTATTGAATTAATACCTCACCAGATTGCGGGTATTGATACCGTCGAAGTCATCGTTATTGATGACGGATCAACGGACAAAACAGCGTTTTTAGCGCGTGAGAAGGGGGCTACGGTAGTAAGCCATGCGACTAATATGGGAGTCGGCGCGGCTTTTTCAACCGGTGTTTTGACTGCGCTCAAGCATGGCGGTGACGTTATCGTCAATATGGATGCCGACTTGCAGTTTGATCCATTCGACATACCTGCCTTGATCCAGCCAATCCTCAATGGCATCGCCGGCTTTGTTACCGCTTCTCGGTTTAAAGATAAAAGTTTAACGCCGAAAATGCCGTTTTTCAAGAAATTTGGTAATCATTTTGTTGCCGGGATTATTAATTTCATCACAAAGCAGCATTTTACCGACGTTTCGTGCGGTTTTCGTGCGATGAACCATGATACCGCACTCCGAATAAATCTTTTTGGTGATTTTACCTATACCCAAGAGACGTTTATCGATTTAGTGCAGAAAAAAGTCCCGGTCATTGAAATACCGCTGAAAATTCGCGGCCAGCGGGAACATGGTGATTCCCGTGTAGCAAAAAATGTAATTCGGTACGGTATTCGGTCGCTGATCATCATGCTGCGCGCCATGAGAGATTTTAAACCGCTGAAATTTTTTGGGATTATCGGGCTGGCCTTAATCGGCATCGGTTTTGTTGTGGAGTTATTTGTATTTATTCACTGGGCTGCAACCGGCAATACAGCACCGTTCCAATCATTAATCATCGTTGGCGGTGTTTTTGTGATACTTGGTTTTCTACTCATTATTCTCGCTCTCATAGCGGATATGATGGGGAGAATACGGAGGATTGAGGAAGAAAATCTGTACTTTAATAAGAAACAGCACTACAATCATAGATCGCTTCGTTGACGTACAAGTACTATCATGATGGACAAACGGAAGATTTTAGTTACAACAACGACATTTCCTCGCTGGGAATCAGATAGCACGCCTCTCTTTGTTTTTGAACTCGCACGCCGGCTGGCCAGTACCTACGATGTGACGGTTATGGCACCTCACTATGACGGGGCTAAGAAAAGAGAACGGATGGGCGAGGTAACCGTTGTGCGGTACCAGTATTTTTGGCCGGCATCGCTGCAGAAGCTGTGCTATAGGGGAGGCATTCAGCCGAATTTAAAAAGAAATAAGCTGCTGTATATCCAAGTTCCGCTTCTTTTTTTATTTCAGCTCCTTGCCACGGTTCGGCTGGTGCGCAGAGAGCGTATACACCTCATCCACGCCCACTGGATCGTCCCCCAAGGATTTTTAGCGGCGTTGGCTAGTAAAATCACCGACATTCCTTTTGTAGTTACTATCCATGGTGATGATATTTTGCAAGCACGTTCAATTATCGGCCGTTCCCTCATACAATATTGTCTTTCGCGTTGCAGCGAATGTACGGTCAACAGTACGGCCACCGGTCAGCTGACTGGGCATGCCAGTACGCGGGCATTGATTTCCACCATACCAATGGGCGTTTCAGTAGAGACGTTCAACCCTTTGAAACGGTCGATGAGCTTGAGGGCTTCTCTTCATATTACCGGACCCTGGCTTCTCTTTGTTGGGCGGCTTGCTGAAAAAAAAGGAGTAAGATACCTCATCGAAGCCATGCCGCGCATATTAGAAAAATATTCGGATGCGGTACTCGTTGTTATTGGAGATGGGGTGCTCAAGGATCAGCTGTACGATGCTGTTAATGCACTCCATATAAAAAAAAGTGTAAAGTTTATTGGCAGCTTACCCAATAGTCAGTTACCGCCGTACTTTGCCACGGCAGACGTATTTATCGGCCCTTCGACATCAGATGGCTTAGAAGGGCTCGGCGTCGTCTTCTTAGAAGCACTCGCCTCAGGGGTCAATGTTGTAGCTTCTGATGTTGGCGGCATCTCGGATATCATTACCAACGGCATGACAGGCATGCTCGTTCCAGAAAAGCAGCCACGGGCAATCGCCGATGCGGTAATAGAGCTCTTGAATAATGCACCGCTCAGGCATACGCTAAAACAAAATGGCTTAGAGCGCGTGTATCGCCAGTTTAGCTGGGATTCAGTGACAAGTCGTTTTATTGAAGTTTTTCAAAAATACATATAAATAGGCTTATTACAGTGCGATTTAATGTTTAGGTTGGCGCAGGTATGAAATATCAGCAGCGATTTTCATCGGTAAATTCCTCTGTCCTTGACCCAGACGTACGCATCAATAAGGCAAAAAAAATTGTTACGATTATTGAACATTTTTTTAATAGCACGGGCGGCAGCCTGGCCAATTCAATCTGCGTTGACATCGGTGGATCAGCGGGATTCACAGCGGTTGAGCTGAGCAAACGGGCAAAAGAAGTCTATGTTGTGGACATTGATGAACAAGCACTGGAGTATGGCAAGAAACATAACTGTGCTAAAAATATTCATTACCAAGTCGGCGATGCGATGCGATTGCCCTTTCGAAATGATTCCATTTCAGTTGTCATCTGCAATCAAGTTTACGAGCACGTGCCGTCATCTGAAATATTAATGCGTGAGATTTATCGGATATTAAAAGAGAATGGAATCTGCTATTTTGGAGCCGGTAACCGATTCAAAGTAATGGAGCCCCACTATCACCTTCCTTTTTTGTCATGGCTCCCAAAATCATTGGCGAATTTTTATATGAAAAGTGTAAAAAAAGGAGAAAAATATTATGAAAATCATTTATCATACTTTAATTTAAAAAAAATTATTGCACCGTTCACGGTTATTGATTACACTTATCGGGTGCTTTCTGAACCGGAAAGATTTTTTAATACGGATGTTGTTAAATCAAATTCCTTGCTGACAAAAATTCCTCGAAGAGTATACGCATGCTTGAAGCCATTGTCTCCTGGATTTATTTTCATTTTGAAAAAGCAGGGTTCTTAATTTGAATATGCAAAAAATTAAAATCGCATTTGTTTGGTCTCATAGCTTAGGTGATTTTATTGTCGCTTCGCCGATATTACAATCAATCAAAAAACGGTATCCCAATTCTGAAATAAAGTACATTGCGGCCGATACTCCGCATCAGGAGTTGTTTTTGTCTCACCCGTCAATTGATACATTCTTTGAAATTAAACGAAAAAAAAATTTATTATTGTGGAAAAGCATGATTCAGTTACGCAGGATGAGATTTGACATCCTCTTTTCTCCGTTTCCGCAGGCATATAAGTCAAGAATGCTGCTACGCTTCATCAAAGCTAAAAAAAAGTTCGTTTCTAAAGAAAAAATTTTCAGTAATAAAAATATTATTGAAAAGGGCTTTTCAACGCTCCGTCAAGACGGAATTGCCGATAGTATTGACCCTGCGAAACCGATATGGCCGTTCGATCTGCGCAACGTGGATGAAACAGTCAATACAATTTTATACAGACACCAGATTAACTCGGGAGATAGAATAATTATTATCCACTGCGGGTATAAACAGGGTTATCTGAATCGTTCCTGGGGAAGCGTAAAATGGGCGCAAGTCATTGATCACCTCACTCGCCATGCCAGCAATAAAATTTTTTTTATTGGTGCAGGCAGCGATGGCATTATTGCAAATGAAGTATTCTCACGCATTCGAAAGAGCACTGCGGTAATCAATCTCATAGATCAGTTTAACATTAAAGAATTAGCAGCGTTTATCAATCAGGCATTTTTATTGATTACCCACAATTCAGGGCCAATGTGGATTGGCGCTGCGTTAAAAAAGCGCCAAATCGCAATTTGCGGCCCTTCTTCATTCCAGTGGGATCCGTACAATAGCAATGCAAAAATTGTCAGAAATATTATAAATCGAAAAAAATGCAATCCCCCTTGCGATGCAAAAAAATGCGCTTACGCTGACCGGCTTTGCATGGAATCAATCAGTGTATCAGATGTTATAGCTGCAATCGATACGCTTATGGCACAACCTATATGAAGCACATTACGTGTACCGTATGCGGCAGTAACCAATATGCTTTCCTGTACCTTGCAGCAAGGTCTGGAAATGTTTATAATGTCGTTCAGTGCGGCTCTTGTGGAATGGTATTAATAAATCCACAACCCGACCAGCATTCAATCGGCGAGTACTACGCTACGGCATATGACTATTCGTACATGTACCGCATGCGCACAGGAAGAAGTGAACGGCGTGATATTAGGATAGTTGATAAAGCAGCATCTCGAAAAGGTGCGATGTTGGACGTAGGCTGCGGCTCCGGGCTTTTCGTCCTTGCTGCAAAAAAAGAAGGGTGGCATGTTCGAGGAATTGATTTTTCGAAAAAAGCGGTCCGCCATGGGCAGCAAAAGCTGGGCGTTGAAATCGAATGCGCAGATTTGCTCACCTACTTGCCTGAAAGGAAATTCGACGTGATGGCGATGCGCCATATCATAGAACACACGGTTGACCCAGCGAGTTACATTCAGCGCGCTGCGCAGCTGTTGGAAGCAAATGGCGTACTGTATATTAAGACGCCAAATATCGCGAGTTTCGCGGCACGATTTTCTCGCGGCGTATGGGAGTGGATGTCGCCTCCGGCGCACCTTTTTTTCTTTTCTCCAGCAACATTGCGCTTATTACTTGAAAAAAACGGTTTTGGCGTAGTCAGTATCAAGACGAGAAGGGGAGATGCGCATTCGCTATTGCTCACACTGCTCTTTGCAGTTCTCTGCAGGGCAGGTATTATTAAAGGGAAACGCAGTTCCGCGGCACATGGCCAGGAACAATCGATCCGAAAGAGAAACTACGTGCTCTACAGGTTCGTTAATGCGGCAGGCATGTTGCTGATTCCTATAGAATACCTTCTGAATATATTTAAACGTGGACCAGAACTCATTGCTGTAGCAAGAGTTAAAAAGTAGTTATCATGGGTGCGTTATTCCATATCAATAAAAATTTTTTAGAAAATTTATTCATCCGGTCCATTGTCATAATCCTCGGAATTTTTAGTATTGCACTCTGCTGCGCCGTTTTGGATGCGTACACGTTTTTTCAAGCAGCTCTGCCTGCCCTCTGCCTGCTCGCTGCCGTCTATAGTATCGCTGTAATCGTAGTCAACCGTAAAGCCATCCAATTTAAAAATTACCGAATAGACTATTTGACGATTTGTTTTATATTATTGATATGTACCATCAGCTCATTCTACTTTTCGGAGTATCTCATCGAAGGCGGCCATGATCAAGGGGGGTACCTTGAATCTGGGATACTGCTTGCCAAGACCGGTTCGCTGTGGCTTGATCCAGCGGAAACGCCTTTTGCGTATGCGGTTCCCGGTTTTTTCCCGTATGAAAACGGCTTATTGCGGCACCACTTTGTTCCCGGGAATGCCGTATTTTTATCAATCTTCTATTCGCTCTTTGGCATCAGTGGCATAAAAGTCGCCAATTGCTTTATTCTTTTCTTTTCTACTTCGCTGATTTACTTTTTGCTCAAGCGTGTCAAGAACTGGAAAATTGGCGTGCTGTGGGTCATCTTTTTTCTGCTAAATTACTATACATTATATTTTTCGCGATCGACGTTTGTTGAAAACCTCCAGCTTTTATTCACATGGTTTTACGTTTATTCGTTTGTCCGGGGCTTCCAAAAAAAGCAATTTGGGTGGATAGTTTTTTCTCTCGTACCGCTTGTTCTGCTCATGACAGTCCGGCTCGAAGCGTTTTTATACATTATCGTGTACTGTTTGATCGTTATTGTTTTTTTGTTCAGAAAAACGGTAAAAATAAACTTCCGGCATTGGTGGAAGTATCTTTTGCCAGTCCTCTTCGGCGTGGCGGTATTACTGAGCCTGCTTGAGTTTGATCCGTCTTTTCTTGATCCTGCGCTCAGTTTCATCAAAGATAACCAAGTCGAAGCGTCGCTCGCATGGGGCCCTGCTGAGTATGTCCCGTACAATCAGCAGGTCTTTATTTTTGCCAGCATGTTTTACATGTTTACTCCTGTTTTTGTGATGATATTTTTTCTTGGGGTGGTCAATTTTTTCCAAGAAGAGAGGGTGGTGAAGCAGAAACTCATGCTCGTCTTTTTTCTCATACTTCCGCAGTTCGCATTTTTACTGCGCCCGGGTATCGCTTTTTATCTTCCCTGGTTTGTACGCCGCTACTGGGCAGTATTTTTCACGTTTGCATTTATCTTATTCGCATGTTTTTTGGTGAACAAAAGCGGCCTCTTGCACCGTGCATCCAGGAAAATCTTTATCACGATTACGGTGCTTCTCTTTATCATCATTTCGTTGCCGGGCATAACAATGCTGCTGTCCGCCAACGGTGGTGGGATGCTCGAGTATGAAGAAAAAATTGCATCACATTTCACTGAGAATGATGTTGTATTTTTTTGGGACCGGTACCGGTATGAAAATTTTGGGCCGCCGCTCTTTTTTCTCTACGATACGAACGTTGCATTCGACAGGATTCCTGCTTTTGGAAAAGAAATATACGCTTCCATCATGAAAGAATACGACAATGTCTATTTGGCATCGACCAAGGAGTTAACCGGCGACTCGATACATCCGTACTTTGACGGTCATCTCGAGTTTGTTGAGAAGATGACGTCGTCAATAATGAAAATTGCCGGATCGACATGCGATCTCCGCAAGTATCTCACTACCCCAAGCCTTTTTCGCAGCTACGCTCAGTTTGAGGGAGACTGCACCAAGAACAACCCTCCTCTTCCGTCATCAACAGCCCAAATCAGCCTTAATTTGTATAGAGTTGAAGGTCAGTTCGTTCAGGAGTTTATTTCGCAATACTATGATGAAAACTTGACGGTGGATAGCAAAACAAAAAATATTTGGCACTAGCTAGTTTTTCATGAGGCCATCGATAATACCGCGGTAAAAATAAAAGATTTGAAGGAAATTTCCCCGCCAGAGAAAGCGTGCCACCCAGAGAGGCTGCTTGACCGCAAGAAAAACAATGACAAAGACGCCATATTTAAACCAAATAAAGTTTCTTTTTATAAGCCAAAATTTATTGCGCGTGACAAGGTACGTATAGTTTGGGGAAAAAGATGTTAATGATTGGTTAATTTTGTGCCAAATAACGGACGCTGGCGCATACACTGATTGGTATCCGTGTTTTTTAGCACGTAAACAAAAGTCGCCATCTTCACCGTAGCAAAAATACGAAGGATCAAGCAACCCAACTGTTTTAAAAACTGAAGTCCTAATGAGCATAGCACTGCCGACAACAAATTCTGAGTCAAAGTAAGGCATATCAGCAGGCACGTGCCTTTCTTTTTGAAAATGCTTAATGCTTCCTTGCCACCAAGCGATTTTTGCCCCGTTACACCAAATTCGGTTAGTTTTCCTTTCGGGTGTGTAGAAGTAATTTTTTGAGCCGATAATTCCTATCGTTTCATTACGAAGAGCTACGTCAACCAGTTTCGAAAGAAAATCACCTCTGACGACTGTATCGTTGTTCAGGAGAAGTATAAAATCACTTTGGCCCTCGCCGAGCAGTATTGTTATAGCTCTATTATTACCTTCAGCAAAACCGAGGTTTGTTTTATACTCAATAACTCGAATGAAATTGCCATATTTTTTTTTAAGCAGATCGGCATCTCCGTGTTCTGAACCGTTGTCTGCTACACTGATGCTGTAGTTCGGGTAATCAATTTTTTTCAGGGACTCCAAGCATTCTATGGTATCATCAAGGCCATTCCAATTGAGTATTATGATTGAAACTCTCGCTGGTGCGGTATCAAAGCGCATATGCTCTCTTTCTATACTATTGCTTGAAGTTTTTTTTCTAATTGTTCGAATATTTTTTTTCTGTTGAAACGGTCAATAAGATCGGGATGTTTTTGTATATGCAAATCATCTGAACGCCATCTGCCGTATAATTTATGGAGAACGTCTCGGAGTGCATTTTCGTCGTTTTGATCGACTACGTAGCCAATCTGGTATTGGTTGATAATATCAGCTACCGGGCCGGAATCGATCAGTGCAAGAATGGGCCTCACCGCCGCGAAACATTCAGTTAGCTTCCCGGTAAATGCGGCTCGAGGATCCTCATTCTTATAAAAGAGCACCAAAAGCACGTCGCTCTTGCATGCTGTTTGAATCATTTCCCTGTGCGGCAAATATCCATGTTCAACAACGTTTCGGGGCAAGATTTTTTTTATGGTGTTCCGCTGGCTGCATACCGTTCCGTAAATATCGATGAATACTGTATTGTGGGCTTCTGGTGTCTCGCGGAGAAAATGAGCGAAAGCCCGGAAAAAAGGTGCCGGATACCGCGCCGTGCCAATATGCCCTGCATATACGATATGGAGAACTGTACCTTTTTGATACGATTTCTCCGCGTCAGGAAAATCTTCTGGGTCAAAGCCATTCGTCGCTAAAAAAATTTTTTGTTTTTCACCAGGATTCCTTTGCAGTAATTGTTGCTGGATGTGCTGCGTCGCACATATGACAAGTCGCGCGTTCTTGATAATGCTGCGTTGGGCATATTTCGTTCGAATATGTAATAAAAAATTAGTATCAAATATCGGATTGTCAAGCCAGCCATCTCGAAAATCGGCGATGAGCGGTATGCCTGTTTTCATTTGCAATTGTAAGCCGAGCAGATGGATGCTAAATGGCGGTCCGCTCGAAAGAACGATATCCGGCTTTTCGGTTTGTGCAATGGCTAGTATTTCATTAAATACCCTTTTATTCCAAACAGTAAATTCATCCGGAAATAAGAGCGTTGATATGAGCAGTTTACGAATTTGATGCACAATATATTTGGCGACTTGACTAAGCGCTGTGTCATGTTTGTGCGCTGACTTTTGGATCGCTGAGCTGATTTTACCCGTGATGCCGGTAGGGATTCGATAAACTTTTATTCCTGCAGTTGCTTCCTTGAACGCTTCATGGTCGCGTATTGGCGCTCCTGGTGTTCGCGTAACGACGATCGGCTGCCAATGAGCCCGTGATAAATACTTGGCAAGTTTTGCCATTCGCATTACGGCGCCGCCATCTGCAGGGGGGTACGAATGAGTTATAATGAGGATTTTTTTACGATGCATTGTAATGTCGTTTATGAATATTGCTGGTGCGCTTCACGTAACGTTATGGTGCTGCCTCGCTGATTTTTAATCATACAAATGATATCACGATAGAGGTCGGTATACCCAGTAAAATCGCCTTCTACAAAATATGTATTGTGCCAGAGTATAGAACAGCAACCATTATACGAACTGACCGTTTTTATATATTGCTGGCTGATTGTTTTGCTATCTTGTAAAGACAAGCCGCGGTATTGAGGCCGTTCAAGGGTGCAATCCATGATGATGAGTGGGACCTCGAGCACGCTTGTGGCTTGTCCTCGGCCGAGGTCGAATAGGTAGTACGGAGTACAAATTCCTGCACGAAAACCCTCGTGGTCAAAATAGCCAACGGTTGAATCAATCTCTATTTTTGCTTTTTCAAGTATGCCAGGCGTGATTGTTGGATTAAATTGTAAAAAATGGTATCTGTTCGAAGTAGTTTTCCGGCCAACAATTTGTTCAAGCTTTATTTTTTGATGAAGAAGCACGCTTGATTCCCTTGATGCTTTCGGGCTTCCATGCAGGGCAATTTCATTATTTGTGGAAAGTAGGGAGCTTATTTGTTGCCGCACGTACGGTGAAGAAATATCGTAGTTGAACTTGTTATTGTATTCATTGTTAACTAAGAAAAGAAACGTCGATCTCACGCCGTACTCTTTTTCCAGCGATAGAATTGTTTTAATATTTTTATATGGGTCCAATTTCTTTTTAGCAAGCACATTCCAAAGTTGTGTGCTGTATTCAGTAAATTGGTTTTTCTGTCCACGAACGAGCAATGATGCAGCCTTCGTGACAGAACGGATAAGAGGATATTTACTCAACTGGTCTATATCATGCGTCAGACATACGTTAAAACGATTATTTGGTTGGAGCAGACTAGAAATGGGGAATCCAATGTCAATTATCCACTGTTTTATAAGCAGTGCATATTCATTTACAATCGGACGAGCTAAGAAATGTTCTCGATAGGCAAGGCTGCTATGTGCAGAAATTCTTCCGTGTTGATCGAAATGGGGACTAATAACTTCTTCGTACTGTGATAGCATGAAAAAAACTGACGCGACAAGGTCGAATGATGTCTCTAATGAATGCTTATCTTTTTTAATATTGCCAGTGATTTGTTGGGAAGCATGGTAGAGGATTGGAATACCAGTATTAAGTGTTAGTGGTTTTTGTGGCAGTGAAGTCAGGTGGAGGTATTGCTCTGAAAATAAAATCGATTCATAAATATGAATATTGAATTTACTTATGCATGTTGGTTTATTTTTACCATAGGAAATGATCAGCGTATCGGTCGACAATGCTGTTGATTTGAGTTGTTCATAAGGAATCACTAAAAAATCCTGGAATATCAAGCGGAATAAAGCAGTCAATGAATACTCAATGTGGTGTCGAAAATTGGAATTTTGATAAGTTAGAAGAAGGGGCATGACTTGTCAGTTATGACCGAAATTTAATGACATGCGCAGGATTACCGATGGCAATCCCAAAAGGAGGGATATCTTTAGTAACGACGCTTCCGGCTCCTATCACAGCGCCAGTGCTAATTGTAACGCCTTTTAGTATCGTGACGTGGGCTCCAATCCAAACATCATCGCCAATTGTAATTTTTTGTTTACTATGGGGTTGTGTACGCATTAATTGGTTTTTTGCGATGCCGTGGTCTCTTCCCCATATTACTGTTTGTGGACCAATATTTACGTCATTTCCAATAGTAATATTTCCCAAAAAATGGCAGAATGCATTGCAGTAAAAATGCTTGCCAATAATAATTATTGGATCACCAATAAATCGACAATATGGTTCAATCATGGCAGAACCTTGAAATTTAATCTTCGTGAAAAAACAATTATGGTGAATAATCACTCCTTTTTTCTTTAGTAAACTTTTTTTCACAATCATTTGGATTCGGTTTTTAATTGTTTTTGGCATGGAAAAAAAAGCTTATAAAATTAAAAAAAATAAATTTAATTATTTTTATATAGTTTATCAAGAGTGGTTTTGGATCATGCCAATCATGTATCGCTAAAAATGTCTTTTCTCCTCCGAATAAGTTAGTCTTGAAAATTTTGCAATATCCTTTTCGTCGAAATAGATTTTCGATTTCGTGATTCAGAAAAATATAATGAATACGTTGGTTTTGATTTTGAGTTTGTTTTTCTACCTTACGCCCAAGCGCATCACAGTATTGAGTATATTGAAGATTGATTCCTGAAAGATTACCCACTCTGTGCCACATCATTGATCGAAAGTTGATTTCCATTAATTTATAGTGTTGGTCGCGGTAATCATATTTAAACTCAGGTTCGGCAATGCCGAAAATATTCATGCCGTGCAATAATCGGCGACCTTGTTCTTTGATTATCGCGGGGGATTGGTTTGAGGCACTTGCAAAAACACCAAAATCATTCGGATACTGTGAAAGTTTTTTCCCAGTCCATTCGTTGATAATCTCTCCGTTTTTATTACGATAGCCGACATAGGCGAAAACCATATCACCGCTACCGGGCACCATCTCCGAAGCGATGAAATGATGGCCTTTTCTTAAAAAGGTATTTAGTTCCGGGGTAACTTTTTTGAATTCATCAGCATTTTTAATCAGTCGGTTACGAAAGATATTCGTTGTAATATCATCACGTTTGTCAGGTTTTATTAAAACTGGAAACATCAATGTTGCAATAGCATTAAAATCCGATGCGTAGTTAATGACTAATGTCTTTGGGTAGGGGATCCCAAGTTTTTTACAATAGTCATATTGGACCGATTTATTCAAATACGATTCTATCGTATCATTATTAAATGGTATAAAGCAAAATTGCTTAATTTTTTCATGCAATGTGTGTAAAAGTTCAATATGATTGTCTGCTGTAGGAAAAAGAATAATATACGCAAATTTTTTATTTAATTGAACTAGCTTTTCATGCAAAGCAATAGAAGTTTCAGGAATTTGAATAAATTGCTTAATTTTATTACTGTAGGAGGCAATCGGTTTTATAAAATCAAGTAATAAAATGCGATGAACCCCCCTATCGTACAAATCTTGGATAATTGAATAGCCATTAACATGGCCACCAATAACCAAACAACATACCTTCTGTTCTTTATCGTATTGATTCAGCATTGTCTAGTATGATTAATAGCCATCTATTTTTTGATGGTAATATTCGTTTTAATACGGCATCGACGCTCAATGCGATATAACGATGACCAGTTTTATTTATCATATTATTAAAAACCCGATTGCCAAAAGTGTTTACGCAAGATATTTTCCATCTATCGTTTTGGTATTTGTCAAAAGAATTCAGTTGATATTCATGAAGATGTCCTGATGGTGGGGTGTATTGATTACAGTGCAGACACAGATGTTGCTGAATTTTTTCATTAAACGGGACAGTAATTATTATTCTTTTTCGTGCGACTCTCATCAATTCCGTCATCGCAAATTCATTATCGTACACATGTTCTAGAACTTCGGTGCATACAATCGTATCGACGCATTTGTTCTGGAATGTTTTTAATTCTCCATTTTTAAAATCAACTCGCGCGACGTTCCTATTAAGTGATCTGTCGATGATAGCAACCCGTTTTTCATTGATATCGGTTGCTAATAACTCAGCATGTGGGTTAATTAATGCATATACTTTGAGAAAATCACCAAAATAGGCACCTATATCAAGTACGCTGTTACCAATGACAAGTTTTGCAATGAAGTAAAATCGATATTTATCAATTGCACTTGGAAAACCTGCAATTGGTTTTGGTTCGCCCAGCGTTTCAAAATACTTATCGCTGATTTTTGTTATCATGGTTTAAATCGTTTAATGTTAAATATTGCTTGTATTGGATTTATTAAAAAAGGTTTTAAGGAATTCGATTTCTTTTTTGTCGACTCCCTTTAAAATATAAACTAGTAAACTATATACAATAAGGCCGATAGTGGAAGCCAGAATGATCGTACCAAGATGTGTAGATTTAAAAAACATTAATAGACCAAGCAATACTAATGCGGAAACTATATATTTTAAAATTTCAATATACGGAATTCTAATGATAAGCCATTTTTTGGTAATAATAATAACCAATAGCATTAAAATAAGATATGAGATAAAAGTCGACAATGCTGCTCCTAGTATCTCAAGTTTTGGGATTAATATAAAGTTTAATACAATATTCAGTATTGAAACAAAGATAAAGAGAGGGATGGCTTTATTTGTTTTATTTTTAAGATGAAAAATATATGCAAAAATTTGATATACACCGATTGAAAGATAACCCGCTGCTATAAGAAAAATGAGTAATCTTGACGTAATAAATTCCTCAGTTGCGAGAACCACCAATAATTTTTGAGAGTAATAGGAAATAATAACAACGAGTGGAATGCTTATTAGTAAAAAAAATTTTAAAGATTTTTCCATATACAATGTAACCGATGCAATGCGTTTTTCTTCCCATAATTGAGAAATGACCGGGAATAAAGTAAATGAAATTGGCGTGAGGAAAAACATAATTAGTCCGGCAAGATTATAAGAAGCAGTATAGAATCCAGCATTTTGAACATCAATAAGATGCACAATCATGAATCTATCGCTCATATTAATTATCCAAAACGTTAAACCGGTGAGAATAAGAGGGTAACTGAATTTAAAAAGTGGTATTACGTATTTACGAACGTTAATTTCAAAAGTGAAGCCCAGTTCTTTAAATATATTTACGATTATAAAGAATGATGTTATAAGTTCAACTGTAATCATAACAATTAAAGCGCTCCGAATTCCCGTATTAAAAAATACAATAAGAATAATAATACCAAACAATTCAAAAAAAGAAGTAATTACTTCAATTGAGGAATATTGTTTAATTTTATTAAATGCTCTGTAATAATTTAAAACAAATTGAAAAGTAACTTGAGCCAAAACTAGTATAACGAATAGTAATATTAAATTGGAACTTTTATCCTCACCAAATAGAACAAAGGATACTGTGTTTTTAAAAAGAATTACAATAATTGAAATAACTGCAGAGAGGAGCCAAATCAAAAACAAAGACGAAAAGAAAATATTCTTAATGTTCGCTTTATCCTTTTGTGAATTTAAAAACCGGATGCATGCAGTTTCTAGACGAAGCATAAAAATCGGGACCAAAAGTGATATGGTCAGAGTAATTTGTGTCCAAATGCCATATTCTTCCGCTCCTAATTTTTTTGAAATGATTGGTAGAAATACCAGTGCTCGCAGTTTTAACAAAATCTGCGCAATGAAGCGAATTCCAACATCTGCAGTAAATTTTTTTGTGTTAGCTGTTTCTGCCATTTTTTATTCAATCAAAAATATCTAACTGGGATCATTTACGATAAAAAGAAATTCTTAAAGTTTGCATATATTATAATATAAAGATTGAGATTTGTCTATATTTAATTGATCGTCTAATGACGCAGTATGCCAACCTAGTGTATACTATAGAGAGGAGTTTTATCCGATTACAAGATTTGGTCTATTCCACTATGCCTAAAATATCAATTATTGGCGCCGGTAGAGTGGGAAGTCATGTTGCTCTTATACTTGCAGAGAAAAAGCTTGCTGAAATCGTGTTATTAGATATTAAAGAGGATCACGCCAAAGGGCAAGCGCTTGATATTCGACATGCACTTTCATTGATGCATTCGCAGATTTCTATAGTGGGCACATCTAATTACGCGATGACCTCCAATTCTGATATTGTGATCATTACGGCTGGTAAACCACGGACACCTGGCATGACCAGAGATGACCTATTTGAATGCAATCAACGGATTATGCGTACGGTTCTTCCACGCATTTTGCGCTATTCACCAAAAGCAATTTTAGTTGTAGTTTCCAATCCCGTCGATCTTATGTCATATCTTGCCTACCGTCTGAGTAAGTTATCCAAGCAAAAAGTAATTGGGATGTCGGGTATTCTTGATACGATTCGCCTGAAAGCTCATATTGCTGAATTACTTCAGATTCCGGCAGATCATGTTGAAACAATCATTTTAGGAAGTCATGGTGACACGATGGTCCCATTGATCAGCCAGACAAAAGTTGACGGAGAGCCTCTGGCAGAATTAATGGCTGCAGATCGAATAAAGAAACTGATTGATAGGGTAAAAGGGAGTGGACAGGAGTTGGTAAATCTGTTGCGCACCGGAAGCGCGTACTTTGCAGCAGCTTATTCAATTACGGAAATGGTTGACGCGATTTTAACTGATAGTAAGGTAATTTTGCCATGTAGCGCATTCCTCGATGGTGAGTATGGATTTACCAATTTATTTCTTGGTGTTCCCGTGCAGCTCGGGAGTACTGGTATTGAAAAAATTGTAGAAATGCAGTTATCTGACGATGAACAGGTGGCTTTGCGTGATTCAGCGACTACTATGAAAAAAAGAATTAAGCAATTATTTCAAAATTCCAAATATGAGTAATTTTGCAAGGGGTACGGCTAGTATTTTAATGATTAAAAAACAAGCAAGAGTTTGCCTGTAACTATAAGTATAGTTTTAAGCTAGCAAGTTGTTAGGTGATATATTGAGACAATCTAAGTTATTAATCCGGCACTGAAATTTATCTGGATACTGTTAATAAGTTGTTACTCCACCATCAATCTTGGATCAGCAAGGCTTCTTTACTTTTATAATAGAATTAAAGTGCATCCAGCATTTTTTGGAATGAAGGGATTTTAAGTTTGCCGCATAGTTCAAAAACGGTACTCAGCCTTCTGTCGACAACGTCTGGTTCCTCAGGCTGGATGGTAACGTTAACACTATATTTTTTCTTGAAAGCTTGCAGCATTTCATACTTCGTTACGTCGGTGGAAAAAATATGGAATAACCCATTGCTCGGATATTCGTCTCTGTTGCTGATAATTTTATCGCAAATATTTCCGAATTCTATCGTCGTGATCCCGTTCCATAAATGCGTTGTATATCCTTGGACAGTTTTTCCTTCCTGTTTTTTGAACCATTCGATGAGAGAAACGAATCCGCTTACTTCATGGCCGATAATCGAAGTTCTGAGCACGAGTGAGCGCTGGGAAGGCTCACCGAGGCTCTTAGACAGGCCATAGAGGTCATTTGGCGAGGGAACGGCATTTTCGTCATAGGGAGCTCCCTGTTTGCCGCTAAAGACGCAATCGGTAGTGATGTGTATTAATTTTCTGCCATAGACATTGCTCAGTATATGCGGAAATGCGCTATTGATAAAAAAAGCGTCCAGTGGATGGTCGTTGCTGTATCGGTTGGTGATTCCTATGCAGTTTATGACCGCATTTACGTCACCTATATCGTTGATGAATTTTGATAGGCTCGGCGAAGCATGGTGGTCATGAAATCCTTGTGCATAGTCACTATAGAGAGCTTGCGAGTCGAACGGAATCAGTTTACAGTTTTCGCATGGGCCGTATCGATTTTCGAGAAGCGTAATTTTTTTTTGGTCTCGAAGCGCTAAGATGAGTTTATATTTATTCCTCAATTGGCAAAAAACACCGTTTCCAAGCATTCCTGTCGGCCCGAGGATTGCGACTGTTTTCATACATTAGATAAATTTACCGTCCTCAAGCATTTTTTTGATTTGTTTTTTGTCCATGAGGCTATCCTTCGAGGAGTACTCGGAAAATTCAACTTTTGGCAAATGGTGGTATTTTTCGTCCAAATTGTCCAATTTCAATTCCGGCAGAATAACGAAATAATTATCATCGAACTGGTGGGTCCGCGGAGCTTCATAACGAGAAACGAGAACTTCATCGATTTTTTCTCCTGGGCGTGCCCCGATTTCTTTGATCGGTATCTCCTTGTCTGAAATAGCATCAGCGATGACCATGGCGAGCTCTTCGATTTTACAACCTGGCATTTTCATAACGAACGTTTCACCGCCAAAACTGGCCTCGCTTACTTTGAACAGTAAGCCGATTGCTTGCTGCAGTGTCAAAAAATACCGGGTCATGCGCTTGTCGGTCAGGTTGATAACACCGTTATTTTTGATCTGGCTGATGAAATATGGCACGACGCTTCCATTCGTACCGAGGACATTTCCGCCGCGGATACAAACAAAAACGGTATTGCTTGGCTCGAGGTTCGCCTGTATCATCAGGCGTTCTCCGATTGCCTTGGTCATGCCGTAAAGGTTCAGAGGGTCAACGGCTTTATCAGACGATACGTCGATTACCTTTTTGACGTTATTTATTTTTGCTGCTTCGATGATGTTTTTTGTGCCCACAATGTTTGTCTTGATGGCTTCGTAGGGCTGTTCTTCGCAAACAGGAACGTGCTTGAGGGCAGCAAGGTGAAAGATATAATCGACGCCTTTCGTCGCCTCAATGAGCCGGTCCCGATCACGGACATCACCGATGATAAAACGGAGCTTGGGATTGCTGAATTTCCTCTGCATGTTCACCTGGTGCAATTCGCTCCGGGAGTAGATGATAATCTGTTGTGGCCCTTTTTGCAGCAACTGCGCTACCAATTCATTTCCCCACGAGCCCGTTCCGCCACTGATGAATATTTTTCTGTTTTTAAACATAAAATAACTACAGTAAATTTTCTTTGTGTGTCAGTAAAAAGTTAATGACTCTGCCGGAAACGTCAGTATCGAGATATCCGATGGGGCAGGCCCAATCATTGCGCTTCCCGAGAATATATTTTGCCTTTGCAAGAATCTGTGTTTTATCCAATCCCGCGAGAATATTACTGCCGCACTCAACCGTCTCTGGGCGTTCAGTCGTCCTGCGTATGGTAACCGTTGGTACTTTAAAAATGCAGCATTCTTCCTGTACCGTACCGCTATCGGATATTGCGCACAGGGCGTTTTTTTCCAGTTTAACGAAATCGAAAAAGCCAAACGGTTTATGTATGCTGACGAGCTTTGACTTTGGCCTGATTTTAAATTTCTTCATTTTTTCGTTCGTGCGCGGATGGATGCTGCAGATGACCGGTAGTTTGAAGTTTTTTGCGACTAAATCCAATCCTGAAAAAATATGAGTGAGCCTCGTCTTATTGTCGACATTTTCTGCGCGGTGCGCCGTTACGATGAAGTATTTATTCTTTGCGAGATGAAGCTTTTTCAAAATACTGCTTTTTTCAATCGGATTTTTATAGTGGAGCAACACTTCATTAATCGGGTTTCCAGACGCCATGATGCGCTGGGCAGGAAAACCTTCGCGCAGCAAATTTTCTCGGCTCCGCGGGGTGTAGGGGAGATTGAATGTTGAAACCGCATCAATGACCCTCCTGTTTTTTTCTTCAGGCACGAGCGGGTCGTAGCACCTGTTTCCCGCCTCCATATGGTACACAGGTATGAGCATTTTTTCTGCGATGACTGCGGCCAAGCCGCTGTTGGTATCCCCGAGTATGAGAACTTTATCAGGTCTGATTTTTTTTAAAATTTCGTATGTTTTTTCAAATATCGTCGCGAGCTGGAGCCCGATTGAAGAGCTATCGGCCGACAGGTAGTAGTCGGGCTGGCGAAGTGCTAGTTCTTCAAAAAAAATGTCCTTCAGGTCCACCGAATAGTTTTGCCCGGTATGGATGACCGTATGGTCGCATATTGAATCAAGCTTTTTGATGATCAAACTGAGCCTGATGATTTCCGGTCGAGTGCCTAAAATTGTTACAATTTTCATAAAAAAGACTTATGCAATTAGTATCAGTATGTGCTGCATTATAGCATATTGATGCCTGCAATCAATAGCCTGTAGGCATGGACTCGGTGGTGTATTTTTTCATGATTTATTTATAATACTAGCCAGGTTTTGGGCATTTTTATAAACATCATGATTTTTGAAAAATATTTTTTTTGCATTAGTTATATACTCGGTGCCGCCATGGGGATGCATGAAAAAATCTGTAATTGCTTGCGCCAGGATGGAGATGTCATTGTGGTCAACAACAAGCCCTAATTTAAATTTCTTTGCATATTGCGAAACATATGCGTACTCAGGCGCATGAACCAGCATCGGCCGACCTGCGATTAAGTAATCGGTGAATTTACCAGGTGTCGCCGTTTGAATTATCTCAGGCGCCTTCGTGTCCCATGCTAAGGGAAGGAAAAGTAGGTCAGCCTTGTTTTGTATGGCAGGTATTTCTTCCGGTGATGCTTTCGATATGGATACGCGCTCGTTATTTTCTACCAAGTTTTTTATGCTATCGGGGCACTTTGGCAAATATAACTGTAGGTTCACCTTTATCTGATTAATTTGCCCAATCGCCTTGATGAGATTAACGATGCTTTGTTCCTGCGCCCAATAAATATTTCCAGTGAATATAATAGTATACGGTTCGCTCGGGGAGTAATCATTATTCAGATTTGCATACTTCTCTGAAAAAATTGCGTTGTATATTATTTCAATGGGCACGTTGCCGTACCTTTTATTGTACAGATCTTTTGTGCCGGAGTTTGTCACAATTATTTTTGAAGCGCTTCGTACCAGCGTCGGTTCAACTATTCTTGCCAACCATTTTATTGAAGGGGAGAAGTTATTTCCCCTATAGAGATCAAACAAGTATAAAATATATTTTTTTTTGGTAATTTTATGGATCACGTAAGCCGCTATGAGTGCAAGCCCATCACCGGAAATCCCGATCAGCACTTCAATACCATTTTTTTTGACAATGGTAATTCCTCGCCGTACGATTATCACCAACTGCATCAGCATGTTGACGAGCATATCAATTCGCTTGAAATATAGTATTTTCGTAATAAAATATGTAATGCGCTTCCACCACTGGGCATTTACTTTTTGTGTGTTCACTCCTGCTTTTTTGTGTGCGTTATCACCATTAATCATGTCCAATTTTGTTTTATCTGGAGCATCATAAAAATAGTAATCACAATTGAGCCAATACTTATTGTCGTGAGGCTGGGATTTGATTGCTGAATATCCGGTCAAAATGGAATACGAATTCCCAGAAAATTGGGAAAAGAGGTTATATAAAATCATAGGGCCGCCCATCATCGGTGGGGCGTAGGTAGATAGTATGAGAGCTTTGTTTTTTGTTTCAATCATCGCGGTGGACGCTTTTTTAATACTGAATTAATTGCGTAGTAATTGCCGATATTTGCCGGATCCAGAAGAAACGCGATGGAGAATTCCTTCAATCCTTTCATGGTTAAATGTTTTTGCGAATGCAACAAACCCATGAGCGATTTTTTACTTGAATTGATTTTTCGGTTCATTTTCAATAATGAAGGATCTTCATTCTTAATGTAATCCAGTTTCAAATCGCACGCAATGATTTTTTTCTTTAGGTTTTCTGATGCGCTCTGGCTCGATACGTTGACAACCGATAACGCTTTATCAATGCCGAATATATCATGGTATCTGGAAATTTTAGTCCACAAAAGCAGGTCTTCAGCAATGGATTGTTCTGGAAATTTTAAAGTGAAATTTTGAAAAATTTTGCTATTCACCATAACCGTGGGAGTCGCAATCGGACAATTGAGTAAAATTTTTGGGTATACTTTTCCCGAAAAATATCCAGAATTGACAATCGTTTTATGTTGCCGCTCATCATTTTTTATATACGAGGTATGAGACATCATCATGCCAGGATTGCTTTCCATGATACTGATTTGAAATTCAAGTTTATTTTTTAAAAAAGTATCATCATCGTCAAGAAAAGCAATGTATTTTCCTTGTGAAAGTTTAATCCCGGCATTTTTTGCACTGCCGGCACCTTGATGGCGTTGTTTCAATAATGCAATTCTGTGGTCTAACTTTGCGATAAACGAGGTATCACATGAAGACCCATCATCAATGACGATTATTTCGAAATCCTGGTACGTTTGATCCAAAACGCTCTTGACGGCTGATTGCAATGCACCAGGCCTGTTGAATGTGGGAATTACTATGCTAACGTCCGGCATCATCGATTTATGATTAAATGGTATCTGACGTTTTATATTTATTTTTTAGTTCTAGCATTACCTTAATTCCTGCAATGACATTTGAAAAAATATGGGTACAAGCCGTTACCCAGACGGCTCCTATGATTCCATACCGGGGTATAAAGATTAGGTTGCCAATGACATTCAAGATGAGTATGGCGAACGTCAATAGGCTTAAAAATTTTTGCCGCTTAATGACTAACAGAATGTTGACAATTGGGTTTACTATGATACTTATAAGCAGGCTTAAGAAAAAAACGTATATAACCGGCATGGACCCGTCAAATTTATTTTGGAAAATAAACTGGGTTAATGGCCTGATAAAAAATATTGTGGGGAGAATGATGATTGCGATCAATATTGAAAATTTGAATATTTTTTTGGCTGCTATTCGCAATTCCAGGTAAGTTTGGAAAGAAGAAATTTTTGGCAACAATACCGTATTAATAGTATTTAATACGATGAGATACGTGCTGTATATGGTGAATGCAAAAGAGTAGAGCGCGACTTGCCCTAAATCCACCATGGAGGTGAGCATAAATATATCAATTCTTGAAAAAATCAATGAGGTTACTGCCATTAAAACTACCCATTTGCTATAGTGCAAAAACTTTTTTAAAAATTCATTTGGCAATTTTTTTTCGGTTTCAGTTTGGATTTTATTTTTTTGGTAATACCATAGTGATATGAACAGAAAAAGACCGGTGATCCCTATGGAAATGTAGAGGACACTTTCTGGCGTCAGTGCATTCAAATACGCCAAAAATCCAATACACGATATGTTGAGTATTGCCGGAATGATGATTGATAATGAAATAAATGAAAATTTTTCTAAGGCCTGGAAATATGTTTTATAAAAAGAAATAGCAATGCTCAGAAAGATATTGATCGCAGCTAATTTGATGAAAAAATCTAAGTCACTCTTATGAAAAACTTCGTTGGCTAAAAATGATGAAGAGAAAAAAATAACAATGAAAGCCGAGATGGCAAAAATAAATTCGATTTTGAGAATTTGTTTTGTAAGCGCGCTGGCGATAGCCTTATCCTTTTTCAGATAATCGCTCAAATACCTCACAAAACTTATATTAATGCCGGATAGTATTATTCCGGCTACGATGCCGACTAAATTATTGGTTGATGCAAGGATGCCGATTTCATTGACATTGAAAATTTTCAGGGTTATCAAGCTTGCAGCGAGTCCAATGCCCGTTGCGACAATATTTGATATGAACAGTTTGCTGGCATCTTTTCCTGTTTTCGAGAAAAAAGTATTTTTCAAATTTTGAAAACTAAAATCCTGTAAAAAAGATGCTTGAATATTTTGATTATTTTCTGGGTCCATTGTGAATAGTATTTTTTACAAAATCGAAAATTTAGTCGATTTACGAATGAAAGGCATTCCAGAAGTTTTAAATACTTAGAAGCCGATTATTTTTTGTCGTATAGGTCTGTTCCAGCAGATGCAATAGGTGGTTGCAATTGTACCTATTTCCTCGATTATTTTCAAGCATAGATATGCCAATAAAATTAGTGTATAATTATCGTATTATTAAAGATTACCGGATGTTTGAATGTGATTAGCATTGTGCTAAAACCGAGGCAAATTGGATACGTGGCTTTAATCCTACTTGCCATTGTTGTATGTGTTTATTCATTTTATATCGATCTGTACCCCCAGAAGAGCAATACCGATCTGTGGACCCATTTAGCGATCGTGAATGAATTAAAGGCAGATACTTTTTCCGATATCAATGCGCCTTTTTACCCCGATGGAATCAGGGATCCAAGAGGTGGGTCATATCTTGCAGCAGTCGCGATTGTATCAAAAATTTTAAACATCTCGACCATTAATACGTATCTTTTTTTTGGAATTGTTAATGTCGTATTTTTTTTATTTGCTGCGACCATTTTTGCACGTGAATTTTTTTATTCGCGCCGTACCGCTTTTATTTTCCCTATACTATTAATTTTTTTGTGGGGTGCGAGTAAAAATGTAGCGGCAGGCATGTTTTCCTTGAACGAGATACTATGGATGGGCCCGTTTGTTCATTTTTTTGCATTAGGATGCACTTTACTTGTACTGGCGTTTATGAACCGATATTTAAGAATAGAAAAATATACCCGCAGCAATTACATTTCCGTTCTGTTCTTGAGCTATATCGTTTGGAACTCTCACATTTTATCGGGTGTTTTCCTTTTCGTTGCTATAGCTACATACGTGCTAGTTTCTTTTTTTCAGAAGCGGTATCCACGAAGGAAGGCAATTACGCTTGCCCTTGTTCCAATCATTGTTGTCGTCATTAATTTTATTTGGCCGCTCTATAGCCAAGTAAGTTTTTTTGAAAAACAGGGCGCGGCTATTACACAAACAAATCCGACTATAGAAAATATTTCCGATATTGATCGCGGAACATTGCTAAGAGCGTGGATATCATTAGCGGGCTTTAGTTTACTCGGGTTCTTTATGCTGATCCGTAAAAAAAGGTATTTATTTTTTTTCATCCTCTTTATTGTCGCAACTGTAATTATTTTATCAGGCCTCAATCCCAATAGCGTCCGGTTTTATTGGAGGTTTTTCCCGTTGCTTGTTTTCTCAGGTGCAGTGGGGTGGGCTGTCTTTTTACAGCGGCTGCACTGGCGCACCGTTTCGGTAATCATTGTAAGTTTATTAACGATCGGCTCGGCTTATACTTCGGAAAAAATGATGGTGTTCCATGATTGGGAGCCGTATACATATGATCAGTCTTACTACGGGGGTTCCGCTATTGATTTTGGGATAGTAAAAAACTTGCCAGCACGAAGTGTGGTGTTTACCGATGCAATTGAGTCCCACATTTTTTCCGGCCTTACCGGCCTCAATGTCGTCGGCGTCAGGCCACAACATGCAAGTTTTACACAAACTGCTGTTCAGGCCCAAGGTTATTACGATATTAAATTAGCTTATACAAACCCGGAAACCATTTACAGTACTATTGAGCAATATGGCATTACGCATTTTTTACTGAAAAATCCCCCGGAAGAGGGGGATGGGGATTTGACCGAGTATTTGATTTCACATTTTCGGAAGCTGAACCAGGATAATCGATTTATTCTGCTCAGCACGCAGTAAGATTACCGCTGCAGTTCAATATCAATTGAGTGAATCTCAAAATTATTTTTTGTTTTATGAAAATCTGGAATTTTGAGCGCAAATTGAATTGTGCGATCATCAAAGTAGGAATTGCTATCCAAATCGAACGTAAGCGTAGTGACCATGGAGCCGTTTTTCATCTGGGTCAGCTGATAGTCAGTGAGAATATATTCAATCGGTGAGTCGTCAGCAAGGTCACTCTCAGCATTAAAAGCCGTCAGTGTAACCGGGGAGGGATTAAAGTATGAATCTTTTGAAAAAGAGAAAAATCGTTTTACGGGAGTATCCGCGGTTTTTATGCTCACATGGTTTTTATTGAGCGTAATAGAGTTTAACGTATGTTCCGGCTGCCCAAGATGCAGTGAAACCGATTTGACTTCTGAACGTGTGTCATCGAGGATAAACTCCCGCGAACCATTAATGATTACTGTTTGGTTAGTTGCGGGGAAATGCCAGGTAGGAAATATGACGTTGTATGCTTCGGTAAAAAGCGTAAACGGATCATTTTGTATTTCTAAAAAAGATTCATCAATCATCAGGCTATCTTCGACTACCAACAATGGCTGATTCGTCGCGAGCCTGCTGTAGGTGTCCATTCCGATCAGCACGATAGTATACAATCCGTGCGCGCCGTTGATTGGAATCAAGCGCGATTGCAACAAGCCATTCTGGGTATTATTTGTGATATTACCATCATCTTTCAAACTCACGTGCAGTTTTTCATTCCCTGTGGCGTCATAAACAATGATTTCTAATGGGTCAGCGCCGTCATAATAATTATTATCGATTTTATCTACAGTGATTTCCAGCGTTGATTCAGATTGGACATAAGTGTAGGCACGCATGCCGCCTTCGATGAAAGGAGTGGAAGTAGTTGTCGCTCGTGAGTAATAATTCTGCAATTGTTTGTCAACAATCTGTGATTGATCAAAAATAGAGTAGTACTGTGCTCCTGATGCCTGAAATGATGTTGTTGTCTGGTCGCCATTATTGATTTCATTCTTCAAAACTTGCGGCGGGTTATCAATAAAGTTTTCATAAGTGGCAATAGATTGGTTTTTTTGGAAAAGTGTGGTCGTGCCGTTTGTGACTGAATTCCACGAGAGTTCTTCGAGTATCCGATTATAAATCGGCTTATAATCAAAATCTCCAGTCGACGCATTTTTAATTCCAAGGAGCGCTTCGGATTCATTCTGTGGATTATACTGCACAGTAATGACCGCTTCTGAAAAATTATTGCCCATTGGTTCCGGCAATTGCACACTGAAATTTGTAGTCTCACTCGCAAGCATTTGTTTGTTAACTTGGTATTGCAGTGCATCCGATTGGCCAATCAAACCTTCATTATTCACTGGGGTGAGAGGTGTAATGATCAGCTGATTTTCCGGATACGAATAAGTAAAATGAACGCTGCTAGAAAAGAGGAGGAAATTTTTATTGATTAGGCCGAGTATGACAAAAAAACACGCAATTACAAATACCTCGATGACGATCCGTTTTGTGTGATTGATGGTGATTTTTTCTCTCCGTTTTTTGATGAAATTGAACACTTGAAATAGAGTAACTTTTCTGTTATAGTAGCATCATATCAAATGCGTTTTATTACCGCAAGTATTGGTTTTAAAACGTTAAAATCCGCATCAATGAAAAAAAGTGACACCAATACGGTTAAAAAACAAGTAGCTGCTGAGATTAATGTAATAGTCTTTGTTGGCTCTTTAATTTTTTATTTAGTATTATTGATAATTGAAAATTTGTTTACTAGTTTCGTAACCGGAACGTTTAATCCTCACTATATTCTTGTTTTGATAGTGGGTTCAGGATTTTTGAACTTTTTTTTGAAAACAGACGATGACAGTCACGCAGAACAAAAAAAACCTGGAGCAATTGATTACATTTACATTTTTTCTTTAGCCATTATTGGCTTTATCGTAACATGGTATTCTACACGCAGCGTCGGGCCCCAATCGTGGTTATTATCTTCAGTCGCAGGTATTATCACCCTCGTAATCGGATTCGTTTTGTCACAGCCCGATGATGATCTTCCACGTAATATCGACGACACGATATGAAAGTTTGCATCGTAGTACCGGCGTACAATGAGGAACAGATGATCGGTTCAGTACTGAGGAATCTGAAGCATACGTATAGCCCGGATAATATAATTGTTGTGAACGATTGTTCTACAGACCAGACTGGAACGATTGCACATGCCGAAAGCGTTGTGGTCGTTTCTCATGTGCTCAATAGGGGATTGGGCGGTGCACTGGGTACGGGCATAGCAAAAGCAATTCACATGGGCGCCGATATTGTCGTTACGTTTGATTCGGACGGCCAACATCTCGTAGAAGACATTGAGCGCGTTGTTGAACCCATCAAATCCGGTAAAGCTGATGTTGTCATCGGATCACGGTTATTGACCAAGGGTGGCATGCCGCTGATACGCCGAGCATATAACAGAATCGGCAATATCATTACGTACCTTTTGTTCGGCATGATGGTTACAGACAGCCAATCGGGATTGCGCGCACTGAGCAATGAAGCCGCACGTTCCCTTGACTTGAAAGCAAACAGAATGGAAGTTTCGTCGGAAATCATTCGAGAAATCAAAGTTCACAATTTTAAATATGAAGAAATTCCCATCAAGGCTATTTATTCCGATTACTCGCTGTCAAAAGGGCAGAGTTTTTTCGTCGGAGTCAAGACGTTCATCAAACTTATCGTTTTAAGGATTACCAAGTAGTATGGCAATTAAAATCCTGATAATACTTTTTACCGTTTTTGCACTGTCACGCGTTTTTTTAAGATTCCGTGAAAAGCACGTAACGCTTATTGAATTTTTACTCTGGAGCGTACTGTGGATTGGGATCGCCGTAGCGGCAGTTCTTCCGCAAACCACCACAATCATTGCTGACATGCTCGGCGTTGGACGTGGCGTCGACGCAGTGATTTACCTCGCACTGCTTGTCTTGTTTTATGGAATGTTCCGATTGTATGTGAAAATGGAACATATCGAGCGGGAGATTACCCAGATTGTCCGTCGGGTGGCGCTGCGGGGGGATGTTGAAATTAGCGAAGCGACTGATGAACGCAAGAAAAAAAGTATTAATCGTTAGCGAATTTTTTCCAAGAAGTGAACACGGCGAAACGCGAGGCGGTGTTGAAATGCGTTCGTGGCAGATAGCGAAACGGCTCCAAAAAACATTTGAAGTAACCGTGCTGACCGCCCATGAGGACTCGCTTCCTCATGAGCAGCATTTTTCTGGCGTTCGGGTTATTCATTGCGGGCCGGCGTTTCGCTATACGTTCCGAGGTTCGCTCTGGAAACGCTTTCTGCTCATGCTCCAGCTGTACCGTGAGGCAATCCATCTCAAGCCTGATATTATCGACGCGCAGAGCTTTATTGCTTACATTCCAGCAGTGTTCGCCGCCCGAAAACTGAAAGTGCCGCGTATCGCGACGTGCCATGACGTTTGGAAAGGCCGATGGATACAGATATTCGGCATCATGGGGTATATTGGCGAACTCTACGAACGGTTTTACCTGCATCGCCGCTGGACCCACTTTATCGCAAACAGCAATTATACCAAGAACAATTTGATAAAAGCCGGAATTGTTAATAGTGATATTTCAGTCGTATACAACGGCGTTGATTTGGATACACTGCGGCAACTCCATGTCGAAAAGTTTTCTAAACCGACTGTATGCTCCATCACGCGTCTCGTGCCGTACAAGCGCGTTGGTGATTTGGTAGCTGCCATTGCGCAGGTCAAGAGGGATATCCCGTCAGTGCAGTGTCTCATTATTGGAACTGGCCCCGAACGGAAAAAACTGGAAGCCGAGGTTATCCGCCTCGGGTTGCAGAACAATATACGGTTGCTGGGTTTCATCAATGCATATCTCGAAGTCATCCGTGTTCTGAAACAGTCCCACGTTTTTTGCTTGCCATCCGCCGTAGAAGGATTTGGCATCGTAATCGCGGAAGCAATGGCGTGCGGGATACCGGTAGTAGCAACAAATATTGAGCCGATTGCCGAGGTCACTCGTCGTGGTTTGGGCGCTCAACTGGTCGAGGCAGGTGATCGAGAAGCTTTAGCGCGCGCTCTTACTGCTTTTTTAAAAAACGATCAGCAGTATGGCCGTTACGTAAAGGCAGCAACGGATATAGTGCAAAATTACACATGGGATAGAATGGCACAACTAACAGCAAACGTGTATACTAAAGTGGCATTTTCAGGTCATACCGTGACGTAAAAAATATTAAATTGTATGGCAAAAATTTCCACAATGCAGGTACAACAGCAATTTGAGCAGAGCGCTGCACTGAAATATGAAATGGCTAAAACATTGCCACAGAGCGTACTACAGGCAACGGAAGCCATTCTCAGCTGCCTTAAAGGTGGCGGCAAGGTTTTAGTGTGCGGCAATGGAGGGTCGGCCGCTGATGCACAGCACTTTGCGGCAGAATTCATAAATCGGTTTAACATAGACCGGAAGCCGCTTCCTGCCATAGCACTAACAACTGATAGCTCAGCGTTAACGTCTATTGGCAATGATTCTGGGTTTGAAGAAATTTTTAAAAAGCAAGTCCAGGCACTCGGGAAAGAAGAGGATATTTTAATTGTGATGACAACGAGTGATGTTTCATTCCAAAAACACGGCCACTCGGCAAATATTGGGCAGGCGATTCTTGCGGCAAAAACCGCAGGAATGCGGATCATTGGACTGGCATCATTGAACGGCAAGGAAATTCTCAAACATCTTGATATCCCCATCGTCATACCGCATACTGACACCCCGCGGATTCAGGAAGGGCACATAACTGTCCTGCACGTTATCTGCGACCTCGTCGAGCAAGGACTCTTCACGTAACAGGTAAAGTTATTTGTATATGAAAATGAAATCTAATTCCAAGTATATTTCAGCCGTAAAAACTTTTTCAAAAAAAAGAATCCTAGTCATTGGAGATCTCATGCTCGATTTGTATATTGAGGGGTCGCCGCGCTCTATTTCACAAGAAGCCCCTGTGCTGGTTGTGACTACAGAAAAAAAATATTACAAGCTCGGCGGTGCGGCCAATGCAGCGGAAAATATTCGTGCATTAGGGGGAAAGGTTCTCTTGGCCGGAGTTATCGGCGATCAGGGGAATCATCAGGATCTTGCAGGCAGTTTTCTCCATACGCTCAAGAAAAGCAAGATGGATGAAGCGGGGATATTTGTGGATCATCATCGGCCGACAATTGTCAAGATGAGGATCGTATCGCATGGACAACAGTTGCTCCGGGTTGACGAAGAACATGTGAAAAAAATAAGTTTGCAGCTGGAAAATAAAATTATTCGCTATGCCACTTCGGCTTTAAAACAGGTCGATTGCGTCCTTTTTTCAGATTATCAGAAAGGAGTACTCACCAAGCGATTAACGTCAACTATCATTAAACGCGCTCAAGCTGCCAGGAAGTACGTCATCATCGATCCAAAGCCAAAGAATAAATCATATTATAGCGGCGCTGATTACATTACGCCGAATGAAATTGAGCTTTTAAAAATGTACAGTACCTATGATGAATCGGAGGCAAAACTTACCGAATTGGCGCGGCAGTTGCAAAGAGATTTAAAAATCAAGAACGTACTTCTCACCCGGGGAAGTAAAGGTATGTATCTGGTCACCGGAAACGGATTGTGCAAGACAATCCCATCATTTGCAGATACGGTACTTGATGTTTCTGGCGCCGGCGATACTGTCGCCGCCGTTATTGCACTCACCGCAGGCACCCTGCAACCGATAGAAGCTACGACGCTTGCCGCATACGCCGCAAAAATTAGCATTGGCAAACGCGGCACGTCAACTGTTACGAAACAAGAATTGATGCGGCAGCTTACGGTCTGAAGTATGCACAAAGCAGTTTTTTTAGATCGGGACGGAACAATCACCGTAGATCATGGGTATACTTACAAGATCGAAGATTTGGAATTTTTTCCAGGGGTCATTGAAGGGCTTCGTCTCCTGCAACAACTGGGATTTATCCTCATCATTATTACAAACCAATCCGGTATCGGACGTAAATATTTCACCCAAGAAGAATGCCATGCATTTATGAAAAACATGCTGAAGCAGCTTGATGAGCAAGGCATTACCATTTGTGCAATATATCTATGCCCGCATACACCAGAAGAATCATGTAATTGCCGCAAGCCCCAGCTCGGTAATTATAGAGCGGCCGCTGAAAGATATGACATTGACTTTTCACAATCTTATGTAATCGGTGACAGCGTTAATGATATTCAAGCGGGGATTGCATTGAATACGAAGACAATCCTTGTTCGAACAGGCAGCGGAATGTCATATAACCGAGCAGATGGGCAACCAACTTATACGGCGGATAATTTGCTCGCTGCCGGTAAATGGATACAGCATCATGAATAAAAGGCTCAGTAAACAGGAGCTCGTTACTCTTGTTACAAAACTGCGGACACACCGAAAAAAAATCGTAACAACAAACGGTTCGTTTGATATTTTTCACGCCGGGCATGTCTTTTTGCTGCGCAAAGCGAAAACGTACGGTGATGTGCTCATCGTCGGCGTCAATAGCGACGCATCGGTTAAAAGATATAAGGGCAAGTACCGTCCAGTGATGACGCTGAACAACAGGCTTGCGGTATTGGAAGCGATTCAATACGTCGATTACCTGTATGTTTTCGGCGAGCTAAATCCGATTGCATTTATCAATATTGTACGTCCAGATGTGCACGTTAACAGCTCGGAGTACGGCAAAAAGTGTGTTGAGGCGCCTGCTGTAAAACGACATGGAGGAAAGCTCGTTCTGATTCATCGAAAAAGAAACTTGCAATCCACCACTAAGATTATCGATACAATTAGAAAAATCCCTCGAGGATGCTAACCAATTTAATTGTTTTATACTTGGTATATTTTTAGTTAAAATTTTTAAACTATACCAATTGGCAAATACATACGGTTTGAGAATTATATAGTTCAGAAAAAGAGGTACCTATGAAAGTTGCAATTCTAGCAGCCACATTTTCCAAGTTCAGCGGCATTGATCGCGTTGCAGAACAGCAGGCAGCATCACTTGTACGGAAGGGAAACGAAGTAACTGTTTTTACGCTCTCATCCGATATTGAACCGCACGGCTATAAGGTAGAAACGATTGGCATGCCTTATTCGCTGAGATGGCAGCGAATTTACCGCCTCTTGTTTTTTTTGGATTTTAAAAAAGTAATGGATACGAGCCTGCAATTAAATGGATTTGACGCCATATACAGCCACCAATATCCGATGAATATCATTGCACTCAAAGCAAAGAAATCTTTTAATACCGAATATGTGTATTATAATCACGGCATCGCCCCGCCGGAAACATTTCAAAATTTTTTCGAACAGCTGTATATCCGGATTTTTCGGATGCTGACAAACCTAACGATAAAAAGAGCGGATCGCGTTATTTCGATCAGCAAGTATTTGGCGGATGTTTTACGTGAAGAAACGGGCGTTATAAGTGAGGTCAAATACAATACCATTGATACGGTACGTTTTCACCCAGGCATTTCAGGAGAACGAATCCGAAAAAACCTAGGTATTGGCAACGTACCCCTGGCGTTGTATATTGGGCGTATTTCACCCCACAAAGGATTACATACCCTCCTACACGCATTTAAACGCGTTTCTAAGGCGGTTCCACAGGCCAAACTACTCATCGTAGGGGAGCCCACATTCGAGGCGTACAAACGCCAATTATTGAGCCTCGCGACCAATGCGGTCATCTTTGCAGGGTTTGTGCCTGATAATGAGCTGCCGGAGTATTATGCGGCAAGTGATGTATACGTTTCCGCCAGTCAATGGGAGGGATATAATTTGCCATTGGCGGAAGCCCACGCATGCGGAAAATCGGCGGTAGTTTTTAACCTGTGCGCTCATCCTGAGGTAAGCCAGCCGGGTGACGTGCTCGTTGAACCGGGCAGTATCAATGAGTTTGCTAATGCTCTGATAGAAAAATTAGGGAAAAAATAACAACCATGGCAAAGCTGAAAGTAGCATACATTACGAATCTATACTGGCCATACGAAATTGGAGGAGCAGAGATGTATGTCCGGAAGCTCATCGGGCAAATTCGTGCTGAGGTCGATCCTTTTATCATAACTACTACGAAGTTCCGTTTTCGCAATGTCTTGAGGCCTACCGTAGAGACTACGGACAACGTTCGCGTATATCGTTTTTATCCTATCAATATTTGCTCCCCTCATACGCTGCGTAAGCTCCCCGCATTTTTAAAGCCGGTTTGGCACATCATTGATCTCTGGAATATTCACGCGTACTGCATGGTGAAATCAATTTTAAAAAAAGAAAAACCAGACGTGGTACACTCACATAACATTGCGGGTTTTTCTACGTCAATTTTTAAAGCTGCCCGCAGCTGCAGCATGAAAAGTGTCCATACCCTGCATGACTACCAGCTCATCAGCCCGTGGGCAATACTATTCAGGGGCGGCAAGATAATCAAACATTTTAATTTTTTTGAAAAAATATTCCAATCCATCAAGCGCTCAACATCACGGCGTATTGATGTAGTGACGGCTCCATCAGAGTTCGTTCTTAAATGCCACTCCCAACTCGGATATTTTCATGGGAGCAAACTGCTAACCGTTCGGCTCGGCGTCGGGTTTGCGGGTGCTCCTGAAAAGCGAGAACGTAGATCTGAATTCACAGTACTTTATATCGGTCAGCTCGTTGAACATAAGGGGGTTGATGTTCTCGTGCGCGCATTCAAAAATATTAAAGGGGATGATTGCCGTCTCGTTATCGCTGGAACCGGGCCGACGGAATCATACCTAAGGCGGCTCGCGCTGGGGGACAGCAGGATTTCCTTAACCGGTTTCATATCAGGGGTGCAAAAAGCAGAGCTGTTTAAGGCAGCATCCGTGGCGGTAGTACCATCGGTATGGTATGATAATTCTCCCGTTGCCATCTATGAGAGCTTTGGGTATGGGGTGCCTGTCGTAGGGAGTGATATTGGCGGGATACCTGAGCTCATTGTTGACAACGTCAACGGACTGACGGTGAATCCGGGCGATACGGATGATTTAGAGCGTGCACTCCGCAAGCTGCACGACGATCCGGTATTGCGTATTAAGCTCAGTGCAAACGCTTCTGCATCATTACGCCAGTATTCATTTGTAAATCATGTCAGTGAGTTACTCAAGCTCTATCGCGAATAAATATGATCACCGAGACAATTTTTTATATACTTAAAGGATTGTATGCCATTGCTTCTGGCATTGACGTTTTGCTTCAAAACAGCCGGATCAGCATATTGAATTCCGTCAGCGGTTTTGTCGGGCTGCTCGTTATCGTTGTATGTGCCAATATCGCTATCGGAGGCTGTCTTTATTACGCGGTACGATCTCGTAAATAGAGATTTCATCCATAGAACCCGGGTATTCATGCACGATGCGCCTGTAGCGGTCAGCATCATCTAATTTTGCATAGTCGGCTTCTTCGTAGTATCGGTGTTTATCGTCGTAGTTTATGGCAATATACTTTGCTCCGCTCGATGATGCATAGTCATAGGCGGATTCAGGGTCACTATAGATGAATTTTTTGACAGCATCAAACTCCAGGCTGTCGTCACGGTACATTCCTGTACGCTCGTAGCGGTAGGTCAACTGAGCCCCTGAAATCGTGATAAGCTTATAGCCGAAAAATGGGTCGCTGACAACCGTTTTATTATCTGAGTCAGCAAGTATCGTATGGATGCGCACATAACTCTCAAGTTCCTTAAAGCTGATATTTTCTGTACTATCGAAAGAATCAGCATTCAGCGTTATCGACATCGTTAAGGGAATTATAACAAGCGCAGCGAGAAGAGAAAGCTGGATGGATGAACGCTTGAATGAAAGCAGCAAAAAGTACAACCCATACCCGGCGATAATAGCTAGCGGAATAATTGTCCAGTGCAAAAAACGGGTAGGAAGGAGCTGGAAGTTGCCAATCGGCTGCAGCGCCAGTATAAAGAAAGTGATGATCCATACTGCAGGTATAAACAGGTGAGCAGGCATTTCACGCGCTGATTTTTTTTGTACTATGATAAAAAAGATTCCTCCAAATACTGCACATAGCAGGAGAAGCGGATGGTACGCATCGTCGAACACGCTAGAAAGATATGATGAACGGAGGTCATTTGAAGAAACCGCAGAAGACTCGGTAAAATCTTTCGTAAAGGTGTGCTGTTGTGTCGTGAGATACCCTGTTTCAGGATAAAAAAGTAAGTTCGCGTTTAATAAAAACACTATTATGATTGCAACGAAAACGATAGATCCCAGCAATAGAATTTTTTTTCGAAGCTGCGGATAAAGTACAAAGAGGAGCACGTAAAGGGAAACCAGAATGCTTACAATTGAAAAGGTGGTAAATTGGTGCGTGAGGGCGGTGACTGCAACAAGCGTCCCATACAATGCAAGTAAGCGTACTTGATACCGGCCTTGATGTTTCAGCAGTGTAATTGTCAGGTAGAGAATGCAAAAGACTAAAAAAATCGCAATCGTAGCCTCTTTAATAACAAAGAATGAGATATGGCGGCTGATATACGTTGCACTGTTCAGTGAAAAGAATATCAGCACTGCCAGCAAGGCAATAGTTTCGTTTAAAAACAGTTTTCTGGTAACGAGGTAAAATCCGAGGCAGAGCATGGGAATTAATAAAAAGTTAAGGGCAACGTATATATATATTTCATGAATGCCGGTCAGCAAGCTTAATTGTGCCCCGAGAATTTGGAAGAGCGGTGAAAGTGATAAGATGTCAAAATTACCGGTCATGGGATTCTGAATCGGTATGGTCCCGGTATCGGCGATTTCTCCTGCAATCCACGATTGGTGCAGCACATCGCCGGCCGATAAAAGTGGAGTTTTTATCAAGCAACTCGAATAGATGATAGCTAACAATAGTACTATCAGCCAAAGTATATTTTTATTTATAAAATTTTTTACCATGTATTAATGTAAGACGTTGTTTTGCACTAGGTCACAGCAAAACTGTGTTATATCATGTGAACGTTTTTGCTCACTATAGTTTTCAATAGCCGCCTTCCTGGAATTTTCTGACATTCTTTTTCGCAGATTTTTATCAATGATAATTTTTTTGATGATTTCGGCAAATCCCTCAGCATCACCATCTTTAAATGTGAATCCATTATTGTGGGAAGCGAGGTAGCCGAGTTGAAGATCGACAATAACGATTGGCAGGCTACACGACATTGCTTCCATGATAGAAATCGAATTATTACCCGGCCATACGGCAATATCCGCGGCAGAGAAAAACTTGGTTAGGTCTGCTTTTTTTGTAAACCCTGTAAAGAAAATATCTTTTTTCAGTCCTTTTTGCAAAACCATCTGGTTAAGTTTTTCAAAGTAGGCCTTATCGCCGCTACCGATTATAAAAAGCTTTAATGGAAATTGCTTTCGCAATTGACTGAAAGTTTCGATAAGAAGCTCGATGTTTTTACGACTCTCGATTCTACCCGAAAACAGCAATACTGTTTCATCTTCGGCAATGCTATATTTTTTTCTGAGTGCATTTCGATCCTTACCAGATCGCATAAAGAGCTGAGTTTCTACTCCGAGGGGGAATGATTTTATTTTACTCGGCTCAATATGGTGCCTGTTGATTAAAAAAGAAGTAATTTCATCAACCGGTGAGATTATAGCATCAGCTTTAGACAGAGCCCAGCGGACGAGAAAAATTCGAAACCAGAAATAGTCAACATATCGTAATAATTTTTTCCACAGCGCGTGATTCCTGATTGTATGGTAAAAATCATGGTGGTTGTAAATGAGCTTATATCCGAAAGTTTTTTTATACTTTGCTGCGAAAAGGGGCAATCCTTGTTTTGCTTCATGGGCATAGACGATATCAGGCCTAATCTCTCCAAGTTTTTTCTTTATCCCTCTTGCCAAAATAAAGTCGCCATACCGAAAAAAACTTTTAAATCGGAATACTTTTACCCCATCAATGTCGTAAGATCCGGGTTTTCGTTTACGTCCGGTTTCTGTACTGCCAATGTCTTTGAGCATCCTGCCAATGTCTTTAAAAGGGTATAGATAGTCAGACGTAAGTAGGTAGACATCGTGCCCATTTTCTTTTTGGCGTTTCGAGAGGTAGTATTCTTGATAGCCGAATTCAGGCTGGTAAAAACCAATAATGTGGACTATTTTCATGTTAAGTGTGTATTGCTAAAACTTTTTTATAAAGCTCACTTATTTTTTTCCCGACTACTTCATAGCTGAAGTTTTCTCGAGCATGCCGTGCAATATCTAGTGCTGAGTAATGGTGAAAAGAATCAAGCATGGTATTGATCGCGTGCTGTAATGCAATGCTGTTTTTAGGAGTGACCAGTAATCCGATATCTTCAGTAATGAGGCAAGATATACCGCCAGCGTTTGATGCGACAATCGGTTTGCCGCATGCCATTGCTTCGATAAGCGTTACGCCAAAGGTTTCGAAAAGACTTGGCTGAACAAAAAAATCGCACCCTTTCATGAAACCCGAAACTATAGTTTTATTTTGGCGCCCATGGAACCGTATAAAATTATTAAGTTTCAGCTGTTCTGTTAATTGCTTATATGCCTTGGCGCAAGTACCATCACCGACAATTTCTAATACAAAATCTTGGCGTTTTTTAACAAGCTGGGCAACTGCATTGATCAGATAATCGATTCCTTTGACTGGAATCAAGGATGCGACTACTAAAATTTTTTTTTTAATATTTTTTTGCGGTTGTCGCGATGGATTAAAAATTGCCGTATCAACTACGTTTGGGATTATTGTACACCCAGTTTTAATCCCATAATCACGCAATCCTTGCTCAACCACCGAACTCACTGGAAGAATCATTGCAGCGCGGCGGAGCCCATAACGCGCTATAAGCTGCTCGAAAAAACTAAGTTCGTGCCGCGGAAACGTAGATGAATGTTCGGTTGAAACGGCCGGGATACGTAGTTTTTTCTGCAATCGGAGTGCTGGCAGCATCGCGATATACTCATGAGCATGTATAAGATCTGGGTGCCAGCCTTGGCTTATCAATTTATTCTGAACAATTGATGCGATTTTGAATGTAAAGAGAAAGTAGGAAAGTTTTTTTGGCATCCAGGCAGGAGCAAAAAATCGAATTGTTCGAATTCCATTTTCTACCGAATCAGATAGTGGAGAATCGGAAGAATTAAAATCTCTATACAAAACAACGACATCATGCTGTTTAGCGATGGCATAAACGTGTTCACGAATAAAAATACCCTCGTAAGGATTTTTACGATTCGGATACCAGCCTGCAATGCAGAGCACTTTCAAAGGATCCTTGGGGGCATTCATGAATGTCGATACGTCCTGTTAGGTTTCGAGTGTGATTGACCCAATCGTGCCATGAATTTTAGATAAGCTCAATTACTTGGACAAGAATGCATTGAGCCATACTACGATTTTTTTTGCTGCATTCCCGCTGCCGTAACTCGCAGTATGTTTGCGAGGAGTAGAAGATTTTCGTAGAGCATTGAGGATCTTTTTTTTCTCGACGCCGGTAACGACATTCCACCCGCCTTTGACGGTCTCGAGCCACTCAGTTTCATCTCTGAGCGTAACGCAGGGGACTTTAAAAAAGTATGCCTCCTTCTGTATGCCGCCGGAATCGGTTGCAATTTTTAATGCATTCATTTCAAGCTGGAGCATATCGAGGTAGCTTACAGGAGGTATGACGAGTAGCTGTTTTGAATGGAGGTAACTGGATAAGCCATGCTTTTTTATCATTTTTTTTGTCCGAGGGTGGAGCGGCAAAATAACTCTTTTATTTGATTTTGCTAAGGCCGCTAAGATGTTCTCCAGCCGAAATTTACTGTCTGTGTTTTCAGCCCTATGTATTGTCGAGAGGTAATAACTCTTTGGTTTAATATTCAGATCGTGGATAACGTGGGAGTCAGCCATTGCAATTTTTGCATGGTCCATCAGCGCATCAATCATAAGATCGCCGACGACGTGCACATTTCGAGTAATATTTTCTTGCTCGAGCCACCGTTTTGATTGTTGTGTAGAACAAAAAAGGATGTCGGAGATATGATCCGTAATGATTCGGTTTCGTTCCTCTGGCATTTTTTTATTGAAACTTCTCATGCCCGATTCGACATGTGCGACAGGAATATGCATTTTTGCCGCTGCGAGTGCACCGGCGAGAGTGGAATTCGTATCGCCAAAAACAAGCACGAGTTTTGGCTTCAGTTTCGTAAAGAGTTTTTCGAGGCCGGCAAGCATGATGCCGGTTTGGGCTCCGTGAGTTCCTGACCGGACATTTAAATTATAGTCCGGTTTCGGGATATTGAGCGTATCAAAAAAAATCTTCGATAATTCTTTATCGTAATGCTGTCCAGTGTGAATGATGACTTCATTGTAGGATTGCTGGAGTTGTTTCGATAAGGGAGCAAGTTTAATGAATTGCGGCCTTGCGCCAACAACTGAGCAAATAATTTTTTTATTCATTTGTACTCTAGATTTTTAACGCGTGCTCGATCTGGGCGACGATTTCTTCTTCGTCTGATCGGCTTATCTCCGGGTACATTGGCAGTGACAATACCTCACGAGCCGCTTTTTCAGATTCAGGAAAATCACCTTCTGAAAAACCTAAATTCATGTTCAGAAATACCGGCTGGAGGTGCAGGGGCGTGGGGTAGTGGACGGCGGTCGGTATTCCATTTTCCTTTAGGTAAGCCTGAACTTTATCCCTATTCTGAATTCGTATCGTATACTGCTGGTATACCGTTTTTGTATTGGCAAGTGTTTTTGGTGTGACGACCCCTTTCACTTTTGAAAATAATGCATTATAGTATTCAGCGTTTTCTATGCGCTTATTATTCCATTGGTCAATATATTTCAATTTAACGCGAAGAATTGCGGCTTGAAGGTTATCGAGGCGTGAAGAATCACCTAAAAATTCATGGTAGTATTTTTTTCTCGAACCATGATTACGTGCCATGCGAATATGTTCGGCGATCGCCTCATCATCAGTCGTAATCATTCCGGCGTCGCCGTATGCGCCGAGATTTTTCGCCGGGAAAAAAGAAATACATCCGATATCCCCGATGGAGCATGCCTTTTTGCCATTGTATTCAGCGCCTATCGACTGGGCTGCATCTTCGATGACTTTGAGGTTATGTTTTTTTGCGAGCTCCATGATGGGTTCCATATCAGCAGTCTGGCCGTATAAATGCACAGGGATAATCGCTTTTGTCCGTGGTGTAATTTTTTCTTCGATGAGCTCAGGATCGATATTAAAAGTATCAGGAATAATATCAACAAAAACAGGCTTCGCTCCGCGAACCGCCACTACTTCGGCGGTTGAAATGAAAGTGAATGGCGTTGTAATAACTTCATCACCCGGCCCGATATCATACGCACGGATGGCGAATAGGAGGGCGTCGGTGCCAGAATTGAGGCCGACCGCATACTTCGATCCGCAATATGCAGCGATTTCTGATTCGAGATTTTTTAAATCCTCACCGAGCATAAATGCGGTCCGGTTGAGGACATCCTGAATGGCAGCGTTTATCTCTTCCTTAATAGGTTCGTACTGGGCGTTTAAATCGAGCAATTTCATTTTAGTATTTCTTTAATAATAGTATCTTTTTTGGTAAATTTTCGCTTGCACGTAGCGCATTGCGCATCACCGCCCGCAAAGCTCAGTTTTGTGCCACATTCGCACATCCAACCTTGAATTTTAGCAGGATTGCCAAACGCAAGCGCATAATCCGGAATATCTTTTGTTACAACCGATCCGGAACCGATGAATGCGTGCCTGCCGATCGTATGGCCGCAGACGACGGTTACGTTCGCCCCAATGCTCGCACCGTAGCGAATTGTTGTATTAACGTAGTGCCCATGCTTGGGGTACTTGCAGCGCGGATTCAGGTCATTGGTAAAAACCATCGAAGGCCCGCAAAAAACATAATCCTCGAGAGTTACGCCATCGTAAATAGAGACATTGTTTTGCACCTTAACGTTATCGCCAACAATAGCGCCGCTTCCAACGTATACATTTTGCCCAAATGAACAATTTTTTCCAATTTTTGCGCCTTTCATGATATGCGCAAAATGCCAAATTTTTGTTCCGCTGCCGATAGTGGCTGGCTCGTCCACCAGGCTGGTCTCATGTGCAAAATATGGTTTTTTGGATTCTTTTTGCATCGTCATTTTGTTAAAAAAATAGTTTAGAAATGAATGAATGAGAGTATACCAACAAGCTTTATTTTATGCAATAATACGCCGGTACTGTAAAGCACTATATTTGGTTTGATGCCATGAGTTCAAGAATGACTTTTTTAGGTTTTTGATTTTTTACTACGATACGATATATTCCATTAAAAATCGGAAATGCAGGCGAGAGATTGAATTTTTTCAGAGCCTGGACCGTATTGACGCCTTCGACAGTTTTACGCTGAGAACTCATTGTATGTAAAGCATTTTTTGGAGAAAACCCTTTTCCGATGAGCATGCCAAATTCACGGTTTCTCGTATTTCCAGTGCAACTGAGCCAAAGATCATTTCCCCAGCACTGGCTGTACATTGAGAAAGTGTATGGATCAATGGAGATTTTTTTCTTCAATAACCTCGTAGTCTCAAAAGCCGCACGGGTTATAAGGTGCGTCTCCGATCCGTAAGAAAATCCGCAGCCGTTAACGATTCCAGCGAGGATCGAAATTACGTTTTTAAAAGCACCCGCATACTCGATACCGCGTACGTCTGAAGTAGTGTACACGTTAAGGTTGTCAGAGAGAAATAATTTTTTTAACACCTTAAGGGCGCCAGGATCGCCACAACCGATGTCTACGCCAAGGGGCTCATGGTGAAAAAGGTCGGATGCGATCGTGCCGCCTGCTATGACTGCCAGGGGGCAAGCGTGCCGGCGAATGACCGGCATACCACCGACAATTTCTGAAAAGCATCGAGCAGTTTTTTTATCGAGCGCCTTCGTGGTATTCAGCAGAATCATTTTTTTATTAATGAACTTGGTGTTTTTTTTAAGTACGTGTGCTATTGCCGATGAAGTAATGGAAATAATAACTACGTCATTGCCTGAAAAAACATCCTTCTCGTTGTTCGTGAACAATACGTTTTCTTGGATAAGGATTTTTTTGTGGTGGTGAAGATGCCTCCTTTTTTTCTGCAAATGGTTTATAAGTTCCTTGTCCCGGTCGTACGCGATAACTTCAACGGAGGATTTGATTAATTGGTTTGTACTGATGTGCTGCAGGATCGCGAAACCGAAGCTTCCTATCCCGTAGATGCCTATTTTCATAGTTACCGTTTTGAATTAAAGTGGGTTCGATCGATGCTCGTGTTGGTAAAAGCAGCAGCATAGAGTTTTTTATCTGCAGCTGTCAGCATTACGTTTCTGCGCTTGCATACAACTTTTGCAGTCGCAATAAACTTATCAAAAGCGTGTGTGACCGGCTTGTGCTGCTGGTTATCCCAGGTAAACGACGGAACGAATTTCCTCGGATAACCGGTACCGATAATATTGCAGCCGGCTCCAATTACCGTGCCAGTGTTGAGCATGGTATTAATTCCGGTTTTCGAGTGGTCCCCCATAAAAATTCCGGCAAAGAGTTGTTGCGTGTCGTACGTATCGGACCCAATCTGGATGGAAACGGGACTATAGTTATTTTTAAGGTCGCTGTTGTTGGTATTCGCGCCCAAATTGCACCATGTACCGATATACGAATGCCCGAGAAAACCGTCGTGTTGCTTGTTAGAAAAACCGTGGATGATAGTCTCTGCGATCTCACCGCCGACTTTTGAGCTCTCACCGATGGTGGTGCCGGGGAGTATCTTGGCACCGCTGTTAATAGTGCAGTTTTTCCCGATGTAAACAGGACCGCGAATAATGACATTCGGCGCAATGGTTGTTCCGCGTTCGATGTAAACAGGGCCGCTTTTTGCATCTATGGTAACAAGCGGAAAAAGTTCTACGCGCGGTGCAATGTATATATTTTCTTTTTGGACTAGAAATATGGAATTTTCTCCACCTAAGGGTTTTGACTGTTGAATCCCAAGCTTTCCCGTTTGAGCAAAGTCTTTTTTCAACTGTGCACTATTGATCAATATAGTTTCCCAGATATATTGGACTACTTTTACGGGTACTTTTTTCTTCGGGGCTCTGACGAGTGACAAATCAATTTGTTTTGAACCCTTGAGCTTTTTTAAATTGCTGCCGGAAATGCGGGCAGCTACTAGCTGTTTGCCATTTGTTACCACAGTATCTTTTGTAAACTGATGGAGCATTTTTGACAGGACTCCATCCATGACTACCGTTCCATCAATGAGAATAACTTCATCGCCTTTTGGAAAAACATTAACGCCATACTTTTTATAATTGCGTTTAACCATCGGCCGCAGGAAATCTCTGCAAAAGAGTGAAACGTTTTGCGTTGAGAAGCGTCCAAGTATTTTATCGAGCAGTGATGACATTCCGAGGATCGTATCGAATGTCGGCCGAGTATACGCGATCGGGTACAGCTGCTTGTAATTTTTATTTTCAAAAATGAGTAGGGGCATACGCTACTATTTACAGCGGTAAATTTACTTGCTTATTCGTTCGGGCAGAACGGTAGATCGCTTCAACGATTTCTACTGATTTCCTGGCTTCCTTGCCGTCCATGGCAACATCTTTGAAATTATTAAAATGGTCAATGATGTTTTGGTACACAAAAATATGCCGAGGCGATGCGCCCTGGAACAATCCCAGTTCATAGACCTTAGTTGGAATATTATCTTGGATGGACGGTTCCGGGTAATCCTCAACTTCCCAAAAATCAAAAGAATCAATAGCTTTTCCGCCGATTTTTATGCTTCCTTTACTGCCGAGGACCGTGAGCGAGCATTCAAGGTTTTTTGGGTACGTATTAATGGTGAACTCCAGCGTGACATACGCTCCGTTCTGGAATTGAAGGAGGGCAAACGCCTCATCTTCAGTTTCAATCGTATGCGCAACGGTATCCGTTTTGGCAAAAACGCTCCTGACTGGCCCGAAGAGCCATTGGAGGACATCAACGTAGTGGTCGCCTTGGTTCAAGAGCGCCCCGCCGTCGAGCTTTTTTGTGCCACGCCAATTTACTTCATCGAAGTATGCTTGCGGACGCGTCCAGCGGACCGTCAAGCTTCCTGAGTAGAGTTTTCCGAGCTTACCGTCATCGATTGTTGTTTTCGCGATGATAACTGCGGGATTGTAGCGTACTTGCTTCACCACAAAAAGTTTTTTCTTGTTTTTTTCAAAAGCCTTAATCATTGTATCTGCTTCTGCGATATTGAGTGCGATCGGTTTTTCAACGAGGGCATTTTTCCCTGCCTCTGCAGTAGCGATTGCCATTTCTGCGTGCAATCCATTTGGTGTGCAAATGGAAACGACATCAATATCGTCACGATTGAGCATTTTTTTATAGTCGGTATACGGTTCTGCATTATATTTTTTTCCGAATTCTTCAGCTCGGTCTTTCACTATGTCACAGAGAGCGACAATGTCGACCGCTTCTTTATAGAGCAGCATTGATCCAAAATGCTGGCTCGAGATGCGAGAGCATCCGATCACCGCGAAACGAATTTTTTTGCCATGTGAGCGTTCCATGTAGTAGGTCGTAAAAAGTTAGTTGAGTAGTGAAAATAAGTTCATGTGGGAATATTTTTTTGTACGGATCGAGTCTATCGGAGGTAAATAATTGCTATAACAGTTAAAAACCACAGCATAATAGTAATCAAGAGCGGCCTATCATTTAAAAAAATTTTAGAGGGGCTGCCTCCGAGGTCTCTCTTATGAATAAGAAAGAGGTACCTGAAAATTCCATAGAGTACGAATGGTACCGTATACACGAGATTCGTAGTGCCAAAGTGGGCTATCACATCATCTGAAACAGTGTAAAGAATGTAAACAATGACCGTTGATGCAGTGACGATTGCGATCATTTGATCAAGAAGCTTTTCTGAATAATCACGGAGTATAATACGGTGGTCAGACGCATTGGCCGCAAGTGATGTCAGCTCATGGCGCCGTTTCCCAAAGGCGAGAAAGAGGGAGAGTAGGAGCGTACAAATCAGCAGCCACGGAGAAATTGCGACACCGATCGCTTCGGCTCCAGCCACCGCCCTCAGGACGTAGAGAAGCGCAATTACAAGGACATCTATGATCGCGAAATTTTTTAAAAAAACCGAGTACAGGAGATTGAGCGCAAGGTATATGATAGTAATAATTGCAAACCGGTAATTAATGAAAAATGAAATGCCAATGGAAGCGATGAGTATGGCAGCTGATCCAAAGAGCGCGAGAGTGAAATTAAGCTTTCCGGAGGCAAGGGGACGCTTTATTTTTTCCGGGTGGCCTTTGTCTTTATCCCTATCAATAAAATCGTTGATAATATACGAACTTCCGGATAGGCCGCAGAAAAGAACAAATGCAAAAACCGACGTAAGTAAGAGATCGGCGTGGAATAGATTATTAGAAAAAATTACCGCTGCAAATAGCAACAGGTTTTTAATCCACTGATGCGGGCGCATTGATTTTATAAAATACAGGAGCTGCACGGTCGAAACTTAGTAATTTATGGTTTTTTAAAACCCAGGCGCTTCTCTTTTTTATCGGCATAATACTTTATCACGATTGCCGCGATAATAAGACCAGCGACTTCGATCAAAACATTGAATAAAGAAATGGCGATTCCGGCTTTGAAGAGCAAGTACGTTGTGAGCGGTACAAAAGCAATAGAGAGCGCTATCGACAGTGTCCCGCGTTCGATTGCATCGATACTGCCGCGCTTCCAAAAAATCCAGCTCCACGCGAATCCGGGGATAAAAAGGATAAACATCGTCCCAAACACAAGGCGAAAGGCTTCCGACAGTGTTAAAAAAAAGCTGAGAATGAAAGCGATCAGAACGAGGAATCCGAAGGAAACAAGGCTAATAATGAGTTCATTTTTTTTCATATGCCAGCTATCATACTATCAACAAAAAAGCATTTTGAAAAGGCGGCTCAGGGTGGTATACTGGTGAAAGCAATATGGAATTTTCTGCATACGTAAAGCGAAATTGGCACGTTTGTATTTTAACCATTCTAGCCTGTTTTTTCTTTTTTGTATACTCATGGCTGCACTTTCAAACCGAGAATACGTTTACCTCGCCAGATGAGACTGCAAATTATTTTTTTAGCTCCCTTTTTTCAGAAAACAATTCCCTCCGCTATGACGAGCCGCTGAATGACGCAGCAGGCGGAATTGTAGTGCCCCGAAGTATGATTGTGACACCTTCAGGCACGGTACCTGCCAGTTTTTTGGGCCTTCCGTTGTTATATGGTTTCTTAGCAAAAGTAGCCGGGAGTGGATATATTTTTTTATTTACTCCTTTCTTCGCCGTTGTCGGAGTAATATGCTTTTATCTGTTATGCAAAGAGTTTTTTCCAAAAAACATTTCATTCATTGCTTCACTGCTCATGTTCGCACTGCCGCCATTCTGGTACTTTAGTTCACGAGGCTTATTTCACAATGTCCTATTTTTGGTTTTTCTGATCATTGGCTTGCTACTTTTAATATATTCTCTTACGAGGCAAACTTCATTACATGCAGCATGGTTTTACAATATTGGGTCAGGCATCGCGATTGGGTTAGCGCTCATTACTAGGACATCCGAAATCACCTGGGTTATTCCTGTGGTAGCCTTCATATTAATAATTAATCGAAGACATGTACAAAAATTTCCGTTAATCGGATTTGTTGGGGCGCTGCTTATTGCATGCGTTGTTCTGCTGGTTCTCAACAACAGCCTGTATGGATCTCCGTTAGCTTTCGGTTACTCAGCAGAATCCACAGACCTTTCCAGTATAAAAACGGCATCCCAATCAATTCTATTGAAATTTGAAAAACTTTTATTTCCCTTCGGGCTAAATTTTGAAAGAATCCAAGCAGCAACAATACAGTATTTGCTTTTATTTTTTCCGTTGTATGCATTTTTTATCGTGATCGGGCTCGCCGCTTCCATCAGAAGCAGCATACTGGCATTAGTGAAGAAAAAAAATTCAAGCGCTCAGAGTCCCAGGAAGGCGATTAACTGGCAGTATGCGTATACGTACGTATACGCGGCAGTCGTGCTGTGGCTTATCCTATACTATGGCTCTTACGTTTTTTATGAGTATATTGACCGTACAGAAATTTTATTAGGATCGTCATACTTGCGATACTGGCTCCCGATTTTCGTATTTGGATTGCCTTTTTGCGCTCAGGGCATACAGTTGGCGGGTAGCATATTTAGAAGCAATTGCATCAAACGTACCGTCATGGTCGGTAGTTTTATGGCACTCGTCATTTTTTCAGTCAATACCGTTTTAAATGATCCGCTGCAAGGCTTATTCGCAGTAAGAAAAAACATCAGCGAATCGGTTTCAAAGCTGCATGCAGTACTCGGAGCAACAGAACCTAATGCCGTCTTAATTGCAGGATATGCTGATAAAGTTTTTTTCCCCGAACGAAGGGTGATTGTTCAGCTACCGGATAAAAATACCCAGCATGCGGTACAGACGATTCTCGATCAAGCCCCGCTCTACTACCTGTTCAATCCTCTGGACAGTATGAGTGGATCAGTCATGGAATTTTTCAGTGCTAACGATTATTTGCTGCGATCGACTGTTTCTTTTCAACCATCCAACGAGATTCTGTATTCAATAAAAACTCGTTGAGAACGAATTAAAAATATAGTATACTATATACCACAACTATAACTATGGAGCTGGAAAGAATTAAGAAAGTTTTTAAAAATATTTGGAACTGGCGCACCGCTATCTGGCTGCTCCCGATGGTTCTCATTGGCTGGATCATCGTACAAAACTATGCACCGGGTGGAATGCTTGAACTCCAATATACCGCGGAGCATGGATCAAAATCTATAAGCAATTTCGCATCCAAAGAGCCAGTGCGATACTTCAGCTCGGAAGATGAGTCAGGGGGCCAAGCAGTAACTCAGTTGATTACAACGTCACCACTGTATTTTACACTCAATGTTCCCCGGCCTTTTCCTAAGGCGACGATTTCCATCACGTATCAAAATCCGGACGCACAACCAGTTCTTAACCTCGGTGTGCTGCAATCAGACGGCCAATACGCTTTTGAAACCATGGCACACTATAGTCCAACGATCGAAGACGTCATTAATTCTGTCGGAACGAGCGATTGGAAAAGCATTCAAGAAGGTGATTTGATCCTACTGCAGCGGGGCAAGCGGAATTACCTGACAATTGATGAATTTTTAAACGACCGGCCTGCTGATAATGAAATCTTGCAGTACAACTATCCTGTCCTGAAATCGGAAGTCATGCCCGGGTACCGTGCTCAAAGTGTTCCATTGACTATTACAAAAAGTTTGCGCGGTAGCCATGAAATTTTCACGTATGTTGGCATTGATGAGCAGCTCGATATAACCTTTTCATTCCAGGATATTAACAGGCACGAAGGTGAAGATTCAATCCAGGTGCATGTTTTTGATTTTCGCGGTAATGAAATCGCGTCATATATCGTCGCTGATGACGGCGAAACATTCGCATCAGGGCGTGTGCATAATGAACAAGTACTGAGGGTAGCCCTTGCCATGGAGAATCACGGGACCTGCCGGATTGCGATTGAAACCAATGATGACGTTTTTATAAAGGGTATTTCCAGCTACCAGCATTTACTCATGTTCCATGATTCGATTTATCTGACGGATAACGCAGAGTACCAGGATATTCTCGGAGATAAAATAATCACGCCAACTACATTGTTTTCAGATGCACCTTCAATTTCCGCACGTACTTCTCATAATGACGGGCTACAAACGCTGGCCGTGGGAGCCCAGGAATTAGCACTGACAGGCTTACATTCGGAATATGAAGCAACCGATTTAACTGGCATGACAAAAATCGTTAGTCCTAAAAATGACGTTTACCTCCAGGGCTCCGGTTATTTTATTTTTTCCCAAGATCAATTTTTTGATACGACTTTTGGGTTGATACCAGACATCAATGACGTAGAATCATTGGACGGATATGATTACATTATTGCAGAGTATAAGCGGCCGGAAATAAACGGACAATGGCATACGGCCACTGCGACAGTTGAAGTGCCCGAGCTCTACTACTCCGATAATTCTGTCCAATTCATCATTACGCTTCCGGGACTGCCCGAAAATGGCAGACTGCTTCATGTTCAGGAAGTGTCAGTATCGCTTGAAAAAGAGCCTATTACTTTCCAGAATTTTTTTACTAAGATAAAAAATAAGCTTTTCAATTGATGGCAGACCCAGAGAAATCAAAAACTCCGACATTCATGGCACGAGTAGTGCTTCTCGCTGGGGAGCTTTTTAAAGTATCACTGGTGACTTATTTGGCGCTCTACCTGATAGAACAGCTCCGGGAAGGTTTCGTAACATACTTTTTCAGCATGAATGTCCTATCGTACGTTACTATCGCATTGGGGACTTTCACATTCTTATTTGCCGGCAAACCGGAGTATGCTCCGCAGATATCCCAATCGAGCAGTATGAGTAAAGTTTTATTCGTTGCCATAGCGATCATAAGTGCCGTTGTTGTGTACTTTATCGTCAAGCCAGTTGGATTGCTCGCATACATTGTTGCCCCTCTCGCAGGTATAATTATATTTCTGCTTGTGTTATCGATTAATTCAGAAAAAAATGATTATATTCACTAAGCAGCATAACGGAAACTATGAAAAATCACATTAAAGATTTAAAGCTGGCAAACGACGGCATCAAGCGCATTGAGTGGGCAGAAGGCCAAATGGATGTTTTGAGATCGATTCGGACTAGGTTTGCGCGACAGAAGCCGCTTCGAGGATTGCGGCTGGCGGCATGCTTGCACGTAACGACGGAAACGGCAAATCTCATGCGCACCCTGAAAGCGGGAGGCGCGCAAGTTACGCTCTGCGCATCAAATCCGCTCTCAACCCAGGATTACGTTGCCGCTGCGCTCACAAAAAAGTATGGAATTTCTGTTTTTGCCATTAACGGTGAGGATAGAACAACGTATTTTAACCACATTCGCACCGTTCTCGATACAAAGCCGCACCTCACGATGGATGACGGGGCTGATCTCGTTTCCGAACTGCACAAGAACAGAAAAAGCCAGGCAGACCAAATCCGCGGCGGTACCGAGGAGACCACGACAGGAGTGATCCGACTCAAAAGCATGGCAGAACGCGGAGTGCTGCGGTATCCGATCATTGCCGTTAATGATGCAAAGACGAAGCATTTTTTTGATAACCGGTACGGAACGGGTCAATCAACCATGGATGGCATTATTCGCGCAACCAATGTGCTGATTGCCGGCAAGAATATCGTTATTGCCGGATACGGGTGGTGCGGAAGGGGAGCGGCAATGCGCGCAAAGGGATTAGGCGCCAATGTAATCGTAACTGAAGTTGATCCGACAAAATCTATCGAGGCGGTCATGGACGGATTTATGGTAATGCCGATGGATAAGGCTGCGTTGATAGGTGATATTTTTATCACACTAACAGGCGATATCCACGTCATTAGAAAGGAGCACTTCGTAAAGATGAAAGATGGTGCAATCGTTTGCAATTCGGGGCACTTCGATGTTGAAATTGACCTTAAGGGGCTGAATTCGATTGCGAAATCAAAGCAGCAAGTACGTGAATTCGTGACGCAATACACCTTACGGAATAAGCGTGCAATAAATTTACTCGCTGAGGGGCGCCTCATTAACCTTGCGGCTGCAGAAGGCCATCCGCCCTCGGTCATGGACATGAGCTTCGCGAATCAGGCGCTCTCGGCGGAATATATTTCAAAACACTTTCAAAGCATGAAAAAAAGGGTATACCAGGTTCCGGAAAATATCGATAAAAACATCGCTGCACTGAAGCTCAAGACAATGGGCATCTCGATCGATACCTTAACCCCGCAGCAGCGTGAGTACCTGTCGAGCTGGGAAATGGGCACCTAAAAAAAGTGGGAATGAAAAATCAATGGACAACAAAAAAATCCAGAATCGTATATAACAATGACTGGATTACAGTTCGTGAAGATGTAATCGTCCGTAAATCGGGAGTACATGGCACGTACGGAGTCGTAAAAACAATCGGATCTTCTGCAATAGTAGCTTTGAATGATAATATGGAAATTGCACTCATTCGGCAATGGCGTTATCCGCTTCGACATGAGACAATCGAACTTCCCTGGGGCGGGAAGCAAAAACGGGAATCGCACCTCAGTGCGGCAAAACGTGAATTGCGAGAAGAAACAGGCTTAAGCGCACGAAGCTGGAAATCGATCGGATACGTTAACGGATGCCCAGGAGTGGTGCAGGAAGATACCCGATTATTCTTAGCAACGGGACTGCGTCACCATGCATTTAAGCTCGATATGGAAGAACAGCACGAAAAAATACTGACGGTACCGATTCAAATAGCATACCGGTGGGCATCGGACGGTACTATTAACGATGCGACTGCCATCGCAGGCATCGTCCGTGTAAAAAAACTATTAAAAATATGAAATTACTCGTTACCGGCGGAGCTGGGTTCATCGGCTCAAACTTCATTCGCTATTGGTTGCGTGAACATCCGGGCGATACGATTGTTAATTTCGACAAGTTGACATACGCAGGCAACCTCGATAATTTGGTAGATCTGAAAGACAATCCGCACTATACGTTTGTTCGTGCGGATATTTGTGAAATCAAGCAAGTCATCAAGACGCTGCAATTGCATAACATTGACACTATAATTCATTTTGCGGCTAGTACCCACGTAGACAGGTCGGTTATGCTGCGCGAAAAGGGAACTCTCAATCTGGAACTGGGAGAATTATTTACCGATTCTTTAAATTATGATTTTATTTTAAATAACGTGTGGGGAACCCATATTTTGCTAGAGTCTGCCGTACAGGTATGGAAAAATGAGCAAGGTAGTTTTGAAGGAAAACGGTTTCACCACGTTTCAACTGATGAAGTTTTTGGTGCGCTCAAATTAGAAGATACGCGTAAGTTCAATGAAAAAACGCTCTACGACCCACGGAGCCCGTATTCAGCTTCAAAAGCTGGCGCCGACCATCTTGTACGTTCGTACTACGCGACATTTGGGTTGCCGATTACTATTTCAAATACGTCCAATAACTTCGGACCATATCAGTATCCGGAAAAGCTGCTTCCCGTAGCGATCCTTAATGTCATGCAGGGGAAGAAGGTGCCAATCTACGGCGACGGAAAATACATACGAGACTGGCTCTACGTAGACGATCATGCGAGGGCAATTGATCTGATTCTTTCAAAAGGCAAAATTGGTCAAACGTACTGTATTGGCGGCTTGACTGAGGACGTGGACAATCTCGCGCTCATCAATAAAGTTCTGTCAATCATGGGCAAAGGAAATGAAATGGTGGAGTTTATCAAAGACCGGCCTGGCCATGACAGACGGTACGCGGTAGACTGGTCAAAGGCAAAAAAAGAAATCGGTTACCGGCCGCTCCATGACCTCGATACGTACCTGAAAAAAACAATCGCATGGTACCAAAATAATGAGTGGTGGTGGAAAAAGATACTTCAAAAAAAAGAACACCGAGAATACCTAAAAAAGCAATATGGGACATAGCCGGTATCCAACCATTTCAACCATACAGAGATGGATGAGAAAAATCGCAATTGAGAATGGCATTCCTAAGCAGGCAAGCAATACTAACGATCATTCTAAAACTGTATGGAAATTCGCACGGAGCATCATGAAACAAGCCCGTGATAACGGGCAGAAAATAAACAGTACTATGCTGAAGACGGGATGCTACATTCATGATATCGGCAGGATGGTTACGGGAAGCCAAGGATCGAAACTTTTAAAGCCTGCAATCATCCACTGCTACGCGGGTTATGAGATAATGTTGAAAAAGGGATATCCGGAACTGGCACGAATGTGCGTATCTCATGCAGGCGGAAGCGGGCTCGATAGGGCGACAAACAAGAAAAATGGCTTTCTTCCTAAAAATTTTTTTCCTCAATCCGCTGAAGAAAAAATTCTTGCATACAGTGATGCGCGCTGTAGCTATGCAAAAAAAACAGGTCCATATATTGGCACATTCAAGAAAGCCTATGGCCGTTTTCGAAAATACCCCGGAGCAGGAAAACGTTTACTCACAGTCCAGAATTCAATTAAAAAAATGACTGGCAATAGTTCACTATGAAAGTAGCCATTATAGGTGCACAAGGCATGCTCGGCCAGGAACTGATGAATACGTTTCATGAGTATAAGCCAATCCAGTGGAATCACTCAGATTTTGATATAACCGACAGGAAACAGTCGGTTCAGCTGGTTTCAAACCAAAAACCGGGTCTCGTTATAAATGCATCAGCTTTCAATGATGTAGATAAAGCAGAAGGGGAGGAAGCTATTGCCATGAATATTAATGGGTACGGCCCCGGATACCTTGCATCTGCCGTTGAAGCAGCTGGAGGCATTTTAGTCCACTTCAGCACTGATTATGTATTCAACGGCAATATCGTTAAGGGATACCGTGAAGATGATATCCCTGATCCAATTTCAATTTATGGCAAATCAAAACTACTGGGAGAAAATGAAGTACGCCGAAAGTGCCACTGCCACTATATTATCCGCCTCTCCCGGCTCTTTGGAAAGAACTCACGAGGCAGATCCGGCAAAAAAAGTTTTGTTGAGCTTATGCTCACATTGGCACAATCAAAAAAAGAACTCGATATCGTGGATGAGGAGCTCTCTTCTCCTACGTACGCAAAAGATTTGGCCGATAGGACAAAATACTTAATTGATAATCAACTGCCATTCGGAACGTACCATATTACGAATCAGGGTGCATGTACCTGGTTTGGTTTCGCACAAGAAATATTTACTCAATCGGGCATCAGTGTTAAGCTCAATCCTGTGGCTGGGTCATTCTATCCACGCGCTGCAAAAAGGCCTCCCTATTCAGTTTTACTCAATACGAAGCTGCCACATATGAGGAGATGGGAAGAAGCGCTCAAGTCGTATTTACTGCGACCATAATATGAAATTTATCACAACCAAATTCGATACTGCTTGGCTCATCCAACCTGAAGTATTTAAGGATGAACGTGGTTTTTTTCTGGAATCATACTCGAAAGATGTTTTTTTTAATAAAGGTATCACGTCAGAGTTCGTGCAAGACAACCACTCGAGATCTGAGCAAATTGGAGTACTTCGCGGCATTCACTTTCAGCTGCCGCCATTTGAACAAGCGAAACTAGTCCGAGTCACACGCGGTGCAGTATTTGACGTCATTGTTGACCTCAGAAAAACTTCTCCAACCTATGGGCAGTGGCAAGCATTCGAATTGACTGCAGAAAATTTTAAAATGATTTATGCCCCGCGCGGTTTCGCACACGGTTTTTGTACGCTTAAACCACATACTGAATTTCAATATAAGGTGGATAATGTGTATGCTCCGGATCACGATTCTGGCATTATGTGGGATGATCCCACCCTTTCGATTGACTGGCCCATCCATAAGCCAATTCTGTCCGTCAAAGACAGTCAGCTCGGACCGTTTTCAGATATTTCATCCCCATTTTAACCTTCTCATAATCATCACACTCTATGAAAGGCATCGTGCTCGCAGGCGGAACAGGATCAAGGCTCTTCCCGCTTACTAAAGTTACCAACAAGCATTTGCTTCCGGTTTATGATAAACCGATGATTTACTATCCGCTCGAAACGATGAAACGGGCCGGAGTGGATAATATTTTGCTCATTTCCGGAAGGGGGCATGCAGGCCATTTTTTAGAAATGCTAGGAAATGGAAAGAGTCTGGGCGTTAAATTGTCCTATGCCGTTCAAGAAGAACCGGGCGGTATCGCGCAGGCGCTGGGTTTGGCTGAAGATTTTGCGGATAACGAAAAGGTTATCGTTATTCTGGGAGATAATATCATCCAGGATAATATCGTCCAGGCAGTCAAGGATTTCGATGTACAGCTACGCGGGGCAAAAATATTTTTAAAAGAGGTGCACAATCCATCTTCATTCGGCGTCGCTTACATTAAAAAGCGAACAATTGAAAAAATTGTAGAAAAACCCAAAAAACCAGAAAGCAACCTTGCTGTTGTTGGGATTTACATGTATGACAACCAAGTTTTTAAGTATATCAAAACACTCAAACCATCGAAACGCGGAGAGCTCGAAATTACGGACGTAAACAACAAGTACGTTAAAGATGGAACGATGACATTTTCTATCCTCAAGGGATGGTGGGGTGATGGAGGGGAATCGTTTGATTCACTGCTCGCGGCATCAAATTTAGTCGCACAGCAAAAGAAAAAACAACAGTTACATTGATTATTGCCAATGTGCCAAGAATAGTTGGCTGATTTTACGCTACAACTGGATTAAGAAAGGTTGGCCATCAGAAAGTAAGAGTAAGTGCGTGTCATCAACGAAATCTACTGATGAAACATTAGTATAAGGCAGTTTGTAGGTATTACGTTCTGGGCCACGAACTTCTGTAAGGTATGCAGTATTACCTTGAATATAGGCGACGTAATACCGATTTTTTATCCAATAAGCCTGCTGAAGATTTTCGGATGAGCGTACGATAATTTCTCTCGTGGAGTTTTTTGCATTCCAATCAACTATTTCGTTTGAATTGAAATAAAGATTGTGTTCCAATGCATCATCCCACAGTATTCCACGCATGCTATCTGACATTCGTTCCATTGTATTATTCTCTGTGTCAAAAAGGAAGAGCACTTCGTCAGCCTCATCTAGTAACGGTATAAATGAGGAGTATTTTGAAAAAAGTTTAATTTGGGGGCTTAATTTAATGCCGAGCGTATCAATTAATTTTCCCGATAGTGAATAAACCGAAAGTGAATTTTCATTTGACGTAAAAATATATTCACTCGATACGCCAATCACATTATCAATTTCACTGATTAAAGTTTTTGTGCGCTGAAATGTATTGAGACGAAAAAGACCATTTTCTGATGTTGCATACAAGATGCTATTCTCATCGACACTCCACGACATCCACCAAAAATTTTCATCAAACAGTTCATTGACCGGCTGTAATGCATTGTCAGGAGAGGTAGGGTCGAGCCAATACGTAAAGCCATTCTCGAGTACGAGTAAAAGTTCAGGATTGTACGCCGACCAACTCAGACCAACAATCGGCTGATCAACGGTCGTATTATATGCCTCTTCATTTGAAGTGAGCGAGTACACGGTAAGCAAGCGGTCTCTGTATGCAGAAAAAAACCCTCGATCAGCCGAAAGGGCGACATCAGAAAACCGTTCCCGGATGATCGGCTCTGACTGAAAATCGTTCTGGACGAGCTCAACTGTTGGAATACGCACAGTATGGGAAGAAATGACCGTGACCGGCAAATTCCAAGAGAAAAAACCGTCTTTTTGCAGGCTGATCATGACATCTCCCGGAGGCAGATTTTGGATTGTGGCTGGGGTTTCATTATCGGTCAGCAAGCCATCCATCAATACAGTAGCTTTGCGCGGATTTGAATCGATAATGATACCTCCAACGTGTTCAACTGTCCTTTCAGTAAAATTATAACGCCACCCCGCCGCATACAAGACCAATACAGTAGCCGTTATAACAAAGAAAATGCCCAGTAACGAAAAAAAAATTCTTCTCAGCCTAATAGTCATATACGAAGTATTATAGGCATTTGCAAAGAATTTGTCTACTGAGTTTGCTCATAATTGGGAGTCTGGTATAATTAAATTCGATTTCCCAAAGCCCGGTATTTTTTGAACTACCTTATGTCCCAGCTTATTGTTCAAGGAGGAAAATCATTGGAAGGTGAAATAACGATCGGTGGCGCTAAGAATGCCGCGTTGAAGATGATTGCAGCGGCTCTTCTCACTACTGAACGTGTAACATTGACCAATGTACCTGACATACTGGATATCCGGCACATGATTAAAATTGTTGAACACTTGGGTGTACAGGCTGAATTTTCCAACCATTGTTTAACGCTTCAAGCCCCTCGTGTACTTCTTGGCGATCCAGACTACCAGCTTGTAAAACACCTCAGAGGTTCAGTTGTCATCATCGGCCCGCTTCTTGCCCGACTGGGCCACGCGAAAATACCTCAACCTGGCGGCTGCCTCATTGGCGCACGTCCTATTGATACGCACATCAATGCATTTCGTCAGCTTGGAGTTACAGTCGATCAAGAGAAGGATTACTATCATTTCAAATCCGAAAAACTGGATGGTGCAAAAATCGTTCTGGATGAAATGAGCGTAACGGCAACGGAAAATATACTTATGGCGTCAGTCTGCGCAAGTGGAACATCTGAGATACATATGGCTGCTTCTGAACCCGAGGTGGTCGACTTAGCTTGTTTACTAAAGAAGATGGGTGCAAAAATTTCGGGAGAGGGCACCTCCGTTCTTACAATCAAGGGAGTTTCTTCACTTCATGGGGCTGAACACCGGGTTATTCCCGATAGAATTGAGGCTGGAACATTTGCGATTGCAGCGGCAGTAAGTCGCGGAGACGTCCGAATCAAAGGCGTAGAACCGTCTCACCTGGACGCTATACTACAAAAATTGAAAGCCTCCAATGTTTCGTTCATAGTAGAAGGCACGTCTACGCTCCATATCAAGCCAACGACCATGTTTACGCCTATTAGTGTAGATACGAGGCCATTTCCTGGATATCCTACCGATCTTCAAGCGCCTCTTTCTGTACTGCTTACGCAGGCAAGCGGCACGAGTAAAATTTTTGAAACAATGTATGAAGGCCGCCTCGGGTATGTTGATGAATTAAAAAAAATGGGGGCAGATATCACTCCTGTCGACCCTCACACGATAATTATAAACGGTCCAACGCCGCTCTATGGGAAAAGAATTACTTCAATCGATATCAGAGCCGGCGCAACTCTGATCATCGCTGCACTTGTGGCTGAAGGCGAGAGTATAATTAAAAAAGTGGAAATTGTTGATCGAGGTTATGAGCATATTGAAACCCAGCTTAAAAAACTCGGTGCTATTATAGCACGAAAGTAATAGAGCCCTTATGCATAACGATAAAATAAAATCTTCAAATTCAGCAACAAAATTTTTGATTGCAGCCACCTTCGTTCTCTTTATCATTATTAGTTTAGTAAGCGGTTTTTATCTCGGCATCTTGCAGTCGATTCATAGCGAGACCAGCTCGAACGTATCGGATATCATTTCAGATGCAAATTCTTTAATTACCGATGATGCCATCAACACTGATTTATTTACGAATGTTTGGAATGCGATTCAAGATCAATATGCCGGGGGACCGGCAACAGAACAACAGCTCTACTACGGTGCCATTCAAGGTATGGTAGAAAGTCTCGGAGACCCGTATTCGGTATTTCTAGATCCGAGCCAAACAACAGAATTTAATAAAGAACTCACTGGCAGTTTTGAAGGCATCGGCGCTGAGATCGGGATCAAAGAGGATCAGCTGACCATTATTGCGCCGCTTCCTGGCTCTCCGGCTTTCGAGGCGGGTTTGCGTGCTGGAGATAAAATATTTAAAATTGACGAAACTTCTACAGCTGATTTAAGTCTTGACCGTGCAATTTCGCTCATCCGGGGCGAGAAAGGGACTGAAGTGGTGCTGACCATACAAGGCCCAAGCGATTCTGATGTTCGGGAAGTTGCAGTTATTAGAAATATCATCACTGTTGAAAGCGTGCAATGGTCGATGAAAGAAAATGATATCGCATACATTGAGATTATTCATTTCAATGAAGACACTTATTCGACTTTTTCGTCAATGGTCACCGATATTTTGCTCGAGAGCCCTCAAGGCATTATCTTGGATTTACGCAACAATCCCGGAGGATACCTCATGAGTGCGGTTGATGTCGCGGGTGAGTTTGTAGATGGCAAAACGATAGTGATCGAACAATTTGGTGAAAACAAGGATGAATATGTTTCGAGTTCTAATGGGCGGCTCGCCGGAATACCAACCGTCGTGCTCGTAAATCAAGGGAGCGCATCTGCGTCTGAAATTGTTGCAGGGGCACTGCAAGATTATGATGCGGCCACCATCGTTGGTGAACAAACGTACGGAAAAGGCACTGTACAGGATTACGAGCAGTATTCTGATGGCTCCTCGCTCAAATTGACGGTAGCGTACTGGCTGACACCCAACGGCAGATCAATTAATGATTCAGGTATATTACCTGATATTGAGGTAGCACTAACGCCGGAAGATTATAATGCAGACTATGATCCTCAGTATCTTGCCGCTCAAGAGATTATATTAGAATCGGCAATCGCGCAATAATGAACAGTCTTATACACGTTTACGGGAGGGTTCAGGGTGTTTTTTTTAGGGCAACAGTGCAGAAAAAAGCAAAAAGCCTAGGATTGACCGGCTCGGTACAAAACTGTAGCAATGGCAGCGTTGAAATCATCGCATCTGGCGGAAAAAAGCAGCTCGAAACGTTCGTCGGGTGGATTTTATCAAGTCCGGGAGCCAGTAAAGTACAATTGGTTGAAAATAAAATACTGGTTCACTGCAGAAGGTTTGATTCTTTTGAGGTTATCCATTAAGATGTATGTATGGAAGTAATACTGCTTGCCGACGTTAATAATGTTGGAAAACGAGGGGAGGTAAAGAAGGTATCCGACGGGTATGCTCGAAATTTACTTTTTCCGCGAAAACTTGCCATCGTAGCAACCCCGGCCCTCAAGGCACGGGCAGAACGGGTCCACCACCATGATAATGAAGCAAAAAAATCCCAGAAATCGAAACAAGAAAAGCAAGTAGCTAAACTCGACGACCTTACAGTTGTTATTAAAGTGAAATGCAGCACCGGCGGTACACTCTTCGCAGGCCTCTCCAATGATCAAATTATTAAAAAAATCAAAGAGCAGAGTGGCGTAGGGCTGAGCTATGATGCAATTATAATAAAAAATCCGATAAAAAAGGTCGGATTGCACGAGATTCAGGTGATGGTTGGAGAAAATAAAAAATTGGTTACTCTAGACGTTAAAGCACTATGAGTCCAAAACAATGTAAGTACATATTTGTCTCTGGAGGGGTTCTATCGGGCCTCGGTAAAGGGGTTGTCGCTGCTTCAATCGGGCAGTTGCTGCAGAATCGGGGGTATAAAGTTGGCGTTATCAAGTGTGAAAATTACTTGAACATAGATTCAGGCACCATCAATCCGATTGAGCACGGTGACCCATTTTTATGTGAAGATGGACTGGAAGCTGATATGGATCTGGGAACATACGAACGTTTTCTCAACCAGGAAATGGGAAATAAAAACTTTACTACCATGGGGCAGATTTATAAGACCGTTATCGACCGCGAGAGATCTTTCGGCTATAACGGTGAAGATGTTGAAGCGATTCCCCATGTATCAGATGAAATTATTACGAGAATAAAACAGGCAGGAGAAGGGAACGATATTATAATCATCGAACTTGGAGGTACGGCGGGGGAGTACCAAAATATGCTCTACTACGAGGCATGTAGAATCATGAAAGCACAATTAGCCGGGCAAGTGCTTAACATCCACGTTAGCTATGTCCCATTGCCGAAGCATATCGGCGAACCCAAAACAATGCCGACTCAGCTCTCAATTAAAACGGTGATGAGCATGGGCATCATGCCTGAATTTTTAGTATTAAGGAGTGAGGCAGAACTGGATAAACGCAGGCGGTATCTGCTCGGCCTCAAGTGTAACGTCACCGGGGATAATGTCATCATGGCCCGTGACCTGGAGACAATCTATGAGCTGCCGCTCCTTTTTGCAAAGCAAAATTTTGATAAGAATATTCTAAAATTTTTCAAACTCAACTATCGACGTCCACACCTTGGGGAGTGGATGCGTCTGGTAAAAAAAATTAAGTCCACGAAAAAGAAAAAAGTTCGTATTGTGATCGCCGGCAAATACTACAGTACAGGGGATTATGGCCTTACAGATACATATGCAGCGCTCATAGAAGCAATTAAACACGCTTGCTGGTACCACAGCCTTGAATTGGATTTACAGGTTAAAAATACTGAAGATATAGAAAAAAACGGGGCAAAAATAATTGGAAAACCTGATGGCATCATTGTCCCAATCGGCTGGGGGCGCAGGGGGGCAGAGGGTAAAATCCAGACGATACGGTATGCACGCGAAAAAAAGATCCCATACCTCGGGCTTTGTTATGGGATGCAGCTCGCGTGTGTTGAGTTTGCACGAAATGTTGTGGGAATTAAAGGTGCAAACTCAGCAGAAATCGATCCTGACACAAAAGATCCTATCATCCATAGCATTCCAATGTCGAGCAAATATCAGACGATCAAGGGAAAAGGCACGTCAATGCGCCTTGGGGCATATGATTGTTACCTTAAGGAAAAGACCAATGCGGCAATGATATACATGAAGTACGGTGTTGGCGAGCAGTTGAGTGAGAACCGTAAAATGAGGGAAAAAATTACTGCCACCGGTACTGTCAAGGTTTCTGAACGCCATCGGCATCGTTTTGAATTCAATAATAAATATCGGGAGATTCTTGAAGAAAAAGGCTTGGTCATTTCAGGAACCTCTGGTGACAATTTTTTCGTTGAGGCGATTGAATTGCCCCGGTCGATGCATCCTTTTTTTATTGCAACGCAAGGTCACCCTGAATACAAATCAAAGCCACTCCACCCACACCCGTTATTTATTGAATTTATTCGAGCGTCATTAAAGTCATCACAATAAAAAACGCCACGATTTGCGTATGGCGTTTTTTTAAAAAACCGACTGTTTATCGTACAACGTTAACGTATGTTGTCTTCTTCATTTTGCCATCAAATCCCGTAACTTTGCGCTTCGCGAAATGAACCGTTCCGTTTGCAGTCGAAAAGATGGAATCATCATTGGCGAGTTTGACGTTTTTCCCTGGTCTAAAACCTGTTCCTCGCTGGCGTACAATGATATTGCCGGATTTTACAGCTTCTCCTGAATAAATTTTTACTCCGAGCCGCTGGCCTCTACTGTCACGGCCGAGTGAAGTTGTGCCTGTACCTTTAACGTGTGCCATGAATGTGCATTGGATTAATGATATGTAAGAAAACATTATACCATCCCGGCCGGTCTGTCAAGCTATTTGAAGAGATCCACCTCAAAATTAAGGACGTTTTCCGCAGATTGTTTTTTCTTATTGATATTATCAATAGTAGTTTCAAAAAGAACCAGATCTACTTTCTGACGTGTCGCAATAATAGTATTCTCATCAATAGGCGGCGGATTAATGACAGTTTGGTAAACGTTACGGTAGCTGAAGATAACCAGCCAGAGCCCGATGAAAACAACAATGACAACCATAACGTAATTTATATGCCGACTGAGTAAGCGGGGAAGTGACCTAATAGTAAATTTTATTTTCATCACGGTATACTGTAAAAACTTGCATTAATAGAGACTGTTGTGCCTTCAGTGTTCGTATTAATTGCCAAGTCAGACATGGAAATATAATAATCAAGCCGCTCGATCGATGATAAGTATTGGATAATGTGATTCCACGTACCTTGTAAAGATAATGTAACATCAAGCCGCCGTGTAATGCCTTCAGTTGAAAACGTGCCCATCGAAATGGATTGGATAATATTATTTGTTAATGCAATTTCTTCAAGCGTTGAAATAATCTCGAGAACATTGTCTTCTTTAATAAAAATTTTTGAAACACTTTCAATATCTGTTTTAATTGTATTATATTCAGTGCGTGTTTGTTCAATATTCTCACGCTGCTGCTGAAAGCTTGCAAGTTGAATGCGCTTTCCGTTGATGCTTTCCGTCAGTTCACTGACTTTTGTATAGAACGGGATAGTTATGAAAAATAGTAAGCATACGGTTACTGCTGCAGTAATAATACTCAGTATATAAATTTTATAGGAAATGCTAATTTTTTTTGTATACTTCATCGGTAAGCAATCCTGTTATTTCAAATTGAATATTCTCCGGCTGCGAAAGATTTGAAACAGGGGAAGTAATCTCATTGAATGTAGGTAATTTTTCAAGTTCATCTTGAAATTCCAGCAGCGTTGCCCGCGTATCAGCCATTCCCATTAATTTAAAAGATTTAGTTGACGTGATAAATTCAACGTTTGTCAGCGTAATGCCATCAATAACTTTACCGCTGAAATCTGATAAAAACGTAGTCCATTGTATATAATCGTTTTGAATCTGTTGAGCGCTCTTCAGTTGGGTATTGAGTTCTTTCGTTGCTTCCTCGATTGAAATAAGTTTTTCCTCTTTTTGCTGAGCAATTTCTTTATTGATTTGATCAATGAGCGATTCGGAAAAATTATTTAGTAGTAAGTAAGAAAAACCAAATACCGTGGTCGTGATTAGAGCGATGCTAATAATAAAAAATGACGTATTTTTTAATTGAAAAAATATCATCAACCGTTTGACGGTTTTTTTTCTTTCGGGACTGAGTAAGTTAAGCGTGATCATGCCTGAAGAACAGTTCAATAAAACTTTTTTAAACTGAGGCCAATCGCGGTCGTATAAGAAAGATAATCAATGTTGGCCGAAACGTTTTTATCCCTTGCCTTCGAAACGTTACACCAAGGGTCGCCGATAATTACTGTACGGCCGGTGGCCTCCCGGAGATATTCCGGTAACCCGAGCATCCTACTGACACTGCCAGTAAGCAAGAGCGTATTAATGCCGGAATCCGTCCCCGAGTAAGTATTATAGTATTCAATGCAATCTTTGATTTGGAACACGAGCCTATCAATTATGGGTTTAATTATTTGACGTACTTTTCCGTGGGCTTTGCGCTGATCGAGGCCAAAAATTATTTTTGCTTTTTCAGCATCATCAATATTAACTTTAATGCCATTTGCGATTGCGTCGGTCATTTCCTGGCCGCTTACGTCAACCGTAAAAGTGAATTCTATCTTGGAACTTGATGAAATCATAAGATTCGTCCTGCTCTTACCGACATCAATAACCAAGAGTGGTTTCTGACTACTCGATTTTTGGTCAATTAAACATCGGGCAATAGCGATTGATTCATTCTCAAGGTTGATAAGTTCAAGTCCCGCTGCTGAAATAACACGTGCATAGGAATCAACAAGATTTTTAGGCGCAACTGAAACGAGCACGCGTAGTTTTTCCTCCTGTTCTTCAGATGCAGGGCCCAGGACCTGCCAATCGAAATTTGCAGTTTCAAGTTGAATCGGAATATTTTGTTCAATAGCCCAGGTGACTGCCCCCTTCAATTCATTTGCAGGCACTGTAGGAATGAGGACTGTCTTGATAAAAATTTGACGCTCAGGGAGCGAAGCGTTGGTAAAAGTAGTGTCAAGTTTTCCATAATGGGGTTTTTTAATCAGTTCACCTATCAGTGAGGTAATGGCCTCCTCATCGCGAATAATTCCCCCCTGGATCGTATTTGGCTGCGTATTGATTTCACCGAATGAATGGACCCTATACGCACGCCTCCGGCTTGGGTGGAGCTGAAAAAAGCGGATTTTATAATCACTAATATCGAGACCAATATGATTTTTAAATGGTAGAAAATTTAGCATACACTACCGCGTACTATAAAATGTATTTGTCGAGGCGGTTAAGTATTAAATTGTTTCAACAAGTCCGTACATTGGCATCAGTACCGCGAGTGCGATAACAGCTACTACTCCGCCGATGACGAGCATAAGGATTGGTTCAATGATAGTTGAAAGACCCTGCATCGTCTGGTCCACATCTTCTTCATAAAAATTTGCGATTTCTTCGGAAATGGTATCGAGCGTTCCGCTCTCTTCGCCGATATGCACCATTTGGGAGACAACAGGTGGAAATAATTTTGGCTGTGCCTCAAGGGTTTTTACGATACTGATGCCTTTTTTTACCTTATCAGCGGCTTCATTCATCGTATTCTGGTAATGCACATTGCCGAGCGTTTTCCCGATTATTTGCAGGGTTTGAACAATTGGGATGTCAGTCTTTAAAAGCGAACTTAGTGTTCGTGTAAAACGTGTTATATTGATTTTTTTAATAATCGTTGATATGAGTGGCAGCTTGAGCAAAATGAAATGCAAGTAGTATTTTCCTTTCTGGGTCTTTTTTAGCCGGATAAATCCGTAAAATGCCAAAATACCTCCCCCAAGGGCATAAATTCCAAAATGAATCAAAAAGTCACTCAGCCAGATAATCAGCTTTGTGGGAAGAGGAAGCTCTGCTCCGGATTCAGCATAGATGCCAGTCAACTGTGGGATCACGGTGACCATCATGATAATACCGATGCCAAACATGGCTACGATGACAACAGACGGATACATCATGGCCGAACGGACTTTAGCGATCAGTGCATGATCCTTTTTCATCTGTGTGGTGAGGTATATAAGTATTTCATCGAGTTTACCGCTGACCTCTCCGGCGGCGATCATATTGATAAATAACTCTGAAAAGACTTTTGGGTGCTTTGCGAGGGCATTTGAAAATGAAATGCCACTCTCTACGTCGTGCTGAATTTCAGTGATGATCACCTTAAATTGCTTGTTTGTTGTTTGATTGGCCAGTGTTTTCATCGCGTGCGCGAGCGGGAAACCCGTTTTTACCATAATAGAAAGGTTCTGCGTAAAGAAAATTTTCTGCACGACTGGGATTCTAGACATCGAACTAAGAATTGCTTGCAAGGAAAATCTACTAACCTTCTTAACGGGTGAAGCTGAAGTCAAAATTAAATTCTTCCCTTTCAGGTATCCTGAGAGGGTTTTTTCATCCTTCATGTTCATCTTACCCTTCTCGAGCTTCCCGTCCATTGTCCGGGCGGTATAATTGAATTCAGGCATATTAATCTTTGGTTACGCGAAGCACTTCTGCAATGGAGGTCGCACCATTTTTTGCTTTAATAAAGCCGTCTTCTATCATGGTGAGCATTCCATTTTTTCTTGCTTCCGCTAATATTGTCTGCTCTGGCGCTTTTTCAGTGATGAGCCTTGCAATAGTATCTGTAATCTCAAGCACCTCAAAAATGCCCATTCTTCCTTTATATCCTGAGCCGTTGCACTGCTTGCAGCCCTTTCCTTCGTAAAAAAGGAGCGATTCGACAGGAGTTTCCGACGAAAGGATAATGCCCTGCTGTTCGAGAACTTTAATAATAGAATCAATATTAACCTTTTTTTTCAGTTCATCAATCGCCTTCTTTGAAAGAGTGAAACTATGAATGCAGTTCATGCATATTTTTCTGACAAGTCGCTGCGCAATAACGACATTGGTCGTTGACCCAATTAAAAACGGGGGGACGCCCATCTCCTCAAGACGGGGGAGAGTCGTAACTGCATCATTCGTATGGAGTGTTGAGAGCACGAGGTGGCCGGTCATCGCAGCATGAGTCGCAATTTCAGCAGTTTCCCCATCGCGTATCTCTCCAACCATAATAATATTTGGATCCTGGCGTAAGAGTGCCCGAAGTCCGCCGGCAAACGTAAAACCGATCCGAGGGTTGACCTGGCTTTGGTTAACGCGCGGCATACGGTACTCAATCGGATCCTCGATCGTTGCGATGTTAACGCCAGGGTCATTGACCATATTCATCAGTGTATAGAGTGTGGTCGTTTTTCCGCTGCCGGTCGGGCCTGTTACCAATATCATTCCCTGTGGTTTTTTCGTATTCGCGTTTACTATTTCAAGGGCTTTCAGCTGAAAACCTATTTGTTCAAGCGTCAAAATTTTGCTGGATTCATTGAGCAGGCGCAAAACGATTTTTTCGCCATCGAACACGGGAATTATTGATACGCGAAATGAAATTTTATATTCTGAAGTGGAAATTTTAAAACGCCCATCCTGGGGAAGACGATGCTCATCGATTTTTAAATTCGATAAAATTTTAATTCTCGCAGTAACACCGGGTTGCAGTTTTTTGGGCAGCCGCATGACTTCGCGCAGAATGCCGTCGATGCGGTATCGTATCGCTAAATCTTTTTCAGTCGGTTCAATATGAATATCTGAGGCTCCCTCGAAAATGGCGTATTCGAGCAGCGTATCAACTATGCGTACAATCGGGAGGTCCTGTGCAAGTTGTTTTAGGTCTGCTTGCTGAGAGCCGTCCGCTGTATCGACTTCGCCTTTTGAAATTTTTTTAAATTCTGACGAAAGGCCTTTATGGTACTGGGAAATTACTTCTTTTATGCTTGAAAAAGTCGTTACGGCGACTTTTATTTTTAACCCTGTTTTTTTTCTGAGAAAATCAATTATTTGGAGATTTTTGGGATCTACGGTTGCGACTTGGAGGTCGGTTTCATTTTTATCATAGGCGGCAATTTGGTACGTTTGAACGATCGTCTCAGGAATAGTCATGAGAATATCTTTTCTGATCGTACTCCGCCTGAGGTCGATGAAAGGCAGTTTGTAGTAATTTGCTATCGTTTCAAAGAGCACATTTTCGGATACGAGATTTTTTTCTATGATATATTGGGTAAAATCCGAATTTTCCTCGCTCACTTTTTTAATAGCATCATTAAGCTGATCTTTTTCAATAATATCGCTCTGAGATAGAATCAATTGAATTTCTTTATTTGGCAGCATTTTTTTCCGTTAAGGTGGATATATTATATCACATTCTAGCGCTCTAGTCAAAATTATAATGAAAGTTTTTCTGAGAAATCGTAAATAAAAATTGAGTAGCCGACCATATCATCCGGCTTGAATGATTGAAGCCATGAGTATTTATGGTCTTTTGACAGGAGACTGGTCACGCTAATAGCAACAACACAATTTAATTTGCTGGTACCCTGATAATTTTCAGTATCAGGCAAATAGCGGTAGTCAATGCCGTAGTAGCTAAGATTTGCCTGCCCAAAATAGCTTATGCAAACGTATTCGATATTTCGGTCAAGCATGTATTGCTTGAGTTGTTTTGCACTTTGGCCCCAATCAATGTTAGAATCAACTAGAAAATCCGATCCATTTTTTGGACCCCCGATCGCTTCATTAAAATATGCCAAGTAGTTTGGGTAGGTTGCCACGGATGAAAATGCGTAAAAGAGCGTAAGCAGCACGATACTCATGCGATAGGGCTTGTGCAGCTTTTTCATTTTAACAGTAAGTAAAAATCCGCAAAGGACAAAAACAAACGGATAGATTGGAAAAATATGCCGTACTCCAAGATTAAGATGTGAGTTCATGCTGAAGAGAAAATAAATGACTGGCGGGAGTATCAATATATACCATTGCATTGAAATTGAGCGTAATTTTTGATAAAAAGGCGTGCCAGCACTATTTTTCCGGAAAAAGTATGATATGCCGAACACAAGCAGTAAAAGTAAAAAAATTTGTGTAGAAATTGGGGTTTTGATTAAAAAAGCCACTGGGAAATAGTACCACCATCCAAATTCTGAGTGTTGTCCAAGCAAGTAGGACGTATGCCCGTAAAGGTTGTGCGTATAAACGCTCCACAAACCTTTAAAATAAGAATATGCCGGAACGGGAACGTTATGAGCAAACCATTCGATAAACGAACCGAATGGTTTGGTTGGATCGGCGAGTGGTATAATTTTTTGAGAAAGTATATTTTCATTGCTTAAATCGCTAGTGGCGAGCAGCGAATCTCTGCGTGCGAATTGGTACTGGACATCCGGATCATCGATCGGAATTTTAAATTCAAAAAGGTAGGCACTCATGATGACAAGTCCAATAATCGCGAAGACTATCAGTCCATTTGTGATAAATTTTTTTATACTTACTGCAGTAATGCGGTTTTTTGACTTCAGAAGATAGAAGATTTGCAGCAGCATCAGGATAGGCACAAGGATGACCGCTGAAAATTTGCTAACAAGCGCACAGCCAAGAAAAACAGCTGTGAGAACCATGTTTTTCCGATTGCCACGCTTGAGATATTTATGAAAATAGTATAAGGTTAAAAAGAAGAATAGCGATAAGCCAACATCAGTGGTAACATACCTTGAGTGTGCAATAAAATTCGGTGATAGCGAATACAGAAAAAGAGAAAAGAAACCCGCTGTAGTGCCAAAAAGTTCACGAGACCACAGAAAAATAAACAGGCCGAGAATAATGCTCACGAGCATCATAGGGAGCCTCGCAAGCAGTAAAATGGTATCGGCATGCATTCCTCCATCGTAAAGAAGATCTCTCGCAAATTGCCACTGATCATCTGCAGCCCAGCCTTTTTTATCGAATGGAGAATCAATCAAACCATCGGCAACTACAAGCGGTATGGCCGAAAGTTCTTTGAGAAGCGGTGGATGTTCCACATTCATGCGGAAATCACGTTTTATTAAATAACTATATCCCGCTGCAAGGTGAGTGCCCTCATCAACGGTTTGAGATTCTGTTAATGATGATGTTAATTCAAACACAAACATCATCCCGAGCAATGCCCCGACGATAAAAATTTGTTTTTTTGTAAGACGCTGAGTATGCAATTTAATAAGCAAATGTTTCAAATAAAGAGGGGAACCGGAACTTTTTGTTTCCGCGATGCTAATTCGCTCGTTGCCGTCATTTCTGCACTTTTCATTAATCTCCTGATCTGGGCATTCCTCTATCTGAAGGTGCAGCCGGATCATGATCCATTTTATCTCCATTATAACATTTACTTTGGTGTCGACCTAATCGGATCGTGGTACCGTATGTATATCATGCCACTTTCCGGCTTTGTCTTTATAGCATTCAATGCATATCTTTCGTGTTCAGCTGGAAAATACAATAAAATCGCGGGAAGGTTGATAATCTGGACGAGCGTACTGCTGCAAGTGATCCTCTTGGCCGCAGCTTACCTGATCATAGAAATAAATAGTTAAGCGTTATGGGATTCGAAAAAAATTTTGATATCATAAAAATATTTTTACTCACAACATTGACTTTCGTCGTTACGTTCAGCTGGACGCCGCTCCTGACGCATTACCTGTATAAATTCAAGCTTGGAAAGAAGATACGCTCAGCAGAACAGACTCCGATTTATTCTAAATTGCATGAGGCAAAATCTGGCACCCCGACTATGGGAGGCATTTTAATATGGCTCAGCACTTTTTTTATTGCACTATTGTTTTTCGTCACGAGCAATACCATAGAGATTGACTGGATCCGCCGCCTCAATTTTTTAACACGGGCCGAGACGCTGCTCCCACTCGGCGCGCTGGTTGCATCAGCGATTGTCGGCCTTTTTGACGATATGCTCAACATCCGCGGGATTGGTGCTTCAGGAGGAGGATTGCGCGTCCGCCATAAGCTTATCATCTATATCCTCATCGCGATTTTTGGCGCATATTGGTTTTATTTTAAGCTCGATTGGACTACCCTTCACGTGCCTTTTCTCGGCAACTATGACATCGGCCTTTGGTATATTCCAATATTTATCTTTATAATTGTCGCTACTGCTTTTTCAGTCAATGAAATTGACGGCCTCGATGGTCTGTCGGGAGGTACGCTACTCGCATCATTTGCAGCATTCAGTGCGATTGCTTTTGCGCAGGGAAGATATAATCTCGCCGCTTTTTGTGGTGTCATAATCGGCGCCCTGCTCGCATTTCTTTGGTTCAATATCAACCCAGCGCGTTTTTTTATGGGTGATACGGGGGCCATGTCCCTTGGTGTCACGCTCGGTATTGTGGCAATGATGACAAACTCCGCACTTTTTTTGCCGATCATCGGATTGCCGTTCGTTATTGTATCAGGGTCGGTTATTATCCAGCTTATTGGAAAAAAAATATTTAAAAAGAAAGTTTTTTTGTCCGCACCGCTTCACCACCATCTTGAGGCGAGAGGTTGGACTGAGCCGAAAATCGTGATGCGCTTTTGGATTATTTCTGGCGTAAGTGCAGTCGTTGGGGTCATCCTCTTTTTGGTAGACAAGTAGCTGCTGTACAAGCTTAACTGCTAGACTCTCCACTTCTTGAAAAAGGAGCAATTTATGGTATAGTATAGACTACTTTGTTTTGCATATGGCTAAGCAAATGTTCGCATTTAAGGGGAAAAAGGTATTAGTAATGGGTTTAGGTTTGCATGGCGGGGGCCTTGAATCAGCGCGCTGGTTTGCATGCCAGGGCGCTCGTGTTACTGTAACTGACCTGCGGAATAGAAACGTACTGTTACCTTCAATTAAGCGGCTGGAAAAATATCCTATCCGTTATGTGCTTGGCAAGCATCGTAAATCGGATTTTAAAAAAGCAGATTTAATCATAAAAAATCCAGGTGTGCCGAAAAATTCTGAATTTCTCGCGACCGCGCGCGGTGCGGGGGTGCCTATTGAAACTGATATTAGCATTTTTTTACAATACTGTTCTTCACCGATAATTGCAGTAACCGGCACAAAAGGCAAGTCTACGACAAGTTCTTTAATTTTTTACATTCTCAAAAAAGCTGGCATTAATGCATTTTTAGCCGGCAATATCCAAATTTCACCGCTTACAATTCTAAGCAAAGCGAATCGCAGCACACCGGTCGTGCTCGAACTTTCATCATGGCAACTCGAAGATATCAGCCATCTGAAGTGGGGGCCTGATATTGCAGTTATCACGAATATCATGAGGGACCATATGAACCGGTACCGTACGCTAACATCGTATGTGAAATCAAAAAAACTGATTACTCAACATCAAACGAATAAACAATTCATCATAGCAAACGATACTAACAAACTGTCGAAGCAAATCGCAGTCAGTTCATCAGCCCGTGTAGCGTGGGTGTCTACAAGGGCGATTTCGAGAGGAATGGCATGTTTTATCCGTCATGGCTGGATTTATTTTTCCTCTCACGGTAAATCGAATCCGGTTATTTCCCTGAAAGATATCGGAATGCCTGGCATGCATAATGCTGAAAATGTAATGGCCGGTATCGCAGTAGCAAAAATACTGCACGTGCCGCAATTAATTATCCAATCTGCCGTCAAAGGGTTTAACGGCATCCCTCATCGACTAGAACTCGTACGGGTGCTCCACGGAAGGCGCTACTACAATGATTCCGCTGCAACAATACCCGACGCAACCTGCGCTGCTCTCAGGACAATAAAAAATGGAATAGTGCTTATTGCGGGTGGCGCAGATAAAAAGCTACATTACTTAGCGATGGCGAAGGAAATTAAATCGAAAGTAAAATTTACGGTCCTACTACCCGGTACCGCATCAGAAAAAATAAAATCGGCTTTTAATTCTGTCCGTTACACCAAGTATGTGGTCGTAGCGTCACTTGCGGAAGCTCTTATGCTGGCAAGATCAGAATCAGCATTCGAGGATAGTATTGTTTTATCTCCCGGTGCGGCAAGTTTTGGCCTTTTCTTGAACGAATTTGATCGGGGTAACCGGTTTAAGAAAGCAGTTCATAACCTCCATTAAATGGCACAAACCAGACTACATAAACCGGATTATGCAATTCTTATTATCATAGGCATTATCGTTGTGTATGGATTAATTATGCTGTCTTCAGCAAGTTCTGTGCTTGCCTTTGATAAGTACGGTGATAGTAACTATTTTTTAAAACATCAGCTTCTATTTGGCGTTTTACTTGGAATTATTGGGTTCTTGATCGCATCAAAGATCGATTACCACTTATGGAGTAAACTCGCACTGCCGATCCTCGTTATAAATATTTTATTGCTACTCGCTGTATTTATTCCAGGAATTGGATTCGAGTACGGTGGGGCACGGCGCTGGATCAATTTGGGATTTACACTCCTGCAGCCCACTGAAGTACTGAAGCTGACCTTTATTTTGTATTTGTCCGTACTATTTGCTAAGAATAAAGAGGGGATAAAAGAGGCTGCGTATGGGCTGGTTCCCTTCTTGATCATACTCGGATCGATAATATTCCTTATCATGCTTCAGCCCGATATGGGAACAATGACTGTTATCGCAATCACTGGAGTAGCCATCTTTTTTATTGCTGGCGCCCCAATCAAGCACTTGGCATGGATAATGCTCGGGGCAACAGGTTTATTTTTAGTACTCATTAAAATTGCTCCATACCGCGCGGCACGCTTGACGGTATTCCTTAATCCAGCACTGGATCCGCAAGGCGTTGGCTACCATATTAATCAGGCATTACTCGCTATCGGCAGCGGCGGCCTTTTCGGCCTCGGCCTCGGACATTCACGGCAAAAATATTTGTACCTGCCGGAAGTTACCGGAGACTCAATTTTTGCAGTCATTGCTGAAGAGTTGGGACTCTTTTTTTCGATTGCGCTGATTATACTATTTATTTCTTTTTTATACCGCGGACTGCAGATAGCAAAAAAAGCTCCCGACACGTTTGGAAAACTCGTTTCGGTTGGCATCGTATCGTGGATCGTGCTCCAAGCCTTTATCAATATTGCTGCCATGGTTACACTCCTGCCACTTACGGGTATACCACTTCCATTCATTAGTTATGGCAGTTCTGCGCTCGCCACTTCTTTAATTGCAATCGGCATTCTTATCAATATTTCTAAGCAAATAAAAAACTCATGAAATTTGTATTCGCTGGCGGAGGTACGGCCGGCTCAGTTATCCCGTTAATTTCCGTTTACCATGAACTGAAAAAAAATCTTCCTGATTCAGACTTGCTTTTTATCGGCACGATCTCCGGAAATCCGGAAAAGAGCATCGTTGAACAGCATGGAATTCGGTTCACATCGATTTTTTGCGGTAAGCTTCGGCGTTACTTTGATTTTCGTAATATTTTGGACATCGTGCTCATTGCAATCGGTTTTTTCCAATCTTTAAAAATTTTGGTAAGCTATAAGCCTTCTGCCGTAGTGAGTGCGGGGAGCTACGTTGGAGTACCTGTTATCTATGCCGCAAAACTGCTCAATATCCCTGTGTTAATCCACCAGCAAGATATTCGTCCTTCACTTTCCAATAGGCTTACGGCATGGATTGCCGGGCACATAACCGTTTCATTTGACATTTCGACTCGATTCTTTAATGCACGCAAAACAAGCCTTACCGGCAATCCGTTCCGCCCGGATATTCTTAATGGCAATCCGATGCGTGCAATTTCGCAATATAAATTTGATGAAAAAATTCCGACAATTTTAATAATGGGTGGCGGTACGGGTGCGCGTTTTATAAACCAATTAGTATGCCAATCAATTGGTGAATTAACGAAAAATTTTCAAATTATTCATATCACCGGAGCAGGCAAATCCATACAACTCCAGGATAATAGCCGTTATATCCAAAGGGAATTTATGGCCGAACGCATGCCGGATGCATATGCGCTTGCTTCCATCGTTGTCGCGAGAGCGGGTATTTCTACCTGTACCGAGTTAATGCATCTTGGCAAGCCTTCCATACTCATTCCTCTGCCGAACTCCCACCAAGAGGACAACGCACAGTACTTTTTAGATAGAAGCGCGGTTTTAGTCATAGAACAGGATACTGCTACGGCGAAACATTTTGTAGAAACTATCAGGAACTTGCAGGCAAATAAGGTTGAGTTGCAAACACTTTCTAAAACGATACGAACGCTCGGAAAAACGGATGCAGCACAAAAGATTGCTCAGGCGATAATCGGTCTATGCAAAAAATAGTACAACTTGAAAAATGCCATGCCATTCATTTTATTGGAATTGGCGGGATAGGAATTTCTGCGGCTGCACGTATTTCTCATGCATTTGGAATGCGGGTTACCGGTTCAGACATCACGCAAACAGGACTGACCAGGCAGCTCAATAAAGAGGGGATTACTTGTATTATTGGAAAACATAGCGCTTCGAACGTGCCCAAAGATGCGGACTTAATCGTATTTTCAAACGCTCTAGCATCGGATAATCCCGAACTAAAAAAGGGACAAAAGCTCGGGATCCCATCGTTGACCTACCCTGAGTTTATGGGGCAGCTGATGAAATCCTATATTCAGCTTGTCGTAACGGGTACTCATGGCAAAAGCACGACTACTTCGATGCTGGCTCATATTTTAATCGCTGCCGGGCTGGATCCTACTGTCATAGTCGGTGCACACATTGATGCGTTTCAAGGCAATGCTCGCGTCGGCCTCGGACGGCACTTTATCATCGAAGGCGATGAATATAAAAAGGCTTTTCACAGCTACCGGCCATACGGCTTGATCGTAAATAACATTGAAGCAGACCACCTCGATGTCTATAAAGATGAAGAAGCTATCGTACGCGCATTCAAGGCGCTCATCAAGCGGATGCCACGCGGAGGCTGCATCGCGGTAAATATCATGGACAGTAACTCGATCCGCGCTGTCGAAGGCGCTCCGTGCAAGATTATCACATACGGCATTGGGTTTGGCGATTTGCACGTAACGAATATTTTACGGAAAGATAAATTTACGTTGTTCTCAGTGTCTGGTATTGATAAATTTGATCTTTCCATACTGCAGCACGGCAGGCATAATGTTTTAAATGCCCTCGCTGCAGCGTCACTTGCCTATATGTTCGGAATACGCACTGAACACATTGCAGCCGGTTTGCGATCCTATGGCGGAGCCGCCAGGCGTTTTGAAATTAAAGGAACCAAAAACGGGATTACCGTCGTGGATGATTACGCTCATCATCCGACTGCAATTAAAGAAACCCTCCGGACGGCAAAAGATTTTTTTGCGAACAGGAGGATTTGGTGCATTTTTCAGCCCCATAGCGCACACCGTACTGAATCGCTTTTTACATCCTTCAGAGGCGCATTTACCGATTGCGACCAGCTTATTATTACGGATACCTATAAAGTTGCAGGAAGGGAATTGAAAGCCAAACGGACTGCAAAGGATCTTGCAGCAGAAATAGGCAAACGGAACCAGCCAGTGCACTATGCGAAAAATTTTAACGATGCGATCAAGCACTTTACGGCGCGGAAGAAAAGAGGAGACGTCGTGATCACGATGGGCGCAGGCACGATTACAGACGTCAGCGGCAGATTGCTTGCTGTAATTTGATATACACTGCAATTAAAAGGTGACTATGGATGTTAACAGTGTAAAAAAATTAAAAAAGTCGCTTCCCGGAATCCGAGACGATATTTTACTTTCGGATTACACAACATTCCACGTTGGGGGCCCTGCAAGCCTATTCTACATCGCGAAAACGAATTATGAATTGATGAAGGCCGTTACGTCCGCACGTCAGAATGGTGTAGCTTTCTTTATCATCGGCGGCGGAAGCAATATACTCGTATCCGATAAAGGTTTTGAAGGGCTTGTCATAAAAGCAGAAAACTCTGGCATAGCAATCGATGGATATACCATCATAGCAGAATCGGGCGCACTGCTTCAAAAAGTTGTCCGTAAGGCTCTTGAATATAATTTATCAGGCATGGAATTTCTCATCAGCATTCCGGGATCGCTCGGAGGTGCTATCGTCGGAAATGCAGGAACGTCAGAACAATGGATCAGTTCAATAGTGAATTCAGTTGATATCATGCAACAAGATGGAACATTGATTTTATACCAAAAAAGTCAGTGTGATTTTTCCTATCGATTGAGCCGTTTTAAGGGGTCTAATGTCAGTACAGTGCTCACGGTCCGCCTAACGCTTCACCGTGATGATCCTGCCGCGATACAGCGTCGAATAAGTGTGCATTTGGAAAAAAGAAAATACCAGCCGAAAGTGCAAGGCAGCATTGGCTCAATTTTTAAAAATACTCCTACAGAGAAAGCGTGGGAGGTAATAGATCGCGCTGGACTCCGTGGAAAAAAAATTGGCGGAGCTCAAGTGTCGCGTGACCACGCAAACTACATCATCAACACAGGAAATGCTACTGCCGAGGATATTGTCATACTTGTCAGCTACATTAAACAGCAGGTACGTGACCAATTTGGCATTCAGCTTCAAGAAGAGTTTGAGTATGTTGGTTTTTAAACGATTGTTAAAAAGTTTTTATTTTGGTCGCTCAATCACGTTTAGCAACGAGAGCAGCATCCTTGTAAAAAAGCTCAAAAACATATAGAATTACATTACTCAGCTGCCTCAAACAACCAATTAACGAAAAAAAGCCCAATGGGGTTGATAGAAAAAATTTTCGGGGATTCCAATAAGCGGGTTTTAAAAACATACACATCCACAGTTCAGAAGGTCAATGAAATCGAGCCTACCTTCTCTAAGCTTTCAGACGATGACCTGGCCTTACGGACCGAGCAATTTCGGAATAGGCTTAAAAAAGGAGAGACTGTAGAGCAAATTTTACCGGAAGCACTCGCAACGATACGTGAATCAATTAGACGCACCGTTCAGCAGCGCGCGTTTGACGTCCAACTCGTAGCGGCGGTGGTACTACATCAAGGCCATATCGCAGAACAAAAAACTGGCGAAGGCAAAACGCTTTCAGCTGCAATGTCGGCCTATGTCAATTCGCTTGTTGGCAAAGGCGTACACGTCGTAACCGTCAATGATTACTTGTCACGTAGAGATGCGGGATGGTACGGCATTGCGTTACAGAAACTCGGCGTTTCTGTGGGTTGTATTACGCACGAAAAAGCCTTCCTTCTCGATCCTGAATATTCAGAGCACGACGTACTCGATGAACGCCTGCAGCACTTGAAGCCGGTCACACGTAAAGAAGCATACGCAGCTGATGTTACGTACGGCACGAATAATGAATTTGGATTCGACTATCTGCGTGATAATATGGTTCCTTCTCTCACGCACAGGGTACAGCGTGAATTGCACTACGCTATTGTCGATGAAGTCGACAGCATACTCATTGATGAAGCGCGGACTCCGCTCATCATCTCCGCACCGGCGGAAGAATCAACTGATCGATATTACACGTTTGCAAAGATGGTCGCTCAGCTTGATGAAGTAAATGACTACAATATTGATGAAAAAATGCGTGCTGCGACGCTGACTGAATCTGGTATCAATAAAATGGAAAAACTGCTCGGCATCGGGAATATTTATGAAGCGGAAGGGATCGAAACGGTACACCATATCGAACAGGCGCTCCGTGCTCGGGCACTTTTTAAGAAAGATAAGGATTACGTTGTCAAAGAGGGAGAGGTAGTGATCGTCGATGAGTTCACTGGCCGGCTCATGTTTGGCAGGAGATATTCGGAAGGGCTCCACCAAGCTATTGAGGCGAAGGAGAACGTTGATATCAAACGTGAGAGCCGCACAATGGCAACAATCACTTTTCAGAATTATTTTAGGATGTACAAAAAGCTGTCAGGCATGACCGGCACTGCCGCGACGGAAGCAGAAGAATTTCATAAAATTTATAATCTTGATGTCGTCGAGGTGCCGACGAATAAGCCCCTCATCCGGAAAGATAAACCCGATTCAATCTATAAAACCGCGGCAGGAAAATATCAGGCTATCGTCAGAGAAGTGAAAGTACGAGTCGAGGCAGGACAACCTGTCTTAATAGGTACAATTTCGATCGAGAAAAACGAATTACTTAGTACTCTTCTCGAACGTGAAGGTATCGAACACAGCATACTGAACGCAAAAAATCACGAACGTGAAGCCGCGATCATCAGCAGCGCCGGTGAACCAGGCAAAGTAACTCTCGCGACAAATATGGCCGGACGTGGCGTTGATATTATCCTCGGAGGCACGAACGCTGGTCTTGATGTGCAAGAGCGCGTCAAGCAGGTTGGCGGGTTGCACGTGATCGGTACAGAACGCCATGAATCGAGGCGCATTGACAACCAACTGAGAGGCCGTGCCGGACGGCAGGGAGACCCTGGCTCATCCCAATTTTTCATTTCGATGGAAGATGATCTCATGAGAATTTTCGGTTCAGATAGGATGAAAGGCTTGATGGACCGTCTCGGCGTACCCGATGATATGCCAATCGAAAATAAAATGATCAGCAAATCCATCGAGTCGGCCCAAAAAAAAGTTGAAGGCCATAATTTTGATATTAGGAAACACTTGGTCGAATACGATGATGTCATCAATAAACACCGTGAGGTAATTTATCGGCAGCGTCATGGTATTCTCGAAGCAGTCGAAGGAACTGCGATATCCGCTGATTCCCCGAAATCCTCACTCCGTGAAGTAATCATGAAGCTTGTTGAAAATGAAATTGAGCAAATTGTTTCTTTCCATACTTCAACAGAGGATGAAAAAACCTGGAATATTGATGAAATATATGAAGTGATTGATACGATTTTTCCTGTAGACCTCAAAGATCGCATTAGACTCGAAGATATCCGAGAAAAGGCAGGCGATAAACTTCAAGACGCAGCAGCGCGTACCTCATTGATCCAGTACTTTATAAAGTTAGCAGAAAATGCTTATAGTATTTTTTCCAAAAAAATTGGAGAAAAATCAATCGTCAGCCGTGTCGAATTAGCAGTCTACTTGCGGGCAATTGACACTCTTTGGATTGAACACCTCGATATGATGGACCATATGCGGAAGGGTATTGGCTTACGCGGTTATGGCCAGCGGGACCCGCTTATCGAGTACAAAAAAGAGGGGTACCGTCTCTTCAACGAACTCATCAATAATATCCAGAAAAATGTAGTTTACACAATTTTTAAAGTTTCCGTTGCAAACCAAGTTAAGCAGACTCCAATGGCCTCAGCGCAGCACCGCCTTTCTGCTCCTGCAAAGACTGCCCACGACGCGCAGGATACTCCATATCAGAATGATACGCTCAGTTCATCGGAACAGGCCTTGTCATCGAGCACTCAGATTGTCGGTGGAACTACACAGACAGCGGGCGGTAATTTGATGAATAAAGACGGAAAGAAAGTAGGAAGGAATGATCCCTGTCCATGCGGATCCGGCAAAAAGTACAAGAAGTGCCACGGAAAAGATTTATCCTAGCTGGTTTTTGTTTTCATCGATTATTACATGCCGGTTAGCACGATAATCCAAACGGACATGGTCCTAACTTTTACCCATTTCAATCAGTACCGAGAAGTTCGGTACGGAATTTCTAATAGAAGTGATGGGAATATGAAGGTGATTCAAGCGCTAAAAAGTTCATCGGAATCACGTAACGTTAAAACGTTTTTTAAAAATAAAAACATTGATTATCAATCCGTAATTTCAGCCCGTCTTGAACATGGTTCGAAGATTGCGTTCATTGATCGCAATAAAACTCTGCAGGCAGCTCCTGGTTTTGACGGGCTCGCGACCAGCACACCTGGAGCATATTTATCGGTAACGGTTGCCGATTGTTTTCCTGTTTATCTTTTTCAACCTTCTGCTTCCGTCGTCGGCATACTTCATGCTGGATGGCGAAGTATACATGGCGGGATCGTTCATAACGCGCTGGAACTCCTTCATTTCAGGGGCATTGATCTTAGAAACTTACTCGTCGGAATTGGGCCAGGGATACGCCAGTGCCATTTTAAAGTGCAATCCGATGTCGAACAATTTTTTATAAAATATCCGTCATGCATAAAAAGAGATAGGCTAGCGATATATATTGACTTAGCAAATATCATTCGATCGCAAATGATTACAGGCGGTGTCCAAAAAGAAAACATTGAAGACTGTATGCACTGCACGGCGTGCGCTTCTGATGATTACTTTTCGTACCGTATTTCAGAAGATAAGAAAAAAGTGAAAGCGATGATTGCCTACATTGGACTGACGTATAGCCATGATTAATTTCATTAAGCGTAATTACACTGTAATCGTACCAGTATTGCTCGCACTAGTAGCATGCGGCTTTCTGTATATATCCCTGGCGTTATCAATGGATATCACCGCGATTGATTACGTGCCGCTCCATGCAGCCGCCGAACTGATGAACGAAAAACGTGATATCTACAGCACAAACGCGATTAATGAGAAACTCGAATTATTTGGCTATACAAAAAGCGCAAACCGATACCTTTATCCGCCATTTCCAGCTGCGGCAATATACCTACTTTCGTTGGCTGAAATTAAAACTGCGGTAGTAGTATGGACTTTGATATGTATCGTTACGCTTGTTGCAAGCGCATACCTGCTCACATTCTTTTTTCCAGCCGAAAAACGTTCTCTCATTTTTTTAGTTGTACTGATTTCTTTTGTATTTTTTTATCCAAATTGGTTTTCATTGATCCTCGGCCAGATCAACACGATTGTATTAATGCTCATGCTCGGAGGAATTGCCTTACTTGCTAAAAAGTATGATTTTACCGCTGGAGCGTTAATTGCAGTTGCGGCATTGATAAAAATATTTCCAGTGATTATAATTGTATATTTGCTTGTTACAAAAAGATTTAGGGCAGTCGTTGGATCCATAGTTATAGGCCTGACATCAATAATATTTACCATGATGATCGGCGGTTTTCATGCGGTGCACTATTATATAAAATTTGCATTCAATATATTACCCTCGCTTCTGAATGGCAGTTACTGGATTCATGGTGAGATCGGGCCTTCTTTACCCATCCACATTGCAAATAATTTTAATCTACCATCCGTTGCATATGCAATGCCATGGCTGGTGATTGCTCTCTATGCCATACTTTTTATTTATATTGTAAAAAATTCAAAGAAGACGCAAGACGGAATCAATTTGGAAATATCACTTCTTATCCTTGCGGCTCTGCTTTTTTCTAACTACATTTTTCATCATCACCTTATCTGGGCACTCTTTCCGCTCGTGGTACTTTTTCGTTCTGCGCTGGTACATAGGGAAAAGATACAGATAATACTTATCATAATTCTGTTTATACTTTTAGCCTTGCCCCCATGGTTAATAAATCCCCTGATACAGAACATAAACCACGAGTGGACTTATCAATTCGATATGCAGCTCTATTCGCTTATAATACTCTTCTTGGCCAATATTTTTCAGTTACGGCAATATTATATACATCCAGTTAACACTATGAGCAATATTTAACGTAAACATTTTTGGTATTTATTGGCATATAATTAGATATTGCGTTATAATTAAACAATGAATAATCTTTTTGGCTCAATTTTTATTCCCCGGAGTAGCCAGTTTTTAGATGATAGCCTGTCATAATTTTTAAATAAAATCATATCAATGAATTCTAATGCCATCGTCATTTTATCAGCGTGCATTATTTCTTTTGGAATAATGTGTATACTTTTTTTTACCACTGATTTGTTTTCAAGTAATATTATCATCGAGCCGTCTCCAAGTATTTTAGGTAATCCTGGAAAAACCAGCATACCATGTGAGACAAATACGGATTGTATAGGCCTCTGTGATACTGAAAAAAATTTAATACCGAGCTGCACCAAAATAACAGGGGAGCCTTCATTTTGTTCTTGTCTCGAGTATGTTGATGAAACCACCTCGCGTGCTTCGTGCTCATCGACTGCTCAGTAGCATCGTATGGAAATGTACGCACTCAAATTTGAAATAAAGTCCGATGATAAACAGCATATAATCAATGCATATGATCTCGAATTTTTATACGAGACTAGTGTCCAGTCGACAGAAATAAAAAATGATATTGAAAAACAGCACGATACCCTTATTGAATCCGGTGGAACCACTCAATACCAGCAAGAAATATTCAAACAAAACAGCAATGTTTTCCAGCGTGTAATCAATGACATAAGTTCGGACCATGCTGCGCAACATAATCTGAGATCGAGAATGGCCGGTAAACCGAGATCGATTATTAAACAAGCATACGGCTGGCAAGGTACCGGTGTCCAGGTAAACTTTTTATGGTTTGATAACAGCAGCCATAACGTCGAATTGGAATGTACTTGCGAAAATCTGGCAAATTTGGACGTCGTTAAAGAACGACTCTCACAAATCGGCATCACTCGAATAATTTCTGAAATAAAAAAAGCCAAATTAAAATCGTCACGCACATTAGTCATTCTCGTCGTTTTTGGTTGTTTATTAATAGTTTTTACTGGTATTGTTGTCTGGATTTTTTTTCGCGAGCCTGATCAATCGCAAAAAAAATGCAATGAGGTAGATGTTACCAATGCTGTTATCGGTACTGCAGAATTATATTGCCTCGGCAATCTTTGTTCGGAAATATGTGATGGTTTCGATTGCCATGATGTGTCTATGCAGTCAGAATGCATCACTATTGATGTTGTCGATTACCAATTGCAACCATATTCTGACGGAGTTATCGATTGCACGTGGAACGGTGCTGAAAGTAACGGAGTTCCTTCAGATTGCGCACCTGTATGGTAAATAAATTAAAAAGCATCGCTATAGGGGCGGGCGAAATTTTGCTGAGGCACTTTAAAAAACCGAAAAAATACGCTACGAAAAACGGGCGCTATGATTATCTGACCGACGCTGATACGGAAACAAATAACTACATTGTACAAAAAATTATTGAAGCGTTTCCTGCAGATAGAGTGCTCTCAGAAGAAGGGAGCACATCATATGATGGGCGGGGTCGGTGGTGGCTCGTTGATCCTCTCGATGGCACAAAAAATTTTATTCGCGATAATGACGGTTTTTGCGTTGTAATTGGGCTTTGCATTGATGGAAATCCCGAATTTGGCCTGGTATTTTCTCCAGTTAGAAATCTGCTATACTATGCTCAGAAAGGTAAAGGTGCTTTTATGCAGCGAGATAGTTCCGTGAGCAAGCTTTCAGTCAGTATGACGGGGATGATCAGCACATCGCACATGACCGTAGCTGACCATGCTGGAGAACCGCGCCCCCTTATCGGACTTGAAAAAAGTTTTAAAGTGCTCAGAAAGAGCACAGAAGGGAGCACAGGGCTCAAGCTCGCAAAAGTCGCATCTGGTGATGCGGACTTTTTTATGGTAACTCACTATAAAATGGGCAAGTGGGATACGTGCGGTGGACAGGTTATATTGGAAGAGGCAGGTGGTAAGGTTACAAACCTGCATGGAGAAACTCTTAATTATCGAAGTAAAAATGCCCTTTGGAATGATACGATTATTGCTTCAAACTCAAAACTTCACGATCAACTGCTTTCTCACATTCGTCTGTTTTTTAAATACAATGGATCTTTTCCAAAATAAATGCTAAAATTATACAAAACGATTTGGCAAATACATCAATAATTTATTGATTCAGTACTATGGGAGTAATAGAAGTAAAGAATTTATCAAAGCACTTTAAGGACGTTAGGGCTGTTGATGCCATCTGCTTTAGTGTAGAAAAAGGAGAAATTTTTGGTTTTCTGGGTCCCAATGGTGCTGGCAAAACGACAACCATCCGCTGCATGATGGATTTTATTCGACCCACCAGCGGTGAAATTAGAATTCTTGGCATGGACTCACAGAAAAATTCCGTTGAGCTCAAGAAAAAAATCGGTTATCTATCCGGGCAGCTGCGGCTTTACGACAAGTGGACAGGCCAAGATCATATTGATTTCGTAAAAAACTTGAATGGCGATAATGATATCGCGCAATCAATTTGCAAACGCTTTGATTTCGATCCTAGCTTAAAGGTAAAAACACTCTCATCGGGCAATAAGCAAAAGCTCGGAATTGTCATGGCATTTATGACTCGTCCAGAAATTCTTATTATGGACGAACCGACAAACGCCCTTGATCCGCTTCTGCAAAATACAACTTACGAATTGATCGAAGAAGTCACCAAACAAGGAACGACTGTATTCTTTTCCTCCCACAACCTCGCTGAAGTGGACAGAATTTGTCACCGTGTCGGAATTATTAAAAAAGGGAAGATAGTTGCAACTGAAAGCATACATAATCTCAAGGAAATGCGACTCTACTCGGTAGCAATTGATTTTAAAAGTGGATTTGATAAAAGAATTTTCCAATTCGAAGGAATCCAAATTAAAAAAATTCTACCAAAAAGCATCATGCTCACCGTCAAGGGCGACGTGAATTCACTTCTAAAAAAACTCAGTACATTAAACGTACATGACGTGGAAATTCAACATGCAACCCTTGAAGACATCTTTCTAGAGTATTACGAATAGATTTATGAAAACGATATTTCTCAGAACGTTACAAGACAGAAAATATTCTATACTCATTTTTTGCATTTCGGGAGTGCTGCTTCTTTGGCTCTACATTCTTATGTTTCCAACAATGCAAGATATGGGAGAAAATATATTGTCACTCATGGAAAGTTACCCGCCTGCATTGAAGGATATGTTCCCGATCTCTGAGGCAAGCTTTACAAAAATAGAAAATTTTCTTGCGATGGAACAATATAGTCTCATGATTCCAGTGCTGATCATTTTTATGGTGGCAGGCATTGCAGCAGCTGCTTTTTCATCAGAAATCGAAAAAGGCACTATTGAAATACTTTTATCACGTCCCGTATCGCGGATCTCAATTTTTTTCGGAAAATACCTGGTAGGATTGAGCGCATTGGCGTTATTCATTGTCGCTTCGACGTTTATGATCATCCCTCTCGCTACCATGCATAATGTGGATTATTCTATCGAAAATTTTTTATCAATTTCACTGCTCTGTTTCATTTTCGGCTGGGCTGTGTTCAGCATTGCCATGCTCCTCTCAGTCATTTTCTCTGAGCGGAGTAAAGTTTTCATGATCATAGGCGGAATGATGGTTATCATGTATGTAATGCAAATTGTGTCATCCGTAAGCGAAAAGTGGGAAAACGCACAGTTCTTTTCATTTTTTTATTACTATGATTATGAAAACGCCCTACTCAATAATTCACTTGATTTAACGGATGTGTTGGTTTTTGCTGCGGTAGCAGTCAGCTGCACTGCCTTTGGCTTCTACTGGTTTAATAGGCGCGACGTTTCAACATAATCAAATTGATTATGTGGGTAATTTTCAAGTTGATTTAGTATGTTATTGCCAATACAATCGCAATGATAAAAAGATATTACTTGTGATAAGTATGTATCTTGTTAATTTGTCTTGATACAGTTGGCGGACTCATTTAGAATAGTATAGACGCAATTTCGGTTTTTATCTTTCTGTGCACTATAGTCGTCTGTACAATCATAGTCACATATTGGTTGAATACGCGTGATATATCGATTTAAACGTTCCTGGGTAAAGCATACCTGCCATCGTTTCGCTTGTTTTATTGTAGGAAATATGCTATAATCATTGTGTTAAGAAAGGGATAACTTGTCAGTGCATGAGAAAGAAGGAAAATTCAGTCGACACGTTTCATGCAAAATCCCAAAAAGACGTCGCGACTGATTTTAGCTTTTGGAAAAAGTTCTTTACATACTTTACCCTCGGATTGCTATGGTCGGTGACTGTATTTGGATTGCTATTCACGCCCGTCATACTTATTTTCGGATCGACGCAATCCTATATGCGTGCACTTGTAAATGCGAGTACGTGGTCCTACTCTTATGTTTTAATCGTACTCTATACAGTTATTATCAGTTTTTATCTCGGCACGAAGGGCTACCGTGCCAAATTACCGATCTTAATTTTTTTAAATATTTTAGTTTTAGTTTTTTTTATCGCAGCAACTTTTATTTCCATTTCAATCGTATTTGAATAATCGCCTATGCCCAATTCTCATTCAGATCAGGCTACCAATTCGCGTGACAGTGCAATTAAAAAACAGGCGGCAATCCATTGGACAATAATGGGAGTATTGTGGGGTATGTTGATATTTGAAATTTGGTTGATTCACGCAATGTTACTGTGGTGGGCAGATCCAACACGGGTTTCAGCGTTTTTTTTAGTTCAGGGGCGTATAATTGAAATCATAGCATTTGCACTCTGTATCGTTATGGCTCTCTACACCATCGGAATTACAGTCATGCTCATCGTTAATTTATGCCGAAAAACGATGCAGCATGTGCAGTACAGATCATTCGTGAGACTCAATAGTTTAGTTTTAGCCGCATTTATAATCCACTGGGGTATTTTTGCAGTCGTTGCCATACTTTTAAAGTCTTCTGCATAGGGAGTGTACTGTGATGAAGTCTTACACGGAATACCTTAATTTCAATACAAATAATAAAATTGAAATTATTAATATTACTGACAGTGTTAAAAAAGCTGTTAATCGAGCAGGCATCCGAGAAGGAATCTGCCTAGTAAATGCCATGCACATTACTGCTTCGGTATTTATCAATGATGAAGAACCAGGATTAAAAGAAGACTATATAACCTGGCTTGAAAAGGTTGTTCCATCAGACGTGGGTCGGTATAAGCACAATTTGACCGGTGAAGACAACGCACACGCCCACCTTAAAAGAACGATCATGGGTCGCGAGGTTACTATTGCAGTAACACGCGGTTTGCTCGATTTTGGGCCATGGGAACAAGTATTTTACGGTGAGTTTGACGGACAGCGGGAAAAACGAGTTCTTATAAAAATAATTGGAGAATAAAAAAAACTAAAAATCACGCCATGAATCCAATATTTACAGATATAACTGTTATCGTAGCAATTGCAGCCGGTCTCGGAATACTGGCAAGAGTAGTACGCCAGCCCACTTTGGTAGCGTATCTCGTAGCAGGAATTTTAATATCAACATTCGGCGCACTAAGCTCGAGTAGTGTTCATACACTCGAGGTTATGGCAACCTTTGGTACGACGTTGCTGCTGTTTCTGATTGGCCTTGAAATGCGATTTAATAACTTCAAGCTGATCGGAAAAGCGTCACTCATTACCGGATTTGCACAGATCATATTCACTGCTTTTGTCGGTTTTATAATTGTAAAAATACTCGGATTTGATACTATTCCGGCACTCTACATTTCGGTGGCACTTACTTTTTCAAGTACCATTTTAGTCGTCAAGCTGCTTTCTGAAAAAAGGGAACTTCAAACGTTGTATGGGAGAATCGTCGTCGGTTTTTTAATCGTACAAGACATCGTGGCAATTTTCATGCTCATCTTTCTCGCAGGACTTCAAACCGGGGACCACGCACTGCAGTTACTTACTTTTTTAATGACAATTGCGAAAAGCGCCATACTATTCGGAATTACGTACTGGCTTTCAAAAACGGTTTTTCCATGGCTTTTCGATAAATTGGCTACATCGCATGAACTCCTCTTTGTAACGAGTGTTGCATGGGCATTCGGTATCAGCGCTTTTGTCTCAAGTGATTTTATTGGACTCTCGACTGAAATTGGCGGTTTTCTCGCCGGTGTTGCCCTTGCAAAATCATTGGAACAGTACCAAATTGCGTCCCAGATGCGGCCGTTGCGCGATTTTTTCATACTCATTTTTTTTATTGTGCTCGGAACAACTCTCGTTATAGAACAAATAGGGTCAATCCTCGTTCCAGCAATAATCCTTTCAGTTTTTGTAATCATTGGCAATCCCATCATCGTATTAACTGTTATGGGGATACTCGGGTTTAAAAAGAAAACGAGCTTTTATTCGAGTGTAACAGTTGCACAAATTTCAGAATTCAGTTTGATTTTGATGGCCATGGGTTTCGCGCTCGGTCAAGTAACTTCGCAAGATGTATCATTGGTTACACTAGTCGGGATCGTAACTTTTATCACCTCAACATATTGTATACAGCATAACGAATTAATTTATAAACACATTCGTGGGTTTCTGTCGTTTTTTGAACGAAAAAATTCTCTGGAAAACTTTCCTAACCCCAAAAAGGTAGTGAACGGCATAATCCTCGCCGGTGCACACCGGCTTGGTGGACACCTCCTGAGGTCTCTCGACAGTAAGCGTTTTAGTATTGTTGAATTTGATCCGGTGATTGCGAGAGCACTCCGTAATGAAGGGTATCGAGTGTACTTTGGTGATATCACTGACACTGAAATACAGGATGAGGTTGATATCGAAAATGCCCATGTCGTAATATCAACGATACCGAGTTACGCGGACAACGCACAACTGTTAGCACGCATCGCTGAAATCAAGCGGCATAGTAAAAAAGTTCCGATTATGATCGTAACCGCATATTCAATCTGGGAGGCTAAACGCTTGTATCGCGAAGGGGCTGATTACGTAGTCCTGCCGCACTTACTTGGTGGCGAGCATCTTGCTTCTATTATTACAGCAACAAAATTTGACGCAACATTGATGGAAAAAATGAAAAACCATGATCAAAGAACACTTGATAAAATATAGGAATGAACCTGATCATTGCAACTCACAATCCAGGAAAATTTTCAGAAATACGTTCTTTGCTTTCTAGCGGCAGATTCAACGTATTAAGTGCAGATGAGGTCGGTTATCATATAGCACCAAACGAAAATGGGTCGACATTGGTACAAAATGCGCTTATTAAGGCAAGAACAGTTGCCGCGGAAATAAACGAGTGGGTGCTTGCAGAAGATACGGGCCTTTTTGTTGATTGTCTTGGTGGAAATCCCGGCATCAACTCCGCACGTTGGGCAGGGGATAACGCTGCTGACGAACAGATTCGTGATTTTTTATTGCAAAAAATGAAGCAGTATGCTGAAAAAGAGCGCACCGCCAGTTTTACAAGCATCGTTGCGCTAATATCCCCAAACAAAGAAGAATTTATATTCAGTGGGAACATTGCCGGAACTATTGCATTGAAACCAGCTGGCAAAATTCGTTTTCATCTTCCGTATGATCAAGTTTTTATACCAAAAAATTGCAAAAAAACATTCAGCGAATTATCGGACCGTGAAAAGGATTCAATCAGCCATCGCGGCATAGTTTTTAAAAAAGTCAGAACTTTCTTAGCCCAACAATATGGATAAAATTTATATTCCTGAAAAAAAATCAGGCCAGTTCACGCTTCCTGTACTAGGATTAGGAACGTGGGGAGTCGGAGGAAAATATGAACGCGATCTACGATCGAACGAAAAAGCTGAAATTGAAGCGATTCGATATGCAATTGATCTCGGCATCACCCACATTGATACGGCCGAGGTTTACGCACAAGGTTATTCTGAACAGATTATCGGGACAGCCATAACTCCGTACCGTAGAGCCGATTTAAAAATTACGAGTAAGGTACTGCCCGCCCATCTTGAATACGACACCCTCATTAACTCTTGCCAAAGAAGCCTCGAACGCCTTAAAACGGATTATCTGGATTTATACCTTATCCATGCGCCAAATCCTGATATTCCACTCGAGAACACGATGAAAGCAATGAATTTTTTACTGGAAACAAAAGCCATACGGGCAATCGGAGTCAGCAATTTTAGTTCAATGAAACTGCAAGAAGCACAAGCATATTCACATCATAAAATCGTCGTCAATCAAATAAATTACAGCCTGTCTGCCCGAGAACATGAGGAGGTTGGCACGCTTGAATACTGTACGAAAAATGACATTATTATTACCGCGTACCGACCACTCAAATACAGTTCAGAATCGCCGACGTTAATTTTACAAAATCCTCTGCTGAGAAAAATTGCAGAGCGGTACAGTAAAACACCGGCGCAAACCGCCCTGAATTGGATAATCAGTAAAAAAAATGTGGTAACCTTATTCAGATCTTCTCATGTAAATCACATTGAAGAAAATGTAGGAGCTCTGGGTTGGCAGCTGAGTGCACAAGATGCTGAATTACTTGACTTAAATTTTCCACGAGGAGAAACTATTTGGGGTCCACGTGTGTAAGAACGATGGAAAGACAAAAACAACTCATTGTAGTCTACAATACTAAAAGCCTGCCCTTTAATCAGGCATTTGATTTTTTTCATCGTCACATCATTCCTGAAACGTTTCCTTGTAACCTTTCAAAATTAATTTTGCACAATCTCAGTGAAAATAATGAATGGAAACGATTTACAGAAACGCTACCGATTGATGTGCGATATTTTTACAAGGATATGTTTCAAAAAAAGTACCCGTCTGTTTCGGTTGATTTTCCCGCAATTTTCCTCACAACAGGCAGCTCATTGATCTGCATTCTTTCTGCGGAACTGATCGGTGGAATTGTAACGCTGGAAGATTTAATAAAAATAATTTTGGATAGGATCCAAGTGTAAATCTTGTTTATTTCAATGAAGACTACGGATCGTTAATTTTTTGTACGTAGAATGTTTCATATACGGCATGATACATATGATATTCCAGCCGTTTTTTATTGCTTGGAATTACATCACAATATGATACAATTAATGCATGAATTATAAAAAGATCACCTATGTATGTTTAACAATTTTCCTTGGCATCGTATGCAGCACTATTATTCATACTATTGCTGAATTGCTGTATCTCCGGCATGCATCGCAAGTAACGTGGTACCAATATTTTGGTTATGCCGCATGCTCGCTTCCGCCAATTGTCGTATACTCTTTAGTAGTTGTTGGCGGCATTGCCGGCTACTTATTGGGTCTCGTCTGGTGGAAAATAGTATACGTGGAAAAACGTTCACTATGTAAACGCAAAAAAGGCACAAATTAAAAATTATGAGATATTTATCATTCAATCTCATTTTAGCCTGCGTATATCAAATTTATTGGTTTATTTAATATATTTATTAAACATATATGAGAAAAGGGAAACGTTTTGCCACATTAGTGATCATTTTATTATTTTTACTGGGTGTTCTTCCAGCAACTATTTCATTTAGTACTGATTGGATATGGTTTTCTTCAGAGGGGTATTCGTCCTTGTTTACAACAATAGTTTTAACAAAACTCCTTCTTGGTATTACGGTTTCCGTACTTTTTTTTGGGCTGTTGCTCGTTAATGTATATATCGCAAAAAAAATTGCTGCAAAATATTCAAACGCGGTTAACAGTAGCTTGTTCAGGTTTAGAGGCATTGAAATTGGTAAGCTTACCTTTCGCATTCTTATCCCCATTGCTCTGGTTATTGCGCTTTTAACTGGCATTGCCGCGTCAACATCGTGGCAATCAGTACTCCAATTTTTTAACCGCGTGCCATTTGGAACTGAAGATTCGCTTTTTGGACGGGATATTTCTTTTTACTTTTTTGTTTTACCTTTCGTTAAGCTTATCTATTCTTACCTCATGAGCGCACTCATATTGTCACTTATAGGCGCGGGAATTCTGTACCTTTCTCGTGGCATGTTTTCTCTTAAGCGGGTTTCTTTAAAAATTGAACGCCACGTCTCAGCCCACTTTTCATTTTTGCTCTTTTTTGTGTTTAGCTTGCTCGCATCGAAAACGTATTTCGTCGGCATGACTGATTTGCTCTACTCTACCACTGGTCCATTTACCGGGGCCAGCTATACAGACGTCGTAGCTCGTCTTCCGCTCCTGTGGATTTTATGCGGTATTGCTGCCATTACCGCTGTACTTTTTTTTATCAATATTTTTACCAGTATTAGGAAGGTACTTATTACTTCGATTGCTATATATTTTGCAGTTGCAATTATCGGAATTCCTATCTACCCAATGATCATACAAAAACTTATAGTACTGCCGAATGAGCTCGTTAAAGAAACAGAGTACATCGAAAAAAACATTGCCGCAACCCGAAAAGCGTATAAAATCGATACTGTAATAAAAAGGGAATTAACGTCCGATTCCATACAACTCACATCTGACGATATTAAAAATAATGAGTTGACAATCAAGAATATCCGACTATGGGACAGGGGGCCTTTACTCGATACTTTCGGACAATTACAGGAAATACGAACATACTACGATTTCGTTTCAGTTGACAATGACCGGTATGTAATTGATGATGAATACCGGCAAACAATGCTGTCTCCGCGGGAGCTCAATACGGCGAGCTTACCATCTGCAACGTTTATCAATGAGCGGCTTACCTTTACCCATGGATTCGGCGTTGCACTCGGCCCCGTCAATGAAGTGACGGCGGAAGGCTTACCGCTCTTATTTGTAAAAGATTTGCCGCCGGTATCGAACGTAGATACAATCCAGGTAACCAGGCCTGAAATATATTTTGGAGAATTATCGTCGGATTATGTTTTTGTAAATACTAAAGCTGATGAATTTAATTACCCATCCGGAGAAGAGAATGTCTACAGTGAATACATCGGTGATAGCGGCATTGCGATTGATTCAATACTAAAAAAGGCGCTCTTTGCAGCCCGATTCAGTTCCTTGAAAATTTTTCTTTCAAATGACATTTCATCAGAAAGTAAGGTACTCATGCGCAGGAATATTACTGAGAGAATGAAAACTGTCGTGCCATTTCTTAATCTCGATAGCGATCCATATCTCGTTATAACAGAAGGCGGCAAGCTTAAGTGGATATATGACGCATATACGACTGGCGATGCATATCCCTATGCTGAATATGTAACGAATATCGCCCCGGAAATCGCTACCGCATACAACACAGCAACTCCAAGCTATGGTACTATCAACTACATCAGAAATTCGGTGAAAGCAGTAATTGATGCGTACGATGGCAGCATGGATTTCTATATATCTGATCCTGGTGATCCAATTATTCAAGTCTATGCAAAAATATTTCCGGGAGTATTTCAGCCGATCCAAGAAATGCCAGAAGACTTAAAAAAGCATATTCGATATCCTGAAGATATTTTTAGGTACCAAACAATGCTCTATGAGACCTACCATATGGAGCAACCGCAAGTATTCTATAACAAGGAAGATAAATGGGAAGTTCCGCAAGTCAGTGATGAACAAACAGATCCGATGATGCGGCATATGATTATGAAGCTTCCGCAGGAAGAAACGGAGGAGTTTATTCTCATGCTGCCGTATACGCCGAGGAGCAAGGATAACTTGTCAGCTTGGATAGTTGCCCGTGCTGACGGTGATCATTACGGTGAACTTGTTGTTTACCGTTTTCCGAAACAAACCCTTGTATTCGGGCCAAAACAGATCGTAAATCGCATTAGCCAGGATGCGGATATATCAAAGCAGATATCACTCTGGGATCAGCACGGCTCTGAAGTTATCCAAGGTAATTTGCTCGTGATACCGATAGAAGAATCTCTCCTGTATGTCAGACCTCTTTACCTCAGGGCTGAAGGCGGAAAAATTCCTGAGCTTAAGCGCGTAATCGTTGCTTATGAAAGTCGAATTGCCATGGATGAAACATTAGAAAAGGCGTTAAATCAAATTTTTGGAAGTGGTTCTTCCGCAGCAATCGCAATAATGCCAGAACAGCCTGCTGAAGATAGTTCAACTTCAGAAGAATTGGTATCGAAGGCGCTTGAACACTACCAAAATGCAATTGAAGCACAGCGAATGGGGGATTGGGGTACGTATGGAAGTGAAATAAATGAGCTCGGCAATATACTAGAGCAATTAAAAAAATAAAATTATTTCTATCACACAATGAAAATTTCTATCTTAGTAATCCTTGGAACGGGAAGAAAAGGCAGCCAATCAGAAAAAGTTGCTCATGCGGTATATGATATTCTAAAAAATAGGAAAGGAATATCCGCATCAATTCTCGACGTAAAAAAATTTCCAGTTACGTTTACAGTCCCTCCGTGGCAAGAAAATCGTGAAGGAAAAAAACTCCGTTTGATATTGCGGGCCGCTGATGCCTATTTCCTAATAATGCCGGAATATAACCGCGGATATCCAGGTGAATTAAAACTTTTATTTGACCGATCAAAAAATGAGTTTAAGAATAAACCAATTTTAATTTGTGGCGTATCTTCGGGTTCTTTTGGCGGTTCAAGAGCAGTAGAGAATTTTATCCCCGTTTTAACGTATTTGGAAATGAAAATTATTATGCCAATATTATACTTTCCGAATGCTAAAAATGCTTTTACTAATGGCGGATCATTTGCTGATAAAACAATCTTGCCGAAAATCGAGAAAACAATAGGATCATTGCAGAAAAAAATTCAGTCGGTAATTTAGCCATATACAAATTATACTTTTTGCTGACGGCATAGTACTGCATGAGCAGAAATATTTTTATTTCAGAATACCAATTTCTTTACAAATAATAATAATTATGCTATACTCTAATTAAATAAAAAGAAAAATATGGGTAAAATTAGCTTAAATACGATATACTTAGGGTGTGCGATATTTATCACAGCCCTTCTTCTTATATTACCGTTGAGCACGTACGCTACGGATTTCAGGAGCCCCGAAGTTAAAATTTTTAGTACACACCCACTATCATTTGAAAGGGCTTTTTTAGGATTCGCGCACAATTTTCAGGGAGGAGCTTCAATTGCAGTTTGTAATCTTGACAGTAATGGGTATGAAGAAATAGTACTCGGTGCAGGTCTGGGCGGAGGACCACAAGTTCGAGTTTTTGATGCATTTGGAAATCCAAAATTTACTCCCGGCTTTTTTGCTTATGAACAAAATTTTAAAGGAGGGGTAAATATAGCATGTGCTGATCTGGATGGCGACGGTTTTTCTGAAATTATCACAGCTCCAAAGTCGGATGGTGCATCACACATAAGGATATTTAACCGATATGGCAAGCCAATCTTTACTCCGGGTTTCTTTGCACTCGATCCTGCGATTAAATCCGGCATCAACATTGCCGTCGCTGATATAGACGCAGCCGGATTACCTGAGATCATAATTGCACCATCGGCGGGCGTAGAACCTCGTGTGTACGCTTTTAATAGATTTGGCGAGAAACTTCCTACCAATATTTTTCCATTCCATCCTGAATTTACCGGAGGAGTAAGCATCGCCTCGGCTGAAGTAAACGGAGGAAGTGATGAATTGGTGTTTGCCGTTCAAACCGGCGATGTCGCTTGGATAAAAATCGTAAATGTTCAACAAGATTATATCATCGCTGAATTTAAAGCGTTCCCTGATTCATTTACCAGGGGAGTTAACGTTGCCGCCGGAGACTTGGATGCAGATGGATACGATGAAATTATTGTGGCAGCTAACAGCGGCGGCGGCCCTCATATAAAAGTTTTTGAAGCAAATGGCAGATTAAAGAATGATTTATTTCCGTACGAATCAGAATTTCGAGGCGGTATATTTCCCGCTGCAGGCGATATTGATAAAGATGGTTATGGCGAAATTCTTGCCGTCCCTGGACGTAAAAATGGCGATGGCATTGTCGATAAAATTCTGGTTGACCTTTCCGAGCAACGATTGTGGGCGTTTGATAACGATGAATTGGTCAATACATTCCTTGTTTCCACCGGGCTTCCCGGCACGCCAACTCTCCCGGGTGATTTCACGATTTCTCAAAAGATTTTCAGTAAACTGTATTCCGGACCGGATTACTACCTTCCGAATACCCTCTGGAACATGAGATTCGACGGCTCAAGACTGCTCCATGGTGCTTATTGGCATAATAATTTTGGGCACCGAATGAGCCATGGCTGTGTAAATATTTCGTATCCCAACGCTGAATGGCTTTATAATGCTACGCCAATTGGCGCAAGAGTTTTCGTGCAGGAGTAGTATGATTATCCACAGATAGCTTTTGTGGCTTTCTTTTGGTATACTGGACAGTACTAACGGTAGCGTTTGACTGTGTATTTTTTTATGTATGACTTTGCGTAAGAAAGTTTGGCTTACATTTGCAGGTATCGTTGTATTAACAGTTGTAGCTGGATTTATTGACTATCCGAGTGGACCCGATATCAAGATTGGCACTTTTTTTCGTGAGGTAAAAGTGCACCTCGGGCTTGACTTACTCGGTGGTACCAACCTCGTATATGATGCGGACACCTCACAAATTGAAGAAAGCGACAAGGCGGCCGCGCTTGAGGGCGTGCGTGATGTCATAGAAAATCGGGTAAATGCTTTCGGCGTATCGGAACCTTTTGTTCAGACAAATCAAGCGGGAAGCCAATGGCGCATCATTGTTGAACTTGCAGGCATCACCAATATTTCTGAAGCTATTCAAATGATAGGAGAGACCCCGCTGCTCGAATTTAAAGAAGAAGTGACTGTTGAGCCAACAGAAGAAGAAAAAACTGCGATAATCACCCTTAATGAAGAATCAAAAAAGCAAGCTGAGAGTGTACTCGCACTCGCAACAGCTCCCGGTGCGGATTTTGGTGCACTCGCTAATGAATATAGCCAAGATCCAGGAAACAAAGATGCTGATACTGGCGAACAACGAGGCGGAGATCTCGGTTTTTTCACACGCGATATGATGGTGCCAGAATTTGCAAATACTGTTTTTGACCAAGCTATAATTGGTGAAGTCTATCCGCAGATTGTTGAAACAGAGTTTGGCTACCACATCATAAAAAAAACAGCAATTGATGGTGACCAGGCGCAAGCGAGCCATATACTTTTTTCCAAGCAATCAACCGAAGGGTATACAGATTTTGCTAATACCGAACTCTCGGGAAAAAATCTTAGCCGGTCTGCCGTTGCATTTGATCCGAATACAAACGAACCACAGGTATCACTCGAATTCGATACGGAAGGCAAGGAATTATTTTCACAAATCACGGAACGCAATGTCAATAAAATTGTTGGCATATACCTTGATGGCTCTCCAATTTCACTGCCTCGAGTCAATGAACCTATTCGTGATGGAAATGCAGTCATTTCCGGTAGTTTTTCTCTTGAAGAAGCTAAGCTACTCGCACAGCGGCTCAATGCTGGAGCACTGCCAGTACCGATTACGCTCGTATCACAACAAAATATTGGAGCTACGCTCGGAGAGCAGTCAATCCAAAAAAGTTTTTTCGCGGGGTTGGTAGGGCTTATACTCGTCGCACTGTTCATGATTATATACTATCGCCTGCCTGGATTATTATCGGTATTGGCGCTCATCGTTTACGCACTTTTGATTCTTGCCCTTTTTAAGCTGATTCCGATAACTCTTACGCTCGCGGGTATTGCGGGATTTATCCTATCAATTGGAATGGCAGTAGACGCTAATGTATTGATTTTTGAGCGTTCCCGTGAAGAGCTACGTACGGGGAAGCCCCTTAAAGTAGCAGTAGAAGAAGGTTTCAATCGCGCCTGGCCATCCATACGAGACTCAAATATTTCAAGTATTATCACCTGCATTATTCTCGCGTGGTTCGGTACAAGTATCATGAAAGGATTTGCAATTACACTTGGCATTGGTGTCGTCGTGAGTATGTTTTCAGCAATTACAATTACCAGAACTTTTTTGCGACTTTCAGTATCACAATGGCTCGAAAAACATCCACACTGGTTTAGCTGGTCAAATCCTGCACTAAAATCAAAGCTGAATAGTACAAATGTTTAAAATCATTCAAAATAGAAAAATTTGGTTTACCATCTCCGGTATCATGATTGCTACAAGTATAGTTGCGATTTTGTCTGGAGGGTTGAAACTTGGCATTGATTTTACTGGCGGTACTCTCATGCAGGTTAAATTCAATCAAGACCGGCCTGCAGCTCAATCGGTCGAGGAAGCTGTCGATAAGCTTCAATATGGAGCTGTTCGCGTTCAACCCATCGGTGAAACAGATATGACGCTGCGTCTCAGGGAAATCGATAATTCTGCACGAGAAATTATTTTGGAAAACCTGAACCAGGAATACGGATCCGTAACAGAACAGAGCTTTGAATCAATCGGTCCGACTATCGGACGAGGGCTCCGTAATCGGGCTATCATTGCAATTGTATTAGTACTCATTTTTATCATACTGTATATCTCATTCGCGTTTCGAAAAGTAGCAAGTGGAGCAGTGAAATCCTGGGTTTACGGATTTGGCGCGACCCTCGCACTTCTTCATGATATCACCATCGTTATTGGTTTTTTTGCAATCATGGGAAAATTTTTCAACACGGAAATCGATATGCTTTTTATTACCGCAATTCTCACTATATTAGGATTTTCCGTTCATGATACAATCGTTGTTTACGATCGCATACGTGAACGTCTAAAAATTAGCTACCAAAGAACTTTTGAAGAAGTAGTCAATGAAAGCGTTAATCAAACACTTATCCGATCAATTAACACATCATTAACAACTCTGCTTGTTTTACTTGCTCTCTACTTATTTGGCGGTCAATCTATAGCGAATTTCACATTAGCCCTCATTGTAGGTATTATTGTCGGAACGTACTCTTCTATATTTGTAGCAAGCCCATTTCTTATTGTGTGGCATAATTTTATAAACCGAAAAAAAACAATTTAAAAACGTTGCTAGATTCGTTTCGTAAATGGGGCGATTTTTTTTTCCATAGTTCACTTGCTTAAAATTAAAAAATATGTTACAACGATGAATTATCTTGACACAATAATAAAAGTATGCTATACTAAACACGTAGTTAAGTTTGAACACGCATTATTACGACCTATATGGAAGAGGGAAATTCAATACTGGATAAGGTTATCTCCAGTAAAAAAACAAATCAAATCGAGCAGTTCAATCCAAGCGATACCGTCTCTCAGCTCTTAAAGGCCCTTACTACACGCGAAGAAGATGTTCTTCGTCGCAGATTCGGATTACTCGGGAAAGAAAAAGAGACTCTCGAAGAAATCGGTGCGACCTATAAAGTTACCAGGGAAAGAATTCGTCAAATTGAAAAAACCGCTATACAAAAAATTAGCCAGCTTAAAAACTTCAATGAACTTATCGCTTCGATCGAAAATACTGTTTATTCGGTTCTCGAACAACACGGTGCGGCCATGGAAGAAAACGATCTGCTCGCTGAACTTTTACAGGTCGTAGGCGACAGCCAAATGAACCGGCAAAATATTTTATTTGTTATTTCAGAACTTTTAAAAAAGAAATTTAAAACTATAAGACCCGATGAAGTTTTTAAGCAATCCTGGCAGCTTTCTCATGCCCCGATACATTTAATAAGAGATTCTATTAAGACGCTCTTCGATACTATCGCAAAAAATGGCAAGCCGGCAACAATAAGTTCGATTCTTTCGCAATTTAAGGAAACAGATTTATTTAAACATAATCCGCAGTTGCTTACCGAGGAAGCTGTTACGTCATACTTGAATATGAGCAATAGTATATCAAGAAATCCATTTGATGAATTTGGGTTGAAGGAATGGGGCAGCATTGTTCCAAAAAGAATGAATGATAAAATTTATCTGGTTTTAAAGCGGCATGGGAAACCAATGCACTTTACAGAGATTGCTCAAAAAATAAACGAAGTCAAATTTGATACCCGTAAAGCCTATCCGCCCACGGTGCACAATGAACTTATTCTCAACAGCAGATATGTTCTCGTCGGACGAGGAATCTATGCACTGAAAGAGTGGGGTTATAAACCTGGCGTTGTTTCCAATGTACTGATTGACATTCTCAATAGATCTAGCGAATCGTTAACTCGATCGCAGCTTGTTGAGAAAGTGCTCGAACAAAGAATCGTTAAAAAAAATACGATTCATCTTGCTCTTACGGATAAAACAAAATTCAAAAAAAATGAGGATGGTACGTACAGTCTTGCTGTCCCATCCTAGCAAACTACGATCAACATGAATCCATTTGTCGTAGGACCAGATCAAGCACTTACTTTATTTCCCGATGTTGGCAGCCCCTTTGGTGCTATGTTTTTTTTATTTTTGCACGGGGGCTGGATTATAGTTATTATCGTTTCCCTATGGGGCGGTTGGGAAGGTTGGGTACTTTATATACAGAATAAGTATCAGTCAAAAATACCTTTTGTCCTGCTTGCTATTGATATCCCCCGGGGCAACGAGCAGAGCCCGAAAGCTGTCGAACATATATTTTCGCATATTTTTGGATTTATTCGAACGTACGATTTGTATGAAAGATTTGTCGAAGGGAAAACTCAGCTCGGGGTCAGCCTGGAAATCGTCAGCATTGAAGGATATATTCAATTTCTAATACGAACCCCGGTAAAATTCAGAGATCTAGTTGAAGCCGCGATTTATGCCCAATACCCTGAAGCAGAAATCACGGAAGTCGAAGATTACATCGATATGCTTCCGAAACCGCTTGAGTTGCCCCATCCCGAATACGACGTCTGGGGAACGGAATTCAAGCTTGCCCATAATTATCTTTATCCGATTAAGACGTACCCGAATTTTGAACACAGCCTATCACAAAAGTTTTTAGATCCGATGGCTTCTCTCATGGAGATACTGAGCAGAATGGGTCCGGGTGAGCATCTTTGGTATCAGCTAGTCATTTCTCCGGTCACAGAAGATTGGAAGCAAAAAGGTATATCGCTTATCAATAAACTTATTGGTAAAAAAGATGGCGCAAAATCGGTCGCCGATTGGCTTTATTTTCCGAGAGAAATTGGGAAAGGATTGTCAGAATCATTCACCGCTTCAATAATACCTCCTACTGAAATGGAAGGGCCACAACGCCAGCGTAATATACAGGACTGGCCAAGCCAAATGCAGCACTTATCACCGGCAGAGCGGGATATTGTCGAGGCGATAGGAATGAAAATTTCAAAAATTGGATATGAATCAAAACTGCGGATGATTTACGGAGCAAAAAAAAAGAACGCCCAGCTTTCAAAAGGACTCGATGGCGTTATCGGAACTGTTCATCAGTTTGCCGCGCAGAATACAAATGGATTCAGACCAGATATGAAAACATTTTCAAGGGCAAAATTTTTATTTGCAAAATCAAGGTTATTAGCTAGAAAACGGCGGCTACTCTGGTCTTACCGCTATCGGAGTTTATGGAGGGGACGGAAAAATTATGTTCTCAATATCGAAGAACTCGCGACGATATGGCACTTTCCGATTATCGACGTTAAAGTACCGTCCGTGCAAAAAGTTGATTCGAAGAAAGCACAAGCACCGATAGACCTGCCACTTGAGCAAGCACCGGAGAGGCTTGGGCGGATTGCCATGCCACCTGCAGAACAAAAAGGAGTACCGCCGCCAAATTTACCGACAGCTTAATACAACCATGACAGCCGACCTCGAAAGAGAAATAACACCCTTCGCCGAAACGAATTTTCGAAATTTAGCACGAAAATTCGGCATTAGAGTTGATGATAGGCGTCGGCATATGTATCTGATTGGCAAGACAGGCATGGGAAAAACAACCGTGATTGAAAACATGGTCATTTCGGATATTCGCGCAGGCCGGGGTTTGGCGCTCGTTGATCCGCATGGCGATCTCGTTGAAAAGGTTATCGACTACATACCATCATACCGGGTTAATGATGTGGTCTATTTCAATCCGGCAGACCTGGAGTATCCCATCGGATTTAATGTTCTGGAAAATGTCGATCCCGACCAGCGCCACCTTGTTGCATCTGGGCTCATGGGCGTCTTTACAAAAATATGGGAAGGGGTATGGAGCGCCCGAATGGAATATATCCTCAATAATTGCATACTTGCACTGCTCGAGTATCCAGGCTCGACAATGCTCGGTATTTCCCGCATTCTCGTCGATAAAAAGTATAGAAAGAAGGTCATCGATAAAGTCACGGATCCGATTGTAAAAAGTTTTTGGGTTGATGAATATGCCGGATATAATGACCGATTTCGAAATGAGGCAATTGCCCCAATCCAGAATAAGGTTGGGCAATTCTTATCGAGTTCTGTTATCCGTAATATCGTCGGTCAGCCAAAAAGCACCATTGATTTGCGTGAAATAATGGATAACAAAAAGATTCTTTTGCTTAATTTTTCGAAAGGTAGAATCGGAGAAGACAGTTCATCTCTGCTCGGTGCCATGATGATTACCAGGCTCCAACTCGCAGCGATGAGCAGAGTCGATATACCAGAAAATGAGCGAGAGGATTTCTACCTGTATGTAGATGAATTCCAAAATTTTGCCACTGAAAGCTTCGCGAGCATTTTATCGGAAGCGCGAAAATACAGGCTTAATTTAATAATCGCCCATCAATACGTCGAGCAGCTTGATGAGACTGTCCGTGCCGCGGTATTCGGTAATATCGGTACTATTGTCTGTTTTCGCGTCGGAGCCGCCGATGCTGAATTTCTTGCGAAAGAATTTTATCCGATTTTTATGGAGGAGGATCTTCTTAATTTAACGAAGTATAATGTTTACATGAAGCTGATGATAGACGGGGTAGCTTCAGAACCTTTTTCCGCAAAAACACTGCCTCCGCTTACAGGCAAAACTAATAACAAGAATAAAATTTTAAGTGTTTCACGCGAACGGTATAGTAAATCACGAGAGCTTGTTGAAGATAAAATCATGCGCTGGAGCGGAGTTCACGAAATGCATAAGGCAATGGCAGAAGCGGATAACCAATTTGTTGAAAAAATCCACGCTTCACAAAAAAAGAATGGCCAAAATCCGCCTCCAATTCGCTCATTTTCTGCTCCTGAAATAAGTAAAATTTCTAAACTTCCACCGGAAAAGAAAAAAAAGGAATATATACCTATTCGTGATCTTGAAACTGTTAGTGTCCAAGGCCCGGAAAAAGAAATTTCACTAAGCGAAGCGTTTTCAATGCAACCCAAACCGTTTAAGAGCAGGGGTAAGATAACTGATCATACAATGAAGTCTTCACCGACGATGCTTCGGACGAATAAACCTTTTCAGCATAAAGCCCGAAAATCCATTCCAGAAACACATGCACAACCAGGTAAACCAATCCAACCAGGACAAAAAATCCAGCTAGATTAGTTATCTGGAGGGGGACGCAAGCTTGTCTCCACAGCCTTTTTAATGATGCATATACATGCTATAGTCAATTTATTCCATTAAGATACGATATTCATGACAACCAACGAACGCCATTTGAACTATACGCGCATCGAACCGTACTTGTATATCGGCACCAGCATTTGCTGTAAAAAACATTTTGAGTTGCTTTTAAAAAAGGGGATTAAAGCTGATATTGACCTTCAGCAGGAAAAAGAAGATTCACCATCAGGCGTTGAATCATTTTTGTGGCTTCCGACAGTTGATTTTACTGCTCCGTCTCCTGTGCAGCTCATGATCGGATCACATTTTATTGAAGACCTCATTGCACAAAAAATGCGCTGCTATGTTCATTGTAACGAAGGACGCTGACGCGCGCCAACTTTAGTTGCAGCATACTATATTCTTCACTACGGTCTTACGCCTCAAGATGCGATAAAAAGAATTAAAAAAAAGAGAACTAAAATCAGTCCAAACCAAGCACAACGTAGCGCATTGGAAGATTTTTTTTATAAACTGTATGCGTAAATTTTTTAGAAATGCGTCTTGAAAAAATCACCATCAACAGGTATAAGAGCATAAAAAAACTGGTTCTGCATGACCTGGGTATTCTGCATATTTTTATTGGGGCAAATAATGCAGGCAAAACAAACATTTTAGATTCAATCTACAGGCTTTACAACGGAAACAGCATCCGGCTTCATGATCCAGAGTGTGATATTCATGCTAGTTTTAGTCTGACGCTCGATCGAAAAAAAAGCATACTCGACGTGGTACAACTCGCGGATCTTACAAAATTTTTGCTTGATGACAAAGAAATTTCACCTGACAAAGGCAAGGAAATTCTATCTAGCCGTATGGTAAGAATATGCGCCACTGATCATCTTTCAATTCAAAAAGTGCAGCATGATTTTGAGAGTTTAGTAGTACAATATCCCGATCAATTTGAGCTGTTTCATCGTACATTGCAGCAGTACATTCCCCAAATTATGATCGATAGAAAACTGTTCACTTCAAGCACGATTGAGCATGAAGGCGCCACGCGCCCCTACGAGCGCCTCGGTGCGGGATTTCGGCAGGTTTTTAAAATACTCTTGTACCTCTTCCACCCAGTATACTCCGTTTTATTACTCGAAGAACCTGAAGTGCACCTCCATCCAGCACTTATTAAGAAACTTATAAGTATTTTGGAGGAAAGAAACCTGGATAATCAAATTTTTTTAACGACCCACTCGACAAATTTCGTTCGTCCAGAAAATTTACACCGAATTTTTCGCGTAACAAAAGAAGGTGACACTACTAAAGTTCACTCTCCAAGACTCACCGGAAAAAGGATAAATTACGAGAGACTGAGACAGGAGCTTAATGCCGATAATACTGAAATGTTTTTTGCGGATAAAGTCCTGCTCGTGGAAGGACCGTCTGATCACATTTTAATGCGGGAATTAATTAATAAATTTTATACTGGTACAAAAGATATTAAGGTAATCCAAGTTTACGGTAAGAGTAATATTGACGTATATACGGATGTTCTTGATCTTTTTGATTTGCCATACTGTGTTTTACTTGATCGCGATGCTCTTTATGATACCGGCCTTAATATTATTCAGAAAAAAATTCAGATGAGATTTACAGAACCGGAAGTGAGCTTAATTGAAATGCTAAAAAAATACAGCGTATTTATACTTCCTAATGGAAGCATCGAAAATAACTATCCAAGAAAATACCAGCACCGGCAAAAACATAAAACACAAAATGCAATGTATGCGGCTTCTAGAATTACCCAGGATGAATTTGTTTCTCCAAGAATGAAATTTCTTAAAGAAGTTATAGATAATTTATAATTTTGTTGAATTTTAAATGAATATCTGCAGATTGACCTGTAAAGATGGTTTAAGCTATGCCAAAAATTAATAAAAACGTGTTTGTAGCAATGTCCGGAGGCGTGGATTCTTCTGTTGCCGCTCTGCTGTTGAAAAGGCAAGGATATAAAGTAATTGGTGTGTATATGAAGAATTGGAGCGATCCATTCTCGGGTATATGCCCTTGGAAAAAGGATTTAAAAGATTTTCATATCATCTGCAAAACAATACGCATACCTTCACGGGTTGAAATATTCGAGGATGAATATAGAAAAAAAATTGTATCCTACCTACTTAATGGATATAAGAACGGGATTACCCCAAATCCTGATATGCTCTGCAATCGTGAAATTAAATTTGGAGTATTTCTCGATAAAATGCGCAAACTCGGTGCAAATTATATTGCGACGGGACACTATGTTCAAAAAATAACTGAATTACATGGAAAAGACGAACGAAATATCCTAAAAAAGGCAAAAGACTTAAACAAGGATCAGTCATATTTTCTGGCTTTGTTAAATCAGCAGCAATTGCGTTATTCATTGTTTCCTGTTGGCATGTATAAAAAAGAATACATCAGAAGTATTGCTCGACGCGCCGGACTTCATGTGCACAATAAAAAAGATAGTCAGGGAATTTGTTTTATTGGGAACATTAAGTTTAAACAATTTATTAATGAGCACATTAAATCTAAACCGGGAAAAATTATTTCCACTTCCGGAAAAATTATTGGCGTACATCAGGGATTGATGCAATATACGTGCGGCCAACGTCATGGCATTGGAATTGGCGGGGGGATCCCATATTATATTGTGCAAAAAAATCATCGAAAAAACGAATTGATAGTCGCTCACGGCTTACGGCATAAAAGTTTATACTCGAAAACTACCCAAGTAAGCCATGCTAATTGGATTGCTGGAAACGAACCGATATTTCCGTTAAAGTGTTCCGTAAAAATCCGCTATCGCCAGCCTGCTCAAGCGTGCATTGTACACAAAATAGGTAATTTTTTATGTGTAAATTTTAAGCATAGTCAACGTGCAATTACTCCGGGACAGTTCGCAGTTTTTTATTTGAGAAATGTTCTTCTGGGTGGGGGAGTTATAACATAATATATTTTACGACGCATATGAAATTTTATATAAATAAACTTATATGATAAACTGAAAATAATCTATAATAAAAATATGAATTCCAATAAAATACGGCAGAAATTTATAAGTTTTTTTATAAAAAATAAGAAGTTTTCGCATACCTTAGTTGATTCTTCTTCACTGTGGCCTCAAGATGATCCATCAGTGCTTTTAACAACAGCAGGGATGCAGCAATTTAAGCCATATCTGATGGGAATTAAGGATGCTCAAAAACAATTTGGCAACACCAAGCTTGTTTCCATACAACGGTCTTTTAGAACTTCGGATATTGAAGAAGTAGGAGATCCGTACCACAATACTTTTTTTGAAATGCTTGGGAATTTTTCTATCGGAAATTACTTCAAAGAAGAAGCCATTTATCTTTCTTGGACTTTTCTGACTAAAATTATAAAAATTAATCCACATCAGTTATGGGCAACATATTATAGCGGAAGCAGTGAAATTGCAAAAGATACTGAGGCCTTTAAATTTTGGCAAAAATATTTGCCCACTGAGCGTATTATTGGTTTTGGCAAGGATGACAATTGGTGGGGCCCTCCCGGTAAATCAGGCCCATGTGGCCCGTGTTCAGAACTCCACTATGATTTTACCGGAAAACCTTGTTTACGAGGAAAACAGTGCCTTCCAAATTGCGAGTGTGGCAGATTTATGGAATTATGGAATTTAGTTTTCATGGAATTCCATATGGATGCCAGAGGTAAAATTAAAGAACTGCCTGGTAAAAATATTGATACTGGCATGGGACTAGAACGGCTTGCGCTGATTCTTCAGGGGAAAAAAAGCATTTTTGAAACTGATCTTTTTTCACCGCTCATAAAATTAATTTTAGACGATCCCAATTTTGGTTCTACAAATTTGATTGAGGATGCTATCCGCTGCCGTATTGCTGCCGATCACTTTAAAGCATCGGTTTTTTTATTATCTGATGGAATTAATTTCAGTAATAAAGAGCAGGGATATATACTACGAAGAGTTTTTCGGCGTGCACTCGATCAGTACTTGCATCCCCGTTTTAATCTAACCTTAATTGTCGATACTGTTGCGTCAATTTATGAGAAGCAGTACCCGATGATCAAACGAGAGCGAAATTCTTTAGCGGAAAAAATGAATAAAGAATTGTCTGGATATCAAAAAATACTCAACCTCAATGTGCACGAAATTGCTGATAAAATCATTCATCTCAAGACTCAAACTAAGCATGATGTTTCTACTGGGCCATCAACGCGAAAATTAACTGCGGAAGAAGCTTTTATCCTATATTCTACGTATGGAATTTCTGAAGAACGGCTGAAGCGGGAAGGGTTTACATTCGATAGTGAAGGATTTCACCGAGAAATTATGAAGCACCAAAAACTTTCACGTGCAGGGGCGGAAAATAAATTTGGCGGCCATGGTCTAAACAGTAAAGAATTATCCGATAGTGATAGAACGTTGATGACACGGTACCACACAGCCACACATCTACTGCATCAGGCTCTCCGTACGGTACTTGGCCCTCATGTTCGCCAGCAAGGATCGGATATCAATCCCGAACGGCTTCGTTTTGACTTTGAGCACCATTCGAAATTGACTGAAGACGAAAAAAATAAAATAGAACGCCTCGTTAATGAGATCATCAAAAAAAATTACATGGTAACTTCCGAAGAAGTGCCTTATGACGATGCAGTAAAATCCGGGGCACTTTCTTTCTTTAAGGAAAAATACCCTGAGAAAGTTACTGTTTATTCTATAGGTGATTTTTCTAAAGAATTGTGCGGAGGTCCACATGTGAAGAATACGTCAGAACTCGGTAATTTTCACATTCAATCCGAAAAATCGTCTTCAAGCGGAATTCGCCGGATAAAAGCTATTCTTTCTTAAAATAGCTAATATTAGCGCAAAAAAATCTTTACAACCGTCGCAAGCAGCCTTTGCGCTTGACATAAAAAAAATCGGAGGATATAATACATTCACATTTTTCAAACACTTATAGCATTCCAATAAGTGGCGTACTTATCAGCAAGCAAGCATTCGGCAAGAAACTCAGTTTATCAATACTTCCAATGAGCATCAAACTTACTTCTTGCCTTTGTAGTACTACGAGTCAAGTTTTTTTAATAATTTTTTGAACTTAGTTATGGATAATAGCAAGGAGACAAAAAAATCCATAACATCAAAACAAAATAAGAAAGGTTTTATTGAAGTTACCGGTATCGTGGAAGAACTGCTACCTTCAGCAACTTTTAAAGTACGCCTTGAAAATGACCATATTATTCTTGCGCACTTGTCCGGTAAAATGAGAATGTTTAAAATACGCATATTGCCCGGAGACAAAGTAACGGTAGAAATGACGCCGTACGATTTAACAAAGGGAAGAATTACCTATCGAGAATAGTATGAAAGTACGATCATCAGTAAAAAAGATGTGCTCCAAATGCCGCGTAATCAGGAGAAAAAAAAGAGTGCATGTAATTTGTAGCAACCCCAAGCATAAACAACGACAAGGATAATTAATCTTTATGGCAGCACGTATCGCAGGAGTCACACTCCCCCAAAATAAGCGCATTGAAGTGGCACTCACGTATATTTTTGGCGTTGGCCCTACCCGAGCCAGAACTATTCTTACCGAAGCAAAGGTTGATCCCGATAAGAGAGCTGAAAAACTCGATCAGTCAGAGGTAAATGCGCTTCGTGACATTATTGAAAATAAATATAAAGTTGAAGGTGGGCTCCGAAGAGATATTCTGCTGAATATTAAACGCCTCAAAGAGACCAACTCATATCGAGGTATCCGCCATTTGAAAGGACTCCCTGTTCACGGCCAAAGAACCAAAACTAATTCGCGTTCTGTTCGGGGAAATGTACGCCGTACAATGGGATCAGGCAGGCGCAAGTCGGCTGATAAAACATAGTGCGATTATCCAATTTATTATATGCAAAAAGCATCGAAGCAAACTAAACCTAAACGGAAATCAAAGCAAAAAAAACGGACCTTCATCAGCCACGGAAGGGCATATATTCAGGCAACCTATAACAACACTATCGTTTCGATAGCAGACCAGCAAGGAAATATTATCGCCTGGTCTTCGGCGGGACATAAAGGATTTAAAGGTCCTAAAAAAGCAACTCCCTATGCAGCAAGTACAATCGTAGCTGATGTTGCTGAAAAGGGAAAAGCTGTCGGTATTAAAACCGTGGATGTTTTTGTAAAAGGGGTAGGATCCGGCAGAGAGTCTGCTATTCGTGCGTTCAATGCGAATAATATCACCGTTGTTGGAATAAAAGACGTGACGCCGATCCCGCATAATGGCTGCCGCGCCCCGAAAGTTCGTCGGGTTTAATGAAGTAAATACTTTTATGGGAAGAAACTTAGAACCAAAACATAAACTCTGCAGGCAATATGGCATGCGATTATGCGACTCGCCTAAATGTCCCGCTATCAAGCGGCCATATCGGCCTGGCATGCATGGGCCAAAAGGCAGGCAGAGAATCTCTGAATACGGACTGCAGCTCCGAGAAAAGCAAAAAGCGAGAAAAATTTATGGGATACTCGAGCGCCAATTCAGAAACTACTACCATAAAGCAAAACAGATGAAAGGAGATACGGGTGCGAATTTGGTAACGCTGCTTGAAACGAGGCTCGATAATGTAATGTATAGATTAAAAATTGCTAAAACAAGAAGTGCCGCACGGCAGATGGTCAACCATGGGCACGTACTCGTTAATCAAAGAAAAAATACAATTCCTTCTTTGCACGTTAGTGCCGGTGATTCTGTGCAAATTAAAACTAAGAGCATCACTAAGCCTCTTTTTAGAGATATTTCAAAATCAATCAAAGTAAAGGAATTACCATCGTGGCTAACGTTTGAGGATATTTCCAAGCTTCAAGCCAAAATAACCGGTACACCTTCAAAAGAAGAGCTCAACCAGGGGTTTGAGACTGCCATGATAATTGAATTTTATTCACGATAACAATAACTAACTGTTTTTAATCGATATGGAAACGTTTCCACTACCAGATAAATACCAGGTGAACAGCACCGACAAGCACCAAGCAGATCTTATTATAGAACCGTGCTATCCTGGATACGGCAATACGCTTGGTAATGCGCTCAGGCGCGTACTGCTTTCTTCGTTGTCGGGTGCTGCAATTACCGCTTTTCGCATAAAAGGTATCACACATGAATTTTCAACAGTTCCAGGAGTTAAAGAAGACATCGTAGAAATAATCCTCAATTTGAAAAAAATTGGATTCAAATTGCACGGTACTGATGAAACGACAGCCACACTTAAGGTAAAAGGTCAAAAAAAGGTTATTGCAAAAGATATCAAGCTCACTAGTGAAGCGGAAGTTTCGAACCCTGATGCGGAAATCGCTACGCTTACTGATAAAGATTCTGAAATTGAAATGGAACTTACCATAAAAGCTGGCAGAGGATACGTCCAGGTTGAAAACATGGATACGGACAAACTTCCTCTGGGTACCATTGCGATCGATTCGATTTTTACGCCGATTAAAAATGTTAATTACAACATTGAAAACGTACGCGTCGGACAAATGACAAACTACGATCGCGTCATCATGAGCATTACGACTGACGGCACAATAACTCCCGAGGAAGCATTGAAAGAAGCCAGTACAATACTGGTAGACCATTTCCAAGCAATTACAAATTTTGGCATTCAGCCGGCAGAACAAACGCCTGCGACGCAAAAAGCAAAGAAAGACAAAACTGAATCTGGCGAACAAGAAACCATCAATGAAGAACCAGAAAAAAAGAAAAAGAGAAAAGTAAAAGCCAAAAAAGAATAACTTAGTGTTTTTACATGAGACATCGAAAAACAACTAAAACTTTAGATCGAGGCACTTCACATAGAAAGGCTCTTATTAAAAATTTGTGTTATTCTTTTTTTGAACACCGAAGCATCATCACGACCGAGACAAAAGCAAAAGTAATCAAATCAAAAATTGAAAAACTTATTACGCTCGGAAAAACCGATACGCTGGCAACCCGCCGCCAACTTATTACAGCATTAGGAAGTAATACGCTCGCAACAAAAATTATTAAAGATATTGCACCAGCATATAAGGAACGCAAAGGCGGCTATGTGAAGCTAATTAAACTCGGGAATCGAAAAGGAGACGGCGCTCCGACAGTAAAACTAACGTTTGTTTAATCACCATGAAATCAAATAACAAAAAAAATCCTGCTGGTGGAAAACTGGCAAAATACGAAATTGATGCGACTGGCAAACCTTACGGAAGGCTGGCTACTTCTGTCGTTACCCTTATCCGAGGCAAACACTTAGCATCATATGAACCCAACCAATTACAGAATATCCAAGTTACAATTATAAATCTCGAAAAGGCAAGAATTTCTGATAAAAAACTTGATTCTACTGTATTTTTCCATTCGAGTGGTTATCCGGGAGGGCTTAAAAAAACTTCTTGGAGAGAACTTTACCAAAAAAATCCCCGACAACTTTTTTTGAAGGTTCTTGACAATATGCTGCCTACTAACAGGCATAAAAGGCAATTGCTCAAGCAGATAAAATTTCAATAATGTATGCCTATAAAATCAGCTACAGTCAAAATTTCCAAAAAGCCAGGTACGAAGGTAAAAAAATTACCTAGAACATCTACTAAGCCGAAGACGCAGAAAAAGAAGGCTGTCAAAAAGAATATTCTGATTCCGCAAAAAAGGGCCGCCCAACCGATTGAAAATATTGAAGCGGAAATCCAGCCGAAGCCAAAACAAAAAAAATTTGGATACAAATTTTCTGTTGGAAGGCGTAAATCGGCGGTCGCACGTGTTCGTTTTTTTAAGGATGGCCAAGGAGATATTATCATAAACGGTAAACCGATCGGTGAGTATTTTCCGTACTTTCAATTTCAAAATATTATTAAAGAGCCGCTTAAACTCACCGGAAAACTTACGGAAGGTCGCTATACGATAAAAGTTTCTGGTGGCGGAACGAGAGGTCAGGCAGAGAGTATTCGGCTTGGAATCAGCAGGATACTATTGCAGATTGATAAAAATAGTCGCCCGATCCTCAAAGCGCAAAAACTTTTAACCCGTGACCCTCGAGTCGTTGAAAGGAAAAAATACGGATTAAAGAAGGCAAGGCGTGCACCGCAGTGGCAAAAACGATAAACCGATGGGCTCTCCCTCTCAACAAAATGACAGCCACCATTCTCAAGAGAGGATTTTAAAGAACACAAGTTACCTGACCGTAGCATATGTACTACAGAAGGTCATGTCTTTTGTGTACTTCATTTACATCGCCCGAGTCATTGGACCAGTTGATTTTGGACTGTATGACCCGGCAAAATCACTGATCCCAATTTTACTTATACTCATTGATTTTAGCCTGAGTGTCGTGCTTGTCAGAGAAATTGCCCGCAAACCGGAAAAAACAGAAGATTATCTTTCTAATGTACTTTCAGTTAAAGCAATTTTCGCATTTATCATCATTCTCGGGATGGGCCTCTTCACTAACTTCTCCAGTTTTGAGGAAAATCAGCAGCTGATCAAAACAATATTATACCTCGATGCGCTCATCGTCGCTCTTGACACCTTCACTTTAACTTTTTTTGCAGTCTTCCGCGGCCATCAGAATATGAAATTTGAAGCTCTCGGCATGATCGGGACTCAAGTTTTAACAATCCTATTCGGTGTTGCATCCTTAAAATTTGATTGGGGATTACAGGCACTATTTGTAGCAGTTGTCATTGGGAGCATCTTTAATTTTATTTTTTCTTATGTAATGCTGAGAAAAAAATTAAAAATTCGGGTCGCTTTTGGCTGGGACATGTCAATAATAAAAACATTTATAAAAACCGCGCTCCCATTTGCAATTACGGCAATTTTTGTAAAAATATATACTTATACTGATAGGTTTATGCTGCTTATAGTCGAAGGCCAAGGTGCGGTCGGCTGGTATGCAGTTTCCCATAAGTTGACTTACGCTCTTGAATTTATCCCATCTGCATTTGCAATCAGTATTTTCCCTGCAATGAGCGCATTCTTTATTTCCTCCAAAGAAAAGCTTGCGAAAACATTCGAACGCTCGATGCACTATCTGTCCGTCATTGCGGTCCCGATTTCTATTGGAATTTTTATATTGGCCGACCAACTCATTATTAAAATATCCGGTGAGGCTTACGTAACATCCATTATTCCGCTACGGATACTCATCGTCGGACTTGTCGTAATTTTTTTAAACTTTCCCGTCGGAGCGTTTTTAAATGCATGCAACAAGCAAGTTGTCAACACAATTAACATGGGCATTACCGTTTTTATTAACGTAACGCTTAATATTTATTTTGTTGCGGTTCGCGGTTTTTCATTCAATGGTGCTGCAACTGCCGCACTCATAAGCGGCCTTGTCCTTTTCTTCCTTGGGCTTCGGTGGGTCGGTAAAATTAATCCGTACAATGGTAAAAAAATCATTAAAGCTTTCTTGAAAGCACTTCTTGCTGGGTCAATCATGGCTATCGTGCTTCTCCTGCTAAAAGATAGCACATCAATATTCATCTCTATTCCATGCGGAGCTATTGTTTATTTTGCGGCACTTTATGCTTTCAAGGGAGTCACACGGTCGGATTTCATTATGCTCTACAATGCACTACTAAAGAAATTTATATGAAAAAATCACTGCTCGTGACCCTTTACTTTCCGCCACTCCGTGGAGGGGTCAGCAAATTTCTTTGGAACGTATGCAGCCAACTGCCGCCTGATAAAATCGTTGTATTGACTGAACCATCAAAATTTGAACCTCTTGCAGATTGGAAAATTTACAGGCGGCGCGTTCTAAGCGAATCAGTTTTTGTATGGCCGCGTTGGATTTTTTTGTTTAGAAAATTGAAAGCAATTATCGAACGAGAGGGCATCCAGATGATTCACGTCGGCCAAATTTTACCAATCGGTACCGTTGCACTCATATTAAAAAAAAGATATAAAATCCCATACCTTGTGTATGTTTACGGGCAAGATCTTGTCATCATGAGGAGATCATTCAGAAAAATGTATCTTATAAAAAAAATTCTATCAAATGCAAGTGCCGTCATCACAAACAGCAGCCATACCCAGGCAAGAGCGATTACGCTCGGATCGGACCCTCGGCGTACTATAACGGTATTTCCTTCCCCAGAAGGCCTCGTTGACACGTATGTCGATCAGCAATACTTAGATTACATAGTCCATAAACATAATTTTTACGGCAAGAAAATAATCTTGACCGTCGGTAACCTCGTACAACGTAAAGGCCACGATATTGTCCTCAAGATACTTCCGTCGATTATTAAAAAAATTCCAAACCTCCTGTACGTCATCGTCGGAGACGGGCCATACCGGACTATACTCGAAGAGCTCATAAAAAAGAATCATCTCAACGAATATGTAAAAATATTTGACCGAGTATCGGATGAAGAACTTCCGTATTTTTATCGATGCTCGAGCGTTTTTGTCATGCCCTCACGCGCTTTAAAAAACTCGAGCGGAGAAGTCATCGATGTCGAAGGGTTTGGAATGGTTTACCTCGAAGCAAATTTATTCGGCAAGCCAGTCATTGGAGGAAAAACTGGTGGCGTGTCAGATGCGATCAAGGATGGTCAAACCGGTCTCCTTATTAATCCGGAGGACCCGCATGAACTGTCGGAAGCAATTTTGAAAATCCTTTCTGATAAGGAGTATGCCCATAAACTCGGACGCCAAGGCAAGGAACATGCCCAAAACACCTACGTGTGGGAAAGAGAAGTGAAAAAACTCAATAAGGTACTCGCATGAGCAATTGGCCTCTCGTCAGTGTCATCGTACCATGCTACAACGCCCACCGTACTCTCGAGTCGACGCTAAACGATATTTTTTATCAAACGTACAACAATATTGAAATTATCGCAGTCAATGATGGGTCTACTGATGCGACTCATACAATTCTAGAGCGGCATAGTAAAAAACTGACGATCCTCAACCAAGAAAATAAAGGTGCGCCAGCAGCACGAAATGCTGGGTTTAAAATTTCAAAAGGCATTTACATTTTATTTTGTGATTCGGATGTCCACTTGCATACGGATATGGTTGAACGTATGGTGGAAACACTCGAATCCAATCCGGATGCCTCTTATTGCTATTCGAGCTTTAAATTTGGACCGCATACCTTTGATTTATTTCCTTTCGATCCGGAACGACTCCGAAAAGAAAACTACATTAGCACGATGTCCATGATACGCCGTGAAGCTTTCCTGGGTTTTGATGAAGAGATAAGCCGTTTTCAAGATTGGGATCTTTGGAAACGTATGCTTGACCGAGGCATGCACGGCATTTGGTATCCAGGGCGTCTTTTTGAAGCGCCACTTACTGGAACAGGAATATCTAAATTCAGCGTCGCTAAAATCCTCAAACTCGGCTTTAGGAAGCTCTTCAGTTGAGTAGAGGATCGTATTGCATGCTACCAGAAAATCGGGTAGAATCCATCCATATGGATGTATCTATCGTCGTTGTTTCATGGAAGGTAAAAGACCAGCTCTCTCGTTGCCTTCAGGCAATACTTGATTACACACAGAACCTCACGTATGAGGTTTTTGTAGTTGATAATGCTTCTGACGACGGTTCTGCCGAAGCCGTCAAGAAGTACTTTCCGACAGTGATTCTGCTTCAAAATCAAAAAAATATTGGATTTGCGCAAGCCTGCAACCAGGCCATTAAACAATCCAAAGGTACGTATGTTCTTCTCATGAATCCCGATACCGAACTGCGCGAAAATTCCATCGAAAAGGCATTCCGGGTAATGGAACGCATGCCTGACATCGGCATAGCCGGATGCAAGCTCGTGAATCCGGATGGAAGTTTACAACCTTCAGTCAGACGGTTTCCCACATTTATGTCACACATGATCATGCTGCTCAAGCTCCACAATTTTTTTCCCCGCCTTAAACCAATCCACTGGTACTACCATAATGACTGGGATTATAATATATCGGGATATGTCGATCAGGTAATGGGCGCTTTCTTCATGATCCGCAGAAAAACACTTAACGATGTAGGCTTGCTCGATCAGCACTTCTATATATGGTATGAAGAAGTTGACTTTTGCAAACGTGCGATAAAAAAAGGCTGGAAAACCTACTATACGGCATCAACAGCGGTCATCCACCACAAAGGCAAGAGCTTTTCAAAAAAAACCGTAATTGCCAAACAACTGATTTTTAATCGAAGCATGCTCTATTATTTTTTTAAACATCATTCAGTTCAAGAATACTTGCTACTGCTGTTAGTATATCCGCTGAGTCTGCTGCTTGCGATTGTGGTACAGCTATTGAGAGTTAAAAAATCAAGAAAGGACTTATAATGTCATACCGAAAAATTTTAATTTGTCCGACATGTAAGGTATCATTGATCGATCACCTTGATTATTTGCTATGCCAACAGTGCGGCACTCAGTACCGTTTTGAAGATGGGATACTGAATGCACTCCCAAAGACAAAAGATAGCTTTGTAGGCACTGAGGAAAAATTTTGGGACTATACGTATGAACAAGAAGGCGAGCGCCCCCTCAACGATCGTTCGAGTTATTTTCACGAACATTTCCGCAAACCTCTCCGCGATCTTCCGAGTGGAGCTACTATTGTGGAACTCGGATGCGGCACACGCGCTGACATTCTCGAAATGGCGGATAGCGACAGGCAGATAATCGCGACTGATATTTCGCTCAGAGCTTTACAGTTTGCACGTACACTCGCACAAAAAATGAATGTGAGTTCAAATGTTGAATTTATTCGTGCTGCCGCCCACATGCTTCCCTTCGGAGACAGCACTGTCGATGGCGTACTCATGGCAGCAGCGTTTCACCATATCGAAAGTCCCGATGCAGGTATTAAAGAAATGAACAGGATTGTGAAAAACGGCGGTTACATCGTACTCGGCGTCGAACCGAACAGCTGGCCGTATAAAACAATTTATCGGGCACTTTCACCAATAAAAAAGTACGTCAGAAAAAAAAGGAATAGAGGGGTCGACTCAGTAGCTGATGATAAAACAAAAGGTTTCAGTAAAAAGGATTTTATAACCCTCTTTACAAAATATAATATTGAGATCGTAGAAATTAAGCCTGTCAAATACAGTCTCGAATGGTATGATTCATACCTGAGGTTTCGGAGCAGGCTAACCGGTAAAAAAATACTCCCGTCCCGCAAACTCCAGGATCGATTCACCGGTATCGATAATGTGATTGAAAAAATCCCGGTCATAAATTTTTTCAACTGGCACTGGAACGTAATCGGCCGAGTAAGAAAATAGCGTATGGAAAGCTTTTTTGCAAAATACTACCGGATAACATTTTGGCTCATCATTATTGCTGAAATCCTCTCGTTTATCGGGCATATATACGGATGGCTGAATACTGTTATTTTTATTTGTTTTTCAATTGTCGTGCTCCTTCTCAGCATCTGGAAAATCGAGTACGGATTTTGGATCGCGTGCACTGAATTGTTTATAGGCTCCTTTGGATATTTATTTTTTTACGACGTGTACGATTTTCGATTTTCAATCCGTCTTGCAATATTTGTATCGGTATTTATCGGTTGGATAGTTTACAGTATTAGAAATAAAAAGATTGAATTTTTTTCACTCAGGATTACTATTCCATTTTGTTTATTTCTTGGTACACTCCTGCTTGGCGCTTTTATTGGCTTTTTGAGGGGAAACGGCGCAGAAAATGTTTTTTTTGATATCAATGGATACCTATACTTTGGGCTTATGCTCGTTGGGCCAACAGTCCTTACATCATGGAGCAAGATTAAACAGCTCATGCAAATTCTGTTCGCATCAGTATCCGCCGTCTGCCTGAAAACTTTTTTTCTGCTTTTTTACTTCTCGCACCAAACTGATGAAAACCTCATACGGCTTGTATACACATGGGTGCGCGATACCCGTGTTGGAGAAATTGCGCCCATCGTTTCGGCTTATTATCGAATCTTTTTTCAGGGTCACTTATGGGTGCTCTTTGCACTCATAATTGCCATAATCATTCTTATTAAAATACCTCGACAACAACGCGATACATTGGAAAATATTTCACTATGGCTCCTAGCAATCGCCACGAGTACTACGATAATTATCAGTTTTTCACGCAGTATTTGGCTTGCACTCGCGGTTACGATAGCAACACTTTTTACATTTCTGGTTTGGAAAGGAAATCTTCGATTGAAAAAACTGTTAAAAATATCTGGCTTCATGCTCCTTGTTACTATGCTCGATTTCCTTATTATTACCGCTATTGTCAATGTTCACCTTCCAGGAGAAGGCAGGGGAGGAGTATCCGCGGTATCACTCGTCCAAAAACGGATCACGACCGATGAACCGGCTGCCAAGAGCAGATTTCAGCTGCTCCGCCCGCTCATTAATCAGTATTTAGAAAATCCGATTTTCGGATCAGGATTTGCCCAAACTGTCAGTTACCAAACGCTCGACCCAAGAACAAAGGATCTCAATAGCGGATGGTATACAACTTACTCGTTCGAATGGGGTTACCTCGATATACTCGTAAAAATTGGCGTTGTGGGTTTGTTTGCGTATTTGTGGCTTCTGATCCGTATCTTGAAAAAAAGCATAATTGCCCTCACTTTAAATGGCCATCCGGCGTACTCGGTTGTAGTAACCGGTTTTATTTTCTGTCTCATTGCTCTTGTCGTGACGCACGCTACGACGCCGTACCTTAACCACCCGCTCGGCATACTTTTAATCGTATTGCTCGCCGCTATCGCGAATCCGACTCTTTTACATGAATCCCAAATTAAGAAGGCCCGCAGCACTTGATTGAAACTGGCATTGCTGATACAATTGATACCATTCGGTACCGTTTTTATAGTCCATGGCATATGCTCGATCTGTCAATCGTAGTAGTAAATTTCAATGCCCGCGGCCTGCTCAGGCAGTGCCTGAAATCGCTTTTTAAGAACCTCGAAAATACTAAACTTACCTACAAGGTTATTGTCGTTGACAATGCCTCAAACGACGGGAGTTCTGACATGGTACGGGAAACATTCCCGTCGATCCGGCTGATACCGCTCGAACAGAATCGCGGATATGCTCGGGCCGTAAACATCGGGATAAAATCAATTGAGTGCCGATACTATCTGATACTCAACATGGACACGACGATCGTTCAGGGGCAAGCGTGCGAACGCATGTTTAGGTTCATGGAGATGCACAAAGACGTAGGACTGGCTGGCCCCAAACTCATCAATCCGAACGGAACTACGCAAGCATCCACGTGCACTTTTCCAAAACTGCTGTACCCGCTGTACCGGCGCAGTTTTCTCGGCAAATTACCGACGGCAAAAAAAGCAATCAGAGAGTACCTCATGCTCGACTGGGACCACAATGAAACAAAACCTGTTGATTGGGTTATTGGAACCGGTCTGCTCGTTCGCAATGAAGCGATCAAGCAAGTCGGGCTCATGGATGAACGTTTTTTTATGTACTTTGAAGATGTCGACTGGTGCAGACGATTTTGGGAAAATGGGTGGTCAATATTTTATATTCATGACATTGAAATCGTGCACTATCATAGCCGCGGATCGGCTTCAAAAGGCGGCATCAGGAGCATACTATTTAACAGGCTGACCAGGGTACATATATTTTCTTGGATCAAGTACTGCTTTAAATATTCCGGTAAAGAACTTCCGCATGAAAATCAAAAAAATCGATAAAAATATTTTTTCGATTAAGACCAAACAGAAAAAAACAGCATCAAAAAGGAAACGATACATAACAATCGCTCTCGTTGTTATCGGTGCCGTACTTGCCATTTTTAGCAGTTTATTTTTTGTGTATAAAAAACCCGCAACGCTCGTATATGAGCATGGCATTCAGGGACGTGATGATTTTTTAAGAGCACAGGATGAGCTTCTCGCACAGGAATTCACGCTGGCACACTATTCCCTCGTGAGCGCAGTTGGTCATTTCCAGCAGGCTGATGCTGAATTTAATAAATTTAAATGGCTCCGCTTTATCCCGCTTATCGGCTCCCAGATATCAGCGCTCGATAATCTATTGCAAGCAGGCATCGTGACTGGAGAGTCTATTAAAAAAATCAATGATCTCGTTATCGGCATCGTCATTCCGCTCCAGCAGGAGGAAGAGATCAGCCTCAGTACGCTGACCGAGGAGCAGACTGAACAGCTCCTGAAATCAATTCATGATGCAAAACCGGAATTGGAAGCGTCAAAAGCACTGATCGATGATGCGGTTGTTTTAATCAATCAAATCCCTGACAGCGGACTTATTGGCAAGCTGCAGGACGCTGCCGAACCTCTCAAGGAGAATGTACCATCCATTCAGTCTGCAATCGACCAGGCAATCTCAGCGAGCCAGATAATTCCTTCAATCGCGGGTTATCCCGATGAAAAAACCTACCTCTTCCTCCTCCAAAACAACACGGAACTTCGTCCGACCGGCGGCTTCATCGGTACGTACGGCATATTAAAAATTAAAAATGGTGAGATCACGGAATTTACAACCGATAATTCATATAATATAGACAAACCGGCGGAAGCATGGCTCAGCGTTGAACCTCCCTGGCCGCTGACGCGCTACAATGCGGTATTTGAATGGTTTTTCCGGGATTCTAACTGGTCACCGGATTTTCCCACAACTGCGGAAAAGGCGGAGTGGTTCTACCATGAGGAACGCGGCCCAGAGGAAAATATTGACGGTATTATTGCGGTCACGCCCACATTTATCCAATCATTGCTTACCCTTACCGGAGAAATCAGCGTAAACGGGTTAACATTTACGCAAGAAAACCTCATTGATACGCTACAGTACCAGGTTGAGCAGGGTTTTCTTCGCCAGGGGCTCGAGGAAAGCGAGAGAAAAGAAATAATCGGTGTTCTCTCGTCAAAAATCCTCGATAGCATACTCGACCTGCCGAAGAGCAAATGGCCGGATCTTTGGAAAGTATTTACAAAAGATGTCACTGAAAAACAAATTCTTATTTTCTCCAAGGACCAATATGTGCAAGAATTTATTTTAAAAGAAAACTGGGGAGGGGCAATACGGGAAGCGATGATTGATTCCGTCGCAATTATCGATGCAAATCTCGCCAGCCTTAAAACCGATCCTGCGGTTGAACGTTCAATTGACTACCGCGTCCGCAGAGACGGAAATAATACCATCGCTGATATTGCTATAACGTATCACAATGTCGGATCTATCACGTGGAAAACGACCCGCTACAGATCGTACGTGCGGGTATACGTTCCACTTGGCTCTGAACTGCTGACTTCGGACGGTTCAATGGTTGATTGTAAAATTAACGAAGAAGGGAGCATCGACAAGGGGGAAGAGGTCGGCAAGACCGTTTTTGGTACGTTTATTTGCGTTGAGCCGGATGAGCAGAGGACCCTCACGTTTAAATATAAACTGCCAAATACAGTCAGTGCCGCGATTGCAGATGGCTCCTACGGCCTTCTCTTCCAAAAACAAGCCGGCGCAGCTAACTATCCTCTCACCATCAACCTCGAGCTTGATGAACAACCGCAGTCGGTTACCGGCCTTGACAACGGAACTATATCCGTTGATAATGGTATACTGATCACAACAGAGCTTTCCGAGGATAGAGAAGTAACCGTTGAACTGTAACTACATCATATGTTTTCAAAAAAGCTGGGTGTCGATCTGGGCACAACCTACTCGCTTGTTTATATACCCGGTCGTGGCATTGTTATTAATGAACCGTCAGTCGTTGCGATATCCTTGCTTGATAAAAAAGTCATGGCCGTTGGCAACGAAGCGAAGGAAATGCTCGGCCGGACGCCCGATACAATCGTTGCGTCGCGCCCGCTCAAAGATGGCGTGATCGCTGATTACAAAACCACCGAGGCAATGCTCAAATATTTTATCAATAAGGCGCTCGGCGGGGTGCGTTTTTTCCGGCCGGAGGTTATGATTGCGGTTCCGGCAGGCATTACCTCCACGGAACGCCGCGCCGTCATCGAAGCGACTCTGCAAGCAGGCGCAAAAGCGGCCTATATTATCAAAGAGCCAGTCGCAGCGGCGATCGGGGCAAACATACCCATCGGGTCTGCATCGGGGCATATGATCGTCGATATGGGCGGCGGCACTTCTGAAGTCGCGGTAATATCACTCGGCGGCATTGTTGCGAACGCCTCCGTCAGAGTAGGAGGAAACAAATTTGATGCGGCTATCCAAGAATTTACCAGAAAAAAGTACAACCTCGCCATCGGAGAACGGACGGCTGAGGATTTAAAAATCCAGGTCGGCTCTGCGCTCCCGCTCGAGGAGAAACTGTACATGGAGGTGAGGGGAAGGGATTCCGTGCAGGGGCTCCCGAGGACTGTAACCGTCGAAAGCGATGACGTCACCGAAGCGATTCAGGATGAGCTTGCAGGGATCATACAGGCAGTGAAATCTGTGCTGCAGGAAACGCCACCGGAACTTTCAGCGGATATCATGGATAAAGGAATGGTGCTCTCTGGCGGAACAGCACTGCTGCGGAACATGGATAAACTGCTCTCACAGGCAACTGGGATTCCTGCGTACGTTACTGATGAAGCCCATCTTTGTGTAGCCAAAGGGACCGGCATCGCGCTTGAAAACCTTGAATCGTATAAAAAGAGCATTTTGTCCACACGATAATGATTATTGGGATTGACGCTTCACGTGCCAACGTAGACTGCAAAACGGGTACGGAGTGGTACGCTTTCTATCTTATTGAGGAAATAAAAAAAGTAGCTGATCCGCGTGATCAGTTTATTTTATATTCGAAGGAAGAGCTCAAGGGCGAGCTCTCAAAATTACCCCCAAATTTTTCCAGTAGGGTACTTACGTGGCCACCGAAAATTCTATGGACACAGCTTCGGCTTGCTCTCGAGATGCTCGTGAGGAAGCCTGACGCACTCTTTGTGCCTGCGCATACGATCCCGGTCATATGCCCAAAAAAGACAGTGACCACGCTGCACGATGTCGGGTTTGAAGAATACGCACACTTATACTCCACAAAGACCATCGGACCGAACAATAAAATCCTCAAATCCCTCATCAAGCTACTGGTAAAAATTATTTCGTGCGGTAGCTACAGCACGACCGAGCTTGACTACCATCGCTGGTCTGCCCGCCTTGCCAAAAAAAAAGCGTCAGCTATTACTACAGTTTCTGAATTTTCAAAAAGGGAAATCCAGAAAAAACTTACGATCGCAGGCGACCGTATTCATGTAGTTTATCCCGCCCCTGGAAAACAGTACTATCGTCGAGAGGATCAAACACGAATAAATTGCATTGTACGTAAATACTCTATTTTCAGCTCTTATATTTTATATATCGGTCGGATCGAATACAAAAAAAACGTAGATACTATCATAAAAGGTTTTTCTTTGTATAAACGCCAGCAAAACTCTGACAGCGTAAAACTTGTTTTGGCCGGAAAACCGGGCTATGGGTTTGATGCAATTAAAAAAAGTATTCTATCGGAACGGCTCGACGACGATGTTATTCTACCCGGTTGGGTGGACGAAATCGACCTGCCGTTCCTAATGTGTGGAGCGAAAATGTTTATCTTCCCTTCACGGTATGAGGGTTTTGGTATCCCAATCATTGAATCAATGTCGTGCGGCACCCCTGTCATTACATCGAACCGGGGAGCAATGAAAGAAGTCGCCGGGGATGCGGCGATGCTCGTAGATCCGGACGATCCGCAATCAATCGCCAACGGTATCAATCGTGTATTGACGGACGATGGCTATCGTACTGCGCTCATAGAACGGGGGCGCAAACGTTCTAAAGAGTTTTCCTGGCACGAAAGTGCGGTCCAAATGATACACTTGCTCAAGCGTTAGGATTTGAAAAATACTTGTATCCCTATCCGCGGATACAAATCCTTCTTGCAAAATAGAGACTTTTATGGTACTCTGATGTGTACTATACTTGCAGTATAAGCACTCGAATCAGACCAATGGTAACCCGATCACAAGCTTTGTTTAACTGGCCAATCCTCGGACATAGCCCGATTAAAACATATCTCCAGTCGTGTATCGCAACGGATACACTTGGCCAAGCATACCTTTTACTCGGCCCTCAGCACATCGGCAAGTACCGGATTGCGCTCACAGCCGCAAAATCAATCCTATGCACACAGTCCCAAAAAAAGCCCTGTGGCATATGCCCTAACTGCGAACAAATCGAAAAAAATATTCATGCCGACGTAGATATTATTTCATGCAATTTTGACAAAAAAAACATCAGCATCCAGCAAATCCGCCATTTGCAGCACAAACTTTCTTTACGCTCTTTTCTCGCAAGTTATAAAATCGCGATCATCAATGGAGCAGAAAACCTTTCTGAAGAGGCCGCGAATGCCTTGCTCAAGACGCTGGAGGAACCTTTAGGGAAAACTGTTTTCTTTCTCATTGCGGAAAACAAAAACTTAATCCCGCCTACAATCGTATCGCGCTGCCTTCAGCTTCAATGTAGCGTACTCCCGACACACCAGATAGAAAATTGGCTTATCACCCGCGGAACACCAACGACGGATGCCCGCGTTCTCGCAAAGCTCGCGAATGGAAAACCGGGTATAGCAATAAATGCTTTATCTGATACCTCTTTTGTTCAACAGCGCACAGAGAGGATCAATATTTTGCTCACTGTTTTAAAATCCAGCATTATTGGACGTTTTGAGGCCGTTTCAAAATTGGTCGGGCAAAAAGAAGAAACAGGCATTAACCAAATTGATGAAACGCTGAAAGACTGGCTTTCACTCCTGCGAGATGTTTACCTGGTCCGATCAGGCATTTCCCAGGTGGTCAATAGCTCACAAAATAACACCATCAAGAAATTGGCTGCGATGTTTACTAATAGCCGACTCGTACGTTCAATTGATATAATATCGAAATCAAGAAGCCTGCTCGCAAAGTCAGTTAATCCAACAATTATTCTTGAGCACCTTGTTCTCACAATCTAATCGTATGAAAACCTTTCAGAACATCAGCCTCATCATCTTCCTTTTACTCGCCGCAACGGTACTGAACGGATGTTCTATCGCAGGCACGCAGTCGTCGCCCGATGGTGGCGTCTTCATATCGTATAATTTCGGAGATACGTGGGAACAAAAAGCTTTCGTCAATAACGAAGGTGCATCCATCGCCAGCGTAGGAACTAACTTCATTCGATTTGATCCGGCAGATGAAAATATAGTTTATCTTATTACCTATGGGGCTGGTATCTATAAATCAACGAATGCCGGAAACCAATGGACGCCTACAGGCCTTGCAGGCGGTACCTACAACAGCATGTCAATTGATTCGCGCAACAATGACGTGCTCTACGTTACTGAAGGAATTTTCATCAGAAAAAGCGTTGACGGTGGAATCACGTGGAAAGATATTTACCAAGAAACCAGGCCAAGCCAGTCCATCGTCGCAATTCTCGTCGATCCATTCAGCCCAAATATCGTATACGCTGCAACCACCTCCGGGTTAATCAAAAGCTTTGACTATGGAAATACCTGGGAATTGCTCGACTGGTCTACAACGCAAATACTGCAACTCCACATCAGTACAAAAAACAGGAATGTTCTCTATGCATTTACGAATCTTGGTCCTACGAAGGGAATTTCAAAATCTTCGGACGGCGGATCAACCTGGACTGCCCTAGAGAAAAACCTTGAAAGTTTTGACAGGGGGCAGAAGATTCGGTGGCTCGATTTCGACCCACAGACTGAAAATATTATCTTAGGAACCGAAGGGGGGATTGTCAGAAGCTTTGACGGTGCGAATACTTGGGAAGTAGTGCCAACCTTATTCGATTTTCAAAAAATTCCAATCACTACGGTAATTCAAAATCCAAACAACTATAATGAGATTATTTTTAGCGTAAATAATCTTCTCCAGAAAAGTGATGATCGTGGGAAAACATGGGAAGTATTAAAAACCGTGCAAACCCTTCGTACGATCAATTATCTTGCTAATGATCCCTACCGTGAAAATGTCGTATTTTTAGGGACTGTTCCGCTACCCCAATAAAAATATTATTAAAAAATCTTATGAGCATTATCGAGGATAAAAAGCTTCAATTCGAAAAAGCCATTGATCATCTCAAAAATGAGCTCGATACCATACGCACCGGACGGGCGAATCCTTCACTCGTCGAAAAAATTCCGGTCGAGTATTACGGCACTAAAACTCCAATGCAGCAATTGGCAACTATTAGTATTCCCGATGCCAAGTCTATATTGATCCAGCCGTGGGATAAAAACGCGCTGAAAGAAATCGAAAAAGCGATCCAAAATTCGCAGCTTGGCCTTAATCCCGTCAACGAAGGCACATTCCTAAGGCTCCCAATACCGCCACTGACGGAAGACCGCAGGAAAGAGCTCTCAAAAGTTGCCAATCAAAAAACTGAGGAATCGCGCATTACCATCAGAAACATTCGTGAAGATATTTGGCGTACGATTAAAGATCAGAAAACGAAAGGTGAAATTTCTGAAGACGACATGTATTTACAACAGAAGGAACTGCAAAAAATCGTTGATAAATACAATACATCAGCAAAAGAACTTGGCGAAGAAAAAGAGAAGGAGATCATGACCTTGTAGCCCACACACTATGCTGCTCACCATCGCACTCTTTCTCGTTATACTCGGTTTAACCATCTTTGTCCATGAATTTGGGCACTTTAGTGCTGCAAAAAAAATGAAGATGGGAGTAGAGGAATTCGGTTTCGGTTTTCCGCCCCGCATTGTCGGAATACAGCGCTTGAACCAGCCGTTATCGGGAAACAGCACGAGTAAGCGCAGCGCTTGGAGAATAATCAAAGGCAGAAAAACGCCTGAAGATGAACACCGTTCGACAATCTATTCTCTTAACTGGATTCCCATCGGTGGATTCGTGAAAATTAAGGGTGAGCAGGGCGATCAGCCAAATGCGCAAGACAGCTTCTCGAGCAAAAAAATCTGGAAGCGAGCGGTAGTTCTTTCGGCGGGTGTCGGAATGAACTTTATACTCGCCTACGTGATAATTTCTATCGGTTTTTGGATTGGAATTCCCAGCATTCTCGACAGCTCACTTTCAGGTTCGGCAACGGTCAGCAATGAACGGCTGCAAGTTCTGGAGGTAAGCGCAAACAGCCCCGCTGAAGCAGCTGGCATAGAAATGGGCGATACCATCGTTTCCCTTGACGGAAAATCATTTTCTACCACTGACCAGCTTTCTGCCTATACTGCCGAACATCTTGGAGAGGAAATCACCGTCATTGTCAGCCGGAGCGGCGAAGAAATTACGTACTCAATTGCGCCGGCCGATTTAGAGGGCAAAGGCATCGGCCAAATCGGGATCGGATCGATAGAGGTCGGAAACGTCAGCTATCCTTGGTATGCAGCAATTTGGATGGGCGCAAAAACGACTGTTTCGATTACTGTTCAGATCATTATTGCTTTTTACGAGATTATTAAAAATCTAGTTATCACGCAGCAAGCGGGTGTTGATATCGCCGGCCCGGTCGGCATTGCGGTAATGACCGGACAAGTGGCGAAGCTCGGGTTTATATATATCCTCCAGTTTATCGCGTTGCTTTCTATAAACTTAGGCATTATCAATTTTCTTCCATTTCCGGCACTCGACGGTGGCAGGGTGCTATTCCTTGCCATTGAAAAATTGCGCGGTAAAGCCATGAACCAAAAAACTGAAGCGGCAATCCATAATATCGGTTTTTTAATTCTAATTTTTATCGTTCTACTGGTAACTTTCAAAGATATTCTGCGGTTATTTTGACCGTTCCCATTGACTCTATATGCTATTATGAAGCAATCAAAATACTTCCTTAAGCCCCTGAGAAAACCTCCTTCTGGAGAGGTATCCCGCAATGCCCAGCTGCTCGAACAAGCAGGGTACATCAGCAAACTTTTTGCAGGTGTCTACTCGTTTTTACCGCTCGGCTGGAGAGTACTGAAAAAAATTGAAAACATTATCAGGGAAGAAATCAACGGCATCGGCGGGCAGGAGCTTTTCATGCCTGCATTACACCCTCTTGAAAATTACAAACGCACAAAACGAGATGGCATAGATATCCTTTTCCACCTCCTTTCCGCATCCGGCAAAGAGCTAGTTCTTGGGCAAAGCCATGAAGAAGTCATCGTCCCACTTGCTAAACAATATATCAATTCCTACCGGGATCTGCCGCTGTACTTATACCAGATACAGACAAAATTCCGTAATGAATTGAGGGCAAAATCCGGCATTCTCAGGGGGAGAGAATTTTTAATGAAGGATCTTTACTCCTTCCATACTGACGAAAAAGATTTTGAGGCGTACTATGAAAAAGTGAAAGTAGCGTACCGAACAATCTTTTCACGAGTCGGCCTCGATGGGCAAACCCATCTCACTTTTGCATCCGGCGGCTCATTCTCAAAATACTCACATGAATTCCAAACGATTACAGAGGCCGGAGAAGATACAATCCATCTGTGCCAATTATGCGGTACAGCGGTAAACGATGAGATTATCAACGAACAAAAAAAATGTCCACAGTGCGGCAACAGTGATTTGATAGAAAAAAAATCAATTGAAGTTGGGAATATTTTCCCGCTCAAATCCAAATTTTCAGATTCATTCAATCTAACATTTACTGACGAAGATGGGATTCAGAAACCGGTTCTCATGGGATGCTATGGTATCGGCCTTGGCAGAACGATGGGTGCAATCGCAGAACTTCACAGCGACAGCAGCGGTTTATGCTGGCCAAAAACAGTCAGTCCTTTCAACGTACACCTCCTTGATCTGACCAAAACCGTAAATGTTCCAAGCTATGCTGATACAGTATATATGGCTTTACAGCAAGAGGGGATTGAGGTACTATGCGATGACCGCAAAGAATCAGCTGGTGTAAAAATGAAGGATTCTGATCTTATCGGGATACCGGTTCGTCTCATCGTCAGCGAACGTACAGGCAAAAATATCGAAATCACGTACCGGGAAGATAAAAAGCAGGCAACGCTGCCACTTTCGGCATTAATTAATGAAGTAAAGCAGTTTTATTGTGAAACTATTAGATAACTTTTTCGGAAAATTTTCAAAAGATATCGGCATTGATCTCGGTACTGCCAATACCCTCGTATACGTTAAAGATAAGGGGATCGTCATCAACGAACCTTCAGTCGTTGCTATCAATACACGCAATGACCAAATTCTTGCCGTGGGAGAAGACGCGCAAAAAATGATTGGAAAGACTCCTTCTCATATCGTTGCATCGCGGCCACTCGTCGACGGAGTCATCTCAGACTTTGAAGTCACGGAAAAAATGCTTAAGTATTTTATCGATAAGGTACACCGTGAAAGTTTTTCGATCTCACCAAGACCACAAATAGTCATCGGCATCCCCCTCGGAGTTACCGAGGTGGAGCGCAAAGCTGTCGAAGATGCGTGCATGAGCGCTGGAGCCCGTGTAGCTTATTTGATTGAGGAGCCGATGGCTGCTGCCATCGGTGCTCGCCTTCCGATTCAGGACGCTTCTGGAAACATGATCGTTGATATTGGAGGCGGCACGACCGAAATGGCAGTTATATCGCTCGGCGGCGTCGTAACCTGGAAATCTCTCCGCATCGCAGGCGATGAGCTTGACCAAAATATAATCCAGTACGCACGCGATCACTTTAATTTGCTACTCGGAGAACGGACAGCCGAACAGATAAAACTGCGGATCGGATCCGCGCTCCCGATGGAAGAACCGCACGAGACGACTATGCGCGGAAGAGACCTAATTTCTGGCTTGCCGAAAGAAGTTACGGTCAATAGCAACCACATCAGGGAAGCTATCGGACGCTCACTCCGCATTATAGTCGAAAACATTAAATCAACGATAGAAATTACTCCTCCGGAACTTGTAGCGGACATCTTTGAGCGCGGCATCATGCTTTCCGGCGGTGGAGCCCTCCTGAAGGGATTTGACAAGCTCATCAAGCAAGAAACGAAAATTCCAATCCACGTGACCGACGACCCGCTCACCGCCGTTGCGCGTGGTGCCGGCATCGTACTGGATGATTTGGAAAACCTTAAGGAAGTACTCGCTGCATCGTCTGACGAGAGTACTCTGAGCGACTAATATGAAACGATTTCTCCGCATTCGGAGATTCCAATGGCTGCTGCTGGCTGGAGCAGTTATACTGCTCGTTTTTTTACAGTTGACAAACCTTTTACCCACCGTTGGTGGAATGCTATCGTCGGCTTTTAAACCTGTTCAGATAATGTTCATAAGCGCGGCAAATACAGTCAAAAGCGGGCTGCTGCACTTCGGCGATGTTGATGATCTGCGGACTGAGAATGAAAGGTTATCCCAAGATAACATTAAACTCATCGCGGAAAATCTTCGCCTACAGCAACTTCTTAATGACGGTGAAATACTCTCTGAAGAGCAGGACTTTATTGCCGAACGGGCATATTCGGCAGTTACGGCTAAAGTGATCGGTAAAAGTTCTGACCAATATTTCCAGATGTTAATAATTAATCGTGGCACATCTGATGGGATCAAACCAGGCTACCCTGTATTTGTAAACGATGGCCTGCTGATCGGCAAGATTTGGGAATCGACAAAAAATATATCGAAAATACTGCTTCTGACCAATAACCACAGTGAAATTAGCGCGGTAATCCAAAATAATGAATCGAGCCAAGGTGTTATCGTTGGACAGTACGGTATTTCCCTGACTATGGAGCTTATACCTCATGACCATTCGATCGCCAATGGCCAGCTCGTGCAAACCTCCGGAGACGAAGAACTTGTGCCCGAAGGACTGATTATCGGACAGATCAATGAGGTGACCAAGCGTGCTGGTGAGCTCTTCCAGGAAGCATCAATTCAACCCCTCGTTGATTTCAACAAGGTAAGAATTGTCAGCATTATCCTCCCGATCTATGATTAAACCGGCACTATTCGTCCTGGCAGCGACATTGCTCGTACTCTTTCAAGTGAGTTTTTTACACGAATTCGAGCCGCTACGCTACTCACTCAATTTTATTTTAATCTGTGTCGTGCTTGTAACGACACTGATTAACTACAAAACTGGATTTATTTTTGCATTCTCTGCAGGATTAGTACTTGATTTTTTTTCATCCTTCGAATACGGAGTCATCACTTTTGCACTCGTTGTTCCGGTACTCCTGATATTTATCCTTTTCAGAAAATTGCTTGCCCGTAAATCTGCTTACTCATTACTGGGGGTAATCGTCGTCAGTACGCTTGCATATCATGCAATTCTGTTCACCACGACAAAAATCATTACGCTCGTGGATGAAAACGGACTCTCCTTTTCACTTAATTGGCAATATGTTTCTTTTGTCGGTACCCAGATTGTCGTGCATTCACTCGTTACCATTGGATTCTTTTATTTTATTCGCTTGCTAGGAAATAAGTTCCGCTCAGTATTTCTGATCAGTGACCGAGTATAAAAATCATGCGAAAAAAGGATCCATTTTCTTTAGACGTACCAAAAAATCACAAAATTTCGATTGGACAGCGCAAGAGTGAATGGGTAGAAGATTCATATATTGCCGGCCCCGGCGGTAATTCCTACGTTTCTTCTAACTTTGATATAAAGCGGCTCAGAATTCTCTTTTTATTCATTATCGTCCTCTTTGCGATTACTTTCGTGAAGACAGGTTACCTTCAGATCGTCCAAGGCAATCTGTATCGGCTCGCAGCAGAAGAAAACCGAATCCGCATTAAAGAACTCAAGGCGCCACGCGGTATTATCTACGATAGAAATGGCGAATCACTAGCATATAACGTACCCAACTTTATTTTAACTGTAACGCCGGGTGACCTTCCTGAAGATCCGATGCAACGCTCAGAAATTATTCAGAGTATCGCTGACATCCTTACCATAGACTCTTCTGCCCTTTCTAAAAGCATTGGAAGTGATCCCAAGAAGCTATATGAACCGATCGTACTGGCTGACCATATACCTTACGATAAGGCCGTCATCCTGAGGATTGCGAGTGCTAACCAGCCTGGCATTTCACTTGAGGCTAACTATTTCAGGGAGTACGTAAACGATTTCGCCTTGTCTCACTTACTCGGTTATATGGGAAAAGTTACAGACGAGGACCTTGAAACGCACCCGGATTATTCATATGACGATTACATTGGAAAAACCGGCGTTGAATTTTACTACGATCAAGCCTTGCATGGAGTCCACGGAAAAAAGGAAATTGAAGTTGATTCGCTCGGGAAGGAGAGCGTCGTTGTCACCGAATCGCAACCTATAGCCGGAAAAAATTTGACACTGACCGTCGATCTCGGGTTGCAGCGCGTTCTCGGCGAAGCCGCACAGGCTGCGGTCGACAATTCAAGACAAATAACCGGCGTTGCGGTTGTTGCAATTAATCCGAGAAACGGAGAAATTTTAGCCCTTGTCTCCATTCCAGCGTATGATAGCAATGCGCTTACCCTTGGACTCACTGATGAAGCATATACCAAACTACGCGAGGATCCTGCAAACCCTTTTGTTAACCGTACCGTTTCCGGAGAGTACCCATCCGGCTCCACTATTAAACCGCTTATTGCGCTCGCTGGCCTCGAAGAGCGCCTCATTGACGAGCACTCTACCATCCTTAGTACGGGCGGCATCCAGGTTGATAAATGGTTTTTTCCTGACTGGAAGCAAGGCGGACACGGACAGACTGACGTCAAGAGGGCGATTGCCGAATCAATTAACACCTTCTTTTACGCAATCGGAGGCGGGTACGAGGCACAGGAAGGTTTGGGCCTTGATAAGATAAAAACCTATTTAGAGCTTTTTGGATTAAATGCTCCTTTAGGGATTGACTTGCCTGGGGAAACCTCCGGTTTTCTTCCCACACGAGAGTGGAAAGAAGAGACGAAGGGAGAACCTTGGTACATCGGTGATACGTACCACCTTGCTATCGGACAAGGAGACCTGCTTGTCACGCCGCTTCAGGTTGCTTCGTATACGGCTACGATCGCAAACGGCGGAACTTTTTACCGGCCGCACCTCCTTAAAAACTTTTCTGACCCGTACGGAAATGTAACCGACATCCCAGCTGCAGAAATCATCAATGACGGATTTATTGGAGGCGAAAGCTATAGAATCGTGCGTGAAGGATTGCGGCAGGCGGTCGTCTCCGGCAGTGCCGTGGCGCTCTCGACACAAGCTGTTGAGATTGCCGCGAAAACGGGCACTGCCCAATTCGGCGCAGAAGGAAAAACACACGCCTGGTTTACCTCTTTTGCACCTTTCGAAAACCCTGAAATTGCGATAACCGTACTCGTCGAAGCGGGCGGAGAGGGGCACAATACGGCACTCCCGATAGCGCGTGCTGGATACGAATACCTATACCCGCACGAACCGGCTGAATAAAAAATAGTGTGGATAAGTCGCTTGACACCGGACTTGATACGTATTAAAACTATAATGACACAGTCGCTCAATAAGCGCTGAATAATAGTTAAACTCAATTTAGGAGGTATTTAAACATTAGAAAACAGGGGTATCGTAACGCGATAACGGATTTTTTATTAACTTCCAGACTACACAAGGCTAGAGGACTATGCCACAGCAAGATACATTCATTACTGCCGAAGGACTTGAGAAGCTTAAAAAAGAGCTCCACAACCTTAAAATTGAAAAACGCAAAGAAATTGCAGAACGGATTCAGGAAGCAAAGGAACTCGGTGACCTTTCCGAAAATGCAGAGTACGTCGACGCAAAAAATGAGCAAGCCTTTGTAGAAGGGCGCGTACAAGAAATCGAGGCGATCATCAAGCATGCGACGATCATCAAAGAACACACGAAATCTCGCGGGACTGTAAATGTTGGCTCAAAAATAAAAATTAAGGACAACGAAGACTCCGAAACGCGCGAATACCACATTGTCGGCTCGAACGAGGCAGATCCAGCTGAAGGAAAAATATCCAATGAGTCTCCGATCGGCCAAGCTTTTCTCGGGAAAAAGGTTGGTGATGTCATTGAAATTAACGTGCCAAAAGGTTCAAAAAAATTTAAAATTATCGCTATCGCGTAGCTAAAACGGCTATACTGATAAAAATTGGTTACGGCTTTTTTTAGATTGCCCATAATTGGATAATTTGGTATGATACATCCATAAAATTCAGCTTTTTACACTATGTCAAGGCTTGACGAAGAGCATGCATACCGCTTAAAAAAAAGGCAGGCAATCCAACAATCCGGGAAGCAACCGTACCCTTCGCATGTAACGCCTACACACTCAATCGAAACGGTGCTTAAAAACTTCGGCGATTTCGCTGATCAACAAACCAACATTTCCGTCGTTGGAAGGCTCAAAACGATCCGCATGCACGGGGGCTCTTGTTTTATTCATATTGATGACGGTTCTGGCGGCATCCAATCGTATATCAAGCGAGATGCGGTAGGGGATGCAACGTACATGGATTTTAAAAATTATTACGACATCGGCGACTTTTTGCAAGTGAGCGGCACTCTCTTCTCTACGAAAAAGGGTGAAAAAACAATCCTCGCCCAAAAAATAGCAATGGGCGCAAAATCCCTCTTGCCGCTTCCAGAGAAATGGCACGGGCTGCAAGATGTCGAAATCCGCTATCGAAAACGCTACCTCGACCTTATCGCAAACAAGGAAGTTCGCATACTGTTTGAAAAACGTTCTCGGATCATCAATGTAATCAGGGCATTATTGCGGGATAACGGATTTATCGAGGTTGAAACACCCATCCTACAGCCGCTACCTGGCGGAGCCAACGCACGTCCGTTCAAGACACACCACCATGCGCTCGATTTAGACCTCTACCTGCGCATAGCGCCTGAGCTCTACCTTAAACGTCTTATTATCGGAGGCTTTACCAAGGTTTTCGAAGTTGCCCGCTGTTTTAGGAATGAGGGCATCGACCGCGACCATAATCCAGAATTTACCCAGGTAGAATTCTACGCCGCATACTGGGATTACAGGCAGATGATGGATTTTACGGAAAAAATCATCGCCGCAGTAGCCAATGACGTACTGAACGCTTCCGAACTGCAGTTAAAAGGCTCTGCGATCAATCTTGCTTTGCCGTTTAAGCGACTCTCATTTCGTGATGCGATACAGCAGAATGCATCCATTGATATTGATACTGCCGATGATGAGGCGCTCCTTACCGTGCTCACGGGTCATAAAATTTCCGTGAGCAAGCCGGTCACGAGGCCTAGGTTGCTCGATGAACTCTTTAAGGGGTTCGTACGACCCCGCTGCATTGAACCGACTTTCGTAACTGATTACCCGATTGAACTTTCGCCGCTCGCAAAAAAAATTTACGACAACCCGCGCTATGTTGAGCGCTTTCAGCTGCTCATCGGGGGGATCGAACTGTGCAACGCGTTTTCAGAGCTCAACGACCCTATCGATCAAGAAGAGCGTTTTGCTGCACAAGAAAAAATGAGGGCGGCAGGCGACGAAGAAGCCCAACGAATCGACCGGGATTTCATTGAAGCCCTTTCGTACGGAATGCCGCCTACGGCGGGAATCGGAATAGGCATTGACCGGCTCGTCACACTCTTCACGAATTCCGCAAATTTAAAAGAAGTCATACTTTTCCCAACGTTGAAACCCAAAAAAAATGATGATTGACGGCGACCGTAAAAAAGCCCTAGCGCTGCTGCAGACATACACAAAAAGTCCAAACCTGGTCAAACATATGCTTGCCGTTGAGGCTGCCATGCGCGCATATGCGAAGCATTTCGGTGAGAATGAAGACTGGTGGGGTGCAGTTGGGCTGTTGCACGATTTTGACTACGAGCGCTACCCTGACCGAGCGGACCATCCATTCAAAGGCGCTGAAATTTTAAAAACAAAGGGATACAGTGGCGATTTTATTAAAACTATACTTGCACATGCATCCCACACCAACGAACCTCGCGATACGACAGCGAAAAAAACGATTTACGCGGTCGATGAGCTGTGTGGTTTTATCATTGCCGTCGCGCTCGTGAAGCCGAACAAAACTCTGGCTGAAGTCGAAGCTCGTTCCATAAAAAAGAAAATGAAAGATAAGGCCTTCGCGCGTCAGGTCAACCGTGAGGAAATCCTACAGGGTGCCCGTGAGCTCGGAATTCCTCTCGATGACCATATCGCCACCGTTCTAAAAGCCCTCCAGTCGATATCCCGAGAGCTCGGGCTGTAATAAACCCATTCGAAACCACTAATATTTTTTCTATGATTGATGAGATTACTATCATTACCCGCATACTCCTCTCAATCCTGCTGTGCGGGCTCATCGGGCTCGAAAGAAAATTCTACCACAAACCGGCAGGCTTCAGGACTAATATCATGGTCGGGCTCGGTTCTACGATCCTCATGATACTCGGATTGCACATTCTTGCAGATTTCAATGAAGGAAATGTTGTCGATATCACGCGGCTTGCCGGACAAGTAGTAACGGGCATAGGTTTCCTCGGTGCAGGCGCAATTATTCAAGGAAGAGGATCAGTACACGGCTTGACCACGGCCGCGAGCATTTGGGTCGTCGCCGCCATCGGCATGACAATCGGCCTCGGCTACTATTTTACCGCAATCGCGGCAACGACCGCATCTTTAGTCGTACTCGTCTTCATGGGAAGGTTCGAGCACCATTTTGAAAAAAAGATTACCAACGATATCGAAAAAGATAATACCCAACTCTAAATTTAACCTATCCGATTCCATGCTTGATATTAAATACATCCGTGACCACCAGCAACAATGTACCACGGAGTTGGCCAAACGAGGTGTTGCACCGGCTGTGGTAAAAAAACTGCTCAGCCTCGATGAAGTCCGTAGGGAGACCATCGCCAGCATAGAAAAGTTAAAAGCAAAAAAAAACGAATTCAACAAGTCAATCGGCCAACTCAGTGCTGCTCAAAAAAATGAAAAAATCGAAGAAATGGCGGCTTTGACGAGGCAGCAAAAAAAATTCCAGGATCAGCTCGAAGCAACTGCATCCACAATGCAGTCAGTACTGTCAGACTTGCCGAATCTTCCTGCAAACGACGTAAAAGTAGGGAAAGATGAAACTGAAAATGAAATCATAAAAACCATCGGTGAAAAAACGTCTTTCACATTTTCGCCCAAAGATTATATGGAAATCGCCCTCCTGCACGATCTCATTGATACGAGACGTGCAGCTAAGGTGAGCGGTTCACGGTTCGGGTACCTGAAGGGCGACGGCGCACTTTTATGGTCCGCCCTCGTACAGTACGCCATGGATATTCTCCTCAAAGAAAAATTTATACCCTTCTACTCGCCATCCCTCATCAAACGTGATGCAATGGAAAATTCAGGATACGACTCATATACCGACGGACAGGATGCGTACTACATTGAAAAAGACGACCTTTTCCTTGTAGGAACAGGAGAACACGCACTGCTGCCGTACCATAGCGGCGAAGTTCTTCCGGAATCGGACCTCCCACTCCGCTATACGACCTACTCAAGCTGCTACCGACGTGAAGCCGGAAGCTATGGTAAAGATACAAAAGGGATTCTCCGCGTCCACCAGTTTGACAAGCAGGAAATGGTTGTATTGACGACCCCCGAAAAGTCATGGGATACTTTTGATTGGCTCGTCGGCATACAGGAACAAATCATATCAGGACTCGAGCTTCCGTACCACCTGCTTGCCGTATGCACAGGTGACCTTCCCAAACCATCCGCCAAGGTAATCGATCTTGAATGCTGGCTTCCATCTGATGGCGCATACCGGGAAACCCACTCCGCATCAAATTGCACCGATTACCAAGCACGGAGGAACGCTATCCGCTACAAGGGCAACAACGGGGCAGCACAGTTCGTTCACATACTCAACGCCACCGGAATAACGCCAAGAACGCTTATCGCGCTGCTTGAAAACCACCAGCAGGCTGACGGTTCAGTTTCAATCCCAAAAGCCCTGCGGGCGTACATGCGCGGTGCCACTGCCGTCAAATAATAAATCAGATGGAAAATAAACGGATAACGTGGGTTGAAATCTCACAAAGTGCACTCAAACATAATATCAGGCAGTTCACGCGAATTATCAAACCGCCGACAGAGCTCCTCGCAGTCGTAAAATCCAACGCGTATGGCCACGGAATTGTTGAGGCGGCACGAATCATTAAACGCGCCGGAGTCAACTGGCTAGCAACGGTAAATCTCGACGAGGCCCTGCTGCTCCGCAAGAACGGGATCGCGGGACGAATCCTGGTACTGAGCTACTTCCACCCCGACAAGCTCGCTGATGCGCTGAAACATAACATTACCCTGACAGTATACTCACTGCACGCGGCACAGCAACTGGATACAATCGGGCGCAGGATCAAAAAGAATGCAATCGTCCACTTCAAGGTTGATACGGGCACATCCCGACTTGGGCTGCGGCCAGAACAAAGTCTCAAGCAAATTCAAAAGATCTCCACGCTCAAAAACGTTCGCCTCGAAGGCGTCTTTTCACACTTCGCTGATGCGGAAAATCCAACCCAGCGGGTAACCATGAGGCAGATTAAAAAATTTTCTTCACTGCTTGAGTCACTGTCAGCGAGCGGCATAGACATACCGCTCAGGCATATTGCGTGCTCGGCAGCGACGATTTTAAACAAAGCCAGCCACTTTGATCTCGTGCGTATTGGAATCTCGCTCTATGGGCTCTGGTCAGTTGAAAAAGATGGATTACCCGTGCAAATACTGCATAAAAATTTTTCACTCAAGCCTGTGCTCTCATGGAAAACGAGAATTATACAGATCAAGGAAATCGAGAGGGGGTCCGCAATCGGATACGGTTGTACCTACACTGCCAAAAAAAAGCTGACAATCGCAGTGCTTCCGGTCGGCTACTGGGAAGGATATGACAGAAAACTCTCGAACACCGGAGCAGTGCTCATACGCGGAATGCGGTGCCCGATTCGAGGCAGGATTTGCATGAACTTGACCATGGTCGATGTCTCTCACCTGAAATCCGTACGCACCGGCGATAGCGCGACTCTTATCGGTAAGGACGGACCGCAAACAATAACCGCCGATGAGCTGGCTGAAAAAGTTGGTACAATAAACTACGAAATAGTAACCAGAATCAATCCTCTCATCCCGAGGATTATAACGGATTAAGCAGCCAATACTATGCTCGATAGTGAAAGCTTATTCAATAAGGGCGACAAAGCTCCTGTAAATGCCGTGTACGTGTGCGTACCGTGCGGATACCGAAAAACGTATAAAACCGGTGAGACATTCAGTGAATGCACGTCTTGTCTCGCGGGCACAGACCAGGGCGATAGGGAGTACATGGAAGGGACTTCTCTCTGGGAAAAAGCCGCTCACGTTGAAGAGTAACAAGCCAATATTATGAAACGTAAGCTCCGAGTCGGTGTCATTTTCGGCGGCCGTTCAGGCGAACACGAAGTTTCTCTCGCATCCGCAGAGTCAATCATCGGCGCACTCGACAAAGCAAAATATGAAGTGATCCCGATCGGCATCACCAAGCGCGGACGCTGGGTGACAAGCGGCAACCCGCTTGCAACACTAAAGTCAGGCAGGCATGCTGAATTGTCAAACGAGAACATTATTTCCCCCGATGCGACGAAGAAGAGGCTGGTTTCGCTCGAGGGAAAATACTTCCGGTCCCATGCTGAAACCAAGCTCCTCGATGTCGTTATCCCGGTCCTGCACGGGACCTACGGCGAAGACGGCACCGTACAGGGCTTGCTTGAGCTCGCAAACATACCGTATGTCGGGGCCAACGTGCTCGCCTCAGCGGTTGGCATGGATAAAGTTATCCAAAAAGAGCTATTTCGTCAGGCGGGGCTTCCGGTTGTCGACTACCTGCACTTCCTGAGCGGCGAGTACGCAAGAAACCCAAACTTAATTACGGCAAAAATTAAAAAACTCCGCTTTCCTGTTTTTGTGAAACCCGCGAACCTCGGATCATCAGTGGGCATCTCGAAAGCCCGCAACGAACGCTCGCTCAAGCAAGCAATCATGTACGCAATGCAATATGACCGTAAGATTATCGTTGAAAAAGCGGTACTGAGCCCGCGTGAAATCGAAGTCGCGGTTCTCGGCAATGACGATCCAAGAGCATCGGTCCCAGGAGAAATTATCGCCTCAAATGAATTTTACGACTACAACGCCAAATACGTCGACGGGCAGTCGCGGACTGTCATTCCCGCTCTGCTTTCTAAAAAACTCGCCGATAAAATTCGCACACTCGCCATCCGTGCGTTTACAATCATCGACTGTTCAGGAATGGCCCGGGTTGATTTTCTACTTTCTCGAAACTCAAAACTATACGTATCGGAGGTAAATACCATACCGGGATTTACGTCCATCTCCATGTACCCAGCGCTGTGGAAAGCCAGCGGCATGCCTTACCAAAAGCTGCTCGATAAACTCATTTCTCTTGCCCTCGAACGCTACCGGCAAAAAGCAAAATTGCAAACGTCCTACAAACCAAAGTCCAAGTGGTACCAGTAGCATGCGCTGGAATGTACACCAACAAAAACTCGAACGGCGAGGTCATTCGCAGCCGTCATTCAAAAATCCGCTCTTTACAAAGCAGCCTTGGCAGCATTTTATTATTGAACGGCTCAATCTCTTTATCTGGCTTTTCTGCCTGGCGTTTTTGTCCATCATATACGCCCTTTTCTACTCTCCGCTCCTCCAGATCAGCCGCATTGAAGTTCGCGGAACTGTTTCCATACCCGCTGAAATACTCGACGAAAAGTTTATCCGCTGGCAGCTTGAACAGCGCCGTTTCGCTGTCTTTTCCCAGCGCAACATTCTGCTCTTCAGCAAATCCTGGCTTGCCGAAAATATTTCAAACACGTACAGCACTGAGTCGCTTTCAATCGATAAAAAACTGCCACACACGCTTATCGTCGACATCGTGGAAAAAAAACCACAGCTCGTATGGCAGACAGGCGATCAGCGTTATTACCTGAGCGAGCAGGGGATTGCCACTTCGAGTGTTGATGCAGTTGAGGCGGCCGGAAACATTCCATCCCTGACCGATGAATCGGGCGAGCCGATCAATGTGGGAGATGCAGCCCTGAGCCCGGAAAAGCTGACTTTTATTACGTCACTCATCGCGCAGAGCAATGCTTGGGATACGGTAGCTATTATCGGCCTTTCAGTCGCAAACCGCATGAGCGTACAACTCAACGTGCATACAGAAGCAGGTTACGCAATATACTTTGACATGAGCCGTGACCTCGAACAGCAGGTTACCAAACTTGAACGCATTCTTGATACTAAAGTCCAGGAACAGCAGCCGACAGAATACATTGACCTCAGAATCGGCGATCGCGTTTATATCAAATAAATAATTTATTTTATAATAGTGAACGTATGGTACACATGAAAAAAATCACGTCCCTGTACATAGCCCTCGGCGTGCTGCTGGTCGCAGTCGTAACCGGCGCTTTGTACCTTTACACGAATATTTTTAGCGATACGGAGGAGGCGACACCCACTATCACAAACCGGTCGGCGACGCCGATTATAACTACCACAGATGACCTCTTTTCGCTTACTGCCGAAAAGCGGGATGCTATCGGCGTCGAACTGGACTCAACGTTCACGCTGAAGAGCAAAGAAGCAATTGATGCCGATACGATCATGGCCCACCTCGCTGTTTCTCCTATGATCTCCTACAAGGTGGAATCCTCCGATAGCAATACTTTCAGCATCATACCGCAAGAGCAGCTTAACAGCAATACGGTTTATACGTTTGAACTGACGACGCAGGCTGACGAGACTGCAAAAAAACGTGAGTATAGCTGGGCATACCAGACGAAAGACATATTTAAAATAACCGGCACCATCCCTGCGGACAGGGCTACCCGGGTACCCCTTAATACCGGCATTGAAATTACATTCTCATACGACTCCTACGTGAACTATGAACAATTTATTGAAATTACCCCGTCAGTAACCGGAACATTTGAACAATACAGGAAAACACTTGTCTTTTTACCCGATACACTCCAGCCCTCCACCATCTATACAGTCACGGTCAAACCCGGCCTGCCGATTAATGGAAGTGATGAGACGCTTGGCGAACAGCATACTTTCCGTTTTGAAACGGCACCAGAAAATGAGAACGAAGGCTCACTGCAGTTTGAAAACCAATTCTACGAGTACCCGGTTGCTGAAGCTCCGGTGCTTACCATGCACGAGTACGATACCGGCCTTTCCGAACTGGAGGTCAACGTGTGGGCATTTAACTCATTTACCGAATTTACCGATGCCGTGTCGAGCACAAATAGCGTACCATATTGGGCATATTACGCACGGAGAAACAATCCATACCCGACGGACTCTCTTGAGCTCCAGACATCATTTACCGCAGAAATCCAAACTTCCGATTACATGGAGTACATCGAATTTCCCGACAGCCTCCCGGTAGGCCAGTATTTAGTGGATGTCGCATACGAACAAGGCGGTACTGCGCTACGAGCCCAGGCCTTTCTGCAATCAACGAATGTAGTCGCTAGCTTTGAGGGCAGCGGCTCAACCTCCCTGATATGGGCACACGACGTTGCACAATCAATACCGGTCGCAAACGGCACGATTGCTTTTTCCGGGGACCAATCCTTTAGCGCTACGACGGATACGAACGGCGTCAGCACATTCAGCACTCCTGCAATACTGACGAACGCTGAAGAAGACTATGTTCCGGACCAAACGAATTTTTTCACCATCCAGTCAGGCGCCCAGATGCTCCTCATACCCGTAGCACAACATTACGAATACTCATGGTGGTTCAGCTCAAACTACAGCAATGAATACTGGTCATACCTGTATACCAATCGCAATTTGTACCTCCCGACCGACAGCGTAAAATTTTGGGGAGTCGCAAAGAAGCGGACTGGATCATCGCCAGCATCCGTCACTGTCAACTTAGAAACGACCAACTACTATGTTGAGTCGTACGGCGATGAAACCATCGCCAGCCAGAAGGTTCCTATTTCGGAGTTCGGTACTTTCGAGGGCGCTCTCGAATACTCAAACCTGAACCCCGGAACGTATACTGTATCAGTCATCGCGGACGGAACGAAAATTGCAACTTCGTATATCAATGTCCAAACGTATACGAAACCTCCCTACAAAATCGAAGTTACGACTCCTCGCCTCGCGATTTTCGAAGGTGAGAACGCGGTATTCAACATCACGACAGCTTTTTTTGACGGAACCCCGGTTGCCGAGCTCGAACTCGAATACACGGGGACATTTGGCACAGGCATCATTAAAACCGACACCAACGGCACAGCGCAGGTCACTCTCGCAACGTCGTACACGAACAGCGGCTACTATCCAAATTACTCCTACTTTTCGGCCCATCCCACGCAATCTGAAATTACCGAGATGTACTCGGATGCAAACATTTATACGTTCGGCCCCCACTACGAGATTGACATGACATCTGAAGAATCCGGTTCAATCAGCGGAAACGTTCACGGCATTACGCTCGATTCCATGAACGCCGGCAGCTCCGATTTTCTGTGGGAATACGAGGGGGACCCGATTCCAAACGCTCAGGTAAACCTCACAATTTACCACAAATACTACGAGCAGATCGAAACCGGCACCCGCTATGATTTCATCAATAAAAAAACGTACAAGACGTACCGCTACGACCTCCACGAAGATATTGTGAATGAGACGACAGTGGCATCGGACGAGTCGGGGATTTTCAACCTCCCTTTCGAAGCGCAAGAAGACTGGCAGTATAAAGTGACCGCAAATGTCACTGACACCGACGGGCGCATAGCAACCGCTACCACCTACATTTCCAATGGCCGTTCCCTGTACTACGGCTACATGGAAGGCTATGATTCATACCATATAACGACGGATAAATCCGAACTGGAAGATTCGAGCGGCGTATACCGTATCGGTGAAACAGTAACCGCTACCTTCAATAAAAATGACTCGATATTGGAACCTGCAAGCAATGGCGCACTATTATTTTTTAAAGATCACAACGGCATCTTCGACGTAGAACAATCATCTTCACCAATAACGTCTTTCAGCTTTTCCGAGTCCTACGTGCCGAACCTGTATCTGTACGGGATCTATTTCGATGGGCGCAGCTACCACCTCACCCCTGCCGCGAGAATTGCATTTGACAAGAGTGAGCGCCAGCTCGATATCAGTGCGGTGCCCGATAAAGATGATTATCTGCCAGGCGAGACAGCGACTCTCTCTATAACCGTCGTTGACAGTAACGGCAAGCCGGTTGTCGCCGAGGTGAACGTTTCAGCTATCGATGAAGCGCTCGCGGCGATTCAGTGGGATGACGGACTCAGCACGCTCGATACCCTCTACCAATTCATAGGGCCTTCGCTCAAGCTCTCGTACTCGACACACAAAGACTCTCTTGAGGCAATGGCTGAAGGCGGGGGATGCTTTACCGGTGAAACCATGATACTCATGGCTGACGGCTCGCGTAAACAAATCAGTGATATTATAGCAGGTGAGAGAATCGCGACACTCAATGGAGCTGACAACCACGGACTTGCCGACGATAGGGTGACATCCGTGCGGAAACATACTATCTCACACTATATAACCATCAATGGATTCCTTGATGTCACGCCCGAACACATTGTGAACATCAACCGAGAATGGCGCCCAGCAGGAACAGCGAAAATCGGAGATACGCTCCTCGATGAAAACGGACGCGAGGTGGTTATTGACACGATTGAGGACCACCATATGCCCGCGGTCGTATATAATTTAGCAACTGAAACGTACCATACGTTCATCGCGGACGGTGTCTACGTACATAATGAGAAGGGCGGCGGCCGAGAAGACTTCCAGGACGTTGCGTTCTTCGGCAGTACGGTCACCAACGAGCAAGGCAGCGCCTCAGTGCAGGTCAACCTGCCTGATAACATTACATCGTGGGTTACGACCGTGCAGGCAGTGGCAAAAGACCTTTCCGCTGCCGGAGAAAAAACGTCTCTGATTGTCACGCAGCCGTTCTTTGTCGATATTTCGCTGGCAGAGGAATATCTGACCGCTGACCAACCGACCATCAAGTTGCGGGCTTTCGGGCGCACGCTCGAGGCAGGCGACCAAGTCGCATACGACGTCAGCTTTCCCGAAACGGAATTTGATTCCATCCAGATTAACGGCACTTCCTTCATGCCAGCCGAATTTTCACTCCCGGATTTCACGGAAGGTACCCGGAGCGTGCGGGTACACGCCCGAAGCGGGGAATACGAGGATACTGTCACAAAAACTGTTGATATTCTTTCAACTCACTTGACTGAACGTACCGTACGCCACTATCTTGCCGATGAAGCGCTCACGATCGAAGATACGGCAGGCCAGGACGCTACGCTTACCTTCACCAATAAAGAACGGGGGCAATACTATAACCTGCTGCGGGGCCTTCGTTGGTTCCATGGGGATCGTCTCGACCAGAAACTCGCGCGCCACTACAGCCAGGTTCTGCTCAATACGTACTTTGCTGAATCATCCGCACCGGAAACGCTAACCTTTTCTGACTTCCAGTCGTACGAGGGGGGCATTAAGATTCTTCCGTACGCTTCACCGGAAGTGCTGTTTACTGCAAAGGCCCTCGAACTCGCACCTGATTTATTCGACGCAAACGCAGCGCGCGGCTACTTATATGGAATTCTCAACACGCGGAACAGCACCGCGAGCGAAATTGCGTACGCTCTCTTCGGACTTGCGAATATCGGAGAGCCAGTTATTACCGACATTACGAGCTTCCTCGCTACCGAAAGCCTCAATCCGGAGCTGAAGCTGTACCTTGCACGAGGCCTGGCGAATCTCGGGGCAGGGGAGTATGCAGGTTCAATCCTCAATGAGCTGCTGAGTACGTACGGCGAAGAGACGGAATTATACACGCGGCTGATGCTTGGTGAGATCCAGGATGACATGACCGAGTATGCATACCAAGCTGCCATACTCGCCACAGAAATTTCATCACCGCAGGCAGAAAAGCTGTTTGCGTACGCAAACGCCAACTGGGCGCAATTCCAACTCAATACGATAGAACAACTCACCTACCTCACAAAAACGCTTCCGTTGCTCTCTGGTGAACCCGTGAGCTTCGAATACACTATCGGCGGCAAAAAGAACGCCATATCGCTCATGGGCAATGAAACATTCACCACTACACTCAACCCCACCGAACTCCAGGATATCGGCTTCGCGAATATCGTAGGCGATGTCGGCCTTATCATGGAATACGTTTCACCGGTCAATCTTGCCGATGCGGCAACAGACAGTTACCTCAGCATCGGGCGGGAGTACAGCGTCGAGGGAACGGTAACCGAATCATTTGCACAAAATGACATCATAAAAGTATTGATCAACCCCGCAGCCGATGCGCTGGCAATCGACAGGGACTACACGGTTATCGACTACCTCCCCGCAGGCCTCAAGCTTTTGACGAATATCAACGCGTACGATATCGACTATGAACACGGGCTCAGGTATCCGTACGAAGTCAACGGGCAGGCGGTAAAATTCTGGACTGGCAAAAGCTCACAACCGTTTTACTACTACGCCGCCACAATCGGAACCGGCACCTTTACCGCAGAACCGCCAGTATACCAAGGCCTCGTGGTACCTGAGAGTAAAACCTACGGCATTCAGCAGACAGTAACCATCGAGTAGAATGAAAAGACTCGCCTTCACAATTGTTGTTAGCGCTGCCATAGTAACGGCAGGCGCCACCGTGGTGCTGATGGCTCCCACGACCGCATCAACGCATCATTCCGCCGGCGGTACCGGCGTTCAGTCCGCTCTTCCGCTCGAGTATTTTTTCCCGGAACAATTTAGCAAAACGCTTACCCATGCAGAACAGCTGACACGATCATTTCCTGGCACTATGGTCAGGGGTGGCGTGATCCCGCACGACCTGCTCCGTGGAGAATACATTGCTCACTTTTTTAGCGAACTAAGCGGACAGCAGCCTGCTACAGTCGTCCTCATTGGCCCTAATCATTTTGAGCGGGGTCCCGGGCATGTACTGACCGCCGCAGAAAGCTGGGATACACCGGATGGAATACTGAAGGCAGACACAGCAACTATCACCCGACTCACGGAATTGCAGTTCGTTGAGCAAGACGCTGCCATACTGCAGCATGAACATTCCATAGCCGGCATCGTACCGTACATAGCGCATTACCTCCCTGGAACAAAACTCATCCCTATTATTCTCAAGGCGGAATCAACACTCATGGAGCTTAACGATCTATCCGATTTTCTGGCTTCTGCACTTCCGCCGGATGCGGTCGTCATAGCTTCTGTCGATTTTTCCCACTACCTGACTGCAGCGGAGGCAGAGCAGCACGACGCGATTACCGGCAGCGCCCTGTCAAACCTTAACTACAGCACCATACTGTCATTTGGATCGCGATTCAACGACTACCTCGATTCACCGCCGTCAATCGCCCTGCTGCTCAAGTACCTCGAGGCCACAGGCGTGAAGAACTGCGAAATTCTGTACAATACCAATTCAGGGGGAGCGATCGGCAATACGGGCATTCCCGTGACAAGCTACTTCGAAGTAATTTACTACTAACCATACGTATGATAGCGGCAATGAAACAGAGAAAGAAAAAAATATGGCTTTCACCGACTGGCATCGAGAGTTCCAAGCGGTGTCCGCGCTGCTTCTGGCTCCGGTACCATAAAAAGCTGTACCAGCCGGAGGGGATCGTATCCCGCCTTGCGAACCGTTACGATAAGGTCATGAAGACGTACTTTGATTTGTACCGGCAAAAGAATGAATTGCCGCCCATCGTCAAGGGAAAAATGGAAGGCAAGCTCGAACAGCCGTTCCAGGAAACATACTTCTACCACTACAACGATGACTACGGACTCATGGGCAAGCTCGATGATTGCCTTGTCGCACCCGACGGGAAGCGCACGCCGGTTGACCATAAAACCACAAGCTCCGATCCAAACCAAAAAGCGCTCATACCAGCATACCAAACCCAACTCGATACGTACGCATTCCTGCTCGAAAAAAACCGAAAGCCGACGACCGGCATCGGCCACCTGCTGTTTTTATACCCCGAAGAGGGGAAAGAACTGCATAACGGTTTTCCCATGCAGGTTACTATTACGACGCTCAAGACTAACCCCCAGCGCGCATTAACTGAGTTTCTCCAGGCAATCAACATCCTCGAGGGGAAAATGCCTTCATCAAGCAAAGAGTGCCCGTTCTGCGAATGGCACCGTGCGATGAAAAAGTACGTTAAACGCTAAGAAAGGCACCCGCTCGATTAGAACGGGTGCATGATACAAGCTATGGTTCATCATCGGTTCTAGACCAGACCCGCCGAATCACAGCTCACGTGCATCCGCTACGGGTGCAATTCCATACGTGGTTGCGGGCTTGTTCCTCCTCATACCAGTCGGTTGGAAGCTGTCCACCGTTTACGATTTCCCTCGCATCTTGGCATGTCATGGGCCACCTCCTACGTTGATGCTTTAGATTTTATTTTGCATCTAGTATACCTGTTATATTTACCGGCCGTCAATCCCGTGGTACAATGCCACTGGATAACTTGATTCTCATAAACACATGCCCCCGAGACACTCGTTCGCATACCTCGCCCCCCGTTTTCTTGGTACACTGCTCGTACTCTTGATCGCAGCTTTTTTTCTCGAAACGGCCGCGGATGAATTTTCGGCATCAATGTTCCTCATTACTTCCGTGCCGACGTTTATCATATTGCTCTCGCTCATTACCGCGTGGAAAAGTGAGCGCATCGGAGGGATACTATTTATCATTGTCGGCATTATCGGGATCCTGTACCCTTTTGCGACTGTCGATGAATTCCACTGGGGGCTTTTGATCCTGCCCGGCTGGTCGGCGTTTGTCGGCATACTCTTTATACTGAGCAGGTCAAAAGCATGAACGTATACTCGAAGTAGGCCGCTTCTTTTTTAATAAAATTCCATCTAACGACTAACCGTTACTCCTATGGAACCATGCCCAACGTGCGGCAATGATCCGTGCACCTGCGGTTAAATCCACGCATAAAAAAAGATCCCCCGTTTCTGGGGGACCTTTTTATTGTGCATTAAGCGAAGAACCCTGCCTAGAGGATTGCTTCCTTTGCTGCCTTTGCAACACGGAACTTCACGACAGTCTTTGCGGGAATCTGGATCGTCTCGCCGGTCGCAGGGTTTCGACCCTGGCGCGCATTGCGATGCTTCTTGACGAGCTTGCCAATGCCCGGGAGCGTAAACTCACCGTTCGACTTTACCTCGCTGTACGCAGTCTCCATGAGGAGCTCTACGAACGAAACGACATCCTTCTTCGGCATGCCGGATTTTTCGGCGAGGTAGGTCATGAGCTGAGACTTTGTCATTTTTGCCATGGCTTTGTGACCTTATTAGTTAGGTTTTAATTAAGCAACCTTTATGCAGGTAGTATAGCAGAGTACCGAAAAAAGCACCATGTTTATTGGGAAAAATTTGCTGTGGAAAAGTGGAGTAGGGGATTGAAATGGAATAAAATACAATTTTCTGGCTAATTTTAGCCAAATAATCACTACCTGAATACTCAACATACTGGACATGGTGGACAAAATTTGATACCATGCTTAAATCTTGGGTTCTTGGATCAAACACGGTAGCTATCATCTTCAAACAACAGGAGGTTTCGTTGGGCAGTAAAAACAAAAGAAGAAAAAACAGAGAACATGGCATGAAGGGCCGGCCGGAAGCGTGTGACCTTACGCCACGGTCAAAGCGGTGTACAAAAAGGAAGCAGAACCGATGGCCTCCATGTAAGAAATGCCAGTACTAGTTCGCCCCGTACAAGTAATTGCATCACAGCAGCTCCCGCCAGTGGAGCTGCTTTTTTACATCGATAAAATAATAAACGCAGGGCCCTCGGAAAACCCTGCGTCAAATATTATGCTCCGGCAAGAATGCCGATAAGGTAAGTAGTGCAAAGGCATATCCAAAATACGAGGTCAGCTACTTTTCCCTGTCGAACATTCAGCCAGTATGCTGGCTGCTCATCTCTCATTTCGGCCCGAAACGCCTTGTCCACCGTCCGGTATTTCTTCCGGTAATCGTTAATCTGCTCCAGTTTGCTCAATCCCTTGTTGCAACTGCAGTAAAATCCGTAATAGGCTCGCGTTTCGTATATAAAACCAAAAATGAGTGCAGCGCAAGTACACAGCAAAAATAATACGATGAAGATCAATGTGAACTCCTCCTCGTTAGTAAAGAACGATGAAAGATTCTTCACAGTATCAGCTAACTGCGAAATTGTCAAGGTTGATCATCAATGATATACTTGATCCATAACTACACCTTAAGAAACAATACCATGGCAGAAGAAAAGACATTCAAAGAAGAGCTCAAGGTTTCCGGAGAGCAGCTCGTGGAAACTGTAAAAAAACTCATCAGGGAAGCGAACGTACGCCGGCTCAACATTAAAAATGAGCGCGGTGACACGATTATGGAGATCCCCGTCACTGTCGCATCTGTTGGGGCGATTCTATTGCCAGTTTTGGCAGCACTCGGAGCACTTGCTGCGCTCGTAACGGATTGCAGGATTGAGATCGAAAAGATTAAAAAATAGTATTATACCTATAGACCGGAGGGGGAACATCGGATGCCAATCGCCCTCAGCCTAGAGATTTTAGAAATCTTCAAAACGCAGGACATCGTTCGCGGAAGTACTGTGCGATTTATGCGCAGTAACCCCCAAGGAGAACTGCACGAGGTAGTCGGAAGTTACTTCGACATGTCTGATCGCATAAAAATTCATGCCATCCTGCTCGATGACGGCGACCGTATGGTATGCCATCGGTTCGTACTGCCGCGTACAATCATGAAGATTTCCTAACAAATCTCGCAAAAGAAAAACGCAGGAACAGAGCATATTTCCTGCGTTTTAATTTGCTTGACGGATAATCGCATATGCCGTAGCATAAGCTGCACAAGAAAAACAAACAAAAAAATAGGGGATATGCATGATCTTTTCAGAAGGATGGCTGCTGCCTATCATATTCGCATTCATCGGCATTGCGATGCTTGTGCCAGGCCTCTGGTATACCAAAGGCCGGTATGTGCTTACTGACAAGCATAATACGGGAGTCGCGTTGGCTACCATAGGAATCATCTGCCTGCTCGCAGCGTGCGTGCTTGGTGCAGCTGTTTCCCTTAAGCCAGATTTAACGATTGATGACCTGCTCTAGGGTCTCAAAATCAGCTTCAATACGTACCTTTGGGTATGCGCAGGGGCTGATTTCTCTATTGACAGGAGGGGATTATTAAGCTATGCTTGGTTGAAAACCTGGAAATGCAATAAAGCATAAACTGTAGATCGGAGGTGAATCTCATGAATCCCGCACTCATCATGCTGATTGCAGCTGGGGTATCGTTCTTTTTCAGTCTGATTGCCTACGGCAAGCAGGAAGTGAAAAACCCAGACCATTACTCCGCGGAAAAACTGGAGGCCCGGTACCGTCGTGTACGGCGAGTCAAGCGCATCTGCTTTTGGCTCGGTATCATTCTTTTAGTGGCTGCTGCTGCATGGGCCATCGGATCCCGATGGGACATACTCATGCACAATCTGCAGAAGGGCTAGATTGTGGCTGGCTCTTGCCAGGGGTAATACCATGTGCGATTATCTATCGTACGACCGGCCTATGTCACGCCCCGACACACAATTAGGCCGGTTTTTATTGACAAGGTTAGCGTTATCTCATACAGTAAAATTAGAAAATATAAAATTCATACAAAATCGGATAGTCTGGAGGATCTGATGCACTTTTCAATGCATGTGCCGATCGTATTTGCGCTCTTCGTTGGAAGCTTTTCAACGAGGTGCCTGCGAATCAAATACCAGAAGCAGATACAAATCAGTCCGTATGCCGTTAACCGCTGGCTTACGATGGCAAGTTTCATTATGCTTATGGTTGGCATACGGCTGTGCAGCAATGAAATAGTATATGCCATAAAGCTGATTGTCGATGGTATATCTAGTTAACATACTATGGCATTGAATTGTTTGGTCATTCGCTGCACTGACAAAGTTTAATCAAAACGCGGGATCACTTCCGCGTTTTTTATTACGTAGGGTTGACCTCCACATTAGCTTATGTTACGATAATGGTATAACTGCGTATAATATCTCTTACACTCAGTAAAATATAGGGTAAACCTCCCCTATAGTAATCAAAGCGTACACTTGTCACTCTTACACTGAATATCTTCCTACGCTCTTGTCATTCTGAGCGAGCAACTGCGAGCGTGAGAATCTCCTCCGCGAAGCGGAGGCAACCCACGCCACCCTGTCATTGTCACTTTGACCCGCCAATGGGCGGGGAAGAGTCCCCCGCCGAAGGCGGATAATACGCGTCAGTAATTAACAAAATCCCCTTCCTGCCATACAATAAACGTATGCTCCCCCATTTAGAAGATTATTTGCTTAGCCTGCAGACCAACAACTACTCTGAACGCACCGTATACAACTACGAGCGCGATATGAGTGTTTTTGAGCATTACCTTGAGAATGAGGCTAAACTTGACTTTGGGAGGCTGAAACGGCGTGATATTGAGAAATACAAGGCATGGCTCGTTTCACGCGACAGGAAAACCGCAGCTGATGATAAAAGCCTCAAAAGGCTCAATGCCTATTCAATCAACCGGATGCTCTCAGTTCTACGCTCATACCTTAAATATCTCATTGATAATGATTATAATCCCTCCATTAACGCGCAAATGGTTAAGCTGACTAAAACTACCAAGACACATCCTCAAGTCGCAGAACTCGTTGACATCACCCGCCTGATCGAGTCCCCTTCTAAACTTGAAAAGGAAAAGCATATTGCACTCCGCAATCGCGCTATGCTCGAGGTTTTATTTGCTACTGGCATGCGCATCTCAGAACTGATAAGCTTAAACAAGACGCAGATAGATGCAACCGGTAAAATCTTTATCGAGGGAAAAGGCAGGAAACAGCGTTTTGTTTATATGACGGACCGCGCAAAAGTCCACGTTGAAAACTACTTGCGATCTAGGAATGATAACCACCCGGCACTCTTTATCCCCTACCGCGGCTCCCGTGCCGGTTCCGTCAATTCACGCATTTCATCCAATTACTTGCAAATGAAAATTAAGGAGTACCGTGAGCATTTAAAAATCAACGTCCCGACTTCAGCACACAGCTTGCGCCACGGCTTTGCAACATATCTTGCCGAGTCCGGCGCCAACCCCGCCGCCATCCAAATCCTCCTTGGCCACGAATCGCTGGATACTACAACCCGCTACGTGAATGCGTCGGACAAATATGCTGAAGATACGCATCGAAAATTTCATCCCCTTAAACAAGATTAACTTTCTATATCAGTAAATGACACTAACTGATAATTTGTTAAACAATTTCAAAGAACTAAAAAAATCAGAATTGGTTTTGTCATATATTATTCGAATTGGCTATATCTTATTTACCCTGCCAATGTTCATGCTACTGGCTGATCTGGAATATGATCAAACTAAAATTTTTGGAATTGAAATCTTCAATATTATATTGTTTCTAATGTTTGTTTTTGGATTTTTGGTAGTATACTTTATGGATGATATTTATCAATTAAAAAAACCGATTGCAGAAAGGATGAATAACTATAATATTAAATTTTCCAAAAACAGTATGCCGGGTATAGTTTTTCTACTTTCAATTGGCCTATTGTGGGTCGACTATTTCCTCGATTACTTCTATATCGTGTATTCGATATTTGCCCTTGCACTGATCGAAATTTACTTTATACAAGAAAAAAAAGCGCTCAACGAATACCGAAAAGTAATTAGTAAAAATACCACCCCTTAAAAAAGGTCAAACTCTATGAAAAACCCACTTACTGTATTAGAGCATATGCCTTATCAAATAAGGCGTACTGTGATTGCGTTTTTTATTCTGCTCGCCATTATTTCATGTATCTCCCTTTGCACAACCGCACTCCCTGCATGGCTGCCCACCGGGTTGCCTATATCAATTTTAGCAATCATTTTACTCGTAGCATCCGATCACTCCGCTGAAAAAATGCATCATAAGTACCAGCCGCTTGAAAAAAATTATCTGACTATTTGTCACCCTACAGGTGATCACTCGCACGGTAACTGCTCCCCAAAACTCTTTGGTTCTTTCTGGGCCTGCCCTGATGAATATTAGGGTAATCGAAAGAATAAACCATCCTTCAAATTAATAGAAATCCCAGATCGAGTCCGGGTTGACAAACGTGGTATATGCACACCAAACACACCATTGAAGTTAACGATGAAAAAATAGCGTACTTCGAATACCCCACAAAACAAGCGCTAAAAGGCATTGTGCTGTTTTGCCACGGATTTCCGGGTGGGAACCGTCTGGATACACTGGCAAAACCGCTAAACGAACACGAGATAACACTGATTGAAGCAAACTACCGCGGCGATCCGGAATGTGGAGGGAAGTTCAGCTTTTTTGGTAGTCTTGATGATATTAAAACGCTGACTCATGCGATTAAAAAGCAATACCCGGTCGTACCCATTACTATCCTTGGTTTTTCAATGGGCGGGTTTTTTACCTGTTGCCTTGCCAGAGACTACCCAGATTTATTTAATAAAATCGTACTGCTTAATCCTCTTTTGGATGTATCATTTACCAAAACGGAAATCATGCAGCGATTGTGGATTGAAGCGCATGAAGCGCTACAATTGTACGATCAGAACCTTTACCGTGATGAAACGGAGCGAATGTTCCATGAAGCTAATCCGATTGATTTCGTCCCTGAATTGAAACCAAAGATACATATGGTCATCTCAACCAATGACGAGGTGCTTCCGCCGGCAACGGCACAGCGCTTTTATGACCGTTTGCCCAATAAAGGTAAATTCACCTGGATCCAGGGCGCGGAACACAGCGTCAGTGGCGATGAACCTGAAATTATTAATGCATTAACCACTTAATTAATTCACAATTCTCATGCTGAATTCATTTCAGCATCTCGGGATTCCGAATCCCCGTCATTCGACGGGGCAGGCAAGTTCGGAATGAGAAGAAGCTGAAAACAAATCAATGCCAACTATCGACGAACTACAGCTACAAATTAACGAAATCAAAGAACGCAACCGCAAAGTTGAAGCTGATAAGGCATGGGAAACCAACTGGATTCGCCGAGTCATTATATTTGTACTCACCTATCTTGTCATCGTCGTTTTCTTCATCTTCACGGAACTGCCAAATCCCCTTTTAAATGCCATCGTGCCTGCACTTGCGTTTGTGCTGTCTACGTTCACATTATCCTTGTTTAAAAAGATATGGCTAAAAAATAAGTAGTATTTTTATTATTTACGATGAGCAAACAAAACAATATAATCATACGTAATGCAACTCAGCAGGATATTCCTAGCATTGTAAAAGTGAATCATTTATCCCAACGTACCGAAAACTTGAATGGCCTTATCCAAAAACGCACCAAGGAGGAATTCAAAAAACTCATGAAGCTGTGCAAACATATAGTAGCCGCGGAAAAAGACGGCATTATTATTGGATACACCACAATTCTGGATGAATCGGCGCCATACCTTGAGAATGAAATCTTTTCGTTTTACCCGAAGCATTATTCAAATTTCGTATTCATTGACCAAGTCGCAACGCATCCTGACTACCGGCGAATGGGCATTGCCAAGCAAATGTACGAATTTTTCATAAAGAACGAACCCAAACGTATTCTCGTAGACTTCCTTGTCGAGCCGCGCAATCCCGAATCAATCGCATTTCACGAACGAATGGGTTTTAAGTCTATCCAAGACTTTATCCACCTCAAAAACGGGATGGTAGCTGAAGTATACGAGTATTATAAATAATCCTTATCTCAAAAATACCGCGGTAACTATATATTTCCAAATTTTAAACTTATTGTCTTTCAATAAAAAACCTACCAATTGATAATCATTATTTATGAACTCCCGACTCGCCGTTAAATACTTTTGTGCACTGATAATCACTTTTTTTATTATTATCTTATTGATATCACTATTTAACAACATACATTCCGGGTACCTGAGCTTTTCCTTTTCAAGTGAAACAAGATCGTTTGTTTATGACATGATAAACGTATGCTTGTCCGTTCCTGCGCTCATTGGCATTGTGAAGATGAAAAAATGGGCGTTTATCCCGCTTGCTGGCCTGGCTGTATTCGGGCTCACCCTGTCCATTTTGTACCCGCCGACGCATATCAGTGGAAATGTTTTCAATGCAATATCAAATCTCCCGCTGGGATTGTACGTTGGGCTTGCCACCCTTGCCGTTTATTGCTTTTTATTCAGGAAAAAATCATTGAAAGCGTAATTTCTAATCACAGTTTAAAACAGTAAAATTATGGACATGCCTGCACGAAAAAATAATTTTTTTCAAAACCCAAAAATGCTATGGGCGATCATCGGACTGCTCAGTGCTGGCTTAGTTACCGCCATCGTGCTGCTGCAAAGTGAAAACCCCAGCGACAATAAGCACGTTGTTGTAACGGACAGCAATTCTAATGCTACAAACGGCAGCGCCGTTGTTACAAACGTTGCCGCCAATTCAAATACTGCGGATACGAATACCGGCCAAATCGTAATCCAGAATAACGAGAATTCAAGCCAGGCTTCGGTAACTGCGAATAGCAATGCCAATCAGACCGTTGTGACTAATGCTCAGCAGGTAGTCGTGTCAACGGCGACCACCATTGATGACACCGCAATTCAGCTTGCCGAAAAACAGACTGGCCACTGCCAAGCGCTGGCTCCAGTAGACTGGTCGTTCACCGGCAATTCAGAAAGCACGGGAGTCGACCTGTTTTCACCCGACCAGTCACAGCACGCTGGTTGGGGCATCTCAGCTGTGTATACGTACATGTACCCGGACGTAGACTCTTTCCTGAGCGCATGGCTCGGATACGCTTTTACCGGTTCGTTCGACGCCGTCAGCATTACATTCGGTGCGGTGCAGGAAATATACGATGGATTTATGCAGCGTAATTTTACGACTACGACCGGCCGCCAGGGAACAATTATTTATAAAACGTATAACTTCGGAGATCCGACATCATATGTCGTATCCGTGTACATGGCCGATACGACCAGCGATACCTGGGAAACGACCGGTGCGACGCCTTTTTCCGCCATGCTGTCCATACGGTGCGTTTCACAGCTCCGTCCGACTACATCGAGCGTTAACGCGTCTTCGTCTGATCCCTCGAGCAGCTCGGACAACCCGGAGGTTTCATTGTCGAACAAATGGACCGAAGCTATCATGGGATATGAAAACGTCTACTCCCCTTCCACGGGCGAACACTATGAAGTCCCGCTTACCTCGCAGTGGGAAGCCGGCCCGGCAGGTTCAGGCTACTACAGGACGCTCCCGGGCGGCGGGTACGAAAAACTCGAACGCGGATTCGGCAGCTACTAGATACGTTTACCTTCTCTTGTACGGCACTCCATCGAAAATTTTTAATGAGTATGAAAAACGTTGAAAAATACTTTGATGATTCATCGAAATACTACTCACTGTTGTATGCTGACCGCGAAAGCCTCGGCTACCACTACGGTTATTGGGACAAAAACATTCAATCCAGAAAACAAGCGCTGCTGAATGTAAACCAGAAAGTAGCTGATTTGCTCCGTGTGCAATCCGGGGATCGGGTTCTTGATGCAGGCTGCGGCGTTGGCGGCACTTCACTATGGCTTGCCAAGCACGTTAACGCGCAGTTTATCGGGATCACTCTTTCCGGTGAGCAGGTGAAAATGGCACGACGCATCGCTGAAAGGCGCAAGCTTTCAAAACGCGTCATGTTCCAAAAAATGGATTTTCTCAGTACCTCTTTTGCCGAACAATCATTTGATAAAATTTTTGCGATTGAAGCTTTTTGCCATTCGTACTTCAGCCTCACTACAATCTTGAAAGAAATGCACCGCATCCTGAAAAAGAGAGGCATGCTGGTCATGTGCGATGGTTTTCTTCATTTCAAACCGCGCGACCGCCATGAACAGCAGTGGCTGCGTAATTTCTGCAAAGGATGGCACGTGGACACCCTCTTGACTCATGGGGAAATAATCCAATCTTTCGAACAAGCCGGCTTTCGTAACGTTACTTTTATTGACAGAACGGCCCTGGCGAAAAAAGGCTCCCGCCAAATCTATCGGCTAGGCCTCTGGGCGTATCCCGTGGTAAAATTACTCCAGCTGCTGAGGCTCGCGTCACGATTGGTACCAGATAATATTTTCGCCTCAATGGCCCAGAAAAAAATGTTTGATCGCGGAATCATGGGCCACGGCACGTTTTCCGCTGCAAAATAAACTTCTCCCCGCCTCATGCCAACCCTACACCACTTTATCATCAATATTAAAAGATACGGTAACGAGCACAAGCCGCTCTATTATTTTTCCGTAATGATCTTGTTTTTCGTTATCTTTGACGGAATCATGACGTTTCTCGTGCCAGTCACAATCACCGATGCGGGCATCAGTGAAAGTACGATGGGCATGATTATTGGCTCCTCGTCGATCGCAGGCATTATTTTCGATTTTTTCCTGTGCTGGCTTTTCCGCAACAGCAACTATAAAAGAATCCTGCTGGTGATGATCATCATCGCGGCGCTCTTTCCGTACATGCTGTGGCGCGCAGACAGCATTTTCCTGTTTCTGATAGCAATGGCGATATGGGGCTTTTACTTTGACCTCCTCAGCATCAGCACCTTTGACTTCATCGGAAAACGAACTCCCTTTGCGCAGCACGCGGCGAGCTTCGGCATAGTGCAATTTTTCCAAGCGCTGGGGTACCTCATCGCTCCTTTGCTCGTCGGTTTCGTGATCGGTGAAACGCTCGGTATCCAGCCGTTCATCATGGCAGGAGTCTTCCTCGCCATCGCACTCGTGCTCCTTTCCTTGCTGCCCGCGCGGTTTGCCGGAGAGCAGCAAACCCGGCTCGGAGCGCGGGAGAAAAGTCCTATTACCATTCGAAAAGAATTTTTTCTCTGGAAAAAAATCGGGCGATACCTGCTTCCCGTTCTCGCCCTTACTATTTATCTCGAAATCATCAGCGGTGCTGTCTGGACCCTCGGGCCGCTCCTCAACGGCGATCACCTGGGTTTGCCAGGATTCTCGAGCTACTTCCTATTCGCATTCGAACTTCCGTTTCTCATCGTTGGCTGGCTGATCGGCATACTGACAAAAAACCGCAGTAAAAAGCGCATTGCGTATACCTGCCTCATCATCGGCGGACTTCTGCTGGGGAGCCTCAACCTATTCACCGCTCCCCTGCTCTTACTCGTCATCACCTTCCTGGCATCGATCTGCATCGCTATGTCCTGGCCGGCGATCAACGGCGCGTATGCTGACTATATCAGTGAGACTGAAAAGTACCGCAAGGAAATCGAGTCTTTAGAAGACTTCTCCATGAACATAGGATTCATCATCGGGCCAACGATTGCGGGCTTCGGCGGTGCAGCGTTCGGACACCTCCCGACCATCGGCACGATCGGTTTGATCGGTTCCCTCGTCGGCGTACTGCTGCTAGTTATCACGCCCAGAGAAATTAAAATCAAGATACGCTAACGCTCTGCCGCGGCGCGAGGTGTGCCTACGCCCGGAGACGTATTTTTTGCACTTGTTGGCAAAAAAAGGTAGAATAAAAAGTACGGGAGGTTCCGCATGCAGAACATCAAGGATTTACAAAAAAATAACGTGATCGGAATTATTTGGCTGCACGCTGTTATCATTGCGCTCATCTGGACCTCACCGTTCCTGTTCTCCTGGTATATTATTTTTCTCGGAGCTCTCGCGTACTACCTGCAAATTATCATTCTCGGGGATTGCATTTTAACGAGGAGGCAGTTCAATGTTCCCAGGAGAAGTATCACCTTCTACGACTATCTGCTCAGCAAGATCGGCATCAAAACAAAACGGTTAAGAATCAGATTTATTGCTGATTACATTCTGCCCTGGATTATCCTCGGAACTGCGCTGCTCTGGCAGATCGTACTGGATCACCCGCCACTTTTAATATAATCACGTCTGATCTTCAGTTGAAGCGTTGAAGTAATCACATGAAACTGTCGACTCCGACAAAAGTAATTCTCATCGCAGCTGTTATCTTCATTACCGGAATTGCAGTATATAACATTTGGGATGCAAGCAATGACGCGGCTGTTTATCCCGACACCAAGCGCTGCACATACGCAACTGACTGCAGCACGTACTGCCCCGCCGTAGCACACTATGGCTGCCCGGATAAACGCTGTACGTGCATGTGGACTGGGATGGATTCGCTCGATGAATAGAATCCTACAGCGCGACCCGTTTAAACGGCATAACTTTATTAAATGGGCGCTCTTAGTCGTGCTCGGCTGGGTCACCTACGGCATGGTCAACATCGCAAATCGCGTCAAGATACAGGGTACCGAGCATATCGACGGTTTGCCAGAAACAAACGTCCTATTCGTATCCAACCACCAGACGTACTTCCTCGACGTCGTCGCAATGAACCACGTGCTCAACGCCGCGAAGCAGCGCATGCGCAATAGCATCGCGAATCCGTTATATATCTTTTTCCCGCGTCTCAACAACTACTTCGTCGCTGCAGAGGAGACGATGAAAATGAATTTCATCGCACGGATCGGTACGTACCTTGGCGGCATACTCGTGCAGCGCACCTGGCGCACGCAAGGCAAGGATATTAAGCGGAACCTCCGCTTCACGGACGTGATTAATGTCGGTAAGGCGCTCTCCGATGGCTGGGTCATCACTTTTCCGCAAGGCACGACAAGACCGAATGCACCGGGACGGAAGGGAACAGCCCATATCATCAAGCGATTCAAACCGACAGTCGTACCGGTAGTTATCAGCGGCTTCCAGGATGCGTACTTCCGCAAGGCATTCTTGATGAAGCGGATCGGGTCCAATGTCGGTGTGCGCTTCAAGAAACCTCTTTATATCAATTACTCCGAGAGCATTGAATCAATCCTCTCATGCGTCATGCAAGCGATTGAACAGGACGGCAATGCGAACAAAGATGAAAAAAAATAAAGTCAGAGCAGTCATTTACGATTTTGACGGTACGATTATCCATTCATTGCCGCTCCACCTTGAGGCGTACCGATATGCGCTGCTACAAAGCAATGTCCGCATCAGTGACCGTGACATCATCAAGCATTGTTTCAACAAGTCGCATGAAGAAGCTGCGAGCAGCTTACGCATCGATGATACAGCTGCGCTCACGAAGAACCACCATGACATGCTCTCTAAAAACCTGCACTCATTCAATCTTGAAATGAACATTGAGGCAACGCTTGATGAACTAAAAAAACGGCGTGTCCGGATATTTATTGGCTCACTCGGACTGAGTGACCGCATCAACAGTATACTCAAGAGGTTCAATTTAACTGACACTTTCGACGCCATCGCAGGATACGATAACAGTTTTAAAGCAAAAGACGAAATTTTTTCTGTACTTATTTCAAAAAATCACCTCAATCCTGAGCATGTACTAGTCGTCGGTGATGCAGAAAATGACATTCGTGGGGCTAAAACGATCGGAGCGACTTCCGTGCTTTACCATCCTGACGAGCATGAAAAATTTTATGCGCTCAAAAATTTAAAAGAATTGATGCCAGACTACATTATTACCGACCATCTCGAAATTTTAAATATACTCAACAGTTGATTTTTTTACATTTTCATGCTATAATAGAGGAGTGAAAATAAAAATCAGTTTCAGCACGTTTCTGCTCATCCCCTGCGTAATTACTGCCGCAGCTTTTTTTTCTGCAAAAGAAGCGGCAGCTGCATCGGATATTCGTGACATGGTCTTCCCGGTCTCTGGCTTCTCGACGTACTCAGACAGCTTTGGCGCCTCCCGCTCGGGCGGGCGGACGCACGAAGGTATTGATATTTTTGGGTATAAAATGCAACCGCTCGTAGCGACGGTGAACGGAAGCCTGCACCACGTCGCATATCCGGAACCGTATTACGGGTACGGAGTTTTTCTGCACGGAGACGACGGATACGATTACTGGTACCTGCACATAAATAATGACACACCCGGAACGGACGATGGGCTTGGTGACGGCATGAATGCATTCGGCATCGACATCGCCACGGGTAATCCGGTAACGCAGGGGCAACTCATCGGGTATATGGGCGATTCAGGGAATGCCGAGTCGACCTCCCCACACCTTCACTTTGAGATTCACCGGCCAGATGGGAATATCATCAATCCGTACGAAAGCCTGCTCAATGCTCCCAAAATTGCAGCGCCAATCTTTCATCCGCCGCTTCCCGGGGAAATACTGCCTTTCACCGCATTTGAGGGCGGTGCCGCCGTCGCACGGGGCAATGTCGACACGCGGTATCCTGGTGAAGAAATCATCGCCGGCGCTGGCCCTGGCGGCGGGCCTCACGTCAAGGTATACTCGCGTGAAGGCCTCCGTTTATCGGGCTTCTTCCCCTACCCTACCGGTTTCCGCGGAGGCGTCGACGTAGCGGCCGGGGATGTTGACGGAGACGGCGTGGACGAAATCATCACAGGCGCAGGCCCCGGAGGCGGTCCTCATGTGAGGATTTTTGACCGCGAAGGAAATCTTAAGGGCCAATTCTTCGCTTACGCAGTATACATGAAGAGCGGCGTGCGCGTAGCCGCCGCTGATATGAACGGAGACGGTGCGGATGAAATCATCACCGGCGCGGGCCCCGGAGGCGGTCCTCATGTGAGGATTTTTAAACAGGACGGCACTCGAATCGGACAGTTTTTTGCGTATGATGAGCATTTCCGTGGCGGCATTGATGTGGCTGCGTTTCCAGCGACCGCACAATCACGCGCGATGATCGTAACTGCTGCTGGCCCCGGAGGCGGTCCTCATGTGAGGATTTTTACTATGCGCGGCGACCTGCAAGACCAGTTCTTTGCCTTTGATGCCTCATTTCGGGGGGGTGTCCGGATTAGCGCCGCTAATATAGAAACATCTTCTATGACGCCAGAAATAGTCGCGGTTCCGGCGAGCGGAGGCGGGCCGCAGGTACGGATGTTCTTCTACCGGGGCACTGCCGTACGTTCGTATATGGAATTCGAGCCATGGTGGCGTGGCGGGTACGATATTGCATCAGGATATGGCAGCATCACGATCTCAAGCACGACCGGCGGTCGACGCACCTCAATTCGATCAGTCGCGCAATAAAAACTAGCCGGATATACTGTATCAATGGTCGTGTGGATGAAATTTTGGTATACTGTACCATATACGAGCACTATGGATCCTACTAATATTGACCACCACATTGAATCGAATAAACCCACGTTCAAGCGGAAGTGGAGCGAATGTAGCTCAAAACTGTCACGGTGGATATGGATTCTGATAATTGTATTTATCGTCGTCGAAGGCATCCTCGTAACCGCCAAGCTCCTTGGCAAGCGCCCGAATGAACGCATGTGCTGGGACAGCTCGATGTGCGGCGGCTACTGTCCGGAGGGAATCCGCAACGTATGTTTGCAGCCGGAAATTCCCGATACCGGTACACTCGCGGACACTCTCAAACTCCTCTTCACAGCAAAGCGGAATATCGTTGAAATTCTGTACTCCAACCAGTCGTACTGCGCGTGCGAATATACGAAAGGTGAAGAAAAACGGCTTGAGGTATTCTATAACTTTTACGTAACGAACGACTAACGCAATGCAGCTTCCCAAACCCATGGCATTGGGGAAAGCACCAGGCTACTCGCTCGTCGAGGTAGTCGTCGTTTTGCTTATTTTTACCATGATGTTTCTCGTTATGCTCTCGGTTTTTAATAACGGAATTTCGAGGCTGAACGATTCAAAAGTAAAAATCATTGCCACCGAAATCGCAAGTGCACAAATGGAAATACTGAGGAACATTAACTACATTGACCTCGGCACTGTCAGCGGTTCTCCCGCAGGTGCGATACCTCAAACAAAGCAAGTCACACGTTCAAATATTAACTTTACCGTTACGACAACCGTCAAGTACTTCGACGACCCGTTCGATGGGTGCGCTGGCGAAGCCGGCGGCGGCAAGGATCCGGCAGAGTGGTCACGTTGCGCCGACGGTACGGAAGTCAACGTAGCGCGCGATATACCCACATACCTCAATAATCCGGCTGATTATAAAAAGTGCGACGTCGAGGTGAGCTGGGAATCGCCCTCGTCTCCAGACCCGATTAAACTTTCAACCATCATCGCGCCGCCAGACCTCGAGGGAGAAACAGATAAAGGGTTTCTATTAATCGAGGTGCTCGATGCGGACGGAGCTCCGGTAGCCGATGCCAACGTCCACGTAACCAATAGTACGGTCGTCCCAAACGTTGACATAGCAATGTCAACCGATTCTTTCGGCCGCCTGCTCCTGCTCGATCTCGAACCGTCACAGTATAGTTACGTGATTACCGTGACAAAAGACGGCTACAGCACTGACCGCACCTGCAGCGAAGATGCCGCTGGCACAACGTGCTCAGACAGCGAGGGCGTGCCCGACCCGTACCTAGAAGACGTGTCAGTGCACGAAGGTGAGCTTGAAGAAAAAACGTTTTTTATCGATCAGTTGAGTACGCTTTCCGTTAACAGCTACACGCAGGAATGCGCTGCGCTCGATGCCATCGACCTGACGCTTCAGGGGCTTGATAAACAATACAGCGTCAGCCCTGAAATTTTAAAGAATGTCATCGATCTCGAGACTGATTCCGGATCTACGCCACACTGGGCTAGCAGTGAAATCGAATGGAACCACTACGATCTCATTATTAATACGGCGGGCTACCACATTGCAGGCATCAACCACGATCTCGCACTCAATATTTTACCGAATACGGATACAACGGTTAACGTGCTGCTTTCACCCCAAACCGCAAACGCCCTCCTCGTGACAGTCAAAGATTCGGGCACCGAAACAAACCTCTCGAACGCAAACGTCCGAGTCGTCAATAGCAGCCAATCATTCGACGAATCTAGGCTGACCGGGCAGGGTTTCATAGAGCAAACAGACTGGTCCGGCGGCAGCGGGCAAGCTGACTTTATCGATGCATCGAAATATTTTTCGGACGATACGCATATTGACGGAACGACGACGGGCGGCCAGGTTACGCTCGATCTGGACAATTCAGTGCTGCCGTTCACCGAAACATTTCAGACCGCATCCCAAAAAGATGAGGTAAATACTACAGCGGACTGGAATACATCCGATGAAGAACTGAAACTTCCGACGAGTGCCGGCATGTATCCTACCGGCGAAATGCACTATGCGCAAACGGCCATCATCAATGCTTCGCAGCACGGCCACATCACCGCTGCTACGTTATCCGCAACAGAAGAACTGAACGGCAAGACGGCAAACTACTTTCTCTCGGCAGACGGCGGAACCAACTTTGAAAACGTGACGCTCGGATCCGAACATAGCTTCTCAAATGCCGGCAGCGACTTGCGGATCCGCGTAGAGCTGGAAACCGATGATGAAGATGTCACGCCAAAGGTACTCGATATGTCGCTCAGTTATTCGATTGAGTATTATGACGAGGTCGGTGAGCTCGTCTCATCGACATTCGACATTGGAGAAGCTGCATCAAATAGCCAATTTACCACGATACTGTGGGATAATGCATCACAGCCGCCCGAGACCGGCACGGAAAGCGTGCGATTCCAGATTGCTTCAAATACGGACAATAGCACGTGGAATTTTATCGGGCCGGATGGCACTTCAGGCACCTACTTCACCGATGGCAGCGGTGACATCGATAGCAGTCACGATGGCGACCGGTACATCCGCTACAAACTCTACCTGTCCACGGATGACATCTACTATACGCCGGTACTGACCAATGTACGGATCGGCTATACGTTAGAGTGCTTGCCGCCTGGCCAGGCCTACTTCGACGGCATGGCAGCTGAAGACCACGTCATTGAAGTGACAATGGACGGCTACGAAGATTCAAATGTATCCGTCAGCGTTAGCGGTTATACGACCGAAGAAGTGCTTCTAACCCCCACTATCTAATGACAATCCCCCACAAAAAAGGTTTCACGCTCATGGAAATAATGGTTGTGGTATCACTGCTCGCGATTATTGGAGTCGGCATTGGTACCTATTCATACCAGGGCATGAAACTGTGGACCGTCACCAGGGACCATGTCGCTGCACAAGACAATATCCGGGCAGCATTCCGCGGGATGGTCGATGAAATCCGTGAAGCGATACTTTCGGACAATGGCTCCTATCCCATCGAATCAGCATCTGATTTTGCACTGACCTTTTTTGCCAACGTCGACAGCGACCCAAACCGGGAAAAAATAAAGTATGAACTTGCCGATGGCACGCTGTACCGCTGGGAAAATGAGTCCGATGGCAGCGTTCCTCCGCTCTACCCCGACTTTACGATTGATGACAGAACGACGGTTGCCGAAAATATTCTCAATGCCGACTACCTCTTCAGATACTTTGACGCGTCATACAATGGCGAGACTGACCCGCTCTCAGATCCGTTCGATTTGAATGAAATCAGCCTCGTACAAGTGAAGCTGATCGTTGACTATGATCCGGTAAGGACTCCGACGCCGCTCGAAGTTGAAACAAATGTCTCTTTGCGGAATCTTAAGTATAAGTATGAAAATTAAAAGCCTGCACGGTAATATCTACATCCCCCTGCTCATAACGATTACTCTGTTTACCAGCCTCGGTACGGCGGGTTTAACATACGTCATCAGCCAGAATAAACTGACAAACCACGAAAAATTCCGGGAGATGTCATTTCAACTCGCGGAAGCAGGCGTCGAATACTACCGTTGGCACCTTGCGCACGCACAAAAAGATTTTCAAGATGGGACCGGCGCTCTGGGCCCCTACGTGCATGACTACACGGACGCTGACGGCAATTCGTTCGGGCAGTTTACCCTCGATATCACAGCTCCGCGATCAGGATCAACGGTCGTTGCAATCGCCTCAACCGGCAGCACGGATTTGAAACCCAACGTACTAAAAACAGTTAATGTCGTCCTCGGGCGCCCTTCAGTCACAAACTTTGCTGTTGTGGCGAATGACAACATGCGCTTTGGCGAAGGCACGGAAGTATTTGGGCCAATCCACTCCAACTTCGGCTTACGGTTCGACGGGCTTGCACACAACGTCGTCAGCAGCACTGAAATATCGTACGATGACCCCGACTCAGATGACTGCACTTCGGGCAACGAATGGGCTGTGCACACTTGTCTTGCTCCGCCGGATCCAACCCCGCCCACGCCATGGCCGACGAGAACAGACGTATTTGAGGTCGGCCGTGAAGTCGATGCCGGCAACGTGAACTTCGCGGGCATGACCGGCAATTTGAACGAAATCGCATCAGAGGCGGACACAAGCGGCATCTACCTTACCGATTCGGGGGATGAAGGGTACCACGTGCATTTTAATACGAACGATACCGTTGACATCTACCGCGTCACGAGCCAAGCTACCTGCCTCAAGCGCGTATGGTTTTGGTGGGTAAATTACACCAGCACCAATTTATGGTCTATCGGCACCGAGGAGAGTTTTATCTATGAAGGAGCAGATTCCGTCGGTTTGAACATGCCGAGCAACGGTTTGATATTTATCGAAGACCACGTCTGGGTCGATGGCCAAGTCGATGGCCAGCGTGTTACCGTTATCGCTGCGGAAGAGCCGTACAGCACGGGGAGTGCCAATGTTTTGATAACGGACGATGTGCTCTATACAACTTACGACGGTACCGACGCCATCGGGTTGATTGCCCAGGAAAACATCTACGCTGGGTTCTATAGTGAAGACGATTTACGGGTAGATGCAGCGCTCATTGCACAAAATGGCACAGCAGGCAGGCCGTACTACCCCCAGAGCAGCGGCACCTTTAGCCCGGCAAACTGCAACCAGAACTATACGAGGGATGCATTTACCAATTATGGCGCAATCGCATCAAATGACCGGTATGGATTTGCATACGTCGGCACGAACTACACGTGCCCCGACGGCCACACCACTGCATCCGGATATTGCGATCGTGATTTAATTTACGACGACGAATTCTACTTTGCGCCGCCGCCGTATTTTCCGACAACGGACCAATACCGTGTTATCACCTGGGAGCAACAGTAGCAATAATTCGAAATACGCGTCGATGACGATCAAAACGACTGCAGCCCTCGTACATGAGCTTGCACGGAATGCGGGAAAAATTATGGTCCGCGTTTTCGGGATGGGAATCAAAAAAGAGTGGAAGCGCGATTCGTCTCCCGTCACCGCCGCAGACAAAGAAATCAACCAGATGGTCTCAGAGTGGGTTCAAAAGAATTTTCCGAAGCACGGCTTCCTGGGTGAAGAAGGCGATATGTTCAATGAGAAGGCTTCTGACCTCTGGATTTGCGATCCGATTGACGGAACTATCCCCTTTTCACACGGCATTCCGACGTGCACGTTTAGTTTGGCACTCGTGCAAGACGGGCGTCCAACGCTCGGTGTGCTCTATGATCCATTTCTCAAGAGGCTGTTCTTTGCGGAAAAAAATCGTGGTGCAACGTGCAATGGCAAATCCGTATGTGTTTCCAGTGCGCGCAGCCTTCGGCAAACGGCAATTGGAACAACTATTTGGAAGAACGCGGCCTACGATATACGGTCATTCAATGACCAACTCGCGGAACGCGGCGCTTTTGTTCTCTGCCATGCATGCACGACCTATCCAGGAATGCTTGTTGCAGCTGGTGAGCTTTCCGCAAACATCTGGCCGGGCAAGAACCCCTGGGACGTGGCTGCACAAAAAATCATCGTTGAGGAGGCGGGCGGAAAAGCCACAGATCTCTTTGGGAAAGAACAGCGCTACGACCGCAGGGTAAACGGATGGATCGTGAGTAACGGCCACGTGCACAGTGAACTCGTTGACATTGCAAAAACATACATTAAACAAAAAAGCGCTTAGGTTGGCATAATTATGCCACTGAAGCTAAAACTGAGGCTTATTTTTACGTTTTTTACAGCCCAGGGAGGTAATCCAGGGGATTTACCGGAATACCGTCGGAACGCACCTCAAAATGCAAATGTGCGCCTGTAGAAAGCCTTCCAGCGCCAGGAGTCCCTGGCAGGCCGCCCGATAGGCCGATTTGCTGGCCCCGAACGACATATTCATCTTCCGCGACGTCAATACTCGAAAGGTGGCCGTATACGGTGGACAGTTCATTCGAATGGACAAGCATGACATAGCTGTACCCGAGCCCTGCATTCTTTGCTCTGACGACATACCCGTTCTCCGCTGCACGGACTGGGGTGCCCTGCGCAGTCGGCAGGTCGATCGCTGGATGCTCGAAATACTTGCGGAAAGGATAAGTCGGATCGTAGAAGTACGCGGATATGCCTTTAAGCGGATTGATAGGCCACATGAGCGTGGCATCAATATCCAGGTCAACCCCCTCTTCCTCGAGCCGCTCACGTGCTTTAGTTTCTAGCGATGAAATCTCCGCTGCAGCCGCTTCGTGCTCACGCCGTGCTTCCTCGAGCAGCGCTTCAAACTTGTCTTCCGATTCTTTCGTTTCCTCGAGCAGCGCCTCCTTATAAACTTTTTGATTGTTGAAACCTTCGATGCTTGCCGCGAGCTTGACGGTCAAATCATTAAGCTCGGTGCGCTTATCTTCCTGCACGGATTTCTGCTGCTCGAGGCTCTCCTTCATGTCCCGGATACCGATGAGCGCATCTTCAACGCTGCTCTCGATGGTCTGCGCGTACTCAAGCTGGTCAAAAAAATCTGAAAACGACTTATTCGAAATAAACAGCTCGAGGTATGTTTTTTCATCGTACTTGTTGATAAGACGGATGTAGGCCGCGAGTACATCCTGCTGCTCAGTGAGCTCATTGAACTTCTGTGCTACTTCCAGCTCGAGGCGCTCAATCTCAATGCCGACTGAATCGATCTCTTCCCGAACCTTCTCGATATCAACCTCAGTCTGCGAAATCTGCAAATCCAGAATGGCCATCTGTCCGTTAAGTGTTATCGCCTCCTGCTGCTTTACCTTTATATTCTCCTCATAAACCTCCGTTTTCTTTTTAAGTTCCTCAATCGCCGCACGCTTAGCGTCAAGTTCCGCTGTCAGTTCACGGATCGTTTCCTCATCATCTGAACCTTCTTCCCAGGTAAAATTCGAAAGGCTTGCATCGTCTCCGGTCGCACTCGCACTATCTGCGGGATCCGTCGCAGCCGTATCGTTTTCAGCAGTGGCGCCGGTGTTTGTATTTGCGGCCGTATTCGTGTTTGTTTCCTGCGCAGAGAGGTATATCGGGTAAATCAAAAAAAGGCCGGCACCCAGGCACAGACCCATGAAGATCATCAACGCCTGTTTTTTATTTTTGTTTACGTATACGTGCATAGTGTTCAGTAAGCCCACATCGCAAAGCAAGCGTATCTTAGCACAAACCTACTTTTTTTGCAAGCTTTGCAGGGCGCTCTTAACGCGCCTGATTGATTCTTCCTTCCCGAGTATCTCAAGGTACTCAAAAACCCCGGGGCTCTGAGCCCGTTTTGTGAGGGCTACGCGCACGGGCCATAGCATCGTATTGTTGGTAAAGTGTTCCTGCGCGATGAGCCCGGTAAATGCCCCTTCCAGATGCTTTTGCGTAAACTCCTGTTCTGCTACACTCTCGAGCAAAGCCTGCGCGGACTCAAGCGCACGCATTGATTCTCCTTTATCGCCTTTTTTTGGAATAAGCAGCGACGGATCATACCGTATGGACATATCAGTTATATAGCGCGCCTCCTCTTCAAAGTCGGCCAATGTTGTCATTCGGGACGCAGCAGCAGGTAAAATTTTCATAATCTCCTTTTTGCTGTACTTTTCAGAACCGTCTGCACCGGCAAAAAATGTGTTGATTCTATCCGCTAACTTTTCCGCGGAGCCACTGCTCTCCTGATTGATATACCGGCTGTTCATCCAATTCAACTTCTCAATATTAAATACCGCACTCGCTTTATTGATCTTCTTCAAGTCAAATTCCCGGATGAGCTCATTGAGTGAAAAAAATTCTTGTTCGGTCTTCGGATTCCACCCCAGGAGTGCAATGAAATTAATGACGGCTTCAGCTAGGTAGCCCGCGTCCCGGTACTCGAGCGCAGGTTTGGCGCCATGCCGTTTGGAGAGCTTCGCCTTGTCAGGCCCAAGCACCATCGGTATATGCGCGAAGTCGGGCAAATCCCATCCAAACGCTTTATACAATAAAATATGTTTAGGCGTGGAAGGCAGCCATTCCTCGGCGCGGATTACATGCGAAATTTTCATCTCGTGATCGTCAACCACATTCGCAAGGTGGTATGTAGGGAAGCCGTCCGACTTCAGCAAAACCTGGTCATCGACATTTGAATTCTCAACCGACACCTTTCCGTAAATGTGGTCATCAAATGACGTAACCCCATCATGCGGCACCTTCAGGCGGACAACATACGGCTCGCCTGCATTAACCTTCTTCTGAACCTCCTCTTCGCTCAATGACCTGCATAACCCATCATACTTCGTCGCCTTGTTATTGACTTCGTGGATTTTCCGTACCTCAGCGAGCCGCTCGGCGGTACAAAAGCAGCGGTATGCGCTCCCCTGCCCGAGTAACCGATCAACGTACTGTGTGTACAACGCTTTCCTTTCAGATTGGAAAATAGGGCCCTCATCAATCGAGAGGCCGTACCATTCAAGCGCTTCGATAATATTCTCAACCGCACCTTTCACGGTGCGTTCGCGGTCAGTATCTTCGATGCGCAGAATAAACTGGCCGCCATTCTTGCGCGCCCAGAGCCAGTTGAACAGCGCTGTGCGTAAGCCGCCGATGTGCAGCATCCCAGTCGGCGACGGGGCAAAACGTACGCGTATGGTTTTCATTGCTACAGGACTTTAAAGAAATATAAAAATTCAAGCACGATTCCGAGCACGAGAAGCGGCACGATGACCGTATTCAGCCCCTTCCAAGCAGCGTAATGGTGCGACTTTTCCTTCTTTTTCAGCTTCAAAAAAATAATCGTAACGAGAATCCCGTCAATGCCGAGCATAACAGCGCCTGTTAAACTGATAACAGAAATAAAATCCCTCAAGCCAATAATGAACATGATAAGCGGTATGAAGCACGCAAGCGCCCACCCGATGCGCTTCGGCATGGAATAGTCGTACCAAAAAATTTTTTTCACCGTGAGGCCAAGCGTTATGAATGAGGTGAAGGTTGTAATAATGCCGAAAATGTATCCCACAGTGATAACCCAATCACCAAGATGATTTTCAAGACCCGAAAGTGCATTTTCGCTGGTCGCATCGCCGGAAATACCGATGATAAGCAAGCTGAATAAAAAGTAGACAACCAAGCAGGTGATGCTGCCCCAGATGATGGCCTTCCGTATTTGCCTGAGATCACCCTTAAGCGTTTCCTTCACTTCCGGGATGATTGACGTGCCCCAGAGGGAAAAAAGCAGGACGCCGTACGGGGCAAAAAAGTTTTCCATATGCACGCCCGATAAGTTCGAAAAGTCGATATGCGGAAGGCCAGAAAAAAACAGGAACACGATGATGACCATGAATACGAGGAGCATGACCAGTTCAACCGGGCCGATCGAACGTTGGTCGCGCCAAACTAAAATTGAACCGAGAATGAAAAAAATAAACGTGTACAAGTACACAGAACCGCCGAATAGGCTTGCTAAAAACTGCCCGCCGACGATCAGGTACGCGAGCAGTGCTCCAAAAATTGCAAATGTTTTTACAATGAACGCAATTTTCTTCGCGTTCGGGCCGATGTAGATCGCCGCATAGCCTGGCAGGCGGTGGAGCCCCTTTGTTTTTGACGCAATTTCGCCGTAGTAAAAATTAATCAGTATCGAAAGCCCGCCAATCAGGATGAAAAAAATGATAAGTGTCGTAAAACCAGCTTGCACGCCGACGTAGGGAATTCCAAATAAACCTACGCCGATAATTGTCCCAATGAACATGGACAGCGCATAAAAGTACTGCTTGCGAGCTACCATAGTCTCACTTTTGATTATTGTTAGATAGTGGCTTGCCTGCCTTTGCCCGATGCACATCCTGAAAATGCTTGAACGTTTCAGGATCGCGTAACACAAATACAATGTTTCTGAGAGTACCGCCAAATCGAAGGGCTGCAGCTATACTCAGTTCCGCACAGGCGTCTTTCGGGAACCCCCCCGTTCCTGCTCCAAGCGCCGGCAGTGCTACCGAAGCGATGCCAAGTTCAATCGCACGCTTAAAGCTGTTTTCGAGCGCTGCAGATACGGTCTGGCTCGACGCCAAACTGCCGAGCTCCATGGTCGCGGCATGGATAATAAACTTCACCTTCAGCTTCCCCGCACCCGTTACCGCAGCTTCACCGAGCGGAATAGGGGCGATAGCATTTGATTCCTCCTGTATCGCGCTGCCCCCGGCATGGACGATCGCAGCAGCAACGCCGCCGCCGTGCAGGAGCTCGGTGTTTGCCGCATTGACAAGCGCATCGGTTCGCTGCTCGCAAATATCACCTTGAACAATTTCAATTCGTGCCATACTAACTGTAGTATAGCATACGGACGGCTTAAACAAAACGGAATGAATAGCCTGGTACGGACCACCTGCTACTCAAACTTTGGTGCTGCCGGCTCGTCAGGCTTCTTGCCTTTGATAAAACGCCTTTGAATTTCAATTACGATCCAGGAGAATATGAGCGCAACGGTAACAAATACGATGTACTTGCCGATGAGCGCATGATGCTTCAAGAAGTAATACTCCGTCTCTGCAAGAAGCCGCCCGCCCATCCAGACAATCCAAGCGAGATAGGCGAAAAACAATGCCCTATGGTGGCTCTTGAGCTCACGTTTACGGATAATAACGTAGGCAAAGAGGCCAACGAGTATGAGGGGCACTGCCACATCTGCGTGCAAAATAAGCCGCGCCCGCTCGTAGTTCGGTACATCGCAAGATTCTAAAAACGGCGCATGGGAAAAAAAATTCGAGAGTGAAGAGGACGCCTCTTCGAAACAGCTTACATAGTACGGGTTGAAGACGCGGTTAACATCCAGAAAAAGGAACTCGCCCATGAACACGAGCACGGTGCCGAGCAGCACAGCAAAAAAAATGGCGAGCCCAGAAACCTTCTCTTTTGTAGGCTTTCCCGGAGCTCCCTGCGTCTCAGCTGGCTGCTGCTCAAAAACTGGAATTGGCATAGAATATATTCCTTACACGGATCCACCAATAGTATACCGCACCAACGGCAAGTGTGCCATTATAGGCTATCGTGCCGCCCGTGTCAAGGCTTTCGGAAGAAACCGCAGGACATCGGACGCAATTACCGAGCGCTCCCCGAGTTCCCTCTCGGCGAGATCGCCCGCAAGGCCGTGGACGTAAGCGGCAACGCAGGCCGATTCGAAGGCACATTCGGGATGCTGTGCGAGTAAAGTCGTTGCGATGCCTGTCAGTACGTCGCCGCTCCCTGGCGTTGCAAGTCCCGGACACCCGGTAGTATTAATGACGGTACGACCGTCAGGGGATGCAATGACCGTACAATAACCTTTTAGCACAATGATTGCATTCCATCGGCGGGCAAACTTCTCCGCAACGGCCCTCCGTTGCGCATGGACTGCCGAGCTGCTCATTCCGGCGAGCTTGGCCATCTCACCCTCATGAGGCGTTAAAATCGTGGTTGACTTCCTGCTTAAGAGTATTGGCTGTACCTTTCCTGATATGCCGATTGCATTAAGTCCGCTCGCGTCAATGACCATCGGGACGCCAAAGTTCCGTACGACACGAAGCACGACCTTGTCCGACTGCGGATGGGTGCCGAGCCCCGGACCGATGCCAATCGCGTGAGCACGTTTACCTTCATCTTGGAGCAGCCTGAAAGAGGAGCTCGCAAGCGTTCCCTCCCTCGTTTCTGGCAGGCTCAGGTGGAATGCTTCGCCGACGAGCTTCACATACTCGGTCCGTATCGACTTCGGGTACGCGGCGGTGATGCCGCCGATACCCGTCCGGAATGCACCTTGTATAGTGAGAAGTCCGGCGCCTGGCATGCGCCGTGATCCCACAACCAAAAGCACGTGTCCGAGTTTTTTCTTGTGCACGTCCTTCGGGCGCGGCGGAAGAATTTTCTTTAAGCACTGTCTATTCAGCATAGTGCTTAGGTTTTTTTTAAAACAATGATCCTTCCCCGAGCGGATCGTAACCGCTGCGAACCTCTTCCCCGTCGAGAAAGCCATCACCGTCCGTGTCAGGCTCAGCAACGTCCGTCCCGAACGCATTTTCCCAAATTTTGTAAAGGGTATCATTGTCAGTATCCTCAATTAATGCCTCAGTGTCAATGCCGACAAGGTACCCGAAAAGCGGAATATCGAGCACGTTCGTCCCGCCGAAAAAATCCTTCCCAAATGTCGATACAGGCACAGATGATGCAGGAATCTCGATCAATACCGCCTCATTGAGATGGCTTGTCAGCAGCTCAAACGATATGTTGGTTGATTTCGAAACCGCTGATCCCTGAGCGCGGTATAAAACCGAATCCTCTTTGCCGATCCACAGCTCAATGGGGTTAAAATCAACGGCATTGGGAGCTGCCGTTGCATTCCATCCGCTAAAGGGCAACATCTCTCGTAAAGACCTTTTGGCGGTCTCAATCGCGGCGGCATGGAGTTTAACGCTGTACCGGTACATGCGCTTTCCGTCAACCGTCTCATCGGGCAGCCGTTCAACAGAGTCAAGGTATGGCTGGTTAACCAATGCATCTACCAGCGAGGCATCTATCGAATTTTCGTCGTGCTGAAACTTTGTGTCAGAACCACACGTATACCAGGTACCGTATACGGATTGCAAATCAATAAAAGGTATTGCCGGCACTTCGCTGAAACGGAAGTAATGGATGCCGTCAACAATCCGAAACTCGAGCGATGCTACGAAACTCATGCCGCCGATTTGAATTGCACTCCGCATCGAAGCAATGCCATTTCCGGTGTCACTCATGCTGCCCGCTGCCTCAATATCGGACTGGACAGCCCATGAATCTTTTTCAGGCACTGATGAAATATCGATGCTGATATTGTAGCGAGCCAGCGGCAGATTTGCCATTGTCGACTGCATCGAGTGAATTACATTCTCCGGTTTCTGCTCAATGAACGGTACCGTAACGATCCGTCCTACGTACGGGAGCTCCCTGCCCTGGTATGTGAGAAGAATGCTCGCGCCTGCGGTGGTGGTGATGAGTAATGTAAACAAGGTAATAATTATAATTTTCCACGAAGTCTTCATATACTCTGTCATAGTAATACAGCTCAATGAAAAATCCAAACGCAGACAGATGTATTTCAGCCCTGATTAAAAGCAATTTGAATTCTTGCCGGCATTCTACTTGACAGTAATACTTTTTTCTGGTACGGTAGGCGGCTAGCTCGCGTAGCACTTTAATAAACTCCGATGGTCCTTATCCTATGGTTGGGTAAGGATTTACATCGGGAAACCAAAAACTCCTCAAGGATTAGGAGGTACCACGTGAAAAACACGGTACAAGGAATTAGTACGCCCGTTGAAATCTCATTCAATGAGGCGATGGCGATTATACTCGCGCGGCGTTTCGGTACGGGCGTGCTTACAGGGATAGAACAAGCCTGCATCAATACCGATGACGGAGGCACAATCCACCGCATGAACAATGCGACCTATCTCAAGAGGTATGGCACATTGCGCATCGGCATCGGCTGCGGGGCATTCACCTGCTCTCCTGCTGCTGAAATCGCCGACCAGCTCGGGATTCGCCGGAATGCGAAAGTCGGCCTCGTGCTCCGAAAAATCGAAGAGCACGGCAAGCCGTTCTCCAATATTCCGTTCAACCTCAGCCAGTGCGTCCAGCTGCTCAATGACTACCGATGGACGCCGTGCCAGATTGAAGAGTGGCTGAATTTCTTCTTCAGCCTGTACTTCAGCGAGTCAACGACGTACTGTCCAACTAGCTCTGCCGTACCGGAAGGTATAGCCATTACATTCCCTGTATTCGATCAAGCGAAACGGCCAATCTGGAATCTGTATTCGAGGTGGCTGCAGGAGAAAAACCTTAAAGTGAATAATCCGCTCGTGCAGCAGCTGACAAAGCAGATGAGCAGGCTGGGGATCGCTGAACCGTCACGCCAGTTTGATCCTGCGGAGTGCACCGCGCTTATATGTGCGCACCGTCCGTATGATGGCACGAACCAAACTGCATACCAGTGGATCAAGCCGCTCTTCGACGCGGCGTTGCATTCGCAGGAGCAGTTTCTCGCCGCCCAAGCTATCTTTGAGAAACAACACGTGATCGCGATGCGCCCGGGAGACAACTGCCGTCCGCAGGATGTTTTCAGGATCATGGCGATTTCGCCGGGACAGAACCAGAGTGACAACAGGCGGCTCATCGCTGCCACCCGATTCCGCAACAAATGCATCAATGTTCTGATCATCGGGCGGCCGAACGGAAACATCGGAATCTTCCTGCTGCACCGCGATACGGTCTGCATAGAATTTCCGTGGATTGTCGCTGCTATCCGCCTTGAGCAGCTTATCTCGAACGGGATTGACCTGGATTCCGTACCGACCGGTTTCGCCGATCTGTCAATGCCCGAAATCGTCGAGCACTGCGGAGAGTGGTGCCAGTGCTTAAACGACGACAATATCGGATTTGCCCTGGTCAACGGGACATTCAGAAGGCCTGGCGTAATGCCGACCAACCTCCCGTTCGACATGCTCACCCAGGTAGCCACGGACATCTGTGAGTGGATGCACTCAGGCAATGGCTGGGATGCCTGGATTTCGAAACGCCGTGCCAAAACCAGCCGATAGCACGGATAATATAAGGATACGACCAGTACAACCCCTGAGGTTCTTAACCGGAACTTCAGGGGGTTTTTTATTTGCTTTTCGAACGTACACGAATCTACTATACTGAAGTCATGTGCGGGCGATACTCATTTTTCTCAAAAGACGATATCGTAGAAGAACGCTGGCAAGCGCGATTCAAGCTGCCCATCAAGCGGCACTTCAACGCTGCCCCATCCCAAGAGCTCCCGGTTATTTTGAATACCGATCCGGAAAGCATCGTACCCGGAAAATGGGGCTTAATCCCGAAGTGGATGAAAAAAAATCCAAAAGGCATTATCAATGCGCGCGTAGAAACAATAAGAGAAAAACCTTCTTTTCGAAATACTGTCAAAAGCTGGCGCTGCCTCGTGCTTGCGGACAGCTTTTTTGAGTGGAACAGAAAAACAGGATCCAAAATCCCCCACCGCATTTTACTTTCAAATGAACAACCATTCGCATTTGCTGGGATCTGGGAAACGTACCTAACGACAGCCGGGCTTGCAATACCTACGTTCTCCATAATAACCGTTCCAGCAAACGGCCTGGTCGCACAACTTCACGACCGTATGCCGGCGATACTCGAACGCCGGTACGAGCAACTTTGGATTGATTCGTCTGCGGAACCGGAAGCTGCGCTCTCGGCGCTCAAGCCGTACCCGGAAAAACAGATGAAAATGTACGAGGTTTCATCGCTCGTCAACTCCTACCGCAACGAATTGCCTGAGGTAATCAACCCACTGTAAACATTATCTTACCAGCTGGAAAGCGGTGCGCTCGAGCGCACCGCTTCCTTGTTTTGCCATTTGTCTACATCGTTAAACCGATGCGTTCCGCAACGAAATCGACGTCTTTGTCTCCCCTGCCTGACAAGTTGACGATGATACTCTGCGTCTTCGGCATACGCGGCGCACGCTTAACGACCTCGGCGATGGCGTGCGCGCTCTCGAGCGCGGGAATGATGCCTTCCAACTGAGAGAGCAGACGGAATGCCGAGAGCGCCTCCTCGTCGCTTGCGGTAACGTACTCGACACGTTTGCTATCCTTAAAGTTTGCATGCGCCGGCCCGACACCGGGGTAATCGAGCCCTGATGCGATCGAGTGGACCGGGGCCGGCTCTCCTTTGTCATTTTGTAGCAAGTAGGTAAACATGCCGTGGATGTAGCCGGGCTTGCCGAGAGTCAGCGTCGCGGCATGCTCGCCGAGCTTCGTAAGGCCCCGTCCGCTCGGTTCGACTCCAACCATCTGCACCGGGTCGTCGAGGAATTCATGGAACAAACCGATCGCATTTGAGCCGCCGCCGACGCACGCAATAAGGCAGTCTGGCAGCGTGCCGCGCTGTTTTAGAATCTGTTCGCGTGCCTCCCGGCCGACGACTGACTGGAAATCACGGATAATCATCGGGTACGGATGCGGCCCAACCACCGAGCCGATCCCAAAAAATACAGTATCCATATTCTGAATGTATGTTTGGAATGCGCTATCCACGGCATCCTTCAGGCAACGGCCTCCGGATTCCACCTTGACCACGTTCGCACCGAGCAGCTTCATGCGCACTACATTTGGGTGCTGCTTGGCGTAATCGATCGCTCCGATATGAATTTCGCAATCGATGCCGACAATTGTCGCGGCAGTTGCGAGCGCTACGCCGTGCTGGCCAGCGCCGGTTTCGGCGAGGAGTTTCTTCTTGCCCATGCGCTTTGCGAGGAGCGCTTCACCGAGCGTGTGGTTGATCTTATGCGCGCCGGTATGATTCAGATCTTCACGTTTAAGGTAGATCATTGCCCCGCCAAGCATGTTAGTCAAGTTCCTTGCAAAATACAGCGGTGACGGGCGTCCAACGTAGTTTGTAAGCAAAGAAACATACTCTTCGACGAACGATTTATCCTGCATGGCTTCTCGGTACGCACTGGCGATCCTGCCCAGCTCTTCTACAAGCGGAGGCGGCACGTCCTGCCCTCCGTACTTCCCAAAAAAACCCATTGCGTCGGGAAATTTCTTGTGTGATGTTATTGATTTCATAGCTATTGTCTATTATTGATTCTGTACCACTCACAACACGACGACACCAGCGGTGCCAACGTTCGGTACATCGATTGAAAAATAGATAGTAGCCCATAATTAAAAAACTGCCTCACCGGGCAGTACGCTTTATTCACTGTGACAGCGCAATACTACCCAGTGGAGTGGGTAGCGTCCCAGCAGTTAAATTGCGCTCTTTGAAATGACATATACATACTATACACCAAGCGCTCAATCTTGCAACTACCCTCCCCCGTACTGCAGCTCGGCCGCTCCGCTGAACTCAGCTTCCATGGTCTTGCGGAATCCTACCCGATCTGGGGCGTGCATTTTTTCTAGCTTCAAAAGCGGCCCCTGCACGATCGTCTCCTCGCCGTAACGGCTATTGATCTCATCAATCGCTCTCGACAGCTCGGGGGAAAGCCGTTCGTGCCGAAACAGGGAGAGCTGGTCGGCGCGCGGCTGCAAGCCGAAAAGCCCGAGCGCAAACATGCCCGGCTTGTCCTTTGCAACCACCGGAGCGATCTCTTTCCATACGAGCCTGAAAATCTGGTTTGTCGTCACGATCGGATGATGCACGCGCCGGCTGCCGCCGCAGCTCGGCCGCTCATCAAACTGCACGTAGTAGTAGAACCCGTGCGCCTCATACCCATGCCCGCGCAATCGCCTGCCGGTCCGCTCAGCGAGGCGCATGAGCACTGCCATGTGAAACGTGCGGTCCAAATCGCGCTTCTTGAGTACGTGGCTGTGGCCGATGGTCTTTGGCGGACGCTTCACCTCCAAGCCGCCGAGTTCAATGCCGTTGACGTTTGCCCACAGATAGTAACCCGCCTTACCCATTACAGACATTAAATTTTGCACCGGATAAACGGCAAGCTGGTCGAGCGTACGGATGCCGAGTATATTGAGCCTCGCCTCCATCGCGTCCGCGATTCCCCACGCATCCTGCAAATCACGGCCCTGCAAATACTGGAAAAGGCTCTCTCTCGTTAAAACGACGATCCCGCCTTTCGGTGCGGTATCGCTCGCGAATTTCGCAAGCCAGCGCGTCCACGTAATGCCCATGGAACACGTGAGCCACTCCCCAACCTCGTCCCGGATGCGCCGCTGGATTGTCTTCGCGATCCCGAGAGCTCTATCAAACGACTCAACAGAGCCAGTCAAATCCAAGAACGCCTCGTCAATTGAATACGCCTCAATATCCTCGGTATAATCAGCACAAATGGAAAAAATGCGCTTGGTGGTTGAACGGTACTTCGGCGGGTCAACTTCCACGAGGTTCACTTGTGGATACAGTTCCAGCGCTTCATTTACCCGGCAGCCGGTCTTAATGCCAAACGCTTTTGCCTCTCTTGACGAGGCAATAATGCATCCTCTGCGGGACATCGTGGAACATACGCCAACCGGCTTTCCTCGCAAAAACGGATTCGCCTGTTGTTCAACGGACGCGAAGTACGAATTCATGTCAAAATGAAGCATTACCCTTTGCATACTTTCCCGGTTATCGCTACCCAACTCCCAAAACTCACTGCTCATTCAACCCTCCATTTGAACCTCGCGCAAGGTCCATTGCAAATTTTCCGGATCGTAAAACAAAACATACGTATTTGCCTCGTCCGAACACGCAAAACACCAGTGGTACCTATCTCCCACCCTTTTTTGGTACACCAGATTAACGCGCTTGATATCATAACGCCGGCCTGTGGAGCGAATAAACGCCACTGGCCTGACCTGAGTGCCTGAAAAGTCCGCAAAAACGCGTACTGTCTCCTGTACTTTATCCACATACATACGATATTCAGTATACCGAATAATAACCGAAAGTGCAACTCTGTTGCACTTTCGTCCCGAGACCTGGCGAGGGACCCGTCAACTCTGTTGCACTTTCGCCCCGGCCGTGCACTTGTTTCAGGGAAGGGGCCCCAAGTCTTCTTGAAGTTTCGCCCCGGCCGTGCACTTGTTTCAGGGAAGGGGCCCCAAGTCTTCTTGAAGTTTCGCCCCAGTTTTTTATTGACAAATCAATGAAATTGGGAGTACTTTTAACTAATAATGTAAAAATTATTTATTAAAGAAAAAAATATGAATGAACAAGGCGACGAAGTAAAAGAGAACGCAGATTGGACCGCATCCAGCGAGCCTGAAACAGCATTTGAGCTGATGAATCCGCCTGAAGCACCGAAAGGCGGTTCGGTTGAATTTGACCCGCCTGAGTTTGAACAAAACAAAGTGCCGGAGGCGCCTGCAGACGGCGTTTACCGGCATGTGATTAAAGACGCAGCGGGCAAGGAAACTTACCGGCGCGAAGCAAGCGAAGGAAGCGACTGGCAGCGGACTGCGGTCTATGACGGGCAAGACAGGCTGGCTGAAGTTCGAACACAAAAACCGATGCCAGGAAAAGAAAGTGATACGAAGATAACCTACAAGTATGAGGGCGGTTTAACAATCGCCACTGGCAGTTTAAACGCGGGTCCGGGCAGAGGCCGGGAATGGGAAACCACCACGTACCAGCGAGAGGAACTCAGCAATGATCGCCAGGTTGAAATTGAGCTCAACACAATTACCAAACAGGGCGAAGACCCTAATGGACCTGCCGAAGGCACAATGACAAAAAAATTTAAGTTTTTCGAGGCAGGTAAATTCGTAAATGAAGTGGTGATCGATCCGGCTGATAATTCTTTTATTGCAACAAACAGGCGCAATGATCCGCTGCCTGGCTGGGCACTAGAATACTGTAATAGCGAAAACGTACCAACTTCCTAGGATACAAATCAAATCAGGATCCCCTCAACTCGGTAGCGAGGGGGTTTTGATTTGTGAACTCACGAGACGTTTAAAACTAGCTGCAAACCAATAAAATCCGCGGCCGCCCATTGGTTGCCACAATCTCAGCTTCATCAATAGTGGTACGTTTTCCCTTTTTGAATAGTGATAGCCCTGTAAATCTGCTCGAGCAAAATCACGCGGGCCATTTGGTGGGTAAAAGTTAGTGAGGACAGTGAAAGCTTCGCGTGCGCTCTTTTTTGCACCTCCCCGCTTAGACCGAGTGGTCCTCCGATAAAAAACGCCAAGTGCTGCCCTGCTGACGTCCAAGCTTGCAATTCCCGCGCAAATTCCTCTGAATCGTAGCGTTTGCCATGCAGATCGAGCGCAATGCCAAAACACTGCTTCGGAACAACACTGAGCAGCCTTTCACTTTCCTGCATTAGCGCATTTTTTCCCTCGCGTTTTGATCGGAAATGCGCTGCGCTAACTTCCCTAATATCAACCCGTGCGAACGGCTTGAGGCGCTTCAAGTATTCCCCAATCGCATCAGTCCAATACGCTTCCTTGATCGCGCCGACAGCAATGATGCTGATGCGCATAAGCTAAAATTTAAACTTCTTGATGATCATACGGCTTTTTGACCTGTCAAAATCAACCTCAACCGTATCACCGCGTTGCCATCCAAGATGGCGGATTAAATCTTTCGGAAGCGTAATTACGTAACTGTACTTCCCGGTCTGGAAAAGCTTTCTCGTGATTTTTGTCGGAAACATAAGCGTGATATTATATAGTTAGTCTATACTGAGCATATAATAAGTATATACTAATACAAAACGAATGTCAAGAAAAAGACTTCAAGCCAGGTGGCAAGAAGTCTTTCGCGGAATCTATGGCAAGAATGATATGAGACCCCACAGTAAACACGATACGCCAACTGTTATCATCAGTGTTTCTATGAGGAATACATATATTCTTAGTATTCCTTTCAGTCGCCTCTTCGAGAAGTGCCGTCGTTTTCTCAGAGAGAATACGAGCAGACTGCCACCGAAGAGAACCATGAATTCAATCGTCATACTCGTGGCCCTTTTCTAATTAATGATTAATTAGAAAAGCGCACATGCGCGTATGAGACTGTAAAAAGAACTATACAAGACTTTTTATAATACCTATTGTATCATAATGAGTCAAGCCCTTTATACACAGCTGAATAATCAAAAACTAGACGCCTCTTTCAGGTCTAGTTTTTGATACTTACAGCTTACATTGTTCTATCCCCGCAAACAAGTAATTGATGCTTAGACGGGTTCCTCCGGAGTTTCAGGAGTATCGGTACCTTCCGCTTCCTCCTCGGGCATTATTGGTTCATCTTCCTTCATACAAGCACCTCCTTTCGCTATTTTTTTCGATAAGAATGCAGTTTAGCCGGTTAGGCTCGGCAAACACTGCATTGTATGGCATTTCAGCTACAAACTTTCTATTGTTACCATTTCCATGGTATCTCCTTCCGCTATCCCGTGCACAACATTCATTCCTTCAATGACGTGCCCAAAAATCGTATAGAGCTTCGGGAGGTCAGGCTTGTCTTCAAGCATGATAAAAAATTGGGATCCATTTGTATCCGGACCGGCATTTGCCATCGCAACAATCCCTTTCTCATAATCCTTGGATACCGCCTCGTCTTTGAACTGATAGCCCGGCCCCCCGCTTCCGGTACCGGTCGGATCTCCGCCTTGGATCACAAATCCTGGAACTACCCGGTGGAAAATAATTCCATCGTAGTAACCTTGCCCGGCGAGATATACGAAATTGCTGACCGCGTTCGGCGCTGCCTTCGGAAAAAGCTCAAATACAATATCGCCCTTCGCGGTCGTTATGCGAATCTTTTTATTCATGATACGCTCATCGGATAGTATCCCGGGGAACTGATACTTTTTTTTACCCATCATCGTTTCCTTTCCTTGGGTAGCCACTGTTGTATTTCGCGGCTTAGCGAATTTTTTAAATCACTGCCAGCGGCAACTATGCAATACATTAATACCGCTGCCACGTAATTAAAATGATTCCAGAATAACTGCGCTGTATAGTAGATAGCAGCAATAATTGTGCCTACCAACTGCCTCCCCCGCCACCGCCAAAGCCACCTCCTGAAAAGCCACCTCCTGAAAAGCCAGACCTGCCAGAACCGGCGCTCGACGGCCTGCTCCCCATGGCAGAGTTCGTGCTCGTTGACAGTGAGTGCAGCGATGAGGCAAGGTAGGCGGCGCCAAACGCACCCGCGTGGTGACCCTCATACCACTCCGGCGGAGTGAGATACATGCCGGCGAACTGTTTTGCCCATTCGTCTTCCACGCCGAGTACCATAGCGTACGGTAAAAGCTCTTCGAATTGCTTCGGTGATTTTTCGGGGGCATTGTGGAACTTGAGGCGTTCAGTTTCGGTAACCGACAAAAACCACTTGAATCCGAGTATCTGCTTATGAATTTCCGCCCCACGGATGGTCTTCCTCGGCATTGCCTGTGAAAGAATAATCGCCACGATGCCGACGATGCCCGTACTGATTCCGGCGAGAATGTTTTGAAACGCAGCCATAATGACGAACGCAAGCGGCAAAATGAATATCGAAATGACAGCATAGCACGTCCTGACCCTATCGGGGGCAGTCGGGAAAAAGCCATCCGCAACGACAAGTTTATACATTGCTTTTTTAATTTTCGGAAGCTCAACGTAAAATTTGTTTTTAAGCTTGGAAATCTTTTTACTCGTCTCGCCGGACTTGAAAATTCCATCGAGAATTATTTTCTCATATTCCTTGAGCACGGCATCGGGCTCCTTGAGCTTGATGATTTCATAATCATCCGGCTTGCGCGCCTTTTCATCCTTGCTGATTTCCTTAAGCTTGATGTAACCCTTCACGGCCAACTGGATGATCGATGCGGATACGTCGTGCATATCAACCTTCTCATCAACTACCGTTCCGAGTTCTCCGGCAGGAATGCCTTCAGGCGATTCGTACTGGGGAACAATCGTGCTCGCCACATGCGGATCCCTGCCGCGCGTATACCACAGCGAGACGAGAACACCGATAAGGAGGAGCGGCAAAACAAACGGCCAATTGTCCTGGATAAACCGCTTTATCAACTCGTCAGCAGTCGGTTCCGCCACAACGCCTTTTGGAAAACCGACTACTGCGGTGAGCCCTTCATACGCACTCAGGCTGCCGTCTACGTCGAATCTAACGCTTCCGTCAGCAGCAGTCATCGTACAGTATTGTTGCTGCAATCCCAATGCGCCGGTAAAACAGGTATACTGAAGGTTCTGTGCAGAGACGCCTGGCACCTCTACGGCGGCACTCACAGCATTCATCGGTACTTCCCAGCCGTTCCCGGTGATATTCAAATACAGTTCGTCGTAATCTTCAAAAAAATTAATCACGCGTTCGAGCGTATAGGTAATAGCGTACGTATGCTGCCCGGTGATTAGCTTGTCCGGATCTCCGATTTTAAGGTTCACTGCGCCGAATGAACGCTCAACCGTATACGGAATTGCCGTTCCGGTCTCGTCACTCACACCGAGGATACCTACTGATATCTTATACTTTGTACCATCGCGATTGTAACTGTACGGTATTGTCCGATAGATGCCATGGCGTTCAAATGGCCCGAAATCATACGTAATTGTTTCGGTAACGGTTACAGTACCATCATGAGAGATAGCAATCAGGGAATGGAAGTCATCAATCAATTCTTGGGCTTGCGCGTCAAATCCCAATACAACCGTTCCGGCAACAAACAAGAATGCTATGGAAAAAAGCCGAAATGTTTTCATACGCTGATATTATTAAGCAAGAGTATAGTGCAACAATACCATATTTTTAAACTGACTTCAAAAGTGGATACCCGGTACAAAACAAAAAATGAGCACATAGGTACTCATCGGAGAACCTCCTTTTAATAACCCGCTGTATCCGGACTGTTAGCGGAATTTGCTGCGCAGCTTAATCCGCTCGATCTCATCGCTGCACTCACCGCAGTACACTGGCTCGTGAATTTCTTCACCACAGCCAGAGCAGTAGTTGCGGACCCTCCGTATTCCGAGGAACCGCTTCATCTGCTGAAACTGCATGTCCTGCAGGAGCTCTTTTTTTGTCTTTGTCGCCATACGAGCTCGTTACTTAATAACGCAGTGCTAGGTGGGACCCTTTCAAACATACTTCTCTCGCGAGTCTTGGCTAAACCAAGGAATCCGTCCCAAGCTGAAGGTTATGGGGAAACTTCTGACTTTCCTTGCTGCCTAACTTGAAACCAATCTCCCAAGGAAGCGATCCCACCTAACACTGCACCATTAAGTTGTCAAAAAAACCAATACACTTTTTTTACTTTTTTGCATTGGCTTTTGTGTGTGTTTTCGTTTGCCCCAGTTCTGCTGGCAAAGCATTCGATGTAACACTACTGATATTCAATTGTAATCAACTTTATCTTAATTTCTACAGCATCCTCTGTCAATGTGGATAAGTTTCTATGCGCCTGTCACCTCCTCAGTTGAAGAAAAAAAACTTCCAGCAATTGGTAATAGTAAAAATAAAATTCCAATTATCAACATTGCTAATCCAATTTTTTTTAAAAGCAATTTTTTATTCTTTAAACTTACTAAGAAGATAATTAACCCTGCGCTTCCTACAACTGCTCCAATCATTATACATATATCGGCAACACTCATATTTTTTCTTTAATTATAATAATAAGTAATGCAATTGTAATATTTTATTTAAAAGGATTAAAATTTGTTTTGCGATCGTATACGTCAATTCCTTCATCATCCTTTAACTTTTTTATAACACCATACGTAATTGGAGTAAATAGTGCTTCCATGCCAACTTTAAAAACATAGTTAGAAATTAAAACTGAAACCAATAAATCTACTGGCAGTACTCCCCAAAATGCAATGAGTACGAACAGCGCAGTATCGATCCCCTCTCCGACAACCGTCGAACCGATCGTACGTATCCATAACCATTTTCCTCTTGTGGCAATTTTCATCTTCGCTAGCGTGAAGGAATTTGAAAACTCGCCAGCGAAGTACGCGACAAGAGACGCAACTACAATACGCGGAGCCAATCCAAGCACTGCATCGTACGCATCCTGATTCATCCAGTCAGCTGCTGCCGGAAGTTTTCCGACTACAATAACGGCTGCTGACATGAGCAGTGCGCTGAAAAAGCCTGTCCAGATCACCCGGCGCGCAGCACGGTAACCGTATACCTCGGTGAGTATATCGCCGAATATGTACGCGAGAGGAAACAGCAACGTGCCGCCATCGAACGAAAACGGCCCGAAATCTACTATTTTCGTGGATACGATGTTCGAAATCAACAAAACAGCCACGAACAGACCAAGAATAATGTCGAAGTAACGGAATCTCATCGTTTTTTTGAAAATAGAACCGTGAAGCTGAAACGCACGACCGCTGTGGCAATGCGCGGCAAGCGCCACGGCTGCACGATCAGGCGGTACAGCCACTCGATGCCGGCCGAACGCATCCACTGTGGTGCGCGCTTGACTTCGCCGGCGATATAATCGAACGAGCCGCCGACACCCATCGCAACCTTGACAGTCTCGAGCTTCGATAGGTTATGGTAGATCCATTTCTCCTGCTTCACCTGCCCAAACGCAACAAAGAGAATATCCGGCTTCGCACGATTGATCATCGCAACGAGCTTATGCGCCTTCATCTGGCGATGCCACCGGCGGTATCCGCACTCAGCTCCGGCGATCACGGCTTCCGGATTGCGATTTTTTATTGCCATAGCTGCACGTTCTGGCACACCTCGCTTTGATCCAAGAAGAAAAATTGACTTTCCTTCTTGCTCCGCAAGGCGCACAATATCCCAGAGTAGGTCTACGCCGGGTATGCGGGCCTTCAGGGACTGCCCATGCCGCTTCGCAGCAAAAACAATTCCCATTCCATCGGCGACCGAAAGATCTGCGTTGTTAAGTATGTGGCGGAACTCAACGTCATGCCGCGCCGCCATGATAAATTCTGGATTCGTGGTGGTAATGTAGCGGCGTTCATTGCTGTGTAAAAAACCCGCGATCATTCCAATCGCTTCTGCGCGCGTGACGTTATCAATTTCTATCCCAAGAATGTTTAATTTCATACCCGTAGAGGAAAGGATCGAATAACCGTATAGTGCGCACGTTCCGGTTGCAGTACGCTCTCAACCACCTGTACCGAGTGTACCTTAAAGTGCTCATCGAATTCAAGTTTTTCCAGTATGCGATAATTCGCCCCGGGCTTACTGATGCGCCCGATCGTAACGTGGCCACTGAAGGGCCGGCGTTCGGGTTTGCCGATTTCCTGCTTGGCAAGCCCGGCAGCTACGCTCGACTGGAGCTGTGCCAGCTGATAACTAGCCACGCCTTTAATGCAGATTACGTGCGGAGCGTGGGCACTTGGCAATACAGTAAACCCACGAAGCCCGACAATAAACGGCGCACGGCCAGAAACCGATCTGCTCGCGATCTGCCCAACCGCACGGAGTTCTTCCGGAAAAATGCTGCCAAGAAACTGCAGCGTGATGTGCAACTTTTCCGCTGGCTCCCAGCGTACTGGCCAATTAAATTTCTGCAGTTTTTCTTGCACATTCCTGATGATTTGCTGGGTGTCCTTGGGCAGCGGAATTGCAATAAAAATTCGTTTTCCCATATTGCCAGTATACCGCATGCGTAGTTTTCATAAAGCGAGTATGGCATGCTGCTGCCGAATCGAATACATACAACCTAATGTACAAGCGAGAAACAGGAGAGTGGCCTCATGCTTGACAAACCGTAATGTTTACTGTACAATACTCTGCTCATCGCAAAAACTAATACTGAATAGATATAGAAGAAACGGAGGCAAACGTGAAGTACTTTTTCATTGCTTTCGCAGCGGGACTGCTCTGCGTATTACCGCTGCAAGCAAAAGATCTCCAGGGGATGTTGGGAGTCAACACGACTTCTCGGGGCCAAATCGCTGGTGAAGCAGGCATCTGCTACCGGCTGCCGACAACCGACCTCATGCTGACGTTCGGAATAGTGCCGTACGGAATGCATACGCGCGTTGATGCATACGGCATCAAACGCTCTGACGTAACATTCACCGTCTCATTCAGCGGAGCGGTAAGCCTGTCCAGCCAGTCACCGATCGCTGCGTTCGGCGGCCTGTACACCGAGCACGTGCTCCAATTGACAAGGTGGCTTCCTCAAGGCTCCAAGCCCGAGTGGCTTAACAATGACGCGGGGTGGTTAACAAAACGCTCACGGTACCTGCTTGAATTTGGCGGCATGCTGAATTTCAAGCATCTCGTGGTCGCGCTCACCTACCGCGCAGGGCTCGAAACGGATTACCGCGGCATGACGGCCGATCATCTCAAAGACGGCCTTAGCCTCAGGGCATACCTCAGGTATTAAGGAAACGCCATCTCTCCCTGTACGCAGAGCCCTTGTTCTGCTGCCCCTCGTTTTCCATTAACAGTCCGAATGTTGATTGAAGCGAGGGGTATTTTTTTGGAATAAAATTTGATATAATAACATTCCGATGAAACAAGCGATTCTCTACGATACGCTAGAGGATAACAAAGTCCGGTGTAACGTGTGCAACCACCACTGCACCATTTTTCCGTCTACGCGGGGGGTCTGCGGGGTGCGAGAAAACCGCAACGGAACCCTTTACCTGCTCGTATACGGCAAGGTCATTTCTGAGGCGGTCGATCCCATTGAAAAAAAACCGTTCTTCCACTTTCTGCCCGGTACGAAATCGCTTTCAATCGCAACCGTAGGGTGCAATTTCCGGTGCGCCAATTGCCAGAACTGGCAGATCTCCCAAGCATCGAAGCAATCCGGATACACTGACCTGTCCATTTCCGGAACGGAACGTACGCCGGAACAAATCATAGCTGACGCTATTGAGACCCGTTGCGACAGCATCTCATATACCTACACGGAACCGACCATCTTCCTGGAGTACGCGCTTGACTGCATGAAACTCGCCCGCGAACGCGGAATAAAAAACTGCTGGGTTTCAAATGGTTACATGTCCGGCCAGACGCTCGAGCTCATCCTTCCCTACCTCGACGCGATCAACGTCGACCTGAAGTTTTTTGACGCTACGCAGTACCAAAAAGTGTGCGGAGGCAAACTCGAACCCATTTTACAAAACCTCAAAACGCTTAAACAAAACTCCGTGTGGGTTGAGGTTACCACGCTCTCCATACCGACGCTCTCTGATACGGATGCGCTCTTTGGTGATATCGCCCGTTTTATATACACCCAGCTCGGGGCAAGCACTCCCTGGCACGTTTCCGCCTTTTCGCCCGAAATTTCATTCCGTCTCCAGCACCTCCCTGCAACCGATGTGAGGACACTCGAACGGGCGTACGAAATCGGAAAACAGGCAGGATTACAGTACGTATACATCGGCAACGTGCCGGGCCATCGCGGCGAACACACGTACTGCCCAAAATGTGGTACAATAGTTATCGAACGCAAGGGTTTCCGCACTGCGCGGCGCGATAGGGATGGAACGTGCCCGTCATGCGGCACCACAATAGATTTAACACAATAACCTATGGCAAAAAAAATAATCATCGTTACGCTCATGCTGCTCCTGGCTATGCCGCAGGCTGCATTCGCAGCTGATTTTAACTGGAACTATATCATTTCCGATAACGACCTCGAGAATGCGGATTCGATGTCCGTCACGAGAATACAGCGTTTTCTCGAACTCCGCGGTTCCGGCCTTGCTTCCTACAAGACGAGCGATACGCAGGGAAACCTCAAAACTGCTGCGCAAATCATCTATGATGCCGGCAAGTACTGGGAAATAAGCCCGCAGTACCTGCTCGTCCGGCTGCAGGTTGAGCAGAGTTTGATCGGCACTGCAAGCCCGTCCCAACGGCAGCTCGATTGGGCGACCGGATACGCAGTATGCGATTCGTGCTCGACAAGCGACCCGGCCATTCAACAATTTAAAGGTTTTTTCAACCAGGTAAACTGGGGTGCCCGCCGGGTGCGCGAGAGCTACTTGACGGACCTTGAGACCCGCGGCTACACGCTCTCGGGCTGGGGCCCGGGCATTACCCGTACAGTCGTCGACTTTAACGGAACGCGGGAGGTGACACCGGTAAACAATGCGACAGCCGCCCTCTATACATATACCCCGCACGTATACAATGCCAACTACAATGTATGGCGTTTCTGGAATGACTGGTTCACGAGACAGTACCCTGACGGATCACTGCTGCAGGTGCAGGGTGAACACGGGGTATACCTCATCCAGAACGGCAGGAAGCGCCCGATCCTCTCACGCGCAGCACTCGTATCACGGTTCGATCCCGCCAGGATTGTACTCGTATCTGAAGCGGATCTAGAGCTGTACGAAAATGGCACACCGATCCAGTTTCAAAACTACTCTCTGGTGCGCTCCGCAGAGACCGGCAGGGTTTTCCTGCTCGACGGAGACCAGAGGCGCTACATCGAATCTCCAGAGGTATTCCGCCTCATTGGCTTCAACCCGGAGGAAATAATTGTTGCTACAGAATCGGAACTCGCGCCTTACTCGTTTGGCCCAAACATCACCATGCAGAGCATCTATCCTACCGGCGTCCTGCTGCAGTCAAAAGAGACCGGCGGCATCTCATACGTGGAGAATGGCGTCCGGCAATCAATCTGGTCCCGCGAAATACTGCTGAATCGCTTTTCGACCCGCATCCCCGTTCTGGTTGAGCAAGCTTCAATAGACGTATACGAGGCTGGCGATCCGATCAAGTTCGCGGATGGCACACTCGTCACGTCGCCAGGCATGCGCGGTGTCTACGTGATTTCGAACGGCATGCGTCGCGGCATCGCTTCACAGGAGACATTTGACGCACTCGGTTTTCGGTGGGAAAATATCGTTTGGACGACAGACAAGGCGGTCTTGATCCACCCCGAGGGAGAGCCCATCTCAATTGATTAACCTAAACTTCTCAGCACTATGATTGTTTTCAGTGCTATTACGCCCCACCCGCCGATACTGATACCGGAAATCGGCAAAGAAAACGTACGTTTTGTGCAGAAAACGACGGCGAGCATGGAACGGCTCAGTGAGGACCTCTACGCTTCAAAGCCCGATACGATCGTAATCATTTCTCCGCACGGACCCATGCACGCTGACGCCTTTACGCTCAATATGTCGCCAGAATTCCGCATTACGTTTAAAGAATTCGGCGATCTGTCAACGGAAATCAAGCTTCCCGGCGACATTGGCCTCATACACCACTACAAAGAAATTCTTGAATCAAAGATGCGCGTCGTACTCATCCACAAGGAGGAGCTGGACCACGGTGCAGGGGTTCCGCTCTACTTCTTCACAAAAAGCCTTGACAGGAAAGACATAAAAATCGTACCGGTCTCATTCTCTATGCTCGACTACAATGAGCATTACGAATTCGGAAAGCAGCTGCAGGAAGATATGATCAATGACACGAAACGCATCGCGGTTATCGCTTCCGGCGATCTCTCCCACCGCCTGACTCCGGATGCTCCCGCTGGGTTCTCACACTGGGCCAAAAAATTTGATGAAACACTCGTCGGTTTGCTCAAAAAAAATGACATCAAGGGAATCCTCAACCTCGATGCTGACTTTGTCGATGAAGCGGGCGAGTGCGGGCTCCGCTCAATTATCCTCCTCCTCGGCATACTCAACAGCATGTCCTTCACAACGGATGTGTACTCATATGAAGGCCCGTTCGGGGTCGGATACATGGTCGCCAACTTAAAACTGGCACGCTAATCAGTAACATGGCCACGAATATGAAAAAAAATAATAGAAAAATTTTTTACCTCTGCGCATTCATTGGCGTAGGATTTCTATTTCTTCAGATTCCCTTCACGAACATAATCGGGTCGAGCCAGCAGTTTTCATTGTTCGACTTTTTTGCACCCACTATTGGTGCTTTTTTAACATCCCTCTGGGGTGCGCTATCAGTCGTAATCGTAAAGCTCGCCAATGCGCTCATCACCGACCAAAGCCTCGATGCGGCAACGGTTGTGCGCCTCTTCCCGCTCGCGCTCGCCGCACTTTACTTCGGCGCACGCAGATATAAAACGCTCGTCGCGATGCTCCCCCTCGCATGCATTGCGCTCTTCATGCTCCATCCTGAAGGACGCGGCGCATGGTTTTACTCGCTCTACTGGCTGATTCCTCTCGCGGCTTCTTTCGCAAAACGCAGCCTCGTTTTTAACAGCCTCGGCGCCACTTTTACCGCCCATGCGATCGGCAGCGTCACGTTCCTCTATATTTTCAACCTTCCTGCAGAGGTCTGGATCGGCCTTATCCCAATCGTATTTCTTGAACGGATGCTCTTTACCGGCGGAACGGCCCTGAGTTACATCGTGATGAATTCCCTCGCTGACCACGTCGCTGACAAGCTTTCGATTCGGACGCTCAAACGCCTCGTACAGCCAAACTACACGTTCTCGAGAAGGCTGCTTCAGAATTTATAATTTTTGTATACAGAGCCACCGGCTTTTGCGATGGCTTTTTTGTACTCCCATAACGTGATACAATAGGGACACTATGGACCCGTACGTTGAGCTCGCCACTAAGGCCGTTGCAGACTTCGTTCACACCGGCATCGAACCCGAACTGCCTCCCAATTTGCCGGGAGAAATGCTCACGCGAAAAGCGGGCATTTTCGTTTCGATTCATAAAAAATCCAACCAGGCCTTGCGTGGCTGTATCGGCACCTTCCAGCCCGCAAAGGCGATGGTTGCGCTTGAAATAGTTACGAATGCAATCGCCGCAGCTTTTGGCGATCCGCGCTTTAATCCGATCTCCGCTGACGAGCTTGACGACCTGAGCATACACGTTGACGTGCTTTCGAAGCCTGAACAGATTTTTTCCCTCATAGACCAAAATCCCACAATACACGGCCTTATAGTCAAAAACGGTGAAAACCAATCAGGCCTGCTGCTGCCGGACATCGGGATCGACAGCGCCGAGGATCAGTTCGCAATTTGCTGCAATAAGGGGGGGATGGACCAGCGCGATCCCACGCTACTCCTGTACCGGTTTACCGTGGAGCGCCATACGTAGCTATGTTCTGTGAAATCGTATTATCCCAACGATTCCCAAAAAATCTCGGAATTTTTGATTACGAGGTGCCTTTTTCGTTCGAAAAAACAATAAAGGTCGGCCAGCTCGTCACGATCCCCTTTCGCAATTCGATGCGTGAAGGCATCGTAATAAAAATAAAACAACAAGGCATCGAGGGGAAAAAAATCAAACCTCTTGCAGGCAGAGCGCAGACGAGCACTCTGCTGACGCCGGAGCAGGTGGCGCTCGCTGAATGGATTTCACGGTACTACAGTGTATCGCTCGGTACGGTCATTAAAATGATCCTGCCGTCAATGCCGAAACGGATGGCGGGGAAAAAATCCCCTGGCGCAATCCACCGAGTGAAGTATGGCATAGCCCGTGAAGCGGCTTCCCTTGCGAGGCAGGCTGCCCGTAATCTGGCGAGGGAACATATTTTTCTTCCATGTAACCCCGACGAGCATGATTCGTTCATCGGAGAAATTGCCCGCAGCGTAAAGAAGCATTTGCTCATCATCGTGCCTGGCATCCAGGATATTGGGCACATCAAATCTCTCTTCCCGCGCAATCTTCAGAAAAAAACAGCGATAATCCACAGCAAACTTAATAAAAGTGATTACTACAGGGCATACCAGTCGATCCAAGACAGCGACGCTGCCATTACGGTCGGCACAAAACTCGCGCTTTTCATGCCGTATAAAAAGTTAGGACATATCATTATTGACCAGGAGGACGACCAAAACCATAAGCAAGCAGACCAGAATCCGCGATACGATTCCCGGACAGCGGCAGAACAGCTCGCCCGACTGCACGGGGCACAGCTCATGCGAATATCGCCGGCACCGACCGTCGTTTCGTTCTCGCGCGGTGTACGCAAAACTGCAAACATTCTTACAACGGGAAATCCGCCAAAAACGAAACTGCAACTCATTGACATGCGAGAAGAGCACAAGAAGAGAAACTACTCGCTTTTTTCGGACCTGTTGCAGTCCGAGGTAGATGCAGCTCTCAGAGCAAAAAAGCAGGTGCTCCTTTTTTTAAATAAACGCGGCAGTTCTTCTGCGGTGCTGTGCAATGACTGCGGCTCTTCACTATCGTGCAGTACCTGCAGCCTTCCGCTCATTTACCACGAGAAAGAAAATGCACTGTACTGCCACCGATGCAATAAAAAAAGCATGATGCCCCCGTGCTGCCCTCGGTGTAGCGGCGCAGGCTTTACATTTACCGGAACTGGCACTCAGAAAGTCGAACGGGAAGTTAGGAAAAGGTGGCCAAGCGCTTCTTCCGCCAGATTTGATGCAGATACTGAGCTCAATACGGTATTGCATGGCAAGGATATCATTATCGGCACCATACGAATCCTCAATCACCTCGACTGGCAATCGGTTGGTTTGACTGGCGTCATTTCGGCCGATACCTTCCTGCACCTCCCGGATTTCAGATCGAGCGAACGCACCTTTCAGCTTTTACGGAAACTGCAGTATTTGAATCAATCGTCGCTAGTCGTGCAGACATATTCCCCTGACAATGCGGCTCTCAGACATTTCTTAACCGGCGAGCATACACCCTTTTATCAGCATGAACTCCGGGAACGTGAAGCGGCAAACTATCCGCCGTATGGAAGCCTTCTGAAGCTCATATACTCAAGCCGCGATAAGGAACAGTGCCTGAGGGAGGCACAGCGTCTTTACCGGATGCTCAAGTTTTCCAAACTCGACGTCATGCTCCTGACCCCGTTGCGCCCGTTCCAGCAGAACAGGTGGCGCATGTATGTTATCGTAAAGTTTAAATCCGAAGAGGATCAGCCCATCCTGGCAATGGCTGCCGATCACGTGCCTCACGACTGGATCATCGACCGTGACCCTGAAACGTTATTATAAAAAACCGGGGCAGATCCAGAGATCTGCCCCTGATAAGCGATGCACCGTTCGGTCCGTAAACAGGCTGTCACCAGCCTCCTATTAAAACCGTCTGAATCGTCATGCTGCCGATCAGCGCATCTTCAGTCCACGCCTTGCACCGGCAGTGTTCCGAGATGATCGGATCATGGCCGATCGGGCTCAGATTAACGCCGCACTTACGGTGAGTGAAGGTCAATTGAGCCATGCTCGCGGTTAGGCTCGGGAATTCACTGCGATAGCCGCAGGAACACCTGAACGTATACCGGTCTGACTCCCAGGTGACGTTCAACGGCTGATGGCACTGCGGGCACTGTGCGGTCACTGTTGCGTCCGTGTTCATGGAAACCTCCTTAAGGTACGCTGTTTTTGGTTTGTTTGTGATTTTTTAAAAAAACTGGCGCTATATCCGCCAGTCCCTTTCGTGTACGCTCAATTGCTGTGCAATTCAATGGTACGCGAAGAGAACCGGCGCGGTAAGACCGAGAAAAAGGAACAGTACGTTCATTGTTTTAGTATTCATCGCAGGAAAAATTTGTGCCGGAAATCCGCAAGCGCAAATGTATCGAAAAAAATGTTATATAAAAAATCTCCCTGCTCGGGAGACTGGCGTGTCGCTACTCTATACGTACGTTCTAACGCTCGACCAATACGCCAGCACTCCCCGCGTGCGCAAGGAGAAAGAGGTTAAACAATTGTATTGAGCAGACGTTTTTCATGGCGTATTGATTGGAAGTATATACCATAGAAAAAAACAGTCAAATAGTTATCCACAAAAATGAGGTGGCCGGAGAAACCCACAAAAGGTCTCCCCGGCCTGCTCTGGTGCCCATTCCGCCTCTATAGGCAGGTTAGCACACTGGCCACGTGGGAAACGGCGGCGGCGGCGTTCCGGATGCACCGCGCAGGTGATCATCACAACAGAGTTTGTTGAGTGCTTCATAGGAGCTCTGAGCGCCGGCTGCTGAGGTTTCCTCAACTGCTGCCGTTTCCTTCTTTTCATCTGATTCTGGCATAGATTCACCCCTTGGCAACAAAATGTTCTGTATTCGCGGTTTCTTCATTACCCGATGGCTATGAGCTGAAAAAGAGCTATATAAAAAACTGATCCTTTCAGAAGATCAGCCTTTCGTTTATCTAAACTCGTTTGCTAAGACTTCACGAAAACGCCTGATCTCCTAAGATCAGTAAGAATAACGAGATTAATGAGAATGGTGGTGCGGTGCGTTTTCATTGGAAGGAAGTATAGGGTAGTTATAAAAAAGTGTCAAATTATTGAATTGATACAAACTATAAATAATTCTTTTTTTCAGATCCCCGTTCGAGCATCTGGTCCAGTATTTCTGCTTCCCCCGGGTTGAATACTGTTACTGCAATCGTAGGAAGCTGGACGAACAATACCCGTTTCCCCTGCTGCGCCAGCAGACCGAGCGCAGCTGCACGGTGGTGCCCTTCAATGAGAACAATTCGCTTGTCCGGTACATACACCCCAATGAATTCCGTAGGCTCTGGAAAATGCTCCTTGAGTGCTTGCACCTTGCCGTTGCGCGCGAGCGGTGCGCGTTCAACGAGTGTAGCGAACGTATGGCGGTTACGCTCCGTCTCTGGAAAAAACTTTTGCCATGACCGGCTTGGTCCAATCCTGAATTGCGGCACAGTTTTTACCGGATCAGGTATGGCATAGCGCACCCAGGTGCGTTCCTGCGCGCCGAAATTGGCAACCCAATGAGACCGCCACTCTTCCCACGAGTCCCAACCCTTGTCACGGGCGACCTGCTGCCAGTCACTCCGCACGCCTTCACGCGATTTCCACCGCTCGAATACGTCTTGCCAGGTCATTTGCGCTTCGTACTGTAAACCTTCGACATCCATAGTAACATGGTAGCACAACACGCACGACTTGAAAAAAAGCTAACCTTGGCGTATACTCAATCCCGCTACCGATACGACTATGCCGCTTCTGACAATCATTACACAGCCACATCATACGCTGCGGACTCGATCACTCGAGGTTCCCGTACAAGAAATTGGCAAGCTCCACGACTTCATCAGCCAGTTTGAGAAAACGATGCTCGAACGGGACGGTATTGGGCTTGCCGCAAACCAAGTTAATAAGCTGATACGAATCATCGCGATCAGCACGAAAGACGGCCCGATGAGCGTTATTAACCCCCGCCTTCTCCGCAAATCATTCAAGAAAGAAGACGGTGAAGAAGGTTGCCTCTCGATTCCGGGCGTTTATGGCATTGTACGCAGGCACCAGAGTCTAACCGTAGTCGGATACGACAAAGAAGGAAGCCGCATTTCAATAAAAGCACGCGGTTTGCTCGCCCGGGTATTCCAGCACGAAGTGGACCACCTCGACGGCATACTGTTCACGGACCGTGCAAAAAGCATTACGAAAGGTAACGTACCCGATGAACCGAAAACTCTATAAAGCAGTTTTTTTTGGAACGCCCGAATTCGCCGTGCCAGCGCTCGAGGCGCTCTTGTCCATGCCGCATATCAGTGTCACTGCCGTCATTACCCAGCCTGACAAGCCGGTGGGTAAAAAACAAGTTGTAACTCCCCCTCCGGTCAAGGTATTCGCAAAGAAAAACGATATCCCCGTATTCCAGCCCCCGCGTCTTGATACGGCGGCGTTTATGGCAGCATTTTCCGGCTTCGGAGCCGATATCGCAGTTCTCGTGGCGTATGGCAAGATTATTCCCCCAGGCTTTCTCAGCATCCCGCCACACGGGTGGATCAACGTGCATGCTTCGCTCCTGCCAAAATACCGCGGCGCATCGCCGATTCAGGCTGCGCTGCTCGCGGGCGACACCACAACCGGCGTCACGCTCATGCAGATCGACGCTGGCCTCGATACCGGCCCCATCATTGCCGAAAAAAAGATTCCAATTCCCCGTGGCATCGCCTGCGACGAGCTCCATAACACGCTCGCAGCACTCGGCACCAGCATACTGAAAGAATCGCTGCTCCCCTTTCTCGAAGGCAAACTCAAACCCCAGCAACAGCCCCTAAACAGCCCAACGCCGCTGACGAAAACTATAAAAAAACAGGCCGGCAAAATCGACTGGATGCTGCCTGCCGAACAGATAGAACGCCAGATACGTGCCTACACACCATGGCCGGGAGCGTATTGCTCATGGGGAGAAAGGCGCCTGCACATTCTGGATGCGCAAGCCGTGGGACTGCCGACGCGGCTTAAGCCCGGCCAAGTCGTGCAGCACGGTAACGGCGCCATCGTAGGATGCGGCAGTGGTGGCATCAAACTGTACACGCTACAATTGTCGGGAAAACGGAAACACCGTATCGATGCATTCTTACGGGGCAGCGGTTCGCTCATCGGCGCTACGCTAACGTAACGGGATTATGATTATAACGATTTGTGGCAGCATGAGCTTTGCGAAACAAATGCTTGCCGCACAAAAGCAGCTCACGCAAGCCGGCCATACGTGCCGCATGCCGCTCCAAACCAAAGACTATGCCGCTGGAAAAATAATACACGGCAGTGAAGACTCCCTGAATAAAATCAAGCATGACGTCATCAGGGATCACTACGGACTCATCAGTCAATCAGACGCAATTCTCGTACTGAATTATGACAAGAACGGCGTCGCAAATTACATCGGCGGCAATACATTTCTTGAAATCGGTTTTGCACACGTGCTCGGAAAAAAAATATTCCTGCTGCAGCCGGTTCCTGCCAGCGAACTTTACCGTGCAGAAATAGAAGCGATGCAGCCCGACGTGATCGGCGGTGACCTGTCAAAAGTCAACTAAGCTCTCGCCCCGAAGAGTGCCGTTCCAATACGCACCATGGTAGCCCCCTCTGCCATGGCTACTCTGTATGACCCGCTCATGCCCATTGAGAGGTGCTTCCAATCGAGTTGGCTTCCGAACCGATTACCGATTGCCTTAAAAAGCGTACACATCTCTTTATAGAACGGCCTCAACGCTTCGGCGTTGACTACCTTCGGCCCCATGGTCATGAGCCCCTGCAAGCGGACGTGCGGGAACTTCATAATATCGTTAACGAGCCGCTCAACGTCACCAGGCAGCACACCCGACTTCTGCTGCTCACGCCCGCTGTTTACCTCGATGAGAATGGGCATGACCCTGCCAATACTTTCACACGCAGAATCAATTTGGCGCGCGAGTAGGCATGAATCAACCGTTTGCACCATATCAAAAAGCTCTACTGCCCGGCGGACCTTGTTCTTCTGCAGGTGCCCAATCATATGCCACGAGATCCGGTCACCGATGCGGCTGATTTTTTGCTCCGCTTCCTGGACGTAGTTCTCGCCCGCGATCCGGACACCTGCTGCGATGATTTCCTCCACTGAACGCCCCTTGGTAGCCGCAACAAGCGTTACTCCCGGCGGCAAGGTGTTCTTCAATGAATCGTATGGTAGTATCGCCATATGCGTACTACTTTTTCCTCACCTTCTCAGTAACGTGGAATCCGAGGTATTTTCCGAGCATGAGCCGTGTCTGCGCTTCAACCGCGGGAAATGAGCCGAAAAGTATAAGCGTAACAGGGACAAGCGCCCATTGCAGGACCATGATGGCAAGCTTCCAAGCCCTATAGTTCCGGGGGCGTTCAGGCAGGAGCGTAGTGCTTAGTATCGCCTGAATGATAAGGCCAACCATCGCCGCGGTCATAATGCCCTGGAGCAATTCGGGCGTTGTCTGAGAGGTGATTGAGGTGAATCCACGATAGTTCGCAACCCACATCGGAAGGTACCCGAGCACGAAAATAAGGATCGGCGCCGTTGCCCACGAATATACGCCCTCAACCTGGTTAAAGGTATAGCGAAACTTTTTAAAGAAAGGTATTTTCTTATTCCTGAAAAAATTCCAGGCCATGTACGGAAAATTCTCAACGCCGTACGCCCAGCGACGCTGCTGGACATACTGTGCCTTGACGGTTTTCCAGAATGACTTGCCAACCACAACATCCATCGATACCGGCAGGTGCAGCGGAACGACTTCATAATCGCCGTCATATTCCATGATGCACTGGAGGCAGATTCTCGAATCCTCTGTCACAATATCGCTCTGCCAGAAATCCACATCAACGAGCGCCTTAAAGCTCATGCTGTGCGAAGAAAACGTAAACATCCGGTCTGGCCTCGACTGCTCGGTCAGAAGCCAGAATGTCGTGCTGTATGAAATGACGCGCGTCAGAGCCGGCGACTCCCACACGTTATTGTTGAACAGCGCCATCGGTTGGTAGCTTGCTCTCGTCGGATTCGGATGCCGTGCGTAGGTATATGTCAAATAGGTGAAGTACTGCGGATGGACGCAGGTATCGGAATCAAACGAGGATACAATGACGTTTTCGTACGGCCAGCCCTGCGCGTCAATATACTCTTTCGCCCGGTGGCCTGCCCAGTTGATATTAGCCCCCTTTCCCGGCACCTCGCCATGCGTTCCGCTCGGATGGAGCGTTACGATTAATTTTTGGAAACGGTGCCCATATTCTCTCTCCAGCCTGGATGCAATCATCCTGAAATTTGCTTCATCGCGGTCCTCGCCGGCGAGAATGACGACAAATTTATTGAGGGGGTACCGGTTATTCACGAGCGCCTCGAATGAACTCCGTAGAACTTCAATCGGTTCCTTATAGGTGGGTATAAACACGGCGTGGTAATATTTTTCCCAGCTGGGAATCCGCTGCACTTCATTGAACCAATCAACTTTAACGGTCCTGCGGTACCGGACGTAAGAGATAACCATGAAAACGAGCATGTAAACAATCCGGATGAGCCAAAAAAGGTCAAAAACAATTATAAAGTAGATTGCCCAAATTGGCTGTATAAATGAAAATACCACCGCTAATAAGAAGGTCGTCCAAACGAAAAAACCCGGTAGGATTTCGAGGAGGCGGTACTTGCGGTAATCTGTTAAAAGCGTTGCCATATGCTGCGGTATGAAAAAAACGGCTAAGCTCCCCTAACCGCTTTTCTCAATAAGATAATTGAATTATTCGACAATAATCTTGCCGCGCTTAACGGGATTGAGGTAGTCGTGGTACCCCCACTCGCCTGCCTCGGTAAAGCTGAATGAAAAGCTCTCATCTTTGTTAAGATCATTCGATTCGAGTTCCGGCAGGTTGGTTCCTGTCGGGTGAGGATCGGAAGCGACGCGGCGGACATACTCGTCTTTATTCACCCAGGTTACCTTCTCGCCGACCTCAACGGTCAAAACAGCAGGGGTAAAGCTGCCATTGACAATCCATACCGTATTCTCAGGCGGATGGATAATCTCAACCGTGTTGGTCGTCTGTGTCGAAGTACCGGAATTTTTATTTGTCGAATCTTCCTTCAGAAAGTACCATCCGAGTAATCCAACAACCACAACCACGATAACGACGACCAGGGTAATGGTGACATTTTTTGACATAAGCGTATTACCTCCCCTTTGGGTAAATAAGGATCAAATTATTAAGAAAAATGCTATTTAACCGTTTCTATGGAAATGCTCATCCGTAAATTCGGTACCGTACCGTGCCTGGACAGCAGACCATGCTTTGCACCAATCTTTTTAATGACCGATGCTGCATTTTTTGTGGCTAAGGTAAGCGCTTTTTTGATATCTCCACGGCTACGAATATATCCTGCTAAAAAACCTGACCCAAAGGCATCTCCCGCACCTGTAGTATCCACAGCGTTTACTGGAGTTATTATAACACGGTACATTGTATGATTCAAAATAGCATATGATCCTCTGCTCCCGTCCGTAATAACTACGATACCCGGAGTCATTCTATCGAGACTCTTGAGGAGCGGCATCATATCATCTGGCGGCAAGCCCGCCACTATGGAAGCTTCCTCCCGATTAAGAAATACAATATCGGCTGTCCGAAAAATAGAATTCACTATCCCCCTGGATTTACGAATTTCCAGTTTTCCGGGATTGATAGCCACATGGATGCCGTTGCGCCGGGCATACGTAACGATCTTCCTAAAAAGGGTCGTATTGCCGGCGAGCGAAGTAACATACAGCCAGGAAGTTCGCCGAAGTACCGGAAGAAATATATCACTCGACCGAAATGCATGCGAAGCGCCGCGGTATACGAGTATCGTACGCTCCCCTCCTGTGCCGAGAAAGATGACTGAGTGCGCCGTGCGCTTCTCCCTGTCAATGACGGAGTGGTCGCCGATACGCGAATGCCGCAAGAAACTCTGGACCTCTTTGCCCGCCCCGTCAGCGCCGATTCGCGTAATACAGCCGACGCGCAGGCCTTGCCGGCGGAACGTATATGCTGAATTGGTCGCACCGCCGCCGACCTCAAAGAGGATATCATCGAGCTCAATTTTCGTGCCGAACGCGAAGCACTGCGACTCGCCAGTAATCACCCGCGGGTCGCGTACAATCCTGAAACGCTTGCTGAGCACGTATACATCCTGAAACGCCGAACCTACCGTAATGACATCGTACAGTTTCTTCATAGAAAAATTACTTGGGTACCTTTTCCCAATCTTCCAGGTATTTTTTTATCCCCCGATCAGTCATATCATGGCGGTACATTTGCACGAGCACTTTAAAAGGGATAGCCGCGCAAGCTGCCTCCGCCAGTGCAGCAGCTTCAACGTGCTCACTATGGCGCAGGGATGCAGCAATAACTTCGGTCGGAGCTCTATAGGCGTTAAAAATGTGCACCGTATCTTTGATGACATCCATGCCGTTCTTGCGCGCATCATCAAGCCGCCCGACAAATATGCTGACGTATGTTGCCCCTGCCCTGGCTGCAAGCAGCGCCTGCACTGCCGTGAATACGAGTGATACGTTTGTCTTGATGCCGCGCCCACCCAGCTGCTGGATTGCCATCATCCCCTCATCCGTCATGGGCACCGTCACCACAACATTCTTGGCGAGCTTAGCGATTTCCTTCCCCTCCGCAACAAGTTCGTCTGCCGTTTGCGATACCGCTTCGATAAAAACAGGGCGGTCTTTAACAACCCTCAGGATATCATGGATCACCTCTCCGAGCTTACGGTCAGTCTGGCTGAGGAGCGTTGGATTCGTGGTGACTCCGTCAATAATGCCGCGCTCTTCTGCCCACTCGATTTCTTTGAGAATGGCCGTATCTATAAAAAATTTCATAGTATGGTGGACTAATTGTACGCTGACGGCTGGTACCCGATATCCACGATTGAGCAGCCGATCATGATATTCAATCCGAGCTCCTTCGCCCAATCAAGGAGCTCATCGTTTTCTGAGCCAGGATTGAACCAAACTTCCCCGGGATTTTTTTGTGCGATGCCATCGAGCAGCTGCATTCCAATAGCTGGAGGGACATAGACGCTGACACGGTCAAGCTTTCCGGGCACCTCGGTAACATCGTGGTATACAGCCTCCCCCTCAATGACTTCCTCGCCCGTATTGACGGGGTACACAACCCAGCCAGCATCTTTATATGCACGGACTGCCTTATTACTGAACTTGCCTCTATTCCGCGAGGCGCCAATGATTGCGATTGTTTTTTTATTCACGGCTCGTTATGTGAATATATGCTTATAGTATACCACAACCCCGCATGCTTGCTAATATCCTCGCAGCGCTTTCGTTACCTCAATCGTGCATGCTATACTCGCACCCGCAGTAGCGCTGCCGGTAAAAATTATTACTCCGGCTGATCTCCATGGCTTTTTTAAAACCGTCTCGTTTTTTAAAATCCGCCTCGAGGTAACGAATCCCGTACTGCACCTCGAGCTCCCTGCCAATGCTGTTCAGCCGCTGCGCATCCTTATGAGGACTGATGGATAAGTCCGTTCCAAATACCCCAAAACCATTCTCTCGCGCGTATACGGCAGTTTTTTCAAGCCGCATCTGGTAGCAGATCGTGCAGCGCTCCCCGCGTTCAGGATCTTCCTCGTGCCCTCGCGTGAGCAAGAGCCAGCTATCGTGGTCAGGTTGCGCCTCAATGAAAGGAATCCCGCTCTTCCGGCAGTATTCAACTGTTTCAGAAAAGCGTTTGTGATATTCATCAGGCGGGTAGATATTTGGATTGTAATAAAATGCGCTAACCTTAAAAACCCGCGATAGTGTTTCAAGCACGTACGCAGCACACGTTGCACAACAAACGTGGAGCAGCAGCTTGCTTTTCATTGCGTAGGAGCGGATTGGCCTGGAAACTGCTTTTTTGGTTTTGGTTTTACGATATAGCGATAGATATCCCTGATATGTATCACGATATGGTCAAGAGCCGCGAGCAGGAGCAGGAAGCCTACGAGAGCATGCCAGTATCCGGTGGAACGGCTGAAGATAACCTTCTGTTCGCCGGCGAGCTGTAGCAACCCCGACATGAGCATCAGAAGTATGAAGATAAACAGCGTCATGCTGACGCAGCGCATGCTGAATGTGCGATTTAAAATCGGGTGCCGTTGCAGGCCGAATTTCGTATAAAAAATCATGGCAAGCGGAATGAAAAAAACCACGAACCAAACGACGAAAATGGGGAGGATAAACGGATAGCGATTAAGCATAGTGGCGTATGGTTACTTTTTCTTTTGCCTATTGAATGGCGGTAAAAGCACCGTTACCTGCGTACCGGTACCTTCAATACTATCGACAAATATCTCACCATGCATGAGCTGGATGATCTCACGGGTGATCCACAATCCGAGCCCTGTACCGACGATTTTATCCGTCTGCTCATTCCGCACCCGGTAAAATTTCTCGAAGAGGTGCTCGCGGTCTTTGGCTGACATTCCGATGCCGGTATCAGATACCTTCAGCTTGACCGTATCTTCCCTGCCTTTAACGAGCTCCGCTGAAACCGTGACCGATCCCTGCTGGGTATATTTAATCGAGTTACTCAACAAATTTACGAGAACCTGCTTCATTCTGCTCTCATCAACGCTCACGTTAGGCAAGCCTGGCGCGACCATGATCCTGAGCTCGAGCCCTTTTTCCGCTGCTTGCTGCTCAAATGATCGTTTTGAACTGTCGATGATTGCACCGATTCCGTACGAACCGAGCTTCAACTCAATTCTGCCCTGTTGGATTCGTGACACTTCGAGCAAATCTTCTACGAGATCGTGAAGGCGTTCGCTTTCTTCAAGCACCATCTTGAGCTTGCCATTCGCTTCTGCCGGCAAATTGCCGAATGAGCCATCGAGTATCATTTGCAAATACCCGCGAATGCCGGTTATCGGCGCCCGCAGCTCATGCGAAGCCATAGAGATAAATTCATCCTTCATCTTGTCAACCTCCTTGAGTTTGCGGAATAGCGCGGCATACTGAAAGAGCTTGGTATTGTTCAGAAGCAAAAGGATGATGATGACGAGTGAAATGATCAGTATCGTAATTGATTGGTTGACATTTCGCTGGGTCAGGTCATCCATGACGCCCGACGAGAGCTTGATGGAAACGATCGCGACCTTCTCGCCCGACCCATCCGTCACGGGATTCACCACGACCCAAAAATGGTCCTCGCTCCGCTCCCCCTGGTCTTCGGTCGAAAGCGCGCTCGAATCAGTATCATAGGCGATGGGTTGCCCGCCTGCCCATGCGAGGCGGTTATAGTGGTACTTCGAAATCTCACCGATTCGCTCCGTATCCATGCTCGCGATAATTTTAAAATCGCTGCCATGAGGAACAAGAATGTCAAGGCTGTGGACTTCCTCGCTCATCGCGACAGTCCTCCTCACGATAGACTGGAGCGCTTCCGTATTGTCTAAATTTTCAAGTACGTCGACGCTCACAATGCTGTTTGCGAGGGAGGCTTTGCGCTGCAGTTCAATGTCAATGGCGCGGCCAGTACTATTGATAAACACGACTGTATTGACGACGAGAGCTGCCGGTATAAGCACGATAAGGACAACTCCGTATATAAATTGGAAGTTATTCCTAATAAATGTAAAACTGTTTTTGGTATGTTCCATTATGCGACTGTATGCCGTCGTTTACCGATGATATAGAATCCGAGCAGGAAGATGAGCACGGCGCCAACGATAGCGAGCGCTACGATAAGGTAGCTGCTGATTAATGACTCACTCTCAGTCTCCACATTAACATCCCCTCGGAGGTAATCTTCTTCGGTCACCGCCTGTGCCCTCCGCACGAAAAACTTCAGCGCATTGCTCTTTTCAACCACCTTGCCGGTATCATCGGTAATAGTAACATAAACCTCGTGCTCACCGTCAGGCATATTCTGGGTGAGGGTGTATGTGAAGTTGCCAAACTCATCAGTCCGTGTTTCCACCACGAGTGGCGTCGAGTAGATGTACAGAGTTACCATTGCATTCGGCGGCCCGGTACCCCGGAAAACGAGCTGATTCCGGCCGATAATCGGGGTAAAGTTATCGACCGTGCTGACCTTGAGCTTTTCGGGTGCAGCAATACCGTGCGTTGTCGGCTGTTCAAATTTTATCGATGCAATTTGCTTCCGATAATTCCCCTCTTCATCGGGGGTGATGGATTCGAGCGTTCCGAGCAGCTCTTCTGCTTGCTCCGGCGTTAGATCGGGAATGTTTGGATCGTAACCAAGCTGCACTTCGATCGTATCGCACACGCCGTCGCCATCTGCATCATTGCATGCATCCGCACGTGGTTCAAGTTGAGCTTCAGGCAGGGCGGCGGGTACTGCTGCACCCTGATCGTCTTCCGGGTGCATAATCGCAATTGTAACGCTCTCTTCGCTCCGGAAGTATCGCCGTTCGCCGTCGATGGTAGCATAGCCGCGCGCGTAAACCTTATACCACCCGTTCGGTACGTCTATCGTATCCCAGTTGAGCGCCCAGGACAGCGGATTGGTCGGGAACGGTTCCGCCTCGCCGATAAAACGTTGCACATTATTCTCACGTTCGAAGTGGAATCCAAGCCTGTCAACGCTGCCCTCTTCAACGCGGGCTTCGAGCGGAATATACCTCGTCGTATACTGTTGCTGGTCTTCCGGGGCGACCATGACAATCTTCGGCTCGACAAACGCAGGTGCATCGCACGCACTCTGCGTCGCCGGGCGTGATGATATGCTGAGGCAGTCCGGATCGTTCGGATCCGCGTACGCAGCGCATATGCGGGTTCCGGCGTCGCATTCAATCCACTCCGTGCATTCCCAATCAAGCGCGCATGAAGCCGCAGGCAGCTCAGTATCACTGCTCGCGCACGCGTTCTGCGTCGCCGGCATTGATGCCGTGCTTAAACAGTCCGGATCGTTCGGATCCTCATACGATCGGCAAATCGCACTCCCGTCACTGCACGTGACTGAATCCCTGCAAACCCAATCCAGCTCGCATGCTGGTAAGGCTGGTACGTCATTCGAGCATGCTGCTGTCAGCGGCGGAAGCGCTGCATCCCGCTGGATTCCACAATGATTCGTATCTGTATACTCAACGCAGGTCTGTACGCTATAGACGCAGCTGCCCCATCCGCTGCATTCCCAGAGTGGCACGCAGCAGGTCTGCTGTGTTGCGGGCATAGTCGTTGTCGAAAGGCAGTCAGGCTCATTGGGATCCGTACAGGTGCGGGTCTGTGCGCCATTCGTGCACTGATCCCAATCAGTGCACTGCCACGGAAGCGGGCAGGTCCCATATTCAGAATCAGCAACGGTAAAACTAGAACGAGCTCTGCCCGACAGTTGGATGCCGCTGAGCGTCACGACATCCATGCGCAATTCATACTGCGCTGCCGGAAGCATAGAAGTATCAAATTCGGCAGTCCAATACACCGGCTGTTGCCCAGAAGAAGGAGTGGCACTGACGGAATAATTCTGCGAAGGCATGCTGGAATTTGAAATCTGGAATACAACGCCAGACGCCTCACCGGATGTGTTCCCTTGGAGCTGTACTGTTCCTGACACCTCAGCATTATTTTGGGGATGGAGAATAACGTAGTCGTTGGAGAAAACGAATGGAGCATGCTCTGTGAACGGAAAAATCGGCTCACCGCCCGACGAGCTCACCAGATTGAGCTCCGATCCCCGATAATCATATGCGTGAATGAAAATTCGGTAATTACCGTTGACAAAATCCATTGTGTCAGCAAGGACGTGCCATAGCCACTCCGGATCAGCCGAAGAATCTACAATGTACATGAACCCCTGCGAATCAGCATCCGGTGACTGGCCGACGACTTCGAGCCCGACCTTCTGTATTATCCCGCTGTTCGATCCGGAAAAGTATACGTCAAAATTGACCTGCCCGTTAAGTTGCGACCCCGCTGCAGGTTGCTGTAGAAATACGATAAGCTCTGTCTGGGCACTGGCGGACTGAACGCCGCCGGGACCGGTCGCACAGTACCCGATAAAAATCACTCCAGCGCTTATCAGTACGCTGAGCAGTAAATCAGCTACAATGCTATTCTTGTTTGCCGCCCCCCTCATTGATGGGTATCATGCAATGTATAATACTGATATTGTAACATAAAATGCCGCAAAAATCAATATAAACCATACTATCTGGGTGAGTACCAGCGATTTGCTGCACGTTTATACAGCAGAGTGAGCGGATGCCGTTCACACGGATGTTTCCGCGCAGGACAAACGTTTCTGCCGTACTCGATTATGCGGTACGTAAATCCGAACCACTCGCGCCGAGGGAGCAGCCGCATTAAATCTCTCTCTATCACAACGGGATTCGTGCTATCCGTTAAATCAAAACGGATTGCGAACCGTCGTACGTGCGTGTCAATGGCAATCCCCTCGACAATTCCGTATGCATTTCCGAGAATGACATTCGCTGATTTTCTTCCTACTCCGGGCAGTGCGATCATCTGCTCCATCGTTTTTGGGAGCTTGCCATGATAGTGCCGCTGTACCACCGTTGCCGCGGCAAGGATGTTTTTTGCTTTGGTCCGGTACAATCCGATCTCCTTAATGTCGCGGCTGAACGAACGCGAATCAACACGGACGTAATCTTCGAGCGTGCGGTATTTTTTAAAAAGCTTTTGCGTCACCTCGTTTACTTTCTTATCGGTCGTCTGTGCGGATAAGACAACCGATACGAGCAGTTGCCAGTGATCACCAAAATGTAGCGCCATGCCCGCTTTAGGGTACAGCCTCTTTAAAACGCGCACCATTGCACGTGCACGCTCCCGACGATAGTGGTTTTTTTGGCTCATCGTACTGCGGATCATCTATGCCCTCCGCCATTAGCCCGGCGAATGTAAAAACACAGCGCGGGCACAATGCGGCACGCTGCGCTGATAACATTTCTTATGAGAACCATTGAAATTGACATTGATGCTGCCGGAGTAGGAATCGAACCTACATGCCAGGCTTCAAAGGCCTGTGTCCTACCATTAGACGATCCGGCATCGGATGAATACAGCAGCTACTCATACGGACGCCCTTATGGTAGAGGTAACCGAAAAGAGTGTCAACTATACCCTCAAGTAACGCCCTATGGCGATGCTGGAGCTCAGAATGCTCAGCACGATTGCACATCCAAGCTGCCAGCTAATGATTTGCCACAGATGCGTGCTGACGTAGCTGATGAGGTCAAAATCATACCCCTCAAAAAAGATATCTACCTGGGGAGCGACGACGTTTAAAAGCGGATACAGTATAACGAGGGTGATAATAACGGCAAACACGGCATACAAAAGGCTTTCAACGAGAAACGGGGCCCGTACAAACCAGTTTGTGCCGCCGACGAGTTTCATAATGCCAATCTCCTCACGGTGCGTGTAGATATTGATCCGGATGGTATTAAAGATGATGAGTATCGCAATAACGACAAAAATGCTGCTGATAATGATGCCAACCCGTTCTATGCGGTTTGCGTAAGTTGTCAGCTTATCGATCACCTTCTCATTATCATCGTAGCTCATGTCCTGCACGAGCTCGCTGTAAGTATCGCTCTCGAGCAGTGACAATATTGATGGGTAATCCTCGATATCGTTCGCCTGCACGACCAGCGTGACGCCGAGCGGATTCGATTCGAGCTGACTGAGCGACTCGAGAATAATCGGATCACCGGCATGGTTCTGCTTAAAGAGCTCGAGCGCCTCGTCCTCAGAAATATACGTTACTGCCTTCACCTGCGAAAGTTCTTCAAGCCGATAACGCAAACTGAGGATATCTTCCTCAGAAGCATCGGGGTCGAGGTAAACGGAAACATCAATTTTATCCTTAACGGAATTGATAGCCTGGTCTGCGACAATGCTGATGCCATACACGAGCGTTACCGAAAAAAGCGTCAGTACGAGGATAATTATCGTGACGATCGAGAGCCATATGTTCCGGAAGAAACCCTGGAGTGCAAACTTGAATGTACGGTAAAAAAATACGAACATAGCCTAGAGGATATACTTACCGCTCGCCTGATCGGAAACTATCGTACCGTGTTCAATCGTTACGACACGCTTCCGCAGCGAGTTTACAATCTCGCGGTTGTGCGTAACGAGGACAACCGTAGTTCCAAATTCGTTAATCTTCTTAAGCAGGGAAATAATTTCCTGTGAATTGATCGAGTCGAGGTTGCCGGTCGGCTCGTCCGCGACGAGTATCTTCGGCCGGTGCACGAGCGCCCTCGCGATCACCGTGCGCTGCTGCTCACCTCCGGAGAGCTGCGTCGGAAAACGGCGCACCTTCTTCTCGAGCCCGACAATTTTAAGCACCTGGGGTACGACCTCGTGCATGCGCTTCTGGCTGATGCCTGCGATTTCAAGCCCAAACGCCGCATTCTCAAAAACAGTTTTCTTCGGCAGCAGCTTGAAATCCTGGAATACGACGCCGATCTGCCGCCGCAGTATCGGAATTTCACGCGGCTTGATGGCGGTTATGTCCCAATCGCCGATAATTACCCTACCCTTGGTCGGGCGCTCTTCTGCGATGATAAGGCGGATGAGCGTCGTTTTACCGGTCCCCGACTGCCCGACGATTGAAACAAACTCACCCGGCTTGATATGCAGGTTGACGTTCTTAAGGGCGTACGTATCCCCCCCGTATACTTTTGAAACGTTTTTAAATCGAATCATGCTCTGGCGCCTCCTATTCGTATTTTAGCGCATCTATGGGATCTAGTCGAGCTGCGCGGATTGCAGGCGCTACGCCGAAAAAAATTCCGATGAGCGTCGTGAAAGAAAACGCAAGCAGCACCGATTGAACTGTTATTTTGGCTGTGAGGCCCCACTGGGCATCCATGATCGATCCGCCAACGTACGCCAAACCGATTCCGATCGCTCCTCCCAAAAAGGTGAGAAATACCGCTTCCACGAGAAACTGGACGAGGATATCCGCTCCAGACGCGCCGATAGCCTTACGGAGGCCAATCTCTTTTGTCCGCTCGGTGACTGAGACGAGCATGATGTTCATCACGCCGATGCCGCCGACGAGCAGTGAAATTGCCGCAATGCCGCCCAGCATGGTCGTCAGCACGCTTAAAATTTGGTCGAACATGCTCAAAATTTCTTCCTGATTCGTTATAGTAAAATCCTCGACCCCGTCGTGGCTCTCGAGCAGCGCCAGCCGAATATTATCCTGCACCGTACTAACATAATCCGGTTCAGTAACGGTCACTACGATTTGCGTAATGCTCAGCTCGCCTGTCAACTCTTGCGCGGCAGTTATCGGCAGAAAAATCATATTTGTCATAGTCGGGTCTTCCATGATACTGTTCGTTTCTTTCACCTCTTGCGCACCCACAACCTCAAATGCTTCTTTGCCGATGTAAATAGTCCTGCCGATAACGTTTTCGGCCGATTCTTGAGGAAACAGCTGAGCGACAGCGCCGTACTGCAATGAAACTACGCGGGCTGCACTGTCATACTCCTCTTCGGTAAACATCCTTCCGTACGATTTTCCAGAAGAAATTTCAGATCCCTCGAACGCGGCTTTCAGCTGCTGGGTACTGCCGATAGCCATGACCTGCTGCTGGGCTTGCGCCATTAAATCGGCAAGATCGGAAGAAGTATCGGGAACTTCAGCGGAGCCTGCCTGAGCTGATGGCGCCACGGGAGCGGTGAGAGCGACCGGGAGCGGCACGATTGCCATCGGAATTACGTATTCAATATTTTCGACCGTCTCAATCGTTTCAACGTCTTCAGTTGAAAACGAACCGCCGGCCATCATTGAAGCGCCTGACATCCCGCCGGAACCGGGCAGTATCATGATAATGTTTGACCCGAGACCCTCAACCTGGCTGGTCACCTCGCTCTTGACTCCTTCCCCGATGCCGATCAAGAGTACGATAGAAAAAACGCCGATGATCACCCCGAGCATCGTCAAGAAAGAGCGTATCTTTTTGCTCCAAATGGCCTTGACGGCGAGCTTAATATTTTCAAAAAATTTATACATAGCTTACGTTTGGATCATGCCGTCGTTTATCCGCACCACCCTGTCAGCATACTCGGCAATCGAGGCATCGTGCGTTACCAGAATAATCGTCGTACCGCTCTTATGCAGAGCTACGAGGATGTCCATAACCTGCTTTCCGCTCTTCGTGTCGAGGTTTCCGGTCGGCTCGTCTGCGAGAAGGACGGTCGGCTCATTGACAAGTGCACGTGCTATCGCGACCCGCTGCTGCTCTCCACCCGAGAGCATGTTCGGACGGTGCCGTACGCGGCTTTCGAGCCCGACTTCTTTAAGCATCTTCTTTGCCTTTTCTCTCCGTGCTTTGGGGCGGATCCCCTTGTACACAAGCGGTAATTCAACATTCGTTACTGCCTGGGTGCGCGGCAGCAGGTTAAAATTTTGGAAAATAAAACCGATCTTATTGCGGCGTATCTTAACGAGCTCCCTCGAGGATTTCTGCCCGACTTCTTCTTCCTCAAGCTTGTAGATACCCGAAGTCGGCCGGTCCAGACAACCAATGATATTCATGAGGGTTGATTTTCCAGATCCAGAAACACCCATAATCGCAACAAATTCCCCTTTCTCCACCTTCATATTGATGCCGTGGAGTGCACGAAATTCGTTTGCCTCACCCTGGCCGTACGTTTTATTCAGATCGATGATTTCAATCAGTGGCATTTGTTTATATTTTTTCCAGTGCAAAGTTCATCAGATCGTTCGTTTCGCTGTTGCGCTGGGTTTTGCTGCCAGCACCGAGAACAACGGTAATCGCATGGTTTGTGCTGCTGCGGTCTGCCCGCGCCTTGAGCATGAAACAGTATCCCGCCTCATCGAGGTACCCCGTCTTCATGCCGGCGATATACAATTCGCTTCCCTGGAATTCCTCGGCAGTATTATTAATCGTATGGGGCTTCTCGGAATTGATCGTCGTAAAGCTGTATGACCATGTGGTCGTACCCTGCAGTACGCGGAAATCGGACAGGACGCGCTTCGCCATCTGAGCGACTTCGTATACCGTCGAAACGTTTTGCGGATCGAGCCCGCTTACGTCTACAAAATGCGTATGTTCGAGTCCCCATGCTGCCGCTTTCTCGTTCATCTTCTGCACGAATGCTTCCCTCGAGAGGCCGGTTGAACGGGCGAGCATGTTCGCGGCATTATTCGCAGAGCCGACGAGCATCGTATAGTACACGTCCTTGACCGTCATGGTTTCGCCGGGGCTCACGTACAGCTTGGAACCGATCGCGCTATCCCCCGCTTCATACGCAATGACCTTGTCAAACGGCGTCCCGGTATCCAGAAAAATCGCAGCAGTCATAAGCTTGGTGATGCTCGCGATCGGGAGGACGGTATCGTAATTCTTCGAATAGATAATTTCGCCGGTTTCCTCGCTTATTGCAATGACGGCGGTTGAAGCTGGATGCGGCTCAGAAACGGTTGCAGCCGGCTCTGCCGCAATCGTATCAATGCCGAGCACCTGTACCTCCTTCTCGAGCGGCCACGCCTGTACCCTGGCAAGGCCCTTCCAGCTTTCTTCGATCTGTTGAAAGGCCGGCAGGGTAAGGTCGATAACGCGATTCGCATCGAATGGTCCGGTTGAAATCACCTCAACGTCAACGGATTTATTGTTATCGACGTTACGGACCCTGAGCATCGTCCCAATCGGGTAGTTATTGCTCGCAGCTCCGTACGTTACGCGGCTCGAACGGAACCAGCTCGCTTTGCCCTCAAGCTCGGATGGATCCTCAAAAACGGCAATGCGGGAAAATGGGAGATGCGAATAAGCCCTGACATACCGATTCTCATAATCAACCGAAGACGGAAGCTCGCGCCACTGGCGCAACGGCTCTACCCAAAAATAAATCTTCTTGCGGAAATACGTATCCGAATCAAATTTTATTGCAAGAACGAACGGCTTAGTCAAAACCAGCGGTTCTTTGTTTGCCTGGTCTTCCCGCAGGATATCATAAATATAATAATCACTGACTAGCGCCAGCCCGTCCGGAGTCGGCAAATAACTGCCGCTAAACTCCTTCATCTCGAGATCAATCCGCTCATTAACCAAGTCCGGCACGATGGCGAGCCGGAAATCACCCCAGGCAGCGCCATCCGCTTTTTGAAATTCAGCCGTATACCCCCGGCGGATTGCTTCGTCAGTAAAATTCAGCCAGAGCCGGCCTTCCGTTTCAGCGTCAGCAGGATACGCCAAGAGTACACCGGTGAACACGGCGATTGACAAAAGCAGTATTTTGGAATATCGTACCATAGTAGATTTATCATCTTTCATCCCCGAGCCCCGCTTTGCGGGGCGAGGAAAGGAGAAATGGCGCGGAAGGTGGAGTTAACCCCGCACTGCGGGGGAAGCGGAACCTGAAGCGCCATGTAGACGTGCGGGTATAGTATAGCGGTAGTACGCGACCTTCCCAAGGTTGAAGTACGGGTTCGACTCCCGTTACCCGCTTCTCGCGCCACCTTAGCTCAGCTGGTAGAGCAATGCTTTCGTAAAGCAGAGGTCCCCGGTTCGATCCCGGGAGGTGGCTCCGGAAATCCTCTCAAGAGAGCAATACTATAAAAGAGTATGCTTTTTAGGTACTGCCGTACAGATAAAAAGCTTATTCTCCGGCAGTACTGCCCGACAGGTCTTCAACGGGAAGCTGGGCTTGAGCTGCGAAATCAACGAGTTCGTTTGAATCGCACGTCTCGGAACTTCCGAGAACAAGGCCGCACTCATTGTTCCACACGAGCCCTGATTCAAAAATCCGGACTTTTCTGTCTGCCAGTTCGCTCTCCATCCATTCATCAACCTGCACAACCGGTATCAGGATATGAGCTGCCCGCCGCTGCTCGCCTTCTTCCTCATTCTCGGTCACTTCGAGGAGCTTAATGATATGGTACCCGTACTGTGTCGTCACGACATCGGAAACTTCACCAACTTCGAGAGCGAAGGCTGCATCCTCAAACTGCTGCACCATCACGCCGCGTCCGAAAAAGCCAAGATCACCGCCGTTTGCCGCGGTGGAATCTGCGCTGTACTGCTGTGCTAAATCTGCAAAAGAAGTCTCGCTGTTCTCGCCTTCTTCACCCGCTCGTACGAGCTGCAGAACCTCATCAGCGAGAGCGCGTTTCTCGGCATTGATCTCTGCATTGGATGCTATATAGGTTTGAAGCTTGACGCGCTCCATGTACGGTAAAATTATTTTTTGTTTGAACTGATCAGACGACCAATCATACAGTTCCTTGAGCGTCGACTCGAGCTCAGCTACCGTCCCGGCTTCCTGGACGACCGCGTTGTACTGCTGGTCGATCTCCTCATCGGTGACGTTCAGAGAAAACTGCCGGGCCGCATCGCTGATAAAGTGCTCCTGGATTAGCCGCGAGAGCACGCTCTTCTCAATGTACGAATCGCTCGGACGCTGGGCCGTCGTAGTCCCCTGGGCTGCTTGGGAGTTATAGAAAAAGTCGAGCGTATCCAAATCCGCCTGGTACGTATCGTACCGGATCATGTTGCCGTCCACGAGTGCCGCCGGAAATGGGATGATGCTGACCGTCTTATCAATGAAGCTATTCGTCCATCCATACTTGTAGATGCCGATGCCGACTACGGCGAGAAAGGCAACGGCGATCACGACTACTGTAATCAATAGACCCCACACGAGTTTCGTACCGATCCCTGACTTTTTCTTTTTTTTCTGCCCGTCAACAGGCAGCGTGCCCGGCAATCCAGCCGGCGCTTTGTGATCCTTTTCGTCTTGCACGCTCGTGCCAAAATGGCCCGTATTACTCGCCCCGTTTTCTTTTTTTTCTTCTTTTTCCTCTTTTTTTTCATGTACCATAAATTCGTATCAGTTACTTTTCGTATAGTATCTAGTACGCGAAGTTAAACATTAACTTTCACGTTCTGTTTTAAAAAAATAATACCACCAGCGCTGAGGATTAGTCTCATCGGCGGTACCCGCGAGCGTAGCCGTCTGAACCGCAATTGCCTCATCCTCGCCACCCTGAGTCTCTGCACCGAGCACTGCAACCACTGATTCGCCGGGTTTTTGCAAACCGAGCTTCAAGCGGGCTTGTTCTTCCTTATACGAATCTTCGCCAAAGTACTCTACGAGTTCGGAGAGCTCAAGATTTTGCTGCTTGAGTTCGGCTGTCCTTTCTTCCAGTTTTTTAATTTCACCCTCAACCTGGTACTTCCGTACGATTTCTTTTGCCAAAGCAGTGCCGAGAATCGCAAGTAAAACGATTTCAGCTACGATGACAACCCGCGACCGGAGCAGCCGTTTGAAGTATGGTTCTTTTTGTTGCACAACACTGCGGCTAAAAATAAAGAGTGCATTCACGATAACACAATTGCCTCAGACTGTCAATTACAATGAATCACATTAAAAACTAGCGCGTAAGCGGGGCCCTCATATGAAGCCCAGACTTTTGTTTTGAACGACTATTTTCGGACCGCGTTTTTTCTGCTCTGCGCTGCTATAAGCGCCGCACACAGTACCGCCCCTATGATAAGAGCGGCCCACGCCGCAACAGAAAATCCTACAATGCCGCCCTGAGCCCCGGAATCTCCCGCTTCAATGCTTTTTAATACGGTGAAATCAACGATATCGCTCGCTGCAATTATCGTGCCCGATGCGTCAGTTACTGCCAATTGCACCGTATGGGCACCCGGCTCAAGAGGTCCATCGAGGGCATAGATCCACAACCCATTAGCCCCGCTCCGCGTCGTCGCCATGATTGGCGAATTACTCGCAATGGTGAGGATAATTATTGAGTTTGGAGTAGCGGTGCCGGTCAAGGTAATTTTTTCATGTTCCGAGAATATAAGCGAACTCTGGCCATGCTCCACGGCGACGTTTTCGTTGTCTTGTCTAAAAGCGATCCTCGTACCGATGACATCATCCGTTGTCCGCGGATCTTCGCTCTGTACGATCTGAGCATTGTGCTGCAGCCAGGACGTCAGCCGATCGATCGGCGTTGCGTGGTCGAGGTGGAACTGCAGCTCTGTACAGCGGGGGTGCCTGCCCCATGCGCCGAAGTACGCATCGTACACCTGCCCGAGGTACGCATCCGTTTCGCTGCCGAGCGTCACTCCGCTCCCGATGCGTATGCTCGCTTCACCCGCTTCGGTTGAAGAAAAAACACAGCCGTACTTCTCGGTGATAGTCTCTTCTTGGAGCCAGCGGAGCAATCGGTCTATCGGCGTTGCGTGGTCGAGGTGGAACTGCAGCTCTGTACAGCGGGGGTGCCTGCCCCATGCGCCGAAGTACGCATCGTACACCTGCCCGAGGTACGCATCCGTTTCGCTGCCGACCGCAAATAGATTCGGCACTTCGATCGTGTTGTTGCCGCGTGCGCCCGTTGAAACTACGCATCCGTAGGCTTCCGTAAGAACCGAACCGACAGCAGCCTGCTCGTCTGTAGGCATAAAAGTTGGCCCCTCGTATGCAATCAGATCGATAAACGGCCGTATCGGATCATTGAAATGAAGCCCCTGATAAACGAAAACTGGCCCTGCTTGCGCTCCGTTCGTTGTCCGTACTTTGATCTCACTGTCAGTCCACGAGATTATATCCATTACCGGACAGTCGCGTCGTACTACCGCATCGCACCCAACGGTGACAGCGCGATCGACGGGCGATGTACCGCTGCCCAGGTTTGTACCGGACAGGACAAGTACCGTGCCTTCCGGGCCGCCCTGCGGACTGATGCTTGAGATAGCCGGCTCGCCAGTAGTCGTAAAAGTACGCTCATCGGAAAAATCGCTTTGATCCTCTTCAATCGGATACATTATAGAATCCCATTCTTTAATGGCAGCGGTAACGGTATAGTAATATGCCGTGTTGGAATGTAAATTTCGTATCGTAACTATGTGCTCCGTATCGCCGCCGATGCCGCCGTTCGACGTCACGACATTCGGTAAGGTGCCGGAATCCGAACCATACTGCACCTGGACGTACCCCCGCTTGCTCATTTCGATCCGGATGAGAGCCGACTCATGGCCGGCATCAAGTAACTCAATATTTTCTATGTGCATTCCTCGCTTTGGTATAGAAACGCTCACCTCACCCGATTCCGCCGTATGGCCGAACGTATCAGTCACCGTACCCCTGAAATAGTACGTCTGCTCATACGCCAATCCCTCGACGATGAAGCTGTGATCAGATGACTCCCCGGTCAGCTCGACGCTATCCGCATACTGGCCAGCAGCGGTGCCGTACTCAAGCAGTGCCGTCGTATTCTCATTGGTGTGCAGCTGGACGCCGAGCGTTACGGTATCAGCTTGGAGACGATAGTACGGATCGTAGATAGTGACAACAGGCGAGTCAGCATCCTGGGCAGCAACCGAATGGGCGTGCATGGCAAATCCTCCGAGCAACACACAGCACGCTACTGGAATAATGACCTTCAGTGCTCGTTTCATACCTTTAATGACTTAATGGTGATACTCACAGTATAGTCCGTGCCTGCGACCGAGGCAAATGTTTACGGCAAAAAACCAAAAACAAAAAAGCCGCTTGCGCCCAATAAATGCAGCTAGGCTTTTTTCGATTCCCTCGCCGCGCAAACCTGCTCGCCATATTTCATGGTGCTGACGCGCTACTCGGCTGCAGGTCCGCCGTCCTCATGGGATGCACGGAAATACTTCAGGTACATCTCGAATGTTGTCACGAGCAGTATCATGATGACCGGGCCGTAAATAAATCCGAGTACCCCGAAAACCTGCAGCCCGCCGATAACGCCGAGGATAATGAGCGCAGGGTGCAGTTCAGCTTTCTTTGACACGAGGCGCGGCCTGAGAAAATTATCGATATTCCCCACGATGAGGACGCTCCCGAGAATGAGCACAATCCCCTGCCAGATGCCGCCCGTCAAGAGCGTCACGATTGCAATCGGAATCATCACGAAGCCGTAACCTACCATCGGAATCACGCTCAGAAAAATCATAAGCAGCGTCCAAAAGAGGACATACGGAACCCCGGTAATGGCGAGCAGGAGGCCGGCAACGATTCCCTGCACAACAGCGATGAGAAACGTGCCCCTTACCATTGATTTCGACATTTCAATGACCCGGGTGACATACACAGTATCGATGCGGTCCTCGAGCGGACTGACCCTTGCGACGAACTCGAGCAGCTTACCGTGAAGAGGAAAAAGCGAGTATGTCAGAATGATAAAAATGATAATCCAGGTGACAGCATTAAATGCACCCGAACCGATGTCTGGCAATCGTTCTAAAAAGAAGGTTCCGATCGCCTTTGCCCCCCGCTCGACAAATCCTCGTATGCCATCCCCGCTCAACTGATAGTCGATGCCCGGAATGATTGAAACCGCCCGATTCCCATAGTCTGCTATTGTCCCATAATTAATTTTCATGTCACTTGATCCGATATCGCTCCTGAACTGCAGGATCTGGTTCGCGGTCAGGCCGCCAATCAGAACGATAGGGATGAGAACGGCAAAAACAATAATCACGACCGATACGCTCGATGCGATCTTTGTGCGCCCTTTAAAACACCTTACAAAATAAGAATAGACGGGCTTGAAAAACAGCACGGCGAGAAATGCAAGTACGATGGCGGAAAAGTAAGGTTTGAGTACCAAGAAAGAGAGGTATGCTACGATGGCAAGGAGAAGATAAAAAAAGGGTTGCTTTCGGAAAACGTTCATGCATTAAATATCCATCACGGCTCTAATCTTCAAAAATATCTACATTAAAAATCTTAAACAGCAGCCAGACCGGGAGCAGTATGAGTTTTAAAAATATTTCCATACGCGTTTCAATAAGCTGGTTTTATCCCCCCAGTTCTACCTTCAGTCTAGCAAAAAAAGTACGTTTGTCAAGACAGCACCATGGTACATAGGGCGTCAAAACAAGGTGTGATTTTGATCAATTGGTTTCGAGTGAGCGCTGTACATCCGGGCAAATATGATACACGTTTACATTAAATGAAAAAGACCAGCGGGGGTGGGCTGGTCTTTTCGCTGTCACTGATATTTAGTTGTCCTGCCCATCCTGGTAATCACAGACGCCGTCACCGTTTGAGTCGGTGCGTGAGCCGCGCATGCCGAATCCCTTACCGTGCATGCCGCAGTCGCCTGATTCTTCGCAAGCCGCTTGTCGCTCCTCCATGTTCTGGAGGCGCTCCTGCTTCTCCGTTTCGGTGATCGTCCCGTCATCTACCATCTGCTGGAGCTGTTGGGTCATGCGCTCCTGCATCTGGGCGTGCATGCGCTCCTGGAGTTCGGCATGGGTTACGCCCTGCTCATCCAAGAGCTCAGCGAACGAACTGCCTTCGAGCTGTGTCTCGAGCTCCTCGGTTGTCATGCCGAGGATATCTGCCTTGCTCTCAAGCATCTGCTCCCGACCGAACCCACCGGGCAAACCGACGCCGTTGCCAGAACTCGCGACTGCAACGGCACCGCCCACGAGGGTAAATGCGGTTACGCCTATAATTGTACCAAGAACGTACCTATTCACAATGTAATGTTCCTTTCATGGTTACGTATAGCCGACCTTTCACACAGTACTACGTAGGCGAGAAAAAAAACTTTCATTCACTCCCGAAGCCGTTTGGCCCGCGCTGCGGCATGGCTGCCTGCAGTTCATCAAAACGTACTTCTTCAGCTGCCGTATAAACGTCATCGCTGCACAGCGACTGCATCTCCTGCATAACCACCTGCATCTGAGAAAAATCAAAGCCGCTGCCAGATGGGACCTCACTGCCTGCGGGAAGCTGCCCGCGGTTTTCAAAATCCCCAGGTTGATCGCCTGTACGCGGCATCTGCTGGCTTTCAGCCCGTTCGCAAAAGCTGGCCAAATCATCAGGCATGCCCATAGAACCCGCAGCCCTGCCGTCTCCATCGTCAGCGACCTGGCTGAACTCCTCGAGGCTTTCCCGCATCTCCGATTGCGAAATCGCATCTGACTCAACGAGCCGCTGCAAGCTGCTGACCAACTCTTCGCGCACCTCTGCCTTCATCTGCTCTTCACTGAGCACACCATCATCAACCTGCTGTTTGAGGTCTTGTGCAAGCGCCTGCATCTCGTCCGCGATCTCTTCGGGAAAGACGTTTTCACGGGCGAGGATTTCTGCAAAGGTATGGTCCCCGCGGAAAAAAATAAATACCGCACAACCTGCAAACATTACGATAACCGCAGCGACAGTTGCCAGTACAATGCCGGTGGTGCTTTTGAAAAAAGCCATAGAACCGGATACTGCTTACTCGCTCCGAATTGCCTCAACGGGAGATACGCGCGAAGCCCTCGTTGCCGGAATAATTGAAACGACGAGTGCAATCACGAGCAGCAGCAACGAGTAGACGCCGAACATGGCCCAGTCGATATGGGTAAAAACGCCAGCGCTCGTTGCCTGCACCACGGTAAAGGTTTCCTCTACCGTATTCTCAATAAAGCCGTCAAACCAGAGCTGTACGGGTTTTGCAAGTAGAAAAACCAATCCAACTCCGATGAGTCCGCCAATAACGTATCCGATGAGCGTATAGAGCACTGCCTGGGACATGAAGAGCTGCTTAATGTCCTTTTTCTTCGCGCCGATAGCGCGGAATACCCCGATCTCTTTCGTACTCTCGGACACGAATTTTCCCATGGTAAGGATAATGATGACCGCCGAGAGAACAACGAATGAAATCGTCACGATGGTCGTTGCGCTATTCATCGTGCCCTGCAGCTCCGAAAAAACTTCCTGGTCATTAAGGTCCTGATACGCATACCCGGCGTCATTCAGATCCTCAACGACCTGTGAACGATACAGCGGATCCGAAATCCGAACGACAAGCGTATCGGACGAGTGGGATGACTGTTCAAAAACCGCTGGATCCGTATATTCACCGACTACATCGCTGGTACCGCCGAACATGCGCTGCTGGAATGCATCAGCATCGCCCTCTTCCCGTTCTGTCTCAATAATCAAGCCGGGAATCGTATAGCCAGCGGATGTTTCCTCGTCGCCATTTGCGGCACTCTGGCCACCGACCATGCCTTGTGCCATTCCGGGGCCTACCCGGAAGCTCCCGATTCCTCCAAAGCCGCTTGATGTAAGATCGAGCCCGTCATACGTCATGCCGAAAAAAGTCGAATTGAGGTCACTCGCATCTATTTCGGTACTAGTCCGCGCATTGAGCTGATTCTGAACGTACTGCTCCATCAATTCGTATGTGAATGTTTCCGGAATGTACGTGGAGAAATCCGTTTCACCTTCGAGAACGCCGACTACCTTGAATGTGTAAGTGAGAGGTTGAGTAATCAGGTCGTAGTCCCAGTACGCCGAAATCGCTTCCCGCCGCGCATCTTCCTCTTCCTGGATTGCTGCATCAGTCAGTTTGCGGAAAAGGATCCCGGTGCCGGTAAATTCGGTTTCATACGTTTGAATATCGTCCAAACCGCCGAACGAGATGGTAATCTCCCTGCCAAGCAGATCGTCCCGATCGTACTGTAGAGCTTCAGTTTTAAAGGGCATTTGATTTTCCATCGTTTCACGATCTTCCGGATCACTCCCGGGGCCGCGCTGTACAGCCATATCAATCGTAATTTCCTCCTGCCCGTTCCAATCCTCATACGTCCGCATCAGTGACCGCGCATTGACGATGATCGGAATCGGCTCACCTTCCGTGTAGGTAAAAGGCTGGTCGGTATATTGGGCTGATAAATCTTCATTCAAAGCACGGACATTATTAAAAAACACCTCGGATCCCTCAAGCAGGTCACCTGATGTTATCCGGCTGATCGGTACCGGTACGGTCAATCCCACTGCTTCCACATTTTCAATGGAAGAAATAACGCTGACATCATTTTCCGTATACTCCGTATCACCGCCGAACATCATGCGGATCCGTTGTTCGCCGTCGCCGCCGCCTGTAAACTGTTCAGTTGTCAGTTCAATAAGCCGGCTCGATTCAGCTGCGGTGCCGAATATCGTCTGTTCCGAGGCGTCCAAGATATTTTGCGCCTGGCTCGATACGACGATCCCGATCATCATTAAAAACGTGATCGGAATAATCAAAAACATCGACTTTCCCTTATAGGTTCTGAGCTTTTTAAAATTGATTTTATTGATGTAGTTGAGTTTCATAGTGCTTATTTTAGCGTACCCTTATCCAAGTGCAGAACGTGCTCATACCGGTGCGCCATGCTCTCGTCGTGGGTAATCATGAGAACGCTGACACCTTTCCGCTTCGCAATCTCATCAAAGAGCTCAAGTACGTTCTCGGCATTCGCTTTGTCCAGATTGCCGGTGGGCTCATCAGCCATGATGATTTTCGGGTTATTCGCAAGCGCCCGGGCGATCGCGACCCGCTGCATTTCACCGCCGGACATTTTTTTCGGCGTATGGTCAATGCGATGCTCCATGTGCACCTGCCGTAAGAGCTTCTCAGCGCGCGCAAACGCCTCCTGCTGAACCGTGCCCGCCAGCAGGAGCGGCAGTGCAACATTTTCTTTGGCAGTGAGGTAATCCTGCAAATGGAAAAACTGGAACACAAAGCCGATGGTCTTGTTCCTGAATTCCGACAGCTCATTGTCGCTCATGGCATTGAGCTGCTGGCCGTTGACGCTGATCGTCCCCGATGTCGGATAGTCCAGCCCGCCCAAGAGTTGCAGCAGCGTCGTCTTGCCGGAACCAGACGTACCGATAATAACCATGCTGTCGTTTTCCGGCAGCGCCAGTGTCACCTCGTTGAGCGCCAGCACGTCGGAATCGCCGTCCTGGTACTTCCTCGTGAGCTTGTCTGCTTCAATAATGTTTGACATTCCACTCAAATGATAAAAATTATGCTCTCCTTACTCCCGTAGTACGCGGTTATTCCGCATTTTATTTCACTGGCGCGCTACTCATTGAACCATTGCCGGTGCTGCCCACCGCCTGAGGGCGGAGCGAATCCGTTAATCTTCCCCTTCATAACGCCGGGGCCGATATGGTACGGCATGACAAGCTCAGCTTCAAACTGATTGGCATCGAGCTGTTCTCCGACCATCCGCACCTGCACGCCCTCCTCGATCTTAAAAAACGCGGGTGGCGGTACGTAATTATCGGACGGAATGACAATCCAGTAAGCGCCATTAAAGTCGACAAGCTCAAACAGTTCATCGCCCCCGAAGAGTTCGGTGATTTCCCCGGCAAGCAAGCCGGTATCAGCTTTGAGCCACAACCGGTCCCGATCCTGGATAAAATCGCGGAATACCGGCACCCCCTCTGCGAACGTATGGATTCGCGGGGCCACACCGAATGCGTAAAATACACTCCCGAATACGACGCTCACGAGCACGCTTCCGGCGATAAACCAGTACGCCTGGTGCCGGTATGCACCGCGGGCATGCCGTGCGTTGTAGTACGCGAGTCCGATGAAGAGAATGAGCAGTATGATCCAGACGTACGGCAGCGTACTAAACGCGTACTGAACCGGCGACCTATCGAGAAACCGAACGACATCCCAATCGTTGTTGACGAGCCGGAAGAGCATGACGCTGAATGAGAGGCTTCCGATAATCGCCGAGAGTACAGTAACAGCAACTACCAGCCCCTGCTTCAGCAGGAACTGCCACCGCGGTTTCGGCGTTATCCGCTTTTCCTTGATTGTATCCAGTATCTTATTGGTAATGGTATTCATAGTTTTATTCCCTCCTCGTCAATGAGCGCTCTCATGCGCTTTTTTGCCCTGTTGAGGAGCGTCGCGACGGTACCGACCGGCTTTTTTATAATATCGGAAATTTCTCCATATTCTTTCTGCTCAAGGTACCGCAGTACGAGCACCTCCTTATACTTCACGTCAATTTTCTTGAGCAGCTTGCCCAGAACCTCTCCGGTAATCACGTCGTTCACCGAACCGAAGATGTCAGCCTGATCGCTCACCATCGCAAGCAATTTTTCCCCCTCCTCACCGTCGATAACGTCCGCACGGGCAGCCGTTTTGCGGTAGTGGCTGATGACCTTGTTGTGTGCGATGCGGTAAATCCATGACGAAAACTTCAATGTCTGGTCAAAGTCATTGAGGTTGCGGTACGCGGCAAGAAAAACCTCCTGGAGTAAATCTTGGATATCCTCGACGCTGGCATTGGATATGCGGTATATATACCGCGCGAGCTTGCTTTCGTACCGCCGCATTAAACAACCGTACCAATCGGCATTTTCTAGTGACAGCGAGACGAGCTCCTCATCCGTCTTCCCCTGGCAGGCACCGGATTCATTCATACGGGCAAAACAACCTTATATTACTACTACGCGCCGAGCTGGCACTTGCTTTCATATCAGATTCGCAAGATCGCCGACGGTGCGAAAAATCATGTCCGGCTGCGCCGCCCTCAGCTGCGCTTCGGGTTTGTACCCCCACGTGACGACTCCCGCCAACATACCGGCCTTCCTCCCGGCTTCAACCTCATGGGTCGTGTCACCGATAAACATGGTGCGTGATTTTTGGAACCGATTCCGTGCAACGATTTCCTCGATCACGGCGACCTTATCGTGGATATTATAGTTGACCTCCGAAAAAACCCCGGCCAAACCAAACCGCTCAATTTCCGGAAAGATAGTTTCCCTGATATCTCCGCTGATGACGATCATGTGCTTCCCGCTCTGACGCAGCTTTCTTAGAACTTCGGGGACGCCAGGAAATGCGCTTGCGGGAGGCCGCTTCATGATTTCATTACGGAAGAGCACGGCTTCATCCGCGAGGGAAACAGCGGGAAGGTGCTTATCGTAAAAAACCATATACGGCTGGTCCCACGTTTCACGGAATTCCTCGAGCGTGATTGGCTCTGCACCGTACTTTTTAAAAATCACCATAGCAACTGAGTAGACATTCCGTATGTTGTCGGAGATAACGCCGGACCAGTCAAATATCAAATTGTGGATCATACTCATGCTGCTGCTTCCCGGAGTATTTTACGTAATAAAAAGCCATGCTCTGTGACAAAACCAACAGCGCGCCGTGCGTGCTCCCAGTCGCCAGGCCTGCACTGCTCGATATGCGGCCGAATATACTGTATACACCGTTCCTCATCAAACTGCATGATACCATTGTACCATGCAGCTGCCAGGCATACACGCTGCCGAGGCGCTGCCGATGGCTGAATTTCCCCTACAATTCGAGTACCCACTCGAGAAGCTCTACCTGCTTCTCATAGCACTTTATTTTTTCTTCGTACTTTTCTTCAAGCTCATCCCATTCGTGGGAAAACTCTTCAATACCGCGGTCTGACGCTTCATCCTCCATCTCGCCTTTGAAATCTTCGAGCTCACTCTCGAGCTCATCGAGCTTGTCCTTGATGTCCTCTTCGGTTTTCATATTACTTAGTTAGTTGTAAAACGATTACGCCGGTACCGAGCCGGACCCCCTCGATACTCACGCTGTCGCCAACTGCCAACGAACCTGCGGCAATCGCATCGGCGCAATCGAGCTCCGCGCCGCCGATGGAACAGCTGCTCGGTACATACTCATAATCAAACAAGAGCTCAGCGCTGACGCCAGGCATGCCAGCCTCCTCATAAACGAGAAACCAGCTGCCCGTATCTTCCGCTTCGGCGGGATCGCTGACGACCCCGTCCGCAATAAAATCAGGAACCAGCTGTTCGGCAAAGGCAAAGCTCTGTACGATGGCCCCGAGCGTCTCCTCGTGGTCCGCAAACAGCCCCTGATCAATAGAACCCCAGACGATCCGGTACATCAAATTGTTCTTGGCAACGTATATGGTGCCGCCAGTATCCGATTCGAGCGTTCTCCGCTCGAGCCGTACGCCGGGTTCGGATCCGACAGTTATATCAGTCTTGCCATACCCGTCTTCTTCGAGCAGCCCGATCTCCGACCACGTATTGAGAGTCTCCCCTGAGAGCTCCGTTACGAGTATATTCACGCTCGAATAATTCACGCTTGACTCGGCAGGCTCACTCGAGAAGAAAGCCGTTGCTGGCGGCGGCGGGCCGGACATCGCATTAGGAACGTAGTGCCAGTCCGAAGGAAATGTAATCGTATAACCGTACTCATTATTCCTGAATGTCTGCCAGCCGTCTGCATGAAAGCTCGACTCCTCAGGTTCCGGATTCGTGCCCGTATTTACCGCCGGGCTTGTATTCGTATTTGAACCAACCTCAACTGATGAATCACGGTTCAGCCAGTACCATGCCGCCCCCGCGAACAGGACGATCAGGATAATGATGGCCACTACCCCGCCCGTGGCAATGCCGTTTTGCTTAGCGTTCATATGGTTTTTATTATCACTGATCATGAGATAAATAACACGACTACCCACACTTCGAGAAGGAGCGCGAAAAGTGTAATGCTCGCAACTCTCAGGCTTTTCCACAAGGCCAGCTTAGCCATCGTCACGTAGAGCATGCCATGTTCAGCAGCGTGGCCGGTACGTTCGAGTTCGGTAAAATTCCGAATGCGAATGGCGTACAGTACGCGTACAATAAGCGCGGAAACGAATAAAACGGAAAAAAGCACAATCCCGACGGCAGCGTTCTGAAAGAGCTTTTCCAAAAACGGGTTGAGCGGAATAAAAGATACGAGCAGCACGGACAAAACACCGGTAAAAATGCCTGCACGCCGCCTGCTCTTGCGCAAGAGGTCCGTGTTTCCAACTTCACCGGGTGTCACGCCGGGGTGCTGTGCGAGGAAAATCTTCTGCTGGTGCGCATACCTATACACACCGTAAAAAGATGTAAAAAAAATAACGAGGGTAACGAGCATCCCGTACCCCGTGAAAAAATTGATAATGCCAAGCGATTGTGACGAGATGCCAACAGTGCCCGATCCGATTGCAGCAACTTCATTAACGTTTGCAGCGCCGTTTACCGCCTGGACTCCGGCTGGCAGCGCGAGCAGCAGTAGTATCGCTATGAATGCCCCCTTTATCATACCAACAGTATATCAATTGATCGTGAAAATTGCCATAAAAAAGCCGTGGGGTTGCAACGCGTTGTCCTACGGCTTCTTATTTCATTATATTGGCGGATAGTGACAGCTTCTCCAGCGACAAGCTGTGTTTTACTGGCACCTCGGCCAACGGCCCCAACGGGCATGGTATGGTGCTTAGGAATGGTGCAACCCCACGGACACGCTCACTCTGCGGGCGTCATTTCCGCAATCGCAATGATCTCCACGAGCCCCCCGCCAGGGAGTTCATTGTACGCCACCGTCTTCCGCGCGGGTTGGTGGCCGGCGAAGAATGTGCCATACACCTCACCGACGGCAGCAAAATCAGACATCGACGTGAGCGCTACTTCAACAAACGCCACATCGGTCCGCTGCAGCCCCTTTACCGTTAGTACAGCCTCGAGATTTTGCAACGCGAGAAGCGCCTGCTCACTCGCAGTGCCGTCGATCACCTTCTTCTCGCCCGGTTTAATGGCGAGCTGGCCGGAGATATAAACCGGCACCTTGCCTGGCGTACCGACAACACCAGCTGAGTACGGCCCAAGTTTTTGCGGACCGCCTGGAACATCGAAAAATTCCATACGAGAACCTCCTCTTCGTACCTTGTGAGTACGTTTGTACAGGGTTTACGGATTGAAATGTATGAATCCTGAGTACTACAATGTACCCAACTCGACCCGTAATGTCAAATCGTCCCGCATTAAAAAATCGGATCGCGCCTTTTGACAAGAGCGGCAATTTCAGCGACAATAAACGGTATATGAAAAAAATCGTGATCGACATCGAAACAAAAGACACGTTCCAGGAGGCGCAGAGCCAGGATCCCGCAGCGCTTCATCTTTCGCTGCTCGTGGTGTACGAGTACGCTTCCGATGCCTACGCGAGCTTCCTCGAACAGGACCTGCCGAAGCTGTGGCCGATCCTCGAGAACGCTGACAGCATTATCGGCTTCAACCTCGACCACTTCGATATGCCGATCCTCAATAAGTACTACCCCGGCGACCTGACCAAGAAAAAAACGCTCGATCTCTTGGGCGAGATCAAGAAAGCTTCCGGGAGGCGCATTTCGCTCAACAGCGTCGCTGCGGCAACGCTCGGGACGGCAAAGAGCGGCAGCGGACTCGATGCGATCCGCTGGTGGCGCCGCGGTGAAATTGAAAAAGTCCGCCAATATTGCCAGGACGACGTCCGTATTACGAAAGAACTGTACGACTTCGCGCTGCGGAACGGGTATGTTCAGTTCGAACAGTACGGCGCCATGCGAAAGGTCGTGCTCGATACCTCACGCTGGGAGCTCCTCCCGCCGGGCAGCAACAACCAGTCGCTGTTTTAAAACGCAGCTACTGCAGCGATCCGATGCGGTACGCAGCCATCATGCTGCGCGCATTTTGCGAGTGCGGGGTCTGTGATCCGGACGGGCGCGTTTCAAACAAGACCGTTGCGTCTGTTCCGCACCCCTCGAGTATCGCCGCGCCGCCCGGATGGGAACTGATAAACCGGGTAACATCATACACCTCACCCGAAATGACCAGCCAGCAATCGCCGGCTGTTGCGTGCGTTGCCACATCCGCCATAGTATAGGGCGAGGCGTCCATGCTGCCACTGCCATCCGGAATGTTAACCGCATTGCGACTGGCGGCAGCAGTATTAGCCGTTGCCGTAGTAACGGCTTCAGCGGCAGGCTCTTCTGTAGCGCCCTGCAAAACAAGAAATACCACGGCTCCCGCTGCCAGTACAGCACCGACCATTACGTAGATGAGCTTATTCATACCGATTCGTGTTACTGTTTGACCGTGCACAGTGTAGCACGGCTGGTCAGTAATTGAAAAAAGTGCATTTCACTGGCATTAAAAAAATGGTGGTCCCAAGACGAGACCACCATTGCTGTGCTGCATGTACAAACCGCTATCGTTTCGCGTACCTGCCGTCACTGTGGAAATGAGCTCCCGCTGCCGTATACGAGGCGAGCATATCGAGCGCCTTGGAGTAGAGCTCGAGGTACAGCTGGAACGGCACCGTGCCGTCCGGCTGCAGCGCGCCTAAAATACGGCCATAATCGGCAGGATCGTACACCGCGATCTGCCCTCCCTTGCCGGCCGATTCGAGCAGCGTCTTGCCGCCCACGTCGGTCGCTGTAATCACCGAATCGTACGTAGCATCCTGGGAAGCGATAGCGTCGAGCATCGGATACAGGTTGACGCACACGATGCTGAACGGCACGCCGAACATCGCTTCGAGCTCTTCAACATCCGACGGCATATTTCTCCGGAACAGCAGTCCGCCATGGACCTGCGGCCAGAGCGTTTTTACGCGGCCATCCATGATCGGATTGCCGAATTCCTTGCGGAGTGCATTGAGCACCGCTGTCGGCAGCCCAGCGCCCGTCTCCCGCTGCACGACCGCTTCAATCTGGCTGGTGAGCGCGCCACCGACGAACTCGGACATATCGGTTACCGCGAGTCCGGCTTTCCTGAGTGCGGTTGCCGTACCGCCGGTCGAATACAGGGCACCACCGCGATCGGCGATTCCCCGCCCGAATTCCGCTGCTCATTCCTTGTTGGAGAGTGAAAAAAACGCATTAAATGCCATTACTGCACCTCATGATTTAAAGGTTTCCATGTGTATTCTGTTTTGTGTGTTATTGTACCGTACCGAAAAATCCGCAACTTGTCAAAAGCTGCCACGCAGCCCACGGAGGTCCGGTGCTGCCCACCATAGCAATCCGTAGGACGAAGCACTACGGTTCCCCGTGGAATCATCAGGTACGATGGTAACGGCGGAAAAACAAGAGCAAGAGGAGCATAAGAAGGAAACCGGTAAGTGAAATCATGGGAAACGTAACATACCCGTAATTGACCGCGACCTTCTCGGTACAAGAAACGGGATCGTAGATTGAGCACGGGACAAGCCCAGTCGGGACCATCTGTATGTAGTAGTGGTATACCGCAATCGCAGCTCCAACAGCCGATAGCACGATGCCGTACAGGGCGATGAACGTGTGCTTTTTCCAGATTGCAATACCGAGCAGGATCACCTGCGGGTACATGGCTATCCGCTGGAACCAGCAGAGCTTGCACGGCGGGAGGTGCGCTATTTCCGAAAAGTATAGGCTGCCGATCGTCCCCAGGACCGCGATAAACAGTGCGAAGAGCAGCCCCCGCTCCCCGAGGTACCCGGAGAGCTTACTAAATCTTTTCTTCGCGCCCTGATTGGCGATTAAAACTATCGCAAGCGCTACAATCGCGGCGTTGCCGATAACCGCAATAAATGAGAGTAGGTTGAGTACGGTGAGTGCCTGATCTGACATATGGCGTTTGGTTACTGGAAGTTGTGGCTTCTATGCCGTTATTTTCTCGTATGGCTGGTGCACTGTACCATGACACAAGAGCAATATCAAGGCCGGTCCGCCTTTAAAAAAGATATTTCCACAGACTAACACATCCACATCGCCGCCAATAGTCAAAACGCAAACAACAAAAACCGTTGCAATCGCAATGAGCAATAGGCTCACTACGGACAAATTATTTTATCAGTACCATTCCCCCTTCCGCAGCAGGCGCACGTACATTTACATTATACGGTAACCTCCGGCACTGGACCTGGAACAAAAATCACGATCGCCCATGCCATGAGGATTCCAAAGAGGCCGACCAAGCATCCGACGCCGATCGCAACCCATATGCGCCGGTGCTTCAGCTGCGCTTCGTACTCTGGCAGGAACACAGGCTGAATGCCGGACCGAAATTGGTTCCACTGTGCAAAAACGTTCGGATTCGCTGCGTCAAAAGCGCGCAGCTCCCGGCGGAGCTTGCTGTCGTGCACCAGGCCGATGATGATGAGCGTTAGACCGACAGGCAATGCGAGCAAATAAAAAATCGACAGGACTCCCCCAAACAGAATTAAACAAACACCCGCAATCCACATCCAGTTGTAATCGTTCAAGCGTTTTTTGATCGCCCGGCGCTGTGCCATGCCGGCAGGCTCTGCCTGCACCGGCAACTGGTGCTCCTCAGCGAAGTGCCTGAGGTTGTAGGACCGTGCAATGACATTCGCCGCAGCAACGAGCATGCCGAGTACGAGCAATAAACCAATCCCGCCGAGCACCCATTGTATGGTACGGATAATTTCACCGCCTATTTCCGCAGTGCCCAAAGCAAACGTCGTCCCCAAAAAATCAGCATTTACCTGCGCTTCTGAAACAAACGGCACTGAAAACAGAAACAGTATACTGAACAGTAGTAATGTTAATTTCATATCGTTACTATACATCTCCTATACCAATAAAACAATCAACTTCAGCATGCGTAATCTGCACGATCCACGCGGCGCCGGACTTTCTCCGGATGGGGACAGTTGCGGTTAAATAAAAACGTCCGCTACGCGAATGCAGCGGACGTTACCCGTCAAGCCGATCTATACCTTCTTATTCCTGACGGCAGGTGCACTGGCTAATGTGCGTCCGTTCGTACTCCTCATACTCCCTGAGCTTCCGCGCGTGCTCCCGCAACTGCAAAATGAACACAATGGTGCTGCCGAGCATCAGCGCGCCCACGACAACCGGAACGCCGCTCTGGAGCCCGTGAAACAGCACTTTCGACAGCCACAGGTAGACGACCGTGCCCATCAGGCCGAGCAAAATCCGGAACAGCCTCTTGACCCCACAGTACGCAAAAGCGAGTATGAGGATCGAGAGTGCCAGCGGCAGCTCACACCACACGAAAACAGAATCGAACTGCTCTTTTTCAATGGTTCCGAATCCAAGCGCAAGCAGCCCGAAACCGCAGTACAGCCAGAAGGCGTAGAACAGCCCGATGATGCCGGCTGCGAACGTTTTGTTCTGTTTCCACGCCACCTTGAGCCCGATCCCGTGGAGCGTTGCCCCGAAGCACAGAATGGCGATGCCCCCCGGTATCGGCGGAATCTGCTTCATATGTATGCCGATAAAGAGCGGGCAAATCATAATAATGGACAAGAGCACGAAGCTCACCGTATCAAGAAGGACCGGTTTCAGCGGAACCGGCTTCGTCGTTTGTTTACACATGTTTTCAACCTCCAGTCGTTTTTTCTTTTTGTTTTTGGTTTTTACACTTTTATACTCTACCGTACTAAAAAAACAGCACAACGTCAACTGTACGGGCATAGTTTCCTTACGCTACCTCGTCCCGGCGAGGTATGCCTTCCTCGTCCGCTCGTCGAACTTCTCTACCGCGTACCGGAGCATGGTGCACGGCATTGTACGGTAGTGCCGCTGCAGAAACGCTTCCTCGGCAGCCCGGTCCCGGTTGCCTACCTCCCGGAGCATCCACCCGACCGCCTTGTGCATGAGGTCGTGCTTGTCCTGGAGCTGCATCTTCGCAATCGTGAGCGTGGCTTGAAAATCGTTCCGCCTGATGAATGCGTACGTTGCCAGCATGGCTATGCGTCGCTCCCACAGATTGGGCGACTGCGCTAACCGATACAGGACCGCACGCGGCTTATCGATGAGGTAGGCTCCGACGACATTCGGCGCAGAGCTGTCGACGAGATCCCAGTTGTTGATCCGGCGTGCGTTTTTCAGGTAGAGCCCGAATATCTTTTTTCGCACAGCAGCACCGGCATTCTTGAACGCAGCTACGAGGATAAAAAGCGCCGTCAGGCGTTCTTCATGCACGCTGCTCTTCAGCAAGCGCGCCGCTTCGGCCAGCGGCAAATCCTGGAACCGGCGCGCGACCTGGCGCTGTACCGGCACCGTGACGCCGAGAAACACGTCTCCCTCGCCGTACTCGCCTTTTCCTGTTTTGAAAAAACGCTGCAAAATGCGAGCCTTCTCCGTATTGCTGTATTTTTTAAGCGCTGACCGTACGTCTCGTGCTGAGCTCATACCGGTTATTTTTTATAAAGGCTTATACTGCTTGCCCGCAAGCTCGGCTACCCGCTCCATGATGGCATCGGTAACGTTGCGGATGTTCTGCCCGGTCATCGCACTGCCATACCATTGGCCGAGGGGAATCGGCTCTCCGATCCGTACCTCCACCCTGCCCGTCAGAATGCCAAGCAGGCGCCTGCAGCGTGTCCGCGGTACGGCAGACCTGTTCCGTATGCCGGCCGGGATAACCGGCGAGTGCGTTTCAAGCGCGAGCCGGGCAGCGCCGCTCTTGACGGAATGGATCGTATCCGACTCATTGATGCCGCCCTCCGGATAGATTACGAAAGGCTTGCCCTCGATCAAACACTGCCGTGCCTTATTGAAAGTACGCGAACGGTCTGCGTGCAGCGGGATTGCACCGACCCACGAGCGGATCGGCTCATACCGGAAAATGTTCCAGTCAGTCACTGAGTGTATCCGCCGGTACCCCGACGCGACGATGAGCGTCCGGAAGAGCAAGGCTGGATCGTGCCACCCAACATGGTTCGCCACGAAGAGTACGGGACCGCTCTGCGGCACGTGCTCCGTGCCTGAGGCAGTGACGCGTTTTTTCAGCAGCGGATCAAAAATGTACCGCATCAGTTGGTACGCCATACACGTTACGCTACGTTTTTCTCAGCAGCTGTGCAGCCGCACAAAGTTCATTCCCGCCAGGGTTCAGATAACAGTACGAAACTAATAAGCACACGTAGTATGGAGATTTCGGCCATTCTGCTTATGTAAAAATAAATATGCTACGGTTTCCTCGCCTCGACGAGCAGGCTCTCGAGCGGAATGCCCTCATACTGCTCCTTGCTGATGTGTTTGTTTTCGGACAGGATTTCAACGTCAAATCCTGCACGCTCGAGGCGGGCAATGTACTTGTCCCGACGCAGCGCCCCGGCGACGCAGCCCGAGAGCAAATTTTCGTCGTTGCGCTGCTTCTCGGTAAGCTCAGCGAGCAGGACGATATCGGAAACGAACAGCCTCCCGCCGGGCTTCAGCACGCGGAACGCTTCGGCAAAAACCGCATCTTTATCGGGTGCCAGGTTGATAACGCAGTTTGAAATAATGATATCGACAGTGCCGCTGTCAATCGGCAGCTTCTCAATGTCCCCAAGCCTGAACTCCACATTATCGAAGCCTCCCTTGAGCGCGTTCGTTTTCGCCTTCACGACCATCTCTTCCGTAAAATCGATTCCGATCACCTTCCCGCTCAATCCGGCCTTCTTGGAGGCGAGAAAGCAGTCAATGCCTGCCCCGCTTCCGAGGTCGAGCACTGTATCCCCTTCCTCGATGCTGCTGAACGCAACGGGGTTGCCGCACCCGAGCCCGAGATCCGCATCGCCGACCTGCGCGAGCTGGTCTTCGGTATACCCAAGCTTGCGGGAGGTGCTGCCCGTGCGCGAGCAGCCGCATCCGCTGCCCGACGTCCGCGCGATGGAAGCGTACCGGTTCTTTACGATTGCCTTAACGTTGTGTTTCTCCATTTGGTTTTTACTAGTAGCTTTCGACAAAAATCTCGAAGTGCGCCTGGGGATGCTTGCATGCCGGGCAGAGTTCCGGCGCTTCCTTGCCCTCGTGCAGGTAACCGCAGTTGTTGCACTTCCACACGAGCGTGTCTCCGCGCTTGAACACCCTGCCCTGCTCGAGGTTATCGTACAGCTTCCGGTAGCGCGTTTCGTGCGCCTTCTCGACCGTTCCGATCATGGTGAATGCCGCAGCGATCTCATGGAAACCCTCTGCCTCAGCTACTTTCGCGAACTGCGGGTAGAGCTCGCCCCATTCTTCCTTCTCTCCGTCTGCCGCCGCTTTCAGGTTTTCAAGCGTCGTACCGATCTTGCCTGCCGGATACGTCGCCGTAATTTCGACCGGCCTCCCTTCGAGAAACTTGAAGAAGCGTTTCGCGTGCTCCTTTTCATTGAGCGCCGTCTCCGCGAAGAGGTTCGAAATCTGGACGAGCCCGTCCTTTTTCGCAGCGCTCGAAAAGTAATCATACCGCATCCTTGCCTGCGACTCCCCGGAAAACGCCTTGAGCAGATTCTGTTCTGTCTTTGATCCCGCGAGCTGTGCCATAGTAAAAAGTATTAATGGTTAATTCATTGCCATCGGTAAGCATTGTTTTTATAGCTTAGCAGCCTGGACAGCCCGGACCGAATGCCATATCGTAATTCCTTCTCAGTAAATAAAGCGTTTTTAGTATAGCAAAAATGCGCAGTCAATGAAAGGATCAGCTCCGCCGATACGGCGCGCTAGCCACATCCTGCCGCACGCCCGGCTTGCGCCAACCGATAAAACCGCCCTCCGTGCTGGAGGGCGGTTCAGTTCGTGCGGGAAAGGCTATTGTACTTCCGGTTTTTTCGGGCACTTCAGAAACATCACGATGACAACGCCAGCGAGTACGGCGATGATGCCAACTAGGACGTAAACCAGCACGTTGCTCTCCTCCTCGTCATCCCCTTCACTGCTGCCGGTTGTTGCTATAGAGTTGACGGCAGCGTTCGTTGTATTCGTATTGAGGACGGCTGTATTTGTATTTGCATTCGTATTCGCCGTTGCGATCAGGTTGGGCTCCGTATTTGCATTCACCGCGGCTGCCGTTTCGGCGCCATAGAGGCGTACCGTTCCGGTGCCGCCCGGTTTTAAGCACTGAGATGCAGATGGGATAGTGGTGGTATAGGTGCCTGCCGGAAAGGTCATGCTGGTCGCGTAATCAGCATTGCACCAGCTCGCCTGGTACGGGTCGCACGCGGCGCGGATAGCGGTGAAGGATGCGAATGCCTCGCCATCCTTGGTGATCGTGACCGGCAGCTCGGTTTCACCGGCCTGCCAGTGGTACCACAGTTGGATGGTCGTCACCTCGAGAGCTTTGGTAAGCGTCCAGGTGGACGTATCTGTCAAACTGCATCCCCCGAGGTAGTTATCGGTCGAATCGAAAACTTTCACCTCGGTCGGATCAGCCTGCCCATAAACCGCTGACGGCACGAGCAGTATGGCCGCCAAACCGAGCAGAATGAGATTCTTTTTCATACGTTCTAAAATTACCTGCTAGTTAATCTCCCCGTATAATCCTATTGCCAAAAAATGCATGCCACGGCACCAGGTGTCGCCATGCCGGAAACGGCCGGCTACTCCTTTTTCTTTTCCTTGCTCGCCTTCGAGAGGAGGTAGATAAAACCGCCGAGCATGAGGAGAAATATGCCGGTACCGATCGGCGATCCCCATCCGAGCACTGAATAGATGTCACTCATAGTGGATATGTTAAAAGAGGTATACCCTGTCAGTATACCAAGAAAAAGCAGAATAAAAAAGATGCCTCATCCACTTCCGTGCATACAAGCAGTTTGGCCTGCAGCAACCCGAGTATCTCGATGGCGTACTCTATGCTAACAATGGTCACTCGTCTTCATCAGAGGAATGATTATTATGTCATTCACAGTCACCTAACGGACATTCAAATTCAAAAATAAAAAATTTTTTGCAACATAAAATGTATAAATTCTGATTTATGATATACTGAAAACAGATAATTATCCTGCACAAACTGCGCAGTAGTACAATTACCGTTAATACTAGCGAAAAAACCATGCACCATCTTGCCGAATTAAACCCATTCCGAAGGCGGGTGTTCCTTTTGCTGGCGTTTACCACTATCGCATCCGTGCTCATGATCGGAATCGTCGTATACATCATTTTTACTCGCCAAGTCATGCGCGAAGCGCAGGATGAATTGGCCGCGATCGCGACGAAAACAGCAGCTCTGATACCAGCGGAAACCCACGAAAAACTACTCGAGCCCGCTGACCAGGATAGCGATTCATACCGGATTCTCGAACTATACCTCCAGTCGGTCATGGCGGGTAATGCAAAAATTGACGACATCTACACATTACGGCCGACTGATACCGCCCACCTGATGACATTTGTGATAAGCGGAAAAGAAACCAAGGACGCAGACAATGACGGCTATATCGACGAAACGGAACAAAAAGCAATGCTCGGCGAGGAATATGATACCACCGATGTCCCAGAACTGGAAGAGGGGCTCACAAAGCCCTCAGTCGACCCGCAGATAACGTACGATAAATGGGGCAGCTGGCTTTCGGGCTATGCACCGCTCAAAGACAGCAGCGGAAAAACGGTCGCGGTAGTTGGCGTTGATTTCGCAGCAGCAACTATCAATTCGGAAGAGCGTGAAATGCTCACGACGATTGCCCAATTCGTCGGTGCCGCTATCCTTATCCTGCTGATCGCTACATACTTGGTTGCCCGTAAAATCAGCGCCCCGTACAAAATGCTCAGCCACGCCCTGTACCAAATTAAGCATGGCAACTGGGAATACACCATCCAGAATCCAAAAGGAAAAGAACAGGAACTTTTTGCCGATCTCTTCAACGCGATCCGCGAGATCCACGCACCGAAAACAGACCTGCATGCCAATAGCACGCAGCACGGCATAAAAAATCAGATGCCCAAAAATCCCGACTGATACTAACCGCAGCAATTTCAGATAGGAACTAACAACAACAGCAACCTGCCACTCGTTGGCAGAAAAGTTTTTTGTGCTGCGGTTGCCGGATAAAGCGAATAAAAAAGTACCGACCAACAAACAACGTATACATGCCCGAGGTAACGAGAAGAAGTTGATGAATGCCAAGGGCAAGTTTTCAGCCAGGGCGACGGGCTTAACAGGCACGGCAAGGAGCGCCATCATCACAAGCGTAAAAATACGCGCCATTTTTTTGGGTTGCGCCGGCGCTGTTGCCTCTATGCACCCGGTACATTCTTTCTATTTCCCACAATGCTGCCCAATGCAATACCCGGTGCTCCAGGCCATCTGCAGATTGTACCCGCCCGTCGGGCCGTCGATATCGAGGAGCTCCCCGGCGATAAATAAATTTTCGATAATTTTCGAGCGCATAGTCTTCGGATCAATCTCTTGCAGGTCAACACCGCCTGCCGTCACGATAGCCCGGTCAAATCCCTCCAATGATTTAACGGCCAGCGAAAACTCCTTAAGCAGGTGAATCAGTGCCATTCTCTGCTCTTTCGTAATTTCATTTACTTTTTTTTCAGGGTCAATGCCCGAGAGCCGTATGATGACGGGAATCAACTTCTTTGGAAGCAAACGGTGCAGGCTGTTCTTGTACTGCTTGTTGTGGAATTCCGTAAAATCTTTCCGTATCCGCTTATCGAGTTCGGGAAACCCGAGCGCTGGCTTGAAATCAATGCGCAGCTCCGTGCCCCCCTTTTTTAGGCATTCACCGATTGCTTTACTCATGTCAATGACGATCGGCCCGCTCAAGCCGTGGGAGGTGAAGAGCGCCTCTCCGAACTCCGACGCCGCCTTCTTGCCGTTCTGAAAAACGCCCACGCTGACGTTTTTGAGGCTCAAACCCTCGAGCTCCTTCACGAACCGCTCCTGGGTAATGACCGGCACGAGCGCGGGTTGCGGCGCAACAACCGTGTGGCCCATCTCCCGCAGCCACGCGTACGCATCGCCGGTCGAGCCGGTCTGCGGATACGCAAGACCACCGGAGCACAGGGCATAGTGTCCGGCGCGATACTCCTCCCCGCCGGTAAGCGTTACCTTCTCGATCCCGTTGCCCTTGAAACCGATAGACTTCACCGCCGCATTGGTTCTGATCTCGACCCGGTGCTCATGCAGATACCGCAGCAGCGCGCTGATAACGTCTGCGGATTCATCGCTTGCCGGAAAAACCCTGTTGCCCCTCTCTGTCTTGGTCTTGATCCCCCTCGCCTCAAAAAAATCAATTGCCTCCCGCGGCCCGAAGGCGGCGAGAGCGGAAAATAAAAACCTGCCCTTTTTCCCGTAGGCGCCGACGAGCTTCCTTCGATCGAACTCTGCATTGGTAATGTTGCACCTGCCTTTGCCGGTGATCGAGAGCTTGATGCCCAGCTTTTCCCGCTTCTCCAGCAATAAAACGCTCGCGCCATTCTCTGCCGCGCGTCCCGCAGCCATCATTCCGGAAGGGCCTCCGCCGATAACGATCAGGTCGTACTTCATGAAGTAAATATGAAAAAATATTGCGGGATTCTCGTTTCTCGGTTACCATGCGGCCACCAATAAACGTGCTGCAGCATTTTCATCCTACCCCCGCAGAAACAAAAAATCAACCTACAAGCAGCAGCCGCCCGGCTGGGAGCGGCTGCGCGCCGTAAATTATTTTTATCGTAACAGGAGCCGGCAGGCGCTGCACTTACTTGCCAAAATTAACGCCGCCGCGGAAACCCTCAGGAAACGCCCAAAACCAGGAATCCAAAACCCTCGTGCTGGAATCCATGCTGTACACGCGCACGTTTGGGCCGCCCTGCGAAGCCGGCGAGGCTATCACCTCATCGAAGCCGTCCCCGTCTACGTCAGCGACGAACAGATTCACGCCGCCGCGGAAGTTGTCCTGGTACGCCATGAACCAGTCCATGAGGGCCAGCGACGAATTTTCATACTGGAAGATGCGTATGTTCGGGCCGCCGAGTGTTTTCGGCGCGAGTACGACCTCGCCTGTGCCGTCGCCGTCGATATCGCCGACCGACATGGAGAGCGTGCCGCGGTACGTTGCATCGTATGCCATAGCCCAGGTGAGAAGCTCGAGGTCACCACTCACGTTTATCGTGTACACGCGGATGTTCGGGCCGCCGTTGAGGTACGGCGAGACAACGACGTCATCCGCCCCGTCGCCGTCGATATCGCCTGCCGCGAGCTGCACGCCGCCGTGGTATGCCGACTGGTATGCCATGACGTTCGCCGTGAGCTCAAATGCACCTGACGCCGCGTTGTACGAGAACACGCGCACGTCGGGGCCGCCCTGGCTCCGCGGTGCGGTAATAATCTCATCGACCGTATCACCATCGGTGTCACCGGCTACGAGGTTGACGCCCCCACGGAACGCGGTATCGTACGCGAAAAACCAGTCAACGAGCTCGAGCCCGTCCCCTTCGTCATTGAGCGAGTAGATCCGGATGTTCGGGCCTCCGCCGGATATCGGCGCGACCGCGATTTCCTCGCGGAGGTCACCGTCGAAATCGCCGACCGCTACGGTCACGCCGCCCGTGAATCCCTCATTAAAAGCGAGCGCGGAGGCGATCTCCGTGCCGTCAAGTTCGAACGCCTTGATCCGCGACTCGACTCCGCTGCCGGGAGTGACGATAATCTCATTCGTGCCGTCGCCGTCGATATCCGCCTGCGCCACTTCGAGCCCCATGCGGAGAGACTGGTCATACGCGAAAAATGATGAAATCTGGGCGCCCTGCTCGTCGACGACCCGGATGTTCGGGCCGCCTGATGACGCAGGAGACATGACGATCCCGAGGGACGGGCGGTCAGCCGTGGCACGGAACGACCACGCGGCTGTACTCTCATTTCCCCGTGCGTCACTCACCGTCACTGCCACCTCGACCGTGCTGCCGTATGCGAACTCATGATCGGAATCGATCGTTACGTCGAAGCTGCCGACGCCGCTCTCAGCAATCGAGCCGGAAAAGCCATCCGCAAACTCACCGCCAACGATCCCACCCTGCCCTGCAACGGATACGTCAAGCGTCGTGCTATCGACGTCGTATACCGCATCATCAAGGAAAAAAGATATCGTAGAATCAACGGCGACGCCGCTGTCACCGCTGGCCGGCACTTGTTCGCTGACCGAGGGCCCATTGCCATCGGGCAGCTCGCCCTGCCAGATCTCGGTGCCGATGTCACCCGTTGCCGTGCCCGCGTACAGTACGCCGCCGATGGCGGTCAGCAGCGGAGCGCTAAAATTGTCTGCTTGGCCAAAACCGTCCTCGTTCACCTGCTCCCACTGGGATCCGTCATACGACCATAGTTCTGTTCCGGTTGCGTAATTTGTCGTGCCTCCATACAGGGTATGGTTGTATACTTCCAAGGAAAATACGCTGGCATTATTCGCGTCATCGAAGCCACCGGAGCTCACCTGCTCAAAATCCGTGCCGTCGTACTGCCACACCTCTCCTCCCTCGATTGGATTCTGGGCGCTGATAAAGAGCGCACCGTCGAACGACGCGAGATCCATGAAGCCGATATTATTCACATTGCCGAAGCCCCCCGTACCGACCTGCGCCCAGATGGTGCCATCGTACGCCCAGAGCTCGGCACCCGCGTTATCAATTTCCCTGAGCGTACCGATGTACAAGCTCCCTGCGTATTCGAGCATGGCCAGCCCGTAAAGATTGCCTGCGTCCCCGAATCCGTCGTCGTTCACCTGTGCCCAGTCCGTGCCGTCATACGCCCACATTTCAACGCCGGTCGCGTAGTTGGTGGCTCCGGTGTACAGTTTGCCATCGAACTCGAAGAGATCGTATGCCATGTTGTTGTTGGCATCCCCGAATCCGTCGTCGTTCACCTGTGCCCAGTCCGTGCCGTCGTAGCGCCAAATTTCAATACCGGTCGTGAGGTTTGACGTTCCGGCATAAAGCATCCCGCCGAACACCGCAAGGCTTGTTGCCTCAACATTTTCTGCATTTCCGAATCCGTCGTCGTTCACCTGTGCCCAGTCCGTGCCGTCGTAGCGCCAAATTTCAGCACCGGTCACGAAGTTGCTCGCACCGGTGTACAGGCTGCCCCCATACTCGACGAGCGAATAGGTGTAAACGTTCGCCGCATCATCAAATCCAGCGGCACTATTTGGCGTCCAGCTGATGCTCTGTGCGTCCGCTTCGCCCGGTGCGACAATCCCGGCGGCACAAAAGCCGAGTGCCACGAGCCCTACTGCAAATAAAATACCGCCACCCCGTACGGATCGCGGATGGTTCCTTCGTACAGCTTCCATAATTTTATATAATTACTCAGTTATTCGTACACGATCATTGTACGCCCGTTGCGGACGGCGTGCAATGGAGCCAGGCTCCGCGTCCCGTACGGCGGCCTTGCCGGTTACTGGCGGCTGCCCTGCTGCAGGTATGCCTCGAGCCGGGTATTCTCGTGCATGCGGTGCCACACTGAGCCGTGGACAGAAAAAAAATTCAGAACCGGCAGCAGGAAGCGCACGTACGCCTGCGCACGTTCAGTGCCGTGCCACTCGTAGACGCCGAGGTACTTCTTGCCCGCCGGATCCACCATCCACAGCTTGACGCCGAATCCGGGCAGCCCGCTCCAGAAGGGAGTCGTAACAATGCACACCCGCTGGAACAGCCAGTGGAGAAGGCTCATCTGCCCGGCAAGCTTCAGCCTGAAGCCGACGACGAGCACTGTCGGCTGCCCGTCGAGCGGATTTTTATTGGCCGTTTCGCGGAACACCGAGTACGCACTCGCATTTTTGATATCGTACATCCTGCCGATCCTGCCCCTGCGGAGGCGCAGGCACCGTACCGCCATGCTCGGAAAGCTGGCGGCGGATTTCAGGGCGATCCGCAGTCCTGTTCTGAAAGCCATGTGTATTGCTATTTAATAAAAATAGTATAGCAAAAATAGAACGTCTGTGCTATGTACCATAAAAAAACGGCGTGGGCTGCTCCGGGAAAACCGTACTGTTGGAGCGCTGCACGCCGTTCATCAGGGACCTGCCGACATTAACCGCCGCCGGTTGGCTCAAGCAACTTTTTCTCCATTGCTAGCCACCCTCGCCAGGATACTGGCAGGCCAGAATCGGGAGTTTTTTCATGAAGAGTCTCCTTTCAGAATCATCTCATGATTAAACTACGCATACCACCAGTGTGGTACACGTACAATATAATACATGCGTATGCCAGAGTCAACGAGTTCCTATGCGCACAGCTGCGGCCAAACCGCTGCCTTACAATGTGCTACTCCCGCCGCGCGCGCACGCGGTCGATCTGCGTCAAAAACTGCTTGCGCAACCGGACGCTCCGGGGCGTAATTTCCAAATACTCGTCCTCGGCAACAAGCTCCAGCCCGCGCTCAAGGGTGACCGGCATCGCCGGCGTGAGCTGGATAGCCAGGTCCGCATTCGAGGCGCGCATGTTCGTCAAATGCTTTCCCTTGATCGGGTTGACCGTCATGTCCTTGCCTTTTGCGGTACTGCCGATAACCTGCCCCTCGTACACTTCCACGTTCGGCTCGACGTACAGCGTCCCCCGCGTCTGCAGGTTCGCGAGCGAATACGACAATACCTTGCCGGTTTCACCCGATACCATGGATCCCTCGGTGCGCTGGTCGATGTCCCCGGCATACGGCCGGAATCCTATGAAGCGTGAACACAGGATCCCCTCGCCGCGCGTGTCCACGATGAATTCGCTGCGGTACCCCAATAGCCCGCGCGTCGGAATCTCGTACACGAGCCGGGAGTGCGCCTGCTCCGGCCGCATCTCCATGAGGCGGCCTTTGCGCCGCGCCATCTTCTCGATAGTCGTGCCGGTATACGCCTCTTTAATGTCGATCGTCACCTCTTCGAACGGCTCGTGCTTCACCCCATTGATCTCTTTTATAATCGCGTGCGGCTGGGATACCTGCAGTTCAAAACCGTCGCGCCGCATGTTCTCAAGCAAGATAGCGATATGCAGTTCGCCCCGTCCATACACTTTGTAAAACTTGCTCGATGAAAAATCCACTTTCAGCCCGACATTGACCTCGAGCTCCTTGTGCAAGCGTTCCTTGATCTGGCGGCTCGTGACGTACTTGCCGTCTTTGCCTGCAAACGGGGAATTGTTCACCAAAAAATTCAATGAAATCGTCGGCTCGTCGATCTTGATAGCCGGCAGGAGCGGCTGGTTCTTATCCGCGCATACCGTATCGCCGATGTACACGTCAGGCAGCCCCGCGATCATGGCTATGTCACCAGCACTCGCTTCCTGCACCTCCTCCCGCACCACGCCCTTGAACGTGAACAAACGGCTCACGGTATGGCTTGCCGTTTCACCGCTGGATTTTTTCACGAAAACGGCATCGCCGGTTTTCACCGTGCCCTCGTACACCCTGCCGATGCCCAAGCGCCCCAAATAGTTGTCATATGCCAGATTGAACGGCTGGAACTGGAACGGCCGCGCCGCATCCCCGTCGGCCGGGTGCACTTTCGCGAGTATCGTGTCCAAGAGCGGCGTCAGGTTATCCGATTGGTCTTCGAGCTGGAGCTTCGCGATTCCGTGCTTGGCAACCGCGTACACGGTCGTAAAATTAAGCTGCTCGTCGGTGGCATTGAGATCCATGAACAATTCCAGCACCTTTTCGTGCGCCCATTCGGGCCGCGCCGCTTTTTTGTCGATCTTGTTGATGACGACAATCGGATGGTGCCCGAGTTCCAATGATTTTTTCAGCACGAACTTGGTTTGCGGCATCGGGCCTTCCTGCGCATCCACGACCAAAAGCACACTGTCGATCGACCGGAGCACCCGCTCCACTTCCGAGCCGAAGTCCGCGTGCCCGGGCGTGTCCACGATATTGATTTTCGTGCCCTTATAAAACACGGACGTATTTTTCGAATAAATCGTAATGCCGCGCTCCTGCTCAAGGGCGTTTGAATCCATACTCACGCTGTCATCGGTAACCATGCCGGTCTGCCGCATAATGGCATCCGTCAAAAGCGTTTTCCCATGATCCACGTGGGCTATGATGGCGATGTTTCTTATTTCCATAGCGCAAAAGCGATATAGCTAAAAATCCAGCAGCAACACTGCCTGCTACGGCGGAAACTTAACGGTATCGGTGCCGGGAAAAACCGGAACGCGGGCGGCGTGCGTAAGCCCGGTTCTGCGGGCTCGGCCGCCGCTGCCGTGCTGCAGGTGCAGTTCGGCGCCGCCCTGCGCTAAACGGCCTGCTGCCGCGTGACAGCTTTGGGACGTGCCGCGCCGGCGGGAGCGCCGGAAGCTGCCGGACCGGCAGCGCGGTGCGGATGAGGCGCTCAATGCCCCGGACGTCCTGCCGTTCCGTAAACATGGCGAATGACACGGCCCGCCCGGCCTTGCCGGCACGTGCGGTCCGTCCGATGCGGTGGACGTAGTCTTCCGCCTGCATCGGCAAATCGAAATTCACGACGAGCTCAATGCCGGTCACGTCAATGCCCCGGGCTGCAATATCCGTAGCGACGAGCACCCGGTACTTGCCGGACTTGAATCCGTCCATCGCGTCACGGCGCTGCGCCAGGCTGCGGTTCGAATGGATTTCCGCCGCTTCATGGCCCATTGCCCGGACCTGGCTCGCCAGGCGCTTGGCGCCGTACTTCGTCCTGGTGAATACCAGCACCGGCCCGAGCGTCTGCTGCAGCAGCGCCTCCAGCAGCCGGGATTTGTCCTCTTTCGCAATAAAAAAAACTTCCTGCGTCACCTGGTCGACTGTGGTGCCTGACCGGGCGATCTCAACGCTGATCGGCAGCTTCATGTGCCGCCGTGCGATCGCCACGATTGCCTGCGGCATGGTCGCGGAAAAAAGCATGGTTTGGCGGTTATCCTGCGGGACCGCGGCCAGGATCTTATTGATCTGGGGCGCAAACCCCATGTCGAGCATCCGATCCGCCTCGTCGAGCACCAGTACGCGCACCCCGTCCAGGCGGACTGTCCGCTGTTCCAGGTGGTCAAGGAGCCGGCCGGGCGTAGCGATGATGACGTGCGGCTTTTTCTGTATGTGCTGCCGCTGCACGAGCATGGAAGCGCCGCCGATGATAACGGCGGTGCGGAGCCCGAACGAACGCCCGAGCTGCGTTAACGCCTCATCGACCTGGATCGCAAGCTCGCGGGTCGGGAGCAAAACAAGCCCGCACCCTTTCACCTGCGCCAAACGCTGGAGCATGGGGATGCCGAACGCGAGCGTCTTGCCGGTGCCGGTCTGCGCAATGCCGATCAAATCTTTGCCCTCAATTGCCGGAGGGATGGAACGCTCCTGAATAGGCGTCGGCTCGGTGAATTTCAGCCGGTCAATCGCTTCAAGAATCCGCGGCGCAATCCCCAAGCCGTGGAATCCCCGGGATCGGGAATGCATGTTCGCTTGGTTTTCAGAATTGGTATTGCGTCCTGCGTGCATACAATAATGTATAAAATAAAAATCCTGCGTAAGGATTTGTTTAAAGTGCTTGGGAGTATAATCCATTACCGTGCTTTTGTCAATGATAAAAAAGGCGGAAAGCGCTGGTGCGCGATCCGCCGTCGAATGCCAATGAGATAAGGTGCTTGCGGTTACCCCATTTCAGCGAAACCTGCGATGATCCGCAGGAGCGTCGGGACGACCGTCTCGAACTCCCTGACCGCCAGGAACTCGCGCACGCCGTGAAGATTGCGAGCGCCGGTGCCGAGGTTCGGCGCCGGGATGTCCGGGTACTTCATGTTGAGCATGGCGCCATCCGTGCCGGCGCGCACCCGTTCTTTGACCAGCGGGTAGCCGTTCGCCCCGACCGCGGCAAATACGACCTCCATCAGGCCAGGATTGGCTGCGATAGCCTCCTCGGTGCTGACATAGAGCACCTTCAGCTCGCCGCCCTCCAGGGTGACCTCGAACACATCAGCCGCTTCCTGGGCTAAACCGCGGAGATCTTTCGCCATGCCATCCAGATCCCTGAGGTCGAACGACCGCGGGACGCACTGCACCACGGCTCTGCCCGGAGTCGGTTCTCCCAAAAAGAACGCATAGTAGAACGAGTCTTCGGCGTCCGCGGGATCCCACGGGCACTGCAAGGTGGCGATTGTGGAAACGAAGCGGGCGGCCACGAAGTGCGCCGGCTTCAGCTTGTCACCGTCGATGCCGGGATGGGCATCGTTGCCGATAAAGGTGAAGACAGCCTCCGCGCCGTTGAAACAGCCGATATCCACCGTATCGACTCCCTTGCCGTCCACGGTCAGGAAAATATCCCACTGGTCCGGCACTCCTTCCGGCAGGAAGTCGGTGCCGACCTTCCCGATTTCCTCGTCCACACACAACCAGATATAGAGCGGCCCGTGCGGAAGTTCCTCGCCGATGATCCGGCTGATGGCCTCCATCAGCCCGGCAACGCCTGCCTTGTCGTCCCCGCCGAGCAGCGAGGTGCCGTCACCTGTCACGATCTGGCTGCCCTCGAAGCCTGCGAGATCCGCGGCCGGGATCACGGTGCCGTCATTGGGCAGCACGATATCGCCGCCGGCGTAATCGTGTATGATGGGGTTGACCTTGCCGGAACTCGCGGGATAGGTATCGAAATGGGCAGCGAACGCCGCCGTCGGCTTGTTCTCACAGCCTTCCGTTGGCGGCAAGTACACGAGCAGCGAACCGTCACCGAGCCTCGTGATCTGCTGTTCAGGGACACCGATTCCGCAGAGTTCCTGGAAAACGATGCTGGCCAGTTCTGCCTGGCCGGCCGAACTCGGGTGCTGTTCCTCCTCGCCCGGCGCCGCTTTTCTTGACTGCGTGTCAACTTTGGCATACGCCAGGAAACGATCGAGTTCATTGAGTGCCATGGGCACACTCCTTTCTTTTGTTTTGGGGTTTTTGCCAGTTTACTGGCAGTATCAAAGGCCTGTTTCACAAAACTGATTTAAGCAGTTAACCAAATAATCCCCGCGCTGTCAATGCGTGAAGCCTGTTTTTGTTTCTAAAAATTCTACCCGACGATTCTGGCAATCAGCGAAGACAACTGCTCGAAAAAATTGAAAACCTCCCGTGGCAAGCGGTTGATGGCTTCGGCTTTCACCTGGTCGCCGTACCCTGGTACAAAAGCCAGTCGGCAAAAAAACAACGTGCGCCCAGTTCTCCGGCAATGCGCAGCATCCCATCGCGGTAGTTGGATGCTTCTTATTTTTCCTTTTTCTTCCTGCTTTTTATTATCAGCACAATGCCGCCAATAACCAGCACCAATCCCAATAATTGCCCTCCCGGGCTGTCGTCATATCCGCCATACACAAACATAAACGCCCCAAACAGTATCGCGAGAATGGACAGTGCTATTCGAGTTATTTTATTCATAGTAACACAATTGTATCACGATTACTTTAAATAAAAAACCGCTTCTAACCGAATCTTCTCCAATAAAAAAACAACCTCGGCAAAATCTCAAGGGTACTCTATGCTACGGCCACGACTACCAGTATGCATGCGGTCATAACACCAAAAATCGCAACTGTCTTAAGGAAGAGCTTCACTGCAGCCTCTTTTTCGTTATTGAAGTACAGCTTAAACGGCTGGTATAGGAACAGATACCCCATCACCGCGGCTGACAACGTGAACAGCGATAGTACCGCGAGCGGCGTGATAAACTCCTGGTCCTGGCCGCCATTGAGTTTGCCCATGTACGTCATGATACCAACTACCAGTACGATGTACGCACCTGCTGCGAGTGCATTGAGAAATGGGTTCTTGGTCATGTTTGGTATTGTATATTATTTCTCCATAATAAACAAACGCCCCGTCCTTCCATATTCATCTCAAATAAAAAACCGCCCGTTAAGGCGAAATGTAAAAGAAAAAATAATTAGTTCGCCAATTTCAAACGCAAATTAAGCGCGTTTAAGACTTTATACAGTGTACTGACAGTTGTATTGCTATTACCGCTCTCAATCCTGGCAATCTGGCTCTGGGGCATACCGATATGTTTTGCTAACTGGACCTGGGTCATCTTTTGTTTCTTCCTCGCTTCAGCGATCTGAATGGCAATTTCAAGCATATCGCTTGCTTCTTTGTAGTAGCGTTGGTATTCTTTGTCCTTTTGAAATTTATAAAAAATATTATTCTTATTCATATATGATTTGTTATTGGTACGGTTTACGGTTACGGGTAGCTTGGTACTCCCTATAGTGGTTCAAAACGCGATTCAGGATTCGAGGTTCTATTCGGTCACGCTTTTTTGTGTGCCCATCGAGGAGAATAATCTCCTGGCCTGTATCAATGAAATAAAAAACCCGATTGCCTAATGGTGAACGTAACTCCCATACTTTATCGCGGATTTTCTTTGCGTATGGCAGCGGTAACCTTCCTTCATACTTGATTAACTTATCAATCGCTGCCTGGATATAGGCAATTTCCCGTTTTGAGTTGATTGAACGAACATACTCCTCAACCGGCGCCCTTCCGTTTTGTCGCACGAAATAATACGCTTTAATCATAATATATCATATATGTTATATTGTCAACATTCATTTATCCACAATACTTATCCATAATAAATATAACTTCCCGCAAATTTGGGGAAGTTTTATGTGCTTCAATGTTATCAGAATTTCCTTTTCGCGTCAATGCGTATCCTTCTTCTAATTTCCTTCTTCTTTACTTTCTTCGTACAACCTAAAAACTTACTTCCTACTACTATGCCTTCATCATTCGCCCTACTTCCCTTCATCCACCCTTCTTCCTATCTCATACTTCCTTACTTTCTTCCTAAAACTTACACCCTCCTTCCTTCCAACCTACTCCTGCTCCACTTCCGGGCAGGCCGCGAATTCGCAATTCGGGCCAGTGCGTCCCACTGCCGATCCGTCCGGGCAAAGTTTAGCTTCCATGGTGCAGGCGACCGCATTCGTATTAGCAGGCGTGTTGGTGTTTGAATTCGTAGGGATGCCATCAGTGCCCCAGTATTGGAAGTAAATGAATATCCCGGCACCGAGCAGTACAACGATAGCAAAGGAAATATATAGTGCTTTTTTCATATAATTTTTTATGTATTATTATTGTATCACGATCATCCCAAACAAAAAACCGCCAGCGGGGGGGCGGATCTGCCGATATAAACAATGGAAATTATTTTGTTTCAGGCGGTAACGTTGTAGTATGAGTAACCTTATCTGAACTAATTGGATAATTATGTACATCGAGCTTATAATTCTTTTCCATAAACCCTTTAAGATTTATCGACTCAGTTAACATATTTTCATTAACATATTTAACAAATAATGACCTGAGTCTATCGCCGTCCTGTTTTTTATCTTCAATTAAAGCCGCTTTATATTGATCTAACGATTGCAAAAGATCCCGGTGCAGTTCATCAGCATCAATCCAAAATAATTTTCTTTCAGAACCGACTACTGGTATAATATTAAAATGTTGAAAAGGTGTATTTCTGCCAATTGCAATGTTCCTTTCAGGGAAAAAGGCATGAGCCAGGTTATTTCTTAATTCAGTATTAATTATATCCGCAAAGTCGTCTCCATTGTAAGCTTTAGGTATTTGAAAAAACTCCGATTTAATAAATGCCCTTATTGCGTCTTTGTTATTTGATCCGCAAATAAGCTTCCCCACTAAATCCATAGTTACGAGGCACATCAGTACAATAACGAAATTCAAACCTCCACTTTGCTGCGGTTGATTACTGACTAGTTTATATAAGTCGGCTAATAAATTTTCTTCGAAAATTCTTTTCCACACAACATACCATTGCTCGGGGGTGAATTTATTACTTTCCTCATATTTTTTCAATAATTCTATCTTAAGAGTTGGGTCATTGCTCCCCTTATGAGCGGCTAAAATTGCTTCGTATCCTTTTCGTTGCTCAGATAATTTTAAACAAAATACTGGTACGCCATCATAATATATAATGTTTATTCTGTTTTCTTGTAAGTATTTTTGAAAAAATTGTTGAGTAAAACCCTCCTCAGTGATTACGTCAATTTGCAGTCCATTTACGACAAATTTACATCCTTTCCAATTATTTCCTCGATTAACTTTTTCTTTTCTCGTTTTGGCTATTATCCCAATCCCCTTATCAGTCGTAACAATATCAATATCATTTGCGCTATTATCAATCCCCTGGAGTTTTAAATTATAACCACCAAAAACCATCCAAGGCTGTCCTTGTAATAAAATTGAAATTTGTTCGAAAATGCTTACCATATATTCTCCATCCTACTCCCCCACCAATAACAAAACAAGTGCTAGGATTAGCACTCATATAGTATCTACCGTATTATATTACTTTTCAACTGCTTGTTTAACAGAGCCCTGAAACAATGATATGGCATTGTTAATATTTACTTTCACCATTCCGGTATTATCCTTGTAATCGGATAACTTTATTCCGATGTAAACGAAGTTTACCGGAATCTTACTATTTATTTGTTTACTGATTAATAACGTTTTTACTTGTACGTCGTCCTCATATATCTTATTTTTTAATGCCGCCAGCATGGTTTTGCACATATTATCAATATCTCGTTTTTGATATTCTTCTTGATTCGAAAAAAACTGTAAAATAAAAATAAAAACTAACTTTTTTGTTGGGAAGATTCCTTGTTTATCAATATCTTTTAACGCTTGACCAACAACTTTATAAAACGCACAAGCACTATCACTTTTTTGACGATTGCCTGATGGAATAATTTCTGACAACCCAAAACTGTAATCAAAATATGTAGTGCTCACAATTTATTTTGACTTAGCTTTAAATTCAACAACCTGCTTTACGGGTGCTTTTTTTTGAGCTGAAAATCTTACAACATCACCTTTTTTAGTATAAAAACGTACCATTGTCGGTTTGTTTTTATACTTTGTCGCGATAAAACTAACCTTTTCTATTGCCATAACATTGTCCTATCATTTTTTCATTAAAAAAAGGTATTCCGAATGCTTTCCATCACTGTTTATCCATTCATGTGTCCATCGCATATTAGCCATTACGTTCTTTTTATAATTAATTTCAACTGCTTTTAATAGTTTACCCGATTCATCAATTATCTCATTAAGTTCCTTTTTTGTTGCTCTTCCGCCAGAACTGTATGACAATAATATATATCGTGCTTTTGTTTCTTTGACTAATCTTCTTAATGCTTCCATTGCAATAAATGAACCATTATTATCTTTCCTAAAATCCTCAAATACAGAACCAGCTACCAAGTCCCTACTATCTTCTCTTCGATTTACCTTACCAAAAACTACCGGTTTATCATGTTTGATAACCGTCGTCCAAATATGATAATAAGAGGCATAACGGACTCTGCTGGGTGGCATTTTTTCATTGTTTGAGCCATACGGTGGATCAAAATACACTAAATCAAATTCATTATTATTAATTGTTTCAAAAATATCTCCTTTAATCACTTTATGTTTGCCAGGACTTTGAATTCTTTTTGGTAATTTTAAATATAAATCATTATACGAACGTTTAGACCAATTTGAGAGATATGAAACATAATGACCCAGTGTGCTATCAACCGAATCTAATGCATTAATTAATGAGGTCAAAATAACACATTTATCAACCCATTGTAAATTAATCTTCTCAATTTCATCTCTGATCGCATCTAATTTACGGGTATTTTTTTCCTGAAATGGCTTTTTATTCTCTTTTGGTTTGGCGCCATAATGTCTAGTATACCAACCATCACAACCCTTTAGCTTGTTTAAATGGTCTAGAATATCCTGATAAAATTTATCGGGTTTCTTCGACTTTAAATAACAATTAGCAAATACTTCCGACCATATTGATATATCACTGGCGGTTACGTCATATCCAAGTTGTGCCATAGCTTGTGCAACACGAGTTGTGCCAGTAAAGCCATCTAAGATTTTTTTTACACCCTTTAAATCGCTTACTAATTCAATTATATATGGCAAGATTTTTAACTTTGACCCAGCATACTTAATACCTTCAGTTTTTGGTGTGGTTATGGTGGAATTACCAAAAATGTTCAATTGCTGGTCAGTCATAAAGTCTTTAATCTGTCGATGTCTTTCTGAAGAATTTCATTAGCTAATTTATGACCCTGCTCAGAACTATTAAGTGCGAGGCTAAACAACTTTACTAGTGTCTGATTATGAGAATAGTCAATCCAGCCGTTTGTGAGTGAATCAAAAAATGAAAGTGCATTTTTTGTATGAGTCCAAAAACCACGTTGAAGTGCATTTGCTGAAGCGCCTCCATATCTAACCTCACATATATAATTTCCTCCAGTATCAAGAAACATAAAAATTGGGTGTGATCGAGAATTCCCTGGAATTACTTTTTTGGTTTCAAAATCAAATTTTTCTTTGAAATTAATGAAAACAATCCTTCTAGTTTCATTTATAGCTTTATTATGATCGAAAATCATAATATTACATCTCTGTTTTTTCTCATCATAAATAAGTGGCATAACATTTATTGCATCAAATGCTGCGAATTCTTTTGATTTAAACACCTCTTCTATTTTGTTAGAATTTACAATATTTTTACCTTGTTTCTCAAGAAATGGAAACATTTTTTGGTCACAATCAGTTGAAAGTTGTAGCGGCCCATCTCCATATGCCTTTAAACTTACGGGAAATTTAGTTTTGGTAATTTCATTAATAACAACTATATCCTCTTCATGTTCTTTTGCCCGGAATAAATCTTTCCCAACATGAATACTTTTAAAGTCATACATGAACTGGTTAATAAATTCAACCATGCCTATCTCTGCTAAATCACCGTGAGTTTTATTACCAATTAACCTCATCGTAAATATATTGGATAAGGTGTTAATTACGAGATGTTTATTTTTACTCGCTAATAGTTTGAATCTTTTTTGAAACTCACTGTAATCTGTCATAGTCATAGTCATTAATAATCATGGTGTAAACCAAATACATACCCCCATTCTCCTCCTTTTTTGCTAATAAATCAACCTCTCACACCATTTTCAATGGTGCGGGAGCACAAAAAAATCAAGGGTGATCTGCGTCATGCAAACCACCCTTTCATTGTGTTGGGTACTGATATTAATGCTCCCTCTCAATCCAGATGGGCTTGGAACTGCCGACTAGCGTCCGATAGGCATAGATGCCCTTTTCGATGGCAGCTTGGACAGCTACGCCGTCATGCTCCGGTATTTCCGAACGGGTAATGAGGTACGCCATGTCCTCCTCATAAGCGACGGTATCGTCCGGATTGCCAACCTTGCACGCGCTGTACCATTTCTGGTCATGGTCATAATACACCACGTACCAGTGTTCGCCCGGCAGAATTTCCACCCCGGCCTTTTTCAGCACGTCATTCGGGGTCAGCTCGCACTGAAGCCCCATGACGAACGCGATCACTCGTGCCTTCACCCCGGTACGCGTGAATGATACCCTGGTCTGGATGTCATGCTTGATTTCAATACTCACGATATCCTCCGTTTTTTATAGGTTCAATTTTCGGTGCATCGTACACCCGTTCGCCCAGATTGTCAACTCCACCACTTCCCGCCAGTCGCCTTCTCCCCCACGAACAGCAAAACAAGCGCAGTGATACGCGATGTTTGTGTACACACAGTCAACCCAAAAGCACCAACGTCTGAGATTGACAATATGAGGAGCTGCATCTATACTATGACAAAACCACATACAAACACTGAACCAAGGAGCGTCTGATGATTGCGATTAAAAACCTCGAAAAGTACTTTACCGATCACCCCGAACTTGCCGACCGGAGAGATGCCGTACTGAGCGCCGCCCGGGAAAAGATAGAAACGGGCTGCGGTGACGTCATCACCGGCGGCGCTGCCCAGGAGATTCTCGGGGATTTAGCCCCGGCGTTTTTCCGGGAAGTGGAAAACGACCCAACGCACCAGGAGATCGGTGTGAACGCTTTGCGAGAATTGAACAAATCATAACAGGTGGATTCAATCTGCCCGAAACCCAGACCGGCCAACCATGACCGGTCTCTTTATTGAATGATATTCGTTTATCAAGCCACAGATCCCCATTTTACTCCCTCACGAACGACAAAACAACCCCAAACCTACCCCCGCACCCCCATAATGTCAAACAAAAAACTATCCTAAACTTTCCCCAAAACTTAGCTACCTTAATTATTTACATTGGTGGCGCTTCTTGACAGGGCGGCCAACCCGTGCTAGAATGTTCGGTTCAAGCATTTTCCTGATGCTTGATATCTGAATGCGAAAGAAGCAGTGCGCGAAAGCATAAGGTATCCGATGCGCAGGATACTACCCGAGGAAACCATTCGGCAAGGGAGTCCTTGTGAAAAATGTACGCATGATTCTGATGTTCATTGGCATCCTGGTAGGAGCCGTGGCCATCATATGGTTCTTTACATTAATTGCATACTCGAATGTCCATCGATTCGGTATGTAGATCAGAAAATCCCAAGCGAGCTGTACACCACCAGCCCGCTTTTTTATTGTACAAAAAATCAATCCTATTAGAAATTATGTTGCTAACCAAGATTGGTTACTGCGCTTGTTTATGTTTTAATTTTTTCATAACTACCCACCCTCCGCCAATGACTACAACGAGAATGGCGCTCCAATAGGCGTATGAAAAATTTGAATCTGTATCTTCCGATACTGTATTTCCGGGCTGAGGGCTGGCAAATTCCTGCCATTGAGCGCGCTCGGTGGCAATATCAAAATCGGCCTTCGGCGTCAGGCCATCCGCGCTCGCCACTACCGTTTCTCCGCCGGCAACCGGGAGCATCACGTCATTTGCCAGGCTGGTGTATTCCACGTTGCCTTCCACTACTTTTATGGCCGAAGTGTCACCGTCATCTTCCAATATAAAGACCGTGCCTTTGATGCCGGCCACGGCCTGATTCATTGTGACATTCATCGTGCCGTCCTTCACCATTTTTTTCACGTTCATCCATACCTTGCCGGCCAGTAGAGAAAGTTTGCTGTCTTGTTCCGGCGGCGTGTCTAGAATCACGGTGGTAAACGGCTTCATGCAAAAAGTGGTCATATCCGCGAAACTGATAATGGCAGTGCTGTCGCTCTCGGTTTTGATGATGCTGCCGGTTTCCAAAACCATGTCCATTTCAGCCGGGCGCAAATCAGCAGGGTCGTTCCCTGGAGCCACGGTGACCTCACCGCTGAAATCCGCAAACCGGGCGCCAGAATCGCGGGCATAGGCCGATGAAATCAAGCTGGGAAACCGCCAGCTCGTGCGGGTAGTATTAATAGCGCAAACATCGTCTGCGGTTTCTGTTTCGGCCGCGGCGGGTGCGTCTGTGGCGGTGATTGCGTCAGTCTGGTAGTCATAGATAAAGACGATATACCCGCCAGGTAATGAACCGGTTCCGGCTCCGAGCCGCAAACGCAATTCCTCACCGGTATTCCCCTGCGGTACGGCCCAATCAACTGTTTTGCTGTCACTAAATTCTTTGCCTTGTTGTAAAAGTTGGTGGACCGTGGCAAACCCCATTTGTTCCCATTTACCGACATCATAAATATCCGGAGGAACCATTTTCCCAACCATTAAAGACACAAAGTTATCCGCATCAAGGGCCGCCGCGCAGGCGGTTGTCTGTTTGAGTGACGCTTCGAGGGAGGTCGAGACGGATTGCCCGGGTATAAGCGTTTCCGGTGGCGTGGTCCATGTGCCGACGGCCTGATAAGCCCCGTCACAGTCGCCTAAATCCGCTCCCCAGGTAATAATGGCGCCCGATTGATCAAGATTTACTTGAGGATTAAGGCAAGACGGTCCGGCCTCGCACAAATCCTTTCTTTCAGTCGTTTTTCTAAATACCCAGCGGTCTTTCGTTTCCGAACCCGATTCAGCACGCGCCTGATCAGGCCAAGATAACAGGATTCCAGAGCAAAAAACCGCTAGTAATAAAAACCATGCAACACTGCCGCGCATCTTATCAGCCGCGGCCCAGAGAGTCGCTTCAAAGCCGGCGTTTGTGCCGTTGGATTGTTTTTCAGCTTTTATAGACATGTTTTTAAATCAAAATATTATGTTACTGTACCCCCATTCTACTCCCCCACCAACGACAAAACAACCCCAAACCGCTCGCGCGGCAGGCTCAAAATGCGAAATCCTAAAAATTATACCATTTCCTTACACGATATCCACGATTGCATCTTGATACACAAAGATTACCTTCGTACTGCCCACCGTGGCGGTGCGGTCATGCTCAGGGGCATAGGTATGCCCGTGCAGGAGATAGCGGGGGTGCTGTACGGCAATGTAATCATTCAGCGCCCTGAATCCCTGGTGGACAGGATCGTCCGGCTCATCGTGGATGCCGTACGGCGGAGCGTGCGTAAGCATGACATCGACATGCGGGAAACCGACAAGCAGCTCCATTGCCTGTTCCTGGGTATACATGATATGTTCCCCCGGCTTGTAGCGCACCGATCCCTGGAATCCGCCGAAGACGATCCCCTTCACCGTGGCCGTGGCGAGGTGGAGATTCTCAATGCCGAGGCTGCTCATGTACGTGCCACTGTCATGGTTGCCGTACACGCCGACTTTTGGAATGCCGGCAACATCCTCGAGCTGGCGGATGTCCTGGAGCGTCAGGTCACCAAGCGTGCAGATCGCGTCGACCTGGTTTTCCGAGAGAATGGCCCGAATGGGCCTGCGGGGCGGTCGGTCTGCTATCACGAATAATTTCATACCCCCATTTTACTCCCCTGCCAGCGGCAAAACAAGCAGTAGTGAGTATTGACAAATGGGCGCACAGGAGGTTAGATGGATGGAAAAGGCAGAAAGAAAAAGAACATTCGACAAATAGCGAAAGGTGGTGATGAAACGTGAGCCAGGAAGACGACGACTTGGCCGGAGCGCTGATTGGATTAGGATTGATCGCGCTGGCTGCAAGAGGTGTATATGTCATCGTAAAGGCATTCGGCGGTTTTCGGCGCGGCAGGAAAGTCACGCCGGAAGAGCTCGAGGCATGCGAAGATGAAATCCGCAGTGAAATCGTTCTGGATAAAAAGCCGGAGGCTGAAGAAGCGGCAGAAGAAGAGACCTTTTGTTGCGAAAGATGCTCCAGGAACGTGCCTGTGGATGACATACGCGAGTGCGTTTCATGCGGTGACAAGTGCTGTACGCGTTGCATGGACTATAACGGCCGTTGCCTGTTATGCCGCGATAAGGTCCAATGCAAAAACCCCGCCTGTGGAGCATGGATCGACAAAAAAGAGCAGCGTGTTTGTGAGTTTTGCGAAAAGCCATATTGCGCAAACTGCGTAACGGCAAATCCCTTTCCAGCGCAGTATTGCTCCGACAATTGCTATTGCGACCAGGAAAGCTCCGAGTATGATGATGAATGATACCCACTATCAAGAATGGCACGCAGCAAGCAGAGGGAGGAGGCCCCACATCAGGGCACAATCCAAAGGAGTTCGACTGCAGTAGAGTCCGACTCCTTTTTTTTATATAACAAACGGCGGGAGCCGAATTTAGGCGCGCGAGGGGGCTGGCCATTGGCAGGGAGCATTGACACTCCAGCGAAATTGTACAAGAATGACATATTAATCAGAAAAACAAAAACCGGAGGAAAATCGCTCATGGATCATTTCAAGCATACTGCAGTATGTGCGGGCGTAGGTATCGGGCTCGCCCTGGCCGCCTGGGGATGTTCTATAGCCCATGCGAAGCAATACAGCGACACCCTGCTCTGGGGCATACCGCTCGCGGTTATCGGCATGGCCGGATACGCTAGCATTGCGGCGGCAGCCCATTGGTCGCGCCTCAGCGGCTGGCCCGGGCAAGCGCTCCAGATCACAACCCACGTTCTCATACTGATCGCCGCGGTCAGTACGGTACTGCTGGTCATCAAGGCAATCAAGGTAGAATTGGTCTGCCCTGGTTGCATCCTCTGCTGGTGCCTGAATGCCTATCTGTTTATCAGGACCAGCTGCTACGTACTATCATCGAAGGCCAGCTGAACGGTCGTGCATCCCCTGCATACCCCCCGCGAAAAACAAAAGACGGCAGTTGCGAATTCCAAGCGCTGCCGTTTTCTTATCGCGGGTAACGTAGATGCTGGAACAAGTCCAGTCAGTGCAGGTTTTACCGGGGTAGCCCGGTTTAGGGCACCATGCTTGTAACGCTGGCATGGTACCGCGAGGCGGCGGATAATCAACCGCGTGTGCCTACAGCCTGTCAATACTATACCCCGCGAGCCCCTGGCATTCCGGCCCAGGGCACGGAGCGCAGACAACGCCTTCCGGGCAGGGCATGCAGTTTGCCGTTTCGCAGATGTACGGAACGAATAACACTGCTCCAAGAATTGCGGCAACGATAACCCAAAACCACCATTGTTTCAGGAGATTTTTTTTAGCCGGTGCACCTTCTTGATCTGCCATAAAATAAATCTTAATTCATCTCGAGCTTCAAATCTCTCGGTTCGTCCCTTGAATGTTTTTAAACCATCGCGAGCTCACGGGCCTGTCCTGTCGAATGACAGGATCTACGGGTCCCGGGCTGAGCGATACGTTGAAGGAAAAAGGAGCTGATGAGGGAAGAACCCTCGGTTCGTCCCTTGAATGTTTTTAAACCATCGCGAAGCCACGGGTTATAGGGTCCCGGGCTGAGCGATACGTTGAAGGAAAAAGGAGCTGATGAGGGAAGAACCCTCGGTTCGTCCCTCATTACTGATTATACCAATCCGTAGGATCGATGCCCTGAAGATACTGGTTGCGCGCAACCTCAACTGGTATGGGCTTGTGCGATGGGCACGTATACTCGAGTCCGCACGTCACGAATTCGGAATAGTACGCGCGGTATTCATCCACATACCCGACTGATTCATTTCCAGCCGCCACCTCGTGCGCGAACACATAATATTCATCCGGCGGAACGGCAAGTTCATACCCGTAGCCACTCAAAGAACTGCCGTCGGGGACCAGCTCGTACGTGCAATACTGGTCAGCGCCGTCAACCGTTTCCGCGCAGATCCCCATGAACGGAAGCATCTCGCTCGGATAGCTGACCGATCCCGAGATCGACCCCCAGTGCGCCGTACCGTCGATTTCCTGGACCGCATACGTGTCGGCCGGCACGTGCCGCAGTGCAAGGTATCCCGCGCCGAGCGCAACGGCGAGGATGATAACTGTCATGGCGATGGTGCGGATTTTTTTCATAGGCGCATACAGCTTTAACTGACGCGGATATACGACCAGCCCTTGATGAATTCGCGTACGGTCGTAATCTGCTTTTTGTACGGGTCGAGCACTTTCGCGTCCAGCAGGCGCGGATCGATTTGCTGCAAATTGCCAGGCTCAATGCCGGGATTGTCTTCCTGGCCGCCGGACTTCGCTTTCAATTCTTTAACAATATCTTCCCACTCGTCATTCGTAATCCCTGCCGGCCGGATCAGCACTGACGTATGGTTCAGAAAATTTCCCCACTTCTCGCCGGTGATCGACAGCATGGCCTCGTGCTTTTGCCCGGGCTCATCCGGATCATCGCCTAAATGCAGCTCCCCCGACAGGTTCCGCTCAAGCCACTGCATCGAATCCCCGCACCGGCCATAATGGTGCACGTCGACGAAATCAGCGCTCGAGCCATTGGTCCCGTGGTCGAGGAGCGCAACGAAATGCTGCCACCAAAACTGCGGATGCCATCCGCTGGTAGACGTTTCAATCGGATTCATTTGGCCCTGGAACCACTGGTCGATCTTTTCCGGTGCGAGGAGCGCGTCAATCTGCTCCTCAGTATACCGGTACCCCAAGCGCCGTCGGATGCGCTCCGCCTGTTCGCGCCGGTCAACCCGCTCCCGTGAAACAAGGGCGCCGGTTGCCGGATCGAATACGTAGGTTGTCTGAATCGGGCCGTCGGTTGAAATCGTTTGGGTGATCTCGCCGCCCGTGCCGCGCACATCGACCTGGCACTTGCAGTTCGGGGGTTCACCCTCAGCCGACACAACAGCCGCATTCGCATGCCCGCGAAGGTACTTACTGCACTCATCAGCGCAGGACGCTGCCGCAACGGCGTTGCCCGTGGTAAGCGTCGGCATATTCGTGCCGGCGTTGCTAACATTTATATTCTGGCTTGTCGCGGTATTCGTGTTGACGGCACTATTCGCATTGGCAATGGCGTTTGTATTCCTGTTTGCATTCGCACTATTCGCAGTACTGACGGGCACTTCTCCAGGGGGCTGAGGGCATTCTTCGTCGGCATGGATGCACGCGTACAAGCATCCAGGGCAGGCCGTATAATCACTCGAATGGTAGCAGCCCGTGTTCGGATCAGCCGGGTTTTCATTGATGCTTCCGGCCGAGCCGCAAATGCACGCACTCGTATACGAATAGTGCGCATGTGCGTAATCAGCGCAGTCTATCTGGACGCACCCCACGCCGCTCATCCGCTGCCACTCGTACCCTGAAGGGCAATCATCAACAGCAGCCTCGACAGCCATAGAGCCGGCAACCGCAACCAATGCGGTACAGCTGCAGCCACAAACAAACAAAAATAATTTTTTTATAGCCCCCGTGCGATATGCCGCCGTATGTATCCGCATGGCTTCATCATACAAACCAATGCGGAAAAAATCAATCCTATTGATCAATGCCCCATGAACGGTTCGAACGTCTGCATTGACAGATGTCCGGTTCTTTATTAACATTGCTTACAATAAACATAAACCCCAAACACAGTGAGGTGCGCATGTACATTGATTATGCAGGACCCATTACCCGGCCGGAGAAAATTATCCTCGGGGCGCTGCTCGCTTACTTTCTCGTGATATTCCTCATCATGAGGGCTGATTCCTGCCTTATCCCGAATGCCGGCACCGGCAGCGTGCATGCCGGCATGCCGTACTTTCTCGAAGCGGTAACCATGGACGAGCTGCCGGACGGGCACTATACCGTTTTCGAGCAGCGCGGAGCTTCCACCTGGGTGGTGCTGCACCAGCCCGGGCCGGACCGCGATTTCATGTATACGGTCGCACACCGGCCGGCGGATGCGGCTGCAATCCTGGACTGCGGCATGCGGTTCCAAAAATACGGCACGCGGCTGATTGCATAAGGCAATCGACAGCCAGCTTTTGCCACCGGACGTCCTTCACGGGCCGTCCGGTTTTTTTATGTTTCACGCTGCCCATTGCATCGGTAAAAAAAAAGAAAAGCCCCAAATTGCTTCGGGGCTCGTTACCGATACTGCTGAAGATTCGTTACTCCAGATCGTACACCGCTGCCTGTATACCCAGATCATCGAGAATCCAGGCCAACTCAGGGCCATGGGCAACGCCGATGACGATGAGGCCGTGCTGCAAGCCTCGCGAATCCAAATGGTGGATGGCCTTAGCCAATGCGATCTCGCTGCGGAGGATGCGCACGGCTACTACCAAACGATCCAGTTGCGACGTTCTCTGCCATGGCGGCGTATCCAAGATGGCCGTGTGCAGCAGGTGCAGCGACTGAATCTCGGAACCCAGACAAAAAACCGGATTCGGCCTGGCAAGGTACCAGGTCATCGCGTCTTCGTCTGCCATGTTCTGCATGACCCGGCGCAGGCTGTCACGTTCGATGCTCGGCAAGCCCTGCCGCTTGCCCTCTGTGATAACCTCGTTTAACAGGTTGTCTTCCGTCAGAGGCGTGCTGCACACGCCCTCCCAGGCGATCAGCTCGGGCGATACGAGCGGTATGGCGCGCTTGATGTTGCCCTGGCTTTTTAGGATTTCATCGGGCACGCGTTCCTCATACCCCACCTCGTGGATTTGCAATACTACGGTGATCCGCTTGCCCGCTGCCTTGGCATACGACCGCTCAATGACACGGCGATACTCGTCCAGCTTTTCCCGGACCGGCACGATGTACCGGCCCAGAACCGGGTCAACAGCCATCGAGTCGAATAAAATCGCCACGCTATCGCAGCTGTAGCACTGCCCAATGGCTGCAGGATGCACGTTACTGGATAACCAGATTGGCCGGGGCAATTCGTACATATCCTCGAACGCCCTTTCCAGAACGACAAAGATGAGCAAGAATGCCAATACCACAACGACTGTTGCCAGCCAGCGCTTCATTACATTTTTCTTCACGGGTACCTCCTCGTAAAATGAAAGAACATTCAAACAAGTTTCACCAGACCGTACCACACGGCAAGCCCCGCGTCAAGAGCCCCGGTGCCTCATGCCACCGCTCTCCTAAAAAATCAACCCAACAGTACAGGGATCCGGGATTGACAAGATAACACGCGTCACCTAATCCTTGACAAATCATTATAAAACTGATAGTATGTCTGGTTAAATCGTAAATCGCATTATTGAAAAAACGCTCAAACAAAGTAGGAGGTTCTGATGAAACTCAGACATTGCTCCGTATTCGTTACGCTCATGGCCGTGCTCGTCTGCTGTGGGATCGCTGGTGCTGACGATACGAAACCTCAGTTGCAACTGCAGCTGAATATCTGTACCGATTCCTCGGTTATCCGCGGATTCGGAACGTACGGCCAGCTTATACTGGCTGACGTCAACTCGGATGCGTTCCCCTGGCTCTTCTACGCCGGCCTTATTGACAAGGTACTCGACAAGAAGCGCGGCGACTGGACGACACTGGGATTCCTGGCCGGTGCCAAGGGTTCTCAGGAGGAACAAACGCTATCCGGTCTCGTCTCGCTCCGAACCGACGGTCTCATCAAGGTCGGCGCGCTGTGGCTCAAACAAGGTTCACAGTGCGACTATTACTTCCGGGATAAGGGACTACTTACCTGGACGCTCGCGGAAGTACGGCTTCGCGGGATGAGCGACGTCGCCGACGAGGGGCTCTTCGCCGGATTCGAAACCGAATACTACACGGACAGAACCGGCACGCCGGAGCTGTTCGACATCGGACCGCGGATTGACCTCGCCTTTTCTAAGGTCAACCTGTGGCTCGTATACTTCACGAGGTACGAGTACCCAAGGTTGTACTTCAACGTCAACCTTTGATTCCGTCATTCGTGAAGAATACAAACATGGCTGGTGCTTTGATGCGTCGGCCATGTTTTATATTCCCTCATCCGAATTATTCCCCCTCACCACCTCACACTGCTTGTCTGCATCGGCAATCCTGGCCGTAAACCGCCCTCCTGCCTGCTTGCCTAGAAGCGCACTGCCCAAGGGCGACGCGTGCGAGATAACGCCTTTGCCCGGATCGGACCTTGCCATGCCTGTAATATTACGCTTGACATGGCACGCAAAAATACGTATGATAGACTGAAAACCAAAAAAAACTGAACCCTACATTATAGGAGGTATGCCATGAAGCATACACGAGATCCGTATGGCGGGATTGTTGTGCCGACATGCACCGCGACGACCTACCAGGCAGACAGCGTCGCTAACCTCGAACTTCGATTCCAATGGCTCCTGGGTTTGCAGCCCATGCCCGAGGAAATGCGCGATCAGCGGTTCATCTACTCCCGGTTTGAGACTCCGACCCACGACAGCCTGTACCGGGCGCTCGTCGCAATGGAACCCGGGGCAGCCGAAGCCGCGGTATTTCCTTCGGGAATGTCCGCGATTTTTACCACGATCATGGCGATCGCGCAACAGGGCGATACGATACTGTACACCACGCCGGAGTACGGTTGCAGCGATGAGTTCTACAGGACATGGTGCGCTCGGTACGGCATCACCGCAGTTGCGGTCGATACCACCGACCTCGCCGCATTCGAGCAGGCACTGCTGGAACACCAGTTCCAACTGCGTGCAGTCTTCCTCGAGACGCCGAACAACCCGCGAATCGGGCATTCTCCCATCCGGCAGATCGCCGACCTCACCAAGAAGTACCCGGGACTGAAAGGGCCGGCGCTGATCGTCGTCGATAATACCTTCCTGGGACCCCTGTTCCAGCACCCGTTTGAACACGGCGCGGACATCGTCGTGTACTCCGCGACCAAGTTCCTGGGCGGGCATTCGTGCCAGCTCGGCGGCGTTGCCCTCACGAACTCGGGAGAGCTGATGAAGTGCATCCGCTCCCTGCAGTACACGAGCGGCCCGATTTATACTCCGGCAGCGTGTGCCGATCTCGAGCAGTCGATTGCGGATGTCTTCGGCCGCATGCGGGACGAGGCGGCGTCGGCAGCACAGATCGCGTCCATGCTCGCCCAGCACGGTCAGGTGGCGGAGGTGTATTACTCGACCCTCCTTACCGGCGTACAGGCGGAAATCTACGCCGCACAGTGCACCGGACCGGGATCAATCATCTCGTTGCGCTTGAAAGGCGGCGCGGCTGCGGCGGAAATGTTCGTCAACTCGCTCGAAGTAGTGTACGGCAACACCGTGTCCCTGGGCAGTGACCACTCGCTGGCGATCCTGCCGGCACGTTCAACCCACCTCGGTGTTCCCGAAGACGTACGGATCGCCGCGGGCGTCACCCCGGACCTGGTCCGGCTGTCTATCGGCCTTGAACCGGTAGATCGCCTCATCGAGGACATCACCCAATCGCTTGCACAGTGCGGGTGAAACGAAAATCGTACCAAACCACAAACAAGGGCAGCTCTCACGAGTTGCCCCTTTCTTTTTTTTAATCAGACGGCTCTGTAATAAAACATATGCAAAGAAAGGCGGTTCGCTATGTTACGCTCAGCACCGTGCACTGCACCTGCCTGTTCGCGAGCGTGACGGTGAACATATCGCCCGCTTTTTTCCCGACCAGGGCCATTCCGATCGGCGACGCGTGCGAGATAACGCCTTTGCCCGGATCGGATTCCGCCGAGCCGAGGAGGCGGTACGTTTTTTGCTCGCCGTCCATCCGTACCGTTACGCGGCTGCCGATCCGGATGCGGCCGGTTGCACTTCCCAGCCTGATGACGATCGCGGACTTGATCGCGCCTTCCAGCTCCAGGATGCGCGCGTTGATGCCCCGCAAACGGCCTTTCGCGATCTGGTACTCCGCATTTTCGGAAAAATCCCCGAGGTCCGCAAGCCGCTTCACCTCGGCGATCGCCGGAGGCCGGACAACGCGCACCAGTTTGCGGAGCTCCTGCTTGAACTCCTGCAGTTTTTCCGCGGTCACGTTGCGGTCGGGCTTTGCATGGGTGTACTGCCCTGGTTTTCGTATGGGAACCCTCATAGTTTTATAGTGGTACTGTAGCAAAAATAAAGCATATATAAAAGTTATCTATGCAATCATTTCTAAAGAAAAGGGGGCTTCGAGGGCATGCTTCGCGCCGTATTCGTTAAAAAAACGAATGTCAGCACTTTCGCGAATCAAATACCCCCGGAACCCTTTTGTTATTTTTCCGGCTGTAGGAAAGTAAAAAGAAAACATGAAAATTCTCCTTTACCCGTGCCAGCACACAGGCACGGCACCTTGACACGGAAAAGCCACCGTGCTATACAGTACTGAAAAGCACCTTTCGGTGTTTTTTCAAAAACAGAAACCGTGCACACACGAGGTGTGCGCAATCAACGTTCATTTTTCTGGAGGTTTTTAATGAATTCAGCACTGCAGTGGCTCAACGATGCGCTCGATCAGGTCGACCTGGAAAAAGCACAGGGTCCGACAAACGAAATCGACAAGGACCACCAACTCGGCGATATGTCCGAAGACCTCAAGCGGCTCTTCGTCGTCATGACCGAACAGGCCGAGGCAGCCGATACGCTCTCCCGTGAAATCGAGCACCTCACAATCGATGTGCGGCACGATCCGTCCAAGCAGGACGAACTGGGCAAGAAGTGCCTCGAACTCTCCCTGCAGCGGAGCAGGATGAAAGCAGCGGAAGGGCTCTTCTGGGCGCAGATCCACGCCGACTTGAACGGCACGATACCTGCCGGAGTTTACGCGCTCATCGGCGGTGCCGGCTGGAAGATCGGCTACCAGGACTGCCCGAGCGGAACGATCATGGTCGAAATGCGCAGATTCGACGGCTAAACACTGCTGCCGAAACACACTAAAACCGGGCCCGGACTACACACCACTAGTTCGGGCTATTTTTTATTAAAAAGTTACACGACACTTTTGGTACGCCGTTTTACGATAACGTACTCCTGCAGCGCGACGGCGATAACTCCGATAATTAGCAAGATAACCCTGAAGTACGCGGCGATGGTTACGCCGTGCGCTCCTTGGTCCCCGATAAAGCTGTATGCGGATTTTGCAATAGTCCCCAGGATAACAGGCAGGATAAACCGTTTGAACCCTACCGGTCCGGCCGCGATGACGTACGTGAGCTCGTCATCCGGCGTAAAGGGCAGCACGTACACCACGAGCAGCGTGATTGGGCCGACCGTTTGCACGATCCTGTCGAACCGGTCGTAAAAACGTTCGGAAACGAGCTTCCGGAGGAGCGGCCTGCCGTACCGCTTTACCAGATATACGATGAGGAACAGGCCGATGGCCGTTGCGGCGAAGTTGACGAAAAAACCGACCGTTCCCCCGAACAAATAACCGGACACGATCAAAATGAACGTATTGAGCAGCGGGGTGAACGTCACGTACGCGATCTCGACCAGCACGTACAGTGCCAGCCCGAACTGCCCAGTGCCCTTTACCGCCGCTTGGAGGCTGTCGCGGTCAACGTACTGGGAAAAAATAAAAGCGGCAGCCGCCATGATACACACGTACAGGCAGAGCATGAGGATGCTCCTGAGCGTACGCTGGTCGCTGAATAGTTCCTTAATAGTATGCATATATAGTAAATCAATTTTATTGCTAGGCTGTGAGCCGAACGTACGGGGCTACAGTCTATCACACTGCTCTTCCCCGCAGATGATAAGGTCATGTTCAAGGCTGGGAATTGTAATGATGCCGCCTTCCCTATACACAGCAGACTTCCTGAGCGGTATACCGAAAAAGGTCCTGCCGACCACGATGTAATAATCAGACCCCTGCCACTCCCCTTTTTCCGTAATCTGATAGCGCCACACCAGCATTCTTTCCGCCGGGTGGTCGAAATGGGTGCGGACAGCGTGCAAAATTTCCCGTGCCGTGCCGTCTGGAACGTCCACAGCTTTTTTTACCGGGCGCACAATTGCCATGGGCGCTATGGCAGCGGCAAAAACCAGGAGAATGACGATGAACGTTATGGACAGTTTCTTATGGGACATGTGCGCATTAATGAAAAAACGGAAAACAGAGCGTCATCGGACGACTTTTCCCATGATCTCCTTCACCTCATCCGCCGTATATCCCTTCTGCGCCAGAAACGCATACAATTTCTGTTTTACCGTATACTGCTCTTGTGATGACGGATATTTTTCTTTGAGCCGTCCGTATTTTCGTTTTGCTTCTTGGACAATTGCCGTGTAATCCTGCTGTGCACCTGATTGCTTCCACTCTCCGAGCACTTTTTCAATAATGGGACGCGGGATAAGCCGGTGCTGCATTTTTTGCCTGATGCGGTACATGCCGTCTTTACGGTCACGCAGCTGCCGCAGGACCGCCTCGGCGTACTGCCGGTCGTCGACCAGCCCCTCGGCTTTCAATTCGTTAATCACCTTCTGGACGTGCTCAAGCGTATAGAATCGGTACCGGAGCGTATGCGGGTAACGGCGCTTCAGGTTGGTGACTTTACGTAGTAATTTCTTTTCCGAAAAACCTTGCCTCGAAAGGTAGTCGATGATTTTTTCCCTGATGTGTTGATAGTCCTCACGTGACGGCATAGTGGTCGGCATACGTCCATCATCCTCCGTCCGCAATAAAAAATCAACCCGGAAGTTCGCCGCATTCGCTGCGGCACTGGCTGCGAACCAGGCCGGAAACCGGGCTATGCGTCCCTGACCGAGTACCCGAGCTCACTGATTGCCTTCACAATCTGGGAACGGCTGACGCGCTGGGGGTCAAATAAAACTTGTGTCCGCTGCTTAGCGTAGCTCGTGCTGCTCTCGTGGATCCCCTCTATTTCCTCGAGTGCGCCATCGATACTCATCGCACAGCTCGAGCAGTGCATGCCGCTGATCTTCAGCTCAACCGTCTCGCCTGTTGGCCGTTTCTTCGTAAAAAACATAGTCCTATTAATTAGTATACCTCCATAACGCCGGTATACATCCCCATTGAGCAGGCGAAGATGTAAATCCCCGTCTCTTCGGGCGTAAACCGGAACACCTCAGAATCCGTCGGGTCAAGGACTTCGTAAATACCAAACTCGCGGAAGGTAAACGCCGCAGCGCACGAGTAGGTTTCGTCGGTGCTGACCGTCAGTTCGACGGGAATGCCCGCTCGCACGCTGATTCGGTCCGGACGGTAGCCCCTGTTCTCGACATTGATCTTCACCCGCTGTACCGTATCGGTGCTCATCGGGCCGTTACCGGCATCAGGGGCGAACTCATGGCTCCCGGCGGGCTGGCCTGCATCGAAAGCCAGCTTCAGCCGCGCCCAGGAAACTGGCGCATCGGCAGCCTGGAGCGCCCCATTCAGGCTGTACACGGACATGGCGATCAGGAGGATCGCTGCGGTCCTGAGAAATTTTGTCCGCCAAGCCTCAGACAGCTTTGCCGTCGCGATTCCGACGAGCCCGAATATCGGCGAGGTGCCGAGGACGAAAACCATCATAATGAGCGCACCCGTAAATGGGCTCCCGCTGTTGATTGCCAGAATCTCCATCGCCTGCGTAACGCCGCACGGGATGAGGACGGTGAGGAACCCCAAGACTGCCGGTGAAAAAAAGTAATCTGCTTTCGCCGATGACTTTACCAAGCGGCGGACAAAACGCGGCGGCTGGATGACGACGTACCTGAAGATCGGGTGGACGTTGAGCAGGTTGAGGGCGGTCGCGAGCATAAAGAGCGCCGCGAGTGCCTGAAAGGTAATCCGCAAACCGAGGCTGAGGGTAATGACCGAGCCGAGCCAGCCGAGGAAGAAACCGAGAACGGTATACGCGACCAATTTCGCAGCCAGAAACAGGGTTACGGGAAGCCAGTCGTTCAGATTGAACGACGTGAAGGCGAGCCTCTCTTGCCCCGCGGATTCCCGGAGCTCCTTGCCCTTCTGGTTGGCGATTGCCGAGGCGAGGAGGCCGCCCTGCACGGCGAGGCAGGAGAGCCCGCCGGTGGTCAGCCCTGTTAAAAATATCACCCAGAGATCCATATTACGTTTCTATAGTAATAGTTTTCAATCGGAGCGCATTCATAACCACCGAGACGCTGGAAAACGCCATAGCAAAACTCGCGAGCATGGGATTGAGCTGCATGCCCGTCAGCGGATACAGGGCTCCCATCGCGACGGGGATGAGGAGCACATTGTACCCGAACGCCCATGCTAAATTCTGCTTGATGTTGCGCATGGTCACTTTCGCGAGCCGTAGGGCTTTCGGAATCAGCGAGACATCTCCACGGAGCAGCGTCACCCCTGCCGATTCCATCGCGATATCCGTCCCCCCGCCCATTGCGATTCCGATATCGGCGAGCGCCAGTGCCGGCGCATCGTTAATCCCATCGCCTGCCATCGCGACGACGTCTCCCTCAAACTGGGACTGCCTGATGAATGACGCTTTATCTTCCGGGCGAACCCGCGCACGCCAGTTTCGTATCCCTACGCGCATTGCAATGGTATTCGCTGCCGTACTGTTGTCACCGGTCATCATGACGGGTTCAATGCCCATGCGCACGAGCTGCGAAACCGCGGACGGCGACTCGGCTTTGATGCGGTCCGTGATCGCGATTGATCCCCGGTACGTTTTCCCTTCGGCGAGCGCCAGTACGGTCTCACCGCGCGCTTCGTGGCCCGTAATTTCCGCTCCTTGTTCGGGGGTCACGGGGATTCCTTTCTCGCGGATAAACTCATGGCTCCCCAAAAACCACTCTGCGCCATGTATCGTGCCGCGCACGCCTTTCCCTGCGATTGCGGTAAAATGATCCACGGGATCCAATTCCATGGATAGCTCGTGAGCTTTTGCAAGCACTGCGCCGGCAAGCGGATGTTCGGAATGCTGCTCGAGGGAGGCGGCGGTACGGAGCGTTTCGGCTGACGCATAGGCGCTCACGGACGGTTTGCCTTCGGTGAGCGTCCCCGTTTTATCGAGCACGACAAGTGTTGTCTCGTTCGCACGCTCGAGCGCCTCAGCGTTGCGGATTAAAATCCCGCTCCGCGCGCCCCTGCCGATCCCGACCATAAGCGACATCGGCGTCGCGAGCCCGAGTGCGCACGGGCACGCGATGATAAGCACGGAAATCATGCTGACGAGCGCCCGTGGCAGCCTCGGCTCCGGCCCGACGGTGAACCAAAGTACGAAGGTTACGGCAGAAAGTCCGATGACGATCGGCACGAAATACGCAGAAATGGTATCGACGAGCTTTTGGATTGGCGGATGAGACCCCTGCGCCTCACGAACCATGCGGATAATCTGAGAAAGTTTCGTTCTTCCGCCGACAGCGCGCGCTTCCATCTCGAATGATCCAAGCGTATTGACTGTCGCGGCGTACACTATATCTCCCGCCCGTTTTTCGGCTGGCATGTTTTCTCCCGTCAGCATGCTCTCATCGACGGCGCTCGCGCCTGAATGGATCACTCCGTCGACGGGGATCTTCTCGCCCGGTTTAACAAGCAGCACGTCGCCGGCCTCGATAGCTTCAATCGCAACATCCTGCCACGATCCGTCCTTCCGGACGTGCGCAACCGTCGGCTGCAGCTGGAGCAGCTCCTTGATGGCAGCGGACGCCTGGCCTTTGGCGCGGACTTCAAGGTACTTTCCGAGCACGATGAGCGTCAGAATCACCGATGCAGTCTCAAAATAAACATGCATGGGAATGCCGGCAGATTCGAAATATTTCGAAAAAACGACGGCTGCAACAGAGTAGCCGTAGGCAACGGAAGTCCCCAGCGCCACGAGCGTATCCATGTTCGTTGTCCTATTTTTTGCCGCAGACCAGGCGCTCTTATAAAAATCCTTCCCGAGCCACAGCTGCACGGGAGTTGCGAGCAGCAGCATAGCGAGCGGGTGCTGCAGCAACGCCGGCGCGAACGGAACCATCGCCCCGATAAGCAGGAGCGCCGAGCATACTGCGCCGACGAGCAGCTTCTGCGTCAGGCGCGCTTCGTGAACCGCATGATCGCGCTCCATGAGGTCTTCGGCGTCGCTCTCCGACGTATGCGCCGCGTATCCGAGTGAGCGGACGGCGCTTGCTATCGTATCAGCGGAAACCTTTTTCGGATCGTACGATACGTACGCTTGTTCGTTGCTGTAATTCACCCGAGCTGCTTCGACGCCCTCGGTTTTTGCCAGCTTTCTTTGGATATTCGCGGCGCACGACGCGCAGTGCATTCCGGAAACATAAAAATCCATTTGCTCAGGCATACTTTTCCGGATTTTTAACAAATTTTTTCTTGCACCCGGAAGCGCAGAAATAGTACGTTGACCGCTTATAGGCGTGCGCGAAAGCGGCATGCTTGGGGGATACCTTCATCCCGCATACGGGGTCAACGATCATGGGCGCAGCGGGAATATGCGAATGCCGCATGAGCGGCTTGATGCTCTTCCGGTCTGCGAGAATTTCGTGAATGTGGTCCAGGAGCCGTACGTACTGCGGATGCGAGATGCAGTACATGATTTCCTTGCTGTTCCTCTTGGCGACCACCGCACCTTCGCGCCGGAGCACCTGCAGGTGCTGGCTGATATTCGCCTGGGTCATGCCTGTCATATGGATCAGCTCAGAAACGGTAGAACACCGGTTGCCCAAAACGCGCATTATTTCGATGCGTTTTTGGTTTGCAAGGGCTTTGAGCAGCTTCGCGTACAGTGTGTAGGTGAGGATAGACATATTCAATATATTGAATATATACCACTCACCGCTCACCGTCAACCGGCCACTTATCCACACGGCATAAAAATACAAAAATCCCCGCAGCCGAAATGCTCTGCCGCAGGAAATCTCCCTCACCCGCCTCCTGTGCGGCCTGCCTTATGATTTCGGCCTCACCGATGAATGGTGGTGCATGATGCGCCACTCGCCGTCAGCATTTTTTCCCCACGCAAAAGTAAAGCGAGCCTCAACAATGATTCTTTTGCCGGCGGATTCGGGATCGGCGGAATCAACTTCAAAATTGTACATGCCGGAATGCAGATACGAGTCGGGCCCGAGAGGCTGCACCTTGGCATCAATGACTTCACCCGACGGATTGCTTTCAAGGAAGTGCTCGAAATACTGCTCCGCGCCGTCTTGCCCCAGTTTGAAATCGCCGGAAACAGTCGGTAAAAAAGTGGCATCCTCGGTATAGAGCGCAGCGACCTGCTCGGGATCTCCGGTCAGCAGTGCTTCGTTCCACCGTGAAAAATTTTCGGAAGCGATTGATTCAAAATCCATTTCAACTTTTTCCGGCGACGCTCCGGCATCGCCCTCCTGCTCCGCTGCATCTGCCGGGGGCTTATCTGCGGATGGCCTCTGGCCTGGCATTTCCATATTCATCGTTTTTTAGTTAAATAATTATTACGGCTACAGTATACCACACCTCATGCACACTATTCTAATAAGTAAGGCAAAAAGTAATTACTTTTCAATCCATTCCCTAGTGATCCATTTTTTTACCAGAGCGTCTTCAATATCGATTCGATGCGCTGTGGCAATGACGAACACCAAACCGAGCACATCAGCCAGTTCCGTGGCTAATTTTTTTTTGGATTTTCGCGCCGGCAGGTACTTTACGGGACGGCACCTTTTCTTGTGTACGAGGTACGACTGGACGAATTCGCCGAGCTCTTCCGCCAATTTTAAAACCAGGTAATCTTCGCTCGGTTCAATGCGATCCCGCTTGAGATTGCCGAGAAATACCCTCGATGCGCTGTTTTGTAATTCTTTGGTTTCCATCTTGCGTAATCATTAATTATTGTGGCAAGCATTCGTTGACACTTTTTCCTAAATCTTTTTTTCGAGAACAATGTGGTCATCCCAGCCATCAACACGCGCCTTCTTATAAAAAATCCGCTCAAATCCATTTGTGTAATAAAAAGAGCGAGTTCTCCGGTAGGGTTCGTAATCGTCTTCATCCGGCAAGGTTTCAACTTCTATCGAATGGCAACCGAGCTTTCTGCCCTCATTTTCCAGCCACTGCAGCAATTTTTGCCCCACACCCTTTCGTTGCGCTGGCAGCTGAACCCCCATCCACAGGAGCAGCATCTTTCCGGAATACGCAGTGTAGCACAAGAAACCGACAACGATGCCGTTCTCTTTTGCGACGGCTACGTTATTCAGGTCAAAATCAATCCTCATATTCTTCAACCCTTCATCAGTAAACCAATCCTTCAAGTTTTTTGCGGCTGCCATCGCCTGTTCTCTGTCTTTTTTTGATGCGTTGGATATCTGCATGGTGTAGAGTATAGATCCTTTGTAACATCATACCAAAAAGCCCCCGTGACGGGTAGTTCTGGCGGGGCCACGAGGATTCGGGTCCATAAGCAGCGATGAATGCTGCGCAAACTCGCATTCATCGGCGCTCCCCTGAACTTAGTTCAGGGTCGCTGCTGCTTTTCGAATCCATTGGCTAGTTACGCTATTGTAACATCGTACCAAAAAGCCCCCGAGACGGGTAGTTCTGGCGGGGCCACGAGGATTCGAACCTCGATCAACGGTTTTGGAGACCGCTATACTAGCCATTGTACTATAGCCCCATAAAAAATTCCGAATCAACTACGAACCAAAGGTCTCGGGTTACCTGCGATGGCCGATACGGCTTATTTCGGAATACAGTGAAAGCTACTTTCGAAAAAGGTCTTCAAAATTACTTCGTTTCTTTATGCATCGTGTGCTTTTTGCACCACTTACAGTGCTTCTTGATCTCAATCCGGTCCTTGTGCAGCTTTTTATTCTTGTGCGAGTGGTAGTTGATGTGTTTGCACTCCGTACATTCGAGCTTGATGATGTTGTCTTGTGACATAATATTGCGATTAATCAATAATTCTGCAGTGCTCCCAAAAAATGGTGCGCATTTTTTGGGAAGAGGGGCATGCGCACAAGGGGTGCAGTGGAGCTTATTTGACAAGCCACACGTAACCCGCCAGAGCGGCGACCCGATAAGTTACCCGTCGGATTCGAACCGACGACCTACTGTTTATCCCTCGACTTCGCTCGGGATAGGCTCCACAGTTGCTCTTCCGGGGCATGCCGGCGGTTCCCGCATCGTCATGCCCGTCTCGACTCCTCGCAAACACAAGCAGTTGTGTTTGCTCGTGGTCTCGACCCACTGAGCTAGGGCCTGGAGCCACCCGTCGGATTCGAACCGACGACCTACTGTTTACAAAACAGTTGCTCTACCACTGAGCTAGGGTGGCGCGTCCGAACGGATAGCTTTTTTAAAGAGTCATGAGGTTTTAAAAATACTCCTGCGGCTGCGCCTCGTTCGTGCCCGTTCGAATCCCATGGGATGCAAACCCCCAAAAGACCGGAACCAGCAGATTTATACAGCCCTTCGGCGGCACAAACAGTATGCCAGCTACTCATACTCACATCTGGTGGGCAGGGAGGGATTCTCGTCCTGGGCACCAAACAATTCTGCGCAAGCTCGAATTGTTTGTCACTCGGCTGCGCCTCGTTCGTGCCCGTTCGAATCCCATGGGATTCGAACCCCCTAAAGGCCGAGGCCAGCAGATTTATACAGCCCTTCGGCGGCACAAACAGTATGCCAGCTACTCATACTCACATCTGGTGGGCAGGGAGGGATTCGAACCCCCGAAGGCCGAAGCCAGCAGATTTACAGTCTGCCCCGTTTGACCACTTCGGTACCTACCCGCCCGCCAGATATGAGTATGGCATGTCCACCAAGCCCGAGGTAAAAACCACGGAGCCTGTCCCGGCGAATGCCGGGGGTACCTACCCATGTTTGACTGTCAAATTGCTTTCCCCGTTGCAACCGTTGCGCGGAGTCGAACCGCAGACCTACTCCTTACCCCCCGCATCATTTTGCTTCGCTCAATGTACGGGGCAGGCATGGAGTGGCGGCATTTATCCCGTCCGAGCCGATGGCCAGAATTGAACTGGCGACCTACTCCTTACCATGGAGTTGCTCTACCAACTGAGCTACATCGGCTCGGACGGGACCAACTGAGCTACAACAACTGTAACAGGGCAAGCTGGGCTACAACGCGATAGGGAGAACAACCTTACTTCCGGACTACAGCTGCTTCAACGCTTCCTCGAACTCAGCGAGCTTTTCATTCTCTGGATTCACCTCACGAAGCTTATCTACGGTGGCCTGCACGAGCGGTTTATCTTTGAGCTCGAGTGCGGTCTCGGCTACCCTGTCGAGATTGCGCGGATTGTTTGGTTCGAGCTTCACCGCCTCTTGGAAACAGTCGAGCGCTTTCTGCGGTTCACCTTCCGCACGGTACACCTCTCCAAGCTCCACGTGGTACCCCGCTACTTCCTTTGCGAGCGATACCGTCGAGACATCGCCACGGTCGATGCTGCCAGTCTGCTTGTTCGGAGATTCAGAGAGGTCTGTCGAACGGAGCTTAAGCAGGTACTGGTATATCTCTTTTGCGTGGTCGTAATCTCTGAGTTCGACGTACAGGCCGCCAAGATTTTCATACGCTTCTACCGACCTGCTGTCAACGCTGATTGCCTCGATGTACTTCTGCTCCGCTTCCTTATACAGTTCACTGTCCCGGAGCGCCCGCGCATCGCGTATGAGGATCGATACGTTCTTTTCTTTTGCTCCCTCGTCCTGAGGCTCGAGTTCACGAATTTTACTGCGGTAGTTCTGCTCCAGTTTGCGGAGGGCGTTATAGAAACCGCGTATCGCTGACGGTTTGCTTTCACTGCTGCTACCGTCGACATTTCCATTCTTGAGGACGCTGCGCGCCCGCATTGAGGCGAGTTTGCGCTTGAGCCTCCCCTCAATCAAGCTCCGCTTCACCTTGCTCTGCTGTTCCTCCTTGATGGTTTCCGTATTAATCGCAGCGAGTATGGAAAATTTTCTCCAGAGTATCACGAGGATCGCGATAATTGCTGCTGCGAGAACGGCAATTGCGATGTAGTCGAGTATCATACGATGCGTACTTCTTCCAGGGGCACCTCAGTGACACCCTTATCGATTCTTACCATGACTGTCTTCTTGATGACATTGTAGGAACTCACCGTTCCCTTTCCTAGCTTCGTCGTAACCGTACTGTCAATCGGCGGGAAGTCCTTCAGTGCCGCCTCATAATCAGCCGCCTCATACGCGAGACAACACATGAGCCGTCCGCACGCACCGGATATCCTGTCGCTCCCCCTGCTATGAACCTGCTGAATTCGTGCCATCTCTGTCGTTACGCTCGTGAGATCACCGAGGAACTGCTTGCAGCATACCTCGCGCCCGCACGGGCCGAATCCTCCCATGCGCCGGGCCTCATCGCGAATACCGACCTGCTGCAACCGGATCGACTTCTGGAACGCCCGAGCGAGATCTTTGACGAGTTCCCGGAAATCAACACGCCCATCTGCGGTAAATACGAACGTCACCCTTCCGCCATCGAACGAGAAGTAGCAGTCGACGAGCTTCATGGCCAGTCCGCGCTGCTCGACGAGCGTCCGTGCTTTCGAGAGGAGCTCATCGCGCTTCTCCTGCTGGGCGTTGCCCCGCTTAACGTCCTCGGCGGTCGCGCGCCGAACGATCTGCCTCAGGGGTTCATCAAGCGTTTCGTCATCAACTTCGGCGACGCTCACCACCTTCGCTATCTCGAGTCCCGTATCAACCCTGACAATGAGGTGGTCGCCGGGTTTTACCTTAGCGTCACTGCAATCATAGTGGTAGACGTGATCCCAGGGATTGAACTGTACTCCGGCGGCACGTTTGATCATAGCGCGATCCGCTTATACTCCCGGAGCTGGATGTTTTCGCCGAGCTTCATGATCTTCTCATGTATGAGCTGCTCGATCGTCTGCTGATCGTCCTTTATGAATGGCTGCTTGCTGAGGCAGACTGCCGAGTAAAATTTCTGGACCTTGCCCTCAATAATTTTCTCCCGAATGTGCTCCGGCTTCCCTTCCCGTTCGAGCTGGGCTTTGAATATTTCTTTTTCTTTGTCAAGGATCTCTACGGGCACGTCCGCCGGCGTCAGGTAAGCCGGGTCGGTTGCCGCTATCTGCATTGCGATGTCGTGCGCGAGCTCCTTCATTTCTTCCGTCTTCGCTACGAAATCGCTCTCGCAGGCGATCGCGATGACCGCCGCGACTTTTCCGTTTGCGTGTACATACGCACCGATAATGCCTTCGCGCGTCTCGCGGTTCTGCTTCTTAGCCGCGACCTTCTGGCCCTGCTTCTTGAGGTATTCGACGGCCTTCTCGCTGTCGCCGCCCGTCTCTTCGAGGGCACGCTTTGCATCCATCATGCCGACTCCCGTACGCTCGCGAAGCTGTCGAATCAATGATATCTCGATTGCCATAATCGTATACGATGGTTAGGTTATTGCTGAAGCGGTTCTGTGGGATGAGCGGCGTTCTCTTGCGCGGGTGCCGCCTGTTCAGTTGCTGCGGCTGCAGCTTTCCGCTTCTGTGCCTCTCCGATCACCTCAACAATTGCAGATACAATGAGTTTGATGGACTTGGTCGCATCATCATTAGACGGGATCGGATAGTCAACGAGGTTGGGATTGCAGTTTGAGTCGACCATCGCGACGACCGGAATCTTCTTCTTGCGGGCTTCACGGAGCGCTGTCTTCTCTTTCTTCGTATCGACGATAAAAATCAGCTCCGGGAGTGCCGTGAGGTCCTCAATGCCGCCGACGAGCGTCTCGAGGTACGTGATCTCTTCGGAAAACTGCAGCTGTTCATGCTTCGTGTACTTTTGCAGATCCCCCCGGTCTCGCTTCTGGCGCAAATCTTTAAGCCGCCTGGTCAGCTTCGAAATGTTCTCGAAGTTCGTGAGTGTCCCGCCGATCCAGCGTTCGGTAACGAAAGGCATACCGACCTGCTCAGCCGCCTGCCGGACGATCGGCTGGGCCTGCCGTTTCGTTGCGACGAGAAGCACCTTTCCGCCCTTGGCAACTTGCGCACTAATAAAATCGCTCGCCTCACGGAGCATCCGCGCCGTCTGCTCCAGGTCAATGACATGGACGCCACCGCGCGCCGTGTAGAGGTACGGCTCCATCTTCGGGTGCCACCGTTTGAGCTGGTGCCCGAAGTGCACGCCGGACTTCAGCATCTCGAGTAGAGATATTTCCTGCATATAAATTTCCCTTTGTTATCCGCTGCTCACGTCTATCCAGCTGCTCTAAACCTCGTGACGCCTGCGTGAGGCGCCGAGGCCAAGGATGAGCCGCCAGTCAGAGAGCATGGGTGGTTAATGAGTAATTACGACACTTTTTGAACTCCTTTGTAAAGCCTGAAAAGTGGTGCTCCTATAGTAACACAACATAAAAAATAATCAAGTGTAAGGCCGCAGCCTTGCGTAAAACTGCGAACCCTGCTACACTGCTGCTACATATAGCGTATGAAAAAAGATATCCACCCAGAATACCATACTGATGCGAAAGTCGTCTGTGCGTGCGGCAACACGTTTACGACTGGTTCTACCGTGGCTGAGATCCACACCGAAATTTGCTCCCTCTGCCACCCCTTCTATACCGGCAAACAAAAGCTGCTCGATGACCGCGGCCGCGTCGAACGGTTCCAGCGCCTCGTCGAGAAAAAAGCTTCGTTTAAAAAAACAGCGGCACAGAAGGCCACCGCGACAAAAAAAACCGGGAAGAAAGCAGACAAAAAGAACGGTTAGCTAACCATAAACGTCCCCCCACCCATTTTCGTGTGCGGGGATTTTATGACTATGAGCACGGACCGCATAACACTCCAGGAACGGTATGAGCAGCTCGAGCGGGAACTCCAGGACCAGGACGTACTGCGGGACAGCAGTAAGCTCCAGAAATTCTCAAAGGAGTACAACGAACTCGGACAGCTGCTCGAAAAGTACGGCAAACTCGATGCGATACGTGAAAGCATCGGGCAGGTCGAGGCTACCCTCAAGGACGAATCGGACTCAGAGGTGAGGGAGCTCGCTGAGGAGGAACTCTCGTCACTCCGCCAAAAACAAACTGAACTCGAGGAGCTGATCAAAGAGGCGCTCAATCCTGCAAATCCGCTGGATAAAAAAGACATCATCGTAGAAATTCGTGCCGGCACTGGCGGGGATGAAGCCGCGCTCTTCGCGGCTGACCTGTTCCGCATGTACTCGAGGTATGCTGAACGCAAGAGCTGGAAAACAAACCTCCTGAACTCAAGCAGGACCGGCATCGGCGGACTCAAAGAAGTAATATTCGAGATCAACGGCAGGAACGTATACAGCGATCTCAAATACGAGAGCGGCGTCCACCGCGTGCAGCGCGTGCCGGATACGGAAAAGAGCGGGCGCATCCATACCTCGGCAGCAACCGTGGCAATCTTGCCGGCTGCGGAAGAGGTTGACATTGAGCTTAAACCTGAGGATCTCGACATTCAGGCTACCACCTCAAGCGGTGCCGGCGGCCAATCAGTCAATACGTCGTACTCGGCAATCCGCATCATCCACAAACCGACCAATACGATGGTTACCTGCCAGGATGAACGTTCCCAGCGGCAGAATAAAGAAAAGGCGCTCCAGGTGCTCCGCTCGCGCCTCCTCGCAATCGAAGAAGAAAAACGCAGCAGGGAGCGTGCCGACGCGCGAAAGAACCAAATCGGCTCAGGAGACCGGTCGGAAAAAATCAGGACGTATAACTTTCCCCAGGACCGCGTCACCGACCACCGCATCAAGAAGAGCTACCACGGCCTCAACGCTATTCTCGACGGTGGCCTCGCGAGCGTAATCCGCGACCTCAAGGCAGCGGACCAACCAGCATGACAATACAGGGAGCGCTCCTTGGCGCCATTAAAAAACTATCAGGCACACACTCAACCTCAGCCCACCTCGATGCTGAGGTCCTCTTGTCGTTCATCCTCAAGAAACCGCGGGGTTACCTGCTCGCCCACCCTGGCCGCACGGTATCCGCTGCCCACTACCGCCATTTCAGCAAGCTTATCGGCCAGCGGAGGCGCGGGATGCCGGTCGCATACCTCACCGGCAGCAAAGAATTCTACAAGCTCGACTTTGTCGTGACCAAGGATACGCTGATACCGAGGCCGGAGACTGAACTGCTCGTCGAGCAGGCGATTCAGGCAGTTCGCGAACGGCGCCGGCAGCACCCGGAACAAAAAAAGGTGGCCGTCGCTGACATCGGGACCGGTTCCGGCTGCATAGCGGTTACGCTCGCGAAATACCTGCCGAATGTGCACATGTATGCGATAGACAGTTCTCCAAAGGCGCTGGTCGTCGCAAAAAAGAATGCCCGCCTGCATCATGTTGCGAAAACCGTTTCGTTCTTGCAGGGCAACCTCCTCAAACCACTCTGTACGAAGAAAAAAGGCGTAAAAAGACTGCCGGTTCCCGGCGTAATCGTCGCAAACCTCCCTTACCTCACGACGGATGAACTGCACGGCGTACCCTTTGAACCGCGGCAGGCGCTTTATGGCGGCAAACTCGGATTGGAACTCATAGAACGTCTGCTCATGCAGTCAGCGGAAGCAATGCCGGTTGACACGATGATTGTGCTCGAGATTGCGCCAACGCAGGCAAAAGCTATAGATTATATGGCAGGACAATACCTGCCGCTGAAAAAGGTATCGTTTATAAAAGACCTAGCCGGGCGGGACCGCGTTGCGGTCATCAGATAAAATATGGGCAACTCGTTTGAGATTTATCCATACGACAGGAAACATTTGACGCTCCATACGGCAAGCGTATACTGAAGCTGTACTCCGGTACAAAAACCACAAAAACAAAACTCTTCGCCCTTTGAAAGGAGGTGAAGCGGAATGTCGAATTTGACAAGAGTCGTTCGATTTCTCGATTGGATCGAGAAGCTCCCGCAAGGTACACACGTGGGTCAAGAGATCCGTGCGCGCGCACCGGATCTGGACTGCTTACCGCTGTTCATTAAACAGCCGGTCCTGACGCTCTATGCACGCATCTGCATCGATGGCCTCGACCAGCCGATTCTGGGATTGATCGTCTCAATGACGGTCGACGTGGAGAACAGCCGGTTCTCCATAGAAATCTCCAGGAATCCCCTGCAGCGGAAACTTGAATGCGTTTTAGAATCGTATCCCCTCGAAAAACTGCGAGGCTTCCGGCAAATGACCCGAGAAGCAATGATTGAATTGCTCGGTATGCAACCGAGTCAACCGAAAAAGAGGAACCTTAATGTACCTGCTGGGAGAACTTTATGCGCCCTTCACACCGCCACGGTAGAGCCCGCTCCGCGGATTCAGCCGTAACCCTAACAAGACCACCGATGACTTCTCAACGCACTACACACTCACCATTGAGAACGAGGTGGTCTTTTTCTATTCGTACGTTACCGCCTGGTCTTTCGGAACGATGTGCACCCAGATCGCTCCGCGGTTGAGCTCGAGCTCATTCCCCTCCTGGTCGTAGAAACGCGTTCGGTCTGTCCGGGAGCCCTTTTTCCAGGTGCACGGAATCGCGAGCCCGTCACGGAACATCCACGCGCTGCCCTCTCCTCCAGCGTAAATCTCAAGCCTGCCCTTGCCGCCGTCCAATAGTGGCTCTTCAACAAGCTGTACAATAACGTTCTTTACTGCAATCTGCTCGCCGGTATTGTTATCGAGATGGGGCTCATCAGCATTGAACCGCAGGTACTCATTCCGCTCACGGTTGTAAGTAAAATCAACCTTATACGTCAGGCCATAGGAAAAGTTGAAACTCGCGGTTTTACCGCCATCCCCGCGCGACTCAAGCTCGGCGTCATCTTTGAAGCGCCAGGGATCGAACGTCGCGGCATGTTCAATGAGTCCCTTGTCGTGAAGCGCAAAATTCATTTTTTCCGATGATGTCACCAGATTGTGCGGCGCGGACTTTGACGTATCCCTCCAAAAGTACTTGGCGTCGCTCGAGAGTGCCTCGAGATCATTGATGTCGTCGTTCTCACGGATAACGGTGAGCGCCTTCGGGCTGCCGCCGGCGTGGGCGTACAGCGCTCCGTACTCAGATGACCACTCGAGGTAGTACGGCCGTGCTGAGCGGACTGGCATGATCTCGGGAATAATTTCAGAGGGGTCGAATACTGCCATGAATCGCGTAGCGCCTCCCTCGACGAGCGACTCGTATACGACAGAAGCCTGCGACAGGCCGCTCTGGGGCCTGACTGACAGAAGATTTTCTATCATCACCGCATACGGCCAATAGCCCGCTTTATCAGCATCGACGATGGATCCGTCAATGAGGCGCTCCATGGTCACGGCAGCCGTTTCAACCATCGCCGCTTCGCCTTTCATGATGAGAGAATTTCCAGCCAATGAAAAGTATGAATTCACGACAGCTGCACTCGACGCGAGGTACGTAACGCAGTACCACCACGAAAAAGCGGTCGCCACAACAAACAACCCCGCGACCCAAGGGACCGTGTGCTGTTCGCGAATCGGATGCCATGCGGATGGTTTTTTGTTTTGTTTTTGCATTTTTACGGACGGATGCAAAAGGCGCTAATTGTATTCAATGGTACGGTCGGTTGGCACTACCTCTACCCAGGTCTGGCCTGCGTTGAATGCCACCTCATTGCCGTCGAGATCATAGAAGAGCGTACGGCTGTCCTTGTCCTCTTTTTTCCAGGTCGCATCGATAGCAACGCCATCCCGAAAAATGATCGCTTCACCCTCCCCGACCGTCTCCATACTCAGACGCTCGGCATCTGCGAGGTGGGTAGCAACTTTCTGGACGATTATATTCTTCGGCTGGATAGTCGTACCGTTGAGGTCGGCATGCACTGCCCCGCCCTGCGAACGGATGTAGGTATTCGTTTCCCGATCATACTGATACTCAACCTTGTAGCTGAATGACGAGTAGTCGATGCTGATGGCCTTGACCTCTACCGGGCGGTCTGCGAGATCGGCATCATCTTTGAATGTCCAGCGCGTGAATGATGATGCTTCTTCAGCCCCCGTATCCCGGAGCGCGTACTGCATGAGCTCTCCGGAGGTGAAAAGCGTATGTTCACTCGCGAGCGGCAGGTCCTGCTTCCTCCAGAAATACTGCGAGTTGTAGAACTGGTTCAGGTCGAATACTTCGTACGTGCTGATATCGGCAAGCGCCTGCGGGCTGCCGCCGGCGTGAGCGTACAGCGCTCCGTACTCGAGTGTCCAGTCAATAAAGTATGGCCGCGCAGAACGGACCGGGCCGATTTCCCCTGGTGTTGAGCCCCCATACACAGCTAAAAAACGCGTAATACCGCCCTCGGCGAGCGCCTCATACACAACTCCGGCTTCGGTGAGGCCAGACTGCGGCCGCACGATTGATAAATTTTCTACCATGACCGCCACCGGAAAATAGGTCGCCTGGTCTGCCGGAACGTAGACGCCATCAATCGCTCTCCGCACGAGAGCGTCCTGGCCTGTCGTGGTCGCTGTTGAGGCTGGTTCACTGGTATCCGTTGGGCCAAAAAGGATATATCCCCCAATGCCCGCAATGACGACGACAACTGCAGCGACAATATAAATCCAGGTTCGGTTCTTGCGCTTGCCCCAGATAAGTTCCTTTGATGCGTCCTTTTTGTTGCCCATAGTACGATCGTTAGTGCCCTACTTTTTATCCCCTGCAGTAGCTCCGCTCGCCCCCGCAGCCTTCTCATCTTCAGCAACACCTTCCTCACCTGCAGCCTTCACCCCCTCTTTACCGACTACTTCAACTTCTGCAGCTCCCTCGGCTGGCGCCTCTTCAAGAGCCTTGAGTTCAGCTTCCGTCCGCGGAGGCTGTACGCTGGTGATCACTTCATCTGCTTTCGAGAGTACTGTTACCCCTTCCGGCAGCTTGAGGTCTCGGACGCGTATCGCATCGTCAAACGTCTTGAGTGCGCTGATATCAACTACGAGTTCCTTGATCAAATACTGGGGCAGGCACTCAATCTTCAGAGCATCCATGCTTTTAATGAGGATGCCCCCGAGCTCTTTCACTGCTGGTGATGCGCCGATGAAGGTGAGACTGACGTCGGTATGAATCTTCTCTTGCATATTGATCCGGTAGAAATCAACGTGCACGAGCCGGCCTTTGACCGGGTCTCGTTGAATATCCTGCACAAGCACTTTAACTGGCTTCGCCATGCCGACCTGGAGGTCTATCAGACCGCCCCTCCCCGCTTGCTTCAGAAGCGCTTCAAATTCCTTATAGCCGACTGACAGGTGAGTGCTCTCGGTACCGTGGCCGTAGAGCTCCCCGAGTAACTTTCCCTCCCCGCGGAGCGCGCGTTTTGCAGCGCTCGTTACATCGCGCACTTCAGCTCTGATGAGCGTCGAAGATTCTGTGTTGTTCTCTTGTTCCATACGTGACTGCAAAAAAGAAAAATTAATTAAGCCGTGTGTACCGTAAACTCCCCCTCTGCTGCCGGTACGCCGTAACCGCACTAGAAGAGCGCCCCAGCCGCATCCTCTGCCCGAACCGCGGAAGATACGTCGAGCACTGTATTGCTCGTGATCGGCTCCCCGTTCTTGAACTGCGCTACATCAGCCCCGGTCAAGTCGGTTACGAGACCGACTGAATTTACCCCCCGGTCGTTCATGAGGAGTAAAATCACCAATGATGCCGCGCATGCATTACACGTCGCATGCAGGAGCTGCACCTTGCTGTCCTCCTCGATAACCGCAACCTGCTCTGGATAAAAAGGGGCATCGCAGAGCGGACAGTAAGACACGAGCCGAGATGCATCGACGAGCAGCTCGTTTTGATTTTTCCTTTTTGTTTCCATAGTTAAAAAAATGATATCGTGCGATGTTCCCACCGCGTTATACATTATAGCAGAAAAAACAAACTGCGTCAAACGGCACTACGCCCGTGACGTGAGGTGCCGAATGTATACGCTCTGGACGATTCCAACTGCGATAAAGCTCGATATCATAGAGCTCCCTCCATAGCTCACGAACGGCAGCGGCACACCCGCAATCGGAAGCAACCCGATATTCATCCCGATATTGAGAATTCCCTGAGCTGTAATATAGATGAGGATCCCGGTTACGACAAAGATGCCAAAATCATCCCGAATGAGCCGAGCAATGCGTACGAGCCGGTAAATCAGCCAGACGTAAGACAGTATAAGCAGAGAACTCCCCACGAATCCCAGTTCCTCGGCAATAACCGCGAAGATAAAATCAGTTTCTTGCGCCGGCAGAAAATTCAACCTGCTCTGAGGGCCCAATCCGAGGCCTCGGCCAAAGATACTGCCTGAGCCGACAGCGATAATCGACTGCTTGATGTTGTAGCCGCTCTTGTACGGATCGCGGCCCGGGTCCATGAACGTCAGTATCCGATCTTTCTGGTAATCCTGCAGCAGAAATGCCCAGCTGAACCCAACAAGCACGATGAGCAGCAGGCCGATGCCGATGACGTACGAACGCTTTACTTTCGAAAAAACGAGCATCCCGAGAAAGATGGCAGCCAGGATAACTGCCGAGCCGAAATCAGGCTGCAAGAGCACGAGCGCGATGAGCGGGATCGCAACAGCGAACAGGATCACGAGCTGCTTTATAGTCTGCACTTCAGTGCGCCAGTCTGCAAAAAACTTACTGAGGCCGATGATGAGGATGAGCTTGATGAGCTCAACAGGCTGGAAACCCTGGCCTCCAAACAGCGTAAACCAGCCGCGGGTACCGCGCACTGTCGTACCGAAAAAGAGTACCGAGGCGAGGAGGAGAGCGCCGAACACGAGTAAAACGATGCTGTACGTCTGCAGGTGGCGATAATCAATCATGCTGAACACGGCGAGGAACACGATGCCAACGGCGAGAAAGATGAGCTGCTTTTGCAAATTCGCGAACTGCGGATCCTGCACTGCCGACTCGATGCTGTAGAGGGCCATGAGACCGAACGCAACCAAAAAAAGAACTACCGAACTCAGCGGCCAGTCAGATTTCCGTAAGTAGAGGAGTAGCTTTTTTACCATGCGGTTACTTACCTGCTCACGATATTCTCAGTGTCAAGCAGGTTAATATCAGGTTCGATCGATACGCTCGTCACAGAAGTCTGGACGCTGTCGAACTGGGCATAGATTGACTTCTTCTCTGAAGTATTGAACGGCTCGAGGTAGGTATAGTGCACGCCGACGATTGCATCCCCGCTGTAGAGCAGCGTCACGAACTTGGTGCTCCAAAAACTCGTAAAAGAATTGTTCGTTACATCGGCAGTCACGAGGTAGTACGGTATGCCACCGACGTTCGACATGGACTGCTTAATATTTTCAATAGTGAAGTCGAGTGACGGCAGTGCCGCGACATTATCGATCCGCTTCCATGAAATGCTCTCGATGGAAACAGTAACGGCGATCTGGCTCGGGGAGAACGGGCTTTGCACGTTCCGAACCGTCAAAATCTTCCTGCTATTCGGCATGATAAAATCGGTAGCAACCTCAGTTTCCGTCGCGTTTACGGTAAATTTATACGCAATCTCATTGATTGCCCAGTTTCTGTTCGGGTTGTGGACCGGCACGATGAGATCGTAGGCGCCTGTCGTCATTTGCACGGCTGTCGCGGCGCCGACTGATGGATTAACCGGCTGGTTTTCGATGCGGATCTTGCCGTATGCGACCTGGCTGCTTGCCATCGCCACCATCGTACTGGTTTGTTGGGGAATGCCGATGATGTAGACGGTAATATTCGTGATAACGAAAACAACGCAGAATACCGCTACTGCAAGCAGTACGATAACCCACCACTTTTTAAGCTCGTTCCGGTGGGAGAGAGCGTAGTAATTTGCCCGTAACCATACGGTACTTACGTCTGGCATAGCGGTCATGCTGTTACCGTAGTATATCCTACCACATCTGAAGCCTCTTGGAAACTCGTTGTTGATGATATTGGAGTGTGTGCTATACTGTACCCAGCTATCCTAAACCACTAACGTACGACGATGCTTGAGACGAGCAAGGATCTTCTCTTCGTTGCCCTCGCAACGTGTGCGGTTGCCCTGACTTTTTTTATGTGCTGGGCGCTCTACTACATTGTCATGATGCTCAAGAGAGCGCATGCGGTGGTCAATGAGGTGAGCGAACTGGTCATGAGCATAAAGCAAAAGCTCGAACGGCTCGAACGGCTGTTCGATGCTGTCGAGGACAAAATTAAAAACTCAGCGTCTTACTTGCCACTGCTGTTCAAGGGAATCACTGAACTCGTCGAGTATTTCAAGCGGAGGCGCGAAGAAAAACCAAAAAGAAAAAAGGCTAGCGAAAAAGAGAAAGAAACTTCGTAACTGAATCCGCAGGCAGCCTACCCTATGCCGGACTTTGTTCACCTACACGTCCATAGTCATTATAGTCTCCTCGACGGGCTCACAAAGATTGATGATCTCGTAAAGAGAGCCCGTGATTTACATATGCCTGCTGTTGCGCTGACTGACCACGGCGTCATGTACGGCGCTATTGAATTTTATCAAAAGGCGCTCAAGGCAGGCGTCAAGCCAATCATCGGCGTCGAGGCGTACGTAGCCCGGAACGGAATGCACAACAAGCGAGCGAGAGTCGATGACCGTCCGTACCACATCGTCCTGCTCGCTAAGAACAACGAGGGGTACCGAAACCTCATTAAGCTCACGACGAGAGCCCACCTCGAAGGCTACTACTACAAGCCACGCATTGATCTTGAACTCCTCCGTGAACATGCGGGTGGCCTTATCGGGTTGAGCGCGTGCCTCCAGGGCATGGTAGCTCAGCCGATCATCGCCGAGGATACCGCACGGGCAGAAAAAAATATCCAGGAGCTCGCTGCCATCTTCGGGACCGGAAACTTCTACCTTGAAGTGCAGGACCACCCGAGCATCCCCCACCAGAATGAGGTGAACGAAACGATATTTGCGCTCGGAAAAAAGTTCGACCTGCCGGTCGTCGCAACCAATGACGTGCACTACCTGAATAGCGACGATGACGAAATACACGATATCCTGATCTGCCTGCAAACGAAGCGGAAGCAGCGGGACCGGGATCGGATGACATACCTCGGAGAGGACTTCTCTTTCAAGACTCCCGAAGAAATGGCAAAAGCTTTCCCTGACCACCCCGAAGCGATTGCAAATACGATAAAAATTGCGCAAGCGTGTACGGTTACCATCGAGCTTGGCACGATCCAGCTGCCGCACTTCGAGGTGCCGAACGGCAAGCTACCCGATGCCTACCTCAGAGAACTGTGCACGGGCGGAATTCCAAAACGGTTCCCCGGGCGAGAGCGGGATGCCGTTATCGAGAAACGGCTCGAGTACGAACTCGGCGTCATTGAAAAGACGGGATTCGCGTCCTATTTTCTGATTGTCCAGGATTTCGTCAACTGGGCGAAGCAGAACGGCATCGTCGTCGGACCCGGCCGCGGATCCGCTGCCGGGAGCATCGTCTCATACCTCCTCAATATCACCAATGTCGATCCGCTCAAGTACGACCTCCTCTTCGAGCGGTTCCTCAACCCCGAGCGGATTTCGATGCCTGACATCGACCTCGATTTTGCGGACACGAGGCGGGATGAAGTCATACGCTACGTCGAGCATAAGTACGGTAAAGACCACGTAGCCCAGATCATCACCTTCGGCACCATGGCAGCGCGTGCGGCAGTCCGGGATGCCGGTCGCGTGCTCGACCTCGCTTACGCGTACTGCGACAAAGTTGCCAAGCTCATCCCGATGTTCTCTTCAATCGCCGACGCGCTCAAGGCGGTTCCGGAGCTGAAGGCGCTCTATGACAGCGACCCTGACGGGAAAAAACTGCTCAATGCCGCCGTAAAGCTCGAGGGAGTCGCCCGCCACGCGTCGACGCACGCATGCGGCGTCGTAATCACTAAAGAACCGCTCGACCGCTACCTCCCCTACCAATATGCCGCACAGAGCGAAGACGAAACCATCGTCACGCAGTACGATCTCCACGCTATCGAAGATCTAGGCTTGCTCAAAATGGATTTCCTCGGGTTGAAGAACCTGACGATCATCGAGAATACAATCAATATTATCAGAAAGGCACGAAACATCGAGATCAACATCGATACCATACCGCTCGATGACAAAAAAACGTTCACGCTCCTCCAACAGGGCAAGACAACCGGCGTATTCCAGCTCGAATCATCAGGCATGAAACGCTACCTCAAACAGCTCAAGCCAACCGAGCTCGAAGACATCATTGCGATGGTTGCTCTATACCGCCCCGGCCCCATGGAGCTCATCCCCGACTTCATTGCCGGAAAGCACGGCCTCAAGCTGGCGACGTACCTGAATCCGAGGCTCAAGCCGATCCTCGAACGGACGTACGGCATTGCAGTATACCAGGAGCAAGTTATGCAGATCGCGCGTGACCTCGCCGGATTCTCGCTCGCCGAAGCGGACGTACTCAGGAAAGCAGTCGGAAAAAAAATCCGCAAGCTGCTCATCCAGCAGCGCGATAAAATGATCGAGGGAATGGTAAAAAATAAAATACCCCGTTCAACCGCACAAAAAATCTGGCAATTTATCGAACCGTTCGCGCGGTACGGATTCAACCGGGCGCACGCTGCGTGCTACGCGCTCATCGCATACCAGACGGCGTACCTCAAGGCGAACTACCCCGACGAATTCATGGCGTCGTTGCTGACTTCCGATTACGGCAATATCGACAGGATTGCTATTGAAGTCGAGGAATGTGAACAAATGCACATCCAGGTGCTTCCGCCGGACATCAACGAAAGTTTCTCGACATTCACCGCCGTTTTCAATCCGGAGAAAAAAAATCCGATGAAAAAAATCAGGTTCGGCCTGCTCGCGGTAAAAAACGTCGGTGTCAATGTCGTCCGGAACATCATCGCTGAACGCAAGGAAAATGGGCCGTTCAAAAACCTTGAAGATCTTCTCCGTCGCGTCCAGACAAAAGACCTTAATAAGAAAACACTCGAGAGCCTCATGAAGGCGGGCGCACTCGACCAGTTCGGCGAGCGCAACGAGCTCCTTGGCAGCATTGATGCGATTCTCACGTACATGAAATCGGCTGAGCGTGAAACTCTCAACGGGCAGACAAACCTCTTCGGCGTGCTGCCGACGCAACACGCGCCGCAGCTCCGGCTCAAGAGCGCCGCACCCGCAACCAAGCAGCAAAAGCTGTCATGGGAGAAACAGCTCCTCGGCCTCTACATTTCTGAGCACCCGCTTGAGGAATACCGCGAGCGCCTGCGCAATCTTGCCACGCCGATTGGCGACCTGTCCGCTGCTGCACCGCACCGAAAAGAAATTACGATCGGCGGCATCATCAGCAACATCCAGAAGGTACTGACGAGAAACAACGACCCGATGCTCTTTGTGAAGGTCGAAGACATGTCGGGCCGCATCGAAGTGCTCGTCTTCCCGACGACCCTCCAGGCGAATCCAACGCCGTGGCAAGAAGAGCATGTGGTACTGATCAAGGGGCGCGTCTCAGACAAGGAAGGCAGCCTCAAGCTCCTCTGCAGCGAAGTGCAGCAGCTCAACCTCGACGCCATGGGCGACTCCGCACCCCGGCATACAACGCAGGCGACCGGCAATGTTTACATCGCCATTCCGGCCCGGACGGACAAGGAAACCTTCAACCGGTTAAAAATAACCTTTTCGCAGCATCCGGGAGAATACCGCGTCCACCTGAGGGTGCGATCTTCATCAAAAATCAAGGTTATCACGACCAACTACTTGATTCGGGAAGAAAGCTTTGATACGATACGGTCAATCATCGGCACCGACAGCATCACCCTCACGTAAAGCCAATCGAAATGAAAAAAATTTCAAAAGTCCAAACGACAAAATTTTACCGCAAGCTCGTTGTCGGATTTTCCGCCGCAACGGTTCTGCTGCTCGCTATCGTCATTTACTACTCGCTCTCAAAAACAACCATCACCATAGGCCTCAAACCGCAGGAACAGTCGGCCACTTTTTCGGTCATGATCATTTGTGCCGATTGCGAAACGACCAGCAGCGGCCCGGTCCTTCGCGGCACGCTTTTGGCCACCGAGGTGTCCGGCAGTGAAACCGCCATCAATACGAACGAGGGGTCACAAGTTGAAGCGCAAGCAACCGGGACCGTAACCATCTACAATAACTGGTCGCAGGTTCAGCCGCTTGCCGCGACAACGCGGTTGCTGACTCCCGACGGCATCCTCTTTAGGATTCGCAACCGTGTCGACGTGCCCGCTGGCGGAACATCGGAAAACGTCGAGGTGTATGCTGACGTGCCCGGTGCGAGCGGCAATATCGAACCTACGACGTTCACGATCCCCGGCCTCTGGGCTGGCTTGCAGGATACAATCTACGCCGAGAGCTCGGCACCGATGACCGGCGGATTACGGAACGCCGCGGTCCTGACGAACGAGCTGATCGGTGAAACGCGCCAAGCTCTCCGGGAACGACTTATCGCGGACGCTGCGGCTGAATTCAGCAGCACGGAAGAAGCGCAGGCGCGGAACCAGACCGTATCGACCAGCGCCGTGACGGCTCTCGTCATCAGCGAAGAAACGTCAGCGGACGCCGGAACCGAGGTAGATTCATTTACCATGGATATGAGCATCCGCGCGGTCGGCGTGCTCTTCGATGAAAACGAACTTATGAGTATTGCGCTCGACAAGCTGAGCGATGAGTGCGGTGAGGACGAACGCATCCTTCAGCATAGCACCGAAGACCTGGAGTATAGCATCGAGCAGTACGATCTCGATACCGGCGTCGCGCATATCAAGGGAACTCTGAAAGCTGGCGTTGTCCCGCGCCTGTCCAACGGCATATTTGACCGGGAAAACGTCACGGGCAAAGACTTGCACGAGGTAGAAGCATACTTTTCAAATTTTGACAGCGTTGATTCAGTAAACGTCGAATTCTCGCCCTTTTGGGTTTCGACCGTGCCGCAACTCAAAGACCACATAGAAATCAAACTGAGCGAATAACTGGACGGCTTGACAGGCAAATGGGCATGGCATATACTTATCATTGCTTTCAGTGATTGAGGTGTTTACCAGCCACCTTAGCGCACGCGTAGCTAATCCACAGTCAGTGGGTCCAAGCTGAAAGGACAATGAAACGAGGCGCCTCCCTGCACGGGAGGAATACGGGTGGAACCGCCCTCATAAAGGGTCCCAGAGCAGCAATTGCTTTGGGAATCTTTAATTAGGATAATACTATATACTATGGCATCAAACGATTTAGAAAAAATGAGGCACTCGCTGTCGCACCTGATGGCGCACGCCGTGCTCGAGCTTTTTCCGGAGGCAAGATTCGCGATCGGGCCCGTAATCGACAATGGCTTTTACTACGACTTCGACCTGCAGCAGCCACTCAAGCCGGAAGACCTGAAAAAAATTGAAAAGCGCATGAAGAAGCTGATCGGCCAGAACATCCCGTTCGAAAAAATGGAAGTCGATCTGGCAGAAGCAAAAAAACTTTCCGCCGGGCAGCCGTACAAGCTCGAACTGATCGGCGAGCTTGCTGCCGCGAAAAAACCGATTACGTACTACCGATCCGGCAAGTTCACGGACCTGTGCAGCGGCCCGCACGTCCGCACGTCAAAGGAAATTAAGCCTGATTCTTTCAAGCTCACCACTATTGCAGGGGCGTACTGGCGCGGAGATGAAAAAAATAAAATGCTGCAGCGCATCTACGGCGTTGCGTTCGAAAGCGCGCCTGAGCTTGAGGAGCACCTGAAACGGCTCGAGGAAGCGGAAAAACGCGACCACCGCAAAATCGGCAAGGAGCTTGGTCTTTTTGTCTTTTCCGATCTGATCGGAAAAGGCCTCCCTATGCTGACATCAAAAGGCGCGACCATCCGCCGGATTCTTGAACAATTTATTATCCAGGAAGAATTGAAACGCGGTTACCAGCATGTCATGACTCCCCCGCTCGCAAAAACGGAACTGTATAAAACGTCCGGGCATTATCCCTACTACAAAGACACGATGTATCCCGTGATGAAAGTTGACGAGGAAGAGCTGATCCTCCGGCCTATGACCTGCCCGCATCATTTCATGCTGTACAAGTCAGAACCGCACAGTTACCGCGAACTGCCGATCCGCATTGCCGAATTGGCATCCCAGTTCCGGTATGAAAAAAGCGGCGAATTGTCCGGTCTGATGCGCGTCCGCACGTTCTGCTTAGCCGACGCTCACATCATGTGCCGGCCCGACCAGGCTGAATCGGAAATTAAAAACGTGCTCGCACTGATTGATTTCACGAATAAAACGCTCCAGCTGAAAAAAGGCGTTGATTACCGGTACCGGCTCTCGCTGGGAGACCGCAATGATTCAAAAAAGTATTTCAAAGACGACCGGGCTTGGGAGTATGCGGAAAACGTATTGCGGACCGTACTGAAAAAAACTAAGGCGCCGTACTACGAGGCTGCGGGTGAAGCCGCATTTTACGGCCCGAAAATCGACATCCAGGTAAAAAAGATAAATGGCCAAGAAGAAACGGCATTTACGGTCCAATACGATTTTGTCATGCCACAGCGGTTCGATTTAACGTACGTAGATGAAAAAGGGCATGACCAAAAACCGATTGTCATACACCGCTCCTCAATCGGCGCATTTGAACGCACGATGGCTTTTCTGATCGAAAAACATGCCGGCGCATTTCCAATATGGCTTGCTCCGGTTCAAGTAGTCATTCTGACAGTCGGCAAAACGCACGTGTCATGCGCAAAAAAACTCGAGAAGCAGCTTTCCGAATCAGGCATCCGGACCGAATTGAATGCGGACAACGAGACGGTCGGCCATAAAATCAGAGTTGCGGAAAAGAAAAAAATACCGTACATGCTCGTGCTCGGCGATAAGGAAGTAAAGAGCGCATCACTCAATGTCCGCATTCGCGGCAAGAAGCAGCTCGTGAAAACGACGGTAAAAAAATTCATCGAGCGGGTGCAATCCGAGATTGAGAAAAAGAAATAGCTTAAGAGTGCACCAACCAAAAACCGGATGAATGTTATATCCGGTTTTTTGGAAATTAAAAAATATCGGTGGTGCCCTATAAGAGCGACACCACCGACTGTCAAAGCGATCCTTCGTAGGAAATACGTCCAGCTCGAGCTGGAGCTATGGCACCCGAAGATGCCGTTTTCACATCACGCCATTCGGCCGTCCGTGCTTGGTTCCGTTGGCAGCAAGCTGCCAGTCAGGCACCGAAGGTATAGAGCACACATGCACGGTAGAATAATTGGCCAAGAAAAGAGCAGGATCGCTTTTTTGTTGAGACAACTAGTCCACGTGGACCAGTTGTCCAATACACCTAACAAGCCTTTGGGGCTCAATCCTCACAAAGAGCCCCATTAGCTCAGTCAGGGATTATAGTCTATAACTTATTTTAAGCATGGTCAAAGGTCAGCCTGTGGATAACTAAAAAACCGCCTAAAAACGCGGCGAATAATGTAAAATATATTACGACGAAAGCGTGAGCGCGGCGTACACGCCAGCGGCAACGGCGCCAATAACGATAATGGTCAGCAAAACTTTAACGCCCACGCCCATCTTCTGTTCGGTCGTTACCGCCGTTTCCTTTTGCGGGAATTTATCCCCTGCCTCTTTCAATTGTTCGCCGGCATCAGTCATACGCAGAAAGCTTAGCATTCCTGCTGCCAGTATAGCACCGAATGGCTTGTAAAGAAAAGGTTAACCCTCTACAATGACGGTTACGTATGAAGTACTTCCTCTACATCGTCGGATGCCAGATGAACGAGTCCGATGCGGAACGGCTGTCGGGCATCCTCAGGGCGTACGGTTGCACCGAGACGGACGATGAACGGTCGGCTGACGTTATTATCGTCTTCGCCTGTTCAGTCAGGCAGAAAGCGGTCGATAAAATTTTTGGCAAGCTTGAACGGTGGCGCTCGTGGCAGCGGGATAAAAAAATCAGAACCGTGCTCACGGGCTGCGTACTGCCGGACGACCGGAAAAAATTCCGCGAGCGCTTCGATATTCTCATCCGTACGCACGAGATGCACAGGCTGCCCCGCCTGCTCGGGCTGACCGCAGACAAACCGGCCGAGGCGATCACGAACGCGGACTACCTCGCGTTCGATCCGCACCGCGCATCTCCGCTCATCGCGCACGTGCCGGTCATGACCGGCTGCAACAACTACTGCACGTACTGCGCGGTCCCCTACACGCGCGGCGAGGAAGCATCGCGCCCTTCTGCCGATATCATCGCTGAGGTACGCGGGCTCATCGCGGCAGAATACCGCGAAATCATGCTGCTCGGGCAGAATGTCAATGCATACATTGACCCCGAAGCTCCCCACGATCCGGAGCTCATCGAATCGCGCGCCCGCGCCCAGTGGAAATTTGACAGAGACCAGCCGATCCAGTTCCGCGCTGCGACCACGGACGTGCCGAAAGACTTTGCACAGCTCCTCATAAAACTCAACCGCCTCAAGGGTAATTTTTGGATGCGTTTCCTTACTTCAAATCCCCAGGATATTTCCGATGAACTCATCGCTGCGCTGCCGAAATGCAAAAAGGTCACTCCCTACCTTCACCTGCCGATCCAGTCCGGAGATGATGAAATTCTCAGGAGAATGAACCGGCGCCACACGCGCGAGTACTACCTCGGGCTCATCGACAAAATCAGGAGCGCATGGCCTGGCGTCGCCATCACAACCGACGTGATCGTCGGCTTTCCCGGTGAAACAGAAGAGCAGTTTCAGCACACCGCCGATCTTATGGCAGCCGTACGGTACGATATGGCGTACATCGCGGAATACTCCCCCCGCCCTGGAACCGCAGCAGCGCGCTTTTTTGAAGACGACGTCCCGCGTACGGAAAAAAAGAGGAGGAAGCAGATACTCAACACCCTGCTCGAGAAAACCGCGCTCCAAAAAAACCGTGAACTCATCGGAAATGAAGTCGCGGTGCTCGTAGAATCGTACGATGCCCAAAAAAAAGAAAATGTCGGAAAAACTGATACATACAAATCAATCCGTTTTCGGGGGAAAAACGCAACAGGTACATTCGTGCGCGTAACCGTAACCAAAGCGAGCCCGTGGGGCCTGGCTGGAAAAAGAAAACAGGCCGCCGTGAGTACAGAACGTACACAAAGCAGCCTGTCATAGGAGCGCACCCACTCCGTACACGCCGAGGAGCCAGAGTGTGTTTCGTAAAAGCATGCCAGAAAGGAGCGCCAGCCAGCCGCGCCAGCCGTACCCGTTGTACCGTACGACGAGAACGCCGATGCTGAATCCGCCGACCGGGATGAGCGGGGGTTTTGGTATTAAACCCAGTGCGAAGACGATCTTCAGGCCGGCTTTGTGCGGTTCATGGTACGCACTGAAAAGGCGCATCAAGAACCGCATGAATGCACTGTCAGAGTTGGCCAACTCAGGGAACATCGCTCTGAATTTAGCTTTGATATCCCTGATAAATGCCTTACCCCAGCGGCTCAGCGCATCAATCAATTCCCTGGTCCAGCCCCACCTCAGCAGGCCGGTTACGACGAGCTGGTCAAATACGAAGACAAAAGACTCAGCGAGAAATAACCGTGTAACGATGGTTTTGAACGGCTGCCCCGCACGGTACAGCATGACGACCGCCGTCTCGCTCGAGAACAGCATCATGAGCGTATCGAGTATTTCTCTCGCAAATGGCAGCTGATCAACAAAGTGGTACAGCGCGAAATACGAACCGAAGAGCGCGGCCATCGTTGTGACTGGGTGCTTCATGGCGGTGACCTGAAGCACTCGAACGATTCTGTTCTGTGCCACGGGACACCTCCTGTTTATTTGTTTAAGGACAATGTTGTTTGGATGGCGTTGAAGCATAACAAAAATCGACTGCTCTGTCAAGCAATAGAAAACCGCGCCTTCCTAAAAGGGTTAGCGCGGTCAAGCGTTCAAATCTGATCAGACGAACTGCCTCACTCCAGCAGAAGCTGCACTGCCTGGATGAGCCGATCCACGTCCGTAGGGCACCCTATCACGAATACTTCAAACGTACCCTGGCGCCGTTTCGGGAACTGCCGCGGCGATCTCAGCTGGACTACCCGCGGAAAATCCTTAGCAGCGAAGCTCTCGATCGTCCTCCTGACGGTACTCGTGATCACGAGGCACGGGAGCGTACACCCCAGATCTTTGAGCTTATTGAGCAGCCACATCGCGGATCCGCACTCCTGGCTGCCAAGCGCTCCAACGTACAGGACGACCCCATGGAAGAGGTAGCGCGCCCCGTCCGGATGCAGCCGCATAAACGTTTCAATCAGCTCACAGCAGTTGATATCCACGATCCGAAAACCCGCCCGATCAAGCATGTCAGCAAGTCCAAAGCACGTGCCCTTTTCCCTGGCGCTCATCTGGAACGTGAGCAACGGTAACCTGGAAACAGCCATACTACCCTCCTGGTAAAAATCCCTGGTTCGGTTTTTATTTTATTAAAAAATACTAGCAAAAACAGCACATCGCGTCAAGAAAAAGGCCGCCTCCAAATCGGATGGACGCGGCCAGATGCGCACATACACGGTGCTATACGCTAACGGTATCCCTGTGTATTCCGAGCGCTTCATCGATGATGCTGATCAGCGCATTGCGTGAGAAAGGCTTCCGGAGCACATGGCGGACGCCAGCGTGCATAATGAACGGCAGATTCTGCGAAACGCCGCCGGTCATCGCAACAATAGTGACGCCCGGGTAGTCCGCCTGGACAACTGCCATGAGCTCATCGCCCTGCAATTCCGAGTCAGCCAGGTCAACGTCGCAGAGCAAAGCGTCAATGGTTTGCTCACCGAGCACTGCAAACGCTTCGTCGCTGTTTGACGCCGGATGCACTTTGTGCAAACCATCCAGTTCCTCAGCGATCACATCAAGAATTTCACCCTCATCATCTACAACGAGCAATTTCACCATGTGGTTCCCTCCTTACAGGCTTGTTTGTTACACGTTTTCAAGCAGACTACCATACATGCGCCACTTTGTCAAGGGCTGCCGCAAAGAAAACACCACGTCCGCGAGGATTTGGACGTGGTCTTTCCGAAAAAAAGTACAGAACTAGCAAATCTGCCGTTCAGCGCGCCGGTACAGCAACGGCATAAGCGCTTGGAACGTTGAGATACTCTCAACAATGATGACGCTCGGCCCGAACAGCGCTTCGTTGGTAAGCTCAGCGCCCTTGTCCAACAACAGCAGCATTTTTGCCGCGAGCACGGCTTCTTTGAAACCCCACACCCTTGACTTGCTCCGGAGCTCTCCACTCCATTGAGTATAGACAATGACCGGCGTCGTCGGATAGAGCTCCTTCACCCTCATCATGAAATCCTGCGCCATCGAATCACGGCAATCGGTAAGGTCAATGATGATCGCGGCGTAGTTTACTCCCGTAAAGCGTCTGAACGCATCATCGGGGTCCCGAGAGCAATGGATAAAGTGCCCGCTATTTGTCAATGCCGCTGCAATCGGTCCGGGCGTATCCCCTGCGTATTTCTCAAATACGAAAACGAAAGCCATGCGGCCTCCTCTCTCCTCGCATTGTTAAATATGGTGTACTATGTTAATTGAAACTACCAAATAACCAGGAGAATTGTCAATGCAAAAAAAGCCGCTCATAGCAATCGTCGGCCCGAACGGCGCAGGAAAAACCGCGCTCTCGATTGCCCTCGCTAAAAAGTTCAACGGTGAGGTTGTTTCAGCAGACTCACGGCAGGTATATAGCGGCATGGACATCGGGTCAGGGAAAGCCTCACAGCACGAGCAGCGCCAGGCTCCGCACCACCTGCTCGATGTCGCATCCCCCAAACGGCAGTACACTATCGCGCACTTCAAGCGGGATGCGGTCAAAACTATCGGTGAAATACATTCGCGTAATCACATTCCGTTTCTCGTCGGCGGAACTGCATTCTGGGTCGATGCCGTTGTATACGATCTGGATATTCCGCACGTAAAACCGGACGCCAAGCTGCGGGCGCGCCTGAAGGGCGAAACTCCCGCGCGGCTCCACGCAATGCTCAGGAAGCTCGATCCGCAGCGCGCTAAGGCTATTGACCCGCACAATCCGTACCGGCTCATCCGCGCAATTGAGATCGTACAGGCGACCGGAAAACCGGTTCCCAAGCTCGGCCGCCATTCGCCGTACCGTACTCTCATGCTCGGCATTACCCACCCGCGTGCAATCCTGTACCGGCGGATTGACGAACGGCTCGCCAAACGGTTCAAACAGGGCATGATCGCCGAGGTACGCAATCTGCACGAGCACGGTGTGAGCTGGAAACGCCTCCACGCGCTCGGGCTCGAGTACCGGTACATCAGCCTGTTCCTGCAGGGCAAGCTCTTGAGAGATGAGATGGCTGGGCAGCTGAAAGTTGCAATCAAGCACTTTGCCAAGCGGCAGATGACCTGGCTGCAGCGTGACAAGCATATCCGCTGGGTCAAGAGCCAGGAAGAAGCAACCCAATTGGTAAAACGCTTCCTCGGTTGACCGGTTGCGCAAAATCGAATACAATGGAAGAATACTAAAAGAAAAACTATGCCGCCACTCATTATCAGCGCAAAGACATTTAAAATCACCCCGACGCTTACGGACTACGTAACCAAGCAAATGCGCCATGCTGAAAAGTTTTCCCCCGTGCCGGTCCAGGAAATGAAAGTCGAGCTCGACCACGATAAAAACCAGCGGACCGGGCTTGTGTTCCGCGTAGAGATGTCTATCGTCCTCTCGAAAAAAATCATCAAGGCGGGACAAAAGGGGCAGACGATGCGCGAGGCGATCGACCTATGCGTACCGAAGCTGATCAGGCAGATCGAAAAATACAAAACAAAACGATCCGAAAAGAGAAAACCGGGCCTCGAATCAGTACGGACCGAGTAGCCCGCCAGCTTACTGCAGCTTGAGCAGCAGCAGTTTTTTGATCTCTTGCACGTCTGCCCTGCCCTTGGTTTTTTTCATTACCTGGCCGATTAGGTACTGGAGCGCCGGTTCCTTTCCCGCCCGGTACTCAGCGACCGCCTTCTCATGCTGGGCAATCGCACCATCGACGAACCGCCCCAGATCGCCAGCCTCGGTTTGCCCGCTCAAATCTTCATCTTCCATGATACCGGAGGGGTCTTTGCCCGTTCCGAACATTTTCTCAAGCACGCTGACCGCGGTCTGCTTGTTGAGCCTGCGCTCATGCACGAGTTTGATGAGTTCTGCAAAATTTTCCGGAGTTACCTTTGCCTTCTTGATGGGCACGTGCGCGGCGTTGAGGAGCCCCAGCAGCCTGCTGATCATCCAGTTGGCCGCTGTCTTGACCAGCTTCTTCCGATGCAGCGCCCACATCTCCTCCTCGGTTTCCCCGCCATGTTCTAACGTTAAAACCCATGCCCGCAGCTCGGAAACCACCTGCTCAAAAAAACTCGACAGCGCCTTGTCAGCCACGAGGATAGTAACATCGTATTCGCCAAGCCCGAACTCGTCTCGGAACCGTTCGCGCTTCGCACTCGGCAGCTCAACCAGTTCCTCCCGAATGCCATCCAGGCAGGCTTGCTCGATCCTGAGCGGCGGTATATCCGGCTCTGGAAAGTATCGGTAGTCATGCTGTTCTTCCTTGACGCGCTGGAGCACCGTCTCCCCCTTCTGATCGTCCCAGCCGCGGGTCGACTGGACCTGCGGAGCTTCGCCCTTGTCCCAGAGCTCCTCCTGCCGTTTAATCTCGTATGCGAGCGAACGCTCGACCGACCGGAAAGAATTGAGGTTCTTGATTTCCGTTTTCGGATAGAGTTTGTTCGGATCAAGCCCGATGCTCCCTTCGGACGCCCGATCCTGAAAATACTCAGGATTTGGCCGCAGTGAAATGTTCGCATCGCACCGCAGGTGCCCCTTCTCCATTTCCGCATCTGAAATGCCGAGGTACCGCATGATGAGCCTGAGCTCCTGGAGAAATGTCCGCGCACCCTGCGGCGTCTGCAGGTCCGGACGCGTTACGATCTCCAGCAGCGGAGTCCCGGCACGGTTGTAGTCTACGAGGCTCGCGCCCCTATCAGCTTCGTGCAGGAGTTTGCCCGTATCCTCTTCGAGGTGGACGCGCTCGATGCGTACGCGGCGTTTCGTCTTTCCAAACGCGATGAGCAGGTGGCCGTCGTGCCCGAACGGCGCGCCGTACTGCGATATCTGGTAGCCCTTCGGCAAATCGGGATAGAAGTAGCTCTTGCGGTCAAAGTGCGTCTCCGTATTGATCGTGCAGTCGAGCGCCAGTGCAGCCATGAGAGCCCACCTGACCGCCTGTTCGTTCGGCATCGGGAGGACGCCTGGGTGGCCGAGGCAAATCGGGCAGATCGTTGTGTTGGGCGGTTGGTCTTCGCCGGTGTTATCGCACGAACAAAACATCTTGCTCACGGTTTTGAGCTGGACATGAATCTCGAGGCCGATCACTGGTTCATACCTGTTCATAGCGATATTGTAGCAAATACGTGGCAATAAAAAAAGCGCCGATGAGGAACGGCGCAGCTAGCAATAACTGCCAGCGTGCTTATACGAACTTTTTTACCGCACGCCACACTTGCTCATGTATCACCTCAGGCGGGAGGAGCTGCCCGCTCCGCATGCACTGTATCCGTATCCAATTCGGATACTTCTTGTAGAGCTGCAACGCCATGAGGTACGCCTGCTGCTGGTGGTGGTAATCGCGCTCGTGCATATCCCGCTTGCCTCTCGCCTTCATGAGCGGCATGGCAATCGAGGGCGGCACGTCGAGGAAGAGGACGACATCCGGTTTCGGAACGCCAAGCACTTTGAACTCCATCTCGTCGAGCCACCGCAAAAACTTTGCCTGCTCCGACTTATTGCTGATCTTGAGCGTCTGGTGGATCTTGTTCGCGGGTGCGTACCGGTCTGAAACCACGATCCTGCCTGCCTGCAGCTGCTGCTCGATCTCTGCACGCGCTTCATACCGGTCGAGGGCGTACAGGAGTGAAATGAGGTACGGATTTGTCTTTTCGGTCTCCCCAAAATCCCCCTTGAGGTACCGCCTGCACATGGCCCCAAAAAAGGATTTATCGTACTGCGGAAAATCTGTCAGGTGGTAAGGCTTCCTAAGTCGGCGGAACCGCTTCGTCAGCAGCTGGACCTGGGTCGTCTTGCCCGCACCATCGATGGCATCGAATACGATGAGTTTTCCGCGCTTTTTCATGACTGCCTCGTTAGCTTAAGAAATGTGTACGCATGGTTCTCGTCTGAACTCTCCCGCTTATCCTCGACAATGCTGAACGCCGAGAAATCGGGAAAAAAGGCATCACCCTCGATACTCTCGTGAACCACCGTCAAATACAGTTTATCACATATTGGCAGTGCTTGCCTATAGACCTCCCCGCCCCCGATAATGAACATCTCGGTGTGCTCCACCTTCTTTGCCTGCTCAAGCGCCGCTTCCAGAGAACTGACGACCGTGCAGCCCGGAGCCCGGTACGAAGAATCGCGCGTAATGACGATATTCGTCCTGTTCTTGAGTGGTTTGCCGATCGATTCAAACGTCTTTCTCCCCATGATAACCACGTGGCCTGCGGTCAGCTGACGGAACCGCCGCATATCCTCGGGAATGGCCCAAGGCAGCTTACCGTTTTTGCCGATAACCCTGTTCTGCGAAATCGCCGCAATGATGCTGATTGAAGTCCGCTGCATAACCGTTTAGACCGCTATCGGGGCTTTTATCCGCGGGTGCGGATCGTACCCTTCGAGCGTAAAATCTTCAAAGGTAAAGCGAAAGATATCCCTTACGCTAGGATTGATCTTCAACGTTGGGAGCGGCCGCGGCTCCCGTTTAAGCTGCAGTGTAACCTGCTCAAAGTGGTTCGAGTAGATGTGCACATCGCCGAAGGTATGGACAAATTCACCGGGCTTCAGGCCGGTCACCTGCGCCATCATCATGGTGAGAATCGAGTACGATGCGATGTTGAACGGCACGCCGAGAAATACGTCGGCACTGCGCTGGTACAGCTGGCACGAGAGCTTGCCGCCAGCAACATAGAACTGGAATATCGTATGGCACGGCGGCGGTGCCGATCTTTTCTGTCGGATGAGCGCTTGGAGGTCTCCGACGTTCCACCCGCTCACGATAATCCTCCGTGAGTACGGATTGCCGTTGATCATATCGACCGCATTTTGGATCTGGTTGACCGTCGTGCCGTCCGGCGCTTCCCACGCTGTCCACTGCTTCCCGTAGATCGGGCCGAGCTCGCCGTTCTCATCCGCCCACTCGTCCCAGATCGTGACACCGTGGTCGTTCAGGTACTTTATATTCGTATCACCCTTGAGAAACCAGAGAAGCTCATAGATGATAGACTTTAGGTGGACCTGCTTGGTAGTAACCAGCGGAAATCCGGCCTGCAAATCAAAACGGAGCTGCCGACCAAAAACGCTCCGGATGCCAGTACCGGTACGGTCCGGCTTGTCGGTTCCGTTGCTAAGGATGTCTTCCATGAGGTCAAGGTAATTCCGCATATGGTGTTCGATTACCTGCCGCTCGAATGCCACGCCTGCTCTCCGCGCGCCGTATCGGAAAGTTCGTCAGACTGGATGAAATCGACGGACTCACATTGCTGCACAAGCATCTGGGCGATCTTGTCGCCTGCGCTGATCGCGTATGGCTCCGTAGAGGTGTTGTACAGAACGACGTTAACCTCGCCGCGGTAGTTGCTGTCGATCACGCCGGCAATTGAATGAATGCCGTGGTTCGCCGCCATGCCACCGCGATCCCACACGAGCGCTACGGTACCCTCGGGGAGCTCCATGGCGAAACCGAGGCCGAACCTGCGCCGTTCGCCCGGCTGGAGCGTATGCCCTTCGCAACAGTACAGGTCGAGACCGGCATCACCGATCCTCCCATACGCAGGCACCTTGGCTTCTGGTCGTAGGAGCTTAATGTTAACTTTCATGGGTATCGTTACTGGTTGTCGTACTGCTCGGTCTCATCGGAGAGCACCTCGAGCTCTACGCCCGCTTTCCTGAATACCTCACGCGACCGTTCGGCGGCATGGTAGCGCTTCTCCGCGACGACGCGCCTGATGCCGGCGTTGATGATCATCTTCGCGCAAATATAGCACGGCTCCATCTTGCAGTAGAGCGTCCCGCCGTCGATGGCGATGCCGAAGCGGGCAGCCTGTGCGAGCGCATTTTGCTCAGCGTGGGAGGTACGAATGCAGTGGACCGATTTCTCGCCCTTTTCATTATAATTTTCCTGCATCTCATGGCCGACATCATCGCAGTGCTCGATGCCGATCGGAGAGCCGACATAGCCGGTGCACAGGATCCGCTTATCTTTCACGATAACACAGCCGCTCCGGCCGCGGTCACACGTCGCGCGCTTGGCGACTGTACGCGTAACTTCCATAAAGTACTCATCCCACGAGGGGCGCTTGTGGCTTGGCATAGTGTACGTATTAAAAACGTAAATTAAACTGCCAGCTTCACGCCGGGGCCCATTGTGGTGCAGAGGCTGATGCCTTTAATGTAGGTACCCTTAAAGCCGGATGGTTTTGCGCTGCGGACCGCGTCAATAAAGGCGGCGTAGTTTTCTTCAAGCTGTTTCGGCTCGAAAGACGCACGGCCGATGAGCTGGTGGATATTGGACGAATCGTCGTTGCGGAACGTCACCTTGCCGCCAAGGAGCGCCTTGATGGATTTTTCGACATCCTTTGTCACGGTCTCATTGCGCGGGGTGGGCATGAGCCCCTTCGGCCCGAGAATCTTCGCGACCTGCCCGAGGACCTTCATCATCGCCGGTGTTGCGAGGGCAATGTCAAAATCGCACTTGCCGGTTTTCTTGATTTCCTGGATCAGAGCTTCACCGCCGGCGACCGCCGCACCTGCCTTCTTGGCTTTCTCCTGGTCCTTCTCATCGGCAAAAACAGCGATGCGCTTTTCCTTGCCAGTACCGTGCGGCAGCACGACCGAACTCCGGACGACCTGCTCGGCCTTCTTCGGGTCAACCCCGAGGCGGATGTGCAGCTCAACGCCAGCGTCGAACTTAACCGTTGACGTCTTTTTTATGAGCGCGACAGCTTCCTTCGCCGTGTACGCCTTCGCCGGATCAATGAGCTTTTTAGCTTCCGCGTACCGCTTTGACTTCTTTCTCATGTTACTTCCCTTTCGTGGTACGAACCCATCCGCCAACAAACGGACAGTCCCACAAATTAAACGTAATTCAAATTACTGCACTGGCGCTTCTGAACTTTCTTTTTTCCTTTTTGACTCTCTCCTGACCGTGCTCCAGTGGTACCAAAACAGCGGAGCCCCCACGAGAATGAACGGGATTGCCGCAGCTGCCTCGCGCTGCGTTGAATCAACGTCGTGCACGGAATTGTTCCAGTTCTCGTAGTCAGTGAGCCACCCCTGCGCTAAGGTGACCGTATCCGCATCAACGCCGCACTCCTCGCCGCACTCAACAATGCTCTCGATCGGCGCCTTCTCATATGCCAATTCCGCAGCCGGCATCTCATAGCGGCTGGATGCTTTATCCGCCTCGCCGGCGCTCGGGAATACCCACGTTTTGAGCCCCAGGTTGATCAGAAAACCTCCGGCGATCACGATCATGAGCAGAGCAGAGAGTGAAATAAAATAGTAGTACGTCGGCCGTATGACTGCGTGCTCCTTATTTTCGTTTTTTCTCTCATCACGCTGTACGATGCGGTAGTGAATGAGGAAAAATGGAAGCGCGACAATCAGGAATGAAAATCCATTGACGGCATCGCGCGTGCGCCCGGCGTTCGGAGTCGTATATGCCTCTTTCCAGGACGTATAATTCGCTTTCCATGTCTCGATATCGCTCTCCTGCGCCGCGGTCAATTCGCACGGCCCGTCACACTCTAAAAACGCATCGCTTACGGCATCCTCAGGATTGATTTTCGAACTGGCGTACAGGGAAGCCGGGGCGCCGCGCTCGTACCCTGCCGGCTCTGCGTCCGTGAACACCCACGCCTTGAATCCCAAATTAATCAGAAAAATAACGGAACCGACCACAATACCGAGCGTTACCAGCGATGCCAGATAAAAATACGCGCTGCGGATGGCCGGCCGTTTATCTGCCTGCGTTTTCCCTTCCATAATTGTAACGATAAAAAATAAAATTAATGCTATGGTGAATAGCGGCATTAAGAATGAAAGAAAAGTCATACCTGCGCTCCTTATTCCAAATCGCGGTCAACGCCCGCGATTTGTTTTAAAACACAATTAAAAAATGGTCCTTTTAATAATGGGTTTACTGTTCTAAAAGGGCTCTTGCTGATGCCAGTATACCGCGATCGGGCAAGTACGGCAATAACCTATTCGGTGACCTCGATGCCCATATTTCGGGCAGTACCGGCGATAATTTTCATCGCACCCTCGATATCCTTCGCGTTGAGGTCTTCCATTTTCGTCTCAGCGATCTCCCGCACCTGTTTCTTCGTCACCTTGCCGACCTTCTGCTTGAGCGCCTGCCCGGACCCCTTGGTAATCCCAGCCGCCTTCTTGAGCAGCTCTGCCGCCGGCGGAGTCTTGAGCTTGAACGCAAAAGTTCTGTCTTCAAAAACAGTGATCTCCGCAGGGATGATATCGCCGCCCTTATCCTTAGTCGCGGCATTAAACTTAGTGCAGAATTCCTGGATATTGAGGCCGTGCGGCCCAAGCGCGGTGCCGACCGGAGGCGCCGGCGTTGCCTTGCCTGCGGGAAGCTGAATCTTGATAATTGTTTTTATCTTCTTTGCCATGGTATTAAATTTTCTTAATCTGTAAAAAGTCGAGTTCGATCGGCGTTTCCCGCCCGAACATGGAGACGAGCACCTTCACCTTGCCGCGCGCCTCATCAACCTCGGATACCTTTCCCTCGAACTCCTTGAACGGGCCATCGACGATCTTCACCGGTGTGCCCGCTGCGACGTCAATCTTATACTTCGGCTCCTCGACGCCCATGCGCTTCTGGATTGCCTTCACCTCTTCCTCAGAGATCGGAGTCGGGGTCGTGCCGGAACCGACAAAACCGGTCACGTTCGGCGTATTCCTCACCACGTACCACGAATCGTCCGTCACCATCATTTCAACGAGCACGTAACCGGGAAAAATTTTTTCGGTAACGACCCGGCGCTTGCCGTTCTTGATCTTGATCTTTTTTTCAGTCGGGATGAGGACGCTAAAAATCTTATCCTGCATATCCATCGACTCGATGCGCTGGCGCAGGTTCCGCGCGACGTTCTCTTCATACCCTGAGTACGTATGCAGTACGTACCACTTCCTTCCCTGCTGGAGTGTTTGCTTTGGCATACTACCTAATTACTTTTTCGAGGACTATGTTGAGGCCGAAGTCGAGCGTGCCGAGAAAAATCGCCGTGGCGATGCTGATGCCGATCACGAGGAGCGTAAACTTTGTCGTCTCCTTGCGTGACGGCCAGATAACTTTCTTAAGCTCTTCCTTCGACTCCTTGATGTAGGAAATGATTTTACTCGCCATAAAATGAGGTTTTTAAAACCCCCTGCGGGGGCTCGTTGCGTAATCTGTGTATAGTATAGAACATTGGAAAAATATGTCAAATTCACCGACAGGATGCCGCTCAACGGACGCCAGTATCGGCATCCGCCGCGTCAGCTGAAGTATTCCGTACGGTAACGCCCGTCAAATATCGAGATTTTTGACCGTTTTCGCGTGGGTGTGTATAAAATGCTTGCGCGGAACGACATCATCGCCCATGAGAATCGAAAAGATCTCATCAGCCTTCTCCCCGTCCTCAACCGTCACCTTGCGCATGAGGCGCGTCGCCGGATCCATGGTCGTTTCCCAGAGTTGGGACGGGTTCATCTCGCCGAGGCCCTTGTACCGCTGGATGCCGACCGTACTGACGGATTCCATTCCGCTTGCGTCCCCCTCCTCGGCACTGGGCGGGACTGCATCTTTCTTGCCCTTCGCTCTTTTTGAGGCTGCGCGATTGTGCAGCAGCTCTCTCTGGGCTTTCTCCAGGCCGGCTTCGTTGTAGACATACGTAAATGCGCTGCCGAGCTGCACCCGGTAGAGCGGCGGCTGCGCGATGTACAGGTGCCCTGCCGTGATGAGCTGCGGAAAGTAGCGGTAGAAGAGCGTCAGGAGGAGCGTCCGAATGTGCGCGCCGTCCACATCCGCATCCGTCATGATGATGACGCGGTCGTACCGCAGGCCGGCGATATCAAACTGCTCACCGATATTGGTACCGAGCGCTATGATGAGCGACTTTATTTCATTATTGGCGAGCATCTTATCGAGCCGTGCGCGCTCAACATTCAGTATCTTGCCGCGGAGAGGCAAGATTGCTTGAAAATTACGGTCGCGCCCCTGCTTGGCAGAGCCGCCTGCTGAATCGCCCTCGACAATATACAGCTCGCTCTCAGCGGGATTTCTCGTGGAACAGTCTGCGAGCTTGCCGGGCAGCATGAGGCCTTCGAGCGCGCCCTTGCGCAGGACCGAATCACGCGCAGTGCGCGCAGCGATGCGAGCCCGCGATGCGAGCATGCACTTGCCGATGATTGCTTCCGCATCCCGCGGGTGCTCCTCGAAAAACGTATAGAGCGCATCCGAGGTAACCATATCAACCGCCGATTTCACCTCAACGTTCCCGAGCTTTGCCTTGGTCTGGCCTTCAAACTGCGGCTCCTTCACCTTCACTGAGATCACGCAGGTGAGCCCCTCTTTCACGTCGTCACTCGAAAAATTTTCGTCCTTCTCCTTGAGGTACCCCTGTTTGCGGCCGAAGCTGTTAATCGTCCTCGTGAGCGCCGTACGGAATCCGGTCAAATGCATGCCTCCCTCGACCGTATGGATATTATTCGCGAAGGTAAAAATCGTCTCTTTGTACTCGTCCGTGTACCTGAGCGCGACCTCGACATTTACGCCGTTTGCTTCTTTCTCAATGTAGAAAGTTGTCGGGTGCTTCGGCGCCTTGTGCGTATTGAGGTGCTCTACGTACGACTGGATGCCCCCCTCAAAGTAGAATCCGTACGTATACGGCTGCTCCCCCCGCTTCGTCAGCCTGCTGTCAATGACCGTCACCTTAACGCCCTTAGTGAGGTACGCCTGCTGGCGGAGGTGGTCGAGCACCAACTCGCGGTCAAAATCGAGTACGGTAAAAATCGTGGGATCGGGCTGAAAAATGATCGTCGTCCCGGTCTCATGCGATGTTCCGATCGGTTTCACCTTTGCCTGGGCTTTTCCCCGCGAGTACTCTTGCATCCACACCTTGCCGTCACGCTTCACCTCAGCCCTGAGATACTGCGACAATGCATTGACGACCGATACGCCGACGCCGTGCAGGCCGCCGGAAACCTTGTAGCCTCCTTCGCCGAACTTGCCGCCCGCGTGGAGCATCGTGAGCACCGTTTCGAGTGCGGACTTCTTCGTAACCTTGTGCCGTTCAACCGGAATGCCGCGGCCGTCGTCCAGCACGCGCACCTTGTTTTCCTTCATGAGCTCGACTTCGATATTCTTGCAGTAGCCGGCCATCGCCTCATCAATGCCGTTATCAACAACCTCCCAGAGCATGTGGTGCAGACCTGCCGACGCGGTGTTGCCGATATACATGCCCGGCCGCTTGCGGACCGGAGCAAGGCCCTCGAGCACGGTTATCTGCTTTGCGCTGTACTCGCCGCCCTTGGTTACAGACTCTCGTGCCGGTGCCGGCAAAGACGGACCGCTTTTCTTTTTGTTCACTTTTTTTGGCATATAGTTATTCTATTTTCCTTAATGGCGTTAGCGAATAAATGAATAAATGATGAATGTAAAATACCCGAGTAACAGGAAAAGCCCAAACAGCCGATACGTCCTGATATTTTCCTTGAGGATCGGAAACACAGACAATATGAAGAGCAGCATAACCGGCATACTGACGATGAAGTCTTGGCGCGTGACCGGAATCGGCAGGATCATTGCGGCAACTCCCAGAATAAACAGCGTATTGAAGATGTTGCTCCCGAGAATCATGCCGACGTTAATCTGCTCTTCCTTCTTGATCGAGGCGATAACCGACGTGAAGAGTTCCGGGAGCGACGTGCCGACTGCCACGAGCGACAGGCCGATCACCATCTGGCTGATGCCGGCCACGCGGGCAATCGCTATCGCACTGTCAACGAGGAGCTTCGAACCGAGGAGCAGTATCGCGAGACCTACGATGGCAAAGGCGAGATTCTTCAGAACGCGTTTCCGCTCGAACCGCCTATGCTCGATAACCCCTTCGAGCTTATCGCCAAATTCCTCGACCTCGTGCTTAAACTTATCGAGCATTTTCCGCCGCACCGTGATGATGTTGTAGTATAAAAACAGGGAGAACAGCACGATCAGTACAAAACCGTCAACCCTCCCGAGCATGCCGTCGCTGCACAGTACGATGAGGAGGAGTGAAATGAGCACCAAGAATGGAAACTCCCGGCGGACCGCCCTCTCCTCTGACTTGGGAGGCCAGATGAGCACGACGAGGCCGAGCACGAGCCCGATATTCGCAATGTTGCTGCCGATAATGTTGCCGAACGCGATTGCGCTATTGTGCTCTATTGATGCGATCGTACTGACAAGCAGCTCCGGTGCAGACGTGCCAAACGCAACGACCGTCATCCCGATGATGAGCGGCGATACGCCAACGCTCTTCGCAAGCCACGAACTGTTCTTCACGAGCATGTTCGCGCCATAGTAGAGCAGCCCGATGCCAATGATAAAAAGTAAAATTTCTATGAACATTTTTTACTTCTTGAACTCCATGTTTAGTTTTTCCTGCAAGGTGCCAATAACCTTCTGCTCGATTGATCCCGCCTCCTCGGCAGTCAGCGTCCGTTCTGCTGACCGGTACGTAACCCTGATCGTCGCGCTTACCCTCCCGTCACCTGCCGTAAAGAGGCCGAGGCCCCGTACGCCGGCGATGAGCGGATCGACTGACCGGACCGTCTGCACGATATCATCGTACCGCGTGCAGTCCGGGGTCCAGAACGTACTGTCCCGTTCAATGGCGGGGTATGCGCTGATCTCCTCATACTGAGGCGCATGCTTCGCATGTTGTACGAGTTTCGAAAGGGTTAATCCAAACCACGCGGGCGCTTGGTCGAGCTTTTTGACTCCCACAGAGAGCAGGCCGTAGCAGCCAACTGTTTTTCCGCTGATTATAATATTACCCGAACCTGCATTGCCGTTTAACGCTTCAAACCGGACCGCCCCCTCCTGGATATGCATCCGGGCAAAAAGCATGCCGAGAACCGCCTTGATCGCAGCCATAAGTGCCGAACCGCCGCCCTGTGACTTTCTAGCGTACACGATCCCAGCGATCCGCATAACCTCCTTGGGCATTGGACTCCCGCTACGGATAAACACGTTCCCAACTTCAAATACCCTGACTGAATCACGCTCCCGGCTATTTTTGACCACGTTCTCATAGAGCTGCGGCAGCAGCGTTGTACGGAGGTACTGCTGGTCAGGATTAAGGGGATTCGTAACCCGATAGTGGTCTTTTTCCTTCAATCCAAACTGGCTGATGAGCCGCTCGCCGTAGAACGAGTAATTGAGCATTTCCTGCATGCTGGCAGAAACGAGCGCATCTTTGATAACCCGCTCCCAATGCTTTTCGGGAGGCACGAGCACGGGCTGCAGCGCCCCGTATACCGGCGACGGCGTGAGCTTATTCCATCCGGACATCCGCCCCACTTCTTCAATGAGGTCGGCTGGGATCGAGACGTCCTGGCGCCACGACGGTACGGTGACCGCAAGCACACCCTTTTTCTTCTTTACGACCTGGAACTGAAGCTGCGACAGCTTCTTCGCAATATCCGCTTCCGTAAAAGTCTTCCCAATATGCTTGCTGACGTAATCAGCTTCAAGTAAAATAACCGTCGGCTTTCTCCCCTTTTCTTTTGAAGCGACGATCGTGCCGCTCGCGATCTCGCCGCCGGCGAGATCGTGCATAAGCTGCGCCGCCCGGTCCGCCGCTTCCTCAGGCAGATCCCACCAGATGCCTTTCTCAAACCGTGCCGACGCCTCGGTTACGATTCCGAGCTTCTGGCGCGTCTTGCGAATGGATAGAGGCTTAAAAATCGCCGACTCGATGACAACGTCCTTCGTCTGCTTGGTAATCTCAGAATTCTCGCCGCCCATAACGCCCGCAACGGCGATCGGCTTCTGCGCGTCGGCGATCACGAGCGCATCGGATGGAAGCGTGCGCCGTTCGCCATCGAGCGTCTGGAACAGGGTATCCGTGCCCGCTTTGCGCACGGTAACCTTCTTGCCGCTGACATTCGCGAGATCGAATGCATGGAGCGGCTGGCCGTACTCGAGCATGACGTAGTTGGTGCTATCGACGATGTTGTTGATCGGCTTCACGCCGCACACCCGCAGCCGTGACTGCAGCCACAGCGGCGACGGCCCGACCTTCACGTTCTTAACGACGCGCGCGACATACCGCGGGCACAGCTCATAATCCTTGACTGAAACCGCAAGCAGCTTCTTGATATTGAACTTCGCACTCTCCGGCACGTTTACCTTTTTTCGCATGAGCTTCTGGCCCGACAGTGCCGCAAATTCGCGCGCGAGCCCGAGTACCGAGAAACCGTCCGGCCTGTTCGGCGCAACCGAAATATCAAGCACAGTATCATCGAGCTTGATCGCTTGCGTAAACTTCGCGCCGACACGGATGCTCTTATCCAGAATCATGATGCCGGAGTGGTCATCACCCAAGCCGAGCTCATCCTCGGCGCACAGCATGCCCTCAGAATCGATCCCGCGGATGCGGCGCCGTTCGATCTTCATGCCGCCGGGCAGGACCGCGCCGACGAGCGCTACGGGAACGTGCTGGGCGGGCTTGATATTGCGGGCGCCGCATACGATCGTGAGCGGCTCCTTGCGGCCGACGTCCACCCTGCATACCGAGAGCTTGTCGGCCTCAGCGTGGTTGACGATCGTCTTGATCTGCCCGACGACGATCCCGTCGAGATGGGCTCCGTGATGCACCGCCTGCTCAACCTCAAATCCGCCGAGCGTAAAAATCTCCGCAACCTTTTCCGGTGTTTGCTGGAATTTGACAAATTCTTTAAGCCAGTTGAGGGAAAGATACATACTATTTCAATCGGCAGAGTATTTTTGCGTAGCTCTGCTCTGTATTCTGATAAAATTTGACGATACGGAACCCATTATCCTGAAACAGAAACGTGAGGTCGTCCGGGTAATACTTCTCGGAAAAATACAGCAGGATACGTTCCCCCTTCCGGTACACGATCTCCTGGCCACAGTAGTGTGCCGTTTTGTTCTTGCGGAAGCAGAAGAACAGATCGACCCGGTTGAGGCGCGGGTAGAGCGGGTCGCGGTTGAACTCGACGTCAACCACGCCGTCGGATTTCTTGATACCCGCCTTCTTCAGGGGGCTGTAGGCAAACTCCTTCGACGCCTTGTTGCTATAGCTTCTGATGATGCGGTTAACGTCAGCCTTCGTCTCCTGGCTCCGCTCCCGGCGTGTCGAGACGCCGACGAGCAAATAGTCGTTCCGATCCAGGCTGTGCCGAAGTATATTCAGCAGCGACACCTGGTTGAAGTTACCCATCGTATTCCCGAGGAGGCTGAAAAAGTTGCGATCCCTACGGAACGTCTCGGCCTGCGCGATCTCGTCCAGAATCTTGAAATCGGTCACAAACGCAGTGGTCGGCAAGTTCCGAAAGTGGGCGAACACGTGATTCAAACCCGCCTTGATCATGTCGGTCGAGATGTCGATTGGGTAATACCGTATCAGCCGCGAGGTTTTATATAACCACTGCAGCAGTATCGCGTCCTTCTCGCCGTTGCCGACACCGAGGCTTATGTAGTTAACCCGTGAAGCGCCCACGCGATCGGCGATATCCGCGCTTACCTTCCGCAGCAGAGAGACTCCCTGCGGATACGTCTTGTACTCGGCAGCGCGGCAAAACCGCAGCCACGCCTGCGTCGGCTCCTCGCCCCAGTACGAAAACTTCGAAATGATTTCCCGATTCTTCAGGCACTCGAGAAACTCGCGTTGAAGCTGATCGTTGCTCTCGCGGATGTTGACGTAAACGTTTGCTAGAAATTTCGGAAGTTGCTTTGCCATAGATTAAAACTGCTCTAAAAATCTAAAGTCACCGCTGTACGACAGTCGGATATCATTGATGCCGTGGCGCAGCATCATGAGCCGGTCAATGCCGAGCCCGAACGCGAATCCGGAATACTGCTCAGGGTCAACGCCCATGTTCCTGAGCACCTTCGGATGCACCATGCCCGATCCGAGCGTCTCGAGCCAGCCGCGTTGCTTGCATACCGAGCATCCCGCCCCGCCGCAGATCAAGCACCGCATGTCAAAATCAATGCCAGGCTCTACGAACGGGTACAGCTCTGGCCTGACGCGGGTCTTTACCTGCGGGCCGAATACCGCCTTCAGGAACTGGTCGACGGTCTGTATCAGATTTGCCACCGTGATGCACCGGTCGATGACAAGCCCCTCACACTGGTAAAATGTCGTTTCGTGTCCTGCGTCGGTCGCCTCATGACGGAATACCCTGCCGGGCGCAATCAATCTGACGGGCGGTTTGCGTTTTTCCATCGCGCGGAGCTGGACCGGAGACGTATGGGTTCTCAGGACAAGGCCTTGCTCGACGTAGTACGTATCCCACATATCCCGAGCCGGATGGTCTTTGGGAATGTTGAGCAGATCAAAGTTGTACCGCGGTGTTTCGACTTCCGGCCCGTCAATAACCTCAAATCCCATCGAGATGAAAATATCTTCGACGCGCTGCAAGAACTGCGTAATCGGGTGGAGGCGCCCCGCGCTTTCAACCGCTCCAGGCCAGGTTGCCTCGAGTGTGGTCAGCGATGCGGAGGCTGTCTGTTCGAGCTCGCTTCGCTTCTTCTCAAATGCCGCCACCAGCTCGCCCTTGGCCTTATTCGCGACCGTACCGATCATCCGCTTCTGGATATCGGACAAGCCCTTGAGCTGGCGCAAGACAGTGGTGAGCTCGCCCTTGCGGCCGAGGTACAGAACCTCAAAATCACGGAGTTCAGCTTGGTTTTTAACTGCTGCGAGCTTCGCGCGGGCTTCTTTCTGGATTTTCTTTATTTCGTCTTCCATATTTGCTACCGGCGCATGACCTTCCTGGATAAAAAGAAAAACTCGAGCAAGGTGAGCAGCACGATGAGGAGGAGCACGCTCCACCAGCGCAGAAAATCAGTCCCCTGCAGGATGAGTGTCCCAATCAGCAGAAACGAAAACCACATTGACTGGCGGGTGGAAATGCCGAGGTGCCGGAAAATGACCCGCTCTTTCGAAAACCACACCCTGCCAAAAAATCCGATGAGCGAAAACGTGCCGATGAGCGCGATGAGCAGCGTGAGGTAAAACAGGGTAAAACCGACAAATCCTGCTTCCATGGGATTGATATAATAGAGCACAACGAGCCACGCGACCCAGCATACGAGCGTAGCCGTTGTCATCACGATGAGGTACTTCTTGAGCGACATAAGTAGCTAACAGGCGGTGGAAAAGTATTAAAAAAGTAGGTTCCAACCTACCCGCATTTTAGCATATTTTTACCCCTGCCGCAAGTATTTTAAGTAGTATTTTTTTTGGCTAATGTAAGCTATTTTTTTACACTAAAAAACGCAATCTTTCAACTGCTTTTTGACCAACCTTTTCCCCGAGTTTTTGAAGCAGCTCGTGCTCGTGCAGCTTGATCTCCTGGCCGATTACCGAGCTCATAACGGCGATGGTAAGCGTCCCGTTTTTCACGTATATGGCGTTCGCCTTCTCAGCTGCCTTCCCGCCGAGCACCTCCTTCAGGATCACATTAAACTCGCTGCACACACGCGCGGCATTCACCTCTTTGGCAATGCCCGCTTTCCGCAGGCTCTCCGGCAGTAAATCTCTGAGTGCTATGGGCATAGTAAAAAGATACAATCTAACAATTACAAACCATTGCCATGGTGACCTGGCGTAACGTCCGTTGGAGTAGACCACCGATTTGTTCCACCATACTACTACTGTATACCGTATCGGGTGAAAAGTAAAAACTTTTTCGTTAAAAATATTCCTGCGGGTCGATCCAATCCTCAAGCGCTGATTCTAAACTCACATATCCTTTGTAATTTACGCCCGTTCCTTTGTGTACCGACACATGCAAATGCTTGCGCTCATTATCCGTCTGGGTACTATACCCCGTGCCAAGATTGCCTATCAAATCCCCCTGATGCAGCGTATCACCCACTGAAATGGTTATGCTATCCAAATTCAAATGGCCGTACAAAACAGTTACGTTTTCGCCGGCTAAAACGCAATCCTGCACCAGCACACCGCCGTACCCACTCACCCGCTGTTTATCTCGAACCGTACCACTGCACCCTGCCGTAACTGCTACGTCACTATCTTCCTCACCTGCCAAAATTTCAAAATCCACGCCGGTGTGAAAACCAGAAAACCTCTCCGGCTGAACCGGTGACGCCGTGGGCGTGATGTAAATGCCAAACGGCTTTTTCGTAATGCGTTCCGCCGGCTTATCAAGCGGTGAGATAAACTCCTTTACCACTGGCGTGGCATTGATCACTGTATTCGTGTTCGAATTTACAACTGGCGTGGCGTTGGTGTTGACAGGGAAGTTGGTATTAACGCTAGTGGATGAATTACCGTTTGTCTGCTGAATAGCACAACCAGATAAAACCACGCAGCAGGTTAATGCAACGATAATAGTTAAACGCTCTCGCATACTTCAATCGTAAAAATAATTTATTCCCACCAATTCAGTGTCTTATAATCAAATTCAAAAAACATTATTTCGGAGTCTTGCTTGTATCGTGCGATATGTTTTTCTGTCATTTTCCACGCACATACGCGATTACCTTCTGGAAATAATTTTAATAAATGCCCCATTGATACAATGAATGAGTATATTCTATCTTTTTCATCAACAACTATTGCAAAATATGGAACACAATTAAACGCTTTACACGCCCTTCTAATTTTATCAAAATTATCATTTGGGATGCTGACATAAGTCTTTTCTTTTCCTTCATTTCTACTTCTGCCTTTTACTGAAATTCCCATAACCTCCTTTGTATGAGGATTACGAGCAATAATATCAATGCCCGTATGATCTACGTTTGCGCACTCAAATCCATATTTTGATAACCAATATAAAATGACACTTTCACAAAAATTTCCAGTTATTTTTGAGTGCCTTGTACTTTTTTGAATTTTCATATTTCGTAAATATAAAATTTAATGTGCACCCTCATTCTACCCCCCACCAACAATTACGCAAGCAACAAAAACAACCCTTGTCATGCTGAGCGAAGTCGAAGCATCTCTGTTACTGGCATAGTGTTCTTTACCGAGATCCCTCCCCGCCCATTGGCGGGTCGGGATGACAAACGTGGGGGGCTTGCGATGACAAGCATTAGTGCCAGCCAACACTCAAATCACTCCATGACGGATTCAATTGCCTGATCAATGTCTCCTTTTTCGAACGACGCCAGCCCTTGATCTGTTTCTCCCGTGCGATGGCATCATACACGTATTGGTACTCCTCATAGTAGACGAGGTGCTGTACGCGGTATTTGCTGGTAAAACCGGGAAGCACCTTATTCTTGTGCTGGCGAACGCGGCCAACGATATTGCTCGTCACGCCGGTGTAAAGCACATTCTTCCGTTTATTCGTAATGATATAGACGCAGTACATAAAATCCCCAAAAGTTATTTGGGGAAGGTTATTACATTTCTATCCCTATTCTATCCTATAATAACTTGTATCGCAAACTACCCCCGCCATCTGTCCTCGCAAATCTCACGAAAGTCACAACTATTACACCAAAATCCCGGCGTTGCCTTGAATTCGCTCGCACGAATGCTCTGAATCTGGCTGGTCAGCTGCGCTTTGATGTCCCGCAACGCCTTTTCATCGGATTCAAACGACAGCTTCTTATTCGCGTCCAAATAGTAGTAGCTCAACAGCGTCGGCTCGAGTCCGAGCACTTCGCGCACCGCGAGGTCGTAAATCTGCAGCTGCTGCTTGTCGTCCGGGGACAGCTTGCCGCCTTTCGGGAGCTGGCCTGTCTTATAGTCGATTATTTCAGCTTGATTCTTTTCCCCTGCCGGATCAATACGGTCAATCACGCCCTTGAACGTATACTCCCCGAGTTTGAGGTGGAACGGCTGCTCGAGATGCAGCGGCACGGGAAATGTGCCTTTGTGCGAATTATAAAACTCACGGAGCAGCTTCGCGCCCTTTGCGCGGTACTCCTCAGCGTGCTCTTTGGAAAGATACCAGTCATCAACCCATTCAGCTTCATACAATGCGAGGAGCTCGTCAGCGGCCGGCACGGACTGCTTTTTCTTCTTGGCGCCGAACAGATCGGACTGGCTCGCTCCTCCGCCTTGCCTGACCAGCGTGAAAAACCGGAAAAGGGCTCCGTGGATCGACTTGCCGAAGCTGAACGCATGCCGCCCCTCGACCGGCAGCCGCAGAATGTGCGCGTACTTATACTGCTTGGGGCAGGTCTGGAACGCCCTGAGCTGCGTAAAGCTCGCTTGCGCCGGTATTGCTTTCTGGAGGAATGAGAGGTCCCTGATCTCCTGCTGCGTTGCGGGTTCCGGCGGCATGAGCCGCTCTGTAGGATCGGCCTTCTCCGCGGCACCGGCCCGCTCCACGAATCCGAGCTCGACTAAAAACCGGGACGGCTTCTTCCTGCGCGTGCCACCGTAATCTTCCGCGGAGGTGAGGAACAGTCCGTCGCGCGCCCGCGTCATCCCGACGTAGAACAGGCGGCGTTCCTCCTGCAGGTGGACGTCCCCCTCGGGAATGATCTCCTTGACGAGCGCATCGGGGAGTTCGATCTGCTCCTTGCGTTCGACGGTCGGAAAACGCTTGTCGACGAGCGAAACGAGAAACACGTACGGAAACTCAAGCCCCTTCGCCCCGTGGATGGTCATGATCCTGACCGCATCCGGCCCCTCCTCCCATGGCTTGTTCATCGAGCCCTCATCGCCTGCTTCCTGGATCTGGGAAAACTCGTACAGGAAATTTTTTACACTGCCGTCATTATTCGCCGTCTCGAACGTTTCGATCGTGCGGAAAAATTGGTTCAGGTGCACGATCTTCTCGAGATTTTCCGGCGAGTCTTTTGACGTCATCGCCTTGAGGTACCCGGAATCCTTCATGAACTGCAGCGCGACCGGCAGCACTGGCTTGGTTTTGGCGAGCTGGGTGTGCGCCTCGACTATCGATAAAATTTTTTCGGTTTTCGAGACGAACGTGGCGCCGATCCCCCGGATGGCGCGCGCGGTGCGGAGCGCCTCGTAGAGCGACAAGCTCTTGCGGCGCGCATACGCCGACACGGCCATGAGATCCTCGATCGGCAGGTCCCAGTGCGCGAAACTCAAAACGCGCCACAGCGCCGGGCTCTCGTGGTAGTTATCGAGCAGCTTGAGGTACGCGATGACGTCCATGACTTCCGGCTGCGCGTAGAGCCCCCGGGACGCAAGGTACTGGTACGGGATCTCGAGCCGCGACAGCGCGGCGATGAACTCGTTCGCGTGGGCATTCGCCCTGACAAGGATCGCGAAATCCCCCCACTGCAGCTTCTTGTTCTTTTTTTTGATCTCGACTATCTTCTTGGCGACGCCCGACGCCTCCTCGAGGTGCGACCTGAATGCGAGGTGGCTGAGGGGGCCGTCTCCCTCCCTCGCCGACCGGAGCTTCTTGCTCACCTTGTGCTTGAGCGGTGCGCCTTTCGGGTCAACCGTGCCCTGCGACAGCTGGTACTCCAGGCGGTTCGGGTCGTTCTGCTTGATGAAGGCATATGATACGTCGAGGATATTCTGGACCGTGCGGTAGTTCTCGGCCAGGACCACCTCAGCGGAATTCGGGAAATCCTTCTTGAACTCGAGGATATTGCTGATCGCTGCGCCGCGGAACTTATAGATCGATTGGTCGTCATCGCCGACGACGGTGACATTCTGCCTGTCCCCCGCGAGAAGCTTCACGAGCTCGTACTGGGCGTAATTCGTATCCTGGAATTCATCGACGAGCACATAGCGGAACTGCTTGCGGTACCGGTCGAGCACCCGCGGCCGTGTCCTGAAAAGCTTGATGGCGTACAGGATGAGGTCGCCGAAATCGAGCGCCGAATTATCGAGTAGCAGCTGCTCGTACACGTGGTACGCGTTCGCCACCTCCCGAATGCGCTGTTCTTCGGTAAACTCCTCATCCCCAGCGCCCCGCTTTTTCGCATAGTCGACGTCGCCCCGGTCAAGCTTGAGGTTTTCCGCGTACTCGACGTACTCTTCCGGCATCACGTTCTCATCCTTTGCCCGGGAAAAGTGCTTGACGAGGGCTTGTACGAATTTCGTCGGATTGCCCAGAGGGCGGTAGTAGTCGAGGTTGAATGCGTCGAGGTTCTGGCGGACCAGCATGACCTGGTCAGTTTCGTTCAAAAGCTTGAAATCGGGCGGCAAGCCGATTTCCAGGGCATTATCTTTTAATATCCGCTCGCAAAACGAATGGAACGTTAAAATCCACAAATCAACGTACCCGTACGGCAGCAGCACGTCAACGCGCTCTTCCATCTCGCTTGCCGCTTTCTCGGTGAACGTGAGCGCGAGAATGCCGTCAGTCGGAACTTTCTTTTCCATGACAAGCCACGCGATCCGCTGGGTAATCACGGTTGTCTTGCCCGTACCCGCGCCCGCGACGATCAGCAGCGGACCGCTGCCGAAGGTGACGGCTTTTTTCTGGGCTTCATTCAGCGCATCGAACGTGCTCATACTCCGTATTGTACCACAAAGCAGCTGCTCTTCGCACTCCAGGCCTTGACAAAATACCGCCCATACTGTAGAATGCGTAGTTGCTCGTAGATTTGTACATTGATTCGTAAACATAAACTGGACACGGAGGTCTAAAAATGAAAAACAACCCCACTACGGAATTCAATGTGTTTGCGATCGGGAAAGTATACCTGATCGCATTGATTCCGCTCATTGCGGTTTACTTTCTCACCGGAGGCACGCTCGCCCCGTCATGCGGTGGATTGCAAATCCCCTCAGACGCGTACGATCACTGCCTAAACCAGCAGATAATCCACCCATTGATGAACGGAGCACTCGCTCTGTTCATTTCGGTACTGGTCATCATGCTGGCCGGCGCATGGCTGTACTGCAAGAAAAACGTGAAAGATTTTCATCGGCAAGGATTGCTGAAGAAAACCAAAACCGTTTGCAATACCTGCTTATAGGTACCTCCCTCCTCGATCAATCCCTGGTTCAGCGCCGCTAGGCTCTGGACTGGGGATTTTTTTTACAAACACGACGGAAGTCTAGCTTTTGTATACAACGCGGTAAATGGCACCAGCTTCGTCGTCCGAAATGTACAGCGTGCCGTCCGGGCTGAACTCGACGTCGACCGGCCTGCCCCACGCATTGCCGTCTTCCTGCAGCCAGCCGGTCACAAAATTGATCGTCCCGCTGCCGGCTGAATTCGTATCAATGCGCACGACCTTGTACCCGGTCGGTACGGTCCGGTTCCACGAGCCATGGAAGCCGATAAACAGGTTACCGGCAAGGTTGTGCGGAAAATTCCCGCTGTTTTCTGCCTCGGAAGCCATGAACTCCATGCCGAGCGGTGCCGAGTGCGCCTGCATGCTGTACGCCGGCGGCACGGTTTCATCGGTACAAAACGCTTCACGCGCTCCCGCATACTCGGGATTCACAATACGGTCGCCGTAGCAGTACGGCCAGCCGTAGTGCCCGCCCTTGGCGATAACGTTAACCTCTTCGGGAGGGATGTCGTCTCCGATCCTGTCCCTGCCGTTGTCGACCGCCCACAGGTCTCCGTCGTAAAACTCGATGCCCACCGAATTGCGCAAACCGGATGCAAAGACCTCGCCATTGCTGCCGTCGAGGTCATACCGCATGATCGCCGCACGGCGCCCGTCAGTTTCCTCGCACAGGTTGCACGACGAGCCGATCGATACGTACATTTTTTCGTCGGGACCGACGACCACCGTTCGGGTCGAATGTCCGCCATCCGACGGCAACCCGGGAACGACGATTTCCTTGGTAGTATACGTTCCATCGGGCCGGAAGCTACGGTATACGCTCACCTGGTGCTCCTCAGCCGCGTACAGGTTGCCTTTGTAATAAAATACGCTGTGCATTACCCGGAGGCCGCTGTCGATCTGAATTTTCCCATCCGCCGCACCGTCGCCGTTTTCGTCAGGCAATACATACAGTGCACCCGCGCCTTTATCCGCTACGATCAGGTTGCCCTCATTATCGAACGCCATAAAGCGAGGCTCCTGCAAGCCTGCCGCAAATACGGACACTGTGAAGCCTGCGGGCGCGTTGAGCATCCGATTCTGCGCAAAAACTCCAGTCGCATACTGCTCAGGCACTGTCAGCTCCAACGGTACGAGCGTTACGAGGTCAGCCGGGCTGCCCTCGCTGCCGGAATCCCGGGCGGCATTGGTTGCCGTATTCGTGGCGGCATTGGTATTGTTGAGGTTATTTTCATCAAGCTGATCGTTGGTAAGCGGCCCGCTCAGCACAGACGTATTATCCTTCAGAAAATAGTATGCGAACGCGCCTCCCAAAACGGCTATTGCTATAATGATTGTCGCTGCTACGGTTATTTGCTTATTCATAGGCGTCCTCTTAGTTTAAAAACTTTTTAATGCGCCGGTGGCAGTATGGCAGTTGGCCGTTCTTCTGGTAGTACGCCTGGTGATACTCTTCCGCGGGCCAAAACGTATCTGCCGGTACTATTTCAGTGACTACGGGAAACCCTTTGTCCTTCAAAATTTCGATCAAATGCTCTGATATCTTCTTTTGCTCTGCGGTCGCATAAAATATGGCAGAACGGTACTGGCTGCCGATATCAGGTCCCTGCCGGTTCCGCTGGCCCGGGTCGTGAATCTCAAAAAAGAGCTTCGCGAGCGATGCAAAATCCGTCTTCGCAGGATCAAAGATGACCTCGATTGTTTCGGCATGGCCGGTAGCTGAACTGCAGACCTGCTCATATGACGGATGTTCTGCACTGCCTCCCATATACCCAACGCGAGTACTCAGCACTCCCGGTTCTTTCTGGAAATAGTATTCCACGCCCCAGAAGCATCCGCCCGCGAAGTACGCTGTTTGTGTATTCTCACTCATAGTATGGAATCGTTAATCTCCGACCAGGATGTTTACAAAAAAACGTGGGGTCACAAAAAGTAGAGCCTATTCCTTCTTCTTAAATTTCAGGGAAATCGAGTTCACGCAGTGCCGCGTATTCTTGGGGGTGAAACCCTCGCCCTCGAACACGTGCCCGAGGTGCCCGCCGCAGTTCCTGCATACGATCTCCGTCCGCATCCCGTCGGCATCGGGTACCTGCTGTACCGCGCCGGGAATCGCATCATCGAAGCTCGGCCACCCGCAGCGCGCGTCGAACTTATCATCCGAGCGGTATAGCTCCGCACCGCACCGTTTGCACGCGTACACGCCCTGCCCAGCGTACTTTTCGTATTCACCAGAAAACGGCGCCTCAGTCCCCTTGCGGATGATAACGCGTTCTTCCTCTTCCGTTAATGTGGTATACGCATCTGGCATACGCCTGCGGCAAGCCGCTTACACCAAACCAGCTAAACGATGAAATCCATAATCAGCCCGATGATGAGCGCGATCCCCGATAACCCGAAGATAACGATGTAGTTCCACTTTTCCTTCGATGTCGAGAGCGACTCAAATACGTACCGCATCACCTCGCGGTCGTGGCTATCTATCGGCAGCGACTCGACTTTGCGCAGGAGCCCGTGCTCCTCGATCATTTTCGCACGGCGCTCCGTAACGAGGTACCGGTGCGCGAAGTAAACGATGAATCCGATTGTTCCGACATACCACGCGGCTTGTACCCAGACGGGGCTGTAGAAATTCAGCACGATGATGACCCGGTACGCGAACGTCGCGATGATGCCCGACCAGAAAAAAAACAGCCTCAGTGCCGGTGCGCTCGTTTTCATATTTTCAGCGTGATGTATCTTCATTCCTGCCTGCATAGCACTTATCATTGTACAGCCATTAGGCAGCGGGTCAAATCGTGCAAATAATAATCAAAGCCAGCAGCTCGATGCCATGTGTAAAAACCATGGCGGGAGTGCGATCGTGCTCTCGCGCCTTGACTGCTGCAGCTCTACGTACTACGATACAACAATATCAAGAATAAAAAAGCTCGTTCGTACAAAAAACCTTTTTCACAGAAAGAGAGGCAATACATGGCCAAGGTAACTGGGAAACTCGTTCCAGTGGGCATGGTAACGGGTACCTTTCCGTCACGCTTTAAGACGCTCAGGTATCTCAACCTTGTCGCTGCGGTGAACGGATTCAGTAATAACGCGACTGTCTACATCTTCGAGCAGAACCCGGGCAGCCATCCGTCGCCAAGTCAAGCGAACGTATTCGCGGTCCGCTCACTCGAGTGGAACAAGCACCGCACCAACGTAGCGGTTCCGGGAAGCGAATTCGGCTTGTGTATCAAATCGAAAAAGCCGCTGCCCGATTCGCGTGCGCTGTATGTGTACGTCGAAGAGCACGAAGCGGATCATGCACGGAAAATCGAGCCCCTATTCTGGCGCAGGCCCCGCTTCTCAGACGGGCGACGCCGCACGTTCGTTGATCCGAAATTAATTCCCGCCGCACTCTAACCGGCACGCCGTCCGAAGCTGATAGCGCAGCCCGCCAACGCAACGTTGGGCTGCGCTCTTTTTTTTACTACGCTGCCATTACAGCAGAATGCTTGGAAGCTTGCCGCTTTTTATTTAGCTATTCTAATGTATTCCTCCCAACGGTACTTGCGTTTTTTTGCTTTCAATTCTTTTAGCTGGCAGGAATAGCACAGGCCATTATGGCAGCAGATGGTTCCCCCGCACTTTGTGCACGTCCATTTCTTGCGCTCCCGAGCAAGGAACGCTTTCATGCCTTTTTGCTTGATGAACTTTAAATTATCAAGCATGCTCATGTGGTAATGAGTGCGATACCGCTTATCCAAATGCTCCAAACGGTCGCATGGGCACGTATCACATTCAAAACAATATGCCCAGCCATTGCGCAGGCGCTTTGGGCATTTTTTTATCACGCAGTACACGCAGCTTGCGGGCTTGTTCTTATTTTTAAAAAGGCACCCCGGGCACTTGTTCTTTTCGCGCAAAAATGCCGCGCAAATGGCGCAGTTCATGCCGCACGGTGCGATGAGGCTTGGTTGCATCCGCGTGCCCATGCTGCTACTTCATCGCCATGAGTATCGCACCGATGCCGACAAAGCTGGCGCCAATGCCGGTCTTCCAGGTGAGGCGCTCGCCGAGAAACAGGATCGCGAGCAGGAGCACAAACACAACGCTCGTCCGATCGAGCGCCGCGACGCCGGATGCCGGGCCGTTCTTGAGCGCGAAAAAGTAAAAAAGCCACGATAGCGCGCCGGCAATGCCGGACAGCGCGATGTACAGCAGTGCCCTGCCGTTGATAGTCGGGAGCAGTGTTGCCTTCCCAAGCACGAGCGCGGTAATCACCAAAAAACCCGCCATGATGACCGAGCGGACGGCCGTCGCGAGCGTCGTGTCGATGCCGGCAATGCCGATCTTGCCGAAAATCGCGACGAGCGCGGCAAATACCGCGGCGAGCAGCGCGAAAATAATCCATGACATATTTTTTAACCTTACTTGTTAATTCGGGAAAGCAGCTCAGCGGCGCGCTGCTTAACAGCCGGGCGCTTGTTGTGCGTATGCCGCCGGGCAAACGCGGTTACGGCTGCGCTGCCGCGGAGCTCGCCGGCAAATCCGCCGAGCACGTCGAGCACGTTGCCGACCATGATGTTCCCACACTCAGGGGACGGCTTGCCCTTATTGTAGTACGTCACCTTCTCAACGCCCACAAGAGCCCTTAGTATCTTCTTGCGCAGCCGCGGCTTGTGCCGCGCGATCTTGCCGAGCGCCTTGACCGCGTTGCCAGCCGTTATGAGGGAAGCGTCTTTAATGAATGCGATAAGGCGCGGTACGAGCTTGATGATGGCGCCTGTGCTGTCCACAGAAGCGAGGTTGCCGATCACGATAAGCGCAGTCCAGCGGAGCACGTTATTCCCGCCATCGAGGAACGGAACGAACACCCCGAGCTTCCGGTGCAGCGCGGCTGGATTTTCCGCAGACAGCGCAATCGCCTGCTTGGCGCAGCAGTACTTGACGTGCGGATTGTCGGACTGGAGGTCCTTAAGATTTAATTTTTTCATGCCTCAATTGTACGCAATATCGCATTCTAAAACAAGGTGCCGACACCGGACCTCTCGCTGATAAAAAAAGGCGTCCCGGAAACGAAGATACTGTTGGGACGCCCATGCGCTGTGCAGGATTGCTTTGAACGGTGGTGCTCCTGCGAGCTACGTCACTGTACTCTACCGCAGGTGGCGCGCCTCCACACCGGGCGAGTTGCTAGTTTCGTGATTTGTCAGCAGACGACCACCAGACACAATGAGCGTTTCATGAGTAATACTTACCCTCCAACGCCGGCCAAATGGTTAAACAACAAAAAGCCTAGTTAACACTCACCAGGCATTTTTAATGTAGCAAACGAATAAAAAAAATTCAAGCCACGATCGCTGCCGTGCTACCGGTTTTCAAAGTATCCGTACTCTTCTTTGACGAGCACGTCGAACGCCTGTGCGCACAGCTCCGAAAGCTCCTCCCGTGAAACCGTTTTTCCGCCATCGTACGGATTGCCGAACCTGTCGGCGATAAAGCGTGCCGCATCGCCGATGCGCTGTTCATCCTGGTACCTATCGCCGCTCGCCTCTGCGTCCAGCGCGATCTGCAGCCGGGTCAGCACCTCACTGTCGCCTGCGGATGCACGCTCGAGCGCCCTGACTGCGTCCACGTACCGTTCGCTGCTCCGGCCGTGCCGCTCAATGATGCCGTCAATCCGCTCGTTCGCTTGCTCTTGCATCGTATTCGCCATCTTCTGGATATGCTCCGGAAGCGCGTGTGGATGTTCTGTTTCCATACGTTCGACGATCAGAATGCCATTTATACGGTTATGTTACACCCGATACCGGCAGTCGGCAACGATATGAAAACAACTTAATTTTTGGATTTCTAATAATTGATTTCTGTGGATAAAGCTCTTATAATGAATATGGACCCATTAATAAGCACTAATAACGAAAGGGATTATGAACAAAAAAATCTTCCTCTTCGCGGCAGCGATCGGCGTGCTCGCCATCGCCCTCCCGGAGGCGGACTGCCAGGCAGCGACTATCGCCGGCGGAAACAGTATGGAGGCAGCTGTCGAGCTCCAGGCCGGCACGTACACCGGCGGAGCGATCAGCGAAGACATGACGCAGTATTTCTACGTCACGCTCGGCCAGGGCCAGCAGATGACGGCCAAGGTGCTGTTCACATCCGCTACCGACATGGGAACGATCAGCACCGTTGCCCTATACGACCAGGACCGGAACCAGGTCGTGGAAGAATTCGATGCGAATTATTCCACCGTTACCCTCACGGCCGATTGGCTAGTGAACGGCGACGAGCAGTCGTACACATACTACCTGATGCTGGCTTCGGATGGCGACGGCAGCGCTTCGTATGACCTGACCCTTACCATCGCCGATAAGCATGATGCCGGATCAAGCAAAGATGCGCCGGCAACATTTGACGGTGCAGTCAGTGTAGACGCTGGCACGACACAGGGATATGTGACGGGCGATGGCGCAGGCGGCAATGACACGGCGGACATGTTTGTCCTGGTGCCGGCTGCAAGCGGCACGTACACCATCACGGTGACACCGCCGACCGATGCGCAATTAGAATTGCTCGTGTATGACGCCAACCGCGCGGAGGTTGACTGGCAGACTGGCAGCAATGAAGGCAGCATCCTTACCAGCTCGGTGCAGGCGAGCGAAGGCACGAATGTATTCCTGAAAGTCGGCTCGTACTATTACAACGGCAGTACCCCCGCAGAGTACGAAATGGTGATCGCCGCTCCTTCAACGGCGAACACCAACAGCGGCACCGGGGATACTGACCCGAACCTCATTGCAACGGCGAATGCGAATACCAATGGCGGCGCAACTGCAGTAAACCAGAATACCAACGCCACTACCAACGCGGCGAGCAATGCGAATACAGCTGTGACGGCGAATGGCAACCGCAATACAAATGCAACTGCAGATGACGATGAGGACGAAGACTCGCTGACGCTGTATTTGATAATCGGCGGAGCAGCAGTTGTCCTGGTGCTGATCGTGGTCATCATCATCGTAGCAAAGAAGAAAAAAACAGACACTCCGGCACAGCAGCCCCCGGCAACCAAATAAAATCACTGTAAATTTCAAAAGAACTGCGCCGCAAGGACAGTTCTTTTGAGTTTGGCTTCGGATCAAGCCTGCGTGCCAGAACCCATGTTCGCGTTGCCGTTATCTGTATTTTTTATGTACATGCTTATTTTCTCGGGACCCCCATTTTTGGACACACTGCGGCACATCGTAAGGTATAAAAAAGGTCCGCAGGCGCGTCTGCGGACCTCACGGGCAAAGATTTCTCTTCAAGAGGCAGGATGGTTCCCGCCTGCGTCCGTGGCAACGAATTCAATGATCGTTTGGAAAGCGGCTGCCACTTCCGGAGCTAACTCAGAAAACTGCTCTCGGGCTTCCTGAAGCCGGTCCTCGTAGCTTCGCGGATCCGTTTCCATGCCGAATTCCTTCATGAACCGATCGTGTATCTGCAGGAACGTAATGCCAATTTCCTGCTGGAGCTCCTGCTCACTCGGTATCGTTTTGAGCAAAGCATCCACCACGATGGTTTGGCCCTCCTCAATCGACACGTTGATAAAATCACCGCTCATGTAATCCTGCAATTCCCGCAGGAGAATCGTCTTGACCTCCGAGCGATGCCAGGCCTTGATCACGATTTTTTTCCGATTCATTTGCGGCAGGGGTTCCCGCTTGATCTGCCCAATGGCGGCATGCAACTCAGCCTTGACCGCAGAGTCCGTTTCAGCAGCCTCCAGAAAATGAAACAGTGACAGCAAGTAGGTTCGGGTGCAATACTGCAGCATCCATTCCACCGAGTCCAGGCGAGCCTGGATCGCCATCTCGACCAGTTCGTCGATGTGGAAACAGGCAAACCCCTCTTCCCAGGAAACTGGCTCAGAAAAACCGGGATTGACCAGTGACGCCAATGACGTGCCCATGGCTGCGCCGCTGTGGTAGTCGGCCATCAACGAGGTGGTAACTTCATTGATCCGCTGTTGAAACCCCCGCTTGTCCGGTGCCGCATGGACATACTTCCGCGCCAAGTCCCAATGCGACAGGGGCATGGATGTGAGCGCATCGAAAGCGCGCATATCCGCGGCACTCATGCCCTCATCACCGACCCCGCCCGCAGCCGGAGCTTGCTGCGGCGCGCTCCCACCGCGCAATGTGCGACGTTCTACGCGGTCATATACCGCAGTGATAGGCCGGTACCGCCTCTCCATCTCTTCCGCGATGGAATCAAGAAACGCACGCACGTTCCTATCGGGCATTTGCTGAACCACGAGTTCCTTCAGCGCGGCAAAAACGGCATTGACGCCGTGCACCCCGCCGGGAATACGCTTGGGCAGCAAACCGAGTTCAGCCAGCTTGTCCACCAGCCCTCTTGATTCCAGGCCCTGGACCATTTCCTTGCCCAGGAAACTCGTGGCAGCGGCAATAAAAGCTGCCTTCCAGTCTTTCTTCGACATGTCAACCTCCTCTATGGTTGTTTTATGGTTGTGTGTTTTTCAATACATCCTAACACGGGTAACGGCCAACGTCAATCCGGCACCGTATGCATGGCGCATGGCTATGATATGGTAAAAAATTCCCCCGAACGGCAACCGAGCTGCGAGGCATTGACGGTTCGGCGCTGGTGAGCTACAATCAGCAAAAGTTCTTTTTTTGCATTGGAGGGCGCATGTCACATAAGACAAGGCTCCTGCTCATGGCTCTCGCGCTCCGTCTGCTTTCATCGGTCTGTCTTGGCACTGGCAACATCGTCTTCGCGGTCATCGGCTGGCTCCTCGTGGCAGCGAGTTCGCTCGCTTTCACGATCTGGTTTCTCCTGGTCATCGGAGTTATCGCGGACGTGGAAAAACCAGCACAGCGGTGCTGCCCAAGCTGCGGATCGCGCCATTACCTCGTATACCCGCGCGGATCGAAGTTCGGCTTTGCATTTCCGGCGCGATTCGTGAAGGTAGCGAAAACCGATTTCCACTGCCAAGCGTGCGGCTTTGAATGGAGCATGACCGAAATTGATGAGCACGATGCTGATTACTGAAAACGCCTTACGGCACACCAACCGTGGGGCGTTGTTTTTATTATTTCTCCAGCATCTTCCTGAGCACATCGACCACCGCTTTTTCCCAATGCCGCATGGCGTACCAGCCGATCAATGGTTTCGCGAAGGCGCGCAAGAACGCATTCTTGATCTCCACCTGGTATAGGTAATTGATACGCGTCCCCTCGGGAATTTCTTCCATCATGAATTCCTCGTGTCCCTGGGTGCCGATGGCGCTTTTGTTGTCCGAAATGAACCCGTACGGCGGCTTCAGCTCGGTTTCCATGCGCACGGTGAGGGTTTTGCCCCACGTCTTGGCCGTGCCGTCGATGGTCAAATGGTTCCCGTCGCGCTTGATGATCTTCAGTGACTTCGCCACCTTGGGGAAGTATTTCGGCATATTCTCAAAATCGGACATGATGGCATACACCTTGTCCCGAGGCGCTTTGATGATCCACGTTCCTTGTAAGGTAATTGAATTCATTGGGAGTTTTAAGTTTAATGTTTAAAGAAATAGGTCATGAAGTAAGTTGAAAGTTATAGATTTTAAAAACTTAAGACTTTTTAACTTATAACCATACTTCCTTCTTTCAACTTTCTACATATAACCTTCCCAAGAGTGTGATGGAGTTCATGAAATTAACCCGCAAAGAATTTCAGCGCCCCATACACGAAAAATACCGGCCACACAATCGCTTTCAGGAATCCGAGCACGCCTACCCAGAAACCCGTTGCCACGGATATGTAGTATATCGCCGCGCCGATGAACCCGAGGCCGTACACCGCTTCTCCGCCGCGCTTTGTAACGTTGACGTCCATCATACGTTTAATTTATCTTAGCAATTATCACGACGTAATTCTTCCCGTACTTCTTGGCGCACTTCGGGCAGGTCGTGTACCACATGTACCATTTCTTGATTTCACCATACCCCTGCTGTTTTGCGTATTCTTTGAAATCATCGCACCACTTGCTGGTGTCCCTGAAATCTCCCTCGTACACTTTGCTCAAATGCTTGCCGCTCAAGGTGGCATTTTCCGCACCCGGAATTTCCTTATCTACGGCAATGTACAGGTCCATGTTCCATTTCGAGGTGTGGTCAGAAAGCGACATCCAGTCAAGCGCCTTCGCGCCCGATGCGTCAATTTTCGCGTTCATCCGCTTCACTACCTGCCCGAAATTCATCGGAATATTGAACATGGTGAATACCTTGTCCTTGATGAATTTCTTTGCCTGCCACTCGAACGTTTTCCCGTCCCACGGTGCGGGGTCAAATCGCGGACAGCAGTCGGTTGTGGGGTTGTAGTTTTCCATCGTGATATTGTTACGAAATGAATTGCACGCTCGTTGGAAGTTTTTATTCCCTTTCCCTGAAGGTAAATGATCCAAGTACCGTAAGCCCGACGCCGAACAGCCCGAGGTACCCGATATTTTGCCAGTACGCTACCGCATCGAATCCAGTAACAATCGCAGCTTTCGCGGCAATGATCGCGTACCGGATAGGAAACGCATGCCCGAGGATTTCAGCCCATGACGGCAAGAGCGATGTGTCGGCAAGCAAGCCGGATAAAAAGGCGGGTAATACTACCAGCAGCGGAATAAACGGAAACACCTGCGCTTCACGGCGTGCAAACGTCGAAATGAATATCCCCAACAGCACTGACACGATTGCCAGCAGGAACAGCAGCCCCGCAAGCGCCAGGATCGCCTGCCAGCTGTAGTCAAGCTCGAAGAGCCAGACGATTTCCGCAAGCACGAAACTTGCCTGTATGAGCGCCAACGCGAGATACCCCACGACGTACCCGATGATGATGTCGGTCTTATGGAGCCCGTTGATGAGCATGCGGTTCAGGGTGCCGGTCGTTCGCTCCTGTACCAGCAGGATCGCGCTCAGGAGGAACGTAAGAAAATACACGATGTAAGGGGTAAACGGCACGACAAACGCCTCCCGCGACACGGCCGGCGGCAGTGTGTCAAAAAATAATTTCAGGAAGTAGCCGACGAGCAGGGGCACGATAATCATGAGCGCCAGGAACCGCCGGTCGCGCCGGAGCTGCTGCAGTACGCGCAGAGCGACAATCAGTATGTTCATAGTTTTCCCTTCCCTTGCTGTTCAAGCTTCGCGACCATGACGTCCTCGAGATTCTCGGCCTCAACCTCCAAGCCCGTAATCTCATCCGACAGCCCGTGCTTGCGCAGCGCTGCCGCGATGGCTGCCCCGCCAGCAGAAACGGTTTCCGACCATTCGCGCCCAGAAGCGCGAAAACGGACGGTTGCGGTGCCGGAAGCGACGAGCGAGCGTGGCGCATCAATGGCAACGACGCGCCCGCTCCGAAGCAGGATCACGGTATCACAGAGCATGGCTTCGTCGATGAGGTGCGTGCTGACTAAGAGTGTTTTTCCCGCATGCGCCAGCTGCTTAAACCGCGCCCATAAATGCCGCTTGAGTAGCGGGTCGAGCGCGGCAGTAGGCTCATCGAGTATCAAGAGCTCCGGATCGTGGGCCAGCGCGCACGCCAATGACACGCGCTTTTGCATGCCGCCGGACAGCGTATGGACGGGGCTGTCGAGCCGGTCGCCAAGATCCAATTCACCTAGCAGCGTATCGGCCCGGCTGCGGGCGTTCTTCGCACGGTGAACGTGGGCATAGAACACAACGTTTTCCCTGGCAGACAGGTCGGTATACAGCGCCGGCTCCTGGGGCATGTACCCGATTTTCTTCCTGAGCATCCAGCGTTCCTTGATCGGGTCCATGCCAAGAACCTGAACAGCCCCGGCGGTTGGTTGCAACGCGCCGACAAGCGCCTTGATAAACGTCGTTTTCCCGGCGCCGTTCGGGCCGACCAGGCCGGTAATGCGGCCAACGGGAATATCCAGGCTCACCCCCTCCAGCGCGTGGACCGCGCCGTAATCTTTTGAAAGCTTGCTGACTGAAATTGCGTTTGACATTGATTCCTTTAAAAAAAATTGAAACACTATTCGTATCGAGCTCCCAACCCTACTTTTTTTTAAAAAACCATGCTGCCCGGTTACAACTTCCAACCGGCAGCTCCTGAGCAAGGCTCACGCTCCGGTTATGCTGCTGCTATCCCCGTTTCCTTCTATGACACTGGTAATTCTCCGTCCAAACAGCGGTGCTACCGTTTGTGAAAAACCGGAACTGGGATGAGAATCGCCCGGGCCCGCGGAATAGCCGCCCTGTACATACAGGCTGCCTTCCGTTTCCAGGCTGTAAAAATCCCAGATAAAAATGTTGTCACCGGGCTCATCCCAAGTATCGGCCACCCAGGTAAAAAATTCCCGTGCCCGTTCCGCAGAATCGGCACTAGTCGCTTCCTGCACCTGCGCCGCGCCCGTCCAGACGATGAATGTATTTTCAGGGAACTCCAGCATTTTATCTTTCAGGGCGGCGTACTGCAGCTTGTAGTTCCCGACCGTCTTGTCGGGTGAGCTGGCGCTCGGGCTTCCGGTATCCGGCCCGATATCGCTCACCGGAAAACAGTGCTTCCAAACGATCGTATCGTACTCGCCCGTTAAAATCTCCAGCGTCGGCTCCTCTAGGTATTCGCTTTCGCCGGCATGGCTGACCCAGATGTTCCAGTAGTCGTACGGATAGTTTTCCCAGCCGTACGGGGAATCTTTCGGGAACTCCCGGTCGGTTATCCGGTAGCTCGTGCCGTGTTCCGCGTTATAGTCGTCGAACCATTCCGATACCCCGCCGGCCCAGACGTTCGCGCCCGTGCTGTGGTGCAGGAAAATGATGTTATGGCCGCTGCCGGATATAGCAGCTGAATCAGCGCCCACATTCGCATTGGAATTCGTATTGATGCTTTCGCCGGAACTATTGCCATCACTCTTATCGCTTGGAACGCTCGTTTGCTGGGTATCCGTACCGCCGCTCAACTGGTCGTAAATAAAATATCCGCCGATACAAACAACGGCTAGGATACCTATTATGGCGAGTGGTTTTTTCATCGTGTTGTGCTGCTTATGCATATATTTTACGCCTGTTCAACAGTAAAAACAAGCTATTGGTGTGTAGCGAGTCCGAAAAATTCGTATGGCATTTTACGGCATGGTTTCGGCAATGCCGCTCTTGCTCGTCCTCGAACAACGCCAATCCCTCCCGCGCCCTATGTTTGAACCCCCCAAGTCCTCCCCTCGTTTGTCATCCCGGGTTTTACCTACCCTTGTCATCCTGAGGGAGTCATACGACCGAAGGATATGATTATATCCTTCGCTTACGCTCAGGATGACAAGAAACAAATAGACTCAGGATGACAAAGGAAAATCGTTATACCATCCCTTACTCAGATCATTCCATCCAGGATTGAAATTCGTAATCAACATATCTTTTTTCTTCCGCAGCCACCCCTTAATCTGCTTTTCCCGGTAAATCGCGTCAAGTACATACTGGTACTCCTCATAGTAAACAAGCTTCGTTATGTTGTACTTTTGAGTGAAGCCAGGCACTTCCTTACGCTTGTGTTGGCGCACCCTGCCTTCTAGGTTGCCGGTAACGCCGACGTACAGCATCTTGTTGTACTTAGTCGCTAAAATGTAGACGTAATACATACATAAAATCCCCATTGGTTATGGGGAAGATTTGTATCTATAATCTAATCCTGAATGTACCCTCTGTCAATCAGACGGATGCGCAGTCGGGGGTGGGGGGATCAAAACTCCGATTGTAATTTCTCAGTAATGATTTTTTTTAATCCTTCATGCTTCAATGGTATTTGCTTTTTGTTAATATTGTAAGCAGTCCCTTCGTCTGAAGCAGAATATACCAATATCGGAACAAATATATAATCCGCCGGAATATAACCAAATATTAAACGACAACCATTACTGGCTGATAGACGACATGAAGTAATGCCAATTCTGGCTTTATAGAACCAGATCTCTTTTCCGTTTAAGCTTGCTTTAGTGATGAAAACTGAAAATGGAAAACTACTAAAACTAGCCTGATGATCCTGCAGTCCTCCAATAATTATTTTTATCTTATCTTGAATGTCCTTCTCAAGTGATTTGAATTTTTTTAAACGCTTTAAGTCACGTTTTATATATTGGTTTCCAGCAACATTATACTTTTGACTTTGCATAATCAAGGAGCTTCTTTGCGGCCTCTCCGGAAACTAAAATTTCAGAATCCGTATTAATCTCGCATTCTTCGTTATCAATTAAATCATCACGATGTAAAACAAAATCAAAGTTTATCTTTTCATCATCATCTGCGCCCAGATAAGGGGGATCCTTGTGAGCGAGTATCATGATTTCATTTGTATTTAATTTCGAGTACTTTGCACATGTATCGAGAATCTCCCTTTGCTCTTCGCCTGATAATTTTTTTATCGGGTAATCACTAAGTTTTGAATAAAGAATCATCCTACCACCCCCTAGTCTTGCCGCTTCTTTTCGTTGAATATACGTACCATCAATTTCCTCCATAATACTGCTTATCACTTTATAATCAGGGGTTGGTCCAAATTTATTTTTATAATAATTAATTCCTGTAATCGTGCGATGATTTTTAAAATAAAAATTTGATTCACAAAAATATGCTAATTTCCAAAGCTTTGTTTCGGTTAATATATCAGCTTCGTATTTTTCAACAATAAAAACTAAAAGCTCTTTAAGCTTTTGGATGTCTTCTTTTTTATAATTGCCTACTTTTATCCACATACCTGGTACATTAACAGCTGAAGTTACTCTGTTTTTTAGGCAATGTCAAGTTAATTATACCCCCTTTTTCTAAGAAAATCAATGCCGATTTACACCCCACTAATCCCCCTTCCCCCTTATAAAATCCACAATCGGCTGGATGTCAGATTTTACCTTATATTTACTCTTCAATTTGCCGCTTAAAAAAATACATTCTTCGTTTTGCGCCTAACCCCTCACCTTTTTCTATTGATACCGAAACTAACTCCCAGCCCTCCTTGCCATTAGTATTTAAGAATGGAGTATCATCATGACCTCTACTGCTGCCAGGTTCAATTTTGTATTCAAATCTCTTCATAGTAATAGAGTTAATTTATAATTTTTTTCAGCCACTCAATCACCGGCGCGATGTGCTCCTTTGCCGCCTGATTTTCGCTCTTAGGCGCGCCTTTTGAAAACATCTTGAACATCTTCTTTACGATGAAGCCGAGCTTGTCCAGATCAATGGCGCCCGGAACTTTGGCATATCCCTGGAGTGCATTGCGGATCTCCACGGGAATACTGTTGTATTGCATTTTGCTGTCATCCGCATCTTGCGGCGACATGCCGACAACCAGCAAGTATACCTTCTTGCTTTTCAGCGTTTCCCTGTTACGCGCAAGGTACGACGCTGCGGCGATACGGCCCATATACGCCCGGGTGGCAATAATTATCGCGCCGTACGGGGACGGATCGGGTTTACCGTTGATCGCGTCAATGACGTCAGTGCCGGGGACCGCTTCGGCGATCCAGTCGGCGTACTGTTTGGTGGCGCCCCATTTGGAGAAGTAGAAAATGGCTTTACGCATATGCTACCATCGTACGCTGAAATAAGCGGGAAATCAATCACAATAAACCCCGGGCTGTGCGCCCGAGGCTTTGTCTGAATAATAAATGCTTATGACCGCAAAATGGTGAGTATGCGCGCGGCCATTTTGGAATGCTTCTCTTCCTCGATCTGGACCCGCTGAACAGCGGCCCGGTCCTGGGGATCGGAAATGTCAGGCAGGATCGTGCCGTAGAGATGGTACGCCGCATCCTCCATGGATTTCAGCTCCTCGATCTGGCGGATTAGGGAATCAATGGAATTGTTCATATTAGTATTTTTCAGCGATTTTTTCTAATATCTTCCGGTGGCGGATAGAATCATCCCGCATGACCTGCAGCAAAGGGAGGATCTGGCCTTTCTTGGCCTGGTCAAGGCCGGTAAACTCCTCCGTATTGGCGATATCAGCCGCCAGGACTTCAATGAATTTTTCCTCAAAAACAACGCCGCCTTTGATGCGGTCGGCGAGTGTGGCATTTGGCATAGATTGTTTATTAATGCTAATGTATTAAACAATTTTAACTATACTAACAATCCTTAAAAATATCAAAACGTGGATTTGGATATTTAAAATTCAGCGGATTAAAAATATATGAAATGCCGGGTATTGACAAAATTCCCAAAGCGGTGTACACTCAAAGGTTATATTTTGTACATTGGAATGCATAATTATACAGGAGGTGCGCGAGAATGAAGATCAATCAGTTGCCGATCAAGGTGTTTGTAAGCTCAATCCATAACCAAACACTCGGCAAAATGACGGTGGTCGACCTGCTCGTCGATCCCGACTGCAGTATAGCCATACTGCCCAACGCCCGGCGGATTGAATTGACAGTGAGCGATAGCTCATTCGAAAAAACGCAGTTCACCGGCGGCTCATCCATCAAAACGTGGAAACAAGCACTCGCTTTTTTCCAGAAAATGGAAGAGCGGCATCAGCCCTTTTGGGTCGAAATCAGCGATACCGAGATTGAATCGGTCGAACCCGCTGAAGACGGCCGCATGTTGAATCCTAAGTTATGTTACAATCTCAAAGTCGGGTCCTTCCGCGTACTGGAATGACCGAAAACGAAGCTCCCGTTTTGAAAATCGTCCCTGACGGATTTGCCCAGAAACGGCTCCAGCCACCAACGGAGCCGTTTTTTTATATTACAAAAATTCCCGCTACAACCGCCCAAATGCCGGATACACCAGCTTATCGATTATGTGCCTTTCCCAAACCGCGTAAGGAACTCGTCGCGCGGCATGCGGAAATTAGGATTAAATCCCTCGTCAGATTCCTCGTCAATCGTAAACCCAAACCGCTTTGCTATCGGATGCTCAAGCAACAGCGAACTGCCAACCACTTCCGTTATCCCGGGATCAGCATCGATCACCGCGGCAAGCTCGCCTAGGGAATCCTTCAGCTGCTGCGGTCCGGGCGCTTCGGTCATGGGCGGGACGTGCAGTACCAGCTCGTGCTGTTCCCCGAGCTCATACGAGAACAGACCCGCCTGTTGCCACTGCTTCCGTGACTCAATATCCCGTCGGTGCTGCTCTACTATTGGCCCATCAGGATCATTAAATTGCTGGCTGATAATTTCTTCGTACATTTCCTGCAGAGCGGCAGCCGCCTGGCTACGCCCGTCCGGATCGTCCAGATCAAAATCAGGAAGCGCCGTCATTCGTTCATGCAGCTGGTCCGCAAGGCCGCCAAAGCGCTCGTTCAACTCCTGTCGGCCCTTACAGGCGCGCAGCATCATATCCCGCGGCTGCACTCCTGTCCTCTGGCACCGGCGCAGGATCAGGTCAACGTTTGTACCGATGGTTTCCATGCGGCGCTCTTTCGTGAGGCCAAATCCGTCCACCGGCGCTTCAGCATCATTCAATGGATGTTCACGTTCGCTCATACTTTTAGTTTACATTTATGGTAGTGCGCCAGAAACAGCGCGCAAATTTTATTAAAATCCGAAACAATATCTAAATTCAAAACTCTTCTGTTCAAAACCAAAATTATTAAATAGCGACTAACCAGCCACTGGCTTTGCCATAGAGTCCTTCGGCTGTTTCACATACTTTTGGTAGTGCATCAAAAACATCCCGCCGGTAAGAGCAAAAGGAAGGCTGATTATTAGCACTGCTACCAGTTCAAATCCGCCGATGAACAGGAAAACGACGGCGAGCCCGAGGAACAGCCAGCCGCCGATCTGCTCTTTTTTCCACGCGACAATGATAAGGATGACCGCCGCGATTGAGGGCAGGAGGTGGATAAGGAGCGCGAGCGCGATTTCACCGGCGGTTTTGCCCTCTTCAAACACGTCAAGCGCGAACACCGAAACGAAACAAACCATGACGATGCTCAAAACCCGCGGCGCCCAGTAGAGAAATTTTTTCATAGCTTTTTATAGTAAATGCTTATAAAAATCCGTCCGTCCGCCTGTTATCCTCCCGAGATGATTTCCTGGTACGCTTCCATGCTTTGTGTTGCCGAATCCTCGGTGCCTTCCTGGATTTCGCTCATGTCAGTGCGCGTATCCGCTAAATCATACCGCGTAAAAAAGATTTTCTGCGCTCCGGCTGATAGCGCGTTGTCCACGCTTGTTTGGGTTTGTTCGACGTTTTGCGTGAACCCCTCCGCGCCCATTTGCTCGGCTTCCGTTACCCACACCGGCGCGTCAATCTCAAACTCCGCGAGCATAGCCCGGTAGTCAGCAACATTAAAGTCGAGGGTATTCTTGTCGTTTGAAATGCAGTGAACGTTGCCGATCTCGAATAGCAACCGGGATTCAAGAACGTTCGTGAACATCGTCCGGTAAAAATTGAGGAAACGATCATCCGTGCCTGCCGCGCCCGCGATGAGGACATTCGCCGTCTCGTCCGCGTTCTTGATTGCGGACATGGTCTTCCGCAGAAGCTCAGCGTACGCTTCCGGCCCTTCTTTATAGAACGTCAGCTGGTCTGAAGTGCCGAGGTCCGGCTCGTTCAGCACTTCCCAATGCTTGATCGGGTACCGCAAACCATCCATGTCGTCAGTACCGTCGCCGTCATACCGCTCCACGACCGCAACGACGAGCCGTTCATACGCAGTCCAGTCATTCGGATTGCAGCGGTGCAAGGGCAGATATGACGGCCTGCCCTTCTTGTCATTTGCTAATAAAAACTCATCCTCAGAAGACACCGCACAGTCTGCCGCATCAGCCCTCTGTGCCTGGTCCCATTCAGCAAACGGCCAGATGGTGATCAGCAAATTCAAACCATACGACTGCGTAAGCGCAACCAGTTCATCCATTTTCGTGTAATCGTATTCCGCCGTTGCGGATGGCTGAAGCATATCCCAGACGAACGGGCCCGGATGCGGCCGCATCCACCCAGCGCCGGACTGCCTGATAAAATCCATGTCAGTGCCGTCCTCGCCGGCGCCGAGCCAGCCAAACTTGTTCGCAAGCGCAACCTGTTCCAATTCCTCAGCCGGCGTTACCGTACTTTTGTCATTCGTGTTTTTAGTTGTATTCGCATTGCTGGTTGAACCGGAGCACGAAGTTGTCGGCTTTGCTGCATCCGGATTGCCGTGTTTGACCCATGCGCCGTTTTCGCATATCCACGTGTCTTCATCTCCGCCGACCACGAAACGCAGAATGCCTGCGATGGCGATAACCGCAATGACAACCGCGATGGTGATGTAGATTGATTTTTTCATGCTATTTTTCTTTACAATATAATCTGGCTATTTGTTTCAATTCTTTTTCAAGCGGCGTGCGCCAGTTGTCACGAAGCTGGGATTTGATGAAGCGGATCTGGCGGCGGATACTCGGCGGCAACTGCTTTTGTTCCTGGCCCTTGCAGGCAAGCAAAATCTCCTCATCCCGCTTGGTTTTCAGGACGTACCGTGTGCGGTCGCGCCGGGTTATGGCAAGTTCTGGCATACACCTCTATCCTACGCCCGTTTGAGCGGCAAATCAACCTTGACATCTACCAAAAATCCGGTACTATAAGTTAACTCGTGTTACTCGAATGTAAAAAATAAAAGAAACACAACCCATCAACGCCGCAACCATAAGGAGGTATTTGTGGCAAACCATCCGCTATTTGACAAACTGCTCGCCGCACTTCAGGAAGCGAACGATCTCGGAAACATCGCTCACATCCTTGAGTGGGACGGCAGAACAAACCGGCCGCCGGACGCCGAAGAGTATCGCACAGGGCTCGCCGGCCGCACAGGGAAGAAGGCACACGCAGCGTTCATAGCCGACGAAGTCGGTGCCGCCATCGAAGCGTGCCTCGGCATCATCGGTGAGCTCACGCCGTACCAGCAGCTCCAGGTCAGCCGCCTTAAGGCGAGCTACGACCGCGCGAAAGCGCTCCCCTCTGAATTCGTGGGCCGCAAGAAGGCTACCACCGAAGCTGCGATCGCCACGTGGGTCAAAGCTCGGAAACTCGGGGACTACGGCATGTTCAAACCCCACCTCGCCGAGGTGCTCGCGGTGATGCGCGAAGAAGCCGAACTGCACGGCGGAGAACCCGGCAACGCCGACTCGCTGTACGACCAGCTGCTCGGCGGTTTCGAACCGGGCATGACCACGGCGCAGGCCCGCGCGATACTCGACCAGGTCAAGGGGTGGCAGGCGAGATTCATGCAGCGCATACTGCAGTCCACGGTGAAACCGAATGCCGCGCTGCTCACCGGATGCTTTCCGAAAGGGCGGCAACGGCGTCTCGTCGAAGCGATCGTCCGTGCGCTCGGCTACGACTTTGCGCGCGGTAACCTGTCGGAAACGACGCATCCGTTTATGGCAACGATCAGCTCCGGCGACCACCGCATCACGACCCGGTACTACGAGAATGACCTCCGGGCGGCGCTGTTCGGCACGCCGCACGAGGCCGGCCACGCGATGTACGAGCAGGGCGCGCCCGCTGAAATGTGGCCCGTCGACAATGCGTGCCTGTTCCTGTCGCTCGGCATCCACGAGTCGCAATCGCGCATGTACGAGAACCTCGTCTGCCGGTCCAAGCCGTTCTGGGAATACTGGTTCCGCCATCTCCAGATGTCGTTTCCGGGATTCTACGGATCCACGGTCGGTGAGTTCTACCTCGCGATCAATGCGGTGAAGCCGAGCCCGATACGGGTCGAGGCTGACGAGGCTACGTACAATGGCCATATCCTCGCCCGGTTCATAACCGAGCTCGCGCTCCTGAGCGGCGATCTGTCGGTCGATGACGCCCCCGACTTCTTCAACGAGCAGGTGCTCCAGTTTGTTGGGTACCGGCCGGCTACTCCCGCGGAAGGCATCCTCCAGGATGTCCACTTCCCGTCGGGGTACTTCGGCTATTTTCCGACGTACACGTTCGGAAACCTCGCTTCGGGCCAGCTCTTTGCCGCATTCGCGATCGCCCACCCGGACTGGGAAGACCAGTTTAGGCAGGGCAACTTCTCCGCACTCTTGGAGTGGCTCCGCAAAAACGTCCACGCAACCGGGCACTTCGAGTCCATGGATAATGTCCTGACGCGCGCCACCGGCGAGGGACTCAATCCGAAGTACTGGGAGCAGTATATGGAGGAAAAGTACTTCCCGCTGTACCATGTGTAGCGGCGCAGCCTGAAACACGCCTACTACGTTCGTTCCGCAAACACGCACTGGGATTAAAACCCCCAGTGCGTCTTTTTTTTACCGCAATCCGCGCCGCTCGGCTGTTTTGATGAATGCGAAATCAAGCGGAACGCTCACGGCCGCCGCCGAAGGTGAGATGCCTGATTTGTTCCTCCGGCACCCCTTGGTTTCTATAATGCTCACTGTCGGAAATGTTCGCGATATCACCGGCGGAGTAGCCCAGCGCCCTTACCGTTTCCTCAACCGCTGCCATGCTCGGGCCCTCGACTTCCGCCCAGGGCGCGCCAGCCGGGCCTTCATTCAGCTCCACCAAAACCTCCCCGATTCTGTACGTCGTCCGGTATTTTTCACGGATAGACTGCGGCTGATAGCCGACCTTTTCCAGCAGCTCCACTGCTTTGTCTATTTTTGGAATGGCAGTTTCGATCTCTACCCGGTCTTCGATGTCAGCCTTCCGATTTCTCTTTTCCTTTACCGTCAGGACGGAATGGCCGCCATCGTCGCGAATCCTCACCGTACGCCGGGGCAGGCCTTGGGGAACGTGCAGGACGAAGCCAGTTTCCTGCTCTTCAATAATTTCAACGCCGAGGAGCGCGAGGATTTCCCTCAATTCATCCACGTTACCAAAGCCGTTCGTAGAAAGGCGGATGGTATTTTCTGGATTTCCGTCTTTCGGCAGCGCGTGGCTGGTGTCATTGAGCAAGCGCCGGTCGCGGACCAGCTCGCCGCCGCCTGCCAGTATCCTGGCCTTGAATGCATCGGGGCTGCCGATGTTCAGAATTTTTGTCTCGATTTCCCGATGGGAAAATTCATCAGGCTCTCGGCCTTCCATGGGTGGCATGTCCGGATTCATAGGAAAAAAATAATTATACGGAAATGATTCCGCGCGAAATCAAGTGGCACCACGCCCGCCGTGCCGCTCGACGGTCTGTACCACGGGCATTTACTCGAGGGTAATCGGGACGCTCTGCGCCGCGGCTCCGTTGACGAACAACTTGAGGTTGTAGGAACCGGCTGTCAAGGGCAGGCTGTAGCAGCAGGAGCCGTTGGTGCCTGCTTGTAGGTCCGGGTGCTGGGATTGCGTCTCGATTTCCGCCCCGGTGCTGTCGGTGAACGTATGGGCGAGCGTCGTGCCTGCGGCAAAATTGCCGGTGACGCTCAAGCCGAACAGGTCGCCAACCTCGAAACTGGTGGTTGTTTCATACGTATCGGTCGGGCTGAAAGTCGTTCCCGCCGGGATGCGCTGCAATTCCACCTTGGTGATCTCGGCCGCGGAAGCGGCGTTGGTTGAGGCGTTGGCGTTGCTTGCCGAAGCGTTGACGTTGGCTTTTGGAACGACGGTTACGGCAATGCTGCCGCAGGTGTTGTCAGCGCAAATCAGGTAATAGGTGCCGCCCTGGTCATTCTCCTGGATAGTGGTATTGAAAATGCCGGCTGTGGAAACGGCCTCGGGCACATTCTGGAACTGGAAATCAACCGGCTGGCCGTCACTGGTAAGCTTGATCTGGACTGAATCGCCGGCATACACAGTCATCGTTTTATAATTCAATTGGCCGTTAACCAGCTCAAGGGAAAAGACTTTCGTATTGCCAGACATAGTGTATGGCGCTTCCGTCACGGCCGTGTTCGTATTCTGTGCAGTGTTGACCGTCGCGACGCTATTTGAATTCTTTTCGCCCTTCGTAACGAAATAGACTGCCGCAGCCGCGCCGATCACTACGATGGCAATAATGACAATCAGTGCCATTGTATTAGATTTTTTTTGCTGCATTTGCTCGTCTCCCATATGATTGATCATTAATCGTTAAAAATTCTGGCTACTCTGAGCTGAGTTCAAGCGCCTTGACCAGGTCAGTGCCGTAGTAGAATAGGTACTGGTACCGGCCGGTGCCTGGCGCGGAAAAGCAGCATAAGCTGTTGGTGCCGGGCATGACGTCCAGCTGCTGTTCGCCGGCAAAAACCTGGCCGGCTGCGTAGTCGTACGTTTTAAGCGTCAGGGTGGTCTGTTCGGTAATGGCGTTGGTCGTGACGACCCTGTACGAAAGCTGCTCGGTTTCATAATCCAAGCTGGCAATGCCGGCCCGTGCCGTCTCCGGGCTGGCGTCTTTCTTCAGTGAGCAGAGATCAATCGCAGAAAAATTCTGGCGGTAGGCAAGCTCGTTGATCTTCTCGCCCGCTGCGCTGAAACCTCCGGCATCGCCGGCTTGGCCAGTGTTCGCGTTCGACCCGGCGATCTGCAAGGAATCGAGCAAATGGGCTGCGGCGGCACCGTACTGCGCGGCCCGGCTCGAGGGAACCGTCACCTCCATGAGCGCCCAGCGAGTCTCGCTGCCGGCAGCGGAAATGATGAGGTAGCGGGAATATACGGTATAGGTGCTGTCGCCGGACCGGACGGTCATCTCGGTCTGCGCGTCCGCCTGGTTGACGCGTTCGTCCACGATCGTAACGTTCGGATTGGCCTGAGCTACGGATTTATCGTCGGCGGTAATGGCCGGCATGGTTGCCAAGGTGGCAGACGCCTTTTCGGATACAGCGAGAACAACTGAGTCTGGATTGGAAGAAAAGTACACGATCTCATACCCGTGGCGCTGCTCCTCGGTGATGGATTTCTGGACTTCGGCCGGCGCGATGCTGGTCCACTCGGACACGACGTCAAACGTGTACAAAGTCCCATGATTTGAATACGTTTCGTAGGTGACATTGGGTGCAGAGGCATTGGTCAATGCTGCCGTATTCGTATTCAAATTCGCATGGTTTGCGTTTGTTACTGCCACATTTGTATTTTTATCATCAGTTTCCGACCGCGTGCCGAACCAGTACGCTCCACCAGCAACTGCCAACATCATAATAACTACAACGATAATGGCAACTGTTTTTTTCATAATTCGGTATGATGTTTTGTTATACTGTCCCGCCCCGGCGTTGTATCCGGGGCGGGATTAACGTTGTCATTGCATGCCGAAAAAAACTGTCTACAACACTGAAGCGGTTACTACGCCGCCGCGGAAGGTTTCGGCAAATCCCATAAACCACGCGTCTAGCGTCAATGAACCGTCAACAAGCGAGAATATCCTGACATTCGGGCCGCCATTTGCAGCCGGCGCAATAACGAGCTCGGAGGTGCCGTCACCGTCAAAATCCGCAACGGAAACATTAAGCGAGCCGCGGTAGTCTTCTGCATATGCCATGCCCCAATCGAGAAGCGCAATCCCGCCGGCATCCGGATCATATTCATAGGCGCGAACGTTCGGGCCGCCGAAAGACGGGACAGTCACGATTTCGGGATACAGGTCGCCATCCATGTTTGCAATGGAAATGGCCGCTCCGCCGCGAGAATCAGCACCGTAGGCGAAAAACCAGTCGAGCAGCTCAAAACCGTCTGCGGTTTCATTCTCGGTGAAAATCCGGACGTTCGTTGACCCGTTGGTCGGGGTCGTAATGATGTCATACAGTCCGTCCGCATCAACGTCAGAGCACCGCAGATTCACGCCGCCGCGGTACGTTGCGTCGTACGCCATAAACCAGCCAACGAGCTCATAGGTACCGTCGGCATACCCGTACACCCGTACGTTCGGGCCGCCCGCGGAAGCCGGGGCAACCACGAGTTCTTTCGCGCCATCGCCCGTAACATTCGCGAGCGAGACGTTCACGCCGCCGCGGTACGATTCATCGTACGCCATAAACCAGTCGGAAAGTTCGAGCTGCTCAATGGATGCGTTATACGCATACACCCGTACGTTCGGGCCGCCCGCGGAAACGGGAGCTACGGCGATCTCCGCCGTGCCGTTGGCGTCAATATCCCCTACCGCGACACTCATGTTCCCGCGGAAGGCGTCGCCATACGCCATTTCCCAGTCCAGAAGCTCAAACGCATCCTCGTCCGTATTGAACGTGTACACGCGAACATTCGAACCGACAACGGGCGTAACCACGAGATCCGCATTGCCATCGCCATTCACATCCGCCGCGTTCACGCTGATGCCACCCCGGTACTCCGCTTGGTATGCGAAAAAGTCGCCGAGTAAATTGCCTTCGAGGTCAAACCCACGCACGTGGCCGGGAAAGCCTTCTTTCGGATAGGTTATGATTTCCCATGTTCCGTCCCCGTTGATGTCAGCCGTCACTACGCCAAATTCGCCGCGCAGAGCGCTGTTGTACGCGAAGAAGGATGCGGTGAGGTTGCCTTCGGCATCATAGACGCGCACCTGCGGGCCCCCGTTAACCGGCATCGCGGCGATGCTTCGCTCTGCGCCAGTTGCAACGGTGGAGGGATCAGCGTTCGGATCAATGCTGGTCAGGTACGTGATAATGAATGAGGTTCCTGCTGTCCCGCCTCCGCTTGTCGCTTCAAACGCAACGGTATTGACACCAGGCTGGAGCTGCACCGTGCTCGTGAATGTGCCATCAGCGCCGACAGTGACGTCATCTGCCGTCCCGTCGTTAACGCTTACGGCGAGGGATGCATCGGCATCTGACACGGTGCCCTCGACCGTTACTAACGGCGCGTACACCGTCATGTCCGTCGCCGGTTTCGTAATGGTGATTGATAGGTGGTCCTCATCGCCATCGGCCTGCATCGCTACCTGGTGCGTGACGATCGCGAAGCTGGTGAAGTGGTCTACGGTAAAAATGATAAAGTCATTCTCCGCATCAACCACGACATTATCCACCGTTTTCCAGGTGCCAGACGCTTCATCGTAATACATCGGCACGATATCCTCTTCCGTGATGCCAAGCGCATCAAGCTGGGCCTGAGTGTACGGGATCTTGACCGTTACGCTGCTGTTGAACGTGGAAATCGTCTGGTTTTGCTCATTCTTCGCAACGAAATCATACGCCAGCGCAATCGGCTTTGCCGCAGCGGTTGAAGCGACCTGCGCTTTTGGCGTTGCCGTCACCGTTACGTTCCCTTCCGTCGCTATGCTGTATGCCGGCATATTAAGCTCGGTCCCGTCCGTCAGCTTGATGATTTTAGCGACCGTGGAATCGAAGGTAGCCGTCTCGGCAGCCGGAATAGTGATGTCGGTTTCGAGCAGGGTAAGGTCTTTTGTTGCGGTGCCGCTTGATGGAACGTCAATAATGTTCTCATCGCTGCGGTAAAATGTCGTTGTGGTTTCGTAGATCGCGCCGATATGCCACGTTTCGTCCTTAATGACATTCAATGAATATGCGCCATCCACCGTTGTCGTTTCTGATGCGCCTCCTTCTTCTGACCAGCCCCATACGTACGATGCATTTGGCTCGCCATCGAGCGTGACTGTTCCGGAGATAGTGCCGTCCGCAATCCTGAATTCAAGCGCCACGTCAGCGGGACTATCCGGGCTCACCGCCACCTGCTGAGCCTTGGGGTTGATATAGCCCTCGGATGGAGGAAGCGATGCTGATACGAAATATGTCCCTTCCGGCACGTCAAAGGAAAATGCCCCGTTTTCATCCGTAATATTTCCCTGGTTGAACATGGGGCCGAAAAACATCGATTGGTCTGCCGTGCTCTGGCGGCCGCCAAGCTCCGTATCCGCCGATACCCAGGCATTCGAGATCGGATTGCCGTCTGGGTCGACAACCGTGCCGGCGATGGTCGAATCCGCTTTCAACAGGGTCAAATCATAGGTCGTGGTTTCATCCGCTGCTGCCGTCACCGTGTTATCGCTTCCGGGATTCGAAAGGTATCCGGACATCGGATCAATCCAGTATCCTATATGCCAGGCGCCTGCTGCAACGCGCAGCGTATATGTGCCATCCTCAAACTGAGCCCACTGGTTGCCGCCCATGCCATTATCTGCAAATACTTCACCCCATACATCAGTGATGGGATTACCGTCCTGGTCCAGGAGCGAACCGGTGATCGTGGCGTTGTTCGGTAGCACGGTCACCACGGCGCCGTCATACGTTTCGCCCGCACCGACTGTTACCGATTCCTGTGATGCCGCCGTATAATCCGATCCCCACGGCATGAACAGGTTCATGACATACGTCCCCTGGGGCACTTTCATCGCAAAACTGCCGCCCTGGACTTGGCCCCCGAGCCCGCTGCACCCGCCCATATCGCCCTCACTGCTCCAGGTCCGGTTGACATCCGTTGCCTCGATCCAGGAGTACAGGTCGGTGAGCACAGTGCCTTCACTGTCTTGCACGGTGCCATTGATTGTTGCATCAGCGATCGTGAACTCGAAATTGATATTGCTCTCGGTTTCCCCTAAAGATAAAACCACTTTCTGCGGAGCGCCGCTCTTTACATACGTTATCTCGCTGTCTCCTTCTCCGCCTCCCATGCCACCACTGGGCATCGCATCGATAAACCACGTACCGGAAGTCAAGCCGAGCGTATACTCGCCATTCTCGTCAGTCGTTGCCCAGCCCCATCCCCATCCGGACGGCTTCCAGGCGTTCACGTTCTGATTCTCGAGCGGCGTGCCATTTGAATCAACGATTTTGCCGGTCACGAATTCGTTTTTTTCCAGCAATCGCAGCGTACCGAGATTCAAGTTGCCGCCGCTTGCAACCGTCACCAGGTCAAGTTCAGGCGCTCCGTATAGCCCGTTATTAAATGGCATAATTTCCAATTGGTACGTGCCCGCAGGAACGGGAAGTGAAAAATAACCGTTAGCGTCAAGGTTTGCATTGTTACCTCCGCCCATGCCGCCCGGACTCCATGCCGAAACGTTCGCATCCGATTGGCCGGCAGCGCTGCCGTTTGGCATAAGCACGCGCCCTCGGATAGTTGCATCAAAACTAGATACTTCAAAATCGGCAGTCCCGCTTTCAGCGACCGTATTCGCCTTTGTGAAAGTTACTGTTTCCGGCATGTCATAATATCCCCATGACGGCGGCACGTCACCGCTCCACTGCGGAGATACCATCACCTGCCATTTCCCGGTTCCGACGAGCATCGAATACTGCCCTTGGCTGTTTGTCTGGGCAGATGCGTAACCATTACCGCCGCCCATTGGCCACGCTGATACGGTTGCATCCGTGACCTTGGCCCCATTCGGCTTCCGCACGGTTCCCTGAATCGTTTTCTGGGCCTGTATGAGCTGGATTGGATCATCGAAATACTCGGTGTTGGTCGTCCCGGCTGTCAGGCTGACGGTAATACTGTCGGGAGCGATAAGCCCGTTGCCGGCTGACGAGGCGTTTACATCGAGCGTATAGGAGCCGGTCGCGAGCGATTTTGTCTTGAAAATGCCGCTCGTATCGGTCGTCACCCATTCGCTATTCTGGTAGCTGTATGAATTGTCGTGTACGTTCACGCTGACGTATTGCGCCGGATCCGTCCCGTTCGGCATGATAATTTTTCCCCGCATGCCCGGTACCGTCATCTTCAAAGCAGAAGCACCCGTAAATGTTTTCGTGCCCCCTGCCGTAAAAGTGAAATTTTGCGCAGCAGGCGCAACTTCGTCGGGATCGCTTGCCGACACTTCGATCGTATAGGTGCCGGTGGAGGACAGATAAAAACCGAATGCGCCATCCTCGCCAGTGGAATCGCTTTGTGAAAAAGTCCAATTACCGTCGTGCACGCTTACCCATGCGCCTGAAACGGGCGTCACGCCATCTGCTTTCATTACGACCCCGGAAACATTCGGATTCTTAAGCCGCAGGACGCCGACATCAAGCGTGCCGGAGGTCGGTACGGTGATGGTTAGCATCGGCGGATTCGGATATACGGAATCGTAGGCATTTACTTCGAGAATTTTTGATCCGGATGTGACGTCCGAGATCGAAAACGCCCCGTTAGAATCGGTCCATACTGACGTATATTCTCCATACGACGAAGTGTGGGTATTGACGTATGCGCCTACCACCGGCGTTACGCCGTCCGGTTCGGTAACAACGCCGATGACCGTTGCAGTCCCAGCCGCAGAGGCAACGAGGGCGCCACCCATGGAAAACGGCCCGAGCATGCCGAAGATTGTCAGCACTGCTACTGCTGCGTTGATTAATTTCGCAATTTTTCTAACTCTCATACGCGGATTTATTCGTTGATTAAATATAAAAAATATTAAAAAAACCTCAGCGCTCGCTGTCAGTCCACTGCGCCGCTTCCTAACCCATAATGAATTTCCCCGCCAAATACCATAATAGGCAATAGGCCTTACCGGCTCAACCTATGGCTGGTTTGTGTTTTTGTAGTATGCCGTTATTATAGCGGGAAAATTGGCTTTTGTCAATCTATAAACCTGGAAGATGTGCACATGCCAAGCATGCCCGCTTACTCCATTTTTGTTGTAAGTCCTAGTAAATTTATATCGGCCTACGGCCCGACTGCCATACAAGAGCAATCCCACAAGCATTGATTAAAAACGAGGTTCCCTGTTCAGGAACCTCGGTTTTTTTTGTAGCGGAAAAATCCCGGGCAGTGTTTGCAAAACAGCGATGCTCGGTGCTGAACAGCACCAATCTTCCCTGATTCATGGCCGCACTGTGGTCACGGCAGAACACGCATGGTGGGCTTGGGAAGCGTTTTTTGAACCCGCCCAAAAAACAGCAGATGCATAGAGTGCCCCTTCCAAAAGCACGATCAAGCGCGCCAGGCGTGCTAAAAGATTACATCAGCTCCCGCAGGCCACCAACTGCCGCTGCAATTTGAGCATTTGCTCCATTGGCAGGCGTGGTACAATTACGGTAGTGTTACCTTTTCGCTTCGCATTCGTTATATAGGTATAGGAAGTTCATAAGTGCGTATGGACGAAAAAGACATCATAAAAAAGTGCCAGCGCGGGGATATGGGCCAGTTCGCCCGACTGTACGACCGCTATGCGGATAAAATCTACCGGTTCATCTACTACAAAACGATGCACCGGGAAACAGCCGAGGACCTGACGAGCCAGGCGTTCATGAAGGCGATGGAAGCGCTGCCGCGTTTTGACAGCGCGCGTGGCTCCTTCTCGTCGTGGCTGTACCGGATCGCACGCAACGGCGTTATCGACCACTACCGTACGGCAAAAAACGTCGAGGGCATCGACGGAGCGTACGGGCTGCATGACGGCCGGGAAATCCCGGTTGACCTGGATGCGAAACGCAGCCTCGATGCGGTCAGGCAGTACCTCGCAACGATTCAGCGCGAGCACCGGGAGATCGTTGTCATGAAGCTGTGGGACCAGCTGAGCTACCGCGAGATCGCAGAGATTACGGGAAAATCAGCTGCGAGCTGCAAAGTGGCATTCTCCCGCACCATGGCGCGGCTCCGCGAAGACATGGCGTTCGCACTCGCCTCGCTTATCGTAATTATTATTAACAGCATAACCATATGAACGAAAAAGACATGACGGGCATCCTGCAGGAGCTGTATGCGATCGAACCGAAGCTCCGCCGGTACGAAGTTGAGCTGAAAAAAGTAATCGTGAAATTCATGCAAAAAAAGCCGAAGGCCGAAATCGACGAAGCCTTCAAGAAGGAACTCCGGGCTGCACTGCTCCAGAAAGCGCGGGAGTTCGAGCAGCTGCCAAAGGAAGATGTGCGCGGATTTTCGTGGGTGAAGCTCTTCTCATTCCGCAATGTCACGCTGACCGCCGTTGGCACCGCAGCCGTTATCGTCATTATCCTCATAACTTCCAACGGCACGGGCAATGATGGCGCCCCAGCGCAGCTGTCTTCGAATGGACTGGGTGTTGAAGAGCTATCCACCCGGGCATTCGGTGATCTTCCGGTCGACAGCTTGCAGCCTACGGCGGGCGAGAGCGGAGGCGGATACGGCGGGGGCGGTACGGCAACCGCACCCGACGTGCAGGGCACCGAACCCGGCGCAGCAGCGATTCCCGGTTTTGAGGGCATCAACTATCACTACGTTTACAACGGTGATCTGGCACTGCCGCAGGATACGCTGCTGGTGTATAAAAAAGTAACAGACGCAACAACCGGCAGCCAGGCCGCTGAATACCTAAAAAATTTCGGCCTTGATGCGGTTGACCTCTCGACGTTCAGCCAGGCACAGCTCCAGAACTTCAGCCTCACGCAGGATGCAGAGTATGGCTACACTATTGAGGTCAACCTCCTCACCGGTTATCTGAATATCTCCGCCAATAACACCTGGTACCAGTACAGCCGATGCGACGGCGATGTCTGCCCTGAGTATCAGCCCCTAGCCGAAGGCGATATCCCTGCAGATGCTGAAATTATCAGCCTGGCCGACCGCTTCATCGAGGATCACAAGATCAACGTTGAGAATTACGGCGAGCCTGTAATCAATAAGTACTGGCTCGAACAGAAAACCCAGAATGCCGACGGTACTGAGGAGGCGTACGTACCCGACTCCCTGCAGGTAATGTACCCGCTGCTCATCGACGGGAAGCGCGTCTACACGACGTTTGGGGATACGGTCGGCCTCCAGGCGGATGTCAACCTCATCGAAAATAAAGTAGCCGGGGTCTCCAGCATTATCGCGCTCAATATGCAAAGCTCTCCGTATCCGATTGAAACCGATGCCGAAAAGATACTGGACATCGCCGCTCGCGGCGGATTCTACGAATACAGCTACGGCAGCCCGGAAAATACATACGAAGTTGAGCTCGGGGATCCGGTCATCGCCTACGTCGCCGCGTATGAAAATACCGGTAGCCAATTTTCCGAATTCTTCGTGCCCGCACTCGTGTTTCCCGTCATCGGAACGCCGCCCGTCGAATATTTCTACAAAAAGCAGGTCATCGTACCTTTGGTCAGTGAATTCTTCAGCGACCAATTGGACGAACCGATACTGCTGCAGGAAACGGCAGAAGACGCGCCGGTTAAAAGCGAGTAATCCTCAAATGCTTTTCACAAAACCGCCCCTGTTTACTGGGGCGGTTTTACTATTGCGTAAAGGGCGGTATCCCCGTAATCAGCAGTTCGCCTTTTCGGAATCGATGCGCCTGCTCAGCGGTCCGGCTACGACAGGCTCTGGTCGACGATCATGCCGCTGTCCATGTGTAGAATGCGCTGGGTGCGCTTGGCAGTATCTTGATCGTGCGTCACCATGACGAACGTTTCCTTGCGCTCGCCGTTGATCTTCAGCATCAGGTCGATGATTTCATGCGCCGTTTTTGTATCCAGGTTGCCGGTCGGCTCGTCCGCCCAGATGATGGCCGGATTGTGCACCAGCGCCCGGGCGATGGTGACCCGCTGCTGCTGCCCGCCGGAAAGCTCATTGGGCTTGTGGTGCAGGCGGTCTTTTAGGCCCACGATTTCAAGCATGGCAATCGCCTTTTCCTTGGCCTCTCGGTAACCGACCTTCGCGATGAGCAAAGGGATCTCTACATTTTCCAGCGCGGAGAGCACGGGAATCAGGTTAAACGTCTGGAAAATAAAACCCATTTTTTCCGCCCGGTAGCGGGTTTTTTTCTTGTCTTTCATGCCCTGAAGGTCATTGCCGTCGATAATGACCTCACCGGCGGTCGCCGTATCAATGCCGGAAATGCAGTTCAATAAAGTCGTCTTGCCGGAAACCGCCGGGCCCATGATGCTGATGATTTCACCGCGGTGCACCGCCAGATTCACGTCCTGGACAGCCGCGACTTCATTATCACGGCCTTGGTTGAATATCTTGGAGAGTTTTTTGACCTCGACGATCGGTTTTGTTGAAGAGGTGTCCATATGATTATGAAAAGTAAAGTTAATTATTCAGGGTAATTGGTCGCCTCAACCGGAGACAAGCGCGAAGCTTTGAATGCCGGCCACATCGACAGCAGGATCGCCAAGAGGTACACCCCGCCAACGATGATGCCGATTTCCTGGAACGGATACACGAGCTTCATGCCTTCCCCCTCCATCATGATTTTGAAAAACGTATTGACAGACACAAGCCCCATGCTGACGCCGATGGCAATGCTGAGGAGGGCGACGAAAGTCGATTCGATGAAAAAGACGCCGAGTACCATAGACCGCTTGAATCCGAGCGAACGCAGCATGCCGATCTGCTGGCGGCGCTCATGCACCGCGCGGGCGATGATGATCGCGAGACCAGCCGAACCGATAAGCAGGTTGAGGGATAAAAAGCCCTGCAATAAAAGCAAAATCGAATTTATAAGCTCAAATGCGGCGCCGAGCATCAGGTCGATATCCATAATGTAGGAGATATTCTTGCCAAGGAGGTCTTTTTTTATCTGCTTCACCAGGTCTGCTTTCATGATCCCCTCTTTTTCAATGACCAAAAGCTCGCGATACGCGTACGTATTGACCAACTCTGCTCCAAACGTGTCAGCTACGCTGTTTGGCCCGCCGATCAGCTGGCTGGTATACTCATTATTAATGCCGCCGAAGCCCTCGCCTTCGTACTTGATCGTGGCGATGATGGTTTTTTCAGCCGCCACAGCATTCGCCTGGTCAGCGATGGTGATAGTATCCCCTGGCACAAAAACTTGCAGCTTAGTGCCGTCAGCCAGCTCCTCGCCTTCACGCCGGTCGAATCCTCCTCCTAAAACTATTTTTGAGCTGTCTTGTTCCAAGGCAGCCCACACCGCATCAGGATCAGCGTAATCAGGATGGATAGCCTCGAACACCGGCTCCATGGATTTCATGAACTCAGCCGGAGCGGCCACGAGCCGGGTGCCAAACGCATGTTCCGGTATCTCATGCATGGCGGCTGCAGCAGCGGACGCTGATTTGAGCGGCGCACTATTCGGCAGTACTACCGGCATTTCTATCACCCCGGCGGCTGATTGTACGCCGGCACTAGACTGGAGTATTTGTATCGAATCGGACAGTTCCGCTTGTTCGGCGTTCTGGCTGAAAACAATGTCAATGCTATAGCCCCCGAGCGCATTGGTGCGCATTTCGTCCGTAGCCGTATTGATCGAAGTTTTAATGCTGCTGATAAAAACAACTAGGTAGATTATCAGGGAAAACATGATGAGCGTCATGCCGGTTCGGGATGCATTCGCGTCCGGATACCGCAGTCCCATGCGGAACACCAGGTTGAGCTTCCCAAACCGCCGAAAAAACAGGTCAATCAGCTTGACAATAGCGTCGAGGCTGAACGCTATCAGCACCGCGGCCGAAATGACCAGCATGCCGCCAGAAAAGAAAAACAGCACGGCGCCGGTATCATGCTCGATCGCCTTGTCGATCGCGGGAAACCGCTGGATAAACGCATTGAAGACGATGCTCAGTACGCTCGCCGCCCGGAATGTCCAGCGGGAAATGTCGCGCTGTTTGGCGATTTTAACAAACTGGATAAGGGCAAGCGCCGCTATCCAGATGAGGACCAACACGCCGAAATACTGCAGGTAACCGCAAGCTACGTCCGTTGTCATTTTGTAGCTGGATTCCGTCATGTTAGCAACGGCTGATCCAGCCTGTCCGCGCATCGTGGTGAGCATGTCAGGCAGCATGGTGGAAAGCACCACGCTTGCCGCGCCGATTACGAGCAGCAAGCATTTCCAGGCAAGCGAAACGACCGTCCCGAGCTTCCACCGGTATACTGTGATGTCGGGCAAGCGCCGGATGGCGTTCACGATATTGATCTTGCTAAACGCATAACTGGAAATAATGACTGTGATGATGGTGAAAATAAAGCCGGAGGAAGCGCCGATGGCCAGGCTTCGGAGCGTATAGTCGAACTCGAAATCGAGCATCGGGCCTTGCTGGAGCGCATCAAAAAGGCCGCCGAACATGCCCACGAAGGAATTCACGAGCCAGCTCCCGAGCCCGATGCCGACCACGGTGCCGGTCAGTGATGCAAGAAGCGAATACACGAAGCCTTCATAGACAAACGTTTTTACCAGGCCGCCGCGCGTGAAGCCGATCGCGCGCATGATTCCCATCTCCGACTTGCGCTCGGCTGCCAGCATGGAATACAGGCTGATAATCAGCAGCGTGCCGACGCACGATCCGAAAATGCTGATGGCCAGCAGCAGCAGAACGAAATTCCCCATGCCGTAGCCGTCCAGGGCTTGCTCTTTTGTCTCGGTAACGATGCTCGTAATACCCTCTGGGCTGGCGCTTGCCAGCAGCCCGTCCAACACAGTGGTAAACGCGGGGCCGTCATATTCTTCCGGGCGGACGCCGCCTGCGTGCGAAACCAGGATGTACTGCCCAGAATTTTCCGGCAGGCCAAATGCACCGGTCAGCAAAGACCGGTTAACCACGTACCCGCGGTTCCCCACGATCCCGTTCGGCTCCATGATGCTGTGCACCGTCAGCTGGAATGACTGCTCATAATAGGTAAAGCTTATCCTCGTGCCAACCTGCGCCTCGAGCTCGTCCGCAAGCTGGGTCGAGAGAATGACATTCGTATTCGAATCCCCGAAATCCATGGATACCGGATCCGAACCGAACGCAGCGGCATCTTCCGGTCTCAGCGCCGTGAGCAGAATATTGTACGACTGCAGCTGCGGCTCCCCTGCTTCATTGATAGAAAACGGGGACGTCATGATCCGAAAAACAGGCATGGCGCCGTCAACCCTGTCACCGGTTAAGCGCTGCATGAGGGCGTCCAGATCCGCTCCTGCCACCGCAGTAAACGGAGTTGCGGTTTCAGTCTTCGGCTCAAAGCTGATATTCGCGTCGATTTCACCCTCATTTTCCAGTACCTGGTTATAGAACGTTTTATCCATGGAATCCTGCAACACCAAAGACGACGTGATCAGCGCTGTCGCGATCATTGAACCGATGACAACGAGCGCCGTATTGCTCTTACGGCGCCAGACGTTCCTCAGGCCGATTTTCCTGGGAATGTTATTGAGCAGCGCGGATATAACGATAATCAGTGCGATCGCTGCAACGCATGCAATGATGACAGTATCCATTTTTTCTATTGTACATGCTTATAGTGAAAATGCAACAGGCCGCTTGCCGCCGCGCTCGCCAAACCGCCATACACAGCTGAGACGTTGCCCCGGGATACAGAGCCTCGCCCCCGATCAAAGGCCGCCGCGAGCTGTAGAGCCCCGATGTGGGCTGTTTTTTACTGTGCGGCTGCAGGCTCAGCGGCGGATCCCGGCGCCGCGCTATCAGTTTGTACCGGCTCTGCTTCAGTCCTCTGCGCGGCCGGCTCATCCGTACCGCTGCTGCCGCTCGTAATCATCAGGTTGATCGTGCCCCACAGCAAATTCATTTCTGTCAGAAACTCCGTATCGTTGTCGATTGCCTCGATCCGATCGAGCTCCAAGCGGAGCTTCTGCCGCTCGGCGCTATTTTCGATGCTATTGATCGCATGCAGCGTATCGCTGATGTAGCTCGACCGCAGCTCGAGAATGCTCCAGTAGTCCCGGCGACCTTTGGTATTAAGCTCGTAACCTTCAAAATCCGTTATGGAAAAACGGGTGCCGTACGTGCCCGATACCTCACTAAGTTCCGGCATGGTAATGGTAATGGTGACCGGCTTCTCCCAGCAGAAAAGGCAGTAGTAGAACTCCCGCCGGTCCCGGTCAATCTCGAGCGTGCCGTCAGTGACTGCGACGTCCAGCTCTTCAATGTCATACTCCTGGCCTGTCGCCCTGACCGAATACTCCTCCGCCTTGGTTATGATAACCGTAAACGGCTCGTCGACTTCCACGGACGTGAAATGTGCCATATCGTACGTCCGTACGATATCGCTCTTGCTGTTGACTTCTTCGATGACACGGTCGATCTTCGGGACCGCATCAATTGAGATTACCCCGAGCGTGATGATGCCGATCATCCAGACTACCAGCAGCGTACTCGTCGTAATGGTTGTAAAAACATTTTTTCTCCTGATCAGCACGATGCCGAAAAGGAACAGGAACAGAAGCGGAATGAGGGCAGTAAGGAAGCCAGCGCCCACGCTCAGCAGGTACGGCGCCTCGCCCATCGCCTCCTTGATCGGGTAACCGAAATTGATGTACGCGGAATCAATGCTGAAAAGCAGCACCGCGATCCCGAACGTCAGTCCGGCGATCGCACAGATCATCGAGAAGACGAACACCGACCCGAGGAATATGCTCAGTACCGGGCCGAGTTTTGTTATCAACGTACCGAGCGCGCGGAAAAAGGCACCAAAAAATGCGAAAAGCTTCGGAAAAAAACCTTTTACCGCATGGGCTCCCTGCTTGCTGCGCTCCTTGATCTCTCGCGTAACCTGCTCGATCTTTTCGAGCGTGACGGGCTTGCCCTGCATCTCGAGCTTCTGTGTATTCGTTTTTGCTGCGGGCATGATGAGCCAGAGCACGAGGTACACAAAAAAGCCGGTGCCGCCGAGGAGTATTGACAGCCCAAACAGGAGCCGGACAATGACCGGATCAATTCCGAAAAACGCGGCAATGCCCGAGCATACCCCAGCAATGATTGTATCATCGGGATTCCGGTAGAGCCTCCTCCGGGACCGTTCACCTTTCTCCTGCTTTCCGCCGGAAGACGGTGCAGCATCGGTTACCCTCTCCCCGCTCGCTTCGGCAAAATCCTCCACCGTCCCCATAACCCTGATGAGCTCCTCAACGTCAGCGAGCGCGATTACCTGCTTGGCGGTTTTCACCTTTGCCGAAAACTTCTCCGCGATGCTCGATTCGATATCCTTCAGGATCTCTTCGCTATCCCCGTTCGATGCGTAGTACGCTTTGATAGAATCAAGGTACGATTTTAGCGAATCGTACGCCCTTTCCTCGATGTGGAAGAGAATCCCGTTGAGCACGATAGTGACCGTCTTGTTCATATCATTATTAAACTTTGTGGATTAAAGAATTGATCGATTGATTGAACTTACCCCAGGTGTGAGAGAGCTGCTTGACCGTCTCCTTTCCCTTCTTTGTTAAAATATAGTACTTCCTCGGCGGGCCGCTCTTTGATTCCTCCCAGGTGTACTCGAGCAGCCCCGTATTCTTAAGCCTGCTCAGCAGCGGGTAGAGCGTTCCCTCGACTACGATCAGATCTGCCCGCTCGAGCTGCTTCAATATATCAGACGCGTAAATCTTGCCCGCTGAAATGACGAGGAGGATGCAGAACTCCAGAATTCCTTTCCGCATCTGCGCACGGGTGTTTTCGAGCTCATTCTTTTGTTTTTCGTCCATAAGGCACTCATTGAAAGTATCGTAAAACAAGTATTACATACATTACCTTGCAATGCAAGGTACCTGGCTGTGGATAAGTACCAATCCCCTGCCGACCACCTGCCAAGAAACCTTCCCGCAACGGCCCCACGAGCCGTGCACCGCAAGCCCGCTCGGGAATCGTATTGACAGGGATGGCAAAGCTTGCTACTATCGACGAACCAAACGAAACGGATAGGAGGCAAGATACTTGAAAACACAATTAAAATCGCAGTTTGCGAACTGGCTTGTCGGCGTTATAATGGCACTGCTCACCGCACTCATACCGTCGACAATCTGGTTTTTCATCGCGGACAGCACGCCGTGGTGGCACTGCTTCCGCTGGGTAGCCGGCTGCCTCGTCATGATCGTAACGATCATTCTTGTGCCTGAATTTATCAAGGTAATCTGGAAGCACGGCAACCAAGGTGCGGGCGCCCAACAGAAAGGATGAAGCTGTGTGCTGGTTCACGGGCCAAAAACCCCCTTCTGCAATGGAATGCTGGAAGCGGGTTTTTTCTTTGGGTAAAAAAAATACCCCTGCCAGTCAACTGTTGTATAAGCTGAAAAGCAGGGGCTTCTGCGCCAACCGCCGCCAGACGGTACTGCGAGATACTATTTTGTATCTACATTTTCTCTTGGACCTTCTTCAAGGTCCCTCCAGGTGATAACCTTCACCGGTTTATCTCCGGGATAGATGGGCGGATCTGTACTGCGCGGCGTCCCCTTGGACACTGCGACCAGACGGCGATGATCGTACGGATCACTGTCAGAAAACTGATTGCCGGTCATGGCACTACCTCCTAAAAACTATTATCGTAAATGTTTGTTGTCGTGATTACGTACTCACGTGAGCGCCTATTTTAAGCAATTCCTTCAGTAACAGCACATCCCGATACACGTGGCGCTGCTTTTCCGGTGGCATCGCCCGGATTCGATCTCGGTCTGCGCCGTAGCTGATTTCCACAGCACGGTCACTGTCAACGGGAATATTTGCTTTCCGATACAGCCTGTTATTCCCCTCTTTCATGCCATTGAGATAATCGCGAAGCTCGCCCGTCACGAATGAATATACCTCATCGAGCTCGGCATCGTTCAACGGTTGCGCTTCTGCGGTCTCGGCTGGATTGTGTTCCCGCTCTCCTCTTTCCATACTGATCATTTACCGAACCATTTCAAAATCAATTTCAAAGCGGTGCTCTCCTGGCTTCATTCTCGCAAGAATTGCATAAATAGTCAAATGTGGATACCGTTCCGTAAAAAATCAGCCGAAACGGGGTTCTGCTCAGCGGTGCCCTTGATTGCACCAGCGCAGGTAATGCGATCGTAACTGTCCTTGAGTCCGAGCGATATCAAAAAATCCCGTACAACGGTGTGGAGCCGGAAATCCAAGCAGCAAATAACGAGTGCTCTGGAGGTATGGGCCATGGGACACAGGCCATTAAGCCTGGAGCGGCGCTTCCGGCCTGCGCCGGCGTTTCTTCCGTGCGACCCTGAGGCGCGCGAGCTCCTTCTCCATCTTGGCGGACAGCGCCGCAAACTCCGCAGCATCTGCGCGCTTCTCGCGGGAGAGCTGCTGTGCGCGCTTTCGGGCTTCTTCAGCCCGCGCCTCATCGATATCTTCCGCGCGCTCCGCCGTATCCGCGAGCACTACGACCTTGTCAGGCCTGACCTCGATAAAACCCCCCGACACGGCCATGAACGTTGTCTCCCCGCCCTGCTTGATCCGGAGCTCCCCCGGGGAGAGCAGCGAAACGAGCGGAATGTGGTTCGGGAGGATGCCGACCTCACCCTGCGGCGTCGGCAGAACGACCTCGTCGATCTCCGCCGAGAATACGACACGCTCGGGGGTCGTTATTTCAAACTTGAGCTTGCCTGCCATAGGGATGCATTACTTAACCGGCTTTTTTAATCTCGTCTATAGAACCCTTCATGTAGAACTCCTGCTCCGGTACGCCGTCAAACTCGCCGTCGAGGATCGCCTTGAATCCGCGGATCGTATCTTTTACGGAAACGTACTTTCCCTCAGTCCCAGTGAAAACCTCAGCGACGAAAAACGGCTGCGACAAGTACTTCTGTATCTTGCGGGCGCGGGCGACGATCAGCTTGTCATCGTCCGAGAGCTCGTCCATGCCGAGGATGGCAATAATATCCTGGAGGTCTTTGTACCGCTGCAGTATCTTCTGCACGCCGCGGGCGACTGCGTAGTGCTCTTCACCGACGATCTTCGGATCGAGAATTGTCGATGCGGAATCGAGCGGGTCAACAGCAGGATAGATCGTGAGCTCGGCGAGTCCGCGCGAGAGCACGACCGTCGAGTCGAGGTGCGCAAACGTGGTCGCAGGCGCAGGATCGGTTAGGTCATCAGCCGGTACGTATACTGCCTGGATTGAAGTGATCGAGCCTTCCTTGGTGGAAGTAATCCGCTCCTGGAGCTCGCCCATGTCCGTCGCGAGCGTCGGCTGGTACCCTACCGCAGACGGAATTCGTCCGAGCAGTGCGGATACCTCAGAGCCTGCCTGGGTGAACCGAAAAATGTTGTCAATGAAGAGAAGCACGTCCTGCTTATCCTCATCACGGAAGTACTCCGCCATGGCGAGTGCAGAGAGCGCAACACGGGCACGGGCCCCGGGTGGCTCATTCATCTGGCCGAATACCATCGCGGTTTTGTCGATGACGCCCGACGTCTTCATCTCGTGGTACAGGTCATTGCCCTCACGGGTGCGCTCACCGACGCCGGCGAATACCGAATAGCCGCCGTGCTCTGAAGCGATATTTCGGATGAGCTCCTGGATGACGACGGTTTTGCCGACGCCGGCACCGCCGAACAGGCCGACCTTGCCGCCCTTCAGGATGGGGCAGATGAGGTCGATGACCTTGATGCCGGTTTCAAGTATCTCAGTCTGCGTTGACTGGTCCGAAAACTTGGGGGCTGGCCGGTGGATCGGGTACCGCTTCTCTGTCTTGACCGGCTCCTTGTCATCGAGCGGCAGCCCGAGCAGGTTGAACATCCGGCCGAGCGTCTCTTTGCCGACCGGGACTGAAATGGGTTTGCCGGTATTGACAACATCCATGCCGCGGCGCAGTCCGTCGGTGGAATCCATGGCGACCGTTCGCACAACGTTCCCCTCGAGCTGCTGCTGCACCTCGAGCACGATAGTATGCTCCTTGCCGCCATCCTCCTTGGTAACCTCGAGCGCAGTGTAGATCTCAGGCAGCTCTCCCTCAAACGCTACGTCGACAACCGCGGCGATAATCTGTGAAATTTTTCCCTTGCTCTTTTTCATATTCGTATTGTACCCGTTTATGGTTAGATTGTTGATTACTTTATTGCGGCGCTCCCGGCGCTGATATCGGCGAGCTCCGACGTGATCGCCTGCTGCCGCGCCTGGTTGAATGTCAGGGTCAGGTCATCAATCATATCGCCTGCGGCATCGGATGCATTCCGCATGGCGAGCATCCGCGCCGAGTGCTCAGACGCGTTCGACTCGAGCAGTGCCTGGTAAACCTGCAGCTCAATGAGCCGCTCGAGCATCTGGTCGAGCACCGCATCGGGTGATGGCTCAAATAAAAACTCAAAATCCTTGCCGCCGGCAGCATCCTCCGCTGATCGGGCAACGTAGCCGAGCTCGGTATCTTCCCGCCCGATCGGCAGCAGCTGCTTGATCCTCGGTTTTTGGGAGATTGCCGAGAAGTAGTCAGTATACGCGATCGCTACCTTATCGTACTTTTCCGCGAGGTAGTCCGCGATGACCATCTGTGAAAGCGGGGTAACCTCGGAAACGCGCGTCGCTACGTCAACCTTCGTAAATTCTGCAACGACGCTGTGCCCGTGCCGGAACATGATATCCTTGCCGCGCGTGCCCATGAGCAGCACCTCAGCTGTAACGTCGACATGCTCGCGCTTATGGTGACGCATGTATGCAGCAACCGCATCGATAATGTCACGGTTAAAGCTGCCGCACAAACCGCGATTAGAGGCGACGAGTATGAGCCCGATCTTTTTAATCGCCCCCTCCCGCTTCCGGAGGAGCGGATGGAACGCAGGGTCGGTTCGCGCTGACAGATCACGAACTATATTCCAGGCGGTATCTGAATACGAACGCGTAGCGAGCACCGCATCGACTGCCTTTCTCATTTTTGCGGCAGCAACGAGCTCCATCGCCTTCGTGATTTTCTTCGTATTGGCGACTGATTTTATTCTCCTTTTGATTTCTCGCGTTCCGAGTGACATAATCGTCTGCAAGGGGTAATAATCAATTCCTTTTTACTCAGCTAAGATTCCGGGTCAAATTCGGAATGACAAGCGCGTTCAGTGCCCCCATTTTATTTTGCCTTTTCCTGTGGCTCTTGTTTAGTTCCAAAATCCTTGGTTTTTTTGAAATCTTCTATCACAGCTTTCAGTTTGCTCTCGATATCCTCACCGAGTTCTCCGGTTGCTGCAATCTCATCGAGGAGCTGCTTGTGCGATGTCTCGAAAAAGGCATGGAGCGCAGTTTCGAATTTTTGGATGTGTTCAACCGGGACATCATCGCAGTAACCGTTGATCGCTGCATACAGAATGACAACCTGCTGCGCAACGGGCATCGGTTCGTACTGCCCCTGCTTCAGGATTTCAGTGAGCCGTTTGCCCCGCTCGAGCTGCTTCTGCGTCGCCTCATCGAGGTCAGAGCCGAACTGCGCGAACGCCGCGAGCTCACGGTACTGCGCGAGCTCCATCCTGAGCTTCCCTGCCACCTTCTTCATGGCTTTGATCTGGGCGGCAGATCCGACACGCGAAACTGACAGGCCGATGTTGAGTGCCGGGCGGATACCCTGATAGAAGAGGTCCGGCTCGAGGTAGATTTGCCCGTCGGTAATAGAGATAACGTTCGTCGGAATGTACGCGGAAATATCAGCGGCCTGCGTCTCAATGATTGGAAGCGCAGTCAAGCTGCCGCCGCCATAGTCGGGATTCAGTTTTGCGGCGCGCTCGAGCAAGCGAGAATGGAGATAAAAGACGTCACCGGGGTACGCCTCGCGGCCTGGCGGCCGCCTCAGGAGCAGTGAAATCTGGCGGTACGCCCACGCGTGCTTTGACAAGTCGTCATAGATCACGAGAACGTCCTTGCCCTGGTCCATCATATACTCACCCATTGCGCAGCCTGCGTACGGAGCGATGAATGTGAGCGAAGCAGGATCAGAGGCGCCGGCAACGACGACCGTGGTGTAATCCATAGCGCCATGCTTCTCGAGTTCCGCGACCATCTTCGCCACCTTTGACTCTTTCTGGCCGATCGCCACGTAGATGCAGGCCATGTTCTGGCCTTTTTGGTTGATGATCGTATCGACCGTAATCGCGGTTTTGCCCACTTGGCGGTCACCGATGATGAGCTCGCGCTGGCCGCGGCCGATCGGAATCATCGAATCAATCGCCTTAATGCCGGTCTGGACGGGTTGGCTCACGGACTCACGGGTAATGACGCGCGGTGCAATTTTTTCAATCGGATACCGCTTGTCAGACTGGATATCGCCCTTGCCGTCAATCGCCTGCCCGAGCGGATTGACCACGCGGCCGATAACGGCATCGCCAACCGGGACTTCGAGGATGCGGCCGGTGCTCTTGACCGTATCACCCGCCCTGATGCCCGCTTCCTCGCCGAGGATGATGGCGCCGATAGTGTCTTCTTCGAGGTTCAAGGCAACTCCGAACTTCCCGCCGGGAAACTCGAGCATCTCGGATGCCATCACGTCGGACAAGCCGGAAATGCGGGCAATGCCGTCTCCGATTTCTTCCACCGTGCCAACCCGTTCGGTCGCGACGTCAGCCTTAAAATCCGTAATTTGCTTTTTCAGCTGCTCGATAATAAAGTCACGATTTGACATATCCTTTTATCCTGTTAATATAGTATGTAAAATAATTGATAGCCTATATACTGTTCAGAAACGGAGGATTGCTCTTTTGCATACCATCTATTCATTCCGTGCCGCGTTCCGTACAGCTCTGTATAAGTACCGTCTGTGTCCGCTTAACCAACTGACGCTCTACTTTTGGAAACGCTGGCTGCTCATTAACGTATGGGATCGCCTCACTGGTATCCCGGACTTTACCTGCCCGTCGTGCAACTGCTCATTTTCTGCGGCACGCGGCTGGGTCGAATGCCCGGAACCAACCTGCAAAAGCTGGTGGTTGCACTAGCACGATTGATCCTGACCTTCATTAAGCCGATTCACCTGGATCGGCTTTTGTATTACTTTTTCAAAGTCGAGTGCAGGAGTTCCAACCTTTTCTGAACGCTGCCGTTGATGACTGTGTCGCCGTACCGCATGACGATGCCCCCCAGCAAGCCGGTATCCGTTGATTCATTCAGTACGATCGTTTTCTTGAGGGAGGTTTCCAAATTCCTGATGATGAGCTGCTTGGTGCCCTGTGAGAGCGGTTCTACCGAGCTGATGTCGATCTCCAGAATATTTTCCTGCTCATTGGCGTATGCCCTGAATGCCTCAATGATTTTCGGCGATTTGGACAGGTCCCGGTTGCGCGCAACGAGTGCGACGAAAGACTTTAACGCTGCAGGAATTTTCTCTTCCGGCGCATTCCGGAGCGCTTCATACAAACCATGGGCGTACTGCTGCGGTGAAAACCTCTTCATACTACTTCATCTCCTTCACGGCATCCTCGACCAGCTTGCGGTTGGTCTCGGTATCCACGTTCTTTTTGATTACTTTCTCTGCCGCGGCGACGACGAGGTCGGCAACCGATACCTTCGCCTCCGCGAGCATCTTCTCCTTTTCCGCTTGCAGGTCAGCCCGTGCTTTCGCGGCAAGCTTATCCATCTCTGCCCGCGTCTGTGCGAGCTTCTCACCCTTCACTGCTTCAGCTTGCTTGTTCGTCTGTTCCATGATGATCTGCGCCTCCTGTTTTGCTTCGATGATAATCTTTTCCTTGGACTGCTCAGCTTCGCTGAGTTTCTGTTCGATCTCCTTCGCCTGCTTGAGGCTCTTGTCGATATCGTTGCTTCGCTTCTGCATGACCTTCATGAGCGGTTTCAACGCGAAGTACCAGAGCACGCCGAGCACAATCCCGAAGTTGATAACCTGGGCGATGAGCAGCTTCCAGTCGATGTGGAACGTTTTTACTAATTCATCCATACGTTATGATGTCATTTATAGTCTTATGGCCACAGGGGTACGAGGCGTGCTCAACCCCTGTCCGTCATACGGCTATTTGATGCCGAACGCGATGACGAGCGCGTAAATTGCGATAGCCTCAGCGAACGCAGCCGCGAGGAGCATCGGGACGAGAATCTTGCCGGCTGATTCCGGATTGCGGCCGATTGACTCCATGGCCTTCGCGCCAATCTTGCCGATCGCGAGGGCTGGGGCGATGCTGCCGATGCCGATAGCGAGCGCCTTTGCGAGCATTGTTAGATCCATCTCTTTGTGCCTTTCGTTAGTTTGCCGTCTACTCGACGTTATATATTTGGGTTTAGTCGTCGGTGCCGGACAAACAGCTTATTAATTCTTATCATTCCGGGCCTGATGCGGAATTTCAGTGGCTGAGACTCCGTATCAAATCCAGGATGACAGCCCGCTAGTGCTCCTCCGCGGTCGATGCGATCGTGAAGTATACGAGCATGAGCATCGCGAAGATGAGGGCTTGGATCAGGCCGACAATCACCTCGAGAAACATGAACGGGACCGGCAGTACGAACGCAAAGATAACGGCCATCGACGACAGCAGCACCTCCCCGGCGAATATATTGCCGAAGAGACGAAATGACAGCGATGCTATCTTCGCGACCTCACCGATGATTTCAATGATGCCGACGAAAAACTTGATCGGATTGACGAAAATGACGGTCGGCTCCTTTCTAATCTTCATCGGAATTTCGGCGAGCAGTTTCAGCCCGATATATTTATTGATATGCTTCCAGACGCCGACGACCAGCATGCCAAATACATTGGATCCGACCACGGCGAAAAGCGCGAGTGCGAGGGTCGTGTTGAGGTCAGCGGTGCCGCCCCTGAAAAACGGAATAAACAGGGCGGCGCCATGCCCCTCTTCGATGAATCCGATTGACCCGATGCCCGGAATGAGGCCGAGCCAGTTGTTGAGGAGGATAAAAATAAAAACTGCAAACACGAATGGAAAGATCCTCACCGTCTTCCGGCGATCGCCGGTAACCGAGTCTGCCATGTTCATGGCGCCCTCAACGACGATCTCGAATGCATTCTGGATCCCCCGCGGGATGCGGGCAATTTTCTTGCGGATAACCATTGCGAGTACGACGAGGAGAAAAACAACGACCCACGAGTTAATGAGCGCATTGGTAACCTCAAAGCTGCCAATCGAAAATACCGGCTCAGCGTACAGTGTGATTTCGTGTGAAACCTCTTCGTGCGTTTCCGCAGCTTCGCCCTCATCGCCCGTGTGCGCCTCCGCGACGCCGGGCTCTTCAGCTGTTATGTTTTCCGTTGCTTCGCTCATGTGTCTTCTTGCTGTTTGTGCTGTCTTTTTCTAATTGCTTGATATACTTGCCTGCGACTTGTACGATGCCGACCGTTGAAACAATGAAGGCGGCTGCCGTTAATCCAAGAAAAAACCACGGCTCACTGTCAAACTTTTCATCCAGGTACCTTCCCGAAAAGAGCGCAATCAGTATTGGCGCTGCGATCCAGCCGGTCACCTCCCCAAAAACGGTCAGTGCTGGCTGCCACCATGGTTTTTGCGGCTCTTCATGCGGCATACGGTTCTATTAAAAGTGCTGTTCGCGAACGGCAAATTAACCTTTTTTTCAAGGCAAATAATACCTTTTTATCCACAAGTTGGCTATAATACTAACCCATATTTGATAATAAATCAAGCCCCGGCGATTCTCGAGACATCGTAAAAAAACGCAAAAATGGCTCTCCTTAGCAAAAAACCTCGCAACCTCCACATACTGTTCGAGGAACCTAGTCTTGTTGCGGCCGGTCAAGTTCAATCGGCTCGACGTTTCCCCCAACATCAGCAATCTTTAAAACGTCTTTATCTATCTTCTTAAACTCTTTCGATGCCGAGTTGTAGGTGTTGACTGTCGTGCCGAGGTGGTTGCCGAGCTTTGCCATCGACGACTCGAAGCTCATGATGTGTTTGCCGAGCGCCTCGACGTTCTTCCGGATCTCCTTTGCAGACTCCTCGATCTGAAGCGCGCGCAAGCCCTGGAGCACCGTCTGCAGGTATGCGAGAAAACTGGTCGGGGAAACGATGATCACGTGCTTGTCCTTGAAGGCGTACTCGATAAGGTCGCGCGTATTCACCTTCACAGCGCCGACTTTGTTCACCAAGAGGTCATAGTAGATCGCCTCAGACGGAATGAACATGAACGCGAAATCCATCGTATTTTCAGACGGCCGCACGTATTTCGACGTCTCATCAATCCTGTTCTTCAGGTCCATTTTAAACTGTGCCTCAAGCGCCTGCCGTTCTTTCTCATCCCGTTCATTTAAAATGCGCTCATAGTTTTCCAATGAAAACTTCGAATCGACCGGTATAATCTTATCTTTCACAAAGACAACCGCATCGACGATCTCGCCGTCCTTAAACTTGTACTGCATCTTGTACGAGTTTGGAGGCAGCACGTTCTTGAGTGTCTCCTCGAGGTAGTATTCGCCGAGCACGCCCCGCTGCTTCGGGTTCTTGAGGATGTCCTGCAAATTCTTGAGCTGGTCCGAAAAATTCAGCACCTGCTTGTTGGTTTCGTCTAACTTCGTTAAGCGCTCTGTTACGTTCCGCACGATCTTTGTCGATTCCCCGAACTGCTGCTGGATCGCCTTGGTGGAGTCGGCGAGCTTGGAATCAACAGTACGCGTAAGTTCACTGCTCTTCTCATTGAGCTGCGCAATCCGCTCCTCGAGCCGCACGAGCTGCTCTTTCAGCTCGGGGTTCGCGCCGCTCTCCCCTTTTTTTCGGAACACGAGAACGTAGGTAATGATAAAACCTACGATGACGACAGCGCTGATGATAATTGCCGATGTATCCATATACGGTAGTATATCACGCGGAACGAGCGTCCGTAAAATACAACGCCCACAGGTACGGTCGCCTGTGGGCTTAGTGGCTTGAATCGCCTTATTGCGCGCTGGGCACGTGCTGCTTGCACTCGTGGCAAGAACCGACGTGCTCTGCGATGAGCGCTTTTTCGTCATCGGTCAGATCCCCGCCCTGGAGTGCTTCGACCAGCAGCTTCGGGAAGTGCATCTCAACGTTGGCGAGGGCATAGTACCGGTGCCCGGGTATGACCTCGCGGTTGATTACCTGCGCTGCGATGATCGCGATCTGTCCCTTGTGATGTCCCAGGAAGAGCTCTGCGCACACGTGGCACGTGCGGCAGTGCTGCAGGAGCCTGCCCCACGTAATGCGGTCAGTTATCTTCCCAGAGCACTGCGAAATGAGCAGTCTCGCCTCTTCGCACAGAATATCCTTGAAAACAGCTACCTGTGCATCCACTGAATCCTCCTTTGTGAAAGTTACAGAAAAAACAAACCCTCTATAGTTTTCCTTACGGTATGCTATCGGAACGTATTTGTCAATCGGGCCTCTAGCTCAGCTTGAAAAAAGAAACCGCGTTGGCTGTGGTAATGTCCTCAACCTCCTCGTACTTAAGCTTCTTGATGTGCGCGATCCGCTCGGCAACATACCGGACAAACCGTGGTTCATTCCGCTTGCCGCGTACGATCTGCGGTGCAAGGTATGGCGCATCCGTCTCGACCATCATACGGTCCATCGGAGCATTCTTCACCACCCGTTCAAGCTCATGCGTTTTTGGGTACGTGATAATGCCGGTGAATGAGATCATAAAGCCCCGATCAAGGAACTTTTTCGCGATATCCCACGTGGAAGAATAGCAATGCAGTACGCCGTTGGTGCAGCCGGTTTGATCAAGCACCTCGAGCATGTGTTCGTACGCGCGCGCCTCATCTTTCTTGCTGCCGCGGCAGTGGAGGATGATAGGCAGGCGGAGCTTTTGCGCGAGCTCAACGCCCCGAAGGAACGTCAGCTTCTGCTTGTGCTCAAACTCGTCGATCGGAATCGCCTGCGGGACGTGGAAGTAGTCAATGCCCATCTCGCCGATCGCAACGACACCCCCGTGCGCGGCGAGCTCCCCATAGCGCTCCGCATTGAAGTCTTCCTGCCTGGTCGCAAAAGATATTTCAGATTCGTCCACCTCCATCTCAAAGAGGTGCATCGGGTGCAAACCGACCGCCGCGTACATGCTTCCCGCATACTGCTTGGCGAGCGCAATCGCCCGTTCGCTGGTTGAGCGCTGCGAGCCTACGTTAATCACCTTCATGCCCTCAGCGAGGGTACGCTTGGCTACCTCGTCGATATCGTCGCGAAAGGCCGAAAAATTTAGATGTGCGTGGGTGTCGATGAGCATAACCTATCCGAGGTTAAAGAGCTTAATCGCATTCTCCGTTGTCTGGCCAGCCACGGCCTCGGCCGATATCCCCCTGAGTGCGGCGACTTTCCGTGCGATATATTCAACATTGGACGGCTCGTTCCGCTGCCCGCGGAGCGGTTCCGGCGTCAGGTATGGGCAGTCCGTCTCGAGCATAATTTCGGTAAGCGGGATTTCCTTGATTGCGGCGAGCTCATCGTGAGTCCGCTCGTACGTGATGATGCCGTTGAACGAAATTTTAATCCCGAGCTGAATAAACTTCATGGCTGTTTCAAAATCGCCCTCAAAGCTATGGACTACGCCGCGGAGATTTCCCCTGCCCGCATACCGTGACAGCACCTCGAGTATCTCCCCGTACGCATCCCGTGCATGGATGACGATCGGCAGGTCTACCTTGAGTGCGGTCTCGACCTGCGCCTCGAAAAGCCTGTGTTGCAAGTTCGTTATTGAAGGCTGCATCGCGCTCGATTCCCGCGCGATATGGAAAAAATCCAAGCCAATTTCGCCGATGCCGACCATTGTTTTATAGTCACTGAAACTCTCGATCCGCTGCTGAATCTGCTTCACTTCGCGGTCAATGTCGCTGCTTTGCGCGAGGAGCGATACCGCTTCCTGCGGGTGGAGGCCAACGACCGCGTAGATATTGTCGTACGCAAAGGACAGCTCGAGCGTTGACTTGAAGTGCGCATAGTCGGCGCCGATGTTGATGATTTTTTCGATTCCGGTATTGAAAGCGCGCCCGATGACCTCGTTGCGGTCTGACGCGTACTCAACAAAATCGAGGTGTGCGTGCGTATCGATGAGCCGAAGAGCCATAGAGCTACGTTGTGTAAGGGGTAATCACGTTGACCTTCAGCGAATCGGGGATGAGCGGTACGAGGACGCTCGCGATGGTCATGAGGAGCCCGGCGAACGGCGAACGGTCAATCGCCGCGTTGATCTCCGGGGAGAGCTGGAAGTGGCTCGCAACGTACAGCACGGTGCCGAGCACGAGCGCGGCCTCAAAGAAGCCGAGGAGTGCCCCGCCAAAACGGTTGACGGTCGTTGCGAACGGAATGAGCCGCGCGAGTTTGAATCCCTTGTCGAGCACGTGGACCATATACCCGATAAGCCGGCTGATGACAATAAACACGATGATGAATGAGAGCACGTCCGCAACACCCTCCTTGAGCATAAAAAACTGCAGAAAGGGTGAAACCTGCTCGTAGAGAGAGCCGGCAACGATGACGCCGAGCACGGCGCCGATGACCGCACCAAGCGTATGGATGAGGCCGAAGTAAAATCCTGCGCCGACGAATCCGAAGAAGACGAGGAGCAAAATAATGTCGAACGTTGCCATAAGCTATGGATTAGTTATTTCAAACGTTGAAAGAGCGGATCCCCCTTTTCGATCCGCGGGCTCATGAGGCTGCCGATAATCTTCTCCCCGGTTGAAGGCATGAACGGGCGGATGGCGACAGCGCAATCCATGAGGAATGCAGCGAGCTGCCCGAGGAGAACGTCGAGGCCAGCCTTTTTCGACTCGTCCTGCGCCATCTTCCACGGCTCGTTCTCATCGATGAGCTGGTTTGCCTGGTCGATCGCCTGCCAGAGTTCATTGAGCACGAGGTCAAACTGAAGCTGCTCAATTTTTTCGTCACTATGCTCGAGGTAAATAGGAGATGGCACCTGTGCCGGGATAACGCCGCCTGCGTACTTCTCGATCATATTGAGCACCCGACTTACAAGGTTGCCGAGGTTGTTCGCGAGGTCGGCATTGTACTTCTCTTTGAACAGCGAGCGCTTGATATCACCGTCCTGCCCGAACGGAAACTGCGACAAGAGCAGGTACCGCGTAGCGTCGACGCCGAATTCTTGCACGAGCTCGTGCGGATCGATCACGTTGCCGAGCGTCTTTGACATCTTCCTCTTGTCGAGGCTGAAGAAGCCGTGCGCGTAGATAACCCTCGGAACCTCGATATCGGCGGCGAGCAGCATTGCCGGCCAGTATATCGCGTGGAACTTTATGATGTCCCTCGCCATGAGGTGCACGTCTGCCGGCCACCACTTCGCGAATTCCTTCTCATGATCCCCGTAGCCGACCGCCGAAATGTAATTCTGCAGCGCCTCCACCCACACGTACGTTTTCTGCTTCTGATCGAACGGCAGCGGGATGCCCCACGCCACCTTTTCGCGCGATACGGAGAAATCCTCCAGCCCCTGCTTGAACAGGCCGAGAACCTCCTGCTTTTTCGTTGCGGGCAGCACCGTGATCGTGTCGGCCTCGATGAGCGCCTGGACTTGCTTGAGGTATTTTGAGAGATTGAAAAAATAATTCTTCTCGCTGACCTTTTCCGGCGGTTTGCCGTGGTCAGGGCAGTTACCCGCTTCGTCGAGGTCGCGCTCTTTCATGAACTTCTCGCACCCCACGCAGTACAAGCCCTCGTACGTCCCCTCGTAGATATCCCCCCGGTCGTACAGCACCTGCATGAACTTGGAAACAGACGCCGCATGCCGCTCGTCGGTGGTGCGGATAAAAAAATCATTCGAGATATTAAGCTCTTTGAATGCTTCCTTGAACAGCGCGCTGTTCTGGTCACAGAACGACTGCGGATCGAGCCTGGCTTTGGCCGCGCTCTCCGCGACCTTCGCGCCGTGCTCGTCCGTACCGGTTAAAAAGAAGACATCATACCCTTTCTGGCGGTAGTGCCGCGCGAGAACGTCAGCCGCGATGGTCGTGTAGGCGTGCCCGATGTGCGGCTTGTCGTTTACATAATAGATTGGTGTTGTGATGTAAAATTTCTTTGCCATAGTGGTGTCAGTATACCAAAAAAACCGGCTTCTCCACAAACGTGCCTGTTTTTTGATTGTGGCTCACTTCCCGGAAACGACCACCACAAACTCCCCCTTCGTATTGTCAGCAAGGAGTTTCTTCAGCACTTCTCTCGCGGATCCCCGGTAAATCGTTTCGAACTTCTTCGTGAGCTCACGTCCGACAACCACGCGCCTGCTCTCATCAAGCACTTCGGCGAGTGACGTGAGCGCCTTTTCTATCCGATGCGTTGATTCGTAAAAAATAACAGTTTCTCCGGATTCGGCAATCCGCGTGAAAAGCGCCTGCCTGCCCTTCTTGTGCGGGAGAAAACCGAGAAACGTGAACCTGTCCGTGGGGATTCCCGCCGCAGAAATGATTGCGGTAAGCGCTGACGCGCCCGGAATCGGTACGATATTGACCTCGCCCTTGAGCTCGTGGACCACGCGTTCGACAAGAACGCCGCCCGGATCAGACAGCGCCGGCGTGCCGGCATCGGTAACGAGCGCCAGATTCTTTCCCCGGCGGAGCAATTCGATCAGCTCATTGATTTTCTGCAGCTTCGAGTGCTGGTGGAAGCTGATAAGCGGCTTCTTGACCTCGAAGTGGTTGAGGAGCTGCAGCGTGTGCCGCGTATCCTCGCACACGATGAAATCGGCCCGCCTGAACGTATCGAGTGCGCGGAACGTAATATCCTCCAGGTTGCCGATCGGCGTCGCGACTACGTAGAGCGTTGCCATAGTTCAATGGTTTCCTTATGCGGCGAGCGTTGTGTCTTCCTCCTCTTTGAGCGCAAAAAAATCTTCGGCAAACGCCTTCAGGATGAGCGCGACCGGCACCGCGAGCAGCAGCCCGACAATGCCCGCGAGCTTGGCGCCGATGAGCATGACGACGATGACGACGAGCGGATTGAGGCCGACGGTTTTTGCCATGACCTTCGGCACGATCAGGTTATTCTCCATCTGCTGGATAATAATGAACCACACCACGACGAAAACCGCCTTCCAGAAGCTGCCGGTCGTGAGGGCGATGAATACGGCCGGTATCGCGCCAAGGAGCGGCCCAAGGTACGGGATGAACTCGGTAAGCCCCGCCCACAGGCCCAGGACGAGCGAGTAGCGGACGCCGAGAATGGTCATCCCGAGCCACGCTAAGAAACCAATAATGAGGCAGAGAATGAGCTGCCCCCGGAGCCACAGCCGGAGCCGCTCCTGCGAACGGTTCATGAGCTGAAAGACGTACGGCTGGTACTTAACCGGCGTAACGGATCGGATGAACTTCTTGAGGGCATTCTCCTCGAGCAGCATGTAGAATGTAATAACAACGACGCCGAGGAATGAAAACAGCCCGCCAAAAATGCCGACGATCCCGCTGAATGCGCTCGCCGTCGTCTGCGCGATATTGGTCTGGAGCGATTGGAGTGCCGAGTCGAGCGACGTCAGCAGATTCTGCTGCAGGGAAAATTCCCGAAATCGCTGGAAATCGTTGAGAATGCGCTCATAGTACGTCGGAAAATTTTTCGCGATGTCGGTGACCTCGGTCGCGATTGGCGGAATGAGCAGCACGAGCACGATAATGAAAGAGCCGAAAAAAGCGAGGTAAATGAAAATCGTAGCAACAATGCGCGGAACCCTCCGGCGCTGCAGGGCGTTCACCCACGGATTAAGTGCCGTCGCGAGCACGATCGAGACTACCAGCATGAGCAGCACATCCCGAAGCATATACAGGAGCGCCAGCGTAAAGATCACGACGAGAACCTTCACAATCGTGGATGTGGAGATATTTATCGTCAGCTGTTTGTCGTCGCTTGCCATAGCGTTAATTCCTGCTCCCAGTATACAATAGTACCTACATCTTTAAAAGTGGGCGGAACGTACGTTCGTTCTTGAACGGGCCGATGAGGGATAGGCTGCACCTACGCTCCTGGATGACCTCCCGGGCAGCACGCCGGACGTCGGCCATCGTCACGGCGCGTACCCGCCGAAGCTGTTCGGCGGCAGTCAGCACCGTTCCCTTGAGCAGCGCCTGCTTTCCGAGCCACGATGCGACGCTGTCTGACGCTTCGAGATCCAGTATGAGCTTGCCTCTGAGGAAGTCTTTCGCCTTCTTGAGCTCCTGTGCCGTGATTCCGCCATCCCGGATATTCTTGAGCTCTTTGACAATCTCCCTGATAGCCTCCCTGATGCGGCTCTTATCCAACCCAGCGAATACTGCGAACGTACCCGTATCCTCGTAGATGCCGACGTCTGTCCGGATATAATAACACAGGCCTTTCCGTTCGCGGATCGACATGAAGAGCCGCGAGCTCATGTTACCGCCGAGCACGACAGCGAGGGCGTAGAGCGCATAGAGCTGCCGCTGCGTGTACGAATACGCGGGAAAACCGAGGGCGAGGTGGGCTTGCTCCGTCTCCTTGCGCTTGAGTGAAACCCGCGGCTGCCGCTGGGTAATCGCCACCTTGCGAAACGACGCTTTCCGCTGGCGCACACGCGATCCGCCGAAATAGGCGCGTATCAGCCGCCGGACAGAATAGTCATAGTTGCCCGCGACAGCAATGAGCATATTGCGCGGCTGGTAGTGCTCGCGGTAGTAGCCGTAGAGCTGCTTTCTCGTAATACGCTTGATAACCTCCTTAGGCCCCGCGATAGAACGCCCAAGCGGCACCCTGCCGAAGACTGCCCCTTCAAAAACGTCATCAATCATCATCATGGGCGCATCTTCGTACATGTTGATTTCCTCCACGATGACGCCGCGCTCCCGCTCAATCTCATCCGTATCGAATTTTGAGTTGAAGACGATGTCGGACAGCACGTCGAGCGCGAGCTCAATTTTGTCCCTGCTGCACTTAACGTAGTACCCCGTGTGGTCTTTTGAGGTAAACGCATTGTATGACGCTCCGATGCCGTCGAGCTTTTTGGTAATGTCGAGCGATGTCGGGCGCTTCTCGGTCCCCTTAAACATGAGATGCTCCACGAAGTGCGAGGCGCCGTTGATCTGCTTCGGCTCGTACCGCGAGCCGACCTTGACGAGGACGAGCACGGTTACGGCTTTCGTCTCCTTGAGGGGTGCGAGTAAAACCCGCAAGTCATTTTTCAGCCTATATTGTTTGAACATATAGTACGTTATTGTCATTCTGAGCCGTAGGCGAAGAATCTCCCGCCGTTGAGGCGAGCGGCCACGACTGCTCAGCTTGATTACTCATTACCCAGCTTCTCTTTCAAATGATCTTCTAACTCGTCAACCGCCACTCGCTCCTGCTCCATCGTGTCACGGTCGCGAACGAAGTGAGGAAGCCGATCCCACTCAAGCGAAGCGGTTGTGGGTCGGCAGGGACGATGAGCCCAATTTTCAAGATTACGGAACCAGCGCGGTGGTTCCCTTCGGCTGCGCTCAAGGCATGCTTTTCCGCCGCTTTTCTCGCCGCCAAGAAAGGTGACAAACAATCTAATTCAACTTATCCATTAAATAATTTACCAACTCCCCGATCTCCACCCGGTCCTGTTTCACGGTATCGCAATTATGTATAAAAAAGGTACATGTAAATCATCCTATAACTACTTCAACTCAGATATATTTATTTGATAGCCTGACATTTCGCCAGAAAACATATCCGTAATACTGCCTTCAACATTTCCATCTTTATCGACAGTAAATTTAAGTTCCATGATGAAACCAGGAATTCTTTTAATGGTTCCGGACCACTTCCCTTCGCTGAAAGTATGGCCTTTCTGAATCTCAAAACCCAAATACGTTTTCAGTATTTCTTGCCTCATCGTGTCCCGTTGTCCCGCATTCTCTGTAGAATTGTACTTTTCCGCCAGTACGCCTGTTGAATCTGATTCTGCAAAAGCAGGGTCATTTTCTAATTCCATAAAAGCAGCTTCAGATTTTTCTATTGTTTCACCCATTGTTTGCTGCGCTTCCTCTGTACTCTGAGCAAATTCAGCTTCCTCCTTATTCACGAAAGCATCAAACTCACTTTCCTGTTGTTGTGCCGAAGCATCAGCTTCCTGGGTTTGTGCTGGCGTTGGCGGGACCGTTTCGGCTGCGGTCGAATCGCCTCCGATCAGGTTCTTACGGAATATATCGTACAATGCCTGCAGGTCCCTTTCGAAATCCTCCATCGTGCCATTGCCCTCGACAACAGCCACGGCAAAATCACTACCCTCTTTCTGGAAAAAATCAACTACGTCTGTCGGCAGAGTATCCTTGTTTTTCTGGTAATAAATTGAATCCAGCTCCATTACCTTCTCATTGGTTCGATGCCACATCTGATTGATCAGCCTTTCCTGAGCTTCGGTCCATTTATGTTCTTTATCCGTAATTTTATCCTTTTCCGGGGCGGCTACCGCTTCCCCGCCGCGCATGGCACCAGTACCAAGCATGGTCCCGCCGACAATCGCCCCGACTTTCAGGGCATATTTTATGCGGTCAATGATGCCTCTGCTTTTTTGGTGTTTGTCCTGTTTTTTTTCTTCAGTTTGTCCTATCCCCTCCGATTGCGGTCGATATCCTTCGCGCATAAGTGTAAAAAATTATGAATGTAACTTATCTCTCAAATAATTTACCAACTCCCCGATCTGCACCCGGTCCTGTTTCATGGTATCGCGATCGCGAACCGTAACTTTTTTGTCTTCCAAGCTGTCGAAATCAACGGTAATGCAGTATGGCGTGCCGATCTCGTCCTGCCTCCGGTACCGCCGGCCGATGGACGCGACATCGTCATACGCCACCATGAAATGTTTTTGCAGGTCATGGTAAATATCCTGCGCGGGTTTCGCAAGCTGTTCTTTCTTGGATAATGGCAGCACCGCCGCCTTGTACGGCGCAAGGTCTTTGTGCAAACGCAACACAACCTCTGCTTCCTTATTGCTTTCCGTCGTGGTCGTCCGTCCGCCCTTCACTTCTTCGTATGCATCCAATAAAAATGCGAGTGCCGCGCGGTCAACGCCTGCCGACGGCTCAATAACGTACGGAACAAACTCCTTTTTCTCCACATCATCTGTATACGTAAAGCTATGTGCTTTTAAATCATAATCCGTACGGTTCGCTATGCCCATGAGCTCCGCAAATCCCTTATCAAAAGGAAAATTGTATTCAATGTCCGTAGTTGCTTTTGAATAATGAGCTAACTCCCCTTTCGGCTGCTCAAACAAACGGAGGTTCTCCTTTTTCATGCCCAGATCGAGAAACCACTGAAAGCTTGCATCAACCCATTTTTTGAAATACTTCGCATCCTCTTTAGGATCAATGAAATACTCGATCTCCATCTGTTCAAACTCACGTGAGCGGAAAATGAAATTGCCGGGCGTGATTTCATTGCGAAACGCCTTGCCGATTTGTGCGATGCCAAATGGAAGCTTCAGGCGCATTGCCTGGCGGATCGTATCAAAATCAACGAATATATTCTGTGCTGTTTCCGGACGCAAATACGCAACAGCCGACGAATCCTCAACCGGCCCGACAAATGTCTTGAACATCGTATTGAACTTCCGTTCCTGCGTCAGCTGGCCACCGCAATCCGGGCATTTCTGATTTGTGGTTTCCTGTTCTTGGCTTCCTGCCAAATCATCCAGCTTAAAACGATGATGGCACTGCTTGCACTCGACCAACGTATCCGAAAAACCGCCGACGTGCCCGCTCTTCTCCCAAACAGTAGGATTGGTAATAATGGCCGAATCTAATCCGACAACATCCCTGCGCTGCTGCACAAACCGCTTCCACCAGGCTTTTTTGATGTTGTTCTTCAGCTCAACCCCGAGCGGGCCGAAATCCCAAAAACCCTGGAGCCCGCCGTACTGCTCGCCTGACTGGAAAATAAAACCGCGCCTCTTGCACAGCGATATGATCTTTTCCATTTTGTCATTCTGGTCCATATGATGAAATTAAGTATAGCGATTTCGGACTTTTTCGGCAAATAAAAAAAGTGCTGGCGTTCTTGACGCGGAACGCCAGCTACTCTATAGGTTCAACATGCCCAACCGTTACGGCAACGGAATGGCACGCACTGAATCTACAGCTCCAAATATGATCGCGACGGCCAGGCAGGCGATGATGACAATCATCAGCCACTGGATCGGATGCAATCCGCTCTTTTCAAGCGGCTCGCTGATCCGTATGCCGTCGGGATTGTCCTTTCCGTACATTTTGTACAGCTTGTCAGACATTACAAACTCCTTTCCAAAAAATGATTAGATGGTAGTTTGTAATCCTATTACGGGCAGACGGTACTCCAATGTAATGAACAGTTGGCCAACAACTGTATCACGGTGCAAAATGCCTGTCAAACCCAGCTTTGACACAAACGCCTCGCATCTCATATACTGTACGTAGGATATGCGTATGAAAAAAATTTCCTGGAAAACAATCGGCTGGCTTGGCTCAACTGCTTTTAGCGCATACCTTCTCATTGGCAGGGTAAAAACGGCGCTCGGCGTTGAATTTGATCCGGGAAATAAAATCAAAGACGCGACCAAGCTCCCTGACCAGGAGCCGCCGCACATGGTGATCCGGGCCGGGCAAATCCTGCTCGGCTTCCTCGGGCTCGCAGGCGTGGTGATGGTCATCTACGGGGGCTTCATGTGGATGACGGCTGCCGGCAACGAAGAGCGCGTGACCAAAGCAAAACAGATACTCAAGTACTCAGCCCTCGGCACCGTAATCGCGCTCGCAGCATTCGCAATCCTCTCAACCCTCACCGGCACCCTGCGGTCCGCGACCGGAGCATAGCAAACAACCCGGCAGGTGCGCTGTGCCCCTCGGCTGTTTTGTTTACGCAGTGCGCTAAATCGGCGGCGCCGAACGGACTGAAATATTGCCGCCTTTTTCGAGCACGGCGACGTCACGCCTGCCGATCTTGCCCTGCAGCAGGTAATTCGCGAGGGCGTTATCAACCCGCTCCTGGATCGCGCGGCGCAATGGCCGTGCGCCAAACACCGGGTCATACCCTTCCCGTGCGAGCTCTTCTTTCGCTTCCTTCGTCGCCTCGAGCTGGATGCCCTTCACGGCGAGCCGCTTCCGCACATTACCGAGCATAAGATCAACGATCTTCAGGATATGCTCGAATGAGAGCGGCGTGAACACGACGATGTTGTCGAAACGGTTGAGGAACTCGGGACGGTAGTACTGCTTGAGCTCTTCGTTGATGAGCTCGTCTTTTATTTTTTCGATTGGGACATTCTCCCTGATCCGCTTTTGGATAATCGGCGTACCGGCGTTCGACGTCGCGATCAAAATCACGTTCGTGAAGTCAATCGTACGGCCGAGCGTATCCGTCAGGCGGCCATCGTCCATCACCTGCAGGAAGAGGTTGAGGATATCCGGATGAGCTTTCTCCATTTCATCGAGCAGCAGCAGCGAGAACGGCTGCGTGCGGATCGCCTCTGTGAGGTACCCGCCTTCCCCGCTGCCCCCGACTCCCTGCGGCGAGCCGATCATGCGGCTGATTGAGGACTTTTCCTGGTACTCGGACATATCGAGCCTGACCATGGTATCCTCCGATCCGAAGTACGTCTCAGCGACGGTCTTGGCGAGCTCCGTTTTGCCGACGCCGGTCGGCCCGAGGAAAAGCAGGTTGACGATCGGACGCCCGATATCGCGCAGCTCCGCACGCGCACGCCGGAGTGCGGTCGACACGGCCTTGACCGCTTCGTCCTGGTTAACCATGCGCTGGTGGATCCGCTCCTCGAGCTGAAGCAGCTTCTCTGTTTCCTTCTCGGTAATTTTTGTCACCGGCACGTTCGTCTTATGCGAAACGATTTCCGCGACATCCTCTCCGGTCACGATTGAGTTGGCGCCCTTCTTGCGGCGCACGTAAACGCCGACCTCGTCGAGAATCGAGATCGCCTTCTCCGGCTGGAAGCGTTCGTGGATGTACCGCTCGCTCAGGATGACGGCGCGTTCGATGGAATCATACGAAAAGAATACCTGGTTCTTCGCCTCGACCGAGTTTGCCTTCCCCTCGAGGATTCTGATCGTTCCGTTGCGGTCCGGCTCGCTGACATTGACCCGCTGGAAAACCGAAGTCAGCGAACTTGATGGCTCGATATACCTGCGGAAATCGAGCGGCGTCGTCGTTGCAATGCAGTAGAAAAGCCGCTTTGACAGCGCGTTTGCAAGTATATCCGAAATGTCGAGGTTCTCTGCGCCCTGCGTAGAGACGCCGACCATATTCTGTATGTTGTCGATGAAGAGTACAATATTACCTGACCGGACGATTTCGTTGATCAGCTGGAGCAGCACTCCCTCGAGCTCGCCCTGGCGCCCCGCGGAACCGACGAGCGACGCTACCGACAGGCTCACAAACCTCATATCCTGCATCACAGCCGGGACTTCCTCGGATGCCATAAGCGCCGCGATTCCCTCAACGACACTCGTCTTGCCGACCCCGGGATGGCCGGTGAGTATGATGTTCTTGCCGCCTTCGATGATCCGGAGCGTCTGTTCGAGCTCGCTGTCCCTGCCGATGCACGGCGCGAGCACCCCTTGCCGGGCGAGCGAGGTCAAATCATGGCTGAACCTGTCGAGCAGCGGCGTTGCCTGGGAGGTCATCGACTTGTTCATCACGCCCTTCGACTTGTAGGCGGCCTTGCTCCGCCATCGGCGGCGCTGTTCCGCGATCCGGTGCTGAATATTGATCCACTCGACAACGTTGATGACCTCATCAAGCTCAATCTCCATGTCGTACAGGATATCGCGCACCGTCGGGTCGGTCTTTACCGCGGCGACGAGCATGTGCTGCGCCTCAACCCTCTCCTGCCGCGCCTCGTACGCCTCGACGTACGCGGACAGCAACATGGACCGGAAGCTCCCGGAGAGCCGCGTGTCTCCGCGGTCTTTCTTCGGCAGCTTATAGAGGCTCCGCGATATCTTCTCGACGAGCGCCTTTCCATCGACGCCAAGCCGCGCGAGGATAATCCTCGCCTGCGGGTACGAAAGGACGGTCGCAAAGCTGTGGAGCGGCGTAGCTTCTGCATGCTTTAACTTCTGGGCGAGCTGCCATGCGCGTTCAACAGACTGCGTCGCGTCCTCAGTGAAGGTCACTGATACGTCGATCATCCCCTTGCCCGGATTCGAGCTGACCTGGTCAAAAAGCGCGGGCGGCTCCTCCTCCGTAAGGAGCGGATCAAACCGCTTTACCTTTACCGTACGCTCCATGAGCGATTCCCGCTGGATCCGGTAGTACGCGTACAAATCGGCAATGAGCGTTATAGAAAAAATCGCCATGAGACTGTTGCGTTCCCTGAATACCTCCCAGAAGTGGTCAGTCCAGCCTGCGGTGCGGATCATCATAATGAAGAGGGCGATGAGTCCGACGACACCGACGAAGACGAGGAAGCCGTTTACGAGCGCCTTCACCGCACGTTCAATCTCCTCCTCAAAAATGTGAAGTGTATCTATCTTCTTGCTCCAGTGCAGGATATCTCCCTCATGCCACGCAAAAACACCCTGCTCCCGGCAGCGGCTGCACGTGCCCTCGTTCGTTACGCTCGTACCGCCGCACAAGGGGCAGGTGAGCAGTACAAAAGATTTTCCTGTTTCTGTCTCCATACAACCTACCTGCTGAAGGGAATAAAAGGCACACCAAACACCTGGTACAGTATGTAGTACACGATGATGAATGGCAATAAAATCCAGCAAAAAAAGATGAGTGCGAGCACGCACATCCACAGTACCGTCGCAATGAGCTTCCAGACGAGTACGACGACACGCATGAAAAAGCTGATGATTCTGCCCTCTTTCGTATAATCGCCGTACATCGGCTTGAACATGCTCCTCAGCCACACTCCGAGCGCAAGGCGCCTCGAGACGTGGAACTCAGCGCTCTCGAGACAGTACCGCCCGATCCGTACGAGGCCTTTCGAATACCACCAGATCGGAAAGTACACAATATCCCACAGGATCTCTATGGCAATATATTTGAGCGTTGCGATTAAAACATTGTCAGACATGTACCGTGCATGTTCAATGGCTTAGCGCGTGTGCTAATTTTAACACTTTTTTTGCAATTTGTAAAGCTGAAAAATACTTAAACCAAATGATTTAAGCATGAATAAATAGTGATATTGATCTTTTTTTATATTTCCCTGATATGCGATATAAGTTGCTCGAGCGAACATTCCGCTTTTGCATGATAATCTATGCCGGATTCGCCGATTGCTGCCTCTACTTCCTTCTGGCTAAGGTTTGTCCAGATGACAATTACGGCTCCGGATGCCCGAAGAGCCTTGTACACCGTCACCCCGTCGACTTTCGGCATGATTATGTCCAATACGACGATGGATGGTTTTTCTTGTGATGCGGTTTCAATGCCCTGGTGCCCGTTTACCGCCTCAAAGACAGTATACCCGGCCTTCCGAAAACCATTTGCTAAAAGGTGCAATAGCATCGGGTCGTCCTCAACAATCAATATCTTTTTTTCCTTCAGCATATGGCTATAGACAGCCAGCCGTTGTTATTCCCCAATTTTTTCCTGCACCTTATTCACGATATCCTCCAGCTTTGCCTCAGATTTGCTGAGGAGCTCGCACCGGCCTTCTTTCACCGCTTCCATAACGCGCGGGTCATCAAAAAAATTCGTCAACAAAACGACCGGCACGCTCTTGCCCCACTCGTTTTCCTGCAGCTTGCGGAGCATGTCCATGCCGTGCATCTTCGGCATGATGACATCCAGCAGAATCAGATTCGGATGCTCGGCAAGTGCTAACGCAACTGCCGCTTCGCCGTTTTCCGCTTCAATGATCTGGTACCCCATCCTCCGGAATTCATTTCCCAGCACAACCCGTACTGACTGGTCGTCCTCAACGATAAGTATTTTCTTTTGTCCGACCATAGAGTTTATTCAATCAATCATCCAGCAATGAATCTAATTAAAAATATTCTTCAGGTCTTTCACATACACAACCATTTTTTTACTTGCATCATGCACCTCCTGGACATACTGCCTCTGTTCATCGCTTAGATTACCGACGCTTCCCGACAGCAACGCTTCAGTATAGAGGTTAATAGTGGTCAATGGGCCTTTTAACTTATGCGAAACGGTGGAAATCAGATTTTTCTGCGCCTCGGTCGGCTGTTGTCCCTGCTTGTCCATACAATAATGGAATCATTAACAATTGTAAGTACTCTTACTTAGGTCGATGTTATGCGACCCCCAGTTTTTGTTTTATCCTGACTACAACATCATCGAGTCTGCACTTCGTTTTATCCATCAGCTCGCACAAGCCATTCTTGACCGCTTCGATAACTTTGGGGTCATCCGCGTAATTGGTCAGCAGGATGACCGGTATGTCCCGATGCTGCTGGCCGGTGCGCAATGTCTTCAACATGTCAATCCCGTGCATCTTCGGCATGATGACGTCAAGTAAAATCAAATCAGGCGCGCTTGTGGCAATCATCTCAAGCGCTTTTTCACCGTTTTCTGCCTCATAGATGGCGATGCCCTCCGTTGCACTCAGCGATTTGCGCAGTGCCTGGCGAATCGCCTGTTCATCCTCGACGATAAGTATCTTTTTCTGTTCGGGCATCGGTATGCTGGTATCCCCTCTCAATGCTTAGTAACACCGCTTCTCCGGGCATCCTGCAGGCAGTTTCCTCCCTGCCCCTATTCATCAAGCGGTTCCCACGATTTTACTGTACCACAATAGAAGCAAACTGTCTTGCAGCAGTCCGCATTGGTGCTTCTGCATACATTGCTGAACGTAACCGCTACCTTATCCCCGATATACGGCCGAAACTGCTCTTTCATGGAATCATATTTCCCAAGGCCGATCTCATTCCCGTCAGTCGTCAGTACGCCATACGATTCGCTCGGAGTCGAATACCCTTTTATAAATACAGTGCCCTCAACGCTTATTTCGCTGTTTGTCGCGATGGCCGGCGCGTTATTCACATTTTCGATGCTATTGGTGTTGCTTGACGCCGTGTTCGCTGGCGGAATCACCTCATTGGACCCATTGTCATTCGGCTCGCTGTTTGAAAGGATAAAAAATCCTACCCCGGCGATGATAATGCCTAAACCGACAACCGAAGAAACGATTATTATGATTATTTTCTTGCTCTCGCTCATTGGCATACTAGTGGCATGTTATCCTTCCTGCGAAGGAATTTTGTTGATAATATCCTGTGCACTATCAAAAAAATGCAAAGCGACGATAAACTCGCGGGGAAGCGTACCCATGTTCATTAGGGTCGTCAGAAGCCCGATCCAGTAATTGCTGATAAAAACCATCTGGGGCAGCTGGTCAGGATGATACGGCCTGTTCTTGATATGTACGATGGACCGCAGGAGCGTCATCAGCGTCCCGAGCCCGCCGCGGAAGATCACGATGATCGGAGCGCACGTGCTTAAAAGTTCATTCCTGGGTTGCGGCGAATTGACGAGCGCCTTGGATCCCGCATCATCCGCCTCCTTTTCGATCTCGGGAAAAACGATCCCGATTTTATGCGGCCCCGCCGCATGTGACGACGCCGCTATGATCCCGGACGACCTGCCGCCATTGATCACGATGCCGCCGTGACCAACGACGTATGCGGACAACAGCCCCGCTTCTTTGCACTGGGCATGGTCCATGGCAAGCGTCCCGCTCCCATTGATCGAAACGACAAAACCTTTGCTCTCATACGTAATCATGTCTTCTTTTGAAGAGCGGTGAATCGAAACCCAGGCGTTCTTGTTCTTCAATTCCGCCTTTCGGATCATCTCCCCGATGACCCGCCGTTTTTTCTGGGCAAATAATGTCTGTGAACTTTTTGGCGGCATATGCGTTAGTTATTCGTATCGCAATGCGTCAAGGGCATTGATCCTGCCTGCACGGCGTGCAGGATACAGGCCGGTTATGACGCTTACAATTAAAATAATTGCTAAAATAATCGCGATAAAAATTGCCGGCGTACTAAAAATATTAACTGACTCCCCGCCGAGCCTGCTAGCGAGGAAATTAATGCCGGTATTGGCCAACTTGCCAGTCCCAATGCCCAATAAAATGCCGGCGATGCCTCCGGTCACGCCGATGAGAACTGACTCTACTAAAAATAAGCGCAGGATGTCTCCCGAGGTCGCGCCAAGGGTCTTCATGAGGCCGATCTCACGCGTCCGTTCCAAGAGAGATACGGTCAATGTATTTAACGAACCGATAGCGGCAACCAGCAATGCGATCGCGCCAAACCCGGCAACTACGATTTCAAAAATGACGAAAATCTGGTCAATCTGTCCGACCGTATCCGCGACGGAATCAACCTGGTACCCCATAGCCTCAATCTGTGCGCGGACCTCAGGCAGCTTTGACTCGTCCGTTACTTTTACCTTTGCGACGTCATAATCAGCATCTTTATCATCCACCTTGACCTTTGCCGCGCTGTAATTGGGCGTAAAGCCAAGCGAAGTTAAAAACTCCAACGGCGCATACGCGAGGGTTAACTCATCATCCTCTATGATTACTCCGCTGATTGTAACCGCTACTTCTTTTGCCACCAATTCCTCTTCTTCAGTGCCCTCAATCTTCTGTGGAACAAGCATCTTCAGGAGCAATTCAGCTCCCACAGATTCTTCGGGCGCACCAAGCCCGATCAGATTCAGGGCAGTTGACGTTACGATAATTTCTTGGGCTGTCGCATTTGAAAATTCTGCTCCATAATTTACTTTGATCCCCTCCATGGATAGAAACTGGGGCTCAATGCCATAAATCGCCACATCGGTGACTGACTCGGCATGCGTAATCTGGCCGGAGAGCGAGAGTGACGGGCTCACGTTATCCACATTGTCCAAATCTTTGAACGAATCAACCGTATCCTTGTCCAATGCAAGAAGCGTTGACTCGCCTTTTGACACGTCAAGAATGGTGAGCGCCTCGACATTCGCGATCTGGCTGACAATCATCCGCTGCAGCCCGAAACCGAGCGACACGAGGAATACTACGAGGGCAATGCCGATTGCCATGCCGCCGATCGTCAAAAAACTCCTCAGCTTCCTGCGCCGTAAATTCGTCGCTGATAAAAAGACGGTAAACCCTATCTTCATATTGCCGGTCGTTTCTTATCCCGATAAAAACTGCTCGCTTCCCTCGATGACTTTTCCGTCACGGATATAAATGGTCCGGGACGCATACCGCACGTAATCGATATTGTGGGTAACCATGATAATGGTTTTATGGAACCTCTCATTCAAGTTTTTAAACAGATCCATAACGCGATCCGCTGAAGCGCTGTCTAGATTGCCAGTCGGCTCGTCGGCAATGATAACCTGCGGATCATTTACCAATGCACGCGCCAAAGTCACCTTCTGTTGCTGGCCGCCAGATAATTCCGTCGGGAAGTACTTGCCATGAGTATCCATGCCGATCAGCTTCAACTTTTCCCACGCGATACGCATCCGTTTATCTTTTTCTGTCCCGTTAATTGAGAGCGGTAATGCGACATTTTGCACGACGCTTAATGACCGTACCCACTCTGGCCGCTGGAATACGATGCCAAACAATCCGTACCTGATTTTTGCTATTTTGTCCTGCTTCTTCCGAGTAATATCGATATTATTCATGACAACACGTCCGCTTGACGGGGGTTCGAGCCCAAGAAGCGTGTTTAAGAGCGTTGATTTGCCGCTTCCGGACGGCCCGAGGATAACGATAAACTCGCGCGGAAATATCTGCACGTTGATGTCTTTCAGAATTTGGACGACCGTTTTTCCCAGGTCAAAACTTTTATTGACACGCTCCAGCAGGATAACCGGCTTTTTTTGTTCTTCGGGCAGCTCAGCCGTTTTTATCTCCCCAGGTTTTCCAATGCCTGACGAAGTTGCATCAGGAGCTTTCTGCTGCTGGATTCCATCTGTATTTTTTGCTGGCGCCGCCATACCTGCCCCTGAATTCCGGGCGGCGGATACTGCTTCAGTTTTTTTCTTTTTTCTGCCAAACATCTGGTCTTCGATACTCTACTCGTGGATAATAAGCTGTAAACGTTAACTGCACTAGCTAGTCTTTTCTGATATATCACGGGCGGTCTTAGGCCGAAATGCTCTTGCCATGATGGATGTTATTATAGCAAAACACCGCTCATCATCAAAATACCGCAATAATGTAGAAAGGGCTCATCACTACTGCACAATATGCCTCGCTACTTTGCCAGGGAACCGACATTGCCGAGCCACGAAAATGTCGTTTCCAGATTGGAAATGATAAGCTGCAGGAATGACTCGCGCTTCCGTGAAGTCAACACCGTATGCGATCCTGATTTCGTCTGGTTCCCCGCCTTGTCAGTTGATACGACCCGGAAATGGTACGTCTTTGCGGGCGCAAGGTCGGAAATAACCACCAGATGGTCCATTACCAGCTCAGCGTTTTCTTCAGTCTGGTCCGAATAGTCAGAACCGCCCAAACCAACGCCGAAATCAGCTTGCGACGTGGTCGGCTCATTCGTCTTCCACGAAATGACAATCTGGATTTTTGACGCGTCGCCTGAACCGATCGTATTTGACTCGGACTGCACGCCGTATATTTCCGGAGGCGTGGTGTCCTCGAGCGTCGTGAACTCGCGCTCATCGGACACGGCCTCATAGCCGAACTCATCCGAGCCGCGCACTTTGAACTGGTACGTAGTCGCGTCTTCCAGCCCGTACAACAGAATCACGTGTTCCGTAACAAGCGCCGTATTGCCTTGGGTCTTGGGGGCAATCTGGTCGCTATAGTACTCCACCTCGGAAGTGGTCGGTACGTTCGTTTTCCAGAAAATTTCCGTCTGGCCCTCCGATTTGTTTACGTATGATATATCGGATACTTCGGGGAATGTCAAAGTGGTAAACGAATAGTCATCCGACTGTATCGGATTGCCGGAACGGTCCTGGCCGTTGATCCGCAGGTGGTACGTCTGGCTGTCATCCAGATGATCAAGCTTGACTGTGTGCGTCAGCGCATACGAAAGAGTGACATCGGTATACGTCATCCCGTAGTCAGTGGTCGTACCGTATTCGATCACCGCAGTCGTTTCTTTATTGGTATCCCATGTGACGATAGCGTCAAACAGCTTGATATCAGTCACGTCGAGCTCAAGCACCCGCGGCGCTTCAAGCGTGACAAACGAGTATACGTTTGAGTATGCCTCGTTTTCATCAACGTCAATGCTCTTTACCTGGTAAAAGTAGGTCGTTTCCGGTTTCAGGCCGGTAATCCGCACCGAATGCTCCTCAACCATGTCAGCCGTCCCCTGCTCCTCGGTCCAGTCCGTCTTGGTGAGGCCGAAATCGACAAACGAGGATGCGACACGTTCCGTCCGCCAGGTAATCGTGGCCGCAAACGAATCGGAAACTGCAACGGGATTCTCGGTGATCGCAGGCGGCTGGGTAAAGCGCCCTTCCGGCACTTCGGAAACAATGTCAGTCGGATCCGAGGTTGCCTGCGCCTTGTCACGAGCCGTCACCTGGTAGAAATATTCCGTTGAGCTGTCCAGGCCGGTATCAAGATACCCGGTCGAGGTGATCGTCGCAATCTCTTCCAGGTCATCCGCCGCGGCTTTTGCAATGCCGGCGCCAGCAGCTTCAGTGTCTGCCTCTGCCTCCCGACGATATATCGTATAGTATATTTCATCGTCCGCTGTGTATCCCTCGGGCGGGTCCCAAGTCAGAGTTATCGAATACCGCTTTGCATCGCGGTCAGACGAATCAGTGATGGTAACGGCTTGGGGCTCGCTGGGCGGCTCTGTATACGCCTCGAAATCAACTGATGCGTAGTTTGCGTAGTTGATATTGCCGCCGTCATCGATCGCGACAACGTAGAATGTGTTCGTTCCCTGCTGGGTCGCTGCATCGAATGCCTCGATACTCGTTTCCTCGATATTTGTAGTATTCGTTTCGTTTGGGATATTATTGATGGAATAGTAATACCCGGCGACCGTCACGCCTTCATCAGTCGGCGCGTCCCAGGAAAAACCAAAGCTATTCACAGTGTTCGATTCCGGATCGACCGCGAGGTTAATCGGCGCTGACGGCGCTCCCTTGGTCGTGAACGTATAATCAGATGAATAGCCTTCATTGCCGTCCTGGTCAACCCACTTGCACCGATAGTGGTACGTGGTATCCGGCGTCAGGTTTGTCAGAGTGACCGAATGCTCGTCCGTCAGGTCAGATGTACCGTCTTCCTCGCCATAAGCGGTCGTTGTTCCGTACTGCACGTATGACGAGGCGTAGTGTTCGATAACGTTGCCGTACTGGTCCTGGTCATTCAAGGTGAGCCACTCGACCAAAGCGGAACGGATGTACGCGGTTACTGCCGGTGCGCCGCTGATAGTTGGCGCGTACTTGAATTTTCCTTCAGGTTTTATTTCAGCCACGGCGGAATTGCCGGAAATCGTGCCGCCCGTGCCGGTCGACCGCGCGAAGTAAGAATACGTAATGGTATTGTCCAAACTGGTATCCAAATAACCAAGCGTATTCACCTCGGCGATATTCGTATAATTCGAGGGCGGGTCATCCACCGTGGACGGATTCTCGCAATCGCTTTCGCAGCGGTACACCTTGTACGACTCAACGCCGCTACCCACATCTTCCGGCTCATCCCACGTCAGCACGACTGAATACTTATTGGTCGTGCGGTCAGACGTATCAGTCGCCTCCATGCTCGCGGGCATGCCAGGCGCGGTGGAAGTGAAGTCGTACGTTGCAGTCGTATAATTGGAATAATCAATATTGCTCACAATATCCATTGCCACTACATAAACGATATTTTCGCCCTGCAGGGTAGCGGCGGAAAAGTCAGGCAGGAGGCGGCTTGAGGTCTGAGTTTCAGTCGTCCATCCGCCATCCGGCGAAGGAGTTGCATCGCCGCTATAATTGGCACCGCATGTTTCCGAGCTCGGCTCTTCATTAATAGTATAGCAATAGCGGTAAATATCGCTCGCGGAACATGGCGTCGAACCAAGGCAGGTCGTTGGCAAATCCCAAGAAATCGTGAACGTGTTGTTATTCACGCTCGCAAGCGGATCAACCGTCACGCTTCCGGGCGGTTCCGGCGGGCCGCCGGTATAAAAATACCCCGTTGAAGCATATGACGCGGCCGGATTCAGGGCTTCATCGACCGCACGCACATAAAACGTATTGACGCGCGTCTGGTAGTGCGGGACGTTTTCAACCAGGCAGGTGCCACCACTGCAGATCGTGCCCTCGTCAACACACGTATCGGCCGATGAACCAGTATGGTAGCAGTACTGTTCAATGCCTGACGAGCCTTCATCATTCACCGCAGTCCAAGTAAAATCAAAATCATCTTCCGCAGACATATAATCCCCAACTTGCAGGTCGGTGATATTATTCGGCACGCTCTCGTCAATAAGGAATGTAAATGCGGCCACTGCGCTATCAGTTACATTGCCGTTTAAGTCCTTGGTCCTGATGCGCAAATAGTAATCGCCGTCAGTAATCGCATCGCTGCTCTGCGTTGCCGCGTTCCATGAACCAGTCGTGCCATCATCATTAACCTCATAGTAGTTCGTGCTGTTGTCATAGGCGAGGTTGGTCGGGTCAGCCGCGTCATCCACCGGATCTTTGGTCTCGTCCGTGCCGAAATACACATAGAATCCTTCAATGCCAATGCCGCCCGCATCATCAGACGCAGTCCATCCAAAGTATGGGGTCGCATCGTTTGTCCAGTCGTTATTATCAATCGTCGTTGTTTTTGCGCTCGATGTGTACCCGTCAACCGGCGCGGCCGGATTGTCCGGGTCAGTGCCGTCAATATAGTAGCTCAAGGTAAAGTCGTTTACTGTTGGGGTGTACACGCGGTCTGAATTGAAGGTGGCGCGGACCTGGATGTACGTTGCCGGCGTGGAATCTACCGTATAGTAATCCGTAGTTTCTATCGTTCGCGCGTTGGACACCTCGTCCCAGTCCGACCAGTGCGCGTCTCCCTGGTCAGCGGCACAGCCGGCGTCAGAACACGTCCGCGTTTCATACGTTAATGAGGTGTTTTCTTCTTCGGAATCGTTTACCTCGAACCCTCCAAAATCAAATATATCCGTCGCAGTTACGATTGGTGATGTCCAGGTGCCGGTACGCTGAAAACTGGTCGTTGCAGTCTGCTGCACGTACCGGTCCATGGTTGAGGTGTTATACCCGCGGAAGCCGTATAAAATTCCGTCCGGTCCGGTCACGAGACGGCCGCCATAATAAAAGTTATTCAGCGTGCGAGTCTCCCATGTATCATCCGTTACATTATACACAAGAAAATCTGTGGTATTTGTATTCCCGCGTGGTATAAAAATTAAATCATCAGGAGTACCGTCATAAAAAGCGCAGGCGTTGCCGTACTGAATCCCGACGGAGGGGTTGGTGAGCGTATCCGCTTGCCAATCGCACGTGCCATTGCCGTCGCCATCCGTGGAAAGATTGCAAAACAGGATATTCGATAAATTCTGCCCTTGGATCAAATAGAGCTTGGTGCCGCCATCCCATACCGAACATGCGCCCTGGTATACGGTGGCATTGCCAAACACATTTTCTGCCTGGGTCGTCCACTGTCCTGCACCCGCTGCTCCTGATATTTTATATGAATACACCGTATAGCTTGCCGTTGCGCCGCCGCGCGCAGTATAAATAGTATTATTGCCGTCCCAAACCAGTTTTGCGCCATCACCGACTGCAGCAGGCAGATCGCCTTTCCTAGTCCAAAAACCTGTCTCAAGATCGTATTCGTACATCCGGCTATATACCTCGCCGTACGGCGGCGCGCCAGTTAGCGCATACACCTTGCCGTCAACGTAAATCAAATCGGATCCGGTATTCATGCGCATCGGCACGTCCAGCAGATTCTGCCAGGTTTTCGTGGATATGGTGTATTTATAAAAATCAGCCATGTTGCCGGCATTTCCGCGCGCAATATATAACGTGTCATCCCCGTCGTAAGCCACGCCGCCATAATAAAAACCATTGGTCGTACTGCCGTGCGGGATTGCCGGGTTGCGCCACTCGTCTTCCGCCACGTCAAAACTCAGGAAACTGTATTCAGCCGAACCGCGCAGCGTATACATGATGTCCGAACTAGTATCGTACACCAGATTATTCGTGGATCCGTAGTAATGGGTGGTGGGCAGGTCAGGCATCGCAGACCAAAAATCGCTGGCAATGTCGTATTTCAGGAAATCAGTCGAATAGTACCCGGCAATATAGTACAAGAACCCATCGTGATACTGCATGGTCGCGCCGTAATTCACCTTGGGCGGCGATGCTGACGGCAGTGCGGTCAGAAATGACCAAGAACCTCCCTGTATGTCAAAACGGTACACGTGGGTTGAAGTGCCGCCACGCGTGGCAAAAATACAGCCCTGCAAATCAAGGCAGTAATTTCCGTTTGGCACATAACTGTACGCCGCGCCATAATTAAACGCGTAATCAGGGTCTGGCGCCGCGTTATCGTCCCATTCATTGCTGTCAATATCGTAGCGGTACATAGTGACGGTGCCCTGGCCGCGGGAAGCGTAGATGTAGTCGCCGCCCGTCCAGATCAATCCGCCGCCATTGCCGACTGAGAGCGTCACGGAAGCGAGCGCCGTCCACGCATTGGCATTGACATCGTATCTGCGGAATCCGGTGCCGTTGCCCATAGTGGCAAAGACGCATCCGCCGTCATCAGTGCAGTTAGCCGTGGTTCCGTCAGGCACGTACACGATTGCCGAGCCAGTGTACGCCGCCACGCCGGTATTTGCAAGTTGCTCCCATGTCTTTGTTGAAATGGTGTATTTATGGAAATATTGCGAATTGACCGAACGTAATGCATATATCGTATCATCGCCGTCCCAGGCGATCGACGTGTCGTTGTACGAGGTATGGTTATAGCCGGCAGTGCCGAATGACGCAGGCAAGTCCATCCACGTGCCGGGGCTGATCGGATCAAGCGTCATATTCGTTCCCCCGTTCGCATCGGTTTTGATATTCGTTTCAGTCTCCCCGTCCTCGAAATCCGCCTGATCGTCCCACACCGCTTCTGTCGCGGTATTAACCCCGGTATAATTGTAGGTAAACGCGGTTTCCGGAGTTGAAACATTTCCCGAATCGTCCTTGACCGCGATGCGCAGGAAATACGGGCCGTCCGCTTCTTGCATCACCGTATTCACTTCGTACGAGGTGCCGGTCTGGAAATAATCCTCGCTTTCATCGGGATCATCCAATTCATCGTCAGTCCACCGCACGTAGTAGCCGGCAATGCCGGAATCGTCCGTTGCAGCGTCCCACTCGAAGTACGGATTCGTATAGTGGTACAAGTTGCCTGCGCCCGAAGTAATTTCCGTCGCTTCGGTGGAATCAGCATACCCGTCAACATCAGGATTATCAGGTGCTGTGCCGTCCTTGTCGTAATTCACTGTAATGCTCGTTATAGTCGGTGTATCGCCGCCGTCAGTTGATGCCGCCAAAACCGCCTTAACCTGGATATACTGCCCCGCATCCGACTCAATCGCGTCCAAAAGCCCGAGATTTTCCCAGTCAGACCATGACACTTTGTCTGTCGAGGTCCTGGTCTGGAATGTTACCGCTGAATCGTCCGGCTCCGTAACTAAATATCCGAGTGTTGAAAACGAATTGACATACCCGAGATCAAGCGGCTCTGAAATCCAGGTTGCCGATGCGATATAATCGTCAGGCGTCGGCGTAAACCGGCTTATCGTTGTCGTGCCCAAGCCCTGCTGGAAGTACATCACGTTATTGTCGCTGTCGTATGCAAGGGCGTTATTGTAGCCGACGCGCGCCTGCAGATCCGCAATCTGGTACCAGGTGCCGTCATCCCCGTTGATCTCGTACTTCCACATGTTGGTGTCATAATTACCGTCAGTCGCGTAAATGTTCCCCTGGCCGTCGTATGCCAATGAAGCCGTATAATAAGTCGCGGTAGGTAGATTGTCGCCAGTGAGCGCGGTCCAGGTGTTCGCTCCGATATTATACCGGTACCAGTCGCCGCGCATGTTTCCGGCAAAAGCGAATACGCAACCCGACGCGTCAGCGCACCATTCTGTATGCCCCGCGTCGTACGGTACTGTAACGAGCTTTGCGCCCAGGTACGCGCGCTGGGGCAATGGCTCCAAATCCGTCCATGCCGCTCCATTATAACTGAAGAAATGGTTGGCTCCGCTCGCTGAAGTCCCTCCTTTAAGCGCATACACCGTGGTGCCCATGCATGCAAGCGAAGAACCGTATGACGCATTCGCAGAGGCGTCCGGATAATCATCAGCATCACTATGGTCTGCGGGCATGCTGGTCAGCACCTGCCAGGTGTCCTCATCATCATCGCCTTCACCAGTGATTTCATACTGGTAAAATGTAAGTGTACTTTCGCCATGTAGCGCATATATCCTGTTCGCGCCGTTGTAGCAGAACGAAGAACCCTGCTGTAACGCTCCGAAATTCTCCACAGAAAGATCGGTAGTCCAGGTCTTGGCGTCGACATTATACCGCCAGTAATTCGTTGAATTGCCGCCCCTGAAAGAATACAGGCACCCGCCAGCGTCAGCACAGTATGTGCCGCTGGGAACATATACCAGGTGGCCGTTCTCCCCTCCGCTGCCCTGGGTGCCCTGGCCAAGCGCTGGGTTTGATCCGTTTGCCACGTCCGGCGTGGAAATGGAATCCCAGTAGCCGTTTGCCGCGTCATACCGCCACAAACCAGGCCTAGAACCATTATATCCCTGCATGGCATACACGTAGTCGTCCAGATACACCATGGCGCCGCCGTACGTGACCCATCCGGGCGCGTCCGGCGTGTCTTCAGGCGCGTCATCCCAGTCCTGCGCAGATACGTCATACGTGGAAAAATTATCACCCATGGTTGTCGTGGCCGGATACTGGGTATTGCCATGGAGCAAAAATAAATTGCCGCGGTCGCTGTCATAGGCGAAGGACGATCCATAGTTCACGCCGCCAAGAGCGGCCGGGATAGTCAGGTCAACGGGCGTCGTGTGGTACCAGATTTTTTCGGCAATATCAAAACGGAAAAAATTCCGGTTGCCGCCACCATACAGCGTGAATAGGCAGCCCTGAGTGCAGTGGTCGCCCTCCCCGTCGCTGTACTGCTCATTCACAAATTCGAGCGGCTGGCCATTGGTCTGGTACACATAATACGGCGTGGGCAGCTGGGAATAGTTCTGGTCCCATGTTTCATCATCAATGTCGTACTCCCACAGCTCGTCGGTATTCCTGCCGCGGACCGCGAACAGTTTGCCCGCGCCGTTGGACGTGATTGAAGAACCAAGGCCGAACGTATCCGGCGCGTCAGTTGATTTGGACCACGTGTCAGAAGCAATGTCATACTGGAACATGTGCTTAGTCGCCTGTTCCGTCTCGTTCTGCTCTCCGCCGTTAATGGCAAAGATGCTCTTCGTATGCGCATCATAGGTAATCGAACCGCCGTAATAAAAAGAAGTCGGCGCATTAGCAAGCTGCTTCCATGTATTCGTTTCCGGATTGTAGCGGAACAGGTACGGCCTGCGGTTGCCGAGGATCTGGTAAATGTATGTGCCGTCCGTGGTCAGGTCAGCGCCGTATGACGGGCCGTCGTACGACCAGTATTCATAACCCGCGGTGTCAGTGAGAAATCCGGTCGTATCGCCGTCCCATGTGCCGCCGCCGCCTGGTTTAATTGAAATTTCATCGGCAGTTGTTTTTGTATCGACCGTGTTCGGATAATACTCGCCTGCTTCCCACTCAGCCTGCGTGTCAATCACGTACTGCGCCGCGGCAGCCAGTGTGCTCTGGTAATAAAAATAAAATAAACCAGCAGTCGCCGTGACGACAAGCGCGACAATAATAAGTGGCCGATACGCGCGGATAAAGCCGGTTACTAAGTTTAAAAAAGCAAAAAATCGCCCATAAAACCCCACGGCTGTTCGAGTTCGATTCTTTTGATTCTGTTTAGCGGCTCCTGAACGGGAGCTGACAGCCGACACGCGGCAAGCCGACCGCTTTTTTTGCGTTGCGATCGTTTTTTTGCGGTTCTGCCGCACTGGTATGTTACCGGTTATTTTTTTCTTTTTTTGGCGCGCTGGCATTTGATCTGCCTGCATCAATGACTTGTATACTAAAAAATAATGGGTATTTACAACCCGAAAATCATTATTTTTTTACATTTAATACCTTACTATTGTAACACACTTTGGGGGAAAAATCAATTTCTTAACGTTTCCACTATATCGAACACTAAAAAACTCACATTATATACGTTGCAAACTCGCTAATGAACTTCTCACTAAAAAATTTGTGCTAGCATGACACTAACGGTATACTGGTAGTGTATGAAACGGCGGAGCATCATTATCTATTCAATACTACTGTGCTGTATCGGCATGGTAATAGGTTGGTTTGGATATGCGGCTCTGGATAACAACGATGCAACGACCCATCAAGGCGTCTCGGTCCGTCAGGGCGGATACCAGTTCATCAATCCCCTGCTCGAATGTGAAATCAATTCAGGGCTGGAATCAACTGACCTGAAAAGCTTCAAATACGCCATTGAGGAAGTAATTGATGATTTGAAAACGGGAAGTTCAATCCGCCACATTTCAATGTATTACCGGGATCTCAATAACGGGCCGTGGTACGGCATCAATGAACGGGAAAATTTTAAGCCAGCAAGCCTCCTGAAAGTGCCCGTTATGATGGCGTATTTCAAAATGGCGGAAAGCGACCCTGCGATTCTCCAAGAAATGCTAACGGTGAACGCAGACCCGCCTGCAAGCCAGAATGCAAGCGAATATCTGACACCGGGGTCATCCTACTCCGTGCAAGAACTGATCGGCATGATGATTGTCCGGTCAGACAATCTGGCGTTTGAAATGCTGGCCGGCAACATCGGAGATAACAAGATCCAGCAGATACACCTGGATCTAGGGCTGACAACAATCGGGCCCGAAACGCCAGAAGACTTTGTCAGCGTCAAGGCGTATGCATCACTCTTCCGAATCCTGTATAACGCCTCCTACTTGAACAGAAGCATGTCGGAACAAGCGCTGGAACTCTTGAGCCAGTCAAGCTTCACCTACGGTTTAGCGGCCGGGCTGCCTGATACGATAAAAGTCGCAAGTAAGTTTGGCGTCGTGGGCGCAGAAAGCAGCGGGACCAAGCAACTCCATGATTGCGGCATCGTGTATTACCCTAGCCATCCGTACCTGCTATGCATCATGACGCGCGGCGAAAACATGGACGAGCTGACATCGGCGATCGGCAGCATTTCGAAAACAACATTCGAAGAAATCGATAAAAAATACGGTACGCCATAGGCATACCCAATATATGCCAGCATTAACGGCCGAGCCTTGTTTTTGGGTATCAAAAATCAGAACGGCCATACCCCACCTGCCCCTCTCGCGCCTTCTCGCCCTCTCATCCTCTCACCCTTCTTAGCACCCTCTCCTTCCTTCTATCGCCTTCTTCCACTCTACATCCTGTACATCATCCACAGCGCGATAAAGAAAAAAATCCCGGCGTGCACTCCGGCAAAAACGTCATCCAACATCACCCCCCAGTGGTCGTGCCGCTTGTCAAAATACTTCGCAAATCCAAACTTCAGTACGTCAAAAATTCTGAATAAAACAAACCCGATTCCAATGTTGAGTAAGCTCTTTTCAAAGTAAAAGAGTGGCAGCAGGGTAATAAGCTGCCCTGCCCACTCATCAATAACGATCTGCCCGTTGTCAGAATCCTTGCCCCCGCGTGAACGGAAGTGCTGATCAGCGATGCCGGCAACTAAAATTCCAATCGTAAAAATTATTGCGGTCAATGCCAGGTACCAGACGATTGGCAGCTTGAGCAGCCACCACGCTGCGCCCGCGATAACGAGTGATCCCCAGCTCCCCGGCGCAATCGGCAGGTACCCGCTCCCAAATCCGGTAGCCCAAAAAAGGGCAGATCGCGTCCTGCCGTCAATGAGTTTACTCTGCTGCTGGTTCGATGCCAAGCTGTCCATCGATGATTCGTTTAAACTCTTCGAACGTTTGTCCGCCCACCACCTTCTCATCGCCGATGCTGAATGTCGGGGTCGCATCGATGCCATTCGCCCGGGCTACGCTCGTATCGCGGCCAACCTCATCCGCCATCTCTCCGCTGTCGAGGCAGGTGACGAAAGCTGCCCGGTCAAGCCCTGCTTCTTCTGCGTACGCAGCGAACGTATCGAGGGCATTATCCGCACTCACCCACTCTGACTGCCGCGAAAAAATGATATCATGGAACTCCCAAAACTTCCCCTGATCAAGCGCACACTCCCCCGCTTCGTGGGACTTCTCGGACCAGGTATGCTGAAGATTGAAACCGTTGAACTCAACGCGGATCTGGTCGCCGTACGCTTCGGCAACCTCCTTTACCACGGGCGCGGTAGCGGCACATGCCGGACAGCTGAAATCGGAAAACTCGGTGACAACGACCGCTGCGTCCGCTCCCCCGAGCGTCGGATTTGCGCGCACCTCACCGTTGCTGTTCGTGTACGTGTCCGAAGCCCTAAAAAAACCAAGGTACCAGATGCCCAGAATGATGGCGACTGCCCCTGTCCATACCGACCACCGGATGATTTTCGTCCGCTTGACCTGGCGTTCGCGGGCTAGAGCTTTCTCCTGCTTTTTTAACTCGCGCCGCTGGCGCTTCGTCATCTGCTGTTCTTGTTCCATATATATTCCGCCCATTAATAGTAACGCACTCAAATTGTAGCAGATACGAAAAATCCCACAACCGCGAAAACAGACGGCCGTATCGTATCAATCCGCACCTACGCTGCCTTGGTCGGTTTGGCCGCTTCTCCTGCAGCGCCCATGCGCCTCCTGATCTCCTGGAAAAGGTATACGATGCAGCAGGAAATTAAGTACCCAATCAGGAGCGGGAGGAACAGCTCGAGCAGCACCGCCTGTAGCTTCTGGGATAAGGTGGCGCTTTGAAAATCAGCGATGACGCTATCGCTCTTTGTCCACAGTGTTATGAGGCTGAATATGAAGACAATATACGGGCTTACCGTAAGGGCAAAATCGTACGTTGTCCCTCCCTCAACGGGCACAACCTCGATAGCCACGAACAGAGGGACGAGAAAGGCAATGCATACCTTTGCTTTTGTTGGCTTAAAAAAACCCTTCATACGATAGTAGTATAGCACTTTTTCGTGCCGGAGCACTACCCATGCAACCAAGCCTAGAGCGTGCCCGTACGGATGCTGCGCCGCACCGCCTCCATGAGGGTAGCGAAGAAACGTACGTTGTGCACGGTAGCGAGCCGCAGGGCGAGCGGATCACCGGTGTTCATCAGGTGCCTGATGTACGCACGCGAATACTGCCGGCACGCACCGCAGTCGCACCGTGGATCGATCGGCCTCACGTCATGGGCGTAAGCTGCTTGCTTAATCCGCAACTCACCGTAGAATGCGCCCGTGAGCGCTCTCCGTTTCCACACGTACAGAGTGCCGTGACGGGCGTTGCGGGTCGGGATGACACAATCGAACATATCGACTCCCCGGCGCACCGCCTCGACGATCTGCTCCGGCTTGCCGACACCCATGAGATAGCACGGCTTGTCCTTCGGCAATAGCGGCTCCACCCAACCAATTGCCTGGTACATTTTTTCCGCCGGCTCGCCTACCGCCAGCCCGCCGATGGCATATCCGTCAAAACCGATATTCAATAGCTGCCGAGTGCTCTCCCGGCGCAGTTCCCGGTACGAAGAGCCCTGGACAATGCCGAACAGCAACTGTTTTTTCGACCGGAATTTTTTCATGCGGTCAAAACCGCGTTGCGCCCACCGCGTCGTTAACGCCAACGAATGTGCGGCGTACACACGCGTACTTGGGTATGGCGGGCATTCATCCAAACTCATGATAATATCCGAGCCCAACGCATGCTGTATCTCGATCGCTTTTTCTGGAGTCAACAGGTGTTTTTTGCCGTCAATCTCAGATCGGAATTCAACGCCCCGCTCGGTAATTTTTCTGCGCGCGCTGAGGGAAAAAACCTGGTACCCGCCGGAGTCGGTAAGTATCGGCCCGTCCCAAGCCATAAACCGGTGCAGCCCACCTGCCCGCTTCAGGGTGCCGAGCCCAGGACGCTGCCACAGGTGGTACGTATTGGCGAGCACGACCCGGCTCCCGGACGCCCGAACGTCATCGGCGGTGAGCCCCTTGACTGCGCCCCGGGTCGCGATCGGCATGAAAAAAGGCGTGTGCGCGGTGCCGTGCGCGGTGCGCAGGATCCCCGCCCGCGCTGCTGAGCGCCTGCTTCTGTACTGTACGCGGAAACCCATAGACAAGTGGTTATTTTTTTTATACAGTGAAGGGCATGGATGACCAAAAAATTCAAATGGGAATTCTCGGAAAGATCATCGCATGGCGCGACGTGCCCTTCCTGTATATCGCACGGTTCGTGCCCCGGTGGATTACCCCCAACCTCATCACTGCTGCTCGTATCTTCCTCATTATACCGATTTACCTGCTCTACGAGCAAGAACATTACGGCTGGACAGCCTTCATATTCGTTGTATTCCTCTGTTCCGATGCGCTCGACGGGGCAGTAGCCCGATGCCATAATAAAATCACAAAGTTCGGTGCGCTGCTCGACCCTGCCGCGGATAAAATCATTTTTGTAACCGTCCTGCTCATGGTCGGCGTCGGCAACCTCAGCACCGCAGCAATCGCTACCATACTTTCTCTCGAGGCCATGCTCGTGCTCTTTGCGGTCGCCATCGGGCCATTCATGGCGTATGTCCTGAAGCACCGCCCGAAAATCGGGGCGAATGCATTCGGTAAAATGAAATTCGGCACCGAGGGCGTCGCCGTTTCACTCCTGCTCCTCTGGCAGCAAAACGGCGCGATCGTACTCACTGCTGAAATACTCATCTGGGTAGCAGCCCTGTTTGCACTCCTGAGCATTATTACGCACTTCTCTTCCAAAGAAAAACCTGCAGGGTAACTACCTGCCTGAGCCGCATCAATACCCCCCGGGCGAATTTGTGTTGACCGCGCTGTTTGTATTAGAGCTGAGGTTGGTATTTGCGTTTGTGCCGCTATTCGTGTTGGCTGTACTGCCGCTCGTCACGAGGCCCTGCCCCACTGCCTGGGGATCTGATTCTAAGTTGGACGTGATGAGGTCTTCTACACCTTCCACGCCGTGCCCGGCGAACGAATCATGCCCGCTGATAGTGCTCTTTCCGAGCAGCGTCATGAGCGTACCGCTGTCCGAGGCGTCCGGCGTAACCGATATCGCAAACCTGCAGCTGAGCTCCGGGCTAAGCTGCCCGACATGTGCGAGAATCCGATTGATTGACCACGTTATGGCGCGCGTAGATTCGTCATAGCTGAGCTCTCCAGCGCTGATCGAGCTATCTTCCTCCCATACAACGTCATCCGGGAGCGTAGCCGTGACCGTTACCTCGTCCACCTCGTTCGTCCCATTCTGGATGTACCAATAAATCTGGTACGTCGTTGTCTCACCGACTACCGGCGGAATCGGCCCGTCTCCGACCGCAATGTATTCATCACTATAGTACCGGCCCTCAGCGCGCAGATCGAGCCGGCTGCTGACCTTGACTTCAACAGGCTCAGATACAACTTCGAATACGCCCCCCTCGAGGTCGACTACATCATCGGAGCGGGCGTATGCAGTTGCCTGCACGGAATAATTCCGTTCGTCAGTATCCTTAGCTACAATGTTTTCAAGGAGGTTGATGCTAAACTTCAGCTCGCCGCTGTCGCCCGGTTTGACCGATTCAAGCCCGCTCACCTCGCTACTGTCCCACTGTATGGTGTTCTCGGATACGGCCCCGCCATTCGTATCGACGAGCGACTCCCAGTTGAGTACGGTATCGTTGAACTCAACGGCGAGTACGAGGTTGTTGATCACGGACTGGCTCGCATTATTATAGCTGAGCGTGTAGTCAAGCGAACCCCCGAACGGTACCGTTCCGTACTCGCTCACCGTAACAGCGTCAAGCTCAACGGTGAGCTCCGGATTGATGACAAACACGATTGAAGTTTCGGCCATCTGCTCATGGTACGTCCCGTCAGCATCGACGTACCCCACCGCAGCTTTCACTTCACGCATCGAACCTTCGGCGGCGGTTACAGTGCCGTTAAACGAGACGGTGTATGACCCTGCAGGATCGAGCCGCGCGATTTCCCACGTCGCAGTTCCGTCCGTCGGGGCGGGATTAAAATCGGATGTGGCGAAATCATCGGGTATTGTCAGGTGAAAACGGATCCGGTCAATCGGCTCGCTCGAATTGTTAGTGATGGTATACGAATACTGCTCAGGGTTCTCACTGATGACGCGGGCCGGTGCATTTACGTCAAAGTTGAGTACGGAACTCGCGATGATGACGTTGAAATCCTCGCGTTTCTGAAACTCGGAATTGAAATTCGCCGGCATATAGCTCAGCAGGCTGGAAAAACCGATCGTACTGCCGACGCTGCCGAAGAGCTGCCCGGTCACCTCGACAGACTCAGATCCGCCCGCAGGAATTTCCCCAAGGGTCCATGCGTTGTTTGCTGCGTTGTCCGCGAGCGGAGAGGAAGAATTGAACCGAAACTCTTCCGGGTAGCGCACCGTGAGCTCGACATTCCTAAGCGCGATTGCCGCAGTGTTCTTGACCGTAATGGTAAAGCCGGTCGAATCACCGGAGGAAAGTGCCGGGGAGCGAAGCACTGATATTTCGATATTGTCGTCGCTAAAAGAGTCCTCTGTGTTCATGAAGTAGTAAAAACCGCCGATCGAAACGCCCGCGAGAACGAGCACGACAACGACGATCCATCCGATAATTTTCTTTTTCCTGTTTGGATCGCTCCGCTCAATCGTACCCATGGACCCGAGCTTCCCGCGCGCATCACGGTAAATACTCGCAAAATCCTTGGCACCAGGGGGTAGCACGGATTTTTCAGGCGAATCTTCCAAGCGGGCTGCACGCACGGAAACTTTCTTCCCCTCTGGCGGCTTGTTTTCTTCTCCTTTTTGTATCGGCATAGCTATTACGCTCAGTATAGCAAAATTATTCGGGCGCGAAAAACTGGGTGAGCGGCAGGGGCCGCTCGAGGATAAAGCTGAGGTACGCTTCCGTGAGTGACGTCAGTTCACGCGCCGTATCGGCACCGGTCCGCAGCCGTACCGCATCTTGCCACCGCCCGCGGCATACGATCCGGAGGGCTTTGATGGCATTCGGCCTGATCTTTGCATCGGCACCAGAAGGCCCCTCAGAGCATGCCGTACAGACAATGCCGCCGCGCGTGAAGCTGAACGTGTGCACCGCAGGTCGCAACTTCTTCCTGCATGCGAGGCACGCCTGGAGCTCCGGCCCGTAGCCGACGTGCGCGAGGAGCTGCCAGACAAAAAACCATACGAGTTTCATCCGCCGGACCGGATTCGTCGTTGCGTGCTCGAGCGTACTGAACGCCTGCCGGATCAAGGCATAGATGCCTGCATCCCTCACGCTGCCAGGCACGGCATACTCGACCACGGACGAAAAGTAGGCGGCGAGGTACGTTCGCTTCAGGTCTCGCCTGATGCCATTAAAAGTTTTTTCAACGTCAGAAGCGGCAACCGTATCGTACCGCCTCCCCCGTACGACATGAAGCCGCGCGAGTGCATACGGCTCGAGGTTGCCGGCGAGCTTGCTCGAAACCTTCCGCACCCCGCGGGCGAGCAGCCTAAGCTTGCCGTACTCCTCCGTATAGACGGTGATGAGGCGGTCAGCTTCACGGAAATCCTGGTGCATGAGTATGATCCCGCGGACGTAGTATGTCCCCATAAGGCAGGAGCTTTACTGCTGCTTGATGCCGAAGGTTATCTTGTTCCCCGATATCTCAAGTACCGTCTTGAGGTCAACGTTTTCCGGAAGCTCCTCGAGACATGTCACTGCAATAACCTCACGGCAGATCCGCTCCCGATAATGCTTAAAGATGCCCCGCAGCTCCTCGTTAGTGATTTCATAGTAGACGGTTATCGTATCTTCGATCGTCAGCTTCGCATCTTTCCGCATCGCATTGATGTGGCGCACCATCTCGCGCACGATGCCGCGCTGGCGCAGCTCGTCGGTAATCGTCGTATCAAGCGCAACGGCAAGCCCCGGGGCCTCCTTGAAAACGAACTCGTCATACACGGGCAGCTCATCGACGGCCACGACCTCATCGACATTGACCTCCTCTTTGATAAGCTCCTTAAGCTCAGGGTCCAGAGCTTTGGTACGGACGACAAATTGGGCAAGCGGCTGGCGTACCTTGAGCTTCTTCTCCTTGCGCAGAGAGTGCCCCAGCTCCACGGCCTGCCGGACCGTGGCCATCCCTTTCAAAACCTTCTTATCAATGCGGGCAGCGTCCGCCTGCGGCCAGTCGGCGAGGTGGACGCTCTCTGCTCCGCTGCCGCGTGGCATGACCTCACGGTACAGGCTCTCGGCTATGAAAGGAACGAATGGAGCAAGGAGCTTGGACAGCGTCATGAGCACGTAGTGGAGCACCGCAACCGCATCCTGGCGCACGGCGCCCGCGTGCTTAAACCGGGAACGTGACCGCCTAAGATACCAGGTAGAGAGCTCGGCGATAAATTCGCCGATTGACCGTGCGGCTTCAGTAACGGCGTACCGATCCAGCTTGCCGGAGACCTGGCTTGCCAGCTCGTGCAGACGGGCTATTATCCAACGATCGAGTACGTGCGGCGCCCGCGGCGGCTCATAGGCGTCAGTCCGCTTAAATTCCCCGGCGTACATCTTCCAGAAGGAGAGCACGTTCCACAGAATGAGCCAGTACTTTTTCACGACATCCTCAAGGCTCTTCTCGTCAAAGAGCTTCGTATCGCCCGGCTGGTTCATGGTGAAGAGGTGCCACCGCAGCGCGTCAGCGCCGTACGTGCCAACCATCGTAAAAGGGTCCACGACGTTCCCGCGGGACTTCGACATCTTCTGCCCTGTCGAATCCATGATGTGCCCGAGGCAAATGACATTGCGGTACGGCGAACTCTTCTGCAGGAGCGTTGAGACGGCGAGGAGCGTATAGAACCATCCGCGCGTCTGGTCAATCGCTTCGGCGATATACGCTGCCGGAAAACTTACATTGTCATCAATTCGGCCTCTGTTTTCAAACGGGTAGTGCCACTGGGCAAACGGCATAGAGCCGGAATCGAACCACACATCGGCGACTTCCTTGATCCGGCGGAATGTTTTCCCGTCCCTCACGATCTCAATCTCATCGACAAAAGGCCTGTGCGGATCAAATCGATCCCCGACCTTCGATGGATCCTTCGCGAGCTCCTTGAGTTCCGCGAATGAACCGATGCAGATCCGGTCGCCGTCATCGGACTCCCAGATAGGGAGCGGTGTGCCCCAGTAGCGTTCCCGCGAGAAAGCCCAGTCTTTGACCTCGTTGAGCCACTCCCCGAACCTCCCGTGCTTGATGTACCCTGGCACCCAGTTAATCTCATTATTATTATTGATGAGCTCTTTTTTCAGCTCGCTCATCCTGATGAACCAGGAATCTTTGGCGTAGTACAGGAGCGGGGTATCGCAGCGCCAGCAGAACGGATAGTCATGCTCATGCAACTCTTCATGGTACAGCACACCCCGGCCTCTGAGGAGTGCAACGATGCCCCTCTCAACATCCTTATCTTTGACAAATTTTCCGGCGAACTCAGGAACGTCATCGGTGAACTTCCCATTCTCATCAACCGTGTGGTGCTTGGGCAGCCCCACCTTCTCGCCGAGCTGGTAATCATCTTCGCCATACATAACCGCCGTGTGCACGACGCCCGTACCCTCCTCTGTATTCACGAAGTCCGCGGCATACACCTGATGCGATGTCTCCGACTGCAACGCCGCGATATCGAAGAGCGGTTCGTACCGTGTGCCGACGAGTGCGGAACCCTTCAGTTCCTCGATAACCTTGCACTTCTCGGCGATCCGTCCGAGTGCAGCCTGCGCGAGTATGAAAATCTCTTTGCCAACCTTTGCCCTTACGTAGTCAATTTTTTCACCGACAGCGAGCGCAACATTGCCTGGCAATGTCCACGGTGTCGTAGTCCAGGACAGGATGTAGGTATCGTCCTCGCCGAGCACTTTGAACTTGAGGTAGACGGAATTATCTTTGACCGATTTATAACCCTGCGCAACTTCGTGCGATGAGAGCGCGGTCCCGCAGCGCGGGCAGTGCGGCACGACCTTATGCCCCTTATAGAGCAATCCCCTGTCCCACACCTGCTTAATGACCCACCAGAGGGACTCGACGTAGTCATTCTCGTACGTCACGTACGGGCGGTCGAGGTCAAGCCAGAAGCCGATTCGCTTCGTGAGCTCTTCCCACTCTCTCTTGTACTTCCACACCGACTCCCGGCACTTCGCGTTGAACTCGGCAATGCCGTACTTTTCTATGTCAGGCTTGCCTGAAATGCCGAGCTCTTTCTCTACCTGCAGCTCGACCGGAAGGCCGTGCGTATCCCAGCCCGCTTTCCGCTCAACAAAAAATCCCCGCATCGTTTTATAGCGCAACATAATGTCCTTGTACGCACGGGCGAGAACGTGGTGGATGCCCGGCTTTCCGTTAGCCGTCGGCGGGCCTTCAAAGAAAACAAACGATTCCCCGCCCTTTGTCTTGTCGAGTGTCTTTTTGAAAATATTTTCTTTTTCCCAGAATGCGAGCACCTCCTGCTCCATCTCAGGAAAGCTAACATGAGAATCCTTTTGCTCTCTTTTTGCCATAATAAAATGTAGGTCTATTCTAGCTGAAAATCATCATGAAAGCAAGGGTATCAATGCCCCACGGGCAATGCGGAAAGTAAAAAAATCATTCATGCTGATTTTCATCATGCCCCGTAAACGCGTAGGATTGTAAATACAAAAAGCGAACGGCAAGCAAGGCGTACGCGGCGCCAGCTCCACTAATCAGCAGATTCGATCAGTGCATTTTTCCCAACCTTGAGGAAAACAAGCTTGCGCGCCTGGTTCTTGCCGTGGACAATCGTAATGCCGTCGCGCGGCACCTTGAAGTGCTTGCTCAAAACTTTTACAAGCGCATCGTTTGCTTTGCCCTTCTCGGGCTGCGCTGCCACGTCCACTTTCAAAAAATCGCCGTATACGCCGACGACCCTGCTCTCGGGTGCTCCAGGCTTTACCTTCACGCCGATTTGCATTCCGCCTTTGCCCTGCTGGTACCACATGGGGGTTAGCTGCCTCCCTTCATGCTCTCATACAGCTTAATCGTCTCTTTTGCGCTGCGTTCCCACGTGAAATACCGCGCACGTTCAATTCCGGCCTTCTCCAGCCGCTGCTGCAGCTGCGTGCTGCCCAGAACCTCTCTGAGCGCCCCGGCGAGCTGCTGCTCGTCTTCCGGATCTACGAGCCGGGCGGCCTTGCCGGTGATCTCCGGGAGGGATGAAACGTTCGTCGTGATGACGGGCGTCCCGAGCGCCATTGCCTCAAGTACCGGCAGCCCGAAACCCTCATACGCCGAGGGAAATACGAAACAAGAAGCTTTCTTCATCAGCTCAATCTTCTGGTTGTGCGTGACGTACCCGAGGTACTTCACGTACTTCTTAAGCTTGAGAGCGGTGATCTCATCAAATACCGCTTCGTGCTTGTATGACTTCGCGCCCGCGATGACGAGGCTGTAGTTCCTGAATTCGGGCCCCTGCGAGATCAGCCTTCTATATGCCCGGATGAGGGTAATGAGGTTCTTGCGCGGCTCGAGCGTGCCGATGAAATATACGTACCTGCGGGGAAGCTTAAACTTCTTTAAGCTATCCAGGCTCTTGTTCTTCACCGGGATCTTATCTACCCGCGTCGCTTCGTAGATAACCTGCACTTTCTTCCCCGGCACGTTAAAAATCTGCTTGAGGTCCCGCTTGGTGCTCTGTGAGACGGCGATGATTTTATCCGCTGCGCTCAAGCTCCGCGGCACGAGCAGCTTAGTAGAAAAAATCTGGGACGGAAACCAGGACGGATTTTTATAAATTGCCAGGTCGTGGACTGTGATGATCGACTTCTTCGGGTACGTAAGCGGCAGTGATGAAATCGGCGAATGAAACAGGTCGAGCCCCTGCTTCAGGAGGTAGGCGGAAATCAGCATGTGCGAATATGCGAAAGGAAGGAACTTATTGTACTGTGAAAACGGCAAGTTTTTTACCCGGACGTTCTTCTGCTCAAACTCCGCCATGTTGCGAAACCTCCAGTCAAAGAGTAGCACGTATTCGTTCTTCTTGTCGTACTTCAAAATGCTCTTCACGAGGTAGTACGTGTAGTGCCCCACACCGGCCCGTTCACCGAGCTTCGGGTTTAAAATTGTCCTGCAGTCGATGCCGATTCTCATGTGAGAAAAAATAAATCTACTACATTTTATCGGGCGCGCTGATGCCCATTGCTGACAGCGCATTCTGTAGAACGATCCTCGTCGCCTTAATGACGTTGAGGCGGCGCTCGTCGACGATGTTATGATCAATGACCCTGCACCGGGTATAGAAATCGTGGAACTGCATCGCGAGCTGGGCGGCGTAAGACGGAAGTTTGCTCACCTGGTACGTGCGCGATACCTCGACGAGCAGCTCAGGCCAGCGGATGAGGAGCCTGATTAACGCAGCCTCCGGTGGTTCGACTGCGCTGCCCCGCTGAGGCGGGGCCGTCTTCAACCCCTTCGCCTTACTCAGTATACTACAGATTCGCGCGTGGGCATACTGTACATAGTACACCGGGTTGTCCTTTGATTGCTTTTTCGCCAGATCGAGGTCGAAATCCATGTGGGTGCCGAAATCGTGCATAAGGTAAAAATACCTGACCGCATCAATGCCGACCTCCCGCACGAGTTCCTCAAGCAGCACAAAAGTTCCGGCGCGTTTTGACATCTTCAGCTCCTCGCCATCGCGGATAAGCCTGACGAGCTGGGTGATGAGAACATCGAGCTTCGCGTCGAACTCAAAAATCCTCATGACGGCCTGCAGCCTCCCGATATAGCCGTGGTGGTCCGCGCCGAGCACATCGATGACCTTGTCGAACTTTCGCTTCGCGAACTTATTCCAGTGGTATGCGACGTCAGACAAGAAGTATACTGGCTCACCGTCCGCCTTGATGAGCACGCGATCCTTGTCATCGCCGAACCGTTTTGTCCTGAGCCACAGCGCACCCTCAGAGCGGTAAAGCAGCTGCCGTTCTTTCAACGCTGCGAGCACCATGTCGACCTGCCCCGAATCGTACAGCTCACGCTCAGAAAACCACGTATCGAATTTAATCCGGAGCTCTTTTTCGCAAAATTTTTTAATGCTCGTGATCATCCGCTGCAGGATTCTCCCCTTGATTTTTTCCCGCACCTCTTCAAGTTTCTGGGTATTGTTGAGCTTATAGTTCGGCAGAAAAAGTTTCTTCGCGAGATCATCGACGTATGCTCCCTGGTAGCAGTACTCCGGGTACTCGCTCTTGATCCCCTTATGCTGCCAGTACCGCCTCAGGACCGATTCCGCGAGGATGCCGACCTGCTTGCCCATATCGTTGACGTAGTACTCACGCTGTACGGTGTGGCCGGTCAGCTTGAGGACGTTGGCGAGCGTATCCCCAGCGAACCCGCCGCGGCCGTTCCCGATATGGAGCGGGCCGGTTGGATTCGCCGAAATAAATTCTACCTGAACCCGAATGCCTTTTCCGACGGCGCTCGCACCGAATCGCCGTTTCTCGGTGATGATCAGGCGGACCTGCCGAACGAGCCACGCCTCATCGACAAAAAAATTGATAAAACCGGGCTGCACCACTTCCACTCTCGCCGCAGCCGGAACCGCACCGAGCTTCTCGGTTATCCGCTGTGCGATCTCAATCGGATTTGCATGTACGATCGGCGCAAGCTGCATGGCGACATTCGTGGCGTAGTGCCCGAACTTTTCATCGGGGGGATACGTGATTTCAGCAGCACGAAGCTGGCCCCGAACGTGAGGCCAGAGTTCTACGATCGCAGCGTCAATCCTCTTCTGAAAATTTACGAGAAGATTCATAGCTCCTGTAGTATAGCAAAAAAACAGCTCCACCGCGAGTTCCCCTCACGGACGTATTGCTCTATAATGGAAGTACGAAAGCAACCCTATGCCTACGCTTGCCACGAACAAACGCGCACTACATGACTACCACATCCTCGAAGAGTTTGAGGCTGGCATTGTGCTGACCGGGTCGGAAGTCAAATCAGTCAAAGGCGGGCGCTGCAACCTCAAGGGAAGTTACGTTACGGGACGGGACGGTGAAATATGGCTTATCAACGCGCACGTCTCCCCGTACGCGATGTCATCGAGCCAACGCGGGTACGAGCCAACCCGGTCCCGCAAGCTGCTCCTGCATGAACGGGAAATCGCCTCACTGACTGGAAAACTGAGCAGCAAGGGCTTGACAGTACTGCCACTTTCTATCTATACTAAAAAAAGTCTGATCAAGGTAAAAATCGCGGTCTGTAGGGGTAAAAAGCTCCACGATAAACGGGAGCTTATGAAAAAACGCGATGCAGACCGGCAGGTACGGCAGCTCTTGCGGAACAAAGCGTAGGTGTGAGCAATGAGAATTGAGTTTTGAGTATAATAACCATACCACTCAAACCTAAAAACTCACCTCTCAACACGTACTCAGGGGAGCGTTTAGAAATCGACAGTAGCACGTTTATAAAAACAGCAAGCCGTCCAAGTTTACCTCTACGACGTTAAACTAACGGTAGAAAATTACAAATGCCAAATCATTTGTTAGCAAGGTGAAGACCGCATTTGCGCAAGCATTTGCCGTGCCTTCCTTTGCGCCAGTAGTTGCCTAAAAACCAACTGCCGTCCTGCTCTCGACGTCCGGTAGAGAACCAGGGCGCCATTACCGGAATCGGCATCTGCGTTAGCCTTTTCGCAGGCGCTTAAACTCCAATTGAAGGCTCGGGGTTGCGGGGGCTTTGTCTGTTCTTACCCCTCGATCCGACACCATTAAACAGACTACGCTTGTAGAGGTTTTTGTAACCGGTTACATGGACAGGGGTGCGATGCCCCTCGCTTCCACCAAAAAAATCATTAACCACCACGACCATTAGCAGCAGACGAAGACGACGACCCCCGAAGCTCGTTATCAAGAAGCGGCTCCGCGCCAACATGATGATCAAGGCTCCGCAGGTAATGGTGATCGACGACGAGGGCGCGCAGCTCGGCGCCATGGACACACGCCGCGCGCTCCAGCTCGCGCACGAACGTGAGCTCGACCTCATTGAGGTATCCCCGCTCGCGGAACCTCCTGTATGCAGAATCATGGACTTTGGAGCATACCAATACCAGCAGGAGAAGAAAGAACGCAAGCAGAAAGCGAAGCAAAAGAAAGTTGAGATCAAAGGCGTGCGGATCTCGCTGAAGATCGGCCCGCACGATCTCGAACTAAGGAAAAATCAGGCGCTTAAATTCCTTGAGAAGGGCAACAAGGTCAAGGTTGAGCTCATCCTCCGCGGCAGAGAACGCGCGCACGCAAACCGCGCACAGGAGATGATGACGCAGTTTGTTGGTTCGCTCTCGGAGTCGGCAAGCGTAGCCATCGAACAGCCGGTCAGCCGGCAGGGAGGGCGGCTCTCGCTGCTCGTCGGAAAAAAGTAAGCCGCGCGGCTCAAGCAAGCTGCCGTGACACCGCGGCGGTATTGCAGTATACTGGTTACTACTTATTCAACCAATACGAAACATACTATGCCAAAGCTTAAAACACACAAAGCGACTAAGAAGCGGTTCCAATTCACAGGATCGCAGTCCAAACGCAAGGTACTCCGCAGGCAATCCGGGCAGGACCACTTCAATGCGAGAGAGTCCGGCGTGATCAGCATGCGCAAGCGGAGGGACATTCCAGCGCATGAAACGCAGATTAAAACGATTAAAAAGCTAACGCCCTACGGCTAATAACTATGAGAGTAAAACGCGGAATATCACATTTGAAAAGGCGGAAGAACCTCCTCAAAAAGACAAAAGGTTACCGCTGGGGGCGGAAGAGTAAGCCAAAACTCGCCAAGGTTGCAGCAATAAAGGCAGGCGTGCACGCGTACAACGACCGCCGGAAGAAAAAACGGACAACGAGAAACCTCTGGAATATCAAGATCAACGCTGCAGCTCGCGAGCGCGGCATGACGTACGGCACATTCATGAGGGCGCTAAAAAACGCGAAGATTGAGCTCAACAGAAAAATGCTCGCGGAGCTCGCGGAGCACGAGCCGAAAGCATTCGAAGCGATCGTGAAAAAAGCAGTTAAATAGCGAATCTTCACCAGCAGAACGGACCCATGGTGTCCCGTCATTCGACGGGAGAACTAGCCCGGTTAATCCCGCCATACGGCGGGGCAGGCATGCCTCCTCAATAACACGATAGAACGAATCTGACTTTCAAAACTAAGCGGACCCATGGTGTAGCCCGGTTAACACGCCTCCCTGTCACGGAGGAGATCAGGGGTCCAAATCCCCTTGGGTCCGCTTAGTTTTGAAGTATTCTCTTAACCTCTAAAATCTAACTGAAGAGATCAGGGGGTGCGAGCGGAATAAGCGACTCACCTGCTTGAGTCGCGACCGCGAGCACGGGTGCGAGGATGCGGGAACCGCCCGAGCACCCCGGAACCAAATCCCCTTGGGTCCGCTCTGTTTTGGCGTACGCAACGCCGTTAATTACGCGCGCGAATGCAGCACAAGAAGCGCGTCGGCGCCAAATCCCTTTAAACCTGCAGGAATTTTTTTGTAACCACACCGCTTACCCAGCGGCTCTGTGCGGAGAGGTTTTTTGATTGACGAACGGCTCAACCTCTGATACAGTAATCGGATACAAAAAAAGAACCTACTATCCCACAACCCATAGTCCAAGGGAGGACATACGATGTCAGAAAGTAAAACGTGCAGGGTTATCATCGGCTATAACCCCGGCTCCACCAGTGCGGAAGTTTTTACCGCGGATATCGATCAATTTCCAATCAATGGTGAATTTATCGACAAACGCGTACTGGAATTTCCGGACAATGCGGCGGCAGGCGACCGCCAGTCATCGCTGCTTCGCTACATTAAATTCATTGCCGAAAAACTGCCAGACCCATCCGGCACACTGGCCGTGTGCGGGATCGCGACACGGGGCGCTATCCTAGTCAACGCGCTTCCCGGTGTTACGCGGGTCGATGAGCCGGTGCTGAGAGCATGCGCCCGTGGCCACTTCGGCACGATTCACGTATGCAACAACGCGCCGACCGACGGCTTTGCAGTCGCACAGGAGCTCGGCATCCAGGACAACGTCTTCTTCGCAGATCCCGTTTCGGGCGAAGACCCTGCCTACAACCAGGCGTGCAAGATGAGCGGAATCAAAGGGCTGCCGATCGAATCACACGGCCACTACCTTGCGCTGCGGGAAATGATCGCTTCCTGGGCACAAGAAAACAGAATCAACGCCTGCGAAGCGAACGGCATCTTCATCTATGCCGGAGGCGGCGGATTCAGCATCGCAGCTGTTCGCAAGGGCAAAATCATCGCGGTGAGCAATCCCAATCAGATCGGCCCTCCGGGAATCACGCGCTGCTGTGACGTGCCGTCGCTCGACTTCGCCCGGTATATCCACGACCTCGCGAGGAATGACGGCAAGGACTTCGGTGAAATTGCGAAACTCTTGCTCAAGCGCTCCGGCCTCATGAGCCACCTTGGCCACCTCGGCGTTACCGATTTCAAGGACATCATCAAACTCGCCCGCCAGGGCAATGAAGAAGTGCTGGAAGTGCTCGACCGATGGTACCTGCGGATTGCCGAGGAGGTCGGCAAGCGGCTCGTCGACATCGGTTTCCATGCAGACGTGCTCTACTGGTCCGGCAAGATGACGGCAGCTGCCGAGCTGACGGAAGGCGTTTACGTGTACCTTGAGGACGTGATCCCCATCAATCGCGTGAATGCCGAGGATCTCGAGATGCAATCTCTCGCACGCCAGGCAATATTGGCGTACCGAGGTTTGATCCCGGTCAATCGCTATGCGTATGAGGGATAGAAATCAAAATTCAACAAAAAGGCAGCCTGCCTTCCGACAGGCTGCCTCCTTTCTTTTAAACGCAGTATCGTTACTGGACCGCCCCGCCAGAAAGCGTGACCGCATTGCTGCAAGCAACCTGGCTCTGGGAATCGACGACGCACACGGCGTAGTAGTTTGTCGTGCAGTTCAGGCACACGCTGTCTTTTCTCGATCCAGCGGGTTCGCCATCATCGGTAAACGTTACCGTATTCGCATCTGAAATCACTCCGATATACCCATCGGTCGGATAGACGGGCGTCGAATCGGCCTGGGACCATACGACCTTATAGTACTTAAAGTCAGCTTCGCCTGATGCGGTCCAGGAGAGCGTGAGCTGTCCGCCGCTGAACGACCCCGAGAGCGTACCGGCTGTCGGCGCAGCATTCGTATGGATCGGGGTTATCTGGAGTACGTTGCTGCACACAATCGCATCACCGACCGCACAAATGCGGTAAAAGTACGGCGTCCCTTTGACCGCGCTGTAGTCGCGGTGGCTCTCCTCCCCCGCTGACTTGACCGCGATGTAGCTGTCGTCCGGGTACCGCAAGTCAGCGTTTGTCTCTGACCTGACAACCTTATAGTACTTAAACCCCGACATGGCAGAAACATCCGACCACCAGAGCCCGACACCGGTATCTTCCGGCGTCGCTGACATGATGAGGCTTATCTCGGGTGTCGGCTGCTCATACGCAGTCAGCTCGACATTGTTGCTGTAAGAAAGGCACGTCCCCTCACCATTGTACTGGCATACGCGGAAGTGATACGTCTTTCCGTCGGTAAGCGCCCAGGTATAACTTCGCGCTGAACTGTCCGAGAGATACTGATAGTCATTTCCCGGATACACCGGATTAGCCGCAGTGCCCCTCACGAGCTTGAATCCTCCTGAAACGTCGAGACCGCCGGTCGTCCAGCTAAGGTGCACCCCATCCGACTCTGCGGTGGCCGAGAGCGACAGCCCTGCCTCCGTCGCCTGCTCCTGATTGTGCTCCTGCTCCTGATTCTGGGTTTCACCCTGATTCTGGTTCTCATTTTGTTCCTGCTGCTGTTTGCCTTTCATATGCACCACGTTCGAACAAAAAACCTCACCCTCGGCCATGACTTCACAAATGCGGTAGTAGTACGTCTTATCCGCTGAAACCTCAGTATCAGTATAGCGCTCGTCTCCTTTGTTCAATACCGCAATGTAGCCGTCGTCGGGATAGGTTGGCTCCGGATTGCTCTCTGACCTGACTACTTTATAATACTGGAACACAGTGCCCGATGACTGGTTCCAGGAAAGGGAAACGCCGTCCGCTCCTGTCTCTGCGGATACCTCGATGGGCGTCGCAGTTGCCGGAATGTCTTCGGCGTACGTCACCTTGATTTCTTTTACTGTCCGGTACCCCTCGGCATTCTGGGCTGTAACGGAAATGACGTTCTTTCCGGAAACAAGCTCTACCTCATGGGTAAACTGCCCGGCGCTGTTCACGACTGCCGCTCCGCCAACTGTGACCGTTGCTTCAAAATCACTCACCGTCCCGCTTACCGTGACCGTTGCAGTTTTTACCGTGCTGCCGTCTGCAGGGCTCGTAACGTCGACATCCGGCCCGGCAAACTGCTCAAGGATGCCAAGATCGCGGTTTGTCTTTGAATCCTCCTCTTTATTCCAGGTATACCATTCATTATCCAATGCTGACTGATCCATCAATGTTACGCTAAGATCCTTCGTGTCACTATCAATGGTAGCTGAGCTTCCCTCTTCTACCCTCTGCTGCCCCGCATCGGTAACCACGGCAACCGTGCTCTCAACGACGTTGACGCCAACCTCCTTGCCGTCGATGACGACGTCGAACGCGGTTCCGAGCGCCCGTATCCTCACATCGCCGACCTGCACTTCGTACAGGCCCCTGCTCCGCTTCGCGACGCGGCTGTAAATTGCTCCCGTGACCTGAGAGACCGTGACCTTATCCTGCTTGAGCGCAGAGAACGACAGCTCGGTGCCATATCCGAGCCGGATCGTATCGCCCATCTCCAGATCGATAATTGCTTTTGGATTTGTCGACGCATCGCCTGTCCGTACGCTGTCCCCAGCATGGAGGACTGTATCCGTCTCAGCCTGCTCCCACTCGCTTCCCGAGGCGAATAAAACAAAAACATCGCCCTGCTGGTACGCGAGGGTTCCAGCGATCGGCGCGCCGCCGGTCATAGCCAAGTTGGTCTCTGGAAAAACGATTTCCTTATTAAGGGAGTACCAGAAAAGGCCGCCGCCGATAAGGAGTGCGACCAGAATGATCGAAACGGCCGGAATTATCGACGCTCCCTTACTCTCACTGTGATGCATAGCATGGTTGTTAATTATTTAGTAATAGTCAATCAGTATAGCGCATGCAATCGGATAATGCCAGCCCGCTGGCTACACCTCATCGACGTTAATGACGCGGACGTTGGGCCCGCCACCCGACCTCGGTACCGTCATGAGCTCGTCTGCGCCGTCACCATCGACGTCACCGCCTGCAATGTTAACGCCGCCGAGGTACGTTGTCGTGTACACGTAAAACTCCTTCTGCAGCTCCTCGTGGATATTGAAAACCCGGACGAGCGGCGACGCCTCTTCGCCGACGCCGACGAGCACCTCTTTAGTGCCGTCGCCGTCCGTATCCACGCCAGCGACAGATACGCCGCCGCGGTAGTCGAGATTGAATGCGTAGAAGCCCGGTGACAGGCGCTTAAGCTCATTCGGGCGTATCTGGAAAAACTGGACGTGCGACGCCCCGATCTGTGGGCCCGTAATGATCTCATCTTTGCCGTCGCCGTCTGCGTCAGCGGTTGTCACGTTGATTCCGCCGCGGAATTTTGGATCGTACGCCATAAAATTGGTTAAAATTTTCCCGTCGACGTTATACACGAGCACGTGCGGACCGCCGCCCGCCTGCGCCGCGACGACGATCTCCGATATGCCGTCGCCATTCGTATCACCGCACGAAAGGTTCACCCCCCCGGTGTACTTGCCGTCGAGCACATAGAAACCGTCGTTGACCACGGTACCGTACCCGTCGAAAATGCGGACGAGCGGCCACCCCCCCGGTCCCTGCGCGGTAACGACCTCTTCCATGCCGTCTCCATTCACATCGCAAGCCGATACGATAACGCCATTGCGGAGCGATGAATCGTACGCGAAAAACTGGGCTTTCAGGGTGCCCGTACTATCAAACACCCGAACGTGCGGCGCCATGCCGTCGCCCGAACCGACGATAATTTCCTCATCATTGCTCCCCAACAGGTTGCCGGCTCCGGTGTGGTATCCGCCGCGGAGCGATGAAGAGTACGCAAAAAATGATGTTCCCTCCGCGATCGGCGGACTGTACGATCCTGGCGAAGAAATCGTTCCGGCAGTCTTGCCGGAGTATTCGTAGTACACGTCCGGTGTAACGCCGGCGCTGTTGGTGATCCCCAGCGACCGTTCAAGCGTTGCCTCCTGGCCGTCGAGCGATCGCACTGTCACGTCGTACCAGCCGGGATTCATCTTGGTGAGCGGCAGCCGGACGGACAGAGAAGTTGCTGACTGGACGTACGTGATCTCTGCCTCCGCATTCCCAAACAGCGTGATGAGCCCGTGCTGGAAGTTTCCGCCCTCAACCTTCACGTGCAAGCCTGCACCTTTATCCCATGCCGGGTTGACCTCGCTCGGGGAAATGGCGGAGAGCGTCGGTGCCGGCTCAGAATACGGTGCCTCACCCTCGACGTCGACGCGCCGTATGGCGTCGTTCCACATGTCGGCAACGTAGAGAAGAGTGCTGTCCGCGCTCGGTTGCAGCCCCTTAATATTATTGAACTGGGCTGACTCCTTTGCCCCATTCTTATACCCGCGCGTGCCGGAGCCTGCGACGAGCTTTGTCAGCCGCGTTGACGGATCGACCACGCGGACGCGCTGCGAGCCGGTATCGGAAAAATACAGCTGATTGTCAGCTGACATCTTGACGTACTCGGGGTACGACAGCACCGCGTCGGTGCCGATCGCTTCGCGGTATCCCGCAGAGCCATTGCCGACCACTGTACTCACCGTACCTGACGAGAGCTCAATCTTCCTGATGACGTGGTTGTTGGTATCCGCGACGTACAGGTTGCTCCCGGTCGCGTCGATCGTGAGCCCGAACGGCCGGTTAAAACGGGCTGACGACCCGATGCCGTTCAGGTACCCCGCCTCGCCGGATCCCGCAACGAGCCACGTCTGGCCGTCGGATATGCGCACTTTCCGGATCCTGTTGTTTCCGGTATCTGAAACGTATAGGTACGTATTCGTCGGATCAATCACGATTCCAGTCGGCGCCCTGAAGTAGGAGCAGCCCGATGCGCCCGTGGTCTGAATGTCTTCCGAGCACCGCGTCCCCTCCAGGTACCCGTTATTATCGTCACCGCGCGTATTGATGAGCCCGGCGCCTGATACGAGAAACGTGCTAATCGGATCAGCGGTCAGGTTAACGCCCCGTATCCTATTATTCCACCGGTCGGCAATGTACAGCCTCGTACCGGCTGCATTGACCGTTATGCCCTGGATCGTAGAAAAACGGACCGGCAGCTCATCGTAATCAGTCCCCTCTCCCCGGTAGTTGTCAACGCTCGAACCGATCACGTGGCTGACCGTTCCCGCACTGGTATCGATCTTCCGTATCTTATTGTTGTCGGCAACGTACAGGTACTTCCCGTCTGCTGTCATGGCCATATCGTTCGGCCGCCCGAAGAGTGCGCCATCAATATCCCCGTTCTCGTTGCCAAACCGGTCCGATCCCGCGAATAAGCTGTTGTCGGATCCGTTATTCTTGTTGAAACGGTGTACTGTGCCGAGGCCGGCATTCACGGTATAAACGTAATCGCCGTTTACGAGTACGCCCGAGGGGTAAATCATTTCATTCTGGCGCGTATCCTGGTACACGAGCGAAGTCGACCGCGTCGCGAGATTAATCTTCCTGATCCGGTCGACCGTCCAGCCGTCGTGGTCTGATACGTACAGGTAGCCGCCGTCGAGCGCAATGCCCCACACGTTCTCAAACTGGGCGAGCGTGCCGATACCCTCAACGTACCCTGAGTTGCCCGAGCCGGCGATGACGTTAACGACACCCGTCGTCGTATTAACTGACACGACGCGGTGGTTGCCATTATCGGCGACGTAGAGCGTCTGCCCGTCATCGGAAATATCCATGCGGCGCGGATCCGAAAGCGATGACGTCAGCGTCGTGACCGTTCCGCCGGATGTGCTCACGTACTTGATCGCACCGTTGCCGGAGTCGGCGATGTACAGCCGCGTGCCGTACGGCCGAACGCCGTATGGAGAAGAAACCCCCGAGCTCACGAGTGTTGATACGGTTCCGTCAGCAGCGACTTTCCTGATCCTGCTGTTGCCGGTATCGGCAACGTACACCGCGCCATCCGAGCCCGCCGCCACGCCCCGCGGCAGCGCGAACTGCGCAGCTGTGGAAGCGCCATCCGCAGAGCCGTACGAACCGCCCCCTGCCAGCGTACTCACGGTCCCGCCCGAAGAAATCTTCCTGATTACGTTGTTGTACGTATCGGCAATGTAATAGTTGCCCGAAGTGTCGAGCGCCAGGTCCTCCGGAAAATCAAAATACGCATCGAGCTTGTCTCCGCCGTCGCCGCCGTACACGCTGCCCGCATAGGTCGCTACGTCGCCGTAGGTGGCGTGCGCAGCCGGTACGTATAAATTAGCGGCCCCGAAAACCGCCAGTGCACAAAAAAAAGTATAGAATACTTTCTTCATATTGCCGTTCCGTTTAGATAATTTTTATTTTGTATTCCTAGAGCTATTATAGCACGTCCCGCCACTTTTTGCAAGGCTGTACATACAAAAAGAAAAGGGCGGTCTCTGTTGAGACTGCCCTTTTGCTTATTCGGATCATATCAATACCAAGGTTGGCATCGGTACGATCACAGAACGGCCACGGACTGGTATGAGTTCGAGTGCTGCGGGCACTCGATCCCATCAATCCGATATACCTTTGACGACGCTGGCGAATCGTAGATCACCAGCTGGCATCTACGAAAGTCAACGGCGCCAGCCGGGAGCTTGAAACGAAATGTCAGCGTATACAACGTATTCGCCCGAAAGTGCGTGAACTGGTTTAACCCGCTATAAAAGGCAATGGGAATTTCTTGCCCATTATCCGTTACAATGCGGGTCGAACTGTGTACCATAATCTTCCTATCCCGTTGAGGTTGAAGCGTTATGATGCATAGTATGCTGTCTTCGTGGATTTCAAGCGTTTTTACGCGCCATTCAACTCCACCGTGCCCCATCGGATTAACCGGCTGGCCGTTAATGAACTCGATCACCCGAGGGGTAATCGGACTCAATACTGCAGCCGGAAGCGTTGCCGCGTGCGCCCCGCCGAGCGACGGTAACATGCTTGCGGTGGCAACGTGAGACCCCGCATGGGAAAGCGATGGAATTGCGATGATGCGAGGAGTCGGTCCCGTTCCGTTCAGGCAACGGGAGCAGAACACGGCATCAGCCTGGGTAAATTGCCCGTCGCCGTTTGCATCGGCATACAGAGCGTTGCCCATCGGCAGAAGCGTCAGGTCTCCGGCAAGAGCTTGCGACATGAGCGAATGGTCACCCCAGTCGAAAACACCATTACCGTTGAAGTCGCCGACGATATAGAATGATCCGTCGTACTTCTGCGGCTGTCTGAGCCTCATGTGGTTGCCGGTCGCAACCGCATCGGTCAAGAAAGCTACGTCGAGCCGATCAACAGTCAGCGTCCCGTTGACATCCGCATAGCGAAGGTCTTCGGGGAGGAGCTCGGTTTGCGTCCCGTTTACCACGAAATGCTCAACAAGCTCAACATCACGCTTATCCGTCATTCCGTCGTAGTTCACGTCACCCGCCGAGCGCACGGAGATGTACTCGAGCGCTGGGGCAATACGCGCATGCACTGCATTCTTCACAAGCTGCGTGATGTTTTCACGCTGCATCGGGAGAGCTGCGGTTACGAGCGCCAGGATAATCGTGACACCGATTGAAAGCACCATATTGCTGGTCGTAATGCTCTTCAGAACCTTCCGCATAAACGGATTGGTAATCGAGGCAATCCCCAACCCGAGCATTGCCAATATCACCGCATACGCAGCAGCTGGCGCCAGGTATCCGATGATACAGAAGAGCTCGAGCGAGAGGAGCGTCCCGATCATGAAGAACGTCGCCTGCAATACCGGCTTCGCAGCGGTGTTGAGGAACGTCACCGGTTTATCATCAGCATCCTTGGCGTCGACCATTTTTGCGGCCTTCGCTAGGAGGAACGCGATGTAGAGCGCCGGGAACGTCACGATGCAAAAGATCAAGCCGAGGAAGATGAGAAACGGCATGGTAACGATAACCCCCGCAGGATTTCCATTACCGACATAGCCGTATGCCCACCAGACAAATGCCGCGATCGCTACCGTAAACGCTGCGCGCGTTACAAGCCACCGTACCATCCGTACCAATCCGTCGAACAACGATCCGAAACGGTCCCGCCAGCTACTCGTCACACCGAGCTGCTGGTTGGGAGGCGCCGCTGCGGTATGCGTTCTGAAAATGTAATTAAACGCATATTGCACGAACAGCGCCACGATGACCCCGATCACGACGGTCATGAACACCGACGTTTGCCCGATCCCGCAAAAAATCATGACCAGAGACTCGATTATCAGGAAGAGTCCGATCGGCAGGAGCAAACGGACAGCTCTCCCGTACGCCATGAGCGTCGGGTGGAGGCCCTTATCCGCGGCAAACAGAACGAGGGACAGAAAATTCCAGAAATATCCCCAGATCGTCCGCCGTTTTTGCCAGACCTCTTCCGCTCCTATAAGCGCAAGTATCTGGAGGATGTGCCCCTGCGCTCCCGTACGCGACCACGTGTCAAGACGTTTCGCGAGGTCCTGAAGCCACTTAGCGGCTTTCTTGATTCCTTCAGTTGCTTTCATCGTTCACCTCCATCGTCCCTACCGGTGCAGGCAACAGTTTGCAAGCGGTTGAACTGGGTATCCGCTTGGGACCTGCAAAGGGCGGGCACTGCAACCAGGAGAAAAGCCCGGTTTGAGCTAAACGAGCATTGCCTTGCTCGATCAGCCCATTTGCATGAACAGTGTCCTCCCAGCCCCTTTTAGCAAGCCAGTCCAAAAGATCCGGGTATTTCCCCTTGATCTTTTTAGCGAGTTTAATGACCTTTTCCCAGCCGAGCTTGCCGTAGTGTTCGGCAAGCTTCCGCCGGTGCTGCCACAGCATTTGGCGGGCGATCATTCGCTCCTCAGCATCTTCAGCGACCAGCTTTTCGAGCCGGTTGAAGAAAATGTCCGCAGCGATGCCGCCAGCGAGGAATACGAGCAGCAGCTTGAACGCGGGGAGATCTTTAATCAGATCCCTCACGAACTGGAGCGTATCGCCCCATATGCCATTGAGCTCATCAATTGCTCCGCGGATGGCCTGCTCCGCTTCTTTGTTTCTTTCTTCAGCCACTTAAGGCCTCCTTTCTCATTTCATTTCTTTCTATTTCTGTCCATCGTATCCGAGAGTGATAACCTTAGGCGGGCGTGTCGAAGGTTGAACCTCCGGCATACCAAGCCTCCGGTTTTCTTCATTGAGCGCTGCCGCGTACCGCCTGAGCGTATCGCTATCAAAGCTGCCCCGGGTGCGTTTGCGCACCTTTGCGAAAAACTTCTTCAGGAATTGAGTGACCTTGGTGAACATATTGGCGCGAACGCCACACACCTTTGCCAGCTCTTCTATCCCGAGATCATTAAGCAGCGAAAACTGCAAAATAGTCCGGGACGGACCGAGCGGATAGAACGTCGCCATGTACTCATCAAAGCGCTGGCGATCGGCCGGCGAGTCACTTGCTACGCTCTTCGCGAGAACGTCAGCGAGGTGCTTGTACACTCCAGGTACGCCGCTTGCGAGCCAGCCCATAACGGCAGCTCGCTTCTCACCGACAGTCTGCGGCTCGGCAATCTGGTCATCATCTCCGGCAATACGTATGCCGGCTGCGATACCCGGATTTAGCTCCAGTCCAAAGATGAGGAGCGGATCCGGATTCTCGCGATCCTTCCAGATCGCATGGATCTGCTGCAGCGCCGATGCGTTATAGAACTCACCAATGACAGCATACACAAAGTTTTGCTGTTCGGTTGTTGCGAGCAGAGCGATCCAGCCTGAGATAGTACCCGAGGCAGGATCGCCGAGGCTCAGCACGAGCGTACGCCCCTTCTGTACGAAGTCCTCGCCGTTGCGAGCCTGCGTACCAGGAGTACCCGTACTCACCTCAGTTTTTCCTTTGCCTCCTTTATTAGGCATCTCAGTCTCCTGTCGTTGTGGCGATGTACTGAACACCGCCCGGTTATACACGGTCTCGAGCGCAGCCCGAGCGTCGCCGGAAGGCACGAAATCGATGATCGTATGTCCAAGGCTCACTGCAAAATTACCTCCCGGTGCATCATGCAGTAAGTGTCCCAGTTGAGTCATGGCATCCTGTACAGCTGGTGTATTCGCGAGCCTGACCAGGCCCGCATTCAACATCATTCTAATTACAGTCTGCCGTGCCACGTGACTGGCGCTACCTGCGGTTAAACCCGTCCTTGCCAAGCTCACCACCCCCCTTCAATTCCGATTGTGTCAAAACAACAATGCAGTTTCTTCATCTTGTACCTCTTTTCTTCTATATACTTCAGATTCTTTTTTACGGTTTTTTCCAGTTCACAAGTTGTCAAAGATCTATACAGATCTCAGGCAGTGTAAATGCACTCTGGGCAGTTTACACGGCTTTCAATCCTAGTACTTTTCCGTAGATTTGTCAAGGGGATAAATATAAAAAAAGAGCCCATGTCCCATATGAGCCCGAGCGCAAACGCTCTGCGTACTAAACGGCACTTCCCAAACTGCCGCTGCCCATCGACTGCACCTTGTCCCAGGTCAGGGACTGCAGCAGCGGTCCGAGCATGCCTGCGCTTTCAGCAGACTTTTTCATTGCCTCGATCACCTGGACGAGCAGCGCTGTCTGGTTGACGGCAGCACCCTCGGTAACGAGGCTCTTGGCAATCCTCGTAATAGTCTGATACGCAATTTCGATCGCCTCGCTCAAAATCTTGGACAGCACCTTCTGCTCCATCGCTTGCGCGCTCGATGGGTGGAAATCAATGTCCTTGAGTGAAAACTCATAGACGGTAATTCCGATCCGCTCGAGCTTTGCGTTGAGCTGGCCCTGCACCTCGTTCTGGATTTCATCGCCGTTCGCGGTGGCGGCAACCGCTCTTCCCTCCAGGCTGAAATTGAACACCTGTTCGAACCCGCGCCGGTTAAGTGCAGCGCGCGTCAGGTCGGATGCCATCGAATCCATCATCACGATGGCCGCCGGCATGTCGACAACGCTCACGAAGCTGTACAGTCCAGCGGCGTTCTGCTCCCGGCTGGAGATCCAGCGCACTGCCCTGGAAAAATTTTTCCAGAGGCCTTCCTCGCGTATATGCGTGATCCCGTAGTGCACCACGATATCGTAGATGAGATGCATGCCGTCCTTTGTGAAGTTATCCTCCTTCGAGATGTCATGCGTCATCTGCTTAATGTCGACGTGCTGGAGCCGTGCTCCAAGGAACCAGGGAATCCAGACCGGCCCCTCCGAGAAGCCGATTCGCGTGCGCCTGTTCCAAAACAGGTACAGAAGCGCGTTGCTGACCGGCGGTACAGAACGGATTCCGAACACACCGATCGAAACGATGCCAGCAAGCAATCCGAGCAGCGAGCTCCCCGTGATCGCCCCGACAAGGAGCGGCCCGAAGACGGTAGCTGCCGATGCGATGAGCACCCGGCGCTGGTCAGTGCTGGCCGAAAACCGCCACCACTTCTTCGCGTGCTGAGGCTCGATCGCAGGATCGCCGTGCGGTGCTGCTTTGATAGCAGCGTTTTTTTCTGCCATGTGAGGCCTCCAATCTCTGTTTGGTTGGTTTGGTTGTTTACGTACGGTTCTGGCACCTTACCAGAGCAATCGACCTGCGTCAAGTAGCGGCACTACTCAATGCTGAGCGCGCTTCCGTCGCTGCAGAGCGTAATATCACCGAGCTCATCGGTTCGGTAAACGCTTATGCCGAGACCCTCGAGCCGCTTCATCACCATGCGGTGCGGGTGGCTGAAGCTATTGCCCTCCCCCACCTGCACAACCGCGTACCGGGGGCCCACCACCTCGAGAAATTCGAGCGACGATGAGTACTTGCTGCCGTGGTGGCCAACCTTCAGAACATCGCTCTCGAGCGCCGCCGAACCGTACTGCAGCAACAATTCCCCCTCAACGGACGCTGACGCGTCCCCGGTAAATAAAAACGAGGTGCTGCCATACTGCATCCGGGCAACGACTGACGTATCATTGATATCCCCGCCGAACGGGCCGGAAATCTCATCGAACGGATAGAGGATTTCCAAATCCACCTCACCAAACTGATACTGTAAGCGGGCGCGCGGCGAGACGGCTTCGATTTCTTTCTCGTCGATCGTTTCGAGCCAAGCTCTGTACTCCGGCGACGTGTAATCGATGTTCGAGAAAAGGACGGTGCCGACATCGTACCGTTCGATGATCGGTACCAGCCCGGCAATGTGGTCGGCGTGAACGTGCGTCAAGATTACGAGATCGATAGTTCGGTCGTAGAACGGCATCCGCCTGCCGACTTTTGCCAGGACGCCCGCATCCGGTCCGCCGTCGATGAGAACCGTATGCCGTGAGGGTGTCTGGATGAAAATGCTGTCTCCCTGCCCGACATCAAAAAACGTGACGGTCAGCTCCCGTGACGACGCATCGTACCAGAACGTTACGCACACGAGCATGCAGCTCAGGAAGAGCGCGCCGGAGGAAATGACGATGGTCTTCTTGAACTGCATACTACGCCCGTTGCCTCCCCGGCTGTCTGCTGAGCAGGATCAGCACGGCGATCGTTACGTAACTCACCGCAACCCACAACCAGCTGATTTGGCCGATGTTAAATGATGAAAACGGAAGGTTCGAAAAAAATTCAACAACGAGCATGATGTAGCTCAGTATCGCCCATACGATCCAGCCCAGCACGCGCGCTGCGCCGACGGAAACGAGCGCCGCAAGGCCAGTAACAAAACCGAAACCCATAGCTATCGGAATCGCTGGAAGGATCAAAACATTGACGACCGGCGACACCGCTGAGAGCCGGCCGAACTGGAAAATAATGAGCGGGAGCGTCATTGCCGTCGCTGCGAGCGTCGCCGTCAGGCTCCCCCGCAGCTCGAACGCAGCCGGCACCCACGAGAAGAGCCTTTCGAGCTGCGGTGAGACGTACACGAGCCCGATCGTCGCGAGGAACGAGAGTTGGAAGCCCGCATCGAAAACGAGTACCTTCGGGTTGATCAGCACCATGACGGCAGCTGCAAGTACAAGCGTATTGGTTATCCTGCTCAGCCGCCCGAGCTGCAGCGCGAGGAGCACGAGCATGCCCATGATCCCGGCGCGCAAAACGGAGGCCTGCGCTCCAGTGATAAGCACAAAAAAGCAAATTGCCCCGAGTGATGCCCAGAAAGCCCTCTTCCTGGAAATCCACAGCCGCAAGCATAGCTTCTGGACCAGCACCGCGATGATCGCAATATTGTACCCGGAGAGCGCTACGATGTGCGTCGTGCCGGTCCTATTAAACGCCTCCATGAGATCGTCCGGGATGCTTTTCTTCGCTCCGAGCAGGAGCCCGTTGAGGAAAGACGCGTGCGGCTCGGCAAATACGTCCTGCACGAGGGAAACGAAATATCCCTTCACGGCGAGCGCACCGCCGAGGAGAACGTTTCCCTGGCCAGCTGCCGCCTTTGTAATGCTCGGACGGTAGCAGAGCGAGTAGATCGAAAACCTCGACAGGTACTGGTCGTACCGAAACGTCCGGATGCCAACGTCGGTTTCAAACTCAATCGGCTCGGGGGCGACTAAGCTGCAGGTAATATCAAGCAGGTCACCGTACCCGTACGCCGGATAGGGTGTTGTCTTCACGAGCACTTTACCATGCAGCGCAGCAGGCGCGCCTGCTATGCCACGCTGCGCTTCGACCGTTAATTTAGTGTGGTCTTTCCGCTGGTCCGGCTCTGCCGCGACAATGCCGGCAAACCGGACTGCGGTGCCGTTGTACGATGCGATGGAGCCGCCGTCAACGGCTGGCATGGCAAGCTCATAGCGGACGACACCAACAGTTAGCGCGATGATTGACAGGCCGATGAGCCGGGCAGGTTTTGATGCCCACCATACGAGCATCACTGTACAGCCAAGCATGCCTGCAGCGTACAGCAGAGCGACCGGAACCGTAAAAAAGGACCGAATGCCGACGCCGAGTACAACGCTCAGACAGACCGCACAGAATATTTTCGATTTTGTTATCCCACCCATGCAAAATCCCTTCCGCACGTTGTGGGGAAGGTCTATATCTCTATCCTAGCGCAGCCGCCTGCCTACGTCAACCTACTCTACCGTCACCGACTTTGCGAGGTTGCGGGGCTTGTCCGGATCGAGCCCGCGGAGCACGGCAATCTCATACGCGAGCAGTTGCAGCGGAATGGTGGCCAGCACGGGCACGAGGTGGCCAAGCGTATTGGGAATTTCGATTACCCACTCCGCCATCTTTGATATGATAGAATCGCCGTGGTTGACGACCGCGATAATCCTGCCGCCCCGCGCACGGACTTCCTCCGCGTTTGAGGCGATTTTATCGTAGCTCGACGGCTCTTCACTGTCAGTCGGTGCAATGATGACGACCGGCATATTCTCGTCGATAAGGGCGATCGGACCGTGCTTCATCTCGGCTGCCGAATAACCCTCGGCGTGCACGTATGAAATTTCTTTGAGCTTGAGCGCTCCCTCGAGCGCAATCGGAAAATTGTAGCCGCGGCCGAGGTACAGGAAATTGTCATTCCTTTTGAACTCACGGGCAATCTCCTGCACGATTCCCGTGCCGGTATCTTTGTCATACACATTCCTCAACACTTGCTCTACCTTTGCGGGAAGGCTGATGAGTTCATTCGCGATTTTGATATAATCGTCATCGATCATGCGGGGTTTGCCGCCCTCGAGCGGCTGGCGCTCATCCATGAACTTCGCCAACCCCATATTGAGGAGCGAGAGTGCGGCAACCTGCGTTGAGAAAGCTTTCGTTGAGGCGACGCCGATTTCCGGGCCGGCGTGCAGGTACACGCCGCCGTCAACGAGGCGGGCAATGCTCGAACCGACGACGTTCACGATCCCGAGACTGTACGCTCCGAGCTTCTTGACCAGCTCAACGGCCCCCTTGGTATCGGACGTCTCCCCGGACTGGGAAATGCTCAGCGCCACGGTATTCGGAGGGATGACCGGGTGCCGATAGCGGAATTCGGCTGCCTGCTCACACGTAACGGGGACGCGAAGCACCTTCTCCATGAGGAATGACCCGACAAGCCCCGCGTGCCACGAAGTTCCGCACGCGAGTATCTTGATTGAATTGATCCGGCTCACCTTCTCCGGGAACCCCTCACGCAGGCACCGCAGGCGGACGTCGGGAGCGTCACGCTTCACTTTGCCGCCGAGAATATTTTCGATCGCCTGCGGCTGCTCAAAAATCTCCTTGAGCATAAAGTGGGTGTACCCCCCCTTCTCAATCTGTTCGAGGTCCCAGGTGATCTGCTCGACATTCTTGTCGACTGACTGATTGTCGAGCGTCGTAATCTTATAACCCTTACTCGTCAACGTCGCCATCTCACCGTCTTCGAGATACACGACCTGGCGGGTGTAGGGGAGGATTGCGGAGGCATCGGAAGCAACGAAGTACTCATCCTCCTTGATGCCGAGCACGATCGGACTGCCGTTCCGAGCGACCACAATTTTCTTCGGCTCAGCGCTGCTGACGATGACGAGGCCGTACGTGCCCTCGAGCTGCCGCAGGGCTTTCCGTACTGCACCCTCGAGGTTCTTGCCTTCATAGTACCCCTCGATGAGGTGCGCAATGACCTCGGTATCGGTGTCCGTACGGAAGGTGTGGCCTTCCCGTTCGAGCAGGCTCCGGAGCGAACGGTAATTTTCAATAATCCCGTTGTGTGCGATCGCAATCGTCCCGTCGCAGTCCGTATGGGGATGCGCGTTGAGTTCAGACGGCTCCCCGTGCGTTGCCCAGCGCGTATGCGCTATGCCGACCGATCCGGCCAGCGAGTGCTCCTTGAGCCGCTCTTCAAGCCCGGTGATCCTGCCCGCTACCTTGACGGTCTGGAGCGTATCGCCCACCGTCGTCATGCCGGCTGAATCGTACCCCCGGTACTCCAAACGTTTCAGCCCATCGAGCAGTATGGTCTGCGCATCTTTTGTTCCAATGTATCCGACAATGCCGCACATATTATTTTTTTGCCTTCATTCGTAAATAGCTTTCTATGAAATCATCGAGTGACCCGTCGAGGACAGCGTCCGTCTGGCCAACCTCGTGCTTCGTACGGTGGTCTTTGACCATCTGGTACGGGTGGAGGACATACGAACGCACCTGGTTCCCCCAAGCTGCTTCCTGGTATTCGCCCCGGAGCTGCTGTTTCTCATGCTGCTGTTCCGCGAGGCGCCTCGCGTGCAGCTTGCTCTGCAGTATCTTCAAAGCGGTTTCCCTGTTCTGCTGCTGGGACCGCTCATTCTGGCACGATACGCGGATACCGGTAGGAATATGTACGATCCTGACTGCTGAGTACGTCGTGTTTACAGACTGCCCGCCGTGTCCCGATGAGAGGAACGTATCAACCCGTATATCCTTTTCGTTGATCGCGCTTTCCGCGATGTCACCGAGCTCCGGCAAGACTTCCACGAGCGCAAATGAGGTGTGCCGCATCTTTTCCGCATCAAAGGGAGAAATGCGCACGAGCCGGTGGACGCCCGCTTCCGATTTCAAAAAACCGTACGCGTACCGCCCGTTGACCTCCACGGTTACGCTTTTGATCCCGGCTTCCGATCCGACTGACTGATCAAGTATCCGCACGGTCCACCCCTTGCGCTCCGCGAATCGAGTGTACATCCGGAGGAGCATCGCTGCCCAATCCTGGGCGTCAACGCCGCCCGCTCCTGCATGGATCGCGAGGAGAGCGTCCCGCTTATCATAGTCCCCTGACAGCAGTATGTAAAACTCCAGCGCATTGAACTTTTTGAGGAGCTGCCCATAACGGTCTGTAATCTCCAGCTTGAGGGCGTGATCATTCTCTCGTTCGGATTCCTTCGCAATGCTGAGCAGATCATCGACATCCTTCCGGATCGACTCCCAGCGTTCGATCTCACCGCGGAGCTCATCGAAGCGCTGGCCTGTACTTTTCGCTTTTTCCGGGTTTGACCAAAAGTGGGGTTCAGCCATCTCAAACTCGAGCGATTTCACCTCATTTTTTACGGTATCGAGGTCAAAGATACCCCCATGTACGGAAGATCTTCTCTCTGAGCGAGGTAACCTTCTCAATTAATTCTTTCATATCATATGCGCTCTTACCGGTTCGGTCAATATCGGTATCATAGCTGAATGGAGCGGCTTTTGCAAATTTGACGCGGTTCGCCGTTGCTTCTATACTGTCTATATTAAATATTCGCACGGAAAATACGCTACTGTTAGTACAAAGGAGCCGCGGGGGCTCCTTCACTCGTACAATCCGGCAGTTTAATATAATAACTGAAACCGCTATGAGGCAAAAAAAACCAGCGTCCGTACAAGAGCTCAACGAAAAAATCGACGAGCTGAATGTCAGCTACATCCGGCTGCAGTTTACCGATGTCCTCGGCCGCCTCAAGAGTATCAGCATTGCGAGAAGAGAACTCGACAAGGTCCTCGACCAGGGGCAGACCATCGACGGCTCCTCTATTGAAGGATTCGCCCGAATAGAGGAATCGGATCTGATTATTAAACCGGATATCGAATCGTTTAACGTATTTCCCTGGCCGATTAACGGCGACCGTGTCGCGTTTATGTACTGTGACGTCCAGATGCCCGACGGCACCCCCTTCGAGGGCGATCCGCGGCATATCCTCAAGCAAACCACACAGCGGCTCGAGCGCGAAGGCTTGATCGCAAAAGCCGGTCCGGAAATAGAGTACTTCTACTTTAAAAATAATTGCGGAACCGACATTCTCGACAAGCGCGGGTACTTCGACGCCTCAACCGTAGACCAGGGGACGCGCGCCCGGAAAAAGGCGGTTTCGGCGCTCGAGCAAATGGGAGTTAAAATTGAGAGCCTCCACCACGAAGTCGCGCACTCACAGCATGAGATCGATCCCCACTACCACCGGATGCTTAAAATGGCAGACCAGCTGATGACGGCACGGTTCGTCATCAAGGAAACGGCGATCCAGGAGGAAATTTACGCTACCTTCATGCCGAAGCCGCTCTCCGACCAGAACGGATCAGGAATGCATGTACATTTCTCCATATTCAAAAATGATGGAAATGATCCTAATGGCACGCACAACATCTTCTACGATGAGCATGGCACGTTCGCGCTCTCTGAAGTAGCCCATAACTGCATCGCGGGCATGCTGCGCCACATCAGAGGAATGTGCCTGATCACGAACCAATGGGTTAACTCATACAAGCGCCTCATTCCCGGGTTTGAAGCTCCGGCGTATATCTCGTACGGCACAAGAAACCGCACCTCCCTTATACGCATCCCCGCATTTAAAAACGCGAGTGCCGCACGGATTGAGCTGCGCAATCCCGACCCCGCGTGCAACCCGTACCTCGTTTTTGCGGTCATGCAGGCTGCAGCGCTCGACGGCATACAAAATCCGGCAGCGCTCCCCCCTCCAATCGAAGAAGATATTTTTTCAATGTCACCCGAGCGGAGGAACCAGCTCGGCATCGATTCACTCCCGTCAAACCTGAGTGAAGCAATCGAGCACTTCAAAAAGGATCCGCTCATGAAACAGACGCTCGGCGAACACGTATTCAACTCGCTCATAGCAAACAAGCAAATTGAGTGGGATAACTTCAGGAAAACGGTGACCGATTACGAACTCAAGCATTACCTCCAGGACCTCTAGGAGCGCCCTCCCGCAATCAGGATTACAACAGCCCCCAGCGAAAAGCGGGGGCTGTTAAAAAATATTGCGTAAAAATTGCTAAGCCGCAGAAGTGACATCATCCCCGATCTCGTCGTGGCGTTGCGCTTCCCGTCCCGCGATGAAAGCATCGTGGAACTCTGCGAGCGTGCTGCCCGCAGGCATTGCCCCGCGCTTCGATATCGAGCGGAAAAAATCATCAAAACCCTTCGCCTCCCTGACCTGCGTCAGCACTTCGGTGAGCAGTTTCTTCTTCGTGTCCTTGCTCGAAATGCCGCCCCCCTCAAGCAAATCTTCGATTTCCCCAAGCAGCGGGCGCATTGAAGCGCTGTTTGCCCTGATTTTCCCCAGAGTCCAGCCTGGATCACGGTAGCGATCCATCGCCCGAAAGAGCTTTTCGAAAAACTCGCGCTCATCCCGCATCTTCACCTCTCCACTGTCAATGCCCTCCGCCTGCTCAACGTTATGGACCTCGCCTGCAGGGTGCTGATCCTGATCTGGCTGTCGGCTCTGTCCTACCGGTTCACGGGCTATCACGCTTTCCGGAGGCACTGCTCGCTGCTTACCCCTACCCGCTGTGGCGCCAGCGACTGGTTCGGCAACTTCATCATCGGGCGCCTCTGGCTCCACTGCTGCCGCCTCGTCTGCCTGCGGTTCCATGCCGGGCTTTTTACTCTCCATCCCATCTCCGACCATATCTTCCTGAGCGGCTTCTCGTTTCATAGTGGTATGTATGAGGAATTAATTACTCTTCAACCTCCGCAAGAACCGCTTCCACGGTCTTCTCCGCGCCGTCGTGCAGCAGCTTGAGCGTGACCGTATCGCCGGGATTGTACTGCTGGAGCTGCTTCGCGAGGCTCCGTTCTTCGGTTATGCGCTCGCCATCCACCTCAAGAATAATATCATTCTCCTCGAGCCCCGCGATGTCAGCCGGGCTTCCCGGTACGATCGCAAGGTCTGACGCCTGGCTGCCCTTTACAACCAGCGCGCCATAATCGACTGGAAGGTTGTTTTCTTTGGCAATCTCCTCATTGAGCAGCATGTACCGTACGCCGAGGTACGGGCGCACGATCCGGCCGTATTCTTCGACGCTGTCGATCGACCGCTTCGCCTGGTTGATCGGTATCGCAAATCCTACGAGCTGTCCGTCGAGGCTAATGGCGGTATTGACGCCGATGACCTGCCCGTCGAGATTGAGGAGTGGCCCGCCGGAATTGCCCGAGTTGATTGCGGCATCGGTCTGGACGATGCCCTCGAGCGTCTCAGACTGGCCCCTGCCGTCCCCTGCCGTGACCGTGCGTGAGAGGCCGGAAACGATGCCTTGCGTGACCGTATTCTGGTACTCACCGAGCGTATTGCCGATCGCGATCACGGTCTGCCCTATCTTGAGCGCATCAGAATCACCGAGCTCAACCGCCGGCAAGTCCGTAGCGTCGATCTTAAGCAGCGCGATATCGTTGAACGGGTCCGTATCGATAATCGTCGCGTCAAACTGCTCCCCGTCGTTGAGGATAACGGTATACTCCGCATCCTCCGTCGCCACGACGTGCTTATTAGTAAGGATGAGGCCGTCAGCCCTGATGATAAAACCCGTCCCCGCTCCAACCTCCTGCTCCCCCTCCGGCGCCTGCTCTCCCGGAAAAGAAAAGAGGTCCCCAAACGGCGACAAATTCGGGCCTGTTAAATTGTAGATAGTGCTCAAATCCTGTGTTACGACTATGCTGACGACAGAGGGACGGACTGTCTCTACGACGTCGATTGTTGCCGATTCCTCTTCAACAATCATAATTTTTGACTCGCCCACCGGCGGAACAACGGACTGCGTTGATGACGTGCCAAAAACGTTCTGCTGGATCCACGACGCGGCGGATTCATCGGTGCTTATCCACGCTCCGAACACAGCCCCTGCTATCCCTCCGAACAGCACGCTGAGTGTAATGGTGAAAATGGCGACCGTACGGAGCGCCTGTCGGGGCGGTTCGATTCCGGCGGAAGGATTGTTCCCGTCGGGCTTACTGCCCGCTGCGGGAGGCAACTTTTTTGTTCCTGATTTTGATTTCGATATTACTGCCATATGAAAAAATAGCTAATGTATTAGAGTACTACTATTATGAATCAGCTTTTCCCGACCTGTCAAGTCGTCCGCCATTCTAGTAATTGAGCGCACCCCCGTAGTACGACTCGATGGTGCTGATCATCCATGGAACGGCAAATGCGGCTGCAATCAACGGAAGCACAATCACCGCAATGCCGAGAATGAGCGTCCAGAGCCTTACCTTGCGCTGGCGCTCGAGCGACTCATACACGCTCCGCGTTAGTTCGATATTTGTATTCAGCAGCTGTTTGAGCTCTTCTTCCGACATACGCTACGGTGCAAGTAGTGATTCAAGTTTGACGATGGCGTAGCCGCCGTTCTTGAGCTCCGTAATGACGTCTTGAATGATTTCAGCGGTCGTGGAGTTGCTCGCCTGCATAAGTATGATCGAACCGTTCTTCACATTCGACAGTACCCGCTCTTTCGACTGTACCGCGGTGAATTCGGTTGACCAATCCATCGCATCAATGCTCCACGTTACGGTGCAGTAGCCAGCTTCATGCGCGGCTGCAGCGACGTCCTCATCTGCATCGCCGTACGGCGGCCGGAAAAACGGTTTCGTCGTCTTGCCGGTCCGCTGGGAAATCGCCGCCTCGGCATTCTCGAGCTGCTCCGCCATGCCGCTCGTCGGAAGGTCCGTAAAGTACGGATGGCTGTAGCTCAAATTATGGATGGGAAAACCAGCATCGCCGATTTTTTTGATCAGATCGGGATTCTCCTCAGCTACGTCGCCGCGGGCAAAAAAGTCAGCCTCGACATTCGCGTTCTTGAGCGCATCAAGCACCTTCTGAACCTCCCCCTCCTTGGTTGTCCCGACGTTGAAGGTAAGGCTCACGGCTTTCGTGCCGGCCTTGCCGCTCGATATCACGCCCGTGCACGAACCGAGATCGAAAGATGCGGCTTCAGAGGCATCGACATTCACGTTTGAATTGACGTTTGTTTCGCCATTGGTATTCGAACCTGCATTCGTATTGCCGTTCGAATTGCTACTCTCGGTCCCAGCGTCGGCATTGACAGTGGCGTTAGTATTCGGAAGCACGCTCTCCACAGTTGGGCTGCTCCCAAAAATTGACCTTCCAATAAGATAGAGTATGAATGCAATCCCGATAAAGACGACAATCTTGCCTATCTGGAGCATAGGCCTTTTAGAAGGCTGCCGATAGCGCTTGTACTGTTGATACGGTGCCATAAGGGATTACACCCTCTATTATAGTAAATAACGCGCACCAGGGAAACCCCTCGCATCCGGCCAGGCTGCCCTACTGGATTGCCGTCATGGATTGCTTGCGGTATACAGCCGCTGTTTTTCTGATAATGGCGTACAGGCCGAAAAAAACAGCGACGTAGAACAGATCACCAAGGATGGTATTTCTAAAAAACGGGATTGCCATATAGTAGCACTGTACAAGCCCTGCCGTAGTCTTTGCGTAGAGCGGCGTGAAGAGCCATACGGCAAAATTCGTCAACAGAAAAAATAGAACTGAGCCCGTCACGGATCCGCTGACGATGCGCAGCGCACTCTTCTTGTTCCGTACCCACCAGCCGATCATGCCGATCAGGAGAAAGCTGCCCCAGGTAACAAGGTAGAGGCTGTGCAGGCCTATGATGATATCGCTCACTGCCATTACCGCGACCGGCAGGAGAATTCCCCACCGCGACCGGATGTGCGTCCCGCTGAAGAGTGCGAGGGCGCCGATCGGAATGAAGTTTGCGGGGTGCGGCAGCAGCCGCATGAGTACGCTCGCCCCGGCGATGAGCGCCAGGAAGAGCAGAAAGTAAATGTTTTTTTTCATGTGGTTGTCCTCTTTCATCACTGACGTGCTAAAACGTGCTTTCTTCGAATCGAAACTCGACCATATCGCCGGGCTCCACGATCTGGGTATCGACTGAGCTGACCGCCATGACGCCGTCGATATAGTAAATCCAATACTGATTTTCAAATCCGCCGAGCATCCCCCCGATCCCATCGACGATGGTGCCGAAGTCGTACTCCGTCGTCTTGATCTCCAGACCGTACTGATCAGCCGCAAGCTCGAGCGCATCGAGGACTGTCGTCTCTCCGGACACCTCAATCTGATAGCTGATTGAATTGCCGTTACCGCGATCAATGCTAACCGTGGCGAGCTCAACGGCGACGCCGGCAACCTGCCCTGACGGAACTGGCGCCTGAACCGCATCATAGCGCTGCTGCGCTATCTCCGCTACATCCTGCTCGACCGTGTACCCGAATAGGGCGAGCGCGGTCATAAAAGCAACGCCGAGCGCAACAACCGCGACGGTATAGCCGACATGTGTTTGGTGCTTCATAGGATTCCTTTTTTTAAAAAATCTTAGCCTCCCCACAGTGGTCTCAAAGCTAAGATTCGTTTAATCTTTCGCCCTCTCAACCGAAGGGACTTTCCGTGCACGAAGGTATTCTGGCTCTCGGATCTCAACCTGCTCCCTGCCTTCCCAGCTAGCTCACACGCGAGCAAGCCAGTGGCATGATACGGAAGCAAATTCCCCGATTACAGTGACGGGATCGCGTTGGTTTTCCACCACACTTCCCTTCGCTATAATAAATTGTTAATAGTCGATCGACTGCCGGGCAAGAATGCCCCGCCGGTAGGGGTGCCGAATCTCACGAATATGGGAAACGTAATCAGCGAGCCTTTCAATTGTAGCAGCGGCATTTCTTCCGGTCAATACGAGCTCAAGTTCACGTGGCTTCTTTCTGACCAGCTCAGCAACCTGCGATACCGCCAGCAGGCGCTCGCGTACCGCCACATTGACCTCGTCGAGAACAACGATATCATACCTGCCTGACCGCATTGCCCGCTGCGCAAAACGCAGCGCGCCCTGTGCAGCTTTCCTATGCACGCTCAGGGGTTTGCGGTCGCCGAGTATCTTGACGAAACCCTCTCCCATCGCATGGATAGTAAGGTACGGCCGCAGCCGCTGTATAATATTCAGCTCACCCGAACGCCACGGCCCCTTGATAAACTGCACGATAAGCACCCTTTTCCTATAGCTGATCGCCCGCACTGCCAATCCCAATGCCGCGGTGGTCTTTCCCTTGCCATCGCCAGTGTAAACGTGCACCAAACCCCGATCTATGACTTTATACTTCATAAAAATCGATGCTCTGCCGAGCCTACAAATCTCGCGGGCCCCGAGGTAAGGTATGCGGAGGAAAAAGGGGCTATGAGGGAAAACTCCCGGTTATTACCCCATTAACCAAGGCTGCATGCGGAAAATCCGCAGTTCGGACAGGTTGAGCATCCTTCCTTGACCTCCATTGCACTCTTGCAGTCAGGGCAAATTTTAATGCCGTGGCCGGCGGTAACCGGCACCTTTTCTTTTGCTTCAGTTTCGGCCGGCTCCGCTTCGCGTTCGGTTGCCCCATTTCGAATAGCATCATAGCTGTAGCTGAACGACTTCTTCTGCTCTTTATGGTTTACCTTGCCGATGTTGAGTACCTGCGATTCGCGCGATCGATCACGGTAGATCGTCACGCCTTTGCAGCCGTGCTTGAAGGCGAGCATGTACACCTGCTCGATATCGGCTGCAGTCGCATCGTGCGCGAAGTTGACGGTTTTTGAAACCGCATTGTCCGTATACTTTTGGAACGCGGCCTGCATTTTCAGGTGCCACTCCGGCATGATGTCGTGAGATACGACAAACAGGCGCTGCCACTTCGCCGGTACCTCATCCAAACCCTGCACACCGCCTGCCTCAGCGATTTTTTTCATGAGCTCCTCGGAGTAGAAGCCCTCACGACGTGCGAGTTGCTCGAAAATCGGATTGACCTCGATGAGCTCATTATCGTCCATCACGTTGCGGATGTATGAGATCGCGAAGAGCGGCTCAATGCCGGAAGAGCATCCAGCGATAATGCTGATCGTGCCAGTCGGCGCGATCGTATTGGTAGTCGCATTCCGCAACTTGAGCGCGTCCTTCGTATCAAAAATGCTCCCTTCAAAATTCGGAAACTGGCCGCGGTCCTCGGCGAGTTCATGCGACATTTTCCTCGACTCATCCTTGATGAACTTCATCACCTTTTCGGCGAATTCCACCGCCTCATCGGAATCGTACGGTATCCCGAGCATGATGAGCAGGTCAGCCCACCCCATAACTCCAAGGCCGATCTTCCTGTTGTTATTGACCATTTCAGTAATCTGCGGCAGCGGGTAGTTGCTCATATCGATAACGTTATCGAGGAAGTGGATGGACATCCGGACTGTTTTTCGGAGCTTATCCCAGTCCATTTCAACCGGCTCGCCGAGCGAGAAGTCTCCCTGTACCATCTTTGCGAGGTTGATCGAGCCGAGGTTGCACGCCTCAAAGGGAAGGAGCGGCTGCTCACCGCACGGATTCGTCGCCTCAATCTCGCCCACGTGCGGCGTTGGATTGTCCTTATTGATGCGGTCAATGAAAACGATGCCCGGATCGCCATTCTTCCACGCGAGCGTCACGATCAGGTCGAACACTTTTCGTGCGTTCAACCTGTCCACCGATTCTTTATTCCTCGGATTCAGCAAATCATACTCGGTGCCCTGCTCAACGGCACGCATAAAATCCTCGGTGACCGCCACAGAAATATTAAAATTATTGAGCCTGTCATTATTTTCTTTCGCAGTCACAAACTCCAGTATATCAGGGTGGTCAACGCGGAGGATGCCCATATTCGCGCCCCGGCGCGTGCCTCCCTGCTTGACCGTCTCAGTGGCTGCATCAAATACCGTCATGAATGAAACGGGACCGGATGCGACGCCCTTGGTAGACATGACGCGATCGCTCTTCGGGCGGAGCCTCGAAAACGCGAAGCCGGTCCCGCCGCCCGTCTTGTGGACGAGGGCTGTCCACTTAACCGCATCAAAAATCTCCTCCATCGAATCGCCGACCGGCAACACAAAACATGCGGCGAGCTGCTGCAATTCCTTGCCGGCGTTCATGAGCGTCGGAGAATTCGGGATAAACTCCAAATTAAACATCATCTTATAGAACTCCCGCTCGGTCTTCTCCGCATCAACTTCCTGGTTGAGCAGGCTATCGTAGCGTTCATCCGCCTGGGCGATATTCTGGGCAACCCGGCGGAACATCTCTTTCGGTGTTTCAACTACCTTGCCGTTCCGAGCTTTACGCAGGTACCGCTTGCTGAGCACGCGGAGCGCATTGATTGAGAGCTTTGTATCGAGCTCGGGCAAGCCGATGTACGACCCCTTTGCTTCCCGAATCTTCTGGTGCTCCTTCCGGTAGAGAATATATGCTTTCGCCAGCTGGATCTGATCTTCTTTGATGAGAACTTCTTCAACAATATCCTGTATTTGCTCGACTGTCGGCACTGTCGTTTCATCAAATTTCTTCCGGAGTATGCTGACCACCTTTTTTGAAAGCTTGTCTGCGAGCTTCGCGTCTTCCTTCTGGATCGACTTCGTAGCCTTATAGATCGCGTTTGCAATCTTCTGCTGGTCAAATGCCACGATCTGGCCGCTCCGCTTCTTGATATTTTTTATTTTTACCATACGCTCTTTGGGGAAGTGTTAGTTTATAATTATTTTCTAACGGTCCTTGTTTTTTTCGGTTTGCTGAGCTTCATGAGCTCTTCCTGAAACGTCTCAACGTCCTCAAACGACCGGTATACCGATGCAAAACGGATGTACGCGACCTGGTCCTTACGCTTCAGGTGCTTCATGACGATCTCGCCGAGCGTGCTGCTTTCTATCTCTTCTTTCGCGGCGAGCTGGATGTCTCGCTCGATCGTGCTGATAAGCTGCTTAAAGCCATCTTTGGTGATTGGGCGCTTCTCAAATGCCTTCTTCAGGCCGTTCTCGAGCTTTTCTCGAGCGTATGGTTCGCGCCGGCCATCACTCTTGATGACAGCAAGGTCCAAAATCTCAACCTCTTCATAGGTTGAGAAGCGAAACTTACACTCCAAACACTCTCTCCTGCGCCGAACTGCCATGCCATCATTCACGAGCCGCGAATCAGTGACCTTTGAATCTGGATGGTGGCAAGCAGGGCATTTCATATCAATTTATTTATCTACATATTGTAGTCCTACCATACAGTATACTACAACATATAGATTTGTCAATAATGTAAGGCTTTTTTGTTACTATGGTTGGCGGTTTTTTTAAATTTTTTTGTTTTAAAAAAGGTATAGTCCGCTCAATTTTTTTCCAAAAAATGTGGATAACTCACCGCACGTGAGGCGCAAAAAAAGAGACACCTGGTACCATGTCATCTTTTTATACCTGTTTTTTCTTTTTATTTTTACTCCCGGCCTATTATCTGAAAACGGGCAATAAAACGGATACCCCACTCTTACATCATCTTCTTCCGAATAAACGCGGGGATTTCAAGATCCTCTTCTTCTTTTTCCGCAGCAGTCTGCGTTTTTTCAGGGACAGAACGGTCAACGACTGGCCTCCGTTCCGGTTTTCGGGATAACGGCGGGGTTGCCGCTGAAACTCGCGCGGTAGAAAAAGAGGGTTTGGACGCTATTTCACGGTCAAGTGCTCCGAATTCCATCGGTTTTATCTTTTTAATCGTTTTCTGCTTCGTGCCGAAACCGGTTGCGATGACCGTTATCTTAATCTGGTCTTTCATGGATTCATCAATGACAGATCCAAAAATTACCCTCGCATTTGGATCTGCTGATGAAGTGATGATGCGGGCAGCTTCATTCACCTCATACATCCCCAGGTCAGGGCCACCCGTCACCGTAAAGAGGATGCCCTTGGCTCCCTCAATCGATAACTCGAGCAGTGGGCTGTCAATTGCCGCTTTTGCCGCGTCAACAGCCCGGTTTTCCCCTGCTCCCTGGCCGATCCCCATCAGTGCAGAACCGGCATTCTCCATGATCGAACGTACATCGGCGAAATCGACGTTGATAAGGCCGGGTACGGTAATAAGGTCGGAAATCCCCTGCACGCCTTGCCGAAGCACTTCATCGACCGTTTTGAACGCATCGAGCAACGATGTCTTTTTATCAATAATCTGCAAAATCCGGTCGTTCGGTATCGTAATGATCGTATCAACTTTATCAATCAAATCCCCCAGTCCGCTCTCTGCGATGCTCTTGCGCTGTGCCCCCTCGAATGCAAACGGTTTCGTAACCACTGCGACGGTAAGCGCGCCGGCATCTCGGGCAATCTCAGCAATGAGCGGCGCGGCTCCCGTGCCAGTACCGCCACCGAGCCCGCACGTAACGAAAACCATATCCGCGCCCTTGAACATATCGTGGATTTCATCTTGGTCCTCCTCCGCAGCTTTTCTGCCGAGTTCGGGGTCCATCCCCGCTCCGAGGCCTCTTGTCGTCGTCTTGCCGATATGCAGCTTATGGGGCGCTTTTGAGTGGTGCAGGGCTTGCGCATCCGTATTAACAGCAATAAACTCGACGCCGCGAATCTTGTCGTTAATCATCCGATCAATCGCTGAGCCTCCGGATCCACCGACACCGACGACTTTAATCTTTGCAAACGTCTCAATATCGGGTTTAATTTCCATAGTATTCTGTCCGTTAGATTTTTGCCTCATACCATTCACGTATTGGCCCTTACGGGACTAAAGTTTTAAACCACTTCTTCATCTTCGATGTAGCGTCAGCCACCGAAGAAAACTTCGGCATTGAAAAAACTTTGCCCTCACCGCTACGCCCGGAAAAACTCGCTCCCCAGCTCAACAACCCAACTGCTGTCGAATAATTCAAATCGTTGACCTTATCAACGGCGGTCGAACCGAGATCAAGCGGATACCCGAGTGACGCGGGCAGCTTGAATTCCTGCTTCGCGACTTCAATGAGGCCGGGAAGCTTTGCGCCGCCGCCGGTCAACACAACGCCTGCCGGCAAGAGGCCAGCGCGGTCTATCTTCTCGAGCTCTTTGTTGGCCAACTTGAATATCTCTTCACACCGAGCTTCAATGATCTCAGCAACGTGCTTCCGCGAGACAGCGCCCTCTTCACGCGAGTCAACCTCCTCAAGGTTGATCTCATCGCGCTTGTTGATCTCCGCCGGCAGCGCGGTTCCGTACTCGATTTTTATCTTTTCAGCAAGGTCAATCGAAGTGCGGAGGCCGATCGCGATGTCATTCGTAATGTGACTTGAGCCAACCGGCAAGATAGCGGTATGGAGAACGTCACCCTCCTCAAACACGAGCAGGCTCGTCGTCGAACCGCCGATATTGAGCAGCGCAACCCCGAGATCCTTCTGCTTCTTCGTCAATACCGACTCTGACGAGGCAAGCACGCCGAGCGCAATGTCATCAATGTCGATACCGGTGCGGTAGACGCACTTTGTCAGGTTTTTTATCTGCGCGGAGAGCCCCTGGATGATCTGCGCATCAACCTCGAGCCGTATTCCGGTCATCCCGATAGGATCCTTGATGCCTTGCTGATTGTCGACGGTAAAGCTGCGGGGTATCACATGCAGAATCTCATAGTTTGGGGGGGTTGCGACTGCCTGGGCGGCTTCAATGACACGCTCAACGTCTTCTTCCCTGATCTCGCCGTCGGACTTCGACACTGCAATGACGCCATGGCTGTCCTGCGAGGTGATGTGGTTGCCGTTTATACCCACAAAAGCGTGCTCGACCGGTATGCCAACCATACGCTCGACCTTCTCAAGCGCTCCGGAAATCGATGAAACGCCGTCCTCAATGCTCGTCACGCTCCCCTTGTTGACGCCCTCTGCGGTATTTTCAGCCGCTCCGAGCACGTGGATCTTCCGATCGTGCGGATTAAGCTGCCCGACAACGACTCGAATCGCTGTTGACCCAATATCGAGCCCTGTAATGATATCTTCCTTTGGCATAAATTACTTGTTCAGATATGTACCTCTATTATAAAGTATAACTCGGTATTATGCAAAATCCCCCGGTGGCTACCTGCCGACGATATAGGGCAGGAAAATGAGCAGGCCGATTACCAGGGCTCCAATTGACGAAACAAGCACCGTGGCTGCCATGATATCTTTAATAACCTCTGCATAGAAATGAATGCGCGGACGGAGCATATCGATGACCTTTTCAAAAATGGTGTTTATAAGCTCTAAAATAAGCACGAGCATCATGAGGAGGAATAGGATAATTGCTTCCCAGAATGCAACCTGAAAGTAAATCATGAGGGTAATGACGACTACGCTCGCGAGAAGGTGTACACGGATATTCTGTTCGCTTTTAAACGCATACCAGAATCCCCGAAACGCGTACCGAAAGCTTTTTAGCAGCCTCCTGAGATTAATGAGTAACATAGTAGTTCACTTTTTTCGCTCAAATAGTCTGATGACCCTGCCCTCCTGTGCTTCCATCTTGCGGGCGTCCCGAACGCCTCTATGGTCATAGCCGACGAGGTGTAAAAAGCCATGCACGAGCAGACGGACGAGTTCACGGCTCACTGCCTCACCCCGCTCCCGAGCTTGCGACCGTGCCCGCGGATACGAAATAATAATTTCTCCAAGGAACTGCCCCCGCCGTACGGTGCGAATCTGCTGCATCTCAGGAAAAGACAGCACGTCGGTAACCGCATCCTTCTGGCGGTACCGCGCGTTGAGTCTGCGTATCGTCCGGTTGCCGACAAACGCGACTGAAACAATACCACGCTTGAAACGTGGCAGTACGGTACTAATAACCCTGAATAGCTTTTCAATAAACGCTGTAGTAAACCGAAATCCCTCTGTATTGTTTACCGCTATTTCCATTTACAGATGAGGCGTGCTGTTCGTGTTGCTATTTGTATTTGTATTGGTATTTGAATTTCCATTGGAATTAACATTTACATTGGTATTTGAATTTGTATTTGACGTGTTCGTATTCGTATTGGTGAGCGCTGATTCAATTACTACGAAACTCTGGTACATCATTTCGAACGTCGTAAGGAAGTTTGCTTCCGAGAGGATATTGATGTTATACGATATCACGTACGCGTTATCTCCCTTCGTATAGTATACGGTGGAGCCGTCTGGGCTCTTCACCCCGACGAGCTTGCCGTCCCACGTTGAGACGGACAAAATCTGAGTTGAATCAATGCCGGGCGACTTCGTCAGGTACCAGTCACGTGCGCCCAACTTCGCCGGGTTTTCTTCAATCGAAACCTCGATGAATTCACCGTTGGTGCTGCTGAACATTTTACCGTATGCGCTCTGCGGATCCGTTGCAACATCCCACGCGTTTGGATACAGGATTGAATAGCTGCCGACGCCGTCCGTATACCGGTACACGGCGCTGTTCTCATCGAGCGCAGATGTCCCGTTCGGATCGTACCCGCTCGTTACCTCCTGGCCGTCCTGGTAGCCATCGCCGTCAGTATCTGATAGCGATAAATTGGTTCCAAAAAGAGCTTCTTCAATATCGGTGAGGCTATCGGAGTCAGAATCCCTGCTCGAAACGATTGCATTGACATTGGAGGCGGTATTCGTTGCCGTATTGCTGTTCGGGAATAGATTGTTGGTAATGGAATTGACATTCAACGCGGCATTGACATTGCCGTTAGAAGTATTGGTATTGAGCGCAGCATTGGCGTTAGCCAGCGTATTGACGGTACTATTCGTCGCTGCGTTTACATTGCCTGTATTTATATTGCTCACACCGTTTGTCGTGGCATTCGTTGCGCTGTTCGCATTATCTTCACCGCCTCCGTACCGCTGGAGCAGAAAAAAGGTTGCAGCCCCAAGGATCGCAACGACGAGAATGATTATTCCAATGATTAAGAATGTATTTTTGCTGCCACCGCCGCCGGCATCATCAATGTAAAACTTATCCGGCATTGTATGGATGCGCGCTTTACGCTGGCTCGGCGCTGGACTGCCCGTCTGCCCTTGCTGTGGATTGTCTGGCATACCAAAGGTATTAATAAAGCATATTAAGATTGAAGCCTCTCAATTGCAGCATCCAAATCGAGCAGCATCCCCGGTCCGGAAGGATCATACCCGTTTGCAACCTCGGTCCCGTCAACAATGCCATCCTGATCTGTATCGGTTTGCAGGGGATCCGTACCGTATACCCGAACCTCCTCACGGTCATAGAGGCCGTCGCCATCCGTGTCAACCGTGCGGATATCCGTGCCGAGCTCAGCTTCCTCTGCATCGGTGAGTCCGTCACTATCCGTATCAACCGGCTGCAAACTCAAATCTACTTTCTGCAGCCGTACCGTCCCGGAGCTGTTCGTCGGTACATTAACCGTCGGTGCGGACCCGTCCGTTGCCGCACTGTTCGTTGCGGGAGTGCTGTTCGCATTTTCACCGGAGAATACCCCGCTTGTCACGAGCACTGCACCGCCGCCGACGACGATGAGCGCCCCAGCGCTCAAAAGCACTATTAGCATAATCTTCGTCTTCCGGTACTGCGGACGATTGGCTGTCGGCTGGATATTTCTCACTTCCCGTGCGGCCGGTGCCGGCTGTGCAATTGGTTTTACCGGCGCTTTTTTCTGGGGGGCACTGCGTGCAGTGCCCCCAGAATCAGCTTCAGCGAAAATATCTTCGACTTGTTTTGTATCTTTATCAGTCATTACGTGAATTTTCCTTTACCACTCGCACAAGCTAGATTGCCGAGCTGCTGGACGCACTAGACGGAGTGTCCATGCGATTTGTGGTCGTGCAGCTTGTCGTTGTTGTCGTAATCGGAGTGGTCACGTAAACGTACGCACTGGTACCGACAAGGCTGTCGTCGTCAATGGCCATGGCATAGATGCACTGCGTATAGTTGCGAGTCGTTGTTGTCGTGGTACAGTTCGAATCATCTGCCGCATGCGCAACCGGTACGAACGGCAGCTTGAACTTCTTCACGTCCTGCTGCAACGCGGCAAACGGCATAATGTAATTTTCGAGCAGGGCGGTTGCGGTGCTTGTCGCATTCCAGGAGTTGAGCGTTACATTAACCGTCGAGGCGGGCGTAAAGCTCGAATCAGAATCCTGCAGGCCGACAACGCAGTGGTAAAAGCTAACCTCATTGACGAGGCCGTCATCCGTCGCCGTCACATCAACGGTCGTGCTTCCCGTAACCGTAGCGCCGTTCGCAGGGGCAGTAATGCTCACTGTCGGGGCAACGCTCGACGTAGGAGCAGTGTAGATAAAGGATACCCCGTCCTCGCTGAGTGTCCCGATGCCATTCTCTGCTTCGGCAATGATAGTGTGAGCCCCCTCAGTGAGCGGCCCGACAGGCATAATCCAGGTATACAGCCCCGTTCCGGGAGCTGGGTCGCCGAGCCATACTGACTGCTCAGTTCCATCGAGCAAAAAGCGAACCTGCGCGATATTCGATTCCGGATCAGATGCCGTAACGGTAACCTCATACTCAGTGTAGGTATTTCCATCAATTGTTTCTGAATCTCCCGGGGTCTGGACAGACACGACGGGTGCCGTCGTATCTACCGTACAGTCCGAATCAGCCTCAATCAACGTGCAGACGCTCCCCGATGATGGACCGCCACAGCTCTCGCTGTCAGCGGGATCGCACGCAATACCATTATAGTCACCGCCGACGCACTCCCACGCATCTTCACCGCATCCCGGGGGGCAGACGCCGTCTCCGCCCACGCATGGCAATACGTTATTTGAACAGTACGCCGGGCAGACATCAACCGTATTGCAGCGATCGAGCGTGGCATCATCTGCATCGTCACAGTCGGCATCCGTCGAGCATGCATTGCTTACGCATACTCCGTAGCAGCAGCGTTCGGGTGACGTGCATTCATCGTCGTGCAGGCACCCGCCTTCACCGAGTGCGATGTACCCCGCATCCTGCGTATTGAGGTTATCCAGCTTGTCAGCCATTCTCAGCCGAACCGTATAGACACCGACGCTCATCCCGCTCGTATCCCATCCTCTGCCAAAAACATTGTTGCCGGCCGTACCGTCATCATTCGAACCGTCGTCGAGCAGTTCTATTGACTTGAGCGTTGTGTCAGTCGCCGGAGAAACAATGTCGACGTACACGGATTTTACGCCTGACTGATCGTAGACACCCGCGGAAAACTCGACCGGCTGGCCAGGATCAACCTGCGGCGGAGAGATGGTAAAACCTCCGGTCAATTCGGGGCCGTAGGGCAGTGATGTATCGACTTCGAACGTCGGTTCAGACCCGACTTCGGATGCGGCATACGCCCCGTAGCCAAAGAGTACCAGGCATGCCCCCAGTGCCGCAACCCCAATCAGCTTATTTTTTTTGTTCATAATGCTGCTCCTTTATCACTATTAAAAAATTAATTCTTTTTGCGCCTTAATAAAGTATACTCGAGTCGCTCTGGATCATCAACACCTGATATTGATAGCTATATTGCACAGTTTACATCAACCATGCAGCACACCACGGGGCTTGCGGGATTGAGACACGCATGATTTGCCGGATCGGATGCTTCGCACTCCCACCGTGGCGGTCCGGGATTAGAGCAAGCTGCGGATGTATCACACCACGAGCTGATCACGTGTACTTCCCCAAATTGAGTATGGCACAGGTACACCGACCAATTGCTCCCGCAATCAGCAGGGCATGTATCCGGATCCTCGCCTACATCACAATTCCCGTCAGGGCATGTCGGGGGTGAGGGCAGGTCTTCACACTGGTTCGACCCCCCACTATCGCAGTAGTTGCTGCAACAATCCCCGTTAGCCGTACATGCATTCCCATTCGGCAGGCAGGCGGGTGGCTCTGCACAGATGCCGCCGCCGCCACAGTAACCGCTGCAACAGTCCGAAGCGGCACTACACGCATCTCCGTTCACGGCACAGGGCACTGCCGTGCACTCAATGTTATCGAGCCAGCTAATATTCCCTGCCGCGTCTTCGGCTTCAATATCAACAAAGAATGTCCCCTCGTGGATGCCGGAATTCCAAGATCCGATGTACGTATCCAGGCCGGCATCAGTCATGGTAGACCGGTCAATCGGAACATTATCCGGCTGCTGGATGATCGCTTCCACCCTGCTCACGCCATCCGGATCCGTCACGACAGCCGTAAAGTTGAACGGCGTAAACTGGCCGCCGCTGCAGGGCGTCACGAGCGCATACGTTATGAGCGGACCCCCCGTGCCGCGAACCTCAACCCGTATTTCTATGCTCTCGCTGCGGTTGCCATTGTTATCGACCGCATCAACCTGGATTCTGTGCCAGCCATCGGAGATGGGAAGCGTGTCGAGGTTCCATGAATACGGCCCGGCTGTCGCATCCGCAGCTTTCCAGACGTAATCGAGGTAAAAGTTAACCCTTTGCACGCCTGAACCGCCCGGATTGTCGAGAGCATCAACTTCAACCGTTATCGTATTATCGACCGACGAGCCGTAAACCGGGGTCGGAGGTGAAACGAAAGACACGGTTGGCGGGACCGAATCCTGCTCGGCATTCCACAGGCGGTACTGGACGCTCAAACCGCCGCTGTTACTATAAGCATCGTAGGCATTCACCGAGAGCGTATGGTCGCCGTTCGAGTAAATCCGCGTATCCCATAGCCACTCATAGGTATTTGGCCCGATCTCCGTTCCCTGGTCCTGCACAATGCCATCGACAAGGAAATCAACCCTCGTGACCGCCTGGTTATCGGTCGCCGTTACCTGGACCGGAACGACACCCGAACGTTCGCAGATTGGCGTGCACGGGATGCCCGTATCGCAATCAGCCGGACCGGAACAGGCGGCGCGGTCATTCGATCCGCCGTCGCATACCGTGTTCGCGCACGGCACGCTGATATTGCAGGCTGCACCGTCGGCAGCGCACGTTCCCGGGGCGCTCGTCAGGGTTACGGCCGGCTCAACCGTATCCTGGTTATCGATATTCACGGTAACCGCTGCGACGACAGGCGGATTTGTGCCGTCATAGATCGTCGCCTCGAGCGAGCAGGGGCCGTTTGGCTGGGATGTCGTATCCCAACTGTACGAAATCGTATGCGGATTCGGAACTGGCGGTATGGGCCCGAACGAAGGGCCGCCCGTGCAAGTCACATCAAGCTGGAATGACGTGATCTGCCTGTTATCACTGCCCGTTACCCGGACCTGAACCGTGCCCGATACCGTAGTGCCATCGAGAGGGTTAATGAACTGTATAAAGGGCGGGGTCGTATCTCCGAAATTGTGCGTGATCTGGATGTCCGCGCTCGCATCCGAATAGTTGCCCGCAGTATCGTAGCCCCTGATCATAAAATTATGCACCTGCTCGGAAAAATCTGTCTGCACAAACCCATCCCACTGGTAGAAGAAGCCTGCTTCCACCGGTGACGTATGGCGGAGAATCCCGTCAATGTAAAACTCAGCATACGCAAGCTCCATATCGTCAATAAACGAAGCTGTAATCAGCGGATTGACTCCCGGGAGGGTCGGCGGTGGCGGCCCGACATCGGGAAGGAACGTGAAGCCATCCGCGTGCGCCCACAAGAAAACCGGCGGCGTATGGTCGCTTGCGCTCCCCGACAGGAGGTGCGCGTAGTTGAAGGCATTGCACGTAGCATTGGGAATGCCAACGCACGGGTTGAAGACCGGCGCTCCGGCCCACATGAACAAGTCTACACCGCCATCGTACCAGATACGCTCAAGGCGCGCGTACAGATTCGCGACGTCCCCGCTCGAACTGGCGCGGTACAAATAGATGTGTGAACTGGCCGGGGTAACGTACACTTTGCCGGCATCATCCCAGCAGGTCTGCTGGTCAAATGGCGGCGACGGGCATGCGGTGATTGGAGACAGGTTATTGAGCGGATCCACCGGCAGCGTAATCCCCGCTGCGGCGCCGAGTGTTTCCTGCCATGATGGCCACCGCGACGTGCTGACCCCGTTGATAAAAGTCCCCCCCTCGAGCAGTGGAAACGTGCCATGCGCCGCCTTATAGTCGAGGAGTTTGTTGAAGATATCGCTCAGGTCGCTCACGCGTTTCATATCGCGCTGAAGCTGCGCTTTTTCAGTTGCGGTGAGGTTCGCATTAAAGCGCCAGTTTGCGAGCATCCTGTTGTATATCTCAATCGTCTCAGCAGATGCCCCGTCGCTGTACGACATGAGGTAGACGTTCGGGTATATGATACCGGTGCCGAGATCAACATTCCACGCGGTCACGTACACCGTCCTGCCGGACCGGACTGCCGGATACCCGTCGATAGTGAGCGCCTGCGGCTCAGGAGCGGACGGCCCAAACTGCTGAAAGTACCAGTCGCGAGGCGATTTTCCGCCCTCATTCTCCATGACCCGGATGCCGATCGCATCAGCTATGCCAGCCCTGAGGAAGAAAAATTCTTTAAGGAGCTCATCTCTCCCCGGCTCACTCGGAACATTCTCATCAATGATCGCAACGGACGGCGAATTGAGCAGGGGCAGCCCTCCCGGTTCACGGCAGTACGACACGGAAAACTGTGTTTCGTGGGTGGGATTGCCGGTATCATCCACAAATGGGTAGTCATCTCCTGCCCACACATCAGGCCACGGCGCGGTACAGAGGTCGACGTTGACCTCAAAATTCTCACTGTAGGTGCCGGACGACGGAGAGTTTGCCGTTACAGTAACGGTTACCATGCCAGTGCTGTTCTGCGCAGTCAGATAGTGGTTGATGCCATTCGGGGACGGCGGATCAGGAGGAAAAACCGGATCTTCCAAAAGCAGGGCATTCGACGGATCAAATTCTGACCAGGAAATGATTGAATCGGCAACGTAGTTGCCGTTCTCATCGAGCGGGTAGGCATAGACGTGAATATTGTTGCCTGGATGTGTTGTATTGCGGTCGTTGAAGCACGTATCGTGAGCGCAATTGAAGCTGACGGGAGTTACCCGCGGATCAAAATCCGATCCAGTGGCCCAGCCTGCCCGCATATAGTATCCAGTAATAGCGCACGTGTTCAACCGGGTCGTGAACGTCCACGCGAAGCTGTCGAGGACACCGTCTGAATTATAATCATAGTTTAAACCCGCGCCGGCCAAGGCAATCTGTCGTGCAGAACGAACCCCCCCGAGGGGCTGTCCGAGTATGACAATCCTATGTACGTGGTTTGACTCTAGCAGCGCATCCGGATGCACAAGGGCGCGGTCCCCCATCCCAGTGACGGTGATGGCTCTCGATGTGCTCCCGGTTACATCCTGCAGAATAATGTTACCCGCTATAAGCGTACTGTTATCCATTGCTTGATCGAATACGACGATCATCCCTGCGTTGAGGCATACATTTGGCGCGCCAGGTAGCGGCGTTGACTGCGCGGTTACTACGCGCGGACGCTGGTAGCAGCAGTTCGGCGCCACGGGAGAGCAGCCGATAGTTGCCGGATTACCGCAGTCAGCGTCACTCGTGCACCCGCAGTACAACCCGCGGGTGCCGCCATCACAGGGAGCCTGGTTTGTCACGCAATCGAGCCCGGTCGTGCTCACCTGCCCCGGAGCGCAGCAGCAGTTACAGTCGCCACCGTCGGTCAGGCATGAATAGTTAGCGGGATCAATACACGACGGGCCAACCGGGCAGACAGCGCCATCGGTACACGGATCTCCAGGCCCGCCGGAGCTGCACAGTGCATCAAGGGAACAAACATTCTCGCCGTGCCCCGGATCGAATGCACAGCACTGGTATCCGGGCACCGTACAGTCAGTATCGTCGTCGCACCGCACGCCAAAGCCAACTGGATTGGATGGACAGCTATCGACAAGCATCCGCACGCCGAGCGTAGCGCTGCTCACTGCTGCTCCGGGAACCGTCACATTTGAATACCGATCCTCATACGGCGGGACAGCCGCGACAAATGATCCGGCAACTCCAGGCGTATAGGGCGGCACACCGGAACCAGTATAAAACTGTGCGGCGCTGGATATCGCCCCAACGAAATTAAACCCATCGAGCGATATATCCTGCCCTAATGCAGCCGTGCCTGGCACAACCTGGCAGAGTATCGGCATGCCGCCGGATGGGACGCTCACTCCCGGGATACACTCATCGCTCAAGGTGAATTCTTCCGTATCCCCTGGATTCGGGCTTAGGGCGCCGTATATGCTTCCCGTTCTCGGTGAAACCGTGACGACATCTCCAGCGCTATACAGAGCCGGATTGAGGCTCATGCTGGCAATGATCTGGTTGTCGGACCAGCCGACATCACCGCAGAGCAAGGCAGCTGCAACTCCACCGGGTTGAGCGGCCGTATAATACATAACCGCGCCATCATCCCTCGTTGCGCCGAAGTAGCAGCCGTTGACGCTGAACGAGGTATCAATCGGGCCTTGGTTCTGGACCAGAGAGGTGACAACCGGCGTGCAGCTGCCTGTCGCGAGATCACAAGTAGAGCTATTGGGCACCCCGGTAAGCGCAAAGCAGTGGTCGCGGCAGAACGTATTATCCGTGCAGTCGAGTATATCAAGATTGCCGGCTCCAGATACAATCGGACCGCCCTGCGTCGCGCCCGCGACTGCCTGCACCGGCTGGAAATTTGTCCGCGCAACCGGGATCGCGTGGGCATGATTGAGGCTGTCCTGGATAACCGTCGCAAGCGGCAAACCTGGCCTGCCAAAGGGATCATTATACGACCACGTCCAGGACAAGCCAGCCGGATTCAGTATCTGGCCTGCTGCATCACAGGAGTCAGGCAAGGTCCGGCCATTCGCTAGGTATGTGACATTCACACCGAGCGTCGTTGAAGCGTACGGGGGAAGCGTCTCGACTGTTTCGAGTGCGCAGGGATCGGATCCTGCTTTTGTCTTGAATGTCCATGAGTATCCCGGCGTGCTGTCAAAAGGGTCTGACCAGTTGAGGCTGGCGAGCGTATGTCCATACGTTGCATCGACGATATCGCGGGAAAGGAACACGCGGTAGTACGTATCGGCAGGCCAGTTTGCAAGTGCATTAACGGCAAACTCAGTATTACCGCCAATGTAGCTCGCAGTGAGCGTTACCATACCGGGACCGACGTACGTCATCGTGCCGGGACCGCAGGTTGGATCAGAACAAGTATAGAGCCGTACCGTATCGCTCTGTGCGGTATACGACATCGAGGCGCCCACGTCGAGGGTTATCCGCCCGCCAACCTGCGCATTGGGGCACACGTCCTGGCACTCGGGGTACCAAAGGACAACGGTCGGATATGGGTCAGTAGGAGGCGGATCGGTGGTAATGTTGAGCTCACCGCTGCCCGTCCTCGAGAGTGCGCCGACCTGCGCATTGGCTTCGACGGTGACCGGGTCGGTTCCCGTCGGCTCGAGCGTAGTTGTGAGAGCGTGGTTCAAGTTCGGCGGCACGACAGTCGACGCATCGACAGAGGCAACGATAGGCACGCGTGCGAGCGGATCATTGATATTCCATGTCCAGGTGAACGTATAGGGATCAATAATTTGGCCGGCGGGATCGCACGAATCCGGGAGTGAACGGGCATTCGCGTAGTAGCTGATAGTTACCGATGCAGGCTCGCTCGCGATCGATGGGACCATGTCCACCGTTTCAAGCACGCATGCATCCGCGCCCGGTTTTGTCTTGAATACCCATGAGTAGCCTGAGGTGCCGTCGAACGGATCTGACCAGTTTGGATTCGCCAAATTCCGTACTCCATCCGTGATTCCCTGCGACAGAAACACGCGGTAGCCCGTATCAGGAGTCCACCCCGACGCGTGGTTGATTTCAAAATCAGTATTGCCGCCATTCACCGTCACAGTAAAGGTAATGTCGGCATCCGGCACAATCGTGAGAGTTCCCGGGGCACAGCTCGGGTCTGAGCAGGAGTACAGCCGCACCGTACTGCCGGAGCCGTACGCCATGCTCGCTGCAACGTCGTGGCTTATCGTGCCGCGGATCAAGCCGTTCGGGCAGACATCGTTGCAGAGCGGGTTCCGGTCAATGACGGTCGGCGGTTGGGGATCCGGGGGAAGCCCTGCCGAAACGCTGAGTGTGCCCTCATCCTCGTGCGTAACAGCCGATCCAGGATCAGTAGCCTGTGCCCGTATATAGACTGGATTCGCACCTGTACCGGCGACCGCGGTCGTGACTGCATGGTTCAAATTCGGCGGAACCGCCGGCACCGCATCAGCTATGGCAGGTACCGGTGCGCGGAGGAGCGGATCCCTGACGTCCCAAACCCACGTGAGCGGATTCGGATCGAGGATCTGGCCTGCCGGATCGCACGAGTCTGGTAGCGAACGCGCATTTGCGTAATAGTTGTAAGATTCAGTCTCAGCAAGAATCAAGCTGCTCGGCACGGTCTCAACGGACTGGAGGGAGCACACCGCGCCAGCGCCAGGCTTTGTTTTGAACGTCCAGGAGTAGCCGGGAGTGCTGTCCGCCGGATCGGTATAATTGATGCTTGCGAGCGTTTCAACGCCATCAGTGATCCCCGCGGCGAGAAAAACGCGGTAGCCCGTATCCGCTGCCCAGCCGGTGCTGTGGTTTATCTCAAAATCAGTATTGCCACCGTTGACGGTCGGTACGAAATTGATATCTGCTGCGGGGACGAATGTCATCGTACCCGGTGCACATGCGGGATCAGAACACGAGTACAAGCGGACGGTTCCTGCCGGTGCGTATGACAAACTCGCGAGCACATCGAGGGTAATGGTGCCGCGGACCAAGCCGTTCGGGCATACATCTCCGCACGTGGGGTAGTGGTTCACAACCATCGGCGAGGGCGGTATCGGCGGAGGGTCTGCCGTTATGGTAAACTCACCTTCGCCCTCATGCGTAACCGGCGCTCCTGGATCTGTCGCCTGTGCCCGTACATAGACGGGATCCGCTACCGTGCTGTGGATTGCAGTAGCAACCGCGTGGTTGAGGTTAGCGGGCACGGCAGCCGAAGCGTCGACTGAGGCGACTGCGGGCACCCGTGAGAGCGGATCGCGTATATCCCACGACCATATGAGCGGATTTGGATCGAGGATCTGGCCCGCCGGATCGCACGAGTCCGGAAGCGAACGGGCATTTGCGTAGTAATTATGGGTCATCGTCTCTGGCAATGAAAACACGTGCGGAATTGTTTCAACAGATTCCAGCGAGCATGCTCCCGCGCCAGCTTTTGTCTTGAATTGCCACGTGTAGCCCGAAACACCGTCGAGCGGATCGGTCCAGTTGAGGCCCGATAACAACATTCCGTTTACCGCATCGGCGATCGCTCCGGATAAAAATACCCGGTAGTTCTGGTCAGCGGGCCACGTGGTTGCGGAATTGATACTAAAATTAGTTACGGACGAGCCGTCGTACGTTGCGTTAAATACCACGTCGCCGGGCGCAACCGGCGTGAGCGAACCCGGATCACACGAAGCGTCGGCGCATGCGTACAGCCGCACCGTGCTGCCGCCTCCGTACACCATGCTCGCGGCAACATTGAGGCTTATTGCGCCGCCAATCTGGCCGTTTGGACAGACATCACCGCACGTCGGATAATGGTTGACAACTGCAGGCGATGGAGGCACCGGCGGCGGATCGGTCGTTACGTTGAGCTCGCCGCTTCCGGTTTCGGTCACCGCGCCGTCCGTTGCCGTCGGCTCGATAAATACCGGGTCGGTGCCTGTCGGCTCGACCGTGGTAGCGATCGCAACATTAAGATTAGGCGGAATGGCAACCGACGCATCAACCGACGCCGGAACTGGAGCACGGCTGAGCGGATCGTCAACAGCCCAAGTCCAGGTGAAAAGATTTGCATTGAGGATTTGGCCAGACGGATCGCACGAGTCCGGTGCGGTCCGCGCGTTCGCTACGTAATCAATATGCACTCCAACCGGCTCGGAGGCCGTCGGTGGAATTGTTTCAACGGTCTCCATAACGCACCCTGCGGCATCGGGCTTCGTCTTAAAGGTCCACGAGTACGCGAGCTCACCGGAAAACGGATCGGTATAGTTGACGGTTGAGAGGTAACCCCCCGTGCTGCTCTGGATCGCGTTCGTAAGGACTACGCGGTAGTTCGTATCCACCGCCCATCCCGTGCTGTGGTTTATGCTGAAATCGGTATTGCCCCCGATAAGAGAAGTTGTAAACACCACGTCAGCTGCCGGAACGAAGGTCAGTGAAGCACAGGTAGCATCCGTGCACTCGTACAGCCGGACAGTACTCGCCGGGCCGTACAGCATGCTGGCGGTCACGTTGAGGCTGATGGTACCGCCGACCTGCGCAGTGGGGCACACGTCCTGGCAGATCGGGTAGTGGTTGATGACGACCGGCTCGTTGGGAGGGATGGTAGACACTTCAAAAGGAACTTTATTGCTCGGGCCGGCATCATTCTCAATACTGACCTGGTTGATGCCGTACGCCGCGCCGCCCGGTACGGTCGTCGTTGCCCAATCATCGTACCAGCTCGTCAGGGTCTGGAAATCGCCTGTGAAATTCACCCGCTTGAGCGAACTCGTCGGATTGAAGCGGGTGCCCGTCAGGCTAACGCCGGTTCCGTGGTAACCCGATGACGGATTAATACCAAACAGGCACGGACCGGTTGCGGTATCAGGCGTCGCTACGTAGTAATCCACGCTCGCGTTGCTGCTCGCCACGGTACCGAACGAAGACGGCGGATCGTAGGTAATTTCGATCTGGGGCCGCGCAAAATCTCCGTCGTTGAACGCGAGCGGAAGCGTGGTCGCGACGTACGTCGGCCCTGAACCGTCCGGCGTTGCGGTCGTAACGCCAGGGATACCATCATAAGGATCAACGAAAGTAAAACTGGTAATCGACGCGGGATTGGCGGGAGTGCCCTGGAAGCACGGCCCATGTACCGTGATGCACTCTCCCCGGGGGCCGGCATTCGGGCTTATGCTCGTGATAAACGGCGCACAGGTGCACGAAGCTGCATCGGCCGTAGTAAACGACCAGCTCTGCGACAGGTATGTGGAAACATCGATGAGCTTATCAGTCGTCACATCGACGGTATACGTTGTGTTTGTGCTCAAGGGGACAGGATTATAAACGATATCAGATGGATGGAATTCAAAAACACGGAACCGATTATCAACCGGCATGGCATGGTCGGCCACCTGCAGGTACCCCATATTCGGGGAGCCAGGCAGCGTCCCAAGTATAAAATTCGGATTGGATGCGGGATTAATATTAGAGGGGCGCATTTCAGCGATGTATTGCGATCCGTCTGAGCCGTTTATTTCAATGTGGACAAGGTCACTGAACATCTGCGTATTGAATACGATCGTGGGAATAACATCGGGGCACTCGCTCGAACCGGTCGGGTAGTACCCGGAAACGCCCGGTGCGAGGTCGGTCGTCTGGAACTCCCACACGTATGGGCCTGGCATCGGATTGCCGCAGAGGTCTTCGATATGATCAATCGTGATCCGGTACCATGTCCAGGACTCGAGGAGATTTGGCGGTACCATCCGGATACGGAAGCCCTGCGCCATCATCTCTACCCCGAGATTTGCATCGGGTACCGTTCCGACGACCGCACCGCCGAAGCTCGCGAGCTCCTCGAGCACAAAATTTCCCGCGATCGGGTGCCCACCCGCCCCATAGATCGTCGTTGCATCAATCGCCTCATTGAAACTGATCTCGATTTCGGGAGCGCGGACAACACTCTGGTCCGGATACCACGGGCTCGCCAGATCAGATATTGGATACGTATCGGTAATAGTCGGCATGACATCGTCAATCTCGGTGCCGGTCTGGAAATCCCAATAGAACGCATCATTCGGCGTGCCGCCGCCATGCGGATTGGTGCCCTCGCCGGAAACACCAGTAGAAATGGTCTCGAGCAGTATGCCGGATCCATCCGTATCCCGAACCGCTTTCGGCATCCAGAGGCGGTACCCGACAGGCCCGAGATCCGATCCCAGCAGATCGTCATCATGCTTGAAGGTGAGCATCTTCCCGGAGGTCACCCACTCGACGCTGCCTACCGGCGTAAAGCCTTCAACGAATATTTCACCGGAATTGTCAGGCGCCCAGAGCGCATCAACGCTCGCCTGGTCAACATTGTGGTTGAAGAGCGCTTGGATGCGGCTGCAGCGGTTTACGTCTGTTGCATAGTCTCCGCCTGATGCAAAGGATGTCTCATTCTCATCCCACTCAAAATCGTCGGTCGGCAAGATATGCCCGCACGGCAAGCAGTCAACGCCGCCGCAGTCAACGCCGGTTTCATCGAAATTCTGGATGCCATCTGAGCAGTGTGCGGGCAGCGGCGGGGTACTTGTCGCGTCGCTAACTACCTTATATATAAACGTTACGATAGACCACGAGAGCAGGACGATAATGAGCCCAATAATCGCCCGCTGGATGACTTTCTTCGCCTTGTCGATCCGCGCCACATCACCGCGGGCAGTCATCCATAGGAATCCGCCGTACAGGATCATGATGACGGCAATGAGGCCGAGGAAGCCGAGAAACCACTGGACTATGCTGATCACGGTTGACATGAGGTCGGCAGTGCCGAGCCCGAATGTTGCGCCGAGCTCGCCGGAAACGCCAGCCTGCGCGTGGACCGGGTTACTCATGCCAAAAAAGAGCGGCAGCAGCAGAAACGCGCCAACGATGAGGCTTGCCGAAAATCCACGGAGAAAACTTTTTTTATTCTCTATACCCATTGCGTGTGCTCAAAGACTCATTCGTGATCATGTCAGTCTTTATAACCGCCGACCGCACTCATTGCTAAGCGCGAGCCTAACCCAGCACTTCCTTTACGATGCGAGAAACGGCAGCGCCGTCCGCCCTGCCCTTGAGCTCGGCCATGGACCTGCCCATAACCGCGCCGAAGCTATCGGCACCAGCGCCAACACTCTCCACAACTCTATGAACAACTTTTTTGATCTCCTCATCCGGCAGCTGGGGGGGCAAGTACCGGCTGATGATTGCCAGCTCATTTTTTTCTTTCTCGGCGAGATCAGAGCGCCCGCCCTTCTCGTACGCTGCGATTGAATCTTTACGCTGCTTTGCCTGAGTGCCGAGGACGGCAATCGTATCTTCTTCACTCAGTCCGGTATCTTTTTTCCTCTTTTCAATTGCAAAATTATGCAGTGCACTCTTCACGAGTCGCAGCACTGACAGCGTCAACACATCGCGGGCTGTCTGAGCCTTCTGAATATCGACTTCAATTTTTTCAAATGTAGTCATCTGGCGGATAAAGATGCGTCACCTTACTTTTTTACCCGTGCCTGCAAGAGCTTCTTCATCGTCCCCCGTTTGTTCGGCCGCTTTGGATCAATAAAATCGTCGAGCTTGCCAATCTTGCGCAGGAATTCTTTCTTATCCCTGATTTGCTTCCGCCTCGTGGCCTCCTGCTTGAGCTGCAACTTACTCTTCTTCGGTGCCCGGTACCTCCCGCGCTTTGCCCGAATCAGAACACCGCTCGCCTGCACCTTCTTCGTAAACCGCCGTACCAGACTCTCAGGTGACTCGCCTTCCCGTTTCTTTACTTCGACCACAAAAAATTCACCTCCCTAATTGGATTAATGAATGAATGAAACCTCATACCGACTGTCAAATTGCTTATTTAATATAACACGCGATTATACCGAATGTCAAACTTGATGCAAAACTTAAAAAGCCTGGAAAATAAGGTTCCTTGCCGCGGCAGGCTTGTTGCCCCCCCCCCCTCTATACTTCCCCTGATAATTTTTTACCGCCGAGCAGGTGAATGTGCACATGCTTGACTACCTGTCCGCCATCTGCCCCGGTATTCGTGATGATTTTATACCCACTCTCTGCAATTCCAAACCGGGCAGCAAGCTGAATAGCCTTATAGTGCATGGCTCCGAGCAGCGCGCTGTCTGAACTCCGCATATCATTGAGCGTCTCAATGTGGCGTTTCGGCATCAACAGCAGGTGTACGGGCGCCTTCGGCGCGATATCTTTGATCACGATGAACTCGTCTGACTCATAAACGATCTCAGACGCTACCTCGCCCTTGATGATACTGCAAAAAATACAGCTACCCATTATGTTCCTTGGTTTGCTCTTGCTCCTGTACCCTGTCCCTATGAACAACCATATACTTCTCGAGGCGGCGTTTTATCTCTTCACTTGCCTTCGCGTAATGTACGGTTTCCTGAATGCCGCTCTCCATGTCTCTGATGAGTATCGTATCGTCCATGATCTCCTTCTGCCCGAGTATAAGTGCAAATTTTGCGCCCAGCTTGTGCGCCATCTCCATCTGCGGCTTGAGGCCGTCTTTGGAAAAACTCTCGGCGACCTTAAAGCTGGAACGGCGCAAGTCTTCGAAGAGCTTGAGTGATTTTTTGCGTGCGGCATCCCCGAGCTGCGCCACGAAGATATCGGGCAATGGCCCCTTCCCAATATCGCTCTGCCGCCGCTTGAGCTCGACGATCATCCGCTCAATGCCTCCTGAAAATCCGATCGCCGGTGTCGGCTGGCCGCCGAGCGACTCAATGAGATAATCGTACCGGCCGCCGCCGCCGAGCGCTGACTGGGATGATGCCTTCACCTGGTTCTCACCCGCCTCACTCGTTTCCGGCCACAGCTCAAAAACGGTACCCGAATAGTAGTCGAGCCCCCGCACAAGCCTCGTATTAAGCACGTACGAAATATCGAGCTCATCAAGGTGCTCCAGAACGGTCACGAAATGCTTATTGCAATCCTCGCACAGGTAGTCAACGGTTTGCGGCGCATCCTGCGCGAGCACCTGGCAGTCCGGCTCCTTGCAGTCCAAGAGCCGCAATGGATTCTTGAGGAGCCGGCGCTTGCACTCTTCACAGAGCGCATTCTTCCGTGTCCGGTAGTAATCTACGAGCGCTTTCCGATAACCATCTCGGCACTCAGGATGCCCAATGCTGTTCACCTGCAGCGAAACGGGTATGCCAGCCTCCGCATATAAATTGTACGCGAGCATCATAATCTGGGCATCGAGTACCGCATGGTCGTCACCGAGTGCCTCAAACCCGAACTGGTAGAACTGCCGGTATCTGCCGGCTTGCGGCCGATCGTACCGAAAAAAAGGCCCAACGTAGTATAGCTTCACCGGCTGGGGCCGGTTGAGCATGCCGTGCTCGATATAGGCACGGCAGATGCTTGCCGTACCCTCCGGGCGCATCGTGACCGGGGTGCCGCTCTTTTCTTCAAAGGTATACATTTCTTTCTCGACGATATCAGTATCTTTTCCGACTGACCGGATAAAGAGAGACGCTTCCTCGAGTATCGGGCAGTCAATGCGGCCAAAGCTGTATGCCGACGCAACGCTCGCAACGCGCGTACGGATAAAATTCCAGTACGGCTGGTCCTCAGGCAATATATCCCTCATACCCCGCAAGAGCTGGGGCTGCTTCTTTGCTCTTTCTTCTGGCTTCTTTGGCATACTATGCTCCGTTTAAGTTATAGGCTGGCGGGGTAAAGTGTTCAAATTCTTCAAACGGCCACACTCTGAGCCACGCCCGGCCGACGATAAAGGACGAATTAAGCGGGCCGAAGGTTCTCGAGTCCAGGCTCACTGACCGGTTATCACCCATGACGAAGTACTGGTCCGGCCCGAGTGTCGTGCGTTGCCCGCCTCTCGTGACGACTTCCTCAGAAAGATACGGTTCTTCAAGAATGAAGCCGAGCGGCTTGCTCGAATTAAAAATTACCACGTCGCCGTTTTTTACCTCAATTGTCTCGCCGGGCAAACCGATGATGCGTTTGATAAAAAACTCCGAGGTGCGGTCCGGATTCTTGACCACGACCACCTCTCCGCGCTGCGGGTCTGCAAACCGATACGTAATCTCATCGATGATCAGATATTCATTATCATGGAATGACGGCTCCATCGACGCCCCCCGCACGTAGAAAGGCTGGAACAAGAAGTAGCGGACGGGGATGATCACCGCGAGGGCGATGAGTACGATCTTGAGAAGCTCGAAGATGAACTTCTTCGGAGACTCGGCAAATGCAGGCACGTCTGAAGCGCGCTGCAGCCTCTTCTCTTCTTGAATCTTCCTGTCGCGGGTTTCACCGCGCCCAAATGATAGTCTCATAGATATCGGATACAATGGTGGGCGGTAGTGGACTCGAACCACTGACCTCCTGCGTGTCGAGCAGACGCTCTAGCCAGCTGAGCTAACCGCCCCCGGTTTTTTATGAAATTACTGCCAATTTTTCCATGGGCGAGATAGGAGTCGAACCTATGACCTTACGAATGTGAATCGTACGCTCTAACCAACTGAGCTACTCGCCCACACACGCGTTCCGTGGGGAAAATGTACAACAGTATTTCGCTCAATAAAATCAATATAAAATAAACGCAATAGCAAAATTATAGCACTAAAAAAAGGAAAAGTCAAAGGCAATCTGCCCTGCATTGCCGTGCTACTTCCCTCCGTTCCGGCGGATGCGCTGCCTGAATCTGAGGAGGAGCACCTGCACGAAGCTCTCGAGCATGATCATGATGCTGAACTTTGAGCTGCCCGCCCGGCGCTCAATAAACACGATCGGAATCTCGCGGACCGTATAGCCACGGATGTAGACCTCGTACGTCATCTCGATCTGAAAATTGTAGCCTCTCGAAGCCACGCGATCGAGATCAAGCGCCTCAAGAACCCGCCGGTGAAAACACTTGAAGCCTCCGGTGAGGTCCCTGATCGGCACGCCGAGAATCCACCGAATCGTTGTGTTGGCAAACCAGCTGATGAACCGCCTGAAGGCGCCCCAGTTCTGAACGCCACCGCCCTCCATGTACCGGGATCCCAACACGACATCGGCTCCAGCTGCTGCTTCAATCAGCAGCGGCAGATACTTCGGCTGGTGCGAGTGATCGGCATCCATTTCAAAAATTAGTTCCACGCTCGGATCCTCAAGCGTGCGGCGGAAGCCTGCGATGTAAGCTCTCCCGAGCCCTTCTTTATGCGGACGGTGCAGAACGCTCACCGCAGGATATGACATCGCGAGCTCATCGGCAATGTTCCCGGTGCCGTCCGGGGAATCGTCATCGACGACCAGAATGCTTAAATCCTGGATGCCTTGCGATAAAACTTTCTCTACGATTTCCCGAAGGTTTTCACGCTCGTTGTACGTCGGAAGTATAACTGTTGAACGCATATGGTAGCTGCATTGTACCACCACTACGTACCGCCGCACAACAAACCGAAGCGAAAAAGTATGCGCAGTGAGCACGTACTACTGGTTGAACCTGACGGCTCGGTTTCAGCTGTGCTGAGAAGTACGATATTTCCGCAATAACCTTTGACTGAACGCGCCTTTTCTATTATAATGAACGCACTGTATGCCAAATTTGATCAAGACTAAGGAAGGAAAAATTTCCATTCCTGAACCTGCCGAAGGACCAGCTCACGGACCGTCAGGCGGAGAAACAAAACCAAAGAAAAAGACGTCGTGGATATGGCGAACGACGATTGTTATTTTTGCTATCGCACTGATCATCAGCATTGGCTTGCTGACCAAGGTTGTCTTGGCCATCAACAGCACAAATGACGCATCGGGAAAGAAGGTCGGCTTCTTTGAACAGATCAGGCACCTCGTAGCCAACCCCGATAAAGAGCTCCGCGGCGAAGCTGACGACCGCATCAACATCCTCCTCGCGGGCATCGGCGGAGCAGGCCATGACGGGGCATACCTCGCCGATACGATAATCTTCGCGAGTATCAAACCGTCGACAGGCGAGGTGGCGATGATGTCGATACCCCGCGACCTTTACGTCGAGATTCCCGAGTTCGGCTGGCGTAAAATAAATAACGCTCTCGCGTTCGGCATGAATTCGGATTATCCGGGCGGCGGGGAAGCGCTGCTCGCTCAAGTCGTCAACACCGTTGTGGATCAGCCGATCCACTACTACGCGAGAATAGATTTCGAAGGATTCCGCAAGGCGATCGACGATCTCGGCGGCATTAAAGTAAATGTCGATCAGAGCTTCACCGACTACGAATACCCTGATTACAATTACGGTTTCCAAACGATTTCCTTTGATGAGGGCCTGAATGTGATGGACGGTGAGACCGCGCTCCAGTTCGTCCGATCACGGCACGGCACAAACGGTGAGGGATCTGATTTTGCCCGCTCCCAGCGCCAGCAGAAAGTCCTGCTCGCGCTGAAAGAAAAGTCACTGTCCCTCAAAACGCTGCTCAATCCGTCGAGCCTCATTGATGCGCTCGAATCGCTCGGCGAGCACAATAAGACTAACCTTGAAGTCTGGGAGATACTCCGGCTCGCGAACATTATCAAGGACACGACGGGCGATATGCTCATCACCGAAGTGCTTGATACGAGCGAGGGGGGGCTCCTGTTCTCAGAAACAACCGTCGACGGAGCGTACATACTGCAGCCAGTAGCCGGTGACTACAGTGAAATCCAATACCGTGCGGAAAATATATTCAATGCAAGCTATCTCATGCGAGAAGGCGCCCGCATCGAGATCCAGAACAGTACCGCACAGGCTGGCCTGGCAAGCGAAACCGCCGAGCAGCTCTTAGACCTCCACTATAATGTTGTGAAGGTAGGCAACGCGAACCTCGAGCAAGAGGTGACAACGACGACAATTTACGATCTCTCAGGCGGCGTAAAGCCTTATACGGTCGTAAGCTTGAAAAACTACCTGCAAGCGCCGATCTCGCCAACGCTTCCCGCCTTCATGGTCAACAGCGATGTGAGCTATGAAACCATCGCAAGCCCTATCAATAGTGCAAATATCAATGCAACGGGTGAGGAAATCGATATTCTGATCATTCTCGGCACGGATTTTACCGCCGATCCACAGCTCAGCAGCAAACCTGCCGCAACCAGCTAAAGAAAAACCGTATGGGCAAACGCATTCCAAAGGTGGTCCTCGTAGGGCGGATCAACGCTGGCAAGTCAACACTATTCAATACGCTCTCAGATGCAACGAGGGCGATCGTATCGAGTACTCCCGGAACGACTCGTGATTTAAATTACGCAACAATTGAATGGAGGGGTACCACATTCGAGCTTATCGATACCGGAGGGCTCGATGCCGCACGGCTCGGCGAAATCGAACGGTACGTACAGGATCACGCGTACAGGGCGATCAGCAGAGCAGACCTAGCCCTCTTCGTCATTGACGGGCGGACAGAACTGACGGGCAAAGACAGAACGATCGCGCGTACACTCAAACAAAATTCCAACCTCAAGAAACTCGTCGTGCTCAACAAGCTCGACAGTCCCGAGCTGCGCAGGCAAGCTTCCCCTGATTTTTCCAAGCTCGGCCTCGGGCCCCTGTTCTACGTTTCCGCCGTCTCAGGCATCGGAACGGGCGACCTCCTCGACGCAGTTGTTGCGGAACTCCCCCGCAGGAAGGTCATGGAAAAGCCGACCGACATCATACTCTCAATCATCGGAAAAACAAATGTAGGGAAGTCTTCACTCCTCAATGCAATCCTCGGACAAGAGCGTGTACTCGTTACGCCAATCCCCCATACGACGAGAGAACCAAATGATATCCCCTTCACGTACCGCGGCAGCAATTTTAAGCTCGTCGACACTGCGGGCATGCGAAAAAAGAGAGGAAAGGCGGATCCGCTCGAACGCGAGAGCGTGGAGCGTACCCTCCACGCAATCAAGCGGTCTGCAATTTCGCTGCTCGTAACCGACGTTTCAGAACCGCTCTCGAGCCAAGATCAGGCAATCGCCGAAATTGCGCTCCGCGAGCGAAACAGCATCATCATCATCGCAAACAAATGGGACCTCGCTGAAGAAAAAACAGAAGAGGCGATGCGGAGCATACGGAAATCCTACGGCCGTTATTTCCCCTCCCTCGGCTGGGCGCCGCTCGAATTCGTTTCGGCGCTGAAAAAAATCCGGGTGGGAAAGCTGCTGCAGAAGGCAATCGAGGTAGTCCGGGAACGGAATAAAATTGTGCCCCAAGAAACGCTCGACGCGATCCTGGCAGCAACTCCTCTTAAAGTGGGCAAGCCTGCAAAGGGGAAAAAAAATGCAACCCTCCTCAGCTTGCAACAGGCAGAAACTGCTCCGCCCACGTTCACGCTCACCGTAAAACGGCCGGACAGAATCAACCCGGCGTACCTCAACCTGCTCGAGAAAAGAATTCGCAGCCAGGTCGGGTTCACCGGCACCCCTATAACCATGCTTCTTCAAAAAAGGCGTTAATCCCATGAAAAAACTCATCATTGGACTCGGCAACCCAGGGAAAAAGTACGAGAAAACGAGGCACAATATCGGCTTCAGAGTCGTTGATGCGCTGGTGCAATCATCAGAGCGTTCGCCATTGAAAGAAAATAAAGCTTTACACTGCATACTTTCTGAAAATCCAGATATCATTCTGGCCAAACCGACTACCTATATGAATGAATCCGGCGCGGCTCTTGAATCGCTCATAGACTACTTCAAGCTTGATAGGGCTCAGCCGGATAATTTTCTTATTATCCACGATGACCTCGATATTCCATTTTCCCAGCTGAAAATTCAACGGGGGCATAGCGCGGCGGGGCATAAGGGAGCGCTGTCAACGATGGAAGTCCTCCCGAAAGACAGCTTCTGGCGTATGAGGATAGGCATTGCCGGAAAAACGAAAGATACCATGCCGGGCGAGGCGTACGTCCTATCGCCGTTCACCACGGAAGAACGCGCCGAGCTCGTACCAATCATTGGCCGGGCCGTACAGGCCGTGGATGCATTCCTGAACCACAGTCCTGAAACAGCCGCCCAAACGTATAATCAAAAACAGCAAAAAGAGGTATACTGATAATATAATCAATCTGCCGCACACTATGGATACGCAATCAAAACTCGTCCTCAATAACATCCTTAGCACGACTGCCGAACAGAAGGCATCTGACCTCCATCTCTCCGTAGGGAGCCCTCCGACGCTCAGAATGAACGGACAGCTGATACCGCTGAAAGGTGAGGAAATTATCACGAAGGAATTCATGGAGGAATTCACCGAGGAAATCCTTGATGAGGGCCAGCGAGAGCAGCTACAAAAGGAAAAAGAATTGGTATTCGCCTACCAGCACCAGAAGCAGGCACGATTTCGGGTTAATATCTTTTACCAAAAAAAGGTGCTCGCGGCATACCTTCGGCTGATTGGCGACCGCATCATCCCGCTCGAACAGCTTGGCCTGCCGACGGCGCTTTATGACCTTGCCCAACTCCGAGAAGGCTTGCTCCTCATCAGCGGCGTATTTGGATCCGGTAAAACGACCACGTCCGCTTCGATACTCGAGTATATCAATGAACACAGATCCGCATATATCCTTACCATTGAGAGGCCGATCGAATATATTTTTCAAAATAGGAAGAGTATCGTCGAGCAGCGTGAAATCGGCAGGGACGCGATCTCATTTGAACACGCCCTCAGCAGCATAACGCAGGAAGATGTCAACGTGCTTTTTCTCTCGGAAGTGACCTCCCCTTCCGTCATCAAGCAGGCGCTCACGATCGCCGCATCGGGGAGGCTCGTCATTGCCAATGTTGAAGCGGATACTACCATGAGGACGCTTGAGCTCATTCTCAACAGCTTTTCAAGTGTTGAGCAGGGCCAAATCAGGCAGCAACTCTCGTTGAACCTCGCTGCAACAATCTGCCAGCGGCTCATCCCAAAAATCGGCGGCGGACAAGTTGCGGTCGCGGAAATCATGAGGATGATCCCGCCTATCCAATCAAATATCAGAGAAGGTTCGCTGCACCAGATCAACAACATCATCCAAACATCACGTGCTGAGGGGATGGTTTCCCTGGACTGGTCCCTCGCCGAACTCGTCAAGTCAAACCAGATACTCCCGGAAGACGCACTTAAACACTCGAATGATCCACAGCAGCTGCAGTACATGCTGCAAACGTAATAACACTATATGGCATTTGGAAAAAACATTAAAAATGTAAGCACGCTCGGGATTGACCTCGGAGCGGCTGCAATCAAAGCGGTCGAGCTCCGCAACGAGGATAACCACGTGCGTCTCATTACGTACGGCATTGCCGAGCTCCCTGAAACCGCACCAGAACGCGGCGCTATCCAGAACAAGACCGAAGCAGTGCAACACCTGCGCGATCTCCTGCAGAGCGCAAAGACGAGAGCCACTGAAGTTGTCGCGTCACTCCCCTCCTTGAACGTCTTCAGCGCACTCATTGATCTGCCAGCAATGCCTGACAAAGAAATCGCGTCGGCAATTACGTGGGAAGCCAAAAAGCTGCTCCCGCTCCCTGTAGATAAAATGTCCGTTGACTGGCACGTAATTCCCGAATGGATGTCACCCGAAAAGAAGACTGACGAGAAACAGGAAAAAGGCAAGGAGGTTAAAAAAACGATGCCAATCATTTTAACAGCCGCTCCGAAAGAAACGATCAATAATTACATCAGCATCTTCAAAGAGCTTGATCTCACGCTCATCGGCCTCGAGACAGAAGCTGCCGCATTTCGCCGCTCACTCCAGCCGTCGAACGGCGACGCCTTCATGGTTGTCGATATGGGTGCTACGACCACGAACATGATCATTTTCTGGCACGGAGTCCCGATACTCTCGCGCCACACCGATGTTGGCGGGGAAACGATCGACAGGAATATCGCAAACACGATGAATATTACCGCCGAACGCGCCGAGCAATTCAAACTGAGCATCGGCTTGCCGGAGTCCGGCGAGTACTCGCATCCAGCGAGCAAGGCAATCAAATTCGTCATCGACAACATGCTGACCCAGGAGCTCAAGCGCCTCATCTATGCGTTTAAAAAGATGAATCGGGGCAGCATCTCCGAGATAATAATCACGGGCGGCTGCGCACGAATGAAAAACTTCCCTGCATACCTCCAGCAGGTGCTCGGAATCAATACGACAATCGCAAATCCCTGGCAGCGGATATCCTACCCCACCGACCTTGAAGAAGAGCTCATGAACATAGCGCCGAAGATGTCGATCGCAGCGGGTCTTGCACTCAAGCGGACTGGCAGGTAGCAGCCCTCTGCAACGGATACGGCTTTGCCATTCTTTTTTGTATCAAAAAACCCAGCTTACTGCCTCCAAGCGCAAGATCGTACAGTACAAAACTGTACAACCTTATCTTGTGGCTACTTATCAGGTTTTAGGAGGGGTTACCTAACGTTTGCCGCATTGGAGGCAGAAAGCTGAGCTCAAGTCAGTTTTCCACTTGATTTTTTAAAAAACAATTGTAATACTACATACTAGCAGAGTAGATGGCCCATGTCAAGACCCTCCCGGTGCAAGGGAGGATTTGAGCTCATTGGGCTGTCGTATACTATTTTTCCAGCTAATTAAAGACCAAAAATCAGTGCCAGCACAAGGTGACGAGCGCGCAGCTGTACCCGAGCCTTTCAAAATTGTCCCGCAACTCCTCAAAAAAGGTATTAAGCTGCCGGTAACGGGGCTCCCAACAATCGCTATACAGGCGTACTTCATAGCATCTACGCAATCCCTGCAGAAAAGGGTGGTTTTTTGGCTTATCCGCGACGAAGATACCCGCAGTGCCGAAGCCGCGCTCCGGTACTGGTACCGTACAATGAAAATCCAGCAGCCCGTATGGAAGCTGCACCGCGTTACGCCGCTCAACGCAGCGAGGCTCTCAAAACGAATACCGCAGACGGTCATCGCAACATTCAGCAGCTTGAGTGAAAAATTCCCTTCGCTCAGCGGTATCAGTGAACATGAGATACAGATAGCGAGCAACGACCGGTCGACGCCTGCCGAACTCTCGCAGAAGCTCGTACGGTTTGGCTACGACTTTTCGAGCCATGCGAGCGAACCGGGATACTTTGCCCGGCGCGGCGGCGTACTCGACGTATACCCGGTCAATGAAGAGCAGCCGGTAAAAATAGAATTCAGCGACAATGCAATCAGTAAAATCAACCGGTTCAATCCGGTTACCAAGCGGAGTACCGGAGAAGTTGCGGCGTGCACGGTCATCGCGAAAAGTTTTATCCGTACGAATACCCGCACGACGCTCTTCGGGTACCTCGAATGTATCGGCAACCCCATCATCCTCTACCACGATACCGAAGAAATCAACTCAATACTCCCCGATTGGCAACACATCGAGCAAAAGCTCGATCCGTACGAGGTGATTACCATTAGGGATTTTTCAAAAAAAGTGCATGACTTTTCTTTTCAGGCCGCCCCCTTGTACAGAAACCGGCTCAACAACCTGGCTGCTGACCTCAAGCAGTATGCGAAAAAGAACTGGACGATACACATCGCAACCGATAAGGCGAGCAGCATTCAGCAGCTCCTTAAAGAAAAAAAACTGCCTCTGTCCGATTTTTCATTACTGCCGTTTGGCAACGAGATTAGCGGCTTTATCAATGACGCAGCGAAAATCCTCTTCCTCACCGATAAAGAAATCTTCGGCGAAGAACAATCGAAGCAGGAAGTCCCGAGGCGGAGGGTAGACCAAGCATTCATCATGGGGCTGCGGCCTGGTGACTATGTTGTGCACCTCGACCATGGAATCGGCAAGTTCACCGGCATGGAAAAGCATACGATTGAAGGGGTTGCCAAAGAGTACTTCTCGATCCAGTACGCAGAGGGTGACAAGCTCTCGGTTCCTGTGGAAACAGCCGATAAAATTTCAAAGTACATCGGCATGGCCCACCCAAAACTCCACCGGCTGTCCGGCAGCCACTGGTACCAGCTGACCCGAAAAGTGAAGCAGGAAGCAAAGATCCTCGCGCAGGAGCTGCTGAAAATCTACGCCAAGCGTGAGATGGTCAAGGTGAAACCGTTCTCAAAGAGCACTCCCGAAGAGCAGGAACTGAGCAAAGCGTTCCCCTACGACGAGACGCCGGACCAGGAAAGGGCCATTACGGACGTCGCGACGGACCTGGAGCGTGAAACGCCGATGGACCGGCTGATCTGCGGCGACGTTGGATTCGGTAAAACCGAAGTGGCGGTGCGCGCTGCTTTTAAGGCGGTCATGAATAAGAAGCAGGTTGCGCTGCTCGCCCCGACAACAATCCTCACGCAGCAGCACTTCGACACGTTCAAGGCACGGCTGAAAAAATTCCCCGTGAAAGTTGGCATCCTCTCGCGGTTTGAGACCGAGAAGGAGCAAAAAGACACAATTGAGAAGCTTAAGAGCGGCCTGATTGATATCGTCATCGGTACGCACCGGCTCCTCTCGGCTGACGTCAATTTCAAAAACCTCGGCCTCATCATCATCGACGAAGAACAGCGTTTCGGAGTGAAGGCGAAGGAAAAACTCAAGGCATTCCGGACGCAGACGCACATTCTGACGCTCACGGCCACTCCGATACCGCGTACGCTCAACATTGCGCTCTCCGGCGTCCGGGATGTGAGCATCATCGAAACGCCGCCGGAAGGAAGGCTCCCGATCGAAACCTACATCGAACAGCACGCTGATGGCCTGATCAAGGACGCCATCAGCCGCGAACTCAAGCGCAACGGACAGGTGTACTACCTCCACAATAAGGTTGAAACGATCAGCTTTGCCGCTGAGACGCTTAAAAAGCTTGTGCCTGGTGGCACGTTCGGCATCGCACACGGGCGCCTCCCGGAAAAAGACCTCGCACAGGCAATGGCCGACTTCGATACGCAGAAAACCAACGTCCTCGTATGCTCAACCATCATTGAGAATGGGCTCGACCTGCCGAACGTCAACACCATGATCGTTGATAATGCCACCAATTTCGGGCTCGCGCAGCTCTACCAGCTCCGCGGAAGGATCGGCCGCGGCGAACGGCAAGCGTACGCGTACTTCCTGTACAACCGCAAGAAACTCAAGGGCAACGCGAAGAAGCGCCTCGAGGCGCTCATGGAGGCGAAGAAACTCGGGAGCGGATTCCAGCTCGCGCTGCGCGACCTCGAAATCCGCGGAGCCGGCAACATACTCGGCAGAGAACAGCACGGCAAGGTCTCGGCAATAGGCCTCTCACTGTATACGCGGCTGCTCGCCCAGGCGATTGAAGAACTTAAGTTTGGCAAGGTTCAGGAGCCGATCCGGGACATCTTGCTCGACCTTCCGCTCGAATCGTTTATCCCTCCTGAATTCCTGCCCGAAGAGGAACGGCTTATTCTATACCAGAAGATGGCGGGAATCACGAGGCTCGAGGACCTGCATGAGCTGAAAGAAAAAATGTTCCGATCGCGAACCAGAGAAGAGCAGCGCACCTTTCCGCAGCAGCTCCTCAATCTCTTTGAAGTGCTCGAGGTACGCATCCTTGCGCAGAAGACTGACATCTCCCACATTGATACATCGCTGATGACGGATGAATTCGGGCACAAGAGGCGCCGGCTCATCCTCAAATTCCTTTTTCCCCTCAAACCGGAAAACCTTGCGCGCCTCCTGCAAAAAAATACGGACTGGCAGTTCAATGACGACAGCATTAAAATTGACCTCGACAAGCTCGGGGATGGCTGGCTCGAAGAGCTGAAGAAGGTCATAAAAATTTTCGAGACCAAGGAACGATCGTAACGCCCGTTTGCGAAATTTCACTGCAGCTGCTATGCTGAATGCAGACCTTCCCCTCGACAGAAAGGTCTTCTTTATTTATGAGCCAACGCGATACGAAATACTGGATCGGTTTCTCGGCGATGCATAACATAGGCCCACGGACCATACGGCACCTCAGCGAATGCTTTCCCTCCATGGAAACTGCCTGGAACGCTGCAGCCGCCGAGCTCGTCAAAAGAGGCATACAACCGCAGTACGCGCGGACGATCGTAGAGCAGCGCAATTCAGTTGATCCGGAGCTGCTGCAACGCACCGTGGAGGATTCTGGACAAACGATCATCACTATCCAAGACGAACGGTATCCAGCGTTATTAAAAGAAATCCACTCGCCGCCCGCCCTGCTCTATATACGCGGCACGCTTCCGCCAGACGGCGTTCCTGCGCTCGCTGTCGTCGGAACCCGCCGGACGAGCCCCTATGGACGGACGATAACCCCCCGGCTCGTCGGCGACCTTGCCCGGGCTGGCATCACAATCGTATCCGGGCTCGCGCTCGGCATCGACGCGCTCGCCCACCGTGCCGCACTTGATGCTGGCGGAACTACCGCGGCAGTGCTCGGATGCGGTCTGGATACGGTATACCCCAGGACCAATATCAATCTTGCCTGCTCAATCATTGAGCAGGGCGGCTGTTTGCTATCAGAATATCCGCCCGGCACGGAGCCGCTCAGGGGCCACTTCCCCGCACGAAACAGAATCATCGCAGGACTTTCGAAGGCTGTGCTCGTTATCGAAGGAGCGGATGATTCCGGATCGCTGATCACGGCCCGGTGTGCGCTCGACCAGAACCGTGACGTGCTCGCCGTACCCGGTAATATTACCAGTGCCAGATCGCGGGGGCCGAATGCGCTCATCAAGATGGGCGCCGCACTCATCATGGATACAGAGGATGTGCTCAACGCACTCGGCGTTGAGGCGAACACGCCGACCGGACAGCAGTGCGCGCCGAAACTCGATACCGACGAAGAAAAAATACTGTGGGATCTCCTGTCTTCCGGCCCGCTCCATATTGACGAAATAAATCGTATGTGTAAACTGAATACCAGTACAATTAACGCAACACTCTCCATGCTCGAGGTGAAGGGAGCTGTCCAGCACCTCGGCGGAATGCGGTATACGCAGGCAGCTGGACATACAGGCAAAATACAATGGCAAAAGCACAAAAGAGCTTGATCATCGTTGAATCGCCCACCAAGGCAAAAACGATTTCCCGCTTCCTCGGGAAAAATTTTGTAATTGAATCGTCATTCGGCCACATCCGCGACCTCCCGCGCTCGAAGATGGGTGTCGATATAAAAAAAAACTTTGAACCTCAGTACGTCATTCCGAGAAAAAACCAAAAGCACGTAACCAAGCTCAAGAAGCTCGCGCTCGCGTCGCCGACCATATACTTCGCGACTGACGAAGACCGCGAGGGAGAAGCTATCGCGTGGCACCTGCTCGAGGCTTTCAACCAGCAGAACGCGCGGAGCAAGACGATCACGCCAAAAATTGACGGCAAGTCAAAACGGATCGTTTTCCATGAAATAACGAAAGAGGCGATCGTCAGCGCGCTCGAAAACCCCCGCGATATTAACCGTGCCCTCGTGGATGCGCAGCAAGCCCGCCGCGTGCTTGACCGGCTTGTCGGATACGAGCTCTCCCCCTTCCTCTGGAAAAAAGTTGCCAAAGGCTTGTCAGCGGGCCGCGTGCAGTCAGTCGCGCTCCGCCTGATCGTGGAGCGGGAAAGGGAAATTCAGGCGTTCAAACCCCAGGAGTACTGGAGCATTGAAGCGACTTTTTCAAAAAAAGGCGGCAGCTCAGAGACGTTCGTCGCGAAGCTCGCCAAGGCGGGCGGCAAAGCGCTCGAAAAATTTTCTATCGCAGATGGAGCTTCGGCGCAGAAAATACTCACAGAGCTCGGAACATCGCAGTACCGCGTTGCCGACGTCCGCGAGCGTGAGACCCAGAAAGCGCCGCCGCCGCCGTACACGACATCATCGCTCCAGCAGGAGGCAAACCGCAGGCTCGGCTTCTCCGCACGGCAGACAATGTACATGGCGCAGCAGCTGTACGAGGGCGTGAGCCTTGGCAAAGCGGGCGCCGTCGGGCTCATAACGTATATGCGCACGGATTCGGTAAACCTCGCCGATAAGTTTCTCGGCGAAGCGCAATCATTCCTCAAACGAGAGTACGGCGGCAGCTACGCACTTGAATCGCCTCGGCGGTTCAAGGTAAAATCCAAGCTCGCGCAGGAAGCCCACGAGGCGATCCGCCCCACCGAAGTAACGCATACACCGGAAAGCGTCAAACAGCACCTTGAACCCCGGCAGTACAAGCTCTACGACCTGATCTGGCGCCGCGCCGTGGCGAGCCAAATGCCCGGCGCCGTTATGAGCAACGTATCGGTCGATATTAATAATGCGAACGGCCAGTATACATTCCGCGCAACCGGATCAACAATCAAGTTCGACGGGTTCATGAAGGTATATAACAGCGTCAAGGAGACAATCCTGCCTGCAGTCAAGAAAGATGAGGAACTTGATGCGAAAAAAATCGAACCGCTGCAGCACTTCACCGAACCGCCGGCACGGTACTCGGAAGCCGGCCTCGTCAAGGCGCTCGAAGAGCGCGGCATCGGGCGGCCGTCTACGTACGCACCTACGATCGCGACTATCGTCAGCCGCGGATACGTGGAAAAAGACCAGAAGCGCCTGAGCCCGACCGAGATCGGCACGCTCGTCAACGACGTGCTCGTGGAGCACTTTCCGAAAGTCGTCGACTACGCCTTTACCGCCACTATGGAGGACGACCTCGATGAAATCGCAAACGGCAATAAAGAGTGGGTTCCCGTGATCAGAGAATTCTACAAACCCTTTAAAGACAACCTTATGAACAAGCTCGAAGAGGTCAGCAAGAAGGAGCTCACCGAGCAGGAAACTGACAAGGTGTGCGACAAGTGCGGCAAGCCGATGGTCATAAAAATCGGGCGCTACGGCAAATTCCTCGCCTGCTCCGGCTATCCGGAATGTAAGAATACCAAACCGCTCGATAAAAACGGCGATATCGTGGAAGAGCAGCTGCCCGAGGGGACCGACCAGGTGTGCGGCAAGTGCGGCAAGCCGATGGTGGTTAAGCACGGCCGGTTTGGCCCGTTCCTCGCCTGCTCGGGCTACCCAGACTGCAAGAATATTAAGAACATCGAACAGAAAACGGGGGTTACCTGCCCGCAATGTCATAAGGGCGATATCGTTGTCAAACGTTCGAAACGGGGGCGTACGTTCTACTCGTGCAACAAGTATCCTGACTGCAAGTACGCGCTGTGGTCCAAACCGACCGGCGAGAAGTGTCCTGAGTGCGGTTCGCTTCTCGTGTACGCAGCCGGCAATAAAGTGCGCTGCTCGAGCAAAGAGTGCAAGTTCCAAAAAACGGTTGAGTAAATAAAATTCAGCGCGCCTCTCCGCGGGTGCGCTGATCCGTTGCCAAAACAACACAGCCGCCGCGATCCCTGCGTTTGTAGTTTTTAGTAATAAAAAAATGGGGATCCCTGTTCGGGGATCCCCTTGAATGTCAACTCACTCGAACCTTATCGCCGCTTGATTTAGGCAAAGGGGTTCGGGTACATCGCTTGGCCCTGGTCGTCGGTCATCAAACTCAGCACCGTCGAAATTGGCGCTTTGTTCATCGTCATCCCAGTCAGATCGGCGAATTCGTCACGGTTCCCTAGCTCGGTGTAGTTGGGTGAGCCGCGGCTTTCATCCAGGCCACAGGTAATCTGGTCGATCGAAAACATGCAGTTCTGCATCGCTGCCGGCGCTCGGGTATTTGCCGGCCGGGTCATCTCATTTGCCTTCTGCGAATTGACTGCATACTGCCCATAGTCCAGCTTGGACATCGGAGCCGTCGAAACCTGATACGTCATCGCGACCGCATGTGCGTCGGCCGTCTTGTTGTACACTGCCGTCATAGTATCGAAAGTGCTGGCGAACGTCGGTGGACTGCTTGCCCACGTCGAGTCCGTAGTGACCACTTCGGTCTTCGCGCACGAAACCGATACTATAAACAGCGTCGCAACCATCATCATCAGCAACGTCAAGATTGTGCGTTTCATAATGAAACCCCACTTTCTTCGTTTAAAGGTTGTCTTGCTGTTACATCAACATCCTTGCTCTGCCTGCTACAAGCCACACCACTCAATGCGGGGGTTTTTAGTAACAGTCCCCCTTCAACTGTTTCCAATTAATCATGCCTCCTTTCATGAGTAAAAAGCCCGCGAAACCTAAAGCAGGTTTCAAAGTTCCAATGTGGCCATGGCTTGGTGAGGTAGCCCGCTCGGCTTGTTGATTTTTCTGTCTTTTTTTGTCTTTGTCAAACAGCGTTCTGTTTTCTGCAACGTACGACACGATCAACTCATGAGTACGTTGCCCTCACTGTAACAAATAAATATCCAAAGGTCAATCGCTTGAACAAGCGCTAAACAGTAGCGTCGTGAGCCGCTCACTTCGTTTGCATTTTATGCGCGTTGTGGATATAATTGGATGGCAAATCTAAGCACTAAATTTCAATCAATGCCCAAGATACTCATTACCGGCGCCACCGGCCAAATCGGATCAGAGCTCACGCTAGCGCTCAGAAAAAAGTACGGTCCGGAAAATGTCGTGGCACTGGGCCACCACCGCCCTCCGCACGGCGAGCTAAAGGATTCGGGCCCGTACGAGCAGGGGGACGCAACCGACAAGGAGGTGCTCATCTCGCTCGTCGAGAAGCACAAGATTGACACTATCTACCACCTCGTCGGCATACTCTCGGCGGCGGGTGAAAAAAATCCGGATAGCGCCTGGATGGTCAACATCAACAGCCTGAAGAACGTGCTCGACATTGCCAAAGAGTACCGTATGGAAAAAGTGTTCTGGCCGAGCTCTATCGCGGCATTCGGGCCAGGATCGCCGCGTGAAAATACGCCGCAGGTAACGGTCATGGACCCCAATACCGTCTACGGCATCACGAAGTATACCGGCGAGCTGCTTTGCAACTACTACTACAACAAATACCGCGTCGACGTCCGGAGCCTGCGCTACCCGGGCTTGCTCAGCTACCTGACCCCCCCGGGAGGCGGGACAACCGATTACGCAATTGAAATCTTCTACGAAGCCATCCAGAATAAAAAGTACACCTCATTCCTGAGGGAAGATACGGTGCTCCCGATGATGTATATGCCTGATGCGATCGAGGGAACGATCAAGCTCATGGAATCTCCCGCACCGCGGATTAAAGTGCGGTTCTCGTACAACTTTACCGCAATGAGCTTTTCGCCAAAGCAGATCGCGGACGAAATCAAAAAGCACATCCCCGATTTCACGTGTACCTTTGCTCCCGACCGGCGGCAAGCAATCGCCGATACCTGGCCGCGATCAATCGATGATACCGTTGCGCAGCGCGATTGGGACTGGGAGCCGCGGTACGATCTCGCGAAAATGACGGAAGATATGCTCATACACCTGACGAAAAAATTGATGCCGAAAAAATAGACACACGTAAAAAAACGCCCCTTGCACCAAGCCGGGGCGTTTTTTGTTAGAAACAATTACCACGGTACGCTGTCCACTCATGACCGGAACTCTTCGACAATGAGAATATGTGCCTCTCGCATACGTGGACACTCAGGATGGAAATCACAGTCGCTAATAATGACACGCTGCCACTGGCCGAGCATAAACCTCCCGTTTTTAAACGGGAGCTTGACACTCGATGAGAGCAACGCCACCTGGTGTGCATACCTCAATCAGCCTTAAGCTCATTACAAAAGCCCTCCGTGCTACTCTTGAGCTCCTTCTGAATCAGCAGCTGCCTTAGCTCGAAGCTGATCGAGCTTGACGAGCACCTGCTCATTTTCAGGATCAAGGTTGAGGTATGTTTCGAGCTCCTTAATGGCAGCAGCAAGGTTCCCCTGCTGCTCGTATACGAGCGCGATTTGCCAGTACGCTTCCGCTGAGTAGGGGGAGCTCGTGAGCACCCGCTGGTACGAGCTCAGGGCTTGTTCGAGGTTGCCGAGCGCCTGGTGCGCGAGACCCTCATTAAAATCCGCCGTTATGAAATCCTGCTTTAGCTCACGCGCGTGCCGAAAATCGACGATGGCACTGTTGAGCAGCTCAGTCGCCTGCTGCCGTGCTGCGTCATCGGCTGCCGTCGTCTGCACCGACAGTGCCCAGAGCAGCCGCGCCCTGCCGAGGTTGAGATGCGCGAGGGGGTTCGTCGGCTCGAACCGTATGACCTCAGCGTATGATTTAACGGCGACCTCATCTGCATTTCCGATGATATTCCTGAGCCCATCGTAAAGCTGGGCTTCCTGCTCGTACAGAACGACGTTGGTCGGATCAACTTCCTCCGCCCGCCTGAGCGTATCAATGACGAGTTGCGTGAGCTCCTGGAGCCTAATAGCATCGGGGGATTCTTTGCTGGCTTCTAGCTGCACTTCGGTCGCGTAACCCTGCGCGAGCGTCAGATAGTACCCCACCTCATTAGGATTGAGGTCAATGGCGCGTTCGAGATCGAATTGTATGTCATCGATATCATTCAGAGCAGAGATCCGGTCTTCAGCACGCTGGTAGTGAAAATCTGCAAGCCACACCCTCAATCCAAAAAAGGCAATGAGGACGGTTGCAGAAGCGACAAGGGTGAGCGCGGCAGCGGCGGCCGTTGATTTCTTGCGAGACCAGCGGAAGGCATATTGCTCGTCGATAACTTTCCTCGGCATCACCGAGCGCAAACTGAGTGCGAGCAAGAACCACCACGCAAAGTGGAGAGAAAAATTGAAGGATGTGAAAAAGCTTGCAATGAAAAGTGAGACCCAGCCGAGCGTCATGCTGACAACGAGCACCCAGCTGCGGCGGGCATCGAGGGCTGCCAAGATCACTCGCGCGCACTTCACCAGGAATGCCGCAGCGAGGGCGAGCAGCGCTAGCACCGCACCGATTCCGACGGTCGCTGCGAGCCCGAACCATTCATTTGATGGCTTAATGAAACGCACATTCCACAGCACCGTATCATTGAAGGAAACCGGGCGGTACTCAGAAAATGAATACGCGAACGTCTGTGGGCCGGAACCCCAGAAGGGGGCATCCTGGACGCTCCTCCATGCAACCGACGCTGACGTCGCCGCATCGAGCTGGATGCTTTCACTCACGGTGAACGATGTAAAGTCATGCGCATCGATGTATACGGACGCAACGGCGACAAGGAGCAGAACCGTCGGTACGAGCGGCCACCATATGGGAAGCGAACGGGACCTGAACGCGAGCAACAGCAAATAGATAAACGAACAGATGACGATCACGTAAAGCGCGTAGCGCTTGTCGAGCAGGAGCAGCAAGAATGCTCCGAGCGCGATACCCGCCCCGATCAGCACCCGCTTCCACGTTTGGGTGACGTAAAACAACAGCCCGAGGCCGAGCATGAGGCAGCAGACGATGTAGAGTGCGAGCGTCGTCGATGAACCCGCAAGGAGGTTAAAGCCGCTGTTCTCCGCCACGTCCCAGGGCAAGAGATGGATGCCGTATACCTGAAAGCAGTTATACACAATGATGAGCGCAGCAGAACCGAGCAGAGCGGTGAGAAACCGAACCGTATCCCGTTCATACCGGACGATGCTCACGATCAGGTAAAAAAACACAATGAAGCTCACGACTGCAATAATGCTGCTGCTGTAGTATCCGCTGATCCCGACGGCTCCGACATACCAGTGGCGCGATATAAAAAAAGATACCAGATTGAACAGGAGGAATGCGCAGATAAACCAGTCAAGGAATGTCCGGGAAAACGTGACTGAACGTGAGAGCATGCCTCGCGCAATATGCAGTGTAGCAGCTAAAAAAACGACCAAGTAAAAGAAAAAGAGCTTATTGAGCTCGAGCGGATTGCTGCTGACCGGTATAAAAAAAAGTGGCAGGATAAAAACAGCTGCGAGCAAGAGCCAGTACTCAATAGAGTGCAGCACAGCCGCTGATTTGCTCTGCACTGCAGCCGGCCCGTCCTTAAAAAAATTGAAAAACGTCATATGCGGCTACCCAATTATTTTCTTCATAATCCCGGTAAGCTCTTCATCGGAATAGTAGTACACGGTAATCGTGCCTCCTCTCCCAGACCGCCGCACGGCAACCTTGGTCCCGAGCGATTCCTGGAGGAGATCCTCTTTTGATTTTAAATTCGGATCGCCCTTCACCTGCCTCCGGTGCTGCCTGACCGAAACGCTCTGTGCGCGGCTCTCGGTACCGCGCACCGTGAGCTGCTCACGGGTAATCTCCCTGAAGAGCCGCTCCCGCTTCTGCTCGTCAGGTACGCTCAAGAGGGCTTTGGCGTGCCCTTCCGTAATGCGGCCATTGAGCAACGATTGCTGCATGTGCGCAGGCAGCGCGAGCAGCCGCAGCGTATTCGCAACCGCTGCCCGGCTCTGGCTGACCTTTTTCGCAACCTGCTCCTGCGTCATATTGAATTCATCGACCAGGCTCCGATAGCTGTATGCACGTTCTATAGGGGTCAAATTCTGGCGCTGAACGTTCTCGACGATTGCAAACTCGAGCTTCTGCTGGTCAGTTGCGCTCCTGACGACAACCGGTACCCGCTTCAGGCCGAGAACTTTTGCCGCCCGTAACCGGCGTTCGCCTGCAATGAGCTCATACCCGCCCCTGACCGGAAGGACGATGAGCGGCTGGAGAATGCCGTGCACCTTTATTGAGTTGATTAGGTCTTCGAGCGAAGCGCTGTCGAACTGCTGGCGGGGCTGGTGCGGATTCGGTTTAATCTGGTCGACCGGAACCTCACTGACTGTATCGTGCGTAATGCCGGCAGTTCCGATATCCGTTCTTCCCGCCGCCGGTATAAGAGAGCTTAGGCCTCTTCCCAGCGTTCTCTTTTCTGCATTCATACTCATTCCTCTCGATAGCTCATCGAATAAAAAACTAAACAGGCCTGACCGTACTCTCTTGGTCAATCATCTCACGCGCGAGGCGCTTATACGCCTTGCCGCCCGGCGACCGCCGGTCGTAGTGCAGGATGCTCTTGCCAAAGCTCGGCGCCTCAGCGAGCTTGATGTTGCGCGGAATGACCGTACGGTAAATATTATCGGGAAAATACCGGTATAGCTCTTCGAAAATATCGCGCGACAGCTTCGTGCGGTCATCATACATAGTCATGACTGCCCCAGCGATGCGGATATTCGGCTTCAAATTCTCCCGCACGAGATTGATGGTGTTCAGCAGCTGCCCGAGGCCTTCGAGAGCGTAATACTCGGTCTGCACGGGAACGAGCACCTCATCTGCCGCAACGAGCCCGTTGATGGTGAGAAGGCACAGCGATGGCGGATTGTCGATGATGATGTAATCGTAATCATTCCGCACCTCAAGGATGGCGTCGTGCAGCCGGTACTCGCGGCGCTCAACGCCGACAAGCTCGACCCGGGCACCGGCGAGATCAGCCGATGACGGAACCGCCTTGAGCCCGTCAACGTCAGTCGGAACCGTGACTTCGTGGATCGACGTACCGGAAATGAGGGACTCATACACGCCGCCGTTTACCATCCGGCGGTCGATTCCAATCCCCGACGATGCGTTGCCCTGCGGATCGAGATCAACCAGCAGGACAAACTTACCGTGGTGGGCCAGGTACGACGCAAGGTTGATGGCTGTCGTTGTCTTTCCGACGCCCCCTTTTTGGTTAACGATAGAGATTACTCGCGGCATAATGCGGTGCGATAGTGCCTATAGTATAGCAAATATTGATTGACAAAAACAGCATTTTTACCTACAATCGTGCCATACGCGCCGGGTTACCCCACCCTGCGACGGGATAAATTTCACAGGCAGACGCAACGTACCCATCGGCCGGAGTGGCGGAACTGGCATACGCGTGCGACTCAAAATCGCATGAGGGAAACCTCTTGTGGGTTCAACTCCCACCTCCGGCACCAACGCACTTGCGCAGAACACCAGAATCGTTTATAATAGCATAGACTCTTTAACATCCATACAAATGCTCTGGGCATTTGTATGGAAAAGGAAAAACGGCACGGAGGGTGAAGTTTTCAATAGACACTGAAAACGGAATCTGGAGTGCCATTTGAACGACGCCGGGTAGAGCAGTGGCAGCTCGCGGGGCTCATAATCCCGAGGTCGGGGGTTCGAATCCCCCCCCGGCAACCAAGCCGACGTTTGCCTAAAGCAGACAACGGCGAAACCAATAAAATTCTACCGCGCACCGCCCACTAGCGGGGCAAGGAAAGGAGTAATGCGCGCAGAGTGGAATTTTCGATGTTATCGGAAACGTAATTTGCATTACCATTGCGACGAGCCAGGGTAGCTCAGTTGGTTAGAGCGTGGGACTCATAAGCCCGAGGTCGTGGGTTCGAATCCCACCCCTGGTACCAGACCACACTACACGACATGTACGTAACGACGCACGTCTTAGCGAGCATCGTAATCAGCCAACACACCCCGAATGCATGGTGGGCTTTTAGCATTGCGCTGCTCTCACACTACGTGCTCGATTTTATCCCGCACGGCGACCGGCCGGTTGAACGCTGGATTAAGCGGGGTTCACACCTGAAACGCTCGCTGGTAGTCGTCGGCATAGACGGCGCGCTGCTCTCCTTTATGATACTGTCACTGGACCGGCAAATAGGGCTGCCGCCCGCGCCGATCCTCATGGCGGCGATTATCGGCGGGATGCTGCCCGATATACTGTGGATCACGTATGATCTCTACTGCCGCTACATAAAAAAGAGGGCATTCGCGCGTGCACTGGCTGGCGCGGGCATTCTCGGGGCCTTCTTTAAAAAAATTGGCTTTTTCCTCGACCACCACACAAAAATCCACCACTACGTTGATCATGTCATCAACACGCACCGTTTTCCTGCGCTCATCGGTGCGCTCTTCCAGCTTTTATTCTTCGGGATCTTTACCGTGCTCGCGGTATACGTCTGGTAGCGCCGCCGTACGGAATCGCAGCCAGAGCCCCGCGGCTCCAATGAGCAGCGCCATACTAATCCACTGTGTCAGCAACAGCGGGCCGATTTCAAGCATCCCGATCCTCAAGAAATCCAGCATGAAACGCACAGCAGCCCATAGAATAAAGTAGAGCAGCGTCAGGCGGCCAGCTGTGAGGCGCTGCGATCGGAAAACGGAAAAAAGAATCCCAAAAATAATGAGCATAAGAAGCGACTCATACAGGAACAACGGATGAAAAAGCGTACTCGTCCCGTAACCCGGCACGCGGTGAGCGCTATCAATCATGATCGCCCACGGAAGGTTGGTCGGAGGCCCGTACAGCTCTTGGTTAAAGTAGTTTCCCCACCGACCGATTGCCTGCATAAGTGGGAGACCGAGCACGATGCAGTCCGTAATTACCCAAAACCGAATCCGTTTGACCCTCGCATATACGATGGCGGTCAGGAGTCCGGCGAGGACTACTCCGTGGAATGCGAGGCCACCCTGCCAAAAAGCAATTACCTTACCGGGATGATCCAGGTAGTATCCAACATCCCCAATCACGTGGCCGATCCGCCCTCCCACAATGCAAAAAAAAGTTAAAAGAAAAAACAGGTTGTACAGATGGTCCGCACGTACCTGCTTTTTCTTTGCGGCGTATAATGCAATAATAAATCCTACGAGTACCGCGGCAGCCAGTATCACGCCGTACCAGTGTACAGCCATACTGCCGAGGGTCAGCGCGATGTCGGTAGGCACGGTTTCCTGAAAAAAATTCATACCAGTGCCAGGCCGAAGATATGCCTACTCAACGAGTGCGCTGTCGATGACCGCCCGGAAATTCTCAATCGGCTGCGCGCCCGAAACGAGGATGCCATTGACGAATGTCGCGGGAGTGCCCTTGACTCCGTATCCGGTTCCCTCTGCCAAACCGTCCGTAATGGTTGTTGCGTGATCGCCATTGTCCAGGCAGGCGTCAAACTGCGAAGTATTGAGCCCGAGGTCTTTTGCCGCCTGTTTATAGTTATCAACGGAGAGCGTTCCGAGCTCGTTCAATGCGAAAAGTTTGTCATGCATCTCCCAAAACTTGCCCTGGTCAGCGGCACATTCGGACGCCTCACCTGCTTTCTGAGCTTGCGGATGGAACGAGAGCGGATAGTGCCGGAAGATGTGCTGAATCTCTCCATCGTACTCTTCGAGGAGCTGTTCAATGGTCGGCTGCACCCGCGTGCAGTATGGGCATTCAAAATCAGAGTACTCTATGAGCGTTACCGGGGCATTCTCGCTGCCACGGATATGGTCATCGGCGCTCACGGCAATATCAACCCGGGTAACCTCCGGTACAGTAGCCGTATTGGTATTTGTTGGCAGCTCGTCGGCCGCGCCCGCAACCGTTCCATTCGTGTTGTTTGTGGAACTCTTCTCATCGTTGAGCATGGAAAAGGTGAGCCCGAAAGCGGTGAGGGATGCGAGCGTAATGCCGACCATTGCGCCCATGGCAAATGCCATCTTTGGCGGCGTTCTGTATACGACATTTTCTCCGCGCGTATTATCTTGTGACATAGAATAAACCTTTCGTAAGTTATAAATCAAATTCTATAGATACCCCCTCCATGCGTAGCGTTGCCACGCATATGTTTACCCATCTTACCAAAAAACTAAATTCTGTCAAGGGCTCTGCCGTGGAATAACCGACTACGGTGATTCTCCAGCATAAATCGCGATAAGATTCTCAATAATATAGGTAAGCTCATCGACGGTCATTGCGCCATCGTATCGGCGGTCGTTGATAAAAAACGTCGGCGTCCCGTCGACGCCGGCAGCAACGCCGGCAGTAAAATCATCCTGCACCTCAACGTCATACGACCCGCTATCAAGGCACTCACTGAAAACGTCGGCATCAAGCCCAACTTCTGCTGCGTAACGCTTGAGTGCCGTAACGCTCAAATCGCTCCTATTGACGAAGAGCTTATCGTGGTACTCCCAGAATTTTTGCTGCGCATGGGCACATTGGGCAGCTTCAGCCGCCTTCTGGGCGTCGGGATGCAAATCCGTGAGCGGAAAATCACGGTAGATAACCTTGATATGGTCACCGTAGGTGCTCAATATCTCGCGTACGACCGGAAAAGATTGAAAGCAGTACGGGCACTGAAAGTCCGAAAACTCAACAATCACTATCCGCGCATCTTTATTCCCTCCGTACGGATCATCATCGGTCGCAACAGATTCTGTCGCTACACTATTAATCAATCCGGCATCGCTGTTGCTATTCTTATTATTGCGGCTCACGAGGGCAGCAAAGTATACGATCAGCACGATCGCAAGTAAGCCCGTAATGCCGAGCACTACCAGCATGCTGGCATGCCGCTTTTTTTTGAATGTTGGTTCCGTAGCTTCCTGCTGCATACGACGCAAGGACGAGCATCTATTCTTACGGAAAAAGCAGCTTACCGTTATCGTCGTACACTTCGATAGCCTGTGTCGGGCATGATTTCGCCGCATCGAGGATTGTCTGCTCGTCCGCCCCTGATTCGCTCTTCACGGTTGCCTTCCCCTCAGCATCGAGCTCGAAAATATCAGGGGCGATCGCGACACACGTTGCCGCCGAAATGCACTTGTCACGCAGAACTTTGATCTTCATAGTGAGAATACTTAATAGTACGGTAACCCTATTGTACCATACCGATGCAACTCCTGCCATATCGGAACCGTACTCCTCGGGATCCCTACGCTGCCTTGCGTTTGCCAAGCTGGTGGTCAAACATCCAAATCCCATTGCCAGCATCGCCAATCTTCCCGAGTACCTGCACGATTTCCAGCGTCTGGGCTTCTTCCTCTACCTGCTCCTCGATGAACCAATGCAGAAACTGTTCAAATGCGTAATCTTTTTCTGCTCTCGCGAGCTCATACAACACGTTGATCATGCCGGTCACCTTCTGTTCATGCCCGTACGCCTGCTCGAATGCCGTGAGCGGGGATGTAAACGTTGTGGGCGGCTTCTGAATTGCTTGCAGCGCAACCGTCCCGCTCCGGTCCAGCAAAAATGCATAGAATTTCATTGCGTGCTCGACTTCTTCTTGCGCCTGCACCTTGAGCCACGATGCAAATCCCTGATAGTTGGCTGATGCACAGTAGGCTGACATCGCAAGATACAGATAGGCAGAGTAGAGCTCTGCCTGAATCTGTCCGTTGATCGCTGCTTCTACTTTCTTACTGACCATATTTTTAATGGTGTAATGAATTTATAATTTGTTAGCGTTGCGGTACCTCTCACTGACTGCATCCCAGTTAACGACATTCCAGAATGCCTTCACGTAGTCCGCCCGTACATTTTTATACTTCAGATAATAGGCGTGCTCCCAGACATCGAGGGCGAGCAGTGGCGTTCTCCCCGCTGAAAGCGGCGTATCTTGGTTCGATGTCTGCTCAACGCTGAGTTTGCCGTTATCGATGGTTAACCAAGCCCATCCCGAGCCGAAGAGCGCCGTTGCTGCTTCTTCAAATCGCTGCATGAACGTGTCAACCGACCCAAAGTCGCGCACGAGCGCTTCCTTCAGCTTACCGGCAGGCTTTCCCCCATCAGGGCTGAGAATTTCCCAGAAAAGGGCATGATTCACATGGCCGCCGCCGTTGTTTCGGACAGCAGTACGAATATCTGCCGGGATTGAATCAAGCTTGCGGAGAATATCCTCCGGCTGCTTCTGTAAGAGCACTCCGTCGTCCCCAAGGGCTGCATTGAATTTTGCCGTATAGGCGACATGGTGCTTATCGTGGTGGAGCATCATCGTTTCGCGGTCGATGTACGGTTCAAGGGCATCGTACGCATACGGTAATGCTGGCGTTTTAAACTGAGCTGGCATAGTATAATCGTTACTTATTATTTGAGTATTGACTATAGCATCGCCACAACAACCATGCAAAACGGGCATTGTTAATTCCGCGGATTCTCGATTCCGAGCGCCTTCCGGAGCGTAACGAGTGCGAGCAGAACGCACTTCTTGCGCGCCGGAGTTATCGGCACCCCGATATCGTTCAGGAAATCCTGGTCCGTATACTGCCCGAGCTCGGCGAGCGCCTTCCCCTTGACGATTTCCGTCAGCATCGAGGCTCCCGCGCGCGTAACGCTGCATCCGGTTCCGGTAAACTTAACGTCTGCCACTTTCTTCTTCCTGCCGTCGAGCCGATACGTTATCTGCACGCTGTCACCGCAAAGCGGATTATCGCGCCGAGCTGCGCCATCCGGATCTTTCAGCTCCCCGAAATTTCTCGGATGCTTGTGGTGATCGAGGATGATTTCCCGGTACATTGTCTTGTCGTCAGTCATACGCGAAACGTCTTTTTGACTTTATTAATTGCATCTACGAGTGCATGGATATCTTGACTCGTATTATAGAGGTAAAAGCTCGCACGGGCCGTCGCCGGTATTCCAATATGCTCGTGGAGCGGCTGCGTACAGTGGTTTCCTGCCCGCACCGCAACGCCCTCCTCATCAAAAATTGAAGCAAGGTCGTGCGGATGGACGTCCGCGACGGTAAAGGCTATAGCGCTCCCCCGCTCTTTTGCTTCGCCAGGTCCTACGATTGATATGCCGCCAATCTTTTTAAGCACATCGAGAGCCTCGGCCGTCAGCTCGAGCTCGTGCTGAAAAACATTTCCCATGCCGATCGACTGCAGAAAGTCGATTGCCGCACCGAAACCGATCACGTCGGCGATGCTCGGCGTACCGGCCTCAAACTTCCACGGGAGTTCGTTCCACTCCGCGCCCCCGATTCGTACGCGGGAGATCATATCTCCGCCCGTCAGGAAAGGCGGCATTGATTCGAGCAGCTCCTGCTTTCCAAACAGTACCCCAACCCCGGATGGGCCGAGCATCTTGTGCGACGAAAATGCGTAGAAATCAACTCCGAGGGCTTGCACGTCAACCGGAAAATGCGGCACGCTCTGCGCCCCGTCAACCAGAATGACCGCGCCCGTATGCTTACGGATCATGCGTACCATCTCTGTGACCGGATTAATCGTGCCGAGCACGTTCGACATGTGGGTGAATGCCACGAGCTTCGTCTTCTCGCTGAGGAGCCGCGCGAATGCTCTGAGGTCAATCCTTCCCTCAGGCGTGATCGGCGCGTACTTCAGCACAGCGCCACGTTCGCGTGCAAGCTCCTGCCACGGCACCATATTCGCATGGTGCTCCATGATGGTTATGAGGATCTCATCCCCCTTCTGAAGTGTATGCCTGCCCCACGAATACGCGACGAGGTTGATGCTCTCGGTCGCATTGCGGGTAAAAATGACTTCCCTGACGGAACCTGCGTTGATGAACGAACGCACCTTTTCCCGCACCGCCTCATACGCCTCCGACGACCGCTCTGAGAGGGAATATATTCCTCGGTGCACATTCGCGTAGTAACGATCATAGCATTCGCTCACTGCATCGATGACTGCCCGAGGTTTCTGTGTCGAAGCTGCGGAATCGAGGAAGACAAGGTCTGGATTGTTATGAAAAATCGGGAACTCCTTGCGGATTTTCTCTCCTAGTTTTCTGCCCATAGTTGCTGCTCTATCAGATGACCGGATGTAAAAAACTTTCCACGATCATGCTCCTCGCTTCGGCATCGGCGATTCCCCGTGACATCAGATAGAAGAGCTGCCGCTCGTCAATTCCGCTCGTCGTCGAAGCGTGTGAAGCGCGCACGTCATCAGCTAAAATCTCGAGTTTCGGCACTGATGTCGCCGTGGCTCCATCAAGCAGGAGCACATTGTCGGTGAAGTGCGACTGTGCCTGCTGCGCTCCCGGATCTATCTTAATCATTCCAGTGAACGCTCCCGCCGACCGCCCTTCGAATACCCCATGTATCAGTATACCACCTTTTGTTTTTGGCGCCCGATGGTGCATGGTTATATCAAACGAGTGCCGGGCTCTCCCCTTTCCGTGAAATCCCGCGAGCACCTCGGCCCGGGCGCCCGTTCCGCAGAGTTCAATCCCGACAACCTGCTCAATGGTGCCGTGGTTCCGTACCACATTCACGAGCTGCAACAAGCTCTCCCGCTCCAGGATAAACAAAGCGGTCTGCGTACCCGCCAGATCAACGGTGGCATGCACGCCTGCCCGGATGACACAGCGCGTAGGTCTGGAAATGGCTGCCGAGCCGCTTACCTTTATATCCATTTGAGCGAGTGGCATAATGTGCGCCTTATCCTACTGATCCTTCCATCTCGAGTTCAATGAGGCGGTCGAGCTCCGCTGCGTATTCGAGCGGAAGCTCCTTCACGATCGGCTCAATAAAGCCCGATACGATCATGCTCATTGCCTGCGCCTCAGTAAGCCCGCGGCTCATGAGGTAGAAGAGCTGGTCCTCGCCGATGCGGCCGACGGACGCTTCATGGCCGATGCGCGAGCGCGGCTCACGTATCTCCATCCTCGGGTACGTGTCCGACCGCGAATGCTCATCGAGCAAAAGCGCATCGCAGACAACGTTCGAACGCACGCCCTCCATCCCCCGTGCAACCCGAACGAGGCCTCGGTACGATGTCCGCCCCCCCTCCTTTGAAATCGACTTGGAAATGATATTTGAAGATGTTTCGGGGGCGCCGTGAATCGCCTTGGCGCCGGCATCCTGGTGCTGGCCCCGGCCGGCGAGCGCGATCGAGAGCAGGTCACCGCGCGCCTTCCTGCCGAGCAGGTAGACGGACGGGTACTTCATGGTCACCCGGCTGCCGAGGTTCCCATCGACCCACTCGACGGTCCCCTCCTCATACACGAATGAACGCTTGGTGACGAGGTTATACACGTTACGGGACCAGTTCTGCACGGTCGTATACCGGACGCGCGCACCGGGCTTGACGATGATTTCCACGACCGCTGAGTGGAGGGAAGCCGAGGAGTACACGGGAGCCGTACAGCCTTCCATATAGTGCACGAAGCTGCCGGGTTCTGCAATGATGAGCGTGCGTTCGAATTGCCCTGCCCGTTCTGCATTGATCCTGAAGTAGGACTGCAGCGGAAAATCAACCGACACTCCCTCGGGAATGTACACGAGGCTGCCGCCTGACCACACCGCCGTATTGAGTGCCGAAAATTTATTGTCGCCGGCGGGAACGACCGTACCGAAGTACCGTTCAATGAGTTCCGGGTGTTTCCTGAGACCCGTATCCATATCGGTAAAGATCACCCCGATTTTTTCCATCTTCTCCTGTATGGAATGGTATACCGCCTCTGACTCATACTGTGCCATTACTCCGGTGAGATGCTTCCGCTCCGCTGCGGGGATGCCGAGGCGATCGTATGTTGACTTTATCGCTGGCGGCACGTCATTCCAACTCTCTGCGACGCGTTCTGTTGGCTTGAGGTAGTAGTATAGTTCGCCGAAATCAATGGGTGATACATCCGGCCCCCACCGCTGCATCGGCTTTCTCATGAAGGTGCGGTACCCGTGCAGGCGTTTGCGGCGCATCCAGTCAGGCTCGGATTTAACGTGTGAAATCTCTTCGACGATCTTTTCTGACAGCCCCTTTCCGCTCGAGTACGAATACGCGACCTCGTCGGGCCGCTCGGCCGCCGCTTCAGTGCCGATACTGGGAAGCGTTTTCCTCATATGCCCTTCTTCCAAAGCCAATCGTACCCCCGCCTCTCGATCTGCGTTGCAAGCGAGCGGGCACCTGACCGCACGAGCTTGCCGTCACGTACGACGTGCACGTGGTCCGGCTTAAGGTACTTCAGTATCCGGCAGTAGTGGGTGATCACGAGGATGCTCATCTGCGGATTCATCACCCTGTTGATGCCCTGCGTGACTGCCCGCAGTGCATCGATGTCGAGCCCCGAATCAGTTTCATCGAGTATCGCGACGGTGGGCTCCAGTACGGCGAGCTGGAGTATTTCCATTTTTTTCTTTTCTCCACCAGAAAATCCCTCGTTGAGCGAACGGTCGGTTAATTTCCGCCTAATACCGAGGAGCTTGAGCTTGTGTTCAAAGTGTTTTCTGAATTCGAGAGGCGGCATTGCCCTGTCCGGATGGACCGCACGGTACGCTGACCTCAAGAAATGTTCGATCGACAAGCCGGGCACTTCAACGGGATACTGAAACGACAGAAAGAGGCCGAGCCGAGCCCGCTCATCTGGTTTTTTCGCCGTGATGCGCTTCCCTTTCAGCCAGATTGATCCGTTCGTCACACGGTATCCGGGATGGCCCATAATAGCGGATGCGAGCGTTGATTTGCCCGAACCGTTCGGGCCCATAAGCGCATGGATCTCTCCGGGCTTCACGGAGAGGCTGAGGCCTTTGAGGATCTTCCTGCCCCCTGCAACGACATGGAGCTTTTTAACGGCAAGGTTCTCCATACGGCGTCAGTAGCAGCAGCTCTCCTTATACCCGCAGTTTTCGCATACCGACGACTTGCCGCCGCTGAGCGAGCACATCATCGCACCGCAGACCGGGCAGTCCTGCGTATGGTCGCCGTAATACCTATCGCGATTTTGCAGAGGCATAGTAATCGCAGTTAGCACTGAAACTGCACGCTTTACATACAGGCGTGTCTTTTTTTAAATCTTCGAGCAGGTCGCCGCATGCCATGCAGAAAAGTTCGGGGGTGAGCTCTTGCGGCGAATGCGTACGCTGGCACTTTCTGCACACGCCCCGAATCTCGTAGTTCTCCGACCGAACCATAAAATGGTTACTCCGGGCGAGCTTTTTCATCTCCCGCATGAGCCTGGCATCCGTACTGCCCCGGAGGTCTTCAATCCCATGGCACTGCTCGCACACAAAGTGCACGTGACTGTCGACCCTGCCCTCAAATCGAGTAACCTTATCGATGGCAAACTCCTTCAGGTAGCCGTGTTCACGCAGAAAGCCCAAGTTCCGGTATACGGTGCCGATGCTGATCCGAGGGAGCACCTTCTTGACGCCGGAAAAAATCGCTTCTGCAGTAGGGTGCGAATGATCCCGCCGCACGTAATCCAAGATAACGAGGCGCTGTTTGGTCAAGCGCCAATCGCTTTTCTTCGTCGCTGGGGCCTTCTGCCGGGGCATTGCAAAAAACTTATTGAGAATAATTATCAATAAGTATTATACCCCCTGTTCATTATGATGTCAATTCACCGCCTCCGCCTTCGCTCCCACGCACGCACCTCCCGCTCATTCATCCCGAGGTAGTGTCCGATCTCATGATGTACGACCTCGCGTATAAGCTGCCGGACCGAAGACGGATCCGAACCGGCGATTTGCTCGATCGAGCGCTTGAAAAGCGTAATTTTATCTGGCAGAACGCCCGAATAGTACGCACTCCGCCCAGGCAACGGCACTCCCTCATACAGCCCAAGGAGCAAGCCGCGCGACCTGATTTGCCGCTCTGTTTGCCGGGCTGCGCGAACCGAATTTTCTACCACGAACGCGACATTACTCATTTGTCCGCGAACCGCAACGGGCACTTCCGCGATCGCTTCGCGGACATACTGTTCAAACTGTTCGAGCTTCATGCTGTTATTCTATACGTACCGGCAGTTTTTTCAACTCGAACGAATCCGTTCATCCATTAAACTGAGAGAATATGGGATCTAAGCGTCGTTGTTAAAAAAACGTAATGCCCCCTCAAGCGCTCAACTCTGGATTCTGCCTGTGCAGCGATGGGCAAGAAAAAACACCCTGCCCATTTTATACGCTCGCTGAAGGGCAGCGCGCTGCCTGACCTTTCATTTCAAAAACATTAACCGCTTACTCCCTCAGTGATATTATGCCGCTCGATCTCAAAAATTCTCCGTTTCTTGAGCGCCTCGAGCGCCAGGCTGATGCGGTCATCGCTCTGGCCATACAGGGTAAACAGGCGCTCTCCTTTCCGCACTGTCTGGCCGAGGTGCTTATTGATATAGATGCCGGCGAGTTTCTCATGCGGGGCGCCGAGGATTCTCGCAACCTGATCAATCATCTCATCATCAACATCGACAACGATACCGCTGAAGGCGGCGTGCTGGCGGCACCGCGATGCTGCCATAGTCACATCTTCTGAATCCACATTCGGATTTCCTCCCTGTTCTTTAATGATTTGCTGCATTTTCTTCCATGCTTTGCCTGACGAGAGCGCTTCCGCCGCGAGCATGTGACCCTGGCCTGGTTTTGCCTTTCCGGTCAGCTCGAGCAGTTTACCGGCCAATCGGACGCTTTTCTTCTGCAGATCTGACGGCCGGTAGTCCTTCTGTTGCAGCACCCGCAGCACATCGCGCGCCTCGAGCGCAGGGCCGATGCCACGGCCTACCGGCTCCATCGTTTCAGTCAGTACGACATTAATCTTGATCCCAAAACGCTTTGCTACGTACTCAAAGTCCTTCTTGACACCGATTGCCTGTTCCTTTGTTGTCACCTTGACATGCGGACCGTACGGCAAGTCAACGACGAGGTGGGTAACGCCCATCGCAACCTTCTTGGCCATGATGCTGACGACCATCTTATCGAGCGGCTCGAGCCGGAGCGAGTGCTGTACGCGAATGATATAGTCATCAGCCGGAGCCAGGCGAAAACTGCCGCCCCATATCAAGCAACACTGAATTTTCTTAATAATCTGCTGCACCTTATTGAAGGGGATTGAAACCGGCGCGAGTACCTCCATCGTATCAGCCGTGCCGGCAGGAGAGGTAATGGCCCTCGACGAAGTTTTCGGTATGACGACGCCATAGGAAGCAACAATCGGGATGACTACCATTGTTGTCCTGTTGCCGGCAACGCCGCCGATTGAGTGCTTATCGGCAATAATCTTTGACGGCAGCTTAAGCACCTCCCCGGTCTCAGCCATTGCCTTCGTCATGTAGTACAGCTCCTCGTTGGTGAACGGTTTAATGAAGCTCGACGCGACGAAGTATGTCGTCTCTACTTTTGAAAGCTTGTGGTGCACGATATCGTCGATGATCGAATGCATCTCATCGTACGAGAGCTCACCGCCCAAAAGCTTCTTCCGGATTGCCTCGATAGAGTGCGGGCGCGACAAAACACGCAACGAAACGGGTTCGTTGAGCTTGACTGAACGGTACTTCCAAATTTCCCGAAAAAAACCGATCTCGCCCTTCTGAACCTTGCTGCGGGTGTAGTACGCAACCGCCGTTGCACGGTTGTGTTTCCAGCGGATCTCAATGAGGTCACCCATGACAATTCCGAAGGTCTTCGCCTCTTCCTGCTGAAGCACGACAACCCACGGCTGTCCGCCGGATGCGAAGTCGAGCTTGCGTGCGCGTAAAAAAAATGGCATAGCCGCCAGCCTGTCTTATGTATTAAATCATGTTATTCCGACGGGCAAAATAAATGCTCGTGAGTACGATACAACCCATGAGCACGAAGACTACCCAGAGACCGATCGGATGGTCTGCGAACGGAAGCCCCTCGACGTTCATGCCGTAGATGCTCGCAACGAGCGTCATCGGCAGCAGTGCAACTGAAATGAGCGTCAGTGTCTTGATGACCTCGTTCGTCTTCTGGTTGATCATCGACTCGTTCGTCGAGTACAAGCCATCGACCGTATCGCGGTAGCCTTCGAACGCTGCCCAGGTATTCTCGATGTAGTCATGCACATCATCATAGTACACAGAGAGCCTGTCGGGGATCAGCTGCCCTTTAAGATGGACGAGGCGGTCAATCATTTTAATCTGCGGTTCGAGCAACCGGCGGAGATTGAGGATATTCCTCCTGATGATCGCGAGATTCGTCGTGGCGGCTTTATTCCTGCTCGAGTACACTTCCTCCTCGACCACAGACAGCTGCTCGGCAACAACGTTAATGACCGAAAAGCTCTGGCGGTAGCGCATGTCGATAATCTTATAGAGGAGGTATGCGGGATTATTTTTTAGCTCATCAAATTTGAAACCGCGCTTCACCTTCTTCTGCATGCGCGCGAAATAGTCATTGAGCGATTTATCCGGCTCGGTCGTGAGCGTGATAAGGTAGTCTATGCCGAGGAAAACATTCAGCGATGAAACGTGCACGCGGCGCGTCCGCTCATCATAGATCGGAAAATGGTAAATCATAAACAGATACCCGGAATAGATGTCGAGCTTTGGCCGCTGCACTCCTTCCCGGCAGTCCTTGATATCGAGGGGGTGAAATTTGAAATTCTCCTCAAGGTACTCGATATCTTCGTCAGTGATATCGGTAATGTGGACCCACCTGAGGTTGTAAATTTTGTTAAACTTAATTGGCATAACCCATGCTCCTCAATGCGTAACCATTCATACGGTACATACAGTATAGCGTACCTTTTTTGAAAAAACAAAGACACCTGCATCACTGCAGTCAAACCCCCATCAATCCACGCCCGATCCTATCGAGGATAACTCGTGCCGCTCGGCCCATTACGCTCGGCCAGCACGGCATTAAGCTCTTTCATGAGCGGTTCGAGGGGTATGCCGTGTACCGCTGCACCGGCTTCGAGAGACTCGTACGGCGATACGGCGCATCCGATACAGTGAAAGCCGTGGCGCATAAGTACGGAGGCCGCTTCGGGGTACTTATGTAAAAGTTCTCCGATGAGAATATCCTTTTGCACAGTGGCCTTGTTCCTGCTCGTACCCGGTACCGTTCCCTTCTTTTTTTTCCGTTGAATTTTCATAGTAGGCAGACACCCGACAGGTTACTGTACGGATCATCGTACACGGCCTGAACAATCTCGTCAAGGAGCCACCGGTTGACTCTGGGCGGATTTCTGGTACAGTAGGGGTATGCAAAACGTGCATTTTACGCCACCGCAGCTCGCCCCGCTCTTCGGGGTAAACGTCTCCACGATCAAACGGTGGGCTGATAACGGCTACCTCGAAACAGACCTCACCGCCGGAGGCCACCGCAGAATATCCAGGGAGCAGCTCGAGTTTTTTATCAAAAAGTACCCGCGGTATGCTAAAAATTCATACGTCTTGCGCCGGCTGCTCAAGAAAGAGCACTGTCCGGACGTCCACTGCTGGAAGGCATACTACCGGCTCCTCAAGAATAATGAGGGAGACCGGGCAGCTGAAATCATTGACAAAGAGTACCTCGCGGGCTCCCCGATCCTGGGAATCCTCAGCAAGGTGATCACGCCGACGATGCGGCAGATGAGCGCTGACTGGTCCGATGATACAATCTCGGTGTATGAAGAGCACCGAATGAGCTTCACGATCCGTACGCACCTCATGAAGCTCTCACAGTACGTGCCGTCAACGGTCACCAAACGGTCACCCTCGGCTATTCTCACCTGCGCGCCCGGCGAGTACCACGAACTTCCGCTGCAGCTGCTTGAGCTCGTCTTTAAAATCAACGGATGGAATACCCACACGCTCGGCGTAAACATCAGCATCCAAGAGCTCATCAAGGCCGCGAAAAAAATCAAGCCGCGGGTCATCATCAGCTCAAAGACGTATGCGACAAAGGAATCGCCCGCATACTACAAGAAGCTCTTTGCATTTGCTGATAAAAACGGCATCTGCCTCGCTTTCGGAGGCGGCGCGTGGGGGAAAAAATTCACGTACGCCCCGTGGAAATCAAAAAAATGCGCGCGGTTTTTCCCGGCACTGGCGGAATTCAGCAACTTCCTGAAAACCTACCGCCGAAAGGCAGCATAAACACTACTCCGGCAGGAGCAGGGTTAGGGCAACAAACACAGCCACGCTTCCGAGCATGCCCATCGCGAGGAGCCCTGGTTTTTTATAGCTATGTGCCATTGGCCACAGTTCATGGAGAGATATGTAGATCATGATTCCGGCTGTCGCTCCGAGCAGGTATGCATTGATGCCACTCATTAATTGAACAGCGACGAGCCCGAGCAGCGCCCCGGCGGGTTCGGCTAATCCTGATATAAAACCGATTTTAAAAACCGATGACCGGCTCTTCCCCGCAGCGATGAGCGGTATCGCCATGGCAAATTCTTCCGGAATATTGTGGAGCGCTATCGCAATCGCGACGAGGATTCCCAGGTTGGGAGCGTGGATATACGAGTTAGCCATTGCAAATCCCTCAGGCACATCGTGCAGCACGAGCCCGAGTGCAATCATATACGCGGCGACGACCATCCGGTGGCGGCCCCTCCCGGGCGGTTCATGGCACCGGCCCATCCCGCTGTGTGGACGGCGTCCCTCGCGTATGAGGTGGGTATGCGGAATAATATGGTTAAGCAGAATCGCAAGCCCAACCCCAAGAGCTACAGCAAACAACGTTGCGGCAATGCCCGATTCGCTGGCCGCCTCCGGAAGGAGCTCAAAAACTGAAATAAGCACCATAATGCCAGTTGAAAAACCGATGCCCGCCACGATGATAGTGGAGCTCCGCCTGCACAGGTACGCGAACGCCACGCCGATTATTGTCGTGATTCCGGATATAAACGCGAGAGCGAGGATTGGACCGTATGGCACGCCTTCAATCATATTTCGGATGTTTCAATGATCCGGACATTGGGCCCGCCACCTGAACGGGGCATGACGAGCACTTCGTCTTTGCCGTCAGCATCAATATCGCCGCCTGCGACCATGACGCCGCCAAGGTAATTGGTGCCGAAGGCGAAGAATTCCTGCTGGAGTTCTTCGCGGATGTTGTAGCGGCGGACTAAAGGCGTGGCGTTGTCGCCGACACCGACAATGAGCTCCTTGGTGCCGTCGCCGTCCGTATCAAGCCCGGCAACCTGCACCCCGCCGCGGTAGTCGGTGTTGAACGCGTAGAACCCGGGGGAGAGCCGTTTGAGCTCATTGGGCCTGATTTGGAATATCTGGACATGGGGGGCGCCCCACTGGGGTCCGGTCACGATCTCATCCTTGCCGTCCCCGTCCATGTCAATGGTGGTGATGTTGATGCCCCCTCTGAAGTTGGGGTCGTATGCCATGAAATTGGTGAGGATTTTGCCTTCCATGCTGTACACCAGTACGTGGGGGCCGCCGCCCTGGCGGGCAGCAACCACGATCTCGGAGGTACCGTCGCCGTCCGTATCGCCGCACGAGAGGTGGACGCCGCCCGTGTATTTGCCGTCCAGAACGTAGAACTCATCGGCTACCTGGGTGCCGCCTGAATCAAAGATCCTTACTACAGGCCAGCCTCCCGTGCCCTGGGCAGTGACGATCTCGTCGTAGCCGTCACCGTTCACGTCGCAGGCTGAGACCGTGACGCCATTGCGAAGGGACTGGTCGTACGCGAAAAACTGGGCTTTCTTGTTGCCGTTTGCGTCAAATACCTGTACGTGGGGGCCCATGCCGTCGCCCGTGCCGGTGATGATCTCGGCAGCATCGGAACCCAAGACGTTCCCTGACGTGAGCTGGTACCCGCCCCGGAGGGATTGGGCGTACGCGAAAAAGGATGTGCCGGAGGCGACGGGGGCGGTGTATTGATTTGAAACTGAAGTCCCTGCCTGAAAAGTCATATACCATTCCCACGCAGGTTTTGCAGAAAAATCTGTTTTCAGTAAACCAAAATCATCCTCATATGCATCGCCAGTGTTTCTATCAATAACATTAAACAATAATACTTTTTCAACTTCGTTTGTCGAGAGTAAATATGGTACCGCTGCTTGTAGGTACTGATTCTGAAAATCTTCCGAGTAATCACTATAGGTCGAGCACCCAAGCTCGGTAATCCAGATTTTATCCGACGAGCGGTACTTGTTCACGACGGCAAGTGCGCTTGCGAAGTCGCGCTGCAGCGAATCCAGGTTACCGTCTGCTTTATATCGATCACAGTAGTACACATGGAAAGACGGTTCGTCAAAATAATCCCCTGCCTGCTGGTACAAACCCTCGAGGAATGAGGCGTTTGGCCATGAAAGCGGCGCATGCAAGACAAGCGCATCAGGATCGACCGCTTTAACCGCCTCGTATCCGGCCTTGAGATATGGAATGTAGGCGGCAACAGTATTCGGTAAAAAATACTTTTCCAGATCCGGCTCATTCCACATTTCCCACACCTTGATGTAGTCTTTGTGGGCGGTAACTACTTCGGTTACAAACTCTTTCCAGCCATCAATGCTTGGAAGCTGGTCAACGCCTCCGGCGATCATTCCAACAATATTCATCCCGTTGTCCCGGTACAAATTGCGCACCTCTTCATAGCGCTCTGGTACCGACGGCTGAGCGTATGATTCGATGTCAAAACGTTCCCGGACCCACCGCGTTTCAGACTCCGTCAACGCTTCAATCATTGAGGCGTCATAGCCTGCTCCGCTCGTGATGGCGAGGTGAACGTTGAGGCCGACAGTGTCTTTTGAAAGTGTAGTTGTATTTATTTCTGCTAGCAGAGAATCAATTGATGGCGAAACAACACCTTGCGGTATTGCGATGTATCCTTCTTCATCAAGGTGATTATCATTTTCAAAAAAATCTGCAGACTGAATACCATTTTGACCTATAGTTATGTCAAAGGTGCGCATTAAATTTGATTCCGTTATTGCGGGCTGAAATCCTCCTGCCCACTCATCATACTCATCATAGAGCTTCACCGTGTACTCACCTGGCTCACGATACATCCAAAAACCCATGATATCACTAATCATCTGGTCATCATATGTTGCTTCTTCTCCCTTTGGAGTGATCAACATTCTCGTCTCAGCAGTGTAGATTCCATCATCCGTCAGAATTCGCCCATACACGTTTGGTTCTCGAAAACTAATATCCCCAAGTTTAAATGTTTTATTGCTGGTTACGATCCCAAGATCAATTCGATCAGGCCGATGCTGCTTTTTAAAATCACCATTTACATCACGAATCATCTGCTTACTCTCACCAATGAAAGTAACGTACACGTGGTATGTCTCTGGATCGTATGCTGCGAGCTGCTCTGGAGTGTACGGATCGGTGCCACCCTCAAAGTAACCCCCCAACGATCCCCAATCCCACGAGGTAACCGAAAAATCACCCTCATTACTTACCGTATCTCCCTGCCCTATTTGAAATTGTTCATTATAAGGACTATTATCTCGTCCAACATAGAGCATCACTGTTACGCCCCTATTTACAGGGGTATCATCATACCCGTATAATGTCCCCGTAACTGTAATAATAGGTAGCGTTGATTCAGTCACTGCTTCCACATCAATTGCTAATGTGGAAAAAAAGAGTATGACAATCGTGCAAGAAAAAATAACAATCAAAGAGGATGCAAAATGTTTACTCATATTTTTATGTTATTTCTAAATATCCCCCGGCTCAATGATCCTGACGTTGGGGCCGCCACCTGAACGGGGCATGACGAGCACTTCGTCTTCGCCGTCCGACAGCATCACTCTGCCAGTAACGGTAATGGTAAAATCAGCGGCAGCCTGTACCTCACCCTGTGCGGCTGATCCGGAAATGCTAATCAAAAAAGCTCCTACTCCAATCAGTAAGCTTACAATCCCGGCGGATATAAACTTTTCTTTCATTTTTTTGTTTTTTATTTTGATTTGTATCTACATTATAGCATAAATTGAACGTTCTTTCAATAGAAAACTACCCCCGAAAAAATTCGGGGGTAGAGTATATTCTTTCCTGTTTTTGGAAAACCTACTCGTTTGAACCGGTAATGATAGTGACGTTCGTCTTGTCATCGACGACATTCGCCGAAACGGTCACATAACGGTTTTCCTTCTCGCCGGTCATGGTCATGCCGTCCCCGACGTCGAGAGTAGCAGTGATCTCCCAGCCGTCATCGGTGAGCTGCGACTGGTACTCAGCTTTCACGTCCGCAACTGAATCGTCCGTTTCAATTCCCACCTGGAACCCGTCCGTCTCATCGATCGTGAGCGATGACAGCACCGTTCCGCTTATCACGTAAACATCTGACGGAAAATTATCAGGTACACTCGCCGCATCCCCGAACTGCATCGAGCTGCCGTTCGTGTTGATCGAAAGGCTGTCATCGTCAATATCAACGTCCGCGCTTTCGTTCGTCGAGCTTTCAATGAGCGTCTCGGCAGCTTTTTCACCGCACGCACTCAGCGTAACGGCGAGCACGAAAACCGCAGCGATGAGTAATGCTTTTTTCATACGCATAACCTGCTCCCCTAGTTAGTTTATTATTGCTAATTCCAGTATAACAAACTTCTCCACAATAAAAAAGCGGCTGGAGCAAAAAACCTCAGCCGCTAACGCTACTCCTCGTTGGACTGCGTTCAACTACTCGTCGACCGCAATTCCATATCCGGAAAGGTACTCCCTGACCGTCCTCTTGATTCGCCCGAAGTCCGTTTCCGGCAGCTGCTCACTGAAGTACTGCAGCAGCCACCGTATCGCATTCGATTCGACAATCTCTGCCATGACGCGCGCCAGATTCACATCGAAGAGCCATGCTAAGAAGTACAGCATGTACCCCTCATATGAACGCTCCTCATTGCGCCGTTTCACACCATGGAAGTCCGGAACTTCCCGTCGCTCAAACGTCGACAGAAACGAGGCGGGGATGACCGCATGACGCTCGGGTATCCCGTGCATCGCAATCTCCCGCTCCTTCTTCCAGCGCAGGTAGAGATACTGCGCCGTAGTCTCCTTGAACGTGCTCAACTTGTCGATATCGCGGAGCAAGACCGTCACGAAGTACTTTACGTTATCGAGGTACTCAGGCGACTCCGGAAGGGTCGGTGTCCATGCGCCGAAGTGGTGGAGAATCGCGTACTGGGCGACTTCCCATGCTCCCGCCGAAAGGGTCCCATCAATCACTCCCCACTCCTGCAATAGATTCACTGATTCTTCACCGTGGTGCTCGAATTGCCGATAATCACCGGGCAGCGAGCCGAGTTTTTTCAGCGCTTCAATCGCTCTCCCGATATCATGGGCCCGGTAGATGAAGACCAACAGCTGAAACAGCTCATTGCTCAATTCGCCTCGAAAACTGGCGATTATTGGATGGACGAGCTCCGGCGTCACGACCACATGCTGCAGCTTCTTGCGCCACATGTGGTCCGCAGGTAAACGATTAAAAAGCTCGGGCATGCGTTCATCGAGAATACGATGAGCGCGATCTAACGCGCCAACATGGATCGGTTCGCCTAAGTCAAGAACGATGGGCTCTCCCTTGACTACAATCTGCATTAACCCCATCTCAACACCTCTTGTGCTATTGCGTATAACGCAGTTTTCACAAAGAACAGTAATACGAACGAGCTCCGCATCGTACACTACAAAGGCATCTCTGTCAAGAGAGAATAATGAAATTCCCCAAGAATTACTTGCTGCTGTTTTTTTGCTCTTGAATGCCCGCTTTTTCCGCTAGTTTTGCGAGCCTCGTTGTAACAGCCACAACGATTACCGTGACGGCAATCGCATAGACGAATAAACCGATAATATTCGACGTTGAGCCGAATACTTCCTGGAACAGCGCCTTAATTGCTTCGTTCCAGGCGAGTGCCGCGACGAGCCCGAACGCCGTTGTCGCGAGCTGCAGCATTGTTTTGAGATACTCTTTTCCTGCCATAGTGAGCATGGTTAAAAAATCTTTTCTTCAGTATACCACGTCCCGTGTTTCGCCTGGGCTTGACAAACCGCCCCGCATAAGCTATCATGCCTAGTTCTTTTTTATAAGAACACTCTATTAATACCTCCTTCTATTCGAGGCTAGAGTTACGCAACCCGCGACCTCTTTCCAGGGGAAGGAAGCGCCTATGGAGGGTCAACTTCATGACCACTACTTCCTGGACGCCTGATGACGAGCGCACGCTCGTCGAACTGCTCGAACGCCTGCCACAGCCGTGGCCCTATTCCGTGTTTCGAGCCATGGTAACAAAAATCCCATACGCTTCGGTGGAGGTGATCCTCCTCAAGCGTGTGGATGGCAACATCCTGGTCCATCTGATTGAACGGGACGCCACCGATCCCGACTTCAGGGGCCAGCTGCACTTTACCGGCAGCGTTGTCAGGGAAACCGACAGCACTTTTGAGGATGCAATACAACGCATCTTCAATAATGAGCTTAACGCGAAACTCGTTGACGCCCACTACGTGGGATACGGCAATGAACCGCCGCTGCTCATTGATACCCCTCGTGGCAAGACCGTGGAGATTATCTATCTCTGCACGGCTGACAGGGAACCAACGGTCGGCGCATTCTACGACGTGGATAATCTCCCGCCGAATCTCATTCCCCATCAGCTGCCTGCCCTCAGGCTCGCGATTGACTACTTCACGGCGAAGTGGCCGCGATAGATTGAAGAAGCATCTTATCAAGAGGGCGCCCCATTCCGGACGTCCTCTTTTTCATTTGAACCAATTTACTTCCCAAAATTCACTCCGCCCCGGAAACCCTCGGGAAATACCCAAAACCAGTCTTTGAGCACCTCGACATCGGAATCGTAATCGTACACGCGCAGGTTCGGGCCGCCATGGGAGGCCGGCGACGCCATGACCTCGTCAAAACCGTCAGCGTCAGTGTCGTGCACAAACAGGTTTACCCCGCCCGTGAAATGCTCGTCATACGCCATGAATGAATCGACTTCTTCGAAATCAGTGCCGTCATAGCGCAGCACCTTGACCGTGGAATCACCCAAGGTCTTGGGAGCGACGACGACTTCGTTGTAACCATCGCCGTCCGTGTCCCCGACCTGCATGGAAAGCGTGCCGCGGTAGCTGTTATCGTACGCCATGAGCCAGTCCAGCAGCTCGAGCTCATCCGAGCCGTTGAGCGAGTAAATGCGGATATTGGGGCCGCCATTCAGGAACGGGGCGACAATAATGTCGTCACTGCCGTCAGAATCCACGTCACCCGTGGCTACCTGCACCCCGCCGAAAAACGTATCCTGGTACGCGGTCACGCTGTCGACGAGGTCAAATGCCTGAGTGCCGGCATTGTACCGGAATACCTTCACCTCCGGCGACATGGCGCCCCGGGGGGTCACGATGAGCTCGTCAATACCGTCATTGTCAAGGTCGCCGGCTGCCACATTCACGCCACCGCGGAATTCCTCGCCGTACCCAAAAAACCAGTCCAGAAGCTCAAATGCTTCTTCGGTTGCATCGTACGTATAGATGCGGATATTGGGGCCGCCGGCGCCGATCGGGGTTACCGCGATGTCTTCCGCGTGGTCGCCGTCAAAGTCCCCGGTCGCGACGTTCACCCCGCCGGTGAAGCCCTCGTTGAACGCGAGTGTGTTTGCCATTTCCGTGCCGTCCAATTCAAACGCCTTGATGCGGGATTCGACGCCTGCACCGGGCGTAATCACGATCTCGTTCACCCCGTCCGCGTCAATGTCCGCCTGCTCCACTTCCAGGCCCATGCGGAGAGACTGGTCATAGGCAAAAAAGGAGGAAATCTGGGTGCCAGCATCATCCACAACCCGGACGTTGGGGCCGCCTGCTGAGGCGGGGGTAACGACGATGCCGAGGGAGGGCCGGATGCGATCAATGGTGAACGTCCATGCACCGGCCATCGCATTTCCCACGACATCATCCGCGGCAACACCAACGCTGATAAGCTCTCCGGGTATAAAACTATCAGCAGGATTAATCGTTACGACATACCCGTTCTCGCCGTTGTGCTCGATCGTGCCGCTGTATCCAGCTTGGAAAACGCCTCCGAGAATCACATCCGTATCGCCAAATACCACGCTCAGCGTCCCGAGATCAACGTCCCAAACAGCGTCGGTAATTTCAAATGAAACATCGGCGTCAGAGGCGACGCTGATTTCATTTGCTGCCGGTGATGGAGACAATACAACTGGGCCGCCGCTGTCATCCACGCTGCCAACCCATACCTCAACTCCGGTTACTAAATTATCTGCACTACCATACAGCGCGTACTCCCACACCGCGAGATCGCGGCACCGAAAATTCAATGCATTTCCGAAGCCGTCATCGTTTATCTGGGTCCACTCGTCAAGCTCGTACACCCACACTTCAGTGCCACTCGCTTCGTTCGTGGTGCTCGCGTATAACAGGTCGTGGTACTCAGCAAGCGAAAGAACGGTCCAGTTGTCCGCGCTCCCGAACCCTCCCGTCATCAGGGAATCCAGATTCGTGCCGTCATAGGTCCAAATTTCAGCGCCAGTTATTGGATTGTATGTGCCGATAAACAGCCGATCCTCGTACACGGCGAGGCTGATAATCCCGATGTTCGTTGTTCCAAATCCGTCAGTGCCGATTTGCGTCCAGTCAGTGCCGTCATACGCCCACAGCTGGCTGCCGTTCCCATTGTACGTTCCTGTAAACAGCTTATCCTGAAACGTAACCATGGGGACTGCGTATAGGGTGAAGGTTGTCCCGAATCCGTCAGCAACAATTTGCGTCCAGTCAGTGCCGTCATACGCCCATATTTGCGCTCCCGTTGTCAGGTTCAGTGTTGTCGCATATAAATAATCGTTATCCCCATACATGCCCCAAATGGATGAATTAGCAGCGTCCCCAAAACCGTCCGTATTCACCTGGGACCAGTCGGTACCATCGTACGCCCAGACCTCAGCGCCCGTTACGTCGTTCCGGGTACCCACATACAGGTTGCCATTAAATACGGCCATATGATAGCAATCGCTGTTATTGAAGTCCCCGAATCCGGTTATCGATGCTAATGTCCATTCAGTTCCATCGTATGCCATGATGCTATAATCGGCCACTCCATGAACCACGCAGGCATAGAGCATCCCGTCGAATTCCTGAAAATCATACACAACCATACGATCGGGATCGCCAAAGCCGTCCTCGTTAGCTTGCGCCCACGTGATATTTTCCGCTGCTCGTGCGGCCTGTGCGCCGATGAGCAATCCGCCGACGGCAAGGAACGCAAAGAGCAGATACCCCATCCGAATCGTTTTCATACGTATTATGGTTACAGCTTAGTAATTATTGGCATGTGCATACGAATCCTCCAAGACTATGCCGATTTGCTCGCGGCGCGCCGCAAAAAATCCTTGATCTCATGGAATCCGGTTGCGCGAGGCGCCCACCCAGCTGGTTCTGTCTTGAGCGCGCGCTCAATCTCCTCAATCGGCATCCACCGGGCGTCTGTGACTTCCCCGTCTGGAAACGAAAGCGCAGCCGCACCACCAGCATATTCTAAAAAGTAGGTGGCGGTAAACTCTTTATTATTGCCCTTGTGCCGCTTCAGTACCGGGCCCCGGGTGAGCTTCGCAAGCGGTACCTCGATGCCGGCCTCCTCTTTCAGTTCCTCCAAAACCGTTTCATCGTAGTCCTGGCCAGCGATGCAGTGCCCGCCGAAACGGGTATCCCACGCATTCGGATCAGAGTCGGCCCCGGCAAACCGCTTGTGGACGAGCAGCTCGATTGTGCCGCCGCGGGCACGGTACAGGTACGCGTGGACCACCCGGTGCCACAGCCCCTGCGCGTGCACGTCCGACCGGGCTTTCCGTTCGCCGGTAAGCTGCCCGCGATCATCGACAATGTCGAGAAGTTCGTTGAACATAGCTGCTACGGTTAAGATGGGCGCATGAGTTGCAGTACAATTGCCGCGGCAGCTGCAACGTTGAGCGACTCGACCCGGGACGTATCAATCGGGATCGTTACGGTTTTATCGACGTATGAACGTACGTCGTCGCCCAGCCCGTGCGCCTCGCTCCCGAAGACGAGGCAGAGCGGGTGCTTCAACGGCACGCCAGCAAGGAAAGAATCGCCGTGTGCTTCGAGGCCGTACACGGGCATATTTTTCTGTATTCGCCGTAGAAAACCAGCACTGCTCCGCGACAGCCCGACGGAAAAAATCGACTCCTTCGCGGCGCTGACGGCCTTCGGATTGAAAAAATCCGCGCTCTCCTGGTCGCCAACGACTGAAGCGATCCCAAACGCAGCGCACGATCGCACGATCGCGCCGACGTTGCCCGGATCTGCAATTCCATTTAAAAAAACGACTGACCGCTCCGTATCAACGCGTTCAGCCGGCTTCGCATACACCGCCGCGATGCCCTGCGGTTGCTCGAGAGAAACGCACGATGCCAGCACGGCATCCGTGACCCGGTACACCTTCTCCGCGGGAACGGCCGATATGATTTTACGATACGCTTCCCCGTACCGCTCTTCGAATGCCGGGGTGAGGTACAGCTCCTCGGCCACTGCACCGCGCGCGATGCCATCCCTCACCGTCAGTGGATTCTCAATGACAAAAAGGCCTCGCTCGTCACGGTACTTCTTATGCTGGAGCTTCTTGAGGGCTTTGACGCTCGGATTTTGGGCGCTCATTATACGGATACCCGTCTCAGGCATGCCCCTATTCTACCGCATCTGCCGCTAATAAAAAAGAGTGCCGGCTCACGGGATACCTTTGCCTAACGCCCAGGCAGCAAGACTATCCCAACTGCGAGTGAAAATAACCTAGCGCTCCCGCCGTTTCAACCGTGCCCACCGGAGCTCGTCACTCGTCTGAAAGGACTTCCGGTCAAACTCCGTACCATTAGGATAAAAACGGCTCACTATTTTTTCACCGCCTACTTCCTCAACGATACTGACGAGTTTTTTTTCGACAACCAATAACACTTCACGCCCATTCGCTAGAGTCACGCGCTGTGTATCGCCTGTACTCATTGCAGCAAACAGGTCGGCGACTTCACTAAAATCAGCATACTGCTCCTGAGAATCGGCCTCTTTTTCGCCAGCTTCCGGCACTTGATTTTCACTTTTTCCCGCCCCTGCCGGGCAAGCCGGACTATGCCCTGCTTCGGCAGGATACCCGCACTCAGGGCAACTTCCTTTCTCTTTTTCTTGGTCTGCCATACTATGATTTGATAATGATGAATAAGATAGGGTTATTATACCACCGCAGGCCACTGTGCGTATAGGAAAAAGGAGGTCACGGGTGCTATGCTCCGCGTGGATTGTTCCTCAGGCGCGCACCCATTGACATGACAATACATTATGATAATATGCCTTCGTATGCAACACGCAACTCTCTATAGCCACATCCCGCCACGCCACAAGGAATCCTTATCCTCTTGGCCACTTGGTGCTGCATAATATTTTTTAACGAATAGAGCTACCGTTCCAGAATTCCGGCCAACGAGGCCGGTTTTTTTATGTTCTTTTTTCAACACCAAAAACAGAAGGAGGTCCTCACATGGACAAGCAGTTGCAACTGGGCTCCAGCTTTCCCCATGGATTGCCGGAAAAATTCATGGAAGTCTACGCAGGCTGGGAAAACTCCATGAATGCGCTTGAATCAGGAACCGCAGTACAGGAAGCCGTGAGTGCTCTGACATTCGGCCAGCTGATCACATTGGCCAGCCCACACCATTTCCCAACCCTGCGGCCAGAACTGTACCGATTCGCGCTCAAGGAGCTCGCAGCTCGGGAACTGGACCCTGATCAGCGCGCCCGCGTTGGGCAGGTCTGGAATTGAGTGAAGAGGTTTGCCATGAATGCTGAAAATGGCCGCGGCCCGCTGTTGGTCCTGCGGGAAATCAGGAGCCTGAACCAGATGGCCCTGCCGCCGAGCGCCGGAACAACGTCCTGTTAGGCGCTCATCCAATCTTGCGCATCAATGCTCTTTCAACGAAAAACGGTTGCCCGATGGTAACCGTTTTTTCTAATATTGCCCGCTGATGCCAGCGGCACGCCGCTGCCAATGGCAAACTTCGCAGCGGCGCTCCTCAAACAGAATTCATGCCTCAGGCACTATCCCTTCGGCACACGGCTCTGCGGGAGCCGGCCCCGCTTGCGCAGCGCGTCAGCAAGCATCCACTCGATCAACCCATTGACGCTCCGGTATTCGTCCCGCGCCAGCCGCTGGAGCGCATCGTACAAACCGGACTCTACGCGCAGTAAAAACCGCTTTTGCCCGTTCGCGTTCGCCATTATTGATAGAGCGTACCGGTGTTCACAACCGGCTGCGCATCGCGATCACTGGTTAAAACCACCAGTAAATTTGATACCATTGCAGCTTTCCGTTCCTCATCGAGCTTCACCGTATGGCTTTCCTCCAGTTGCGTCAGCGCCATCTGGACCATGCTGACCGCACCCTCGACAATGCGCTGGCGCGCGGCGATAATGGCGTTCGCCTGCTGCCGCCGGAGCATGGCACTGGCAATTTCCGGCGCGTACGCCAGGTGGCTGATGCGCGCCTCAATGACCGTGATTCCGGCCTTGGCGAGGCGGTCCTGGATTTCTTTCTGCAGCTCGACCGCTATCTCATTGGTATTGCCGCGCAAAGACTGCTTTCCCTCTTCGTGCGCATCGTAGGGGAATGAGGTTGCCAAGTTGCGAACTGCGGCCTCACTCTGCACGTGAACAAAATCCTTGTAGTCTTCCACGTTGAACGCGGCTTCAGCCGTATCGACGACATTCCATACCACGACGGCGGCAATTTCTATCGGATTGCCATCCTGGTCATTGACTTTGAGCTTGCCGGTCTCGAAGTTGTGGATCCGCAAGGAAACCGTTTTTCTGGTCGTGAACGGGTTGACCCACCAAAAGCCGGCCTGTTTGACCGAGCCTGAGTACTTCCCAAACAGCTGCACGACCGTAGCCTGGTTCGGGTTCACGATGATGAGTCCACGGCAGCAAAATATCGTCACGGTCAACAGGAAAACCGCAACGGTGACGCCGATCTCGTTCTCTTCGGAGCCAGCCCAGATAGATAACGCTACCCAAGCGATAAGCAATACAAGCAGAATAACGACCACGGGAATACCTTTCTGATGCAGGACTGTACGTTCGGAAATCATAGGATTTGTGAGTTAATGTTAATGATATCATCATGATATCATACGATATTGTATACTGTCAAGCGGACAGAATGAAAGGTTGTCTATAAACTGAATGAAATTCCGACGGGCGGTTTTGCTCGCCATTAATACACCCGCGCCTGTCGGATGGCATGATGCGAGGGTTGTGGTTTCAGTCCAATGGACTATGAGTAATCCTCTATTCTTTCCTCTTATGCCAACAGTGCTCCGCCGTCAACGACAATCATTGAACCGGTCATGTACGCGGAAGCATCGCTTGCAAGCAATAATACTGCCGCGCCAATCCCATCAGGTTCGCCCATGCGTCCGAGCAGTATCTAAGCCATGAATTGCTTGGTCATCTCCTTCATGTCAATACCAGTAGTAGCTGCCGCTTCGCCCATCTTAGCCACACCTTCAGTGACCACGCCGCCCGGGGCGATGGCGTTAACCCGCACCCCCTGCTTGCCGAGTTTTAGGGCAAAATCCTCAATAAATCCCCAGATGCCATACTAAGATGCGCCGTAAGCTGCCAAGCCGATCTGGCTCCGGGGGCTGGATTCGAACCAGCGATATCCGCATTAACAGTGCGGCGTTGTACCAACTCAACTACCCCGGAATAAAAAAAGACCCGCTCATCGGCGGGATTTCCTTCAATTGAATTACACAATGAAAATCACGCCGAGGCGAAGCGGTTATTATTGTTATTGGTTTGTGCTGTGCCGTATCCCATAGCGCATAGAGCATAGCGCACCTACCGGATTACGTCAACCTGCCTGCCCCTCTCATACAGCGTAATGAAATCATACGGGCTGTTCTCCGGCTCCACGGCTCTCCATCCGTTATCATCAAGCCACTCCCTGATCCGCAATCCGCTCTCTTTCTCAGCGGCAGTCAGCTCGCTCGCGTATAGCCAAATCCTGTTGCTGCTGCAAATCATATTCTGCAATACATCGACAGTATCCCGGGTGATGACCGGCTCCTGCAGCGAATTGAAGCGCGCGATCTCATAGTCGAGATCGGTAAAATCGTCTTTCGGGTAAATGCCCGCTACCCGCGCGGTGCCGGTGTAGTGCTGGTCAAAGAAGAGCCGCGCGCGGTAGTGGTGCACGAGGATGACATCCTCGTCCTGTTCCTGCGACTGGATGTACGCGATTGCCTGCTCCTGGGCGCCCGTAGCTGCGGCGAGCTGTATGAGCTGGGGCATAAAGAGCAACGTACTCCCGAGCGCTGTGGCGCCGATCCCAAACAGTACCGCAGGTTTTTTTACCGCCGACGAGGCGCCGTACGCAGCGATCACATAGAGCGGTATCGCTGCTACGACGTAGTATTTCGGCACGGGAACTACAAAAACGAAGAATGCGCACAGTGGGATCAGCAAGAGCACGAGCAGCAGAATCCGCTCCGGCACGTGCTGTTTGTCAATCGTAAAATGCCCGCGGCGGAACGAGACGGCGGCAAAAACAATGGCGATGAAAAAAAGCGTATACCACAGGATGCCGAGCTGAAACGCGGCATTATCGGTGAAGCGCGGCATGAGCATGAAGTTGAGCGGCATGTCGAATACCATCAGCCTGCTATACTGCTGCTGTATGAGGTTGGTCCAACTCGTACCGAAGATGCCATCCCGCAAGTTTGGGATGACGCTGTACAGGATCCACGGCACGAACGAGAGTACGACTGCTACCTGGGCGAGCAGCCACTGCCTGACTGGGATGCTATGGTGCTTATAAAAAACGAAAATAAATAGATTAAGCGCCAGCACGACAAGCCACGCTTGGTAGTGCGTATAGACCGCCAGAACCGAGCACGCTGAAAACAACACGAGTACCGATAGCTTCCTGCTCCGTACGTACTGCCAAAAATGGTACACACAGGCGATCGTCAAGAATATGAGCAGCGTGTATGCACGGACATCCCCGGACAGCAGGATATCAATCGAACTCACGCTCAGGAGCAAGCTCGCTACCAATCCAACCGTTTTGCTGAACAGCAGCCTGCCCAAAAAGTACATCGCGAGTATTGAGCCGAGGCTCATGAGCAGTGAGAACATCTTGGCTGCAACCGCTCCGGATCCGAACATTCCTATCCAGCCGTGGAGCATGAGGTAATAGAGCGGCACCTCGGATACCTCGCTCGCGGAGTAGTGCATGATATCACCGGCGGGGAGGGAGGCGTAGTGGATGCTGAAGACGTCATCGAAAATGAGTTCGCGGTCCAGCGTCACAAAGCGCAGTATGCCTCCGAGTACGAGGATCGCGACGAGCAAAACGGTAGCAATGCTTTTTTTCTCCATCTTCGGGTGGGATTATTTTTTTTGCCGCTCCGACGAGCGCTCGAACAACATCGCCGCTGCGAGGAACACGACCGTCAGCGCTATCCACAGTGCCTTTTCCCAGCCAGCAGCCCCGACGAGGCGCTCCCCGAACAGGGTCAGCAAGAGCTGGTTGCCCGCGAATCCGATTGCGATAATCTTGAAAAAGAAGCTGAACCTGATCTGCGACAGGCCGACCACGAAACTGATAACATCAAGCGGCAAGAGCGGAATGAAGTACGCGACCCAGATCATCATCTTGCGGCGGTGCAGGTAGTGGTCGTACTTCTGCAGCTTTTCTTCGGAAATGATCCTCCGGACCACCGGGCGCCCAAGCTTCCGCGCTATCCAGAAGGCGATGACCGAGCCGATAACATTTCCCACCCACCCGATCAGCACGCCCGGCCATACGCCATAGAGCGCGCCGATGGCGATCGGGATAAACGTACCAGGCACCGGTGCGAATACTGTCTCAGCGATAATGATGCCGATTATGACAAGCGGACCCCACGCGCCGAACTGATTGGTCCACGATTCAATGACCTCAGGTTCCGGTATGATCGTATCGAAGTACGTAAAGACGAGGATAATAAGCACAATCACCGCAAGCCAGAGCGCGTCCGTTTTCCAGCTGATCTTCCGCTGGTGCAGAAAACTGGATATTTTTTGTGATACCTCGTTCATGCATACATCTTATAGTACTTTTATAAAGAAAACAAAAAAGGCCGATCGTGCATCGGCCGTTAGCAGACACGGTTTATGAATTAACCGAACATGATCCACTCGGGCTTGAACACGAGCAACAGCCCGAGCAGCACAATCACCACGCCGCCGATCAGCGTCGCATACCGTGAGTACCTGCCGGTCGTCCCGACTGCTTTCATGGTGGCCATCGCGATAGCAAAAATAACCATATCGTCCAGCATGAATATAAAGACGTACAGCAGCAGGTAGAGGTATTTACCGACACCCTCAATGCCCGAGAGCGCGAGCGCCTCAGTGTACACCGCGGGGAGCCCAAACGAGCAGAAAAACTCAACGAGGTTCACGAGCGCCGCGACGCTTACGATACCGGCGACCGCGAGCCAGAGCGAGTGACGCTGGACAACGGCTTTAATGCGATTCATGATCTTAGTCCGCTGCTCCGGATTCGTGACCTCGCACACACCCGGCTTCATCTTAAAAAACCGTCGAAAGTAGTAGGCGCCGATTGCTATCGCGGCGATGCCGATGGTGCTCCGGATCCACACCACGTGCCCGACCGCATTAAAAAACTCGAGCCATGCCGTCATGAACAGAAAGTACACCGCTCCCGATGTAAGGATGAACACGGTGCCGAGGATCCACATCCGCTTCCTGTCCTGCATCCCGAGGAGTACGAGGATAAGGAACGCGAGGGCCCACATCGCGCACGGATTGAAACCGTCAACCGCCGCGATAATCACCGTCAGGCTTAATAGCGACGAATCTGATAAATCGAGCGTTCCAAAGAGGGGCACGTCGATGGTCAATCCGCTGCCTGCCGACTCTGTAATGATCGAATCCGGCTCATCGGCTGATTCCGGCACGGCCGCCTCGCCAGCCAGTTGTGCGCCGATGTCAGGGCATGGCGCAGCAATGCAGCGGTCGATGAGGTTCCTGATCTCCGCACCCGTCGTATCCGCCGATCCGAACCCGACCAGGAATTGGTTGCCGATAAAGGTCGCGGGTACGCCCGTAATAGGCTGGCTCGCCGTCTGCGCAAACGCCCTAAAGAGCTGCTGGGCGGAGCTATCGCCGGTTACCTCGTACCGGCGCACGTCAATGCTGCTGCCGTACTCCTGTTCGAGCTGTGTCAGGAACGTACTTTCCTTGTGGCAGTGCGGGCAGGTATCGCTATAGAAAAAGTAAACCGGTACAGGCACAGCGGCCTGCACGGCAGTCACGCAGACAAGCAGCAGGACAACCGCTATAACAATCGATATTCGCAGTTTGCGTTTAAAAAAAATCATTGCTGTTCAATTGCAATCGCTTTGCCGTATACGATCGCCTGGCTTACCTTGGCCTCGGCTGACGTCAGAATCCGCTGAAACGTACTCGGTGAAGTGTTCATCATCTTTGCGCATACTGCCTGATCGTGACCGGCGACGTTTTTGAGGCGAAGCGCTTCGACCTCTTCCCGTGCGAGCTCGATTACTTCGAGTGCCCGCATCGGTATGCCCTGCGGTTTAAAAAAGGTAACGCCAGGCCTGAAACGGACCCGTCTGCACAGTCGCGGTCGCGGCATATCCTGCTGCATCCTTAGTGAATAAATACACCCGTGTACGCAGTATAACGTACATTTTAGTACCATTCAAATAGCAGTGCAACTACTTTGTTGGCTCAGACCCGAGCTCTTTCCGTGCTGTCTGCACCGCTTCGAGCTCTTCTTTGAGCATCGCTTCCTCGTCGGCCAGCGCTTTCTCTTCATCCTTGCGAGTCCACCGCACTGGAAAACGGCGTCCAAACCCGCGTCCACGTCCGTAGCGAGGACCAAAACCTTGCCCGCCTCCGCACGAACCCATGCCCCAGCCGGCTGCCGGACCGCCGCCCCAATAAGGCCCTTGCCCATTATAATTTGGCATATTTCTCACCTCCCTTCATTATGGGTATATACCCATAATGAAGTCTACCAAACCTCAAAAATCGTGTCAAACATTAAAAGGACTACGAGCTATGGGGGAACAGACGATGCTCACTTCCCGAAATCTGAATCAGCGGTCCCATGAGCTGCACGAATGCCAGTCCGATCACGGCAGGGCCGCCAGCTGGCCGCACGCTGCCTTGATGTCGTTGCCGTAGCTGTAGCGCTGGGTGGCTGTCAGGCCGGCGTTGAGCAGCACCTGCATAAATTTTGAGATCGTATCGCCGTCGGACGGCTGGTACGAGCCGGTCTGGTTGTACCTAATTACATTCACCATGTAGAGCGGTTTGTTCAAGAGTTTCGCGAGCCGCCGGGCATGCTCCGTGGAATCATTGACTCCCCTGATCATCAGGTACTCAAACATGACCCGCCTGTTTTTCTTGGCGATGTAGGCATCAACCGCCGCCAGCACCTTTTCGATCGGGTACGCTTTGTTGATGGGCATCAGCCTGGTACGGAGGGCATTGTCGGGCGCGTGCAGTGAGACCGCCAAGTTGACCTGCCAATCCTCCCGGCTGAATTTCTCGATTCCGGGCACAATGCCGGCAGTCGAGACGGCCAGCTTTCTCGAGCCCAAACCGAAGTAATCCGGCGAATTGAGCAGCCGTAAAGCTGCCGTGACCGTATCGTAGTTGAGGAACGGCTCGCCCATGCCCATGAATACAACGTTGGTAATCCGGGCTGAATCCCCCTTCAGCAGCCTGCTGAAAATAAGCACCTGGTCGATGATTTCACCGAGCGCCAGGTTCCTCTGGAATCCCATCTGGCCAGTGGCACAGAATACGCAGCCGATGGGGCACCCAACCTGGGAAGAGACGCAAACCGTATTGCGGCCGTCTCCGTGCCGCATCAGCACCGTTTCAACCTTTTTCCCGTCACCAAGCTTCAGGAGCGCCTTAACTGTTTGTCCGTCAGCCGAGGCATACAGCTTTTTGTCCATTCCGAGCGGGCATCCGCTATTCAGCTCCTGCCGCAGATCGGTCGCCAGCATGGTCGCCTCATTCCAATCGCCGATAAAATCGTGAAACACCGCACGCCGCGCCTGTCGCAGTCGGTACGGTTTCTCATGCTCCATAATTTTTTCCAGCTGGCGCGTGTCCATCGTGCGATAGATAGGAAAATTATTGCAGAACTCACCGCTACAGTCTATAGCCTTTGGGGGTCTTTTTCAAGGAATCTCAGGGGGTCTTTCGGGGTACGAATGAGACAAATAAAACAGTACACAGGGGTGTCTCATTCTTTCCGCCAGAGACGGATCCGCCAGTCATCTTGAAAATTAACATTGTAGGCGGAGACCCATTTGGCTTGGTTCGGCGTAATATTTAGCGAAGATACTCCTCAATATTCTGCTCATGCTCAGCCAAAGTCTTGGCGCAGTGAATGGTCCGGGTATTATCGTGCAGGTAATACAAACAGTCGGTTTCTTCAGGATGTAAGACAGCTTGAATAGCATCCAAACCAGGATTAGATATAGGTCGCGGCGGTAGGCCCGCATAAAGATACGTATTGAACAACGAATCGATCTGCTTGTCCGCCACCAAAATCGGCTTCCACCACGTTCCCTCTGCCGTGTAGCTCTTATCTTGATACAAATCGGGTGCCGTGCCGTAATGCGCTAAACTGTCCCGAACGTATTGAATGGTGGCGTCAACTTCAAGCTTCATCTTCTGGTTCAGACGGTTCCATAATATCCCGGCTATCAAGGGCATATCTTCACTACCTGCGGCTTCTCGCTGAATTACGGAAGCGAGCTTGATGACGCTTGTCCACTGGATGTTCTGTTCAAGAGCTTCTTTTGAGTATGGAGTGAATTGCTCTTCAAAGCGCCTCTGCATTCGTTCAGCCACAGCCAGCGGTGCCTCGTCAACGGGAATAAGATAGGTATCAGGGAAATACACGCCTTCCACGTAATCAAACTTCATAGCCGTGTAGGTAGTTACCCATTTAGCGGTTTGTTCGTCACTCCAATGGAGCTTGTCCGCCAGAATGTTGGCGATTTGCTCCTTGCGTAAACCCTCGGGAACGGTCACCCACTTCATGTTTGGCTCTTGGCTCAAAATATCAGCGATTTCCCAGACTGACATGGATTTAGAAATCTGATAGGCACCCGGTTGAATGTCAGGACTACCGTGCAGTAAATAAACAATCTTAAACGCAACCGGGCTTTTAATAAAATCTTTTAAAACTAAATTATCTACCACTTCGCCGCTATCGGTACGGTTTGTGTTAACAAGAAATTGCCCCAACCCGGCTTGCCTCTCCGGAGCGCTGAATGCGAAGAAATAGATAACGGCAATCACGATAACCAAAACAACTGCAACAATTATAGGTACTGCAAATTTCTTGTTGTTCTTTATTGAGCCAAATACTTCGTGGATATGCATAGTCCATGATTCTTGTAGGGATAAGAATATATTGATTATCCCTCAATTACTAGCTTTATTCAAGCAAATAATCAACCCAAAAAGACGATTTGCGACGCCCCTATCCCCCGCACTCATGCCCAACTCCGTGAGCCCGTCACACGGCAGGACAACCCATTCCGCATAGCAGGGTTGCTCATCCCTGGGCGTTCGGATTTAGATTTTTCCTTTAACTGCCAAATAGCCGAGAGCCAGCGCAACCACCAAAACGCCTAAACCGACCAATTGCCAGTTGCGTTGCGTGTCATCATGGCGAGCAGAAACCGACGCGGCTGATGAGTTTTTATTTTCTGACGATGTATTCGTAATCGTGGCATTTGTATTTACCACAGTGCTATTCACATTGGCCCCTTCGTCCGCGGCCTCTGGGAGGGCATACTGCCCATTCTGCCATTCGTAGGCTTTTGGTGCATCCTGGATATAGCGCTCAATAGCATCAGCGGTTACCGAATCATACGAACGTATTTTTGAAACATACAGCTCCAAGAAATCCGTATGCTTCAAGGCGTGGGTAGTATAATCAAAGCTGAATGGTGTTTCGCCAAGCCCTCCGCGGTCGAAATACGCGCTATAACGGCAGTTTGTATCATCAACTCCGCAAGCCGGGAAAGAAAACAATGCTTTTGCCTCTGACGGGCTAGGTGGTGTCCAGTCTTCATACAATCCTGTATCCCCGAACATAAACGAGGCAAGCACACGGTCTAAATCGCTTCCCGCAGCCGCCTGTTCCAAACTTTCCAAATAATACGATAGAGCCATATCCGAAGCTTTCCCCGTACAGAAAACGCAGTGCGGACCGCTCGAGAGAGCGTGGAGGGCACCGGCAAGCTTAAGCGTATTTTCAAAGCTCGTTGCATTCCGTTTGAGGTTTTCAACCTGCTGCACCAAATCAAAATTATAGACACCAAGAACGATGACTGCATCGGATTCTGGCTCGTAGTCCTTCAGTGCCACGGTTATCGTATTGCCTGCCACCGTATACGGCAAAGCGTTTTCCGCCACCAAGGGGGCTTCATCGACCACGCTATAATCTGTCAGAGTTTCAGGCAGTTCAAAGGACACCGTGCCGTTTGCGATCGGCCCTTTCCAGCCCCGGCCAGTGCCGAGCACATACGTGAGGTAGTACACTTCGTAATCCTTACCGCTCTTGGCATCATATGAAATAACAAGATCGGTATCTTCTCCCGGTAAAAAAGTTTCTTCCCATTGGTAGACCAGGATAGACTGGTCCTCGCTATTGATATTCGCAGCAATGTGGCCGAGGCCCTCATCACCGATTACCCGGCCGTTAACGGTAAAATTACTCACCGTCCCATACTCCCCCTCATAGCCGCCGATAAAAACACTATCGTTTGAGGGAAAATAAACCTGCAGAGTTTCTGCTTCCGTGCCGGTATTTCGCATGGTAAATGTGGCAGTTACATGAACTGGCATCACCGTACCGAACAAATCATCACTATGGGGTTGGCTATATTTCAATACAACCTCCTCGTTCACCATAGCCACATTCGTCGCCTCGGCATCGGTTTGCAACATGCCACCCTGGGTAAAGACGGGCGGCGGGCCAAGATCAGCGCTTGCAGGCGAAACCCAAAAAAACAAAATACCTGCACTTACGAGGCCTAGGAAAAAAAATGTTTTCATATATCAATTGTAATGTGTGTGCCCCCGACAGTCAATATTCATCACCATGCGCAACTAAAAAAACTAAAGCTCCCCACTACGGTCTGGAACCTATAGGAGCCTTCCGGCTAATCTCGCACCATTCGTGGAATAAATGACATTTGAGATACTGCTTAAGAGCTATTTGATGGTGGCGAGTTTTTTTACAGACCGTATACGGAGCCATTCAATGCCCGCGCATAACAGACCGATGCCGATACTAGCCACCGTGAGATATTGAAAGGCGGAGGCTGACCATTCGGACATGGCCATCGTATAATGAAACGACGTGATGGCGTTCCAAACCATCGGTAGCAAGAAGCGGGCGGCCCCGCCTCCAAGAATAAAAGCAAGCGTAATGTCAATAACCGGATGACGAGAAATGATCAGTTGTCGGCCCGCCGTGATGGCCATCACCGCATACCCGATGATGGCGTAGGTAAAGAAAAAAGTAACAATTGGCTGAATATGTATCGACCACAATGACGTACTGCCGCTAACCGTCGAGATTAATAAATAACCCGTTGCCTGCATCAGCTCCTGTTGCATGGAAAATCCCGCCGTAAAAATTGCTACAAGTATCGCCACGTAAACCCACCGATTCCGCATGCGGCTGATGGCATGCGCGCCATAAATAAACAGGATTGGGGAAATAAACGGGATGCATTGCCAGAGTATTGAGGATATCCATGAAACATTTTTCCACACTGGACTTCCGTGATAAATGAGTCCGACATAAGGGACAACTACATCAAAGAGTAATGTTACTAGCGTAGCTGCCATCGCCAAAGAAAAAAATGAAGCAAACAATCCCAAATGCACGCGGTTCATTTTTTTCGCTACTACCGCCGGGTTACCAAGCTGACCAGCTGGCTGTTCCTGCAAATGGCTCCTCACCTCACTGACGATCTCATTACGCTGAGGGCCGCCAACCTCGAGGTGATGTTGAAAATCCTTTAAAAATTGCCCATTGGTCATATCGTTGAGTGGCTAATAATGTTTCGCACCAGCAGAGACAAATTGTTCCATTCTTGCTTTTTTTTCTTGAACTCTTTTTCCCCTTGTTTGGTAAGCCGATACACCCGTTTCGGCAATCCACCAGATTCTTCCCAGCGTCCGACAATATATGTATCTTTCTCGAGTTTATGGAGAAGCGGGTATAACATACCGACACCAAATTTAAAAGTTTCGGCCATTTCCTCTTTGAGGAATTCCGATAATGCATACCCGTGCATTGGCCGCTTATTCAAAGCCGCCAGAATGAGGAGTCGGGAATGGCCTTTGAGTAATTGTTGGTCCATATATCGTAATGCGATATATTGAGTATAATACACCGAATAGTACTGTCAAGCCCCTCCTGATGCTGCGGTTTCTGTCGGGACAAGCCAAACTCCTGCCTCTGCGTGGGATCTCCGCGCCGCTTTCGCGGTGCGTCGAGATTTTCACTATCAATTTCAACGCGAATAAAAAGGCGAACTCCACGAGCCCCGACTATGCGCCGGGGCAACCTACCCCGCTCTGCGGAATTGCTCCATTAAAAATCTCCAACTCCGAAGACGAAATTCGTCATGTACTACGAAAGGGTACATGGGTGCCGTGAGCTTTTTAGTGGTTCGCGGCGAACCGACAACCCGCCTGCCTCGCCTTACGGTGTATTCCTTGACACCACATACTACTATGTGATACGATATAGCAGTACTAAGTGTTACTATATATCACCAATAAAATCAATAGAAAGGAGGTGCATATCATGCAAAATTTAACTGAGATGCTCAAAGGCGTGCTCGAGGGCTGCGTTCTCGAGATCATCAGCCGCGGCGAGACCTACGGCTATGAAATCGCGTCCTCGCTGCGCGAACTTGGATTTACAGATGTCGTGGAGGGTACGGTATATACCATCCTCCTGCGCATCGAGAAAGACGCTCTCGTAAACATCAAGAAAAAATCGTCCACCATTGGCCCGCCGCGCAAATTCTACACACTCAACAACGCGGGGAAAAAGGAACTCGCAATGTTTTGGGCGAAATGGGAATTTGTATCATCACGCATTAATAAACTAAAAGGATGAATAATATGGCTACCTTTTTTAAAGAAATAAATAACTTTTTTAAAAAAGTCACCGGGGATAAAAAAGAATGGAGAAAGATGGAAGCGCGCGCAAAAGCGCTGCCCAACGACTATCGGGTTGTCTATAATGAAATAAAGAAGTACATGTTTAGGTTTTCTGCCGGCGGCGGCATGGACCTGGTCGTCATTCTGAAAGATTTACTGGGACTGTTTGAAGAAAGCGAGGCAAACGGCAGGCCGGTGCTCAGCATTACGGGTAAGGATGTGGCATCATTCTGCGACGAGCTACTCAAGAGCGCCAAAACATACCCGGAAAATTGGCGCAATGCGCTGAACCAAAACGTCATGAAAAAACTTGGCAAGGAAAATAAGTCAAACGAGCAACATCACGATTAGGGTAAATAAGATAGGAACCAACTGCCAAACAACGGCCCAGCGCTCAGGGCAGCCTCTACCGGTTAACCCCGCAGCTCTTCACTCCGTTTAGAGTGCGAGGCAGGCAGCCTTTGCGTTTTCCGCAATAAAAAAACAATCACCTCCGCGAGTCGGATTCGAACCGACAACCCCGTAAGTCTCTTCGCTCCTACGGGGCATGCCTTCCGGTTAACCCCGCCAGTCGGCGGGGCAGGCAGCCTCAGCCAGAGGCTGACCCGCCTTTGGCGGGGGTTGCTCTTCCTGGGCACGTCGGCGGTTCCCGCATCGCCATGCCCGCCTCGGCACTCGTGAACTGAAGCAGTTCAGTTTACTTCGTTGCCTCGGCCCATTTCGCTATCTAGACATTAAAATCCCCGCACCACTCCGCGAGTCGGGCTCGAACCGACAACCTACCGGTTAACAGCCGGTTGCTCTACCATTGAGCTATCGCGGAGTGGTGCGGGTATCATGTGACCATTGCCTGCCCCGTCGAATGACGGGGAGCTATCGCGGAGTGGTGCAGGGATGATCGTGAAAAACTCTTTTTTAATAATCGCGCAGTTTCTTCATGCCTTTGTGCTCCTCAATCTTTTCGAGCGCCTTTGCTTCAATCTGGCGGATGCGCTCGCGGGTAACGCCGAACTCTTGGCCAACCTCTTCAAGCGTGTGTGAAACGCCGTCCTGCAGCCCAAACCGCATCTCGAGGATCTTCTGTTCACGGGCTGAGAGCTCCCTGATGATCTCGCGGACGTGGTCTTTGAGCAGCTGCATCGCAGCGACACGGTCCGGCGTGATCGTCTTCACATCCTCAATAAAGTCACCGAGCACTGAATCCTCGTCGTCGCTGTCGCCAACCGATGTCTCGAGCGAGACCGTGTCCTGGGATATTTTCATAATATGGTGTATCTTGTCAACCGGTTCGCCCATCTCGGCCGCAATCTCCTCCGGAAGCGGCTCCCGGCCGAGATCCTGGATTAGCTGGCGCTCAACCTGCTGGAAGCGGTTGATCGTTTCAACCATATGCACGGGGATGCGGATAGTGCGTGATTGGTCGGCGAGCGCTCTCGTGATCGCCTGGCGGATCCACCACGTCGCGTAGGTAGAAAATTTATACCCCTTGCGGTAATCAAACTTCTCCACCGCACGGAAGAGGCCGATGTTGCCCTCCTGGATCAGATCGAGGAGCGAGAGGGAGCGGCCGGTAAACTTCTTGCCGATCGAGACAACGAGCCGGAGGTTTGCTTCAACGAGCTTGCGCTGCGCTTCCACGTCTCCCTTCTCCTTCCGCTTGGCGAGCTGGAGCTCCTCCTCCTGTTTGAGCAACGGTACCTTACCGATCTCCCGCAGGTACATCTGGATAGAATCGTTTGAAATATCAGAAAGATCGAGCCGGCGGCGGTCGACCTCTTTCTTCGGCTTCTCGTCCAGGATCGACTGCCGATCATCGAGAATATTGCCGGTATTCTCCACAACCTGGACGCCGCCTGTTTCGAGCTGTTCCAAAAAATCCTCGTACTGAGCAACGTACTCTTCTAGCTCGGGAAACGTATAGAGGATCTCCGTCTCGGTAACGAAACCGCGCGAATGCCCCTTTGCATACAGCTTTTCGAGCTTCCTAAGATCGAGCACAACCTTTTTCGCGGATGCTCTTTTCTTGAGGGCTGTTCGGCTAGTCCCCTGTGTCCCTCCCCTTTTTACCGATGCCTTACGGTGGGTTGTTTTTTTCTGTGCCGGTGCGCGAGCTGCCCGAGTTTTTTTATTCGCCTTCGTTGTATGCTTGATTGTCTTTTTTGCTTTCGTTTTCGCCTTAATTGGCATATCAGATCATTACAATAAAGAAAAAGGGGCTACTCCGACTGCTTAAGCTCGGCGGTAAGCTCGGTAAACCGGGCGCTCAGCTGATCTACCGCTGCTGAATTGCGATTCGCCTCAGCCTCGCGTAGCTGCGCCTCAACATCGCGGAGCGCGGAGCGTACGTGCTGCGCCTTGAGCTCTCGTATACCGTGCGTAACGAGCTGCTCAAGAGACCTTTCATCGAGGCTTGCATACTCATGCTCCACGCGGAGCGAGAGTACCTCAGCGTACGTTCTGAGGCTTGCGCCACCATCCGCCGATCCGAGCATTTTGAGAAAAGCCCGGTAATCAAAAATGTGCTTTTCAGTATAATAAACTATCGCCTGTTTGTAAAGTCGGCGCAGCTGTTCATCCTGGATATAGTCAGGAGGCAACGTCTCGCTGATGCGCGGAACGAGATCGGGATAATTAAGCGCTATGCCGACCACGCTCTCCGCGAGCGTGTGAAAACGGTCGATATTCTTTTTTTCATGGAGGTTTGCTGCGGGCGCTGAGGGACGCAAGGCTTTCGCCCTGAGCTGGCCGAGCTTATCGCGGAGCACGCGCTCGTCGACACGGAGCGTCGTCGCAAGCTTCTGCAGATAGTGCGTTTGCTCTATCTGGTCGACGAGCTTTGCAATTACCGGCAGCAGCGTTTTTGCTGCGCTCTTCTTCACCTCAACGTCAGTCGCGTCGACATTCTTGAGTGTCGACTCAAAGTAGTAATCCATGACCGATTGCGCCTCTTGTATCGCCCGCTTCCACACGCCGACGCCCTGCTCTTTGATGAGCTCATCGGGATCCTTGGATGCGCCCGGCAGCAGGATAACCTTCGTGCTCATCTCTTCCTGCCATGCGACCTCAATTCCCCGCTTCGCTGCGGTGTCCCCCGCGAGATCCTGGTCAAAAGCGAACGCGATATGCGACGTGAATCGCTTGAGGAGCCGCACCTGGTCCGGCGTCAGCGCCGTGCCCGATGAAGCAACAACGTTCGTAACGCCCGCCTGGTGCGATGCGATGCAGTCCATATAGCCTTCAACGACGACCGCAAGCTTAGACTTCTTAATGTCAGTCTTTGCCTTATCGATGCCGTACAGTACGTTGCTCTTATTGTAGATGATGGTCTGCGGGGTATTGATGTACTTTGCGATGTTCTCCTCCTTCCCGAGCCACCGGCCGCCGAATCCGACGGTATTGCCGTTCGTATCCCAGATCGGAAACATGAGGCGGTTGCGGAACCGGTCATTGAACCCGACTCCCCGATCCTTCTTGAGCGTGAGGCCAGCCTGGAAGATGTCGTCCTCCGGATACTTCTTTTTGAGGTACGCAGAGAGAACATCCCACGCATCGGGCGCGTACCCGAGCTGCCACCGGCTAACCGTTTCGCCAGACACGCCCCGCTTCCCGAGATACTCCCTCACGAACTGCGCCTTCGGGTGGTCGAGCAGCAACTTGTGGTAAAAATCGGCAGCCGCTTTGCAGATATCGTAGAGCTTCGTTTTCCGGCTGCTGATCGCCGGATCCTGGTACTGGAGCTGGACGCCCGCTTTTCTGGCGAGCATGCGGAGCGCTTCGGGAAATTCGAGGCCCTCCATCTGCTGGACAAAAGTAAAAATATCACCGCCTTCGCCGCACCCGAAGCAGTGCCATATCTGCTTATCGCGCGATACGACAAACGACGGCGTCTTCTCATTGTGGAAGGGGCAATTTGCCTTGAAGCTGTTTGTCCCCGCCGGTTTGAGCTGTATGTACTCCTGTATGAGGTCGACAACGTCGACCTTTGATTTAATTTCCTCGATATTGTCTGGCATGGATATGCTATAGCGCTACGGGCTGGCTGCAGCCCGCTTTTTACTCCGATGCGCATGGAGAAATCAGATTTGATTCAGGATGAATGGAGCAAAGGTATCAGCGTTGCGAATTAATTGTACCTTCTGAAAAACTGGATATTTGATGACAGAGGGGCCCTGACATTCGTCAGGGCGTGGATTCGGAGGCGAGAGGATTCGAACCCCTGATACCCGTGAAGGTATACGTCCTTTCCAGGGACGCCCATTCAACCACTCTGGCACGCCTCCAGGCGCACAACACTTTTTTAAAAAACAACCCAGCCACGGAATTTATCCTGAGACCGCAGCGGCCGAAGGACAACCTCCCCGAATGTGCCTGCTGCAGGCAAAAAAGTGCCTAAAGCCAGTATACCATAGCACTGAGCGTGCAAGTACGCAACGGTATTAACAGTCTGTCAACAATTCAATCTTCGCGTAACTATTGACAAATTACCCAGTTTAGCTAATATGCCGACAGGTACGGAGGTGCAAGTATGTCCCCATTCATTGACACGCTCTGCGTGTTAGGAATGATAGCTCTTCCGTGCATAGACGCAGGTATACTTACAGTATGGTTGCCTTGGTGTGATCAAACTGTAAGGCATCCGGATGATGCTCTCACTATTCAGGCGGTGGATGCCTATTCACCTGCCATGACGGGGGCAACGTCCGGTCGAACGATCTTCATCGGTGGAGAATCGTCGGTCAATGCTTCGGCGTTGGCTGGACCTGGCATGCGCGGCACAGTACTTTAATAAAAGCCAGCATGAGCTTCTCAGCAAAGAGATCCGTTTCCTCACAATCGTGCGTTGTGCGATTAACGTCTCGTGACGTCCGGGATGCATCTCGCGCGCTGACAAGCGGTAAAGTACTGTGAAATTTAGCAATGCGAAAAGGGACAGTGTTCATGCCACTGCCCCTCTTTTTTTTAATATGTCGCATCATGGCTACCGCTTCCTCTTTTTCTTCTCGAGCTTCAGGATATTCATCGTCGTTTTAATCACCCGGTCCGGCGTCACCGAAACGCTGTTGATGCCTTCTTTTGCCAGAAACTCTGCGTACCCAGGATGGTCGGACGGCGCCTGGCCGCAGATGCCGATATCCCGCTTGTACGTGCGCGCAGTATGGATAACCTGGGCAATAAGGCGCTTCACCGCCTCATTTGTTTCATCGCCGACGTGGGTCAGCATGCCCGCATCGCGGTCAAGCCCGAGCGTGAGCTGGGTGAGGTCATTGGAGCCGATTGAGAAGCCGTCGACAATCTTTGAAAACTGGTCCGCGAGAACGACATTGGACGGAATCTCGCACATCACATACAGCTCAAGCCCGTTCACGTGCTGCTTGAGGCCGTTGTCTGCCATTGCTTTCTTTACCTTGACCGCTTCCTCAATAGTGCGGCAAAACGGAATCATGACCTTGACGTTCGTCAATCCCATGACATCCCGCACGTATTTGAGGGCTTTGCACTCCAGGTCAAACGCCGGACGGTAGTCAGGATCATAGTACCGGGACGCCCCGCGCCAGCCGATCATCGGGTTGCGCTCGACCGGTTCGAATTCATGGCCGCCGACCAAATCAGCGTATTCATTGGACCGGAAATCGGACAGCCGGACAATAACCTCATTGGGATAAAACGCTGCCGCGATGGTCGCGATGCCGTATCCCAGTTTATCGATGTAGTACTGCTTTTTGTCGGCGTATCCGATTGTCAGCGCTTCGATGGTTTTCCTTGCTTTCGCATCCTTTAAACTCTTGAAATTGATCAGGGCCATCGGGTGTATCTTGATGTACGAATTGATGATGAATTCCTGCCGGGCCAAACCGACGCCGTCATTCGGCACCTGCGCAGTCCGAAACGCCATTTCCGGCGTACCGAAAATCATTTTAACCTTCGTATATTTCGGCCGGCCCATCTTCGACAGGTTCGTGCGCTTTACCTTGAACGGCAGCTTGCCCGCGTACACATGGCCGACATCCCCTTCCGCGCAGCTGACGGTCACGTGCTGGTTGGTTTTAATTTTCCGGGTCGCGTTTTCCGAACCGACGATCGCGGGAATCCCGAGCTCGCGGGAAACGATTGCCGCGTGCGACGTGCGGCCGCCCTCGTTGGTAACGATCGCGGACGCGATCTTCATGATCGGCTCCCAGTCAGGGTCTGTCATGTGGGTAACGAGCACATCGCCTTTTTGGAACGAATGGATGCCGCCCACGTCCTTGATCACGTTCGCGCGGCCGGCTCCGATCTTCTGGCCGACCGGAGACCCGGAAACCAATATCTTGCCCGGCTTAACCAAAGTGTATTCCTCCAATACGTTCGCATTGCGCTGTGAAACGACCGTCTCTGGCCGCGCCTGGACGATAAACAGCTTGCCGGTCTGTCCGTCCTTTGCCCATTCCATGTCCATCGGCTTGAAATGGCCGGCCTCTTTTGAATAATGGTCTTCAATAATTGCAGCCCACCGCGCAAGGGTCAAAATCTCATTATCAGTGATGCAATAGCGCATGCGATCGCGATTCGGAACCGGAATATTCTTCGTGGGTCTGGCGCCCGTCGCATACACCATCTTGATGCGCTTGGTGCCCAATGTTTTGGATACGATCGGCCGAAACCCTTTTTTCAGCGTAGGCTTGTGCACGTAAAACTCATCCGGGCTGACCGCGCCCTGCACCACGTTTTCACCGAGGCCGTACGCTGCATTGATCAGCACCATGTCCTTGTGCCCGGATTCGGTGTCGATCGAAAACATGACGCCCGACGCGGCTTTATCCGAGCGCACCATCTTCTGGACTGCGATCGACAAGCCGATCGAAAAATGGTCAAAATGCTTATCCTCGCGGTATGAAATCGCGCGATCGGTAAACAACGACGCAAAACACCGATGGCACGCCGCAATCAAGGCTTTCGGGCCGCGGATATTCAGATACGTTTCCTGCTGGCCTGCAAATGACGCATCCGGAAGGTCTTCGGCCGTGGCGGACGAGCGGACCGCCACATCCACGTTTTTTCCGTACTGCCGCTCAAGTTTCCGGTAGTTGGCGATTATTTCCTGCTCCAAATCAGCAGGGAATTTTGCTGTTAAAATAAGATGGCGTACCTTGCGGCCCCGCTCCTGCAAATTGCGGAGGTTATGGGTATTGAGATCTTTCAATACCCGCTTTACATCATCACGGATGCCTGCTTTATCCAATATATAAAAATAGGCTGCTGCGGTCACTGCATAGCCATTGGGAATGCTCACGCCTTTTTTCGTAAGGTTGCGGTACATCTCGCCGAGCGAAGCGTTCTTGCCGCCGACGAGCGGAACATCCTTGATCCCCAACTCATTGAACCAAAGGATGAGCTTCTTGGACCGTGCTGTTGCCATACGATAAAATTTGTTACGTATTAACTCGATGGCTCTCATTATACCACAAGGAGCTTAACAGCTGAAGTGTAAGCTCCTGTATCGGTTGTGATGTTCGGAATCTGCTAAAATTTTTCTGCGATGTCACCGACCACTGGCATCTTATATCGCTCGCCGGACTGCGCCTTGAGGAAGCCGATGATGACCAGCACGACGATGACGAGCCCGAGCGCCCACCCGATGGCGGGGATCCAGGCAAGCCACGACGCGAGGAACAGCACGAGCCCCTGCTTGGCGTGAAATTTGACGAACTCATCGTCCTTTTTAATGACGAGCATCACGACGCTCAAAACCCAGACATAGGACAGCGCTGCCATGAGGTTGCTGTCGGAATTTTTTGAAGCGGGCTGCGCGCCCTCAGGCTTCTTTTCTTCTTTCTTTTCTTCCATTGCTTTCTCTGTTAGTATTTTAATGCAGGAATGCGCCGGCCATAAACCCGGCACATTTTTTATAGCTTAATTTTTTCTGCGAGATCACCTACCACCGGCACCTTGTACCGCTCGCCGGACAGCGCCTTGATGAAACCGAAAATTTCAAGCACAACCACCACGATGCCGATCAGCGGCCCGACAAACAGGACAAAGGTCGAAAGGGACATGCCAATAATCGACGCTACAAACAGCACCGTCCCCTGCTTGGCGTGAAATTTGACGAACTCATCGTCCTTCTTCACGATCAGCATCACGATGCTCAAAACCCAGACATAGGACAGCGCTGCCATGAGGTTGCTGTCTGTACTAGCGGATTGGCTTTTTTGTTCTTCCATACGTGCCACCTCCTTTCGGTGTTGCGGCGTTGCCCCGTGTGCGGATGCTCTGCAGCACCAGGTATGTAACGAAACCGGCAACAACGCTGATCCCACCGAGTATAAACGGTTTACGAATTATATTGAGCAGGTACCACCACTGATGGTACCAAACAATATCAAAAAGCGCCACCACCAGGCCGGTGATTGCGCCGAGGTAAACAGCGGCAGCGAGTACCGTTGCGAGCTTGAGGTTGAACCGGACGATGAGCCACGAACAGAACAGCACGCAGATAACCGCGAGCGATCCCCACCTGATGTACCGTGACACTTCATAGATTTCACAGGCGGCCGTCGCGGCTGCGAGTACGACGATAAAAAACCTGCTCGCCCGCCAGTAGAACGCCAAGCTCTTACCGGCAATCAGCGAATCTGCCTCATCTCCAGCTTCGACTGCACTCGTATGCGTTGAGTAATCAACCATAGAAATATTCTCGCTACATTACCTAAAGTATAGTAAATTTGGGCACCGTTGACAAACGTCATTACCGCAATCATGCCAAAAAGCCCCCGATCGTTCGGGGGCTTTCCATATCCAATGAATGAAATGCTACATTCCCATACCGCCCATACCGGGCATACCACCGCCCATACCGGGCATACCGCCATCCTTGTTATCTTTCTCGGGCAGGTCCGTAACCACCGCCTCGGTCGTCAGGAGCATGGCTGCGGCAGAAGCTGCGTTCTGGAGCGCTGATCTCGTGACCTTCGTGGGATCAACGATGCCCGCCGCGACGAGGTCTTCAAAAACATCGGTTGCAGCATTGTAACCTTCGTTGCCCTTCCGCCTCTTCACGTCCTCAACGATCACAGAACCTTCCTTTCCCGCGTTGAGCGCGATCTGCCTGGCCGGCTCTTCAAGCGCACGCCGGAGGATCGAGATGCCAATCTTTTCATCGCCCGCAGCATCAACACCGTCAAGCACGTGCATCGCGCGAATGAGCGCAACGCCGCCGCCGACGACAATGCCTTCTTCAACCGCCGCACGAGTTGCATGGAGCGCATCCTCGATACGGTGCTTCTTCTCTTTAAGCTCGGTTTCAGTCGCAGCCCCGACCTTCACGACGGCGACGCCGCCGGCGAGCTTGCCAAGCCGCTCCTGCAGCTTCTCCTTGTCAAAGTCAGACGTAACCTCTTCAATTTCTTTCTTAATCTGCGAGACACGGTTTTTAATCTCCTTTTCGTCTCCCTTGCCTTCGACGATTGTCGTGTGCTCTTTGGTCGCGACGACGCGCCGCGCTTCACCGAGCGTTTCCGGATTGACGTTCTCGAGCTTGAGGCCGATATCTTCCGATACAACCTTGCCTCCGGTCAGGATGGCGATATCCTCGAGCATTGCCTTGCGCCGGTCACCGAATCCGGGAGCCTTGACCGCGAGAACGCTGAACGTGCCGCGGAGCTTATTCACGACAAAAGTCGCAAGCGCCTCGCCCTCAACCTCGTCTGCAATGATGACGAGCTCCTTCTTGCCGCTCTGTGCAAGCTTTTCGAGAAGCGGAAGGATCTCATTGAGTGCGGAAATTTTCTTGTCGGTAATGAGAATGGGGACATCCTTGTACTCCGCCTCCATCCGTTCCGGATTCGTGATCATGTACGCCGATACCATGCCCTTATCGAACTGCATGCCCTCGACGACCTCTTTCGACAGGCCGAAAGTCTGCGATTCTTCGACAGTCACCACTCCGTCTTTCCCAACCTTTTCCATGACCTCCGCGATGAGCTGGCCGACCTCCTGGTCTTGCGATGAAATGGTGCCTACCTGCGCGATTTCGTCGTTCGTACGTACCGGTTTTGAAATTTTCTTGAGTTCCTTGACCACTGCGGTGACGCCCTTCTCAATCCCGCGCTTAACCACCATCGGGTTTGCGCCCGCAGCGACGTTCTTGAAACCCTCCGCGACAATGCGCTGCGCGAGGAGGGTCGCCGTCGTCGTGCCGTCACCGGCCACGTCGTTGGTCTTTGATGCGACTTCCTGCACGACCTGCGCGCCCACATTCTTGAACTTATCCTCGAGCTCTATCTCTTTCGCAATGGTGACGCCGTCATTCGTAATGGTCGGCGTACCAAATCCCTTATCAAGCACGACGTTCCTGCCCTTGGGGCCGAGCGTTACCTTCACTGCATTCGCGAGCTCATCAACGCCCTCCTTGAGGAGCTTGCGCGCTTTCTCATCGAATAGAATTTGCTTTGCCATAGTGTATGTTGCGCACGTTAATAATTAAAAAACTACTCAATCTTGGCGAGGACGTCATCCTCCTTCAGCACCTTGTACTCTACGTCGTCCAGCGTTACCTCTTCTCCGGAGTACTTGCCAAAGATGACCTTATCGCCTTTTTTCAGCTTGAGCTTGGAAATTTTTTCACCGTCGCCGACTGCGATCACTTCGCCCTCCTCTTTCTTCTCCTTCTCAACGGTGTCGGGAAGTACGATCCCTGATTTCGTAACCTCTTCGTCGGTTACCGGTTTTACGATCACACGGTCGCCTAGTGGTTTTAGTTTCATAGTGCCTTACTTAATTATTTTTTAGCTTAGATTCAATACTTTTTGGCTGAAATTAGCACTCAAATATTAAGAGTGCTAATGTGCAGTATCTATAATATAGCATAAGAAAATACTCGTCAATGCCCAATAAAATCGCCTTTTTTCTAATCAGAAACAGGATTCAATACATTGCTTCCCTTAGTTATCCACAGAAAAATCACTATACCGCTTCGCCCATAACCCGAATACCAGCCACATGAGCATGCCGCCGAATGCGAGTGACCACAGGTAGTGGTCGAGCAGCCCGACAATGAGCAGCACAATAAACGACAGGCTGTATACGGTATACCAGCTCGCCGTACGGAGTTCACGCCTCCGCCTCCAGAGCATCGCCGCGCCGACCTCGCCGACCAGGAGGAGGAATACCGCACCGCCGAAAACGCCCGACTCAGCGCTGACGAGCAAGTATACATTATGGGCAGGCTGGTACGCCCACGACTCAAGCGAATGGTCAGCATCGTACAGCGCCTGCGTATAACTGCCGATGCCAACCCCCTGATACCAGTTGCCGCGGATCATTTCGATTGCATCTCCATACGAGTACACGCGCTCTGCACTCGACTGCTGTTCAAGCCTCCCACCGGTAATCCTCGTCTCCCACAGGTCGGGCAGCAGATACACGCTGAACGCTGTCACGAGGACAATCCACAGCGTTACCGGCACGAGGATGCGGAGCCGGTACTCGTCGCGGTGCCAGAGCCCGAGCGCAAAGAGTGCAAGGATCGCCAGCCCGAAGGCAAGCCACGCACTCCGGGAGAAGGTAAGTATGAGACCGTAGTACATGACCACGAACGAGGTAACTGCGAGAATGATAGCCGGCAAGTTTTCCGACCGGTTGCGATACGCCTTGAACAGGTAACCGATTATCACGATGAGGCAGACGACGAGAAAACCGGCGAGCATGTTCGGATGCGGCAGGGAACCGTACGCGCGCAGGAACCTACCTCCGGCGGTTTCCACGACAAAATCGCCGAGTACGTCCGGGCTGTGCGCTGCGAGCCCGAACCACGTGCTCTCGATGATCTGCTGGGAAAAAAACTGGTAGATTCCCAGGATCGCCTGTACAAACCCGCTCGAAATGAAAGCCGCTGCAACTCCGCGCCACCTGAATTGCATACGGGAAACAGCCCAGAACAGGGCGACGTACTCGAGGAGCTTCAGTGCAGCATACCACGACACCTCCTTGTTCACCGACCACAAAACGGTCACGAAGCAGATGAGGAAGAAAGCCGCGACCGTACCGCCAATCCTGCCCAGGGAACGGACGCGTGTCCGTGCGTGGAGTGCGATGCCGGAAAGGATGATGATTGCCGCCAGGATATCCGTTGCGTACAGGCTGAAGGTGCCGTACTCCCACACGCCGCCGTTAAGGGAACCTTGGTGCCATATCCAGCGCGTCTGCCACGGCAAGAGAAAGATGAGCAGATACAGCGCATACGATTGGACTTTTTGGCAAAATTGTTTCATACGGACCGTGCGAGGCGCTGTTTCCACTGATCGTAGAAATACGCGCGCCTGTCATTATCGTGGAACTTAAGCATGTAATCCTGCACCACAACCCTGCTGTCCCTGTTCGCGAGCTCCCGGAGGCGTTTCGGCATCACGCGCAGCTGGTACCGCTTGAAGAGCTGCTCAGGCAGGGGGGCACAGGCAGCCGAAATAAAATACTTCCAGAGCTTCACGCGCTTCCGCCGACGCCGTGCTGTTGGAACGTATGGAAGCACGTTCGGAATAGCCCGGTGAATCCATGCATTCGACGCAATGAAGGTACGGTAGATGCCCTCATCGTACACCGGCACGACCTGCGAAACCCAGTACGGAAGATAGATGTCATTCTCGAGAGCGAGCCCGCTGAGGTCGAGGTGATCTTCATCGACAAAGAAGGACGGGCAAATGGTATCCTCGGTCCTGCCGGGGCGCGGCCGCATATTGGAGAGCTTTAGAAAACCCGTAACCCAAAAACGCACCTGCCATACCCGCCGCCGTTTTGTCACGATGAGGAGATCGATGTCCCCCTCCCGCCTGCTGTTGCTGTACGCAAGCGTATTGCAGATGCCGATCATCTTCACGAACGGCATCCGCCGCAGCAAGGAGACCACCCGCAGCGCCCGGTGAAACTTCCGCTCGGCGAGCCGGTAGCGGTCCATTCTCTTCTCCACCGTTTCCCCCCTCCCCTTCAGAAAGTAGAAACCATCCTTGAAATCAACACGCTGGCGGATTTTTTCACGCTCCTCGAGCGCTCCGACTACGTCACCGACAGCAGCCTGTACCGGCACGCCATCCGCGCTGCTGACGTACAGCCACTTCCAAATCTCGACGGCAGTCAACGGGTAGTCAAACACGTCAAAATAGCTGAGCGTCGCGATGATTGCTTTTTCCAGTGGATCCATACGGCGTCATTATATCGCGGACGCAGGGTATACGAAAGTGCCGCCGTACGGACAGTACGGCGCGGTTCACCCGGCATGCGGCGGCGCTACTTGCTCAGCATCTGCTTCAAGAACTTGCCCGTGTAGCTCCTCTTTGCTTCCGCAACTTCACGCGGCGTCCCAACGGCAACAATTTCACCGCCCTTGCTCCCCCCCTCGGGCCCGAGGTCGATGACCCAATCGGCTGACTTGATAATGTCGAGATTGTGCTCGATGACGAGCACCGTATTCCCCTTATCCACGAGCTGGTTGAGCACGAGCAATAGGCGCCTGACGTCATCAAAGTGGAGGCCGGTCGTCGGCTCGTCGAGGATGTAGAGCGTCTTGCCGGTCGCACGGCGCGAGAGCTCGGTCGCGAGCTTGACGCGCTGCGCTTCACCGCCGGAGAGCGTGGTGGCAGACTGGCCGAGGTGGATATACCCGAGGCCGACCTCATTGAGGGTCTTCAGCTTGCTGTAGATCGGCGGGATGCTCCGGAAAAATGAGAGCGCCTCTTCCACGGTCATTTCGAGCACGTCTGAAATCGTTTTATTCTTATACTGGATTTCGAGCGTCTGCTGGTTATATCGCTTACCCTTGCATTCTTCACACTCAACGTACACGTCAGGGAGGAACTGCATCTCAATCTTGACGAGGCCGTCACCCTGGCAGGCTTCACACCGGCCGCCCGCGACGTTGAAGCTGAAACGCCCCGGTCCGTACCCGCGTATCTTTGCCTCAGGCACCTGCGTAAACAGGTCACGGATGTACGTAAAAACGCCGGTGTACGTTGCGGGGTTTGACCGCGGAGTTCGCCCGATCGGCGACTGGTCGATATTGATGACCTTGTCGAGGTTCTCCGTGCCGTCGAGGCCTTCGTGCTTTCCGGGCGCATCTTTCGCCCCATAGAATTTCTGGGCAAGCGCCTTGGCGAGTATCTCCGTCATGAGGGTCGACTTTCCCGAGCCGGACACCCCCGTGATGCACACGAACTTTCCGAGCGGTATGTGCACGTCTATATTTTGCAGGTTAAACTCCGCCGCTTTCCGTATCACGAGCTCCTTGCCGTTCCCCGGGCGGTACTCCTCCGGGACAGGGATCGAGAGCTTTCCGGAAATATACTTTCCGGTGAGCGAATTTTTATTCTTAGTAATCTCAGCGGGCGTTCCGGCTGCAACAACCTTGCCGCCATGCTCCCCTGCGCCGGGGCCGATATCGAGAACATAGTCAGCCGACAGGATAGTCCCCTCATCGTGCTCAACGACAATGACTGTATTGCCGAGATCCCGCAGTACCTCGAGTGTCGTAATGAGCTTCTCATTATCACGCTGGTGGAGCCCGATGGAAGGCTCGTCGAGAATGTACACCACGCCGACGAGCGATGAACCGATCTGCGTCGCGAGCCGGATGCGCTGCGCCTCGCCGCCGGCAAGCGTCGAGGCCGCACGGTCAATCGTCAGGTAGTCAAGGCCGACATTGTGCAGGAACTGCAGGCGCGCGCTGATCTCTTTCAGGATTTGCTTGGCGATCGTCCGCTCCTTGTTGGTCTTAAATTTGAGGTTACTGAAAAACTTCCGGCACTCCTCGACCGTCATATTTGCGACATCAGAGATTGATACGTCAGCAACGGTTACTGCGAGCACCTCCGGCCTGAGGCGCTTTCCTCCGCACGTCGGGCACAGCAGCACCCGCATGTATTTCTCTATTTCTGCGCGGATGTAGTCGGACTGCGTCTCCTTGTACCGGCGCATCAGATTCGGTATCACACCCTCAAAATTCCTCGTGAACTCACCTTCAAAGCGGTCGCTTGAATACTCCATGGTGTACTCCTTGTTCCCTGAGCCGTGCAGGATGATATCAAGGTGGCCTTTTGACAGGTCTTTCACCGGCACGTCGAGCGAAAAGCCGTGCGCATCCGCGACCTGCTCGAGGAAACGGATGTACCACGCCTGGTTCGAAGAGGTGCGCGCCCACGGCCGGATCGCGCCCTGCGCGATGGTGAGCTTCGGGTTCGGGATAATGAGGTCGGGATCAATCTCGAGGCGGGTGCCGAGGCCCGTGCAGTCGGGGCATGCGCCGTGGGGGCTGTTGAATGAAAAATTCCGCGGCTCAATCGGCGGCAGGTTAATGCCGCAGCTGGGGCAGGAAAAGTGCTGCGAGAAGAGCATGTCCTTGCCCGACTCCGCCTCCTGGACGATTACGAGGCCGTCGCCGAGCTTGAGCGCGGCTTCGAGGGATTCAACGAGCCGTCCGCGGTCGAGCTGCGTGCCGTTAGTCAGCCGGTCAACGACGACGTCAACCGTGTGCTTCTTTTTCTTGTCGACGTTCAGGTCCTCAGCTTCTTCAATCGGGTACACGATCCCGTCGATGCGGACCCGCACGTACCCGGCTTTCCGGACTTCGATAATCACGTTCTTGTGCTCGCCCTTCTGGTCGCGGATGACCGGGGCGAGGATCATGAATTCCGCGTCCGCCGGCAGCTTGCGCACCCTGTCCGCAATCTGGTCAATGGTCTGCCGCGAAACCTCCCTGCCGCAGGACGGGCAGTGCGGCTTGCCGACGCGCGAAAAGAGCAGCCGAAGGTAGTCATATATCTCAGTAACGGTGCCGACGGTCGAGCGCGGATTGTGGGACGTCGCGCGCTGGTCTATCGAAATTGCCGGGGAGAGCCCGTCAATCTGGTCAACGTCCGGCTTGTCCATGAGGCCCAAAAACTGCCGTGCGTACGCAGACAGCGACTCGACGTACCGGCGCTGCCCCTCCGCGTAGATCGTATCGAACGCGAGCGACGATTTGCCAGAACCGGAAATGCCGGTAATCACGACGAGCTTGTCGCGCGGGATATCCACGTTGATATTTTTCAGGTTGTGCACCCGCGCTCCGCGGATCGTGATCATGGGCTCTTCGGTGCTCCTGGCATTTGATTGTGCTCTCGTTGCGCTCACAGTATAAAAAAAACGGGGTAAATAGTTGGAATCCATTATACACCCCATGTCAAGGGCGGTCAATCCCCTTAGAAAGGATCGTGTAATTCCGCCTTTCAATGTGGGCTAAGGCTTCGGCTGCTTGCCGCCTGCTCACGCAAAAAGTAAAAAAAATAGGCCGGGGGAAATACTCTGTTGAGTATCTCCGCCGGCCTTTATCCATTGTGTCGAAACGCTACTTGCCGAGCGCTTCGTCAACGAGCTTCTGGTTCTTCGCAGAACCATTGTACTTGGCCTTGGCAGCAAGGCCTTCCATTTTGCGCTTCCACGCCTGGTCCGCTGAAAGCTGCTCCTGGACTTCAGTAACCTGCCGTTCGACTGCTCCGATCCGCTGATCGGTACTCGACTTGTAGCCGTCGAAGTTTTCCTGCAAATCGGTGACAGTGGAATCCAGACAGGCGATGAACTCGCCGTTCTGGACGATGAGCGCCTGCTGCGTGCTGTCGGCAGCGAGCAGTTTCTTCATGGCCGGTCCATTGACCTCCACGAAGTTTCGCTTTACACCGGCAGCGTAACCCTTCAGTTGAACCGCATTGGTAAATGCGTTGAAGAGCACTTGCTGCCTCAGGTCCGGTTCGATCCGGTTTGCGTATACGTACGCGGACCGTTTGTCAAAGCCGAGTTTGAGCAACGCGGCGGCGAACTTCTCCGCCGAGTCAAACGGATCCATCCACTCATTCAGTGTCTCGATCTCGTTTGGAACTTCCTTGATAAGGGAGTCCACTCCGATGAAGAACGATTTCTCCATCTCGATAGCCATGCTGTCGGCTACAAACTTCGCCCGTTCATCGGCGGCTTTCTGCAACTCAATCTGCTGCTTCTGCCAGGCAGCTGCCCTTTGTTCCAGCTTCGAAAGATCGAAATCCTTGAAGTTTTCAGCGAAGAGCTCCAAGTACTCGGTCGATGGAACCCAATCGCCTACGGTATCAAGCGCCAGTTTGTAGAGCGTCGTGGTGTCGACGAGCATATCCTCACAGTGGAACGTGGTGTCCACCGCGACGACAGCAGAGTCGACCGGAACTCGCGCTGAGTCAGTATACTCATACGTCGAATCTCCATACATATCAACCGTTGCCACCGAATCGGTCATCTGCCATTCAAAGATATAATTGCCGTATAGGCTTTTGAAACCGACTGGCTGGTTGAAATCGCATACTCCAGCGAGTATTTTTTGTACTTGCGGAGTATTTGAAAGATCGACGCCGGCAAAGCTGACGGTTGACAGGGCGATCACGAAGACCGCCATCAGAGTTACGGACAAATTCCGAGTCATTTTTTGACCCTCCTTCAACAGGGTTGCGGCAAAATTCCCATTCTGCCATTTCTATCAGTTAACTTCTCTAATTTGCACAATGGATTGTAATGAGCGAGGTGTTCCCTTTAAAACTCTCAGTTTTAAAGAAAACGGCCTTTTGTTTAAACAATGAGGATTCAGTGCTCAAACAAAACGCCGCTTTAATCGTGTACTCTCTCCTCAAAGAGTATTTGATTGTAATCGGCTATCATACACCCATGCCTCCAGTTTGTCAAGCCCCGTGCTGTGGATATCATTACCAATATTTCGCTAATATTAACAAAAAGGATCCGCATCTGGTCAGTTCCGTGGCTTTAAAGCGCGGGCGTCTCTGCCTGCGCTTTGCAGATGGTGACAAAATGCATGGTAAACAGCGGAGCGCACCCGTCTCTGGGTGCGCTCGGAGTAAACAAATTAAACCTGGGGTGGCGCCAAAACCACCCATGCTATACTTACCCCGTATGAATGCACCACAAACCATCAACGTGCAATACCTCCCACAAAAGCCCGGAATATACCAGTTCCTGGATAACGAAGGGCTGGTTTTGTACATCGGAAAAGCGCGCCGCTTACGCAGCAGGGTCCAGTCATACTTCCACCGCTCCTCACAGCTCACGCCGCACAAGCGGCTTATGGTCGGGAAGATTAAAAAAATCGAGTACATCATTACCTCCTCAGAAACAGAAGCGCTGCTGCTTGAGGCAAATCTGATCAAGAAGCGCCAGCCGCCCTTCAACATCGACCTCAAGGACGGTAAAACGTTTTCGTACATCAAGATCACGGTCAAGGAGGACTTCCCCCGTGTTTTTTCCACGCGCCGCGTGCTCAGCGACGGGGCAAAATACTTTGGGCCGTTCGTATCGGGCGGCTCGGTGCGCCAGACCCTGAACCTGCTCCGGAAGCTGTTCCCGCACCGCAGCTTCCAAAAGGCGCCGTCAACGAGCCAGCTCGAACACCTGACGAGACGGTATCCGCAGCTGCTCGGCCCCGCAACGAAAGAAGAGTACCGCCAGACTATCGGCAAGATCATCCAGTTTCTCAGCGGACAATACCGCGAGATCGGCCGCGATCTGCAGAACCAGATGAACGGGGCTTCCCGGCGGAGGGAATACGAACGCGCCGCATCACTGAGAGATAAGCTCAGCTCGATCGAAAAGATTATAGAAAAGCAGAAGGTCGTATCGCCCAAGCGTGAAAATTTCGATATCGTCAGCATTGCACGCGCGCACGACATGAGCGCCATCAACCTGTTCAGAATCCGGAGCGGCAAGCTTACAGAAAAACAAAACCTCACCCTCGCGAATACGAGGGCGCAAACGGACGGCGAGGTGCTGCAAGCGTTCATCGAACAGTACTACGCGCAGGCGACGGACGTGCCGACAATGATTATCCTCCCCGCAAAACCGCAATCCCAATCCATAATCGAGCGGGCATTCAAAACAAAAATCCACGTACCGCAACGCGGCATAAAACGCCAATACCTCAACCTCGGCACGGAAAATGCGGAGTCCTACCTCGAACTGCAGCGAGCATCATGGCAGCGCGATGCGGAACGGACGGGTGAAGCGCTCGGGCAGCTCCGGCGCGTGCTCAAGCTGCCGGCGATCCCGCGGCGGATTGAAGTATACGATATCTCGAACGTACAGGGAGCCGACGCGGTCGGCTCGATGATCGTCTTCACGGACGGCAAACCCGATAAAAAATGGTATAGGAAATTTAAAATCAAGACGGTCAGCGGGATTAACGATCCCGCTATGCTCGCCGAGGTGCTTGGGCGGCGCTTTCGGCACACCGCCCACGAGCCTGCATCCCCAGGTCTGCAACCGGGCTGGCCTCAGCCAGATCTCCTCATCCTCGACGGCGGAAAAGGACAGCTCAGCGCGGCCCTGAAAAACATTCCGGCGAACATACCGATCGTCGCGCTCGCCAAGCAAAATGAAGACATCTACCTCCCCGGCCGAAAAATCCCGGTGCGCATGGCTGCCAATTCACCGGAACTCCGCCTACTGCAGCTCATGCGGGACGAGGCGCACCGGTTCGCAATCTCATTCTTCCGCTCGACGCATCGAAAGGCCGCCCGGAAGTCATGGTTCGATGAGGTGCCAGGCATCGGGCCAGCGACCAGAAAAAAGCTGCTCGCGCGGTTCGGCTCGGTACAGGGCGTCCGTGCGGCTTCTCGAGAACAGCTCAAATCGGCTGTCGGCGAGAAGCTCGCCGGGCAGCTCAGAGAACGACTATGACCAATGACCACGAACAAACCCAAGCGGAAATTGAACGGCGCGCACGCATCCGCGAAAAAAAGCGCACGCCGAAGATAAAGAGCTCCGGCCGGAGTGTGCGGGAACTGCAGCGAATTATCGTGGAGAAGGGACGAAAGGTGCAGCAGCTTGACAGAGAGCGCTGAATTTGATACTGTAGGGGTTGCTCTACAAACACCTTTTTTTATATACCCTGAAATACATTGATGGAAAACATACTCAACATCGCACAGATCGTACTCGCCGTGGCGCTCATCACCGCAATCCTGTTCCAGAACCGCGGTGCGGGTCTCGGCGGCGTATTCGGAGGAGAGGGCAACGTTTACCGGACGAAACGCGGCTTTGAGAAAATCTTATTTTTTTCAACTATCGTTCTGAGCGTCGCATTTTTCGGCGTTGCACTCGCGAACGTGCTCATCAAGTAGCTTACCTAGTCCGACACACCTGTTTGTGAAATTCAACGTACGCAACATCTTCCAACGAGCGCTCAGCAATCGAGGAAAAGCATCAGACGAAAGTAAACCTGTAAAAGTCCCCCCGACATTTAACGGCAATCTCGACCTCGATAAGAAGCTCGTGCTGTCACTCGCAAAACAGCGCTTCCCGACGTGGAAACAGCTGCAGTACCTGCCTGAGTACCTCACGCAACGTGAGAAGCTCATCGTTCGGTTACTCATTGGGGCAACAATCATCTGCCTCGGCTTCTTGCTCGTACGGTTTTGCCAGCGCCACGTCGAGTACCTACCGCAGCAGGGCGGAAGCTATACGGAGGCGATTGTCGGGCAGCCGTCCTACGTCAATCCAGTGCTGGCGCAGGGCGACGTCGACCGCGATATTACCGTGCTCATCTACTCTGGCTTGTTCCGCTACGATGAGCAGCTCCAGCTCGTGCCGGACCTCGCCGCTAGCTACGAACTTTCGGAAGACAAAAAAACCTATACCATACACTTGCGCAAGGGGGTCAAATGGCACAACGGGAATGAACTCTTGGCGGACGATATCCTCTACACGATCGAAACCGTCCAGGATCCGGATTACAACAGCCCCTTTTACAGTAACTTCAATGGGGTTGCGACCGAACGCATCGACGACCATACGGTAACCTTCACGCTCAACGAACCGTTCGCGCCCTTCCTCTCAAATCTGACAATCGGAATTCTGCCGGGGCACATCTGGAGCGATGTCGCACCCGCGAACTTCAAGCTCGCAGAGTACAACACGAAACCGATCGGATCGGGGCCTTACGCCTTCAAAGAGCTCGTGAAAGACCACTCCGGCATAATTAAATCCTATACGCTTGAACGCAATGAGCGCTACTATGGCCAGCTCCCGTATATCGATACGATTATCATGAAGCTGTACCCGGATTTTGCCTCAGCGACGGAAGCGCTCAAGAGCGGAACCGTCGACGGCATGAGCTACGTACCGAAGGAATACCGCGAAACGCTGGCCGAGAAGAAGGGCATCACCCTATACCCGCTCCAGCTGCCACAGTACACCGCGGTATTCTTCAACCAAAAAAATGAGCTGCTCAAAGACCAAGAGCTCAAGAAAGCGCTCGCGAATGCCGTTGATCGCAGCCGAATTCTCGAAGAGGCGCTGCAGGGGCAGGGCAAGGTTATCAGCGCACCGATCCTCGAGGGTTTTCTCGGATTCAGCTCTGAAATCGGAGGGTATGCATACAATCCGGCACAGGCCGCTGCCGAGCTCGATGAGCTCGAGTGGACAATCCCCGAGGGAGGGGGCCTCCGAACCAAAGACGGTGCGGAGCTCAAGTTCTCGCTCACGACGGTCGACCAGCCTGAATACCTGAAAACAGCCGATATTCTCCGTGAGAATTGGGAGGCAATCGGCGTCGGCATCGAGCTGAAAATAATGAATCCGCTCCGGGTCGACAAGGAAGTGATCAAGCCGCGAGATTACGAAGCGTTCCTGTATGGAGAAATACTAGGCTCTGATCCGGATCCGTATCCGTTCTGGCACTCCTCGCAGAGCCTCGACGGCGGTCTCAACCTCTCAAACTACTACAACAAAGATGTCGACAAGCTCCTCGAGGAGGCGCGAAAAATCGAGAATGCGGATGAGCGCGCAAGCAAGTACATCGATTTCCAAAAAATCATCGCCGATGAGGTGCCCGCACTCTTCTTGTACAGCCCGACGTATGACCATGCGATAGCTCGGGAGATCAAGGGGGTAGCAACGACGAGAATTACCATCCCATCTGACAGATTTAACGGCATCACCAGCTGGTACATTAAAACCAGGCTCGGATGGGACTAGCTCTCTTTAACTGAAACAAGAGAACAGGCAGTGCTGCCTGCCGATGCATGCGCCGAGATGGCGGAACTGGTAGACGCGCACGGTTCAGGGCCGTGTGGGAGCAATCCCATGGGAGTTCAAGTCTCCCTCTCGGCATGGGCGCAGGCAGGCAGAACAGCACGATTTCTCACTATTAACCATTATTCTGTAACAATGAAACATATAAACACTCTATGGATATCAAACAAAAAAAACAAAATCATCCTATGAAAAAACACAGGGGAGGGGGCAATCCCAGGCAGCCGCTCCGCATAACACCCCTCGGGGGCCAGGAAGAAGTCGGGCGGAACATGACCGTGTACGAGTACGACGGCGATATTGTCATACTGGACATGGGCATACAGTTTCCCGAAGAAGATATGCCGGGCATCGACTACATCATCCCGAATATCAGCTCACTGAAAGGCAGAGAAAGCAAAGTGCGTGGCATCATCTTCTCGCACGGGCACCTCGACCATATCGGCGCGGCGCCACTGCTGCTCGAGAAGCTCGGCTACCCGGTAATCATCGGCCGCCCCCTGACGCTTGCCCTCATCAAACGCAGGCTCGAAGACCACGCGAAAGGTTCATCAAAAAAACTGAAAACAATCGTGGTCAAATCCATTCAGGATACGGTCAAGCTCGGCAAGTTCTCGGTAAAATTCTTCCAGGTTGACCACTCGATCATGGACGCGGTCGGCGTCTCAATCCTCACGCCGCAGGGCACGGTCATCCATCCCGGCGACTGGACGTACGAGAAAAAGCCGGTCGGAAGGGCCGCAGTCACGTACCACCACCTCGCCAAGCTTCCCCGGCCGACCATACTCATGCTCGAGAGCCTCGGTGCGACATCGCGGACGCTCCGCACGCCGGAACACATCATGTACGGCAACCTCGAGAAGCTCATGCGGGAGGCCCCGGGCAGGATTATCATCGGCACGTTCTCTTCCCAGCTCGAGCGAATCCGCCAGGTGATTGAGTACGCAAAAAAAATCAATAAGAAGGTCGCGCTCGATGGCTTCAGCATGAAAATGAATGTCGATATCGCAAAAGAACTCGGCTATATTAAGGTAGGAAAAAAGACCCTCATCGATATACGGCAAGCAAACTCCATCCCCGACAGGAACCTCATCATCCTCTGCACGGGCGCCCAGGGAGAAGGCAATGCCGTGCTCTCGCGTATCGTAACCGGCGACCACCGCTTTATCAAGCTCAAACGCCAGGATACGGTCGTATTTTCATCTTCCGTCATCCCCGGCAATGAACGAACCATCCAACGGCTCAAAGACAACCTGTACCGGCTCTGCGATAACGTCATCCATACAGAAATCATGGACGTGCACTCAGGCGGGCACAGCAATGCGGAAGATATCGTGGAGATCGTGCGGCAAATCCGACCATCCTTTTTCCTGCCCGTATACGCAAACCACTACATGCTCCGGGAGGCTGCGAAGCTCGTCGAACGGAAAAACAGATTTCCGCGCAATGGCATTTTCGTGCTCGACAACGGCAGCACGCTCGAGCTGCAGAATAAAAAAGCGCGGGTGCTCCCGAAGAAGGTGCCGACGGACTACGTGTTTGTGGATGGCCTCGGCGTCGGCGACGTCTCGAACGTCGTACTGCGCGACCGGCAGATGCTCGCGGCGGACGGCATTTTCATGATCGTCGTAACCATCGACGGGAAAACCGGCAGCCTTATCGGCGAACCGGACATTATCTCGCGCGGTTTCATCTACATGAAGGAGAGCAGAGAGCTTCTCAAGCAGGTCCGTGCAAAGGTCAAGAAGATTTGCATCGACAAGGAGCCGCGCGCCCAGGCAGACGACGTATACATCAAGAATAAAATCCGCGACCAGATCGGCCAATTCTTGTTCACCAAAACAGAGCGCCGGCCGATGGTCATGCCGATGGTCATCGAGATATAATTGTGCTACCATAAAGGCATGAAGCACATCGTTTTCTCAGGCATACAACCCTCGGGACAGCTCCATGTAGGCAACTATTTCGGGGCGATGCAGATGTGGCTCAAGCTCCAGAAGAGCACGAATCACGCCTGCATCTTTTCCATCGTCGACTACCACGCGCTGACCGAAGGACCGGATCCGAAAGACCTCGAACAGCGCGTCTTCGATACGGCCGTTGACTTCCTCGCGTCCGGGCTCGATCCGAAGCGGAGCACGATCATGCTCCAGTCGCTTGTGCCTGAGCACACCGACCTTGCGTGGATTCTCAACTGTACGACTCCGCTCGCGTGGCTTGAGCGCGTCCCGACGTACAAGGACAAGGCTGCCCAGTTCAAACACAACCTCAATGTCGGATTGCTCGAGTATCCCGTTCTTATGGCAGCCGATATTCTCATCTATAAAGCGGATACGGTCCCGGTGGGCCTCGACCAGCTCCCGCACCTCGAGCTCACCCGTGAAATTGCACGGAGCTTCAACGCGAGGTACGGCAACGTGCTCATAGAACCAAAAGAAAAGGTTACCCCGACGCCGAAAATCATGAGCCTCATTGACCCGACCAAGAAAATGTCGAAGAGCCTCGGCCCCCGGTCGTATATTGCACTCGCTGATACTCCTGACATCATTGAAAAAAAGGTGAAGGCGATGCCCACGGCAACCGGCAGCGAGCATGCCGTCATCCGCGCGCTGCTTAAAAATACCCAAGAAATCAAGGACGAATTCAAAGACATCACAAAGAAATACCCGCCGGACCGGGAAATTCACTCGGAGGCGGATCTCTCAACAATTCAAAAACGGCTCGGCCGCAAGCAGTACGCCACGTTCATGGCTCTGTTCAATTTCTACATGTTGCTATACATCTTCGGCAGCAAGGTAGACCGCAGGCGGTTCATCAAAGACCTCACCGGCGGGTCAATCCAGTTTTCCGTGTACAAGAAGCTGCTCGCCGACCAGATTGCCCACTTTCCTGAATTCGTCGAATTCAGGAAAAAACGCGCTGAACTCGTCAAGAATCCGAAGAGCATCGAATCAATCCTCAGGGCCGGCAGCAGGAAGGCAAGGAGGCGGGCGCAGGCGAATATGGTACAGATAAAGAAAAAAGTTGGTTTAGCATAGTCCGTAGATCATTTCACAAACGCTGAAATGTCCCGGCGGAGGGCTAAACTTTTTTGTATACAGAAATAAACAGGGAACATTTTATCATAGAAAGGGGGCCCATATGTGCCCTTCGCATATCGCAGCAACGGTCGGTGCCGTTGGCCTGCATGGATCTCATATGCGGCAGAGCCTGCTCAATGGCACGTGGACAGCAATACGTCCACCGGATGGCGCTGATGCCGGAGAACAGCTCGAAAAGGTACGTACCTTCGCCCTTGCTTTCCGTGCAAACCACGGTGGCATTTCGGTACACCAGCCGCCGGAGGAATGGTGCAACTTCTGCATTCCGAATTGCGGTGCGGTCAATCCCGACATCATGAATCGCGACGGCATACGGGTTACCACATTGCGAGGCCTCAGCTTCCTCGTCACGCAAACTCTCATCAGGGAAGGGGTCCGGGGGCTCTACAACATCAAAAGCCCATTCGGCGTGCGCGAACGCGTGCTGTTTCCCGATCACGGGAGCACGCTGCCCGAAATTCCTCCCGCAGTATTTGCCGCAGCGCTCAGAATCTGCAGAGAACGGATTCTCTCGCTCAAGCACATTCACGATCAGAGCGACATCATAATGCTCCCCGAACTCATCATTGGAATCGGAGGAAACAGTGTCGTCAGTGAGCGCGGCTTGAGCCACACGCACGTACAGATTGTAGGCGTATCGCACGTCTCGATCGCGCTGCGGCTCGAAATGCCCCAGCTCTACCGCTTCTACATGCAGCACGAACGCTGTCCGGTATGCGATATCATCCGGATTGAACGGGAAGGAACGCTCACCGTTGGCTCTACCGAACATTTTCTCGCGTTGGTACCGTACGCGAGCCAGTCACCGTTCACGATCTGCATTACACCGCTCGATCACTACTCGCAGTATGAGGCAACTCCTCCTGAACTCTTCGGGGAGCTCGGGGCGCTCATCCAGGACTCTGTCGCAAAACTCGGGGCGCTGCTGGGTGACCGATTCCCGTATTACCTCATCCTCAGGAATGGACCGGAGCGCTTCACGCTCGATGCAGGGTTCCTGAGCCAACCGCTCTCACGATCAATGATCGAATCAATGTACCACTACTCGATCACGATCGTGCCGCAATTCCCGGAGCTCCCGTCTGAAATTGAGGAGTTCATTCAGACGAGCATTAACCCCGTCCCGCCCGAATTTGCGGCTCAGATACTGAAGCAGCCTCCGGACCAAATCAGGCAGTGGGTCGAACAGTAACATTTCGAACATCCCTAACAATGAGCCCGCCTCCCGAGGTGGGCTCTCTCTTTTTTGTACAGACTGTGCCGGTAAGTTAGTTCGCCTTGCCGACGTATTTGCCTGTTTCCGTGTTGATCTCAACGACATCGCCCTGCTCGATGAAGAGCGGCGCATCAAGCACATAGCCAGTCTCGAGCGTCACCTTTTTGGTGACTGAGCCCTGCGCCGTATCTCCCCGTATGCCGGGCGGCGATGAAGTAACCTCGTACGTCATTTTTTTCGGCAGCTCAACGGTGATCGGCACCTTGTTGAAGTTGAGGACGTCAACCTCGAGGTTCTCCTTGAGGAACTGCGCCAGGCCCTCCCCGAGCTGCTCCTTCGTTATGAAAAACTGGTCATACGTTCCCGCATCCATGAAAAAAAACTGGCCGCCATCCTCGTACAGATAATTCGCCTTTGACCTGCTGATGTCAGCCTGCTCAACCTTATCCTGTCCCTTGAATGTCTGCTCGAGGGTCTTGCCAGTCTTCAGATTTCTGACCGTCGTGCGCATGACTCCCTGTCCGCGCCCCATCTTTACGAAACTGTGCTTCATGATAACAAACGGGTCACCGTTGAGGACCACGTACGTTCCTGCTTTTAAATCATTGATGGCGAGCATGCTACCGTGTCGTGAATGGGATGATTGCCATGACACGGGCACGCTTGATCGCATGGGCGAGCTTCCGCTGGTGCTTTGCACAAACCCCGGTCTTCTTGCGCGGCAGTATCTTCGCGTATGATGACGTGAAACGCTGGAGCATTTTGGCGTCCTTATAGTCAATCTCAGTCATGCCGTTCGTGCAGAAGTGGCACTCTTTCTGGCGCAGCATGCCGGCCTTTTGGGCATTCGATCTCATATTGTTGTTTCGGTTTCTCATTAGAATGGAATATCTTCAACGTTAATCTCGGGTTCTCCCCCCGCAGGCGCCGGCTGGGAACCATCGCTGCTTGATGCCGGCTTCGGGTTGCTCCCGCTCGGAACTGAGCCCGCCCGGTCGAGCATAATCATATTCTCCGCTACAATCTCCGTCCGGTACCGCTTCGTTCCGCTCTGGTCGTCCCACGAACGGGTTTGCAGCCGCCCTTCTATATATATTTTGCTGCCTTTCTTCACATACTGGCCGATGATGTCAGCCAATTTCCGCCACGCAACGACGTTGTGGTACTCAACCTGCTCCTTTTTCTGGCCCGACTGGTCGGTCCACCGGCGGTTCGTCGCCACGCCGAGCGATACAACGTTTTGGCCTGAAGGAGTAGACCTCACTTCAGGATCACGCGTGACGTTACCGATGATCATTGCTCTATTGAGATTCATAGGTTCGTTCCCTGCGGCTGCAGCCGGTTAAATTTCCTCTTTGAGGATATCGTCGAGCTTTTTATCGAGGTCTTCGAGGCTTATCTTCTTCTCTTCTTTTGCCCGGTCAGCGGCTTTCCGCTGCGCGATAGGCTCTTTCTTTTCTGCAGGCAGTGCCGCAGCGCGATCTTGCTCCTCAACTTCTCTCGCTTCCGCAGCGCGCCGTTCCGCCGCTTTCTCCTGGATACGCTGCTCTTTTGCCACCTCGCTGGCGGTCTTGACCCGCTTCCGGACGATGAGGTGCCGGATGATTTCCGGCTTCAGGCGCAAGCTGCCATTGAGCTTTCGGTAGGCGCCACCCTCCGCATCGAACTCCATCAGAACGTACGTGCCGAACTGCTGGTGCTTGATCTCGTACGCGAGCTTCTGTTTGCCGAGCGATTCAGATTTAGTGATCTGTCCGCCGAGCTTCGTTACTTCTTCTCTGACACCCTTAACAACCCCTTCGAGCTGCGCATCGTCAACCTTCGAAGAGACAATAAAGAGAATCTCGTAGTGTTGTGCCATTGTTCTTTCGGTTAGTACCTACTGCCCTGCTGGTACAGGGTTAGTTGAGCTGCCCTCATGTGCCGAAAGCGCATATGAGCAGGGTACCATTTTTTAGTACTGTGGAGTGTACCATGGCGTAAAAAAATGTGCAAGTATAGCGCTCCCGTGCTGTCTCCTGCTATACTGGTAAAGAGCACTATGGCACGGTACGGCTTTATCTTAGGCAAAAATCCCCAGCTATCCCTCGCTGAAATTTTCAGCTACGAGGCTGTTTGCGGCGTCCGGCTCACCATAGTGGACCTGACAAGCAATGCCCTCATCGTCGACAGTTCAGGCGGCATCGATGCCGATGCATGGCAGCACGCCCTCGGCGGCTGCATAAAGATCGGCTCCGTCACCTCCCAGTACCAAGACCTCGATGCGCTCATTGAGGGTCTGTCCCTGCCAAACATCAAGCAGCTCCTCGCCCAGGGGGAGCGCAAGGTTATTTTCGGGTTCTCGTTGTACGGAGAAGTATCCAAACAGTACCGCACGAAGCTGAAGTCCGTCGGCCTCGACCTGAAACGCCAGATCCGCAGGAGCGGCTTGCCCGGCCGGTTCATCGCCGCGGAAGACGGCGCACTGACGAGCGTTCAGATCGAAAAGAACAAAGTGCTTGACCGCGGTGCCGATATCCTCGTCATTAACGGTATCCACGCATCCTACCTCGGGACGACGCTCACGATCCAAGATTTTGAGGAGTACTCGCGCAGGGACTACGGCAGGCCAAACCGAGATGCCCGCTCAGGCATGCTCCCCCCCAAGCTCGCGAAGATTATGCTCAACCTGGGCGGTGTACGGAGCGACAGCCGTCTGCTCGACCCGTTCTGCGGCTCAGGCACTATCCTGCAGGAAGCGCTGCTCCGGGGCGTACGGCACATTACCGGGAGCGATATCAGCAGCAAAGCAATGCTGGATACGAAAAAAAATCTGGCGTGGCTCGCGACCCAATACGGTGCCGCAGCATCGACGCGCGCGGAACTGTACGAGTGCGACGTCAAAAACCTGGCCGGCAAGCTGGCGCCTGGATCAATCGACCTTATCGTAACCGAGCCCTACCTCGGGCCTCCGAATGCCAAAAATGCCGATGCTCAGCAGATGCTCGGAATCATTGCTGAGCTCGAGTCGCTATACCTGAGCGCGTTCACTTCCTTTGCGAGCATTCTCAAGCCCCGTGGAGCGGCCGTCATCGTGTTCCCCCTTTTCACGCTCGAACACGGAGTGTACACCCTTAAAATTCTCGAGCAGCTGCACGCCATGGGCTTCTGCCGGGCCAACCCCTTTCCTGAAAAAATGTCCCTGTTCGCAAAGGCAGGCCCGACCGCACGCGGCTCCATCATATACCAACGCCCCGACCAAAAGGTACAGCGGGAAATCTTTATCTTCAAAAAAACGTGAAAAAACCTGGGGCGCCAATGGCACCCCAGTATTCTTTGCAAAAATACCTTTCGTGAGGAAGATAATCACCTCCAATCGCATTCGACCAGGGTTCTGTATTTAGGGGTCCCTACCCTATGCCCTGGAAGGCCGGGAGCTCGGCAAGGATCAAAAAAATGGATCACCTCCTCTCATCTCCCGTGCTGAGGACGGTTACACAATGCAATCATACGGTTGCCTCCTTTCGGATAAACAATGGATCCTGCAACCGCGCGCAGCTTCATCCGCGCGTACCACATGGCCCGCCTGAGCAGGTGGTTGTCCAGGCGCCGCCCTGAATATATACTAATATAAGCCTCCTTTCTGCACAGAAAGGTTACGGGAGCTCGCTGAAAAATATTTTTGAAAGAGCGGCTCCCTCCTCTTCCAGTATACTACAGCCGGGCAGCTTTCTCAAATGCGGATATACACGACATCGCCGTCCTGCATCACGTACTCACGGCCTTCAATGCGCATCTTGCCATTCTCTTTTGCACCCTGTTCCCCACGGTACCGCACGATGTCCTCCCAGCTGATTACCTCGGCACGTATGAACTTTTCTTCAAAATCCGAGTGTATCTTCCCCCCTGCCTGGGGAGCGGTAGATCCGCGCTCAACCGCCCACGCGTGCACCTCAGTCGGACCGGCGGTAAAGAAGGTGATGAGCCCGAGACGTTCGTACGCTGCCGCAATAAGCCTGTCGAGCCCGGACAACTGCAGGCCGAGCGTCTGAAGGTACTCCGCTGCTTCTTTTTCCGGCATTTCAGCGAGCTCTGACTCTACCTTGGCGCAGATGACGATGCGCCCGGGCACCTCGGTGGCAGCCGCGTCCTCATCTACATTCAGTACGTACAGCATGGGTTTGATAGTGAGCAGGTGCAAATCCGCAATAATTGCCCGTTCCTCCGCTGACATGTCCGCTGCGCTCAAAACCACTCCCTGATCAAGGGGAATGCGAACCGTACGGTATGCCTCAAGGAGCTTCCTTGGCTCCTTGTCTCCACTCCTCGCCCTGGGCTCGAGATCGGCAATGCGCTGGTCGAGGGTCTTCAGGTCCGCAAAGATAAGCTCAGCATTGATCGTCTCAATATCAGACTGGGGGTCGACCGCTCCGCTCACGTGCAGCACGTCAGGATCAGTAAAACCCCGGACGACCTGGCATATCGCATCGACCTCACGGATGTGGGACAGGAACGTATTGCCGAGGCCTTCGCCCTTGTGGGCACCCTGCACGAGCCCCGCAATATCAACGAACTCAACGACAGTCGGCACTACCTTGTCGGCATGGTACACCGAATTGAGTTTGTCGAGCCGGCCATCAGGCACCGGCACGATGCCGACGTTCGGGTCGATCGTACAAAACGGGTAGTTTGAAGCATCGACCTTCTGCTTGGTCAGTGCCGTAAAGAGCGTCGACTTGCCGACGTTGGGCAAGCCAACGATTCCAACCGATAATTTCATATGCTACCATTGTACCAGAGATGCTAGTATAATGTAACTATGCATCCGCGTTTTTACCTCACAACAATTCAGCAAACCGGAAGCGCCGTCACCATCAACGATGCGCAAACCGTTCACCAGATCGTTACGGTGCTCCGCCTCGGGAAGCATGACCGCATAACCGTCTTTTCCGCAGAAAAGGAAATCGAGCTCGCCATCGAGTCGATCGGCAAGCGCTCGATTACCGCATCCGTACTGCAAGAGCATCGCGCGAACCGCGAACCTACGGTCGCGCTCACGCTCTACGTCTCGCTGCTGAAAAAGGATACCTTCGAATTTGTTCTCCAGAAGGGAGTTGAGCTCGGCGTATGGGCATTTGTGCCGATTATCACTGACCGTTCCGTTGTCCGGGCTGTATCGCATAACAAGCTTCTCAGGTACCGTACGATTATAAAAGAGGCTACCGAGCAGTGCGGCGGACGGCAAATTGCCGGCCTCGGCGAACCGGTACCGTTTACGCGGGCGCTGCATGATCTCGAACAGAAACAGGGCGCCAAGCTCATCGCGTGGGAGGGCGAAAACCGCCAGCAGCTCGTGGACGCTGCCGGCCCTCCTGCAAAAGAATTCCACCTCTTTATCGGGCCCGAGGGCGGCTTTTCCGCGAATGAAGTTTCGCAGGCCCAGGCAGCCGGCTGCAGCTGCGTGAGCCTTGGAAAGAGAATACTGCGCGCAGAAACAGCTGCCATCGCAGGGGCTGCGCTCATTCTGTTGAGGTAATCACCGCTTTTTGGTATACTATAGCCATACGGTACTTTTTCGATTATTAAATTGTGAAACGTATGTTTGAGAACGTGAATAGGCAGCAGCCTGCAAACCAGCCGCAGCCAGGCATTCCCGGCGGGCAGCAAAAAAACTGGGGCCCCTGGAAGCCCGTTGCCCAGGCAAAACGCGCAACGAACGCCGCTGGCGGTCCCGGCGCGCCTGCTGCGCCCCTGCAGACACCGCCGGACAGAAGAGCCGCCGGACCGATGCCTCCGCCGCCGCTCGGCCAGGAGCCGATCCGCCCGCCGCAAGTTCCCGGAAGAATCCCCCGTAACCTTAATATTCCGACAGGACCTGAACCGGATGCGCCGCCACCGAACAAACGCAAGTTCATCATGATCGGGCTCATCATCTTCGCCGTTATCATACTCGTCGTTGCCGGCGCGATCGTTGGGCTCGCATACCTCAGTAAAAACGATAATACGAACACAGCGGAGAATTCCAACGTTGCGGGGAATACAAACACCGCCCTGAATGGCAATACAGCGGCAAATACGAACGCCGGTGCGAACACGAACGTGACTCCAAACCTCAACTCTCTGTTCAACCAGAATGCCAACACAGCGGTAAATGTAAATGCCGCCGCGAATACGAACACAGCAGCCAATACGAACACCAACGCGGCAACGAACACCAACGCGGCAACGAACACCAACGCGGCAACGAACACCAACGCAAACGTCAATGCAAACGTACCGCTCGATACCGATAGCGATGGCCTGACCGACGACCGCGAAGAGCTCTGGAGCACGGACAAAGGCAACCCGGACACTGACGGCGACGGTTACCTCGACGGCGAAGAGGTCGACAATGGGTATAATCCGCTCGAACCTGCCACAATGTAAACCTACAAACCTTCCTCAAAAACCCGGAGCATCAGCTCCGGGTTTTTTATCCTATCCAATCACGCAAGCCAATCGCGAGGTGCCGGAAAGCGAGCCTGTCCCACGGGATTGCATCCGGCGAAAACCACCGGACTTCCGCAACGTCATCCATCGGGCGCAACAAACCCGACCGTACCGTACACGCGTAGTCAATATTGAGCGTATGCACCGTGCTCCCGTGCCCGTACGAATCAATATAGATTCCGATGATTTTAATAATATCAATGTCAATGCCGAGCTCTTCGCGTATCTCGCGCCGCACCCCCGCCTGCGGATCTTCACCGTCTTCGAGAAAACCGCCCGGCAGATCCCAAAAACCGAGCCGAGGCTCTCTGGCACGCTTGGCGAGCAGTACCTGGCCTGCCCCATTCGTAATAATTGCGGAAGCTGTCGGCTTGGAATTCTGGTAAAAAATAAAACCGCACGCAGCACACACGAGCCGTACGCCGTGGTCGAGCCCCTTCACCCAGAGCTCCCCGCCGCAGACCGGGCAGAACCTGAATGGATGTTTATTGTTGCTGTTCATACGCACGTACGACGTTATACAGCAGCATCGCAACAGTCATAGGCCCGACGCCGCCCGGAACGGGCGTGATCCACGCCGCTTTTTCGCTCACGGACTCAAAATCGACGTCACCGACCGGCTTCCCGTTGACGCGGTTGTACCCCACATCGATGACAATCACCCCCTCCTTGACCATCTCGCCGGTTATGAGGCGCGGCTTGCCGACCGCTACGATGAGGATGTCGGCTTTCGCGATCTTATACTTGAGCACGCGTTCTTCGGGAGGGTACGCTTCGACCAGTATCCCCTTGCGCTCGAGAAGGTATCCGAGCGGCTTGCTGAACACCGAACTTCGGGCAATCACCATCGTTCTTTTACCCTCAAGCTCTTCGCCCGTACTGTCGATGAGCTGCACAATGCCCGCTGGCAGCCCCGGTATGATGATCGGCCTGCCGGCGAGCAGGGCTTCTATGTTGTCCGGCCGGAAACCGTCAACGTCCTTTTCCGGCGCGATGGCATTCATCACCGATGCTTTATCCAAACCTTTCGGCAGCGGAAACTGGATGATGATGCCGTGTATCCCTTCTTTCGTACTGAGCGTCCGGAGGAGCTCGATGACCTCCTGCTGGCGGGCCGATGCGGGCAGCAGGTGCTTCTCGAAATAGACTCCGACTTTTTTTGCCGCCTCCTCCTTGAGGCCGACGTACACGTGCGACGCAGGATCATCGCCGATTAAAATGACGGCGAGCCCTGGCGTGCCGCCGAGGCTCTTCACCTTCTGCTTGAGCGGCTCCATAATCCGAGCCGCTGCTGCTGCTCCGTCAATCGTACTCATGCGCGTAGCGTTGGGTACAGCGGCCGCGAATCCGTGAGCTCGCGCACCTGCGCGCTGACCGCCTTCTTGACGGACTCTTTTTTCGGATTGTGCAGCGTATCGGCAACTAGGTCAGCGACCGTGAGCATGTCTTCTTCCGTAAACCCCCTGCTCGTTAGCGCCGGCGTGCCGAGCCGTATGCCGGACGGGTCCATGGGTTTCCGCTTGTCGAACGGCACTGTATTTTTGTTAACGGTGATGCCGACCCCGTCGAGGACGCTCTCCGCTTCCTGCCCGGTGATACCCTTATTCGATAAATCAATCAGAATCAGGTGGTTGTCCGTGCCGCCGGTGATGAGCTCAAAGCCATGCTCCAGGAGCCGCTGCGCGAGCGCCCGTGCGTTCTTGACGACCTGCTTTCCGTACTGCTTGAACGCCGGTGTCGAAGCTTCCCGCAACGCAACCGCGATCGCTGCGGTCTGGTGGTTGTGCGGGCCTCCCTGCAAACCCGGAAAAACGCCACGGTCAACGAGTTCCGCCAGGTTCCACTTGGATTCCGGGTGGTACTTTTCCCTGAGCCGATCCGCCTTTCGGGGGCACATGATGATCGCGCCGCGCGGTCCGCGGAGCGTCTTGTGCGTCGTCGTCGTAACGACATCTGCATACTTCACCGGCGACTGGTGCACGCCCGCGATGATGAGCCCCGCGATATGTGCAATATCCGTAAAAAGGTACGCACCGACCTCAGCGGCGATTTTTCCGAATGCCCTGAAATCAATTTCACGCGGGTATGCAGTTGCGCCGGCAATAATCATCTGCGGTTGCTCTTTCTTGGCAAGAGCGAGTACGTCATCATAATTGATGAGGTGCGTGTGCTCATCCACGCCGTACGGCACCGAGTGGTAATACCGGCCGGAAAAGCTCACCTTCCACCCGTGCGTCAGGTGCCCCCCGTGCGTCAGGCTCAATCCCATCACCTTGTCACCCGGCTTGAGGAGCGCGTAGTACACTGCATGGTTTGCCGGCGATCCTGAGTATGGCTGCACGTTTGCGTGCTCCACACCGAAGAGCTGCTGTGCCCTGCTGATCGCTTCTTTTTCAATAACGTCGATAAACTGGTTGCCGCCGTAGTACCGCTTGCCCGGATACCCTTCGGAATACTTATTCGTCAGTACAGAACCAAGCGCCTGTAGAACCGCCGGGCTCGTGAAATTTTCCGACGGTATCATTTCCAAGCCGTGCCGCTGGCGCTCGATTTCGTGCTGAATAGCCTGAAATATTTTTTTGTCTTCTTTCAGTGAATCCATACCACCATTCTACTGTAAAAAAATGATATTTACAATTTTTATTGAAAGTGCAAGAATAATGCGTATGGAACATTCACTCAAAGTTGGTTTGAGCTTCGGGCTCACCTCCGGAGTCATCACAACTCTGGGGCTTATGGTTGGCCTCGAGGCCGGCACGAGTTCCCGCCTGGCGGTTATCGGCGGCGTGTTGACCATTGCCATCGCGGATGCGGCTTCTGATGCGCTCGGCATCCACGTTTCCGAGGAATCAGAAAACGTCCACACCCCGAAGGAAGTCTGGACATCAACCCTCGCCACGTTCCTCGGCAAAGCGGTTTTCGCTTCAATCTTTCTGGCTCCGATACTTTTTTTTGAGCTCACAACGGCAATCTACGTGAATATCGCGCTCGGCCTCCTGATCATCGGAATCGCCAGCTTCCACATGGCGCGCGAACAAAAAGAACGGCCGTGGAAAGTCATCGGGGAGCACATCATCGTTATGGCGGGCGTGCTGATTGCGACGCACTACCTCGGCGAGTGGATCAGTCAAACGTTTTCATAAAAGCGGGCTGTACATATTTTATTCTGTGCGCCTGCGCCGTGGGTCCATGTTAGGCCCCGTCAACTCCGCCACCATTATTGAAGGCAGGGCTCCTCTCTGGTTGGAAAATGATTATCACCCACCTTACAGTGAAAGAGCCGGACCCACATGCTCTGAAATACCACAGGATCCGTAGGCAGCCTAGCAGAACGCTGATCACCGTCAATTCAAAAAACGCAAGGTTACGGGATTATTCAGCCCTACTTGAAATAAACAAGCGCAAACAGAAACCAGTATTGACCGTCTTGGCCTAATCCTGTACACTTCCGCATCATAGAGGCGCCACCGCCTCTTCTCAATATGTTTAATAGCAAGTAATTCATAACCGAAGTGGAACAAAAACAGCAATCCTACCTCGTGACCGGCGGTTCCGGTTTTCTGGGAATCAACCTCATCCGCTACCTGCTAAAACGGGGGCACCGCGTGCGCTCGCTCGATATTGCCCCGTTTGACTATACCGAAAAAGGCACGGTTGATGCCGTACTCGGTGATATCCGTGACGCAGAGACGGCCAGCAAGGCAATGCAGGGAATTGACGTCGTTGTCCACGCTGCAGCAGCGCTGCCGCTCTACTCGCGTAAGGATATCTTCTCAACCGACGTTGATGGAACACGCACGATCCTGGACGCTGCGTACGCGGACGGCGTTGACCGCGCAATCTATATCTCGTCGACCGCGGTGTACGGCGTTCCCGACCACCACCCGCTCATTGAATCCGATGAGCTCGTCGGCGTCGGCCCGTACGGCGAGGCGAAAATTGAAGCGGAAAAAGTGTGCGAATCGTACCGCAGCAAAGGAATGTGCGTACCGGTGATCCGGCCAAAAACGTTCATCGGTCCCGAGCGGCTCGGCGTCTTTGCGCTGCTGTACGACTGGGCAAAAGACAAGCGCGGTTTTCCGATGATCGGCTCCGGCAGCAACCGATACCAGTTGCTCGACGTCGAAGACCTGTGCGATGCGATCTACCTCTGCGCAACCAAAGACAGCGGGGTAGCCAACGCTACATTCAATATCGGCGCAGGGCAGTTCACTACCATGCGCGAGGATTTCCAGGCTGTCCTCGACGAGGCGGGTTACGGCAAAAAAATCAAGCCATTCCCCGCGGGGCCAGTCATACTGGCGCTCAAGGTGCTTGAGTTCTTCAAGCTTTCGCCGCTCTATGCCTGGGTGTACGAGACGGCCGGCAAGGACTCGTTCGTATCGATCGACAAAGCGAAGCGCGATCTCGGCTACAGCCCGCGCTATTCGAATAAGGATGCGCTCATCCGCAACTACCGCTGGTACCTCGAGAATCTCGACAGCTTCAGAGGGGCGTCAGGGGTTTCGCACCGCGTGCCGTGGAAGCAGGGCATCCTGCAGATTGCGAAAAAATTCTTTTAACGCCGGAGCTGCCTATCGTCCGCCATGGAAATAGGCGTTTTTACGCCCCTGCAGCGCAGAAAAAGATTCACTTTGCGCTTCGCCAAGCCAAAAACCCCATGCGAACAATGCTGTGGATAACTGCCGTTGACGTTATTTTCGTGCTGTGGTAGTGTTTTAATACATTAAAACACTACCACATCGTACCCAATGAAACCCACGGAGATCGACCATCGTTCCCTCAATGAGCTCTACGGCGCCATCCTCCGCCTCAAGACACGCGATGAGTGCAAGAAATTCTTCCGTGACCTCGCGACGCTCAAGGAACTCAAAGACCTGTCAGACCGCTGGGAAGTTGCCCGGATGATCCATCGGCATATCTCCTACCGCGACATTGCAAAAAAAACGGGTGTGAGCACCGCGACGATAACGCGGGTCGCCAACTGGATCAGGCACGGTGAAGGCGGGTACGAACTCATGTTAAAACGTCTTGCAGTATGATTAACTACAATTCCTACATCCAAAACCACCACCAGCAAGCGCCTCTGCACTGAGGAAGCCTGCCTGGTGGATACAAAAAACGGTACAATCCCCAACCAGACCTCTCCAGTGCGAGAGGTTTTTTCGTTGCTTGGGGATTTTTCTATTTGCATGCACGTTTACAAATTGGGATGCGGGCTGCGGGCCAGAAAGAGAGGCAACCATGTGTACGTACCCGGAACTGTTGTATCTTCCTTCAAAAACAATGGAAGGCATGACCGAATTCTTCCGCCTCAATGCGGAAGGGGGCGTCATCGTCGTGAAGCGCCTGAACGTAACGCCGGAGGTTCGGGCTGTACTGACCGACGCGGTGTCACCCCACGGCTACTTTGACTCGCTCGAAGCGCTGCTCGAACCGCACGCAAATGCGTGGCAGGAAATCAGCCGCGGATCGAAATGTGAAGCCGGTGAGGCGATCGAACGATTCGCCCTGCCGAACAAAACAAAAAACAGCGCAACCACCTAACGTAAACCGGCCCGCACCCGTATCTCAACTCCCAGGGAGAGATTCAATTGCCATTCTGAATCGAAGTCCTGACGAATGTCAGTATCTGTTCAGGATCCCAATCCTCTCCCTGGCCTTTTTTCCAAAACACCATTTCACAAAAAAAACAAAAACAGCCCTTTGAGAAAGGAAGTGTGAACATGAAACGAATTCCGCAAAACGCAGTTGAGCTGAAAGCGAAGCTGTTGTGCGAGGGTTTGAATGTCGACCCCGAATCGGATATGCTCTTTGAGAAGCAAAATCCGTACAAGATCAAGCGCGGTGGCCTGAGCTCCGGCGGCAAGATGGAGCTCGACGGAGGCATTTTCGTTAATGCGCCGATTTACCGAATGCGTACGACCGACCTGCGTGCCGTTTGCACCGGGGGTGGGCGTATCGCCATACTGCAGGGTGGACTGCTCCTGTCGGGCGCGAGGGTGCTGCCTGCACCGGCGTGGTACGGCAAGACGGCCCAGGGTTTCCCCATCACCCAAATACTGACGGCGCACAACAGGCAGCTTACCGGCTCGGTCTATGAGTGGTGCGCGCTGTTCCCGCGGGGCGACCAATGCAAGTTTTGCGTGATCAACCGGTCGTTGCCGAATAAAAATCCGCGGCTCATCCGAAAGTCGCCCGAGCTGATCATCGCCGCACTCGAACAAATCCCGACTGAACGGTACGGCGGATTGACGCTGAATGGCGGCATGACCGTAACGCCGGGCCGCGGCATGGAGGTGATGGTTCCGGTTGTGGAAGCCGTAAGCAAACGCTTCCCCGGCCTGCCGATCGCGATCGAAATAACGCCGCCCGATGACCTCGGCTGGATCGACCGCCTTGCGGATGCCGGCGCCGCGAGCCTCATGATGAACCTCGAATGCTGGGATCCGGCTGTCCGCCGCGCCACCATACCGGGCAAAGACGGACTCTGCCCGCGCGAACTCTACCTTCGGGCGTTTGACCGCGCGGTTGCACGGCTCGGAAGCGGGCGCGTCAGCTCCTGCTTCGTCGTCGGCGTCGAACCGGCCGCATCGCTCAAACAGGGGCTCGACGAGGTCGTGCGCAGGGGCGTTATCCCGTCGCCGCTCGCCGGACGTACGTTTGAAGACGTCCCCGATTACCCCTTCAGCGCCCAGGCGGATTGGATCGAATTTCTCGACGTACTCCGGTATGCCGCCAACCGCATGCGGGAACAGGGGATCCGCTCAACCGACCGGGCCGGGTGCGTCGCATGCAGAATGTGCGATCTGATCGGAGACGCAAACGCGAACGGGTTGTTCATCAATACCGCCTGCAGCTCAACTCAGTAGAGCACGGGGCTATGGCTCCCGAGGTCGGCGGTTTAATTCCGCCCAACGGGAAAAACTGTACCTTGAGCGCTTTGTGAATAACAAAGCGCTTTTTTTATAGCAAAGCCGGCACGTGCAGATACACGGTGCCAGCTTTAGTTGCTGCTCGGCGGCCCGATGAAGCGCTCAAGCTCTTGGATTATAAAATGATTTCTCCGGAGCTGTGCGAGCGCTCGAACCCGCTTCTTCTGGCAGCAGTGCCAGACGATGAGGTGGATCGGCCAGAGCAGCCATACGATCCGTATGTACCCATACCCAGGGCAGATCCGCTGCGCCTTCCTGTTGATGGTACGCTGAACTACACCCCCGATCGAGCAGTACGCGAGCAGCACAAGCATGAGAAGTGCGTTTTCCACGGCATGCCTCCACGTAAAGAACATTATGTAATTTTAGTATAGCATAGATTGAATGCCGATATGTGACAAAAAAACACGTGCTGTACTGTGGATTGTTATTTAGAAAATCACCATAGTTAACCATTGGTACTTTACCAAGGCTCTCAAAATGCTGCAGAGGTTACGGTAGCTTACTGATACAATAATTCGATACGATTGCCGCTTTCTGCAGGTGGTTTTGCATTGTGCTTTTCCGCCCGCTTTCTATTTTTTCCCATAAAAAAGGCGGAATGAAAAAAATAACGTTCCGCCATGACATGCTTTGTTAACACTCAATAGAGCGCCTACAAAGCAGGCTCAGGTACTGCCGGTTTCTGTGCCTTTCCGGCGCCGAATATACGTTTGAAAACGCCACGGCCTGCCTCATGCCGATAATACCCACACCACTCCTTAAGAACTGCAATCTGGCCGTCAAGAAAAGTGACAAAGTTTATAGTGTCTTCACCATATACGTCTTTTTCAACCGATACCCCATCTTCCGGTAGTACTGGCGCACGCCGATACCGGCAATAACCGCGAGCTGCTCGTAGCCCGCCTTCTTGGCGCGTCGCTCGGCTTCCTGCATCAAACGTTTACCCAATCCGGCATGCTGTACTTGCTTCTGCCCCGAACCGACGGGCATGAGCTCACCGTACGTATGCAGCTCCCTGATCAGCCCTGTATCATTGCCAAATGGCGCATGAAAAAGCTTTTTTTTATCAAGCAAGCGCAACCGCACAAACGCATACAGCTTTTTTCTGTCCTTGCTCTCAAAACTCAGGAAATGCTCCGTGCCATCGCCTGCTCGATACCTTCTGTCCACCAGCTCCAGCTTCTGTATGTCAAATTTGTCATCCCTAACTTCACGGCAGCGGATGCACTTGCATTCAATGCCTTGCTGGTGCAGCAACTGCCGCAGGTTCGTAATCCTGTTGCCGGCAACAATATCAGGGCCCGGTATGTCGCGGATAAGCCGGTTGATGCGCACGTACGGCGGAACGAGCCCCTTGATCTGTATGAGTAACTCCTGCAGCACCCGATCTGAATACGGTTTATACTTCCCCTGTTGATACCACCGGTACAAGAGCGAATTCTTCACGACCACGCACGGATAAATTTTCAACATGTCAGGCTGGAATCTGGGATCGGAAAACAGCGCCCGGAAAACCGCCAGGTCTTTTTTTGGCGTGGAGCCAGGAAGCCCCGGCATAATGTGGTAGGTTATTTTGAACCCAAAATCACGGAGCAATCCGGTCGCTCGCGCCATATTTTCGATCGTATCGTCCCGTTTAACAAGATCCAGAACATCCTGATGCAGCGTCTGGACGCCGATCTGCACGTGCGTGCACCCAAGCTCTCGCATGCGCCAGAGCTCTTGTTCGGTAATATGGTCAGGCCTCGTTTCAAGGCTCAATCCGATGATCCGATGTACGGCTTTCTCATTCCGGCGCTGGGCGGTTTCCAAATCCGGCGCTGCCGTGCCGTTCGCGCCGTCAAAACAGCGCTTGATAAACCAGCGCTGGTAGCGCTTTTGGTAAAACGACCATGTGCCTCCCAAAACAATCAGCTCAATCTTATCCGTATGGTGGCCGTTTGCTTCCAGTGACGCGATCCGCTGCGCTACTTGCTCATACGGATCAAATTTGAGGGAAAAAGCGCGCTGGGCAGCGGGTTCAGAGGCGAGGTAGCTTTTCGGCATGCCCGCAGGAGCCGGGCAATACACGCACCGCCCGGGGCACGGGTATGGCCTGGTCAACACGGTTACGGGCGCGATTCCCGATAGCGTCCTGACATCCCGCTTGCGGAGGAGGCGCTCGAGCCGGGCACTATGGTATGATGTAGGAAGTACGCGGTACTGCTGCAGTATCACCGAGTTCGGCATAATGCCGGTACAGTACCGTTTCGCGAGAACCCGCTTGGCACGGTTCAGCGCCGCGGCATCCTGCGGACTGGAGCCAATAAGGTCGCGGGTATAATGTGTAAGCGTTTTCGAATCCATATGCGGAGAGAGGTTGCACAAAAAATTGTAGAGGAAAACCGCCGGGTGTACAACCGCATTGCGGTAAAATTTTCTCATACGCGGAAGCACCCGTGGGACGACTTCACGCTCTTCGACCGGTACATCAATAAGGGCGATCGGGTCCTCGACATCGGCTGCGGGAATGGCCGCCTCGCAGGATACCTGGGCGGCAGGCACGTCTGGTACGCCGGAGTGGATGCGAGCGAACAGCTCATTGCGATTGCGCGCACGGAGCATCCGGACGGCGAGTTTGCCATTGCCGATGCTACCACTCTACCCTTTTCCGGCGCTCAGTTCAATGCTGTGTTCTGCATTGCCACGCTTCACCACATTCCGTCAACGGAGCTCAGGCAGCGGGTTATCGCGGAAGCGTATCGCGTCTTGAAGCCAGGCGGGCGCCTCATTATGACGGAGTGGAACTTGTGGGGCAGGCAGTGGTGGAAACTCCTGGCAGCACACAGCGTAAAGAAAATTGCCGGCAGCAGCGGGCTCGACTGGGGCGACGTCATGAAGCCGTGGAAAAATGAGCGGGGCGAGACAGTCGGACAACGCTACCTGCATCCCTTCACGAGGGGTGAGCTCACGCGCCTGCTCCGGCGCAGCGGCTTCGATTCGGTACGGTCATGGTACACGAAACGGGGCGCAGCGGTATCGTGGTATACCGGATATAATATCGTAACCATTGCGAAAAAACCTTGAAAAAAGTACGGAAAAATGGTAGGGTAACACCACTGCAATTTACCCACTAAGCAGCTCACATGAAAAGAAAATCATTATTTTTATTACCCGTTCTGCTGGTACTGACGCTCTTTGCTGTGCCACAAAGCGTGCTCGCTCAGACAAACGCGTACGACCGGTACGGCGGATTTATTGAAGCGCTCAGGAATACTGCGCGCCAGGGCGAAAATTATCAGACGGTTAAGGTGCCGGCCGGGCAAACGATCAACGATAATTTCGTACGGTTTGCCGATGAGGTTACGATTGACGGCGACATCGCCGGAGACCTCATTATCGGCGCATACGAGCTTACGGTCAACGGAGACGTTGACGGCGATATCATTGCCGCCGCGGAAGAAATCACGATCAACGGCGCGGTAGCCGGCAACGTACGCGTCGCAGGCTCGACGGTAGAAGTCAACGGTTCGATCGGAAAAAACGCCAACATTTTCGCTGGCACAGCCGTACTGGGCGAGGACGCCTCGATCGGCTGGACACTCGCCTTCTGGTCCGGCGCCATTGAAATCAACGGTGCCGTCGGCGGAAGCATCTATGGTTACGGCGGTAACGTGACGCTCGGAAGCGCCGTCGGCTCAAACGTTACCGTACTCCTCGACGAACTCGGGCGCGTCACCCTCGAGCCGGGAGTGACAATCGGGGGAGACCTGACATACCGCAGTGATACGGACGCTGCTATCGCAGCGGGCGCCCTCGTCAAAGGTGATACCATTCACACTATGCCGTTTGAGGACGTTCTCGGCGCACGGCAGTTTCTGCACATCTCCTGGCTCCTCGGAAAGGTGATCGGGCTCTTCTCGCTGCTCCTCGTCGGTACGATCATCGTCAGCCTCATGAAACGGAAGACAATGGAGGTCGCCGGAGCGCTGTGGGATCGTCCAGCGCCGTCAGTGCTGTGGGGCTTGCTCATACTCATCGGCACGCCGATAGCCGCGGTGGCCATCACGGTGACGATCATCGGCATACCGCTCGCCATGATCCTCATGGGCACCTACGCGCTCCTCATTTACCTGTCGACGGTCTTTGCCGGCGTGCTGCTCGGCGAAAAGCTGCTCAACGCACACCGGGAGGACGGGGCGAAAGTCGCGATCATCTGGACCATGATGCTCGGCACCTTTATTCTGTACGTCCTCATGAGCATTCCGTATGCCGGATGGGTCTTCTCGCTTGCGGTGATTGCGCTGTTCCTCGGCACCGTCTGGCGCCTCATACACACTGCCATAGCAGGAAAAAAAGAATCCAAGAGCGATGCAAAAAGTAAATCCTAACATTTTCAAATCATACGATATCAGGGGTATCTACCCTACCGACCTCGATGAGGAGACGGCCTACACCATCGGCCAGGCGTACGCGCAGCTGACCGGAGTGAAGAAGGTTGTCGTCGGGCGTGATATGCGCATCGGCTCCCGGGAGATCGCGGAAAAGTTCATCGCTGGCGTGACAAGCCAGGGAGCAGATGTCGACGATCTTGGCATGGTATCGATTGATACAGTCTACTTCGCAACCGGCAGGTACGGCTACGACGGCGGCACCATGATCACCGCCTCGCACAACCCCAAGGAATACAACGGCCTCAAGATGACCGTGCTCGACAACGGCATCGCCATGGTCCGCGGCAAGCAGCTGTACGATTTTCTGAAGGATAAAAAGTTTACTACAGCAAAAAAACGCGGCACGGTAACCGAGCGTGACGTCATGCCTGAATTCATCGAGCACGTGCTCTCATTCGCCGACGTGGGCAAAATAAAGCCGTTCAAAATCGTCGTGGATGCCGGCAATGGCATGGCTGGCAAGGTAATGCCGCTGCTCTTCAAAAAACTCCCCTGCAAGCTCGTTCCGCTTAACTTTGAACTCGACGGGAACTTCCCCGCGCACCCCTCGAATCCCCTGCTGCCGGAATCACAAGCCCAGATCAAGAAAAAAATACTGGAGGAAAAGGCCGACTTCGGCGTTATCATGGACGGCGATACCGACCGCCTGTTTTTCGTAACGGAAAAAGCTGAATTTGTGCCGGCTGACACGACACTCCTCGTGCTCGCGAAGTATTTTATGGAAAGGGAGCCGGGCGCTGCGATCGCCTACAATGCAGTCTGCAGCAGAGCAGTCCCCGCCAAGATAGCGGAGTGGGGCGGCAAGCCGGTCCGTACTAAAGTTGGCTTCGTGAACGTATCGGAGGGAATGAAAAAAGAAAATGCCGTCATGGGCGGGGAAGTATCCGCGCACTATTGCTACCGGGACAATTTCAACGCTGATTCGGGCTTCATCTCATTCGTTACCCTGCTCATGCTCATCTCAGAGCACGGCAAGCCGCTCTCGGAAATTATCGAACCCCTCAAGCCCTACAGCAAGGCAGATGAAGTCAACATCACGGTCAAGAACATCGAAGAGGTCATCAGGAAGGTCAAGGAAAAATTCGCGGACGGCGAGCAAGATGAGCTCGACGGCGTCACGATCCAGTACAAAGATTGGTGGGTCAACGTACGGCCGTCGAATACCGAGCCGCTCCTCCGCATCACGGTTGAGGGGGATACGCAGGACATTCTAAAAGCGCGCCAGAAAGAAGTTGTGGGGTTCATTGAGAGCATCGCGGAATGATACGGGCAGTCATATTCGATATGGACGGGGTGATCATCGACTCCGAACCGCGGTGGACGGCTGTCTTTGAAAGCTACTTCCGGAAGCAGTGCGGAAACCGGTACGACCAGTCGGCGGTCAGAAATTTCAATGCCTCCATACGGGGAACCAACTGGCCTTCGATCGCGAAACGCATTCAAGCTGAATTCAGGGTACGGGATTCGCGGAAAAAAATCATCGACGACTGTGCCCGCGAAGCAATCAGGGCATTCGACCAGTCGCTCAGAATGATTCCGGGGGCCCTGCACCTCATACGGAGGCTCAAGAGGGCAGGGTACCCGCTCGCGCTTGCCTCATCATCTCCAAACCGCGTGATACGCTATATACTCAAACGCTATGCGCTGCGCCGCTACTTCAAGTACGCCCTGTCGGGCATGGACGTACGCCGCGGAAAGCCATGGCCGGACCTGTTCCTCAAGGCTGCACGGCTGCTCGGCTCACTGCCGCGAGAAACCCTCGTCATCGAGGATTCGGGCGGCGGAATACGGGCAGCACACCGTGCCGGCATGAAATGTATCGCATACAAGCAGCCGTACACCTCCACAAAAGATTTAAAAACGGCAGATCTCACCGTAAAGGCGATGAACGCAATCAAGCTCAGCGCGATCAAGCGGCTGTAGCAGCTAACACCAATAAATCCAACACGTATGAAAATAGAACGACCGTTCGTACTCATCATCATGGACGGGTGGGGAGTCGGTGAAAACGACGAGCATAACCCGATTTACCTGGCTCCGACGCCGAATATCGACCACCTCATGGGCACGTACGCGCACACGCTCATCGGCGCGGCAGGTGAGCACATCGGGCTTACACCGGGGCACCAGGGTTCCTCTGAAATCGGCCACCTCATCATCGGCGCGGGCCAAAACGTCGTGCTCCCCCAAACGCAGATCAGAATGGCGAATCAGAGCGGCGAAGTCAAGCACAACCGGGCATACCTCGATGCACTCGACCACTGCAAACGCGCTGGCAGCCGCCTGCATATCATGGGACTGCTGTCTGACAAAGGGGTGCACGGCTACGACGAGTCCTGCCACGTGCTGCTCGAACTCGCTAAAAAACAGGGTATACCAGATGAGCGCATCTTCGTGCACATTTTCTCCGACGGGCGTGATGTGCCGCCAAAGAGCGTGCAGAAATACGTGGAGCGCCTCAGAAAAATCGGCGTTGGCAACATTGCGAGCATCCAAGGCCGCTACTGGGCTATGGACCGTGACCACCGCTGGGAACGCGTCCAGAAGGCGTACGATATGCTCGTCCATGGCAAGGCTGTCCGCACCGCAAAAACGATTGATGAAGCGATCAATACGGCGTACGAGCAGGATGAGACCGATGAATTCATCAAGCCGACGCTCATTATCAAAGACAGCCACTTCAAGGACGATGATGTCGTGCTCAATTTCAACTTCCGGGTTGACCGTGAAATAGAGATGACGCAGGCGCTCATCGAGCCGGGCTTCAAAGATTTCAACCGGGGTGAACGGCCGATGGTATACTATGTCGCCATGACCGACTATTACGAGGGAATCAGCTGCCCGGTCGCATTCAAGCGGAAGCTCCCCAAAAACACGCTCGGTGAGATGCTCAGCAAGAATCACCTGACCCAATTCCGCTGCGCCGAGACGGAGAAGTGGGTTTACCTCACGAAAATATTCAACGGGCTCCAAGAAGACCCGTTTCCCGGCGAGGTGCGGGAGCTCATCCCCTCCGACAAGGTCGCGACGTACGACCTCAAGCCCGAGATGAAGGCAATGGAAATCGCAAAAGCCGTCGCAAACCACATCCACCAAAAGTCATTCGACGTGTACTTCATCAATTTCGCAAATCCCGACATGCTGGGGCACACGGGAAACAAGAAGGCAATCATGAAGGGCATCAGCGTTGTCGACACCGCGGTTGGGCTCATATACCAAGAATTGCTCAATATGAACGGCCAGGCAATTATTTCCGCAGACCACGGCGATGCGGAAATCGTATGGGATAAGGAATCACAGCAACCGCACACGTTCCACACGGATAACCTCGTTCCGTTCATCTACGTCGATGAGCAGGACAAGAACGCCACCCTCCGCGAGGCGGGTTCGCTCCGTGACATCGCCCCGAGCATGCTGAAGCTGCTTCATATCGACAAACCGGACGACATGACCGGCACATCAATTATCGTTTAACCTATGATCGGAATTTTTGATTCAGGAATCGGCGGATTGACCGTAGCCCGAGAGGTGCTCAGGCTGCTCCCCGAATACCAAATTCTATACTTCGGCGATACGGCACGCACCCCGTACGGCAACAAGAGCAGGGACACCATCGTCAGGTACGCAGTCGAGGATACGGAGCTGCTGCTCAAGCACGGCGCGACGGTGGTTGTCGTCGCGTGCAATACCGCTTCCGCGGTCGCTGCTGCCGAGCTTAAAAAGCGGTACCCTACCATCCCGATCTTTGAAGTCATCACTCCTGCCGTTAAACGCGGCACCGAAGTTACGAGAAACAAGCGGATCGGCGTCATCGGAACCCGCGCTACAATCGAGAGCCGCATCTACGAAGATACGATCAAGCACAAAAAAAACGGCTACACCATCGTCAGCAAAGCATGCCCGCTCTTCGTGCCGCTCGCCGAGGAAGGCTGGGAGAAAAAACCCGCTGCCAAGCTCATCGCCCAGAAGTACCTCCGTCCAATGAAAAACGACCAGATTGACACGCTCATCCTCGGCTGTACGCACTACCCGCTCCTCCGCGACGTAATCCAGCAAAAAATCGGCAAGCGCGTAACGCTCGTTGATCCGGCAGAGCAAACCATTCTCCTCCTCCGAGAATACCTCAGGCAGCATCCTGACACTGAGGCGCGACTCACGAGAAGCAACCAGCACCAGTTCCTGTTCAGCGACATTCCACCGCACCTCACACAACTCATCGAGCGCTGGCTCGGGCAGCCGGTGAAACCAAAAATCAGCGGCATCCCAAACGAAGCAGTGAACCGTACGCGCTAAGAGCCCTGGCTATCCAAATTACCGAGGTCGTCAACCGACGGCGTTTTTGGAGTGCCCGGCGGGCTGCCCGCCGGCGGGCGCTTAGTCGGTTTCTTCAGCGGCTGGGCTCCCCTCCGAGCAGCCGTTTCTTTCTTCATGCTCCGGGAGGGTTTTGCGGGCTGTTCCTCTGCCTCCGCCTGTACAGGCTGCTGCCCCTTCCCCCGTTTCTTCGGTGATACAGGCGCTTCGGATACGGTCGTATCAGCCGCCTCGAGCGTAACGACCTCCTCAAGCGCCACGGTCGTGTCCGGCTTCTTCGTCTGCGGCTTGAGCTTAACCCTGAGCCTGATGAGGCCTTTGCGCTTCGATACCATCATCGGTTTGCTCCTGAACACCTCGTACCCCGGTTTCACGGCTACGATGTAGTACTGCCCCGGAGGCACGAGCGCGGTAAACTGTCCCCGCTGGTTCGTGACCCGGGTACCGATGAGGAGGCCGGATGCCGTATTGTAGATGCGGATAATGGCGAGATCGACGGGATCGCCGGTGGTGTCATCCTCAACAAAACCCCATGAGCGCTCGAGCAGCTGCTGCACCATATACTTGAGGAAGATAAAAATACCGTACAGGAGGAGAATGACATAGTTGCTCGTCTTCGGTTCCAGCACGAGGGTGACCCAGCTCAGCAGCGTACCGGCAATAAGCAGCGGTAAGCTGAACTTCTCCAGCATAAAGCCGAGGAAGTTGATCACCCGCAGCCACAGCAAACGTGTCTGCGAAACAGTCCGTACGTTCGGATCGATCGGCACGTTGATCGAGAGACCACCCATATTTTGCTTGGTGACCGTGATGGTGTCGCCCCGGTATATGTCCTCATACTGGCTGATTGCCACGCTCCGCAGGAGATGGGAAGGAAAAATATAGCCGGAGCGGGAAACGGCAAGGTAATACTGATCCGGCTCGATAAGAAACCCAAAGCGGCCCTCTTCGTCTGTAATTTGGCTCTCCTTGAGCTTATTAAACTCCCGGGAAAATATCCGCACGATAGCGCGGGCGACCGGCATTCCCGTCGTACTGTCGAATACGATCCCCCACGGCCTCCTGCGGCGCCGGCCGAGGTGTACCGGAGCAACCCAGAAGTAGCTGAACCGGAGGAAGAGGTACGCGAGATTGGTAATCTGGAATGCAGACGCGGTCGCGATGAGGCCGGCAGAAGTAACGATAGCCGTCGTGACAACCGCCGGTTCGACGAAGTCATTGACGATGGTACTGACGGTAGCATTGTCCCGTAAATTGCCGATGACATCTCCAATATTGCCAATAAGCTCCTTCACTGATTGCGGGAGCGCCTCTTCAATCGACCTTAACGCATCGTCGATAGCCCGAACTGCAGCGGGGGTCTCCGCCTCCTCCTCGCCATCGTCAACAACAACCGGACCGGGAGGCTCCCCGATCGTGAAGGTAGCAAATGCCGCGGTACTGTTTGACGCAAAATCGTATGCGTACACCGTTATGCCGTGCTTGCCTTCGGCGAGTTCCGGCAAAGTGTACGGTGCCGTGGCGCCGACATCGATGCTGATCGGCGGTTCGTTATTGATGACTAAAACATAGTGGTGCACGCCCGAATGCTCATCGGTGGCTTCAAAACTCACCTGGGGCGTCCTATCCTCCGTCTGCTTGCCGTCGAGCAATTCAATCTCAAACGGGAGCGGCGGAGTGCCGTCGACAAGAATTTTATACTGTGCAACGGGGCCCCATCCGTCATTATTTTGCGCACGTACGTGAAAGTACCAAATGCCGTCGCCAATTCCTGCGAAGCTGCCCGTCGTATCGGTCGTATCTCGGACTTGGTCAACCGTACCGCCATCCTGATCATCGAGCGCATAGCTGAATCCGACAACGCCATCCTGGCGGTTCCACGCGAACTGCGGATCCCGGTTTGAGTACCACAGTGACTGTTCCGGATGCGAGGATGACGTGATCGTCACCGCTTCAGGGAACTGTAAATCTGGCTCTGGTTCAGGTTCCGGCTCTGGTTCCACGGCTGCTGCTCTGACCGTATAGGTCCCGCCGCTTGCGCCGGTCAGGATATTTGTCCCGAGCCCGTCGTTTGCGAGAATGCTCGCCGAGCCCATCGTGACGGTGGCAGTGCCTGCTACCTTTGTTGCAAACGTAACCGTAATAATCGTGCCGCCAGAACCCGTATAGCCCGGATTCGGAACGCCTCCTGCGAACGATACGGTGCCGGTCGCATTCGAGTACGTCGGGCTGATCGGCCACAGCGTAAAGATGCCAGCTTGCCCGACGCTGGTAATCTCGAGGATATCATTCGGGAACGAAACAGTCGCCTGCGCCGAATTGATCGCGACGCCGCCGGTATCTACCGCGACGGTAACGCTAAAGCTGCCGCCGACCGTGTACGTTCCGCTCGATGGGCTGAGGTAGAGCGATGCTGCATCGGCGGCTGCAGGTACGGCTACCAGCAGTATAGCGGAGATGAAGCTTATTGCGAGGAGCCGTCGTACCATAGTGCCATGTTACGCTTTCTTTTTTATTCGCCATCGTACCGCGACCAGCACGAGGAGCAGAAACATGCAGCCGGCAAATACGTATACGAGAATATCAATAGGATCGCCAGAGCTTCCCCCCGGCGTGCTGCCGTGCCCGCCAAATGAGAACTCTGTTGTATTGCCCGCGCGGTCAACGGCCCAGAGGATAACCGCCTGGCTGAGTGACTGGTCCTTGAGTATGTACGGCGAGGTTACGTCCTGCGTTATCGCATCATTCTCAGCAATATCATACCGTGCGATGCCGGATGTGAAGTCCTGGGCAGTGAAGGTGACGATCGACTTGCCGCCGTACAGCGTGCGCTCCTTTACGATTTCCGCGGTGAACGGCAGCGGCGGAGTCGAATCAACCATGACGCGCCGCTTGCCGATGATGCGCCAATCCTTGTGGGGAAGCCGCTCCTTCAGAATAAAATAGTGGATGCCGTCGGGCAAACTGAAAAAGGTAGCGCTGCCGTCGGTAATGTCCCTGCTGTCATCGGGCACCGTATCGGATCGGGCGCTCACCGTATAGCTGTATTCAGCGCCGGCAGTGGTTGCCCACTCTGCAGTAAAATCATTCTCGCGGTACCAGGCATTCTCATCCGGATGCGTCGGTGAGGTAATCGCCACAAACGACAACGACGATATGGTAAAAACGCTTGGCTCCGCCGACAGCGCCGCTTGGGTTCCCCTCCCATCGTTGAGCAAAACCTTGGTCGCTTCCGTATCAACGCCGATCTCTACCCCTCCCGGCGCATTCGACCTGAAAATCACAGTCGCAATAACGCCATCCGCGACGAGGCTGCCATTCGGAATGCCCCCCGCAAACGTTATCGTACCCGCCGTATCGTCGACGACGGGATCCTCGACCCACAGCGTCAGGAAAGAACCTCCCCGAGAAACATCAATGACCTCGAGTGCGGAAGCAGGATACGTGAGCGTAATGTCGACTGCATTGATAACCTCCTGTTCGCTGTTGAGGTGCAGGGTTACCAGAAATTCCTCATTCAGCGAAAGCTCCCCGCCCGACGGATCGAACGAAATCACGGCAGCGTCAGCAGACTGCCCGAATAGAACCGCTCCGAGCAGCACTGAAACTGATAGAAAAATTGTATGCCGTAAAAAATGCATGGTTTTATCCCGTCCAATAGTAGAGCATAATGCTGAAGTCGATTATATCGACGGTACCGTCACTATTGATATCAGCTCTCGGATTTGCCGGATTTGCCGCGTTCCAGTAGAAGAGCAGGATGCTGAAGTCGACTAAGTTGACTGAACCGTCACAGTTGATATCGCCGGGGGCCATGCCGGCACACGCATCAGGCTCTTCAGCTGCGACCACCTCAAAAACAACCTCATTGCTAAACTCGGAAACCGAACTCGTAACCGGATCGGTCGCCTGCGCCTTTGCGGAGTGGCTGCCCTCGACGAGGTCATCAGCATTGAAGAGCTGCAGCCAGCGGCCGTTACCGTCTGCGCTCGCAATGTGCACGGCAATCTTCGCCTCTCCGGCTGCCGCACCGACGGCAGGCGAAGTCAGGGTAACGTTCACCTCGCTGTCCGGTGCCGTCGTACCGGAGAGCGTCACGGTCTCTCCCGAAGTAATGGTCGTCTGGTCAGTCGTAATCGTCGGGCCGAGAAAAATTCCGCTGATGGTAGTCGTGCTGCCCTCCGAAAGGAGCAGCGTAAAGCTGGATACGCGCCCCTGAACCCCGTCCACGTCGATGCCGTACACTGTAAACGTATGGGTGCCCGGATCGACAATAATGGATACCTGAAAACCCGCCTGGGCTGTGGCGGTAATGATGGATATCGGCACCGAATCCTGCGTAATCGTTACCGTAGAGGATGGGTACGCTATGCCGCTGAACTGAACGGTCGTATCGGGCGGCTCGAGGGGCGGCTGCTCCGGAACAGTCGCCGTTACCGTAACCTGGCGTGAAACTTGCGCGCACACAACAGAATATCCCGCGATCAGCACGATCAACGGGATACCCCAGATTAATACTGTCCGCAGTTTCAAAAAACGACGCACGTTCGTATGGGTATTATTTTCCCCGGGCTTTCTTGACGATCCAAGCGTTGTAGCGCCTGAGGAAGTAGATGAGCAGTATAACGGCGAGTGCAGCGGCTACCGCCCAAACGAGTACGACACGCCACGGAAAGATCCAAAACGAGACTGAAGCGGCATCCGTAACGCCGTTGTCAGTGCCCGCTTCAATAGAGATCGCCGCCGTATACCTGCCGATCGCAAAATTATTCTTCTCGTTTACGTATTCTTTCCAAAAACTCGTCCACACGTTGCCTGCAGTATCGCCGACCTGCCCCTTTTCCCATATTGCTTCATACCGGCGCGTCGTATCCGGAAGCGTTGCACCGCCGCTCGGATTGAAATCGACCTCATCGGTCTGCTGTCCGAAAAAATTTTCGATAACGATCGTCCCAGCCGGCCGGAGGTGCACATTGCCGGTATTTTCAAACCGCGCTTCAAATGCAGCGGGGAGGCGATTGAAAAACCGTTTGCCGTCGACAACGTCGAACTCTACGATCGAACCGTCCTCCTCTACGTCACCGGCAACCTTTGCCAGGATGAGCGTCCCGACTTTCGAGGCAATCCTGACCTGGCCCTCTTCGGGTGGAGTCGTCGAGAAAAAAACGGCTGCGTAGTGCCCGCCTGGATCCGCCTCTGACGGCGGATTGATCGTCACCGGCACCTCATACCGGCCGTTCGGCTCGATGATGATTGGGCCCTCCTCCATGTCGATCCAGGAGCTTATGCCATCCGCATCGCTCTCGAAATCAAACTGCGGCTGTCCGGTATCATCCTTGGCACTGAAGTTGTGCGCTTCCGTATACAGCTCTACGGTACTTGATGATTCATTGAAGAGCTTGATCGCTATCTTCGATGGCTCGCCGGGGATGAGGCCAAATTCAAGAATCGGCGGGATGAGGGTGATTGCGTCCGCACGCTGCGCGGGAAACGTACTGGCGGTAAACAGTACCGCGAGGGTGAATGCTAGTATGTATAGTAGCTTCTTTTTCATAGGCTCGGCGATCAGGCGACCATACGGTTGCCGACCGCCATTGTTAATGCGTGCCTAATCTGGCTTCTTCTTTGTCGTAGCCCGGAGCAGCACAATGATGAGCACAATGATAACGAGGGCGATGGCGGCGGCAATAACCGTACCGACCGTCGTGAACACCCAGAAGCTCAGCGTCATGCTGTTCGAAACTGTCCCTGCGGAGAGGTCAATCGTGACCGTATACTTGCCGAATCCGTTCCCGAGGTCTGCCCAGCTCGCAACGTCATACTCCCGAATGCTGCCGGGAAGCGTTGCGCCGCCCTCACGATTGACTGGTATCGTAGCGACTGTGCCCCCGAGCATATTCTTGACGGTAATAGTGCCAGTCGGCTTGAGGTGAACGTCGCCTGTATTTTGGTACCGGAACGTAAAGTCCACCGGTCCCTCGGAATAGCTCGTTGCCGTACCCGCGGTTTTGAATTCTGCAATTGAGCCCTTCTCTGCGTACGTACCGGTCACCGTTGCAAGGAAGAGGGTGCCGAGCTTCGACTCTATATTGACCTGCCCGGGCTCCTCAGCCTCGAGGAGTTGGTTGAAGAAGACCGCAACGTAGTGGCCGCCTGGTTCCGCATCGAGAGGCGTCTCGAACGTGACGATCACCGTTTCCGTGGCGCCTGCCTCGAGCGTGAAGGGGCCCGATTCCGCAGTTGTCCACGCCACAATCCCCGTCTCGGGAGCATCAAAGTTGAACTCGGGTTCGCCCGTCTCATCCTTTGCAGAGAATGTTGCTACCTCTGAGGTGAGCTCGATAGATTCCTGCGTTTCGTTCTCGAGCTCAACGGCTGTCGTTGTCGTTTTGCCGGGCGTCAGGGTTATTTCCTGAAACGTCGGCTGAAGCGTCAGCGCATCGGCGCCTATTGGCACGATGAATGCCGCAACGAGCACGGCTGCCGATAGGGTTATTGTTGTCCTCCAATTCATAGTCGTATGAAAATTATTTGTTATTACCTGCCCTCCCTCCATATGAAATTGCCCGCGAAGGAGGTAGTAACTGTTATTAGAATAACCCGACCGTTACGTATGTAACCGTATGCGCGTATGCGCCCGCTACCGTGCTTGCGCTGATCGAGGCTGCATAGCAGACCGTGATCGTTTCATCCACCGGACCGGAGGCAGCTCCTGCGACTGACTGCTGGGTCGCGGTGAGTGCGGATGCGGTGTACGGAGCGCTGCCGCAGGCCGCATCCTGGGCAATGTCCTGGCTGCTGTCCGTGGTCGAGAGGCCGTACTCTTCCGAACCTGCCGTCACGGCACCGTCAGCCACGTCGTTGATATCGTCGGAACCCTTCCTGAGGTTGCCGTCGTCGTAGACGAGCGTCGTGTAGCCGCTCGACGCATTGGTGACGGTCTGGACGGTATGTGACGAAGTGCTGACCGCGCCCGTTGAGAGCGTGCCAAGGTCGATCGTGGTATCGCTGAGCGTGAAAGTAATGCTCGATGGGACATCGGCGGAAACAGCCACCTGGTCATCGCTGATGATATCGACGCTCGTAAATGCAGAGTCAACGTCAGTTGAGCCGTTGTTTGTGGTAATGGTGATGAGACCCGTCGTCGACGCAGCCGGCGTACCGAGCTCTGCCGTTGTGCCATCCGCGATACGGACGCCGTACTTCGTAGCCGAGCTGAGATCATTGACCCCGGTGATTGTGAAGGTGTCGTAGCTCGAAGCGCCTGCACCCTGCGTACACGTACCGACGAGTGTGCCGGGGAGCGACGTTGCGCTCTCGGAACCGCCTGTCGGATCCGTAATGCCGGTGACCGTCATGTCGGCTGCTGCGGTGGCGCACCAGCCGCCGTCATCCGCATCCGGGAAGACGAGCGTAATCTCGTTGTTCCCTGCTCCTCCTGAAACTGCCCCCTCGGTAGTGAAGAACACCTCGTGCTGCACACCGGAGGTTAAACTCTCCTTAACCCTGTTCAGGTAATCGCGCGGTGTGGTGAGGGTACCCGCGTATGCTGCCTGGACCGGAAAGAGCATGACAGCGATAAATGCCGCCATCAACACCACCACACTAGTGTTTTTTAGTACTTTCATAGGCTTTTCGTAACTTTAATAAATAATTTTATATGTCGAAAGATGCCAACACAAAAATGAAAAATCTTTTCCTCTTTAAAAAAATATAAACAGCCGCTTTCTACTTTACATTACCTATTATAACACAGTTCGTCGGTAAAAACAAGAGGAAACCATTAAAACTGGCCTACCGTTATATACGTGACGGTATGAACGTACGATCCCGAAATCGTATTCACGTCGATCGAGGCTGCATAGCAGACCGTGATCGTTTCATCCACCGGACCGGAGGCAGCTCCTGCGACTGACTGCTGGGTCGCGGTGAGTGCGGATGCGGTGTACGGAGCGCTGCCGCAGGCCGCATCCTGGGCAATGTCCTGGCTGCTGTCCGTGGTCGAGAGGCCGTACTCTTCCGAACCTGCCGTCACGGCACCGTCAGCCACGTCGTTGATATCGTCGGAACCCTTCCTGAGGTTGCCGTCGTCGTAGACGAGCGTCGTGTAGCCGCTATCTGCGCTCGTGACCGTCCTGACGGTATGGCTCGTCGTACTGACAGAGCCGGTTGAAAGCGTGCCAAGGTCGATCGCATTGCTGCTGATCGTGAAGGTAATTGCCGTGAAGTCCCAACAGTCCGTATTGCCTGAATCCTTATTCGATATGTGTGTGGCATTGATATCAGGCGGCTGGCCGCACGCGTTCGAGTCCTGCACATCGGTGCTGTACACGCTCCTCGTGCCAGCGACGTTAATATCCCACTGGGTGCCTGCGGAATCGCTCGTCAGGACAATGCGCGTCGCGGGGTCCTGGCCGTCGAGATCGATATTCTGGAACGTATACGTCCCGGCGTCGTCGAACTGCACCTGTGATCCTGCCGTACCCGCGGTAAACGTATGCGCTGTTTCGGCAGAAGCGGCGAAGATAACGTCGGGATTCGATACGCCGGTGTTTGTGACCGTGAGGTCGTAAAACCGGTCTGATACGCCCGTCATCTGCCCGGAGAGCGCCTGCTGCCCCGTGCCGTCAAGCGTTACCGTCCCGCTATTTGCTGTAAACGTATCATCATTGGTCCAATTGCCTGCTGCCGTAATGCCATTATCCTCCCCTGACTTGGTATCCAGCGTGCCTCCGGTGATGGTGAGATTACCGTTTACGTCGAGTGCTGATTCGAGCTGGAACGTATCGCCGTCACCAGCGTCGTTGAAAGCCAGGTGGTAAAAGTCATCGGTTGTCGCACCGGTAGAATCAATGTCAAACGTGCCAGCGCTGCCGGAAGCGCCATCAAATGTTACCGTACCGCCGCGCGCAGTAAAGGTGTCTGCGTTAGTCCAGCTGCCGCCGACGGTAATGGCATTATTCTCCGTCTTAACATCAAGCGTGCCGGCAGTAACCGTAACATTGCCCTTGATAACAACATCATCCTCAACCTCAACAGTCAAGCTGCCACCGGCATCATTTAACTGCAGATTGTACACCGCATAGTTATCGCCCGATCCGTCGGTAATAAGGTCATCAGTGCCTGATCCTGCGTCAAAAATTATCGTTGACTGGTCGTAATTAAAGTCGCCACCCGAACTAATCTCAAAGTCACCCTCAGTATTGATCATCGTTTCATCCGTCTCAACGTCATCAAGAGCGTTGATAACGCCGCCATTTTTAATAGTAACCCCGCCCGTGCCGATATTCAGGTCATATCCATTGGTATTCAGGATATCATTATTATTGACATTAAGCGTGGTCGCTGACATATCAGACGCGAGTTCCGTAGTATCAGGCGACATTCCGATTTCTACGCTTCCGATATCCTGTTTGGTCCCATTGCTGTCCGTAAATGTCAGGTCGCCGTCGAAAATAACAAGACCGGTGCCAGTGTCTTTGGTAAACGTCGTGCCATTCGCAAGCGTGAAATCACCGGCAACGTTGAGATTATAATCCGTTCCCTGGACAAACGTGCCTTGCGTCAGGTCAAACGTGCCGTTGACGTCCAGCGGCTCATACAAGGTCCATGCGCCGTCCGCTCCGTTAAAATCAACATTGTAAAAAGGCGATATGCCGCTCTCGATCCTGTTATCCCCGTCCGTTGCTGCAAACGTCACCGTGCCATTTCGCGCTTCAAACGTGTCATCGTTGACCCAATTCCCGGAAACGTTGATGGCATTGCTCTCCAGCGCGACCGCATCAAGCGTGCCGCTCGTTATCGTGACGTGTGCTGCATCAAGCGCGTCTTCAACCTCAACGGTCAATAACCCGCCTCCGCCGTCATTGACAACAAGCGTATCAAGATTGCAGTCTGTGCAAGCAGGGTCGGTTATCAGATCCGCCGTGCCGCTCGTGCCGTCAAACGTGACCGTAGAGTTCTCGGAATTGAATACCGCAGCATCCTCAATAGTCAGGCTTCCCTCGAGATTAATCGCCGGATCGCCGCCTGCACCAGCCACCGGCCATAAATTTGCGCCGCTCTGCACCGTGATACCCCCGCCCACATCAAGGTCATACCCGTCCTGGCGGAGCGTACCGCTGATAGCAAGGGACTCTTCCTTCATATTTGAAAGCAGGTCAACCAGCCCGGATATTGTCACGCTGCCAAGGTCTTGCAGCGGCGAGCTGCTGTCCGTAAAGTCGGTATTACTGTCAAAGATGAGCGTGCCGCTGCCAGAAGCTTTATTAAAGGTAGCGCCGGAAGCGATCGTGAAATTTCCGGCAACGTTCAGATTATTATCAGCAGCTTGGGCAAAATCAGCTGTTTCACTTACCCCAAACGTGCCGTCTGCATCGAGCGCGTCCGTGCTCCCAACCAAGTCGCTCCCGGACGCGAGGAAGTTCATGAGGGTATTCCCTGCCGATGTGATGAGCCCCGTGCCGTCCGCTGCCGCATCCAGCTCAAGCGTATGGCCCGAAGATGCCGTAAACGTGCCGTTACTCAAATCAACGTCCCCGCTTACGGCCCAGGTGCCGGCACCGGTCGTAACCGACGGCGTGCCCGTGCTTCCTTTGGTAAATCCCAGATCGCCGCCGATAGCCATATTCACCGTACCTGCGGAATTAGCGAGGCTCAAGTTGCTCGTGCCTGCTGATTCGATAGTAAAATCAGCATTTGCGCCGGACAGCGTGTACGTACCTGCCGCGAACGCAACCGAGCGGTCACCTGCGCTGCTCTCGGAATATATCTCAACGTTATTACCGTATGTGCGCGGATCAAACGTCGTATTCGCTATATTATCCGATGAAGCATTGTACCGAACAACCGAATTAACCGTCCCCACGTCATCCGGACCGGATGAGCCCGGCAAAAACTCCCAGGTGCCCGCTCCTCCAACCGTAGACGTAGTGCCAAGGTTTACGGTACTGCCGTTTTCCATAGTTACGGTGCGGCCTTCACCTATAACCAAATCCGTCGTATAGCTTATCCCTGTTGCCATCCAAAGCCGGCCAGCAATACTGAAATCAGTGCCCGTTGTAGTGACCGAAACGTTTTTATCAGAATAATAAACTTCCACATCACCAAATGTGGTACCGCCCGCATTGATCTCGCAATCATCGCAAGCAAATGCCATTACTGTTGAACCCGAAATCACATTTGCATTCGGGTGAATAAATAAGTCATTCCAGAGCCGATAGGCAGGCGCTTCGAAATTGTAGTCAGTCGCAGACGCAGGATTGATTGAAAGATTATAAAAATCCATCGAGTTTAACGGCATGCTGACTCCGTTGGAATCAATACTGGTAAACGCAAAGGTTGATTCATGCGTCTCGACATTTTCCATATATACACTCGTAATCGGAACATAGGGACTCGCGTCTCCGGAATCTCCGTTAAAAGTCCATACTTTTGGATTACCCACAGCAGCATCAAGCTGATGCGCATAGGTATTTTCTGACGGCATCGGAGGTGAGCATATATCGCTTGTAACGGTGCCGCTGATCGTCACGCCGCCAGTACCTGAAGCATTGGTAACTTTTGCACAGGTGATCTCGGTGCACGTTGCCGGTACGCTACAAGCCGGCGGTTGCGCTAAATACAAATCATGGAACGTCCAATCGGCACTGCTTGACTGAAATGTGCCGCCACCACCGAGCGTTACAGTTCCACCCGTCATAGTAACGGTTCCGATCCCGTTGCTTGAAACCATAGAACCGATGGTAAGCGTAAGATCTCCGGTTCCGATCACGCTCCCCATCACATCAATGCCGTTCGCAAACGTGGTAGCGGCATCGACATGCACAGTTGCGCCAGTCATAACGCTCATATTATTGCCGGGCGTATTGGTGGCGGTATCAAAGTATAGTGTTGCGCTGGGCCCAACCCATACATCAGCGTTTGACAGTGCAATCGTACCGCCCGGATCGTATGTATCCCCATCCCACACGTACAAACCGAAACTAGAATCGTACGTCACGTTATTCGTTGCCACATTGTACTTGACATCATCATCCCCGTCATCACCCGTTGCCAGATTCGCATTGGTAATCGAACCAGTATCCGCCCTCACGATCGTATTATCCCAATAGATATCAACGTCGGTCTGTATGGTCCCGTCCGTAACCATGACGGTCGTACCCTCATATTCTTCATTGTCTAAATATAACGTAATAACGTCGCCGCTAGTCGAGGCTACATTATTAAACTCGAAATATCCCATGGTTGGCGTATTGGTACATTCCGTGGAATACGTACCAGAACCATTCACGCGTAATTTAACGGTATACGGAGTGGTACAGTCATACTCAGCAGAACTGATATCACTATAAATCGTACCGCTAATGACCTGGCACTGCGCACCCGTGGAAATAGCCCAATTTACGTTGTTCCCGCCGTCATTTGAATACGTGGCGCAGAAAGACGCACCGGCATTAGTAGACCGGGAAACGCTGACGTACGTCACGGACGCCGCAGTGGGATTAATCGTCCAGTTGTTCGTATCGGATGACTGCAGAGTAAGCACCTTGCCGGATGCGCCGGTGACCGTCCAGGTTCCGGACACGGCAGTTGTGGAACTCCCGGCAAACTGCAGCGTACGGCCCGCAGAATTATCGGCGGTCGTTGCCGTAAAGCTGCCGAACGTCGTATCGCCGGTAAATGCCTGCGTCGACGAATCCGCGCCGTCAAACGTAACCGTGCCTGAATTTGAGGTAAATGTGCCGCTATTGGACCAGTTGCCGCTCACGGTAAATGCCGCCGAGTTTGATGCCTGAAATACAGCGTCCGCGCTGAGAGAAACATTATTCGCGTCAATGATGCGGTCGTTTGTATTGACATCGACCGTGGTATCAAATCCCGTGCCGGTAACGCTCAGATTATTGAGCACGTTAGTTTCACCGGTGCCGGTGCCGTTGAACCGGATCGTGCCGCTGCTCGTTGAATGGAGCGTGAGGTTATAAAAAGTCCAGTCAGTCGCAACCGCAACATTGGTGCCGAAATTGATCGTTGCGGTAAATAGCGCCTGCACCGTAAAAGTGTTGGTTGACGCCATGTTAATGGTGCCGCAGGTTGCTCCACACTGTACGTGGCTCCGAACCGTAACATTGGCAGTGCCCGCAGAAGTGTCAAACGTGCCATTGGTCATGGTCAGGGTGCCGGTAATGGTTATATTGTTCGTCAATGGCGACCACGAGCCGCTGGCACCATCAAATACAACGGAGAAAAACTGAGATGATCCGGAATTGATCGTATGGCCGGTATCCGTTGCGTTAAACGTGACGATGCCTGCACGAGCCGTAAAGATGTCAGCGTTTGTCCAGTCGCCACCAACACTAATTCCCCAATTTGATCCGTTCTTGGTATCCAGCGTTCCGCCGGTGATCGTCAGGTCATTGTCAACATCCAGCGCGGATTCCAATTCAAACGTATCCCCGCCGCCGGCATCATTCAGTATCAAGTTATAAAATGACGCGGCAGTGGCGCCGGTTGAATTGATGTCAAACGTGCCAACCGCCGAGCTGCCATCTATAGTAACGGTACCAGTGCGCGCCGTAAACGTGTCTGCGTTTATCCAGCTGCCGCCAAGCGTTATCGCGTACGGCGCGGCGGTGACATCAAGCTCACCGACGTTGATGGTGATCGAGCCGTCCGCGTCAAGCGCACTGCCAAGCTCAACAAGTAGATTGGCGCCGCCGTCAATCACGAGGTTATAAATCGGCTTAGCGCTCGTCAACAGCACGTCCGTGCCGGAAGACCCGTCGAACTCGATTGTTGACTGGTCCTGCCCGAACGTTGCCGGGGCGCTGAACCTGACATCGCCGTTCGTCGTAATGAGCGTTTCATCCGTTTCCACGTCGTCAGCCGCGTCAAACGTGCCATCGACCGTCAATCCGCCGGTGCCCAAATCCAGGTCATACCCATTGGTATAGAAGAAATCGCCGGTTGCAACAGTCAAAGAATTTGCTTTCATGTCTGACGCGAGATTGGTCGTATCGGGCGAGGTGCCGACCTGCACATCACCAAGGTCCTGAAGGCCTACGGTGCTGTCGGTAAACGTGAGGTCACCGTCCAGAATCAGCATGCCCGCGCCTTCCGCCGCAAGGAAGGTCGAGCTCGCCTGGATCGTAAAATTGCCCGCGACATTGATATTATCTTCATCCGCTTGCTCAAAATTGCTCCCTGTTGCAACGGTAAACGTGCCATTCACGTCCATGGCGGAATAACTGACGACACCCATGCCCGATGACTGAAAATTATAAAGCGTCTTGCCTGCTGCCGTGATCTGGCCCGCACCGTCCATATCAAGCGTATGGCCGCTGGTGGCCGTCCACGAATCGCACTCTGACAAATCCGCATTAGTAGCGACATGCCACGTGCCCGTCCCTGTCGCGACCGTATTGGTACTCGCGCCCGCGGTGCAGGAAACACTGCCGGCGATATCAAGCGTCGGGTTATTAGCGGTTCCGCTGACCGTCACGCTATTTGTCCCGTCGCCGATAACTAAGTTATTATTGATATTGAAATCAGCGCCAGCCGCGAATGTATAGGTCGGACTGGAACCTGACGGCTTGAGCTCAAGCGTATAGTACCCCGTTGACCCGCCGACGTTGCCGAGCGGTATCGTAGCCGGCCCGGCAGTCGTAAACCGGAATAGAGACGTGCCGCCGTCCAAGCCTCCATCATTGGTAAACGGCGTCGTGCCGGTGAGGATCCACGTCTTTGACCCAGCGGCGAGCTTGTGGTACTCGGTTTCGCCCGACGTGCAGTCATCCGTCAGGAGCGTGCCATTGACCGTGATGGTGCCGGTACCGGTCGCTGTTGTCGTATAATCAGCGCACACGGCCTGGGAAAACGTGAGATTCTGGACGGTCCACGCGCTGTTGCCGCCGACATTGCCCGTTCCCGATATCGAAACGGTTCCAGCCGTATGGGTCAGCACGCCGGTGCCGGTGCCGCCCGTGGTAGTCAGGTCGCCGCCATTGGCCGTGATGTCATGCGCGCTGGACACAGTCGTGCCGTTTCCGAGCGTTATGTCGTTTGCAGCCGTCAAATTATCCTGGGGCGTGATCGTGCCGGTGCCGCTGGTCTGGAAATTGTACAATGAATTGCTCGCTGACGTGATCGAAGGCGTGCCGGTGCCGTTCATGATGAGCGTGTTGCCGGATGTCGCCGTATACGTCCCGCCGGTGAAATCGACATTACCCGAGACGGTCCACGTGCCGGTGCCGGACGTGATTATCTCACTCCCGCCGCCCGTACCGGCAAAGTCGACATTGCCCCCGATCGTAACGGTAGGATTGTTCGTTGCACCGGCGAGCGTTACGTTATTATCGCCGTTTGCAAGGAGGTGCAGGTGCGAACTCGCGCCGGACAGCGTGTACGTGCCGGACGCTATTGTCACGGTGCGGTCAGCCGAGCTGCTCCCGGAGTAAACCTCAACCCTGTTTCCGTACGTGCGCGCGTCAATCGTCCCGCTCGCGATATCACCATCAGTCGCATCATAGCGCACGTTCGCGCTCAGCGTGCCTGTGGTGCCGGGGCCTGTCGTGCCCGGCAGGAACCGGAGCATGCCAGTACCGACCGAGGTCAGGACCGCACCGTCTGCAATAATGTTTGTCTGGGCACCAGAGACGGTCATGGTGGCTCCATCCGCGATCGTTATGGTATTGCCGCTATACAACTCCAGAAAACGCGAGGTTATAGTGACATCCGAAGCTATGGATACTGCCTGCACTCCATCCGTCCACGTGCCGACATCGTAAAGATCAGCCCCATTGGCATCAATCGTCTGGTCAGTGCCATAAAGCCGGAGAACTGCCTGCTTTTCGTCAAAATTGGCGGCGGCGTTGGAATTGATCGTTAGATCGTGGTAAATCCCATAAATGCCGGTATCGCTTGACCACTCATAATCTTCGGATTCAGCGGGAAGCATTTCTAAATTGTAATAATCATTGTCGCTAACCTGCACAACATAGCCAGGGCCGGTCGTCGCGGTAAAGCGGGCTGTTGAGGTGCCGCCGTTATTTATAAATGTCGAATCAACAAGGGGTATTTTATCGGCAGCGCCCGAGAGCCCTGTTCCGCTGAATATCCACGTTCTTGCTCCTGGATCAAGCCGATGGACCTTAAAGCATTCTCCGCCGCAACTGCATGCAGAACCCTGCATCTGCCCGGCGACGGTAATCGTGCCAGCGCCGCCGTTTGCCGTAGTCGTATAATCCAACGTGCATTGGCCACCGAGCCCGTACGTGACATTGTACAGTGTCCAATTATTGCTGCCGCTGGCAGTGCCGATCGTGCCAGTCTGCTCCATGGTAAGCGTGCCGCCGTTGAACGTCACAGTACCGTCGCCGGTAAGGTCACCGCCTTTGATAGTGATATCCACTTCGGTCTCGAGGATGCCGACCGTGACCACGACGTCGTTGCCGGCCGTGACTGCATCCTCATCAAAATCCCATAAACCGCCAACATTATTAAACTCAAGGTCATAAAACCACGACGAACCGGCATACAGCATAAACGTTCCTGCACCGTCGAAAATCACCTTGCCCCACCTAGCTTCAAACGTATCATCGTTGTTCCACACACCGCCTACATAAATATCATGGTTAACGCCTGACTCGGCATCAAGCGTGCCGCCAGTAATTGTAATGTCATGATTGGCATCCAGGTCGGACTTCAGCAAATATGTCGCCGAGCCGCTGGAGTCATTGAAAACAATATCATCGAATGCCCGCAACCCGCCGCCGCTGATCGCGGCAGAGGAATTGATAGTCTCGGTGCCGGATGGCGCCGTAAAGTTAACAACCGAATTTCCGGATTCAAACCCTCCCTGCGTGCCGCCGATGCCGCTGGTAGACGTGCCGCTGTTTGCCCAGGAACCGGAAACATTGATGGTTGACTCCCTGTCGCCGGTTTCGGACAAATAGCCGCTGATATCAATATTGTGGGTATTGACCGTATCGTAGCGGTTGCATGGCCCGCCGTCATTGAAGTAAGACAGAAGGTAGAGCTGGCTTCCCCCGAGGATCGAGAGCGTCTCGTCAGTATACTGCCCGACCGCGTCAATCGTGAGCGTCCTCGAACTGCACTCTCCCGTGCTCAGGTCAAACATCAAATCCTCATCGAGCGAACGGGTGTAAACAAAGTCATCCAGGCGCACGTATATTGAATTGTCGCTCCCGATGGACAGCACGTTTGCATCGAGCACCACGCCGGTGAGGCTCCCGCTGCCATCGTACCGCGTTACCGCGCTCGATTCGCCGGACTCTTCTGCCTCGTCGATAAAAACCGTAATAACATCGTTCACGACCGGCACGGTGCTCGTTTCGATATCCCAGGTGCCTTCTGCGATCAAGTCTGAATCCGGTTCAAGCGAGGTGTTGATGGCCGCCTTGACCGTGCCCGTTGTATTCGAGGTGCCCGAAATGTGGATACCGAATAGCCAGCAGTCGTTATTGCCTCCATTATAGTTTGTGCCGTTATTTGCAACGATCTCATCGCCAGCGCACGCATTTGAATCGGTCACGTTAACGTAACTCACATCCGTCTGAGTGCCCGACACGTTGAGATTCCACTGCGTATCCGGCGTTGAGCTCACGAATTCAATGCGGGTACCCGCGTCCTGGCCGTCCCAATTGATATCCGTAACCGTATATGCAGCGCCAGCAAGGTAGGTCACTTTCACATCCGCAGTCGTGATCGTGTATGTGCCGGAAATCGTCGCTGCTTTGGCAAATACGATACCGGCCGCCGAGGCGTTTGTTATCGTCAGGTTATTAAAATCAGACACGCCGGTCATGGTGCCATCAAGCGTCTGGATTGCTGAACCGCCAAGTACTATAGTACCACTGTTATCGTAAAAACTGCCGCTGTTCGTATAGCCCCCATTGAGTGTAAAATCCACGCTAGACGGGGCTGACAATCCGGTTGTAGCGCCGATCGTTAATGCCCCATCAATGGTAACCGTCGGGTCAGTGACGCCGTCAAAACCAAGGGTAAGCAAATTACACGAAGAGCAGGTGGTTGTCAGTGCTTTTTCAAACGCAAACGTGCCGGATGATGGCGCCGTAACAACGCGTTCAATCAGGCCTGTGCCTGCATATACTTCGACATCGCCGCCGTACGTCCTCGCGTCAAACGTTTCCGGCGCGATATCACCCAACGTCGCGTCATAGCGCACCGCTACACCGAGCGTTCCAAGGGTTGTTCCCGGCCCGCCTGAATTGTGGTCAAACCGCAGCGTACCATCGCCCGTAATAGACCCAACACCGGAAATCTCCGTCGTAGTCGCGCCGGTGACGGTCAAAACTCTGCCACTTTCAATAGATAGTATATCGCCGCTGTCAGTTACTTCCAACGGAGTCGATATGCTATTACTGATCGTGAGATCGGAAGTGGTAAGGGTCACCGTGCCGTCCGGATCAGGATCAATTTTCAATTTATAAAGCGTATTGCCTCCGCCGATGATTGAACCGCCAGCGCCTACCATCTGCACTGTTGCTAGTTTCGCGTCAAGCGTGCCGGTTAAGCTAAGGTCATGGGAAACCGCGATCGCGCTCCATCCCTCGCCGACCGGCCCGAACTCCACATCGCTTCCGGACATGGTCAAATCGTAAAAAATATCGGTAGCACTAGCGGATAGTATGGAATCAGTGGATCCGGTCAGCTCAAGCTCTCCCCCAGTTTCAACATCAACATCCATATGTGTTAGGTTCACATCATCGCCAACCGTCCATGTGCCAGCGCCCATATGAAGCGTGAGATTGCTCGACGTACCGCTCCCTGTCAGGTCTCCGTTAATTTGCACGGTCGGGTCGTTCGTGGCCGCATCGAGCGTGATTATTCGCATCGTATCCTCAACCATCCACAGCTGGCCAATAATCGTATATGAACCGGCAAGCATAGTCACGGTACGGTTGCTGCTCGGATTTCCGGCTATATCATTGATCTTCACGTCGCCGCCGTACGTTCGCGCACTCATGCTCTGGCTTGTCAGGTGGGGGTCAAATATCACGTTCATCGACAGCGTGCCGCCGGTTGGGAACGCAACTCCCGACTGGTAAACCAGAGTCCCGGAGCCGCTGATGGTGCCCGCAAGCGCCAGGGTTGCCGTGCTTGTATTGAGCTTCATGGTGCCGGTGCTGTTTGCCAGCGTATCGCCAGCGCTCACCTCAAGGCCGCCTGAAATATTCAAGCTGCCTACTACGGTAGTCGTGGCATCACCATTGTTGATAATAAGGGTAGAAAACGTATCAGTGCCCCCGAGGTCAATGCTGCCCCCAGCAGCCATCGTGACGCTGCCGCCCGTTAAACTGACTGATCCCGTGCCGGTCATATCGCCGCCATTCACTACCGTATCTCCGGTCCCGTTGAACGTTCCCGTTACCGTCATATCACCAGCTATAGTCCATGTGCCGGACTGCATCGTAACCGTACCGCCGGTATCAATGCTCACTGAACCGGCAATCGCAGAGCTTGCCGTGTCGACGTACGCAAGCGCGCTGTCATCCACGTGAAGATCGCCACCCGCGCCTTGTGTAATTATCTGGCCGCCCGGATCGTACGTATCGCCCGTCCACACGTGGAGTTCAAATCCGGAATCAAACGTGGCATTATTGCCCGCAACAGCATACTTTATATCATCATCCCCTCCATCGCCGGTCGACAGATTAGCATTGGTGATTGATCCGGTGTCCGCCCGCGCAATAACCGCGTTTTGGTATAAATCAATATTCGTCTGGGCGGTGCCATTGCTGATGTACACCATAGTCGCTTCTTCTGAAGCGTCGTCCAAGTACACGGTTACCACGTCTCCGGAAAGCACGTCAACATCCGCGATCGCATACCCGCCAACGCCGTCCGTCGACCCGGTACACGGCGTAAAACTGCACGAATTCTCCTCGCCGTTGACCAGTAAGGTGACGTCTCGTCCGATCCCCAGCGGCGTGCTTTCATTCTCAGCGTACGCAATCCCGTCTATTTCAACGCCCTGGATAAAATCCCAGCAGCTATTATTGCCGCCGTTATTATTCGTGCCGTTGTCTGCGTCGATCACGTCTCCGCCGCAGGCGTTTGAATAGCTCGCGTCCACATAGCTCACGCTCTGGGTGCCGGACACTTCGAGGTTCCAAGTATCAGTGCCGACAAGCCGGATCCGGCTTCCGGCAGCCTGCCCGTTCCAGTTCACATTGTTGTACGTATGGGTTGTGCCCGTATCGTAGTATACGAGAACAGCCGGCGTCGTAATGGTATACGTGTTGGAAACCTCAGAATCGTTAACAAATGAAGGACCGTTAGCTTCAAAGTCGTTTTCCACGGTTAGATTATAGAATGCACTGGCGCCGGTCATCGCCCCGTACATGGCCTGGGCTTGTACTATGCCGGGCGCACCGAGCGTCACCGTACCGTTGTTATGGGTAAAGGTGCCGGAATTTTGGTAATCGCCGTACAGCGTCAACGAACCCGGCGCTGACAGGGTGCACGTTGCGCAAATCGAGACATCACCAGTTAACGCATTATCGATCGTGCCAATAAGCGTCGTTGGATTATTCGTATTAAACGCAGCTGCAAGCGTGGATGTTGTTGAGGTAGTGTTTAAGTTGCCCCCTACGGTAAGCGTTCCGGCAGCTGGCGTAATGGTGCGTCCGCTAGAATGCGCGCTGTACAGTTCCAGGTCGCCGCCGTACGTACGGGTATCAAACGTCGAAGAGGTGATATCCCCGTCCGTCGCGTCAAACCGCACGTCTGCGGTAACCGTGCCGCCGGTTGACGGGCCGGTGGAAGTATTGGTAAAGGTAAGTAACCCGTCGCCGGATATGGTGCCGCCGAGGATATTCGCAGTCGCACCGGTATGAGTAACCGTGGCCCCGCTTGAAACCGACAGCACGTCACCTGCGTCAAAAATGACAAACCGGTATGAAATCATCGCATCAGACGCTACCGTTATCGCGTTGCTGGTTCCAAGATCAGTCCGCAATTCTTGGATATCAGCCCCATTCACGTCCAGGGTGCCAGTGGCACCGCCCATCTCAACGTAAGCGGATCCGGGATCGAAATTGCCGGCAGCGTTCACATTGATCGTCAAATCATGGCCGATCGCGTAGAGGGTAGGGGCGCTAAAACTATAATCAGTTGCCGAACCGGGAATCAGTTCGAGGTCGTAAAAATAATAACCCGCGACCGCTACCGCGCTTCCCGTACCAGTGAACTGGAATACTGAGGTTCCAATATTTCCGACATTGATTATGCCAGATTCCAGCGGCGTGCCCGTACCGGTCAGGCGCCACGTTCTCGCACCCGGGTGTACGCGGTGGTACCGTGCGCACTCTTCGCCGCACGAGCATGCATCATATGTAAAGGTATTCGTGATGATGATAGCGCCGGTGCCGGCATTTGCCGTAGTGGTGGTGTTTGCCGCACAACCGGTCTGCCCAAGGTTCAGGTCATAGAACGTCCAGTCATTTGAGCCGGACGACGTGCCGATCGTGCCGTCATTGATAAGATTCACGGTTCCCGCGGTCATGGTTACGGTCCCGTCGCCCTTCAAGTCGCCGCCCTGCACGTCGATATCAACCGTACCGGACAGCGTGCCTGCGGTGACGGTCAGGTCGCCAGCCAGCGTTGTCGTGTCGGAAAAACTCCACCCGCCGCTCGCGTTATTGAACGTGACATTATTCCAATTGTTCGAATTTGACTGGATGGTCTTGCCGGTTGTATTGGCATCAAACGTAACCGTGCCGCTCGAGTGCGTAAAGGTGTCGGAGTTAGACCAACTGCCGCCCACCGTAAAGCTCGCTGCCGCGCTAGGTGCAACAAAAGCAGTACCGATATTTATCGTCACGTTGTTGCCGACGTCCAAATTCGTCATATACAATGCGCCGCTAACCGTACATGCGAGATGCGAACCGCCGATCACCATGTTATTTGCAACTGAAATGACGCCGGAAAGAAGATCACTGCTCAATGTGTGCGTAACGCTGTCAGCTCCTGGTATGACTTCAAGATTGTAATAAGAGGCATCAAACACCGTTGTCGCTCCAGCGCCAGTATATCGGAACGTTGAGCTGGACGGCGTCAATGTTCCCGCAATGATTAATGGCGTACCCGTATCGGACAGAATCCATGTTTTTGACCCTGCATTCAGCGCATGCCCGCTACCGATCGTCAGGACGTTTCCGACCGTGATCGACCCGGATCCCGCAGCGGTGGTGGTGTATGTATTGCCCGAAAACGTCAGGTCATTGAATACCCATGCGCTATCGCCTCCAAAGTTACCGGCACCCGTAACCTCAAATGAACCCGCAAACGCATTGACAACGCCATTGCCCGTCACATCCCCGCCGTCAACGCGCATATTGGTTGCGATATCAGCAATGCCGTTACTCATGGTCATATCGCCGTTAATAACCCAGGTCGACGGATGCAGCACGGTCCACCTGCCGCCTGAACCATTAAACGTCAATTGTTGAATATCGCTGTCAGACGAGCCAGTATGGTCAATGGTATGCCCCGTTTCCGCAGCGCGGAATTGTACGGTCTCAGACCCGTCAGTATTGAAATCGCCGTTGTTGTCCCAATCGCCCCATATCTCAACTTGCGGACTGTATCCGCCGCTCATGGTCAGCGATCCATCCAATATTAAATTATCAACGATCAGTGCATCCTCCCATGTTGGTTCGCCAGTTCCAGAGTTGATTGTAAGCGTCGTGCCAGTTAATATCCGAAATGTATCATCAGTGTACTCGCTGCTATAATCAGAATACATCGTTTGCCCCCCGCCTATGTCGGATAGCACGGAATGCATGACATCTTCATTATCGCCATTCTGCCACTGCGCTAGGTTGTTTGCTGTCAGCGTCGCGGCATCCGACGTGCTGCCGAGCGTAATGACGTTGATGTTCAGCACCATGCCGGTGATATCACCGTCGCCGATATGCTCAGTCACCGCCGTTGATTCTGTTATTTCGCCAGCGCCGTCCACCCATACTGTTACGATTGCGCCGTCCGGCACCAGCACGTCCTCGATTGTCCATGCTTCACTCGTTACGCTGCCCGTCTTTCCGGCCTGCTCCTCGTCATCCACAGCTACCTTGATCGTCGTACCGTCAATGTATGATGGCGCGGTGCCGCTGATTATCACCAGCCCGAAATCCCAGCAATCGTTATTATCGTTGTCAACACTGGTCCCGTCGTCTGCCATGATGGTCTGGCCGCCGGATACGCATGCGTTTGAATCGGCGACCGCCACGTAGCTGACCTGCTGGGACGTATCCGTCACTTTCAGGTACCACTGGCTGTTCGCGCTTGTCTCTTTTGTAAATGTGATGGCGTTAGCTCCTGCCTGGCCCCATACGATGTCGGCAAACTCGTGGTAATTGGTGCCGTCCGCGTCAGATTCCCACTCGATATCAACCGTACCGCCGGAATTGTCAATTGTTAATGAATTGGCACGCAGGTAGTTATCAATATCAACTGTGCCGCCTGAATTTTCTATGATCACTGCGTCCAACATGCTGGTACCGTTGAGATTTCCTGAAAGCGCCTGGCCAGCAGTCCCGTCAAAAGTAAATGTCGAGCTATTACAGCTATAGCAGGTGCCGTTATTTGTATAATCTCCTTTGATGGCAATGGCTTGTCCCCAGGGACGAAAGTAATCATCAGCATTCAAGATCGTAAAATCTCCGTCCAAAATAGTTTCATTCTGGCCGCCGCTTTGGAACGATACGGGGTAACCGACGATTCCTTTTTCTATCGAAAGATTATAGAAATGAGGGCTGTCATCACTGTACTGGTAAAATTTACTGCCGCCGCTCTCTGGTCCGCTTATATGAATGGTGCCTCCCAATGCGGGATTCAGGGTTGTGGTCGTATAGTTATTCTGTACGTAAAAAGCGCTGGTATAAATATCGCCACTATACATATTAAACGTGACAGGGCCCGTGTCAGACAAATTAACATAATAATCTTTATCATCATCAGCATCCACGGTGCCGCCATCCAGATTAAACGTGCCGCCGCTGAACTCAAAGCTGTAACCAGCCGGCCCGGCCATGGCAATGCTGCCGCCATCCAGATTAAACGTGCCGCCGGTCTGGAAATAGTATGCGTCAGTAATAGCAACATCAGCATTGGTGTCAATAGTCAATGTACCGCCGGTTATTTCATATCCGTGGGTTAAAGAAGTACACGCACTCGTAAATTCACCATTGTCAATATCCACATCAACGGCGTAGCTTCCCGTACCCACCGTCACGGCACCTGCGGTCTGATGCATGCAATCGCTCACATTAACATCAATAGCTCCCGATGCGCCCGGCCCGAAATCAACCGTACCGTCATTAATGTCCAATGAACCGTTGACCGTGAGCACCCCGCCGGTTACATTGATATCCTCGGCATTCCCTGCGGCGGTCGTGATGAGATCATCTTGCACAATCAGCGTGCCACCCGAAGCGTTGAGCGTCCCGCCGTCAAGGATAAGGTCTTCGTCCGTGCTATCGCCGACGGTAACTATCCCGGACGAGATAGCGACCGTACCGTCGGATATATGCATGCCGGAAGCGCCTTTTACCGTCACGTCATTGCCCGTTACGTTGAACGTGCCCGTATTCTGGACATACAGGCCGTTGTTTACCGTCAGCGCATCGGCGTTGGACCATGATCCAGTACCCATAAAAAACAAACTATACACGGGATCGCCGCCCGTTGTAATCGTTTCACCTGCGCTGCTTGAATCAAATGTAAATTGTTCTAAACTCGATGTAAATGTCGCTGCCACGGTATTATTCCATGACCCGCTGATTTGAAGTTTCGGGGTAAGGCCTGTCGTGGTAGTGACAATCGTCCCCTCATTGGTAACATCGTGGGCATCCAGCACGTCATAATAGTCATCCGCATCCGCAGATAAGGTAACCGTTGCCCCTGATAATACCCTGAACAAATCATCCGAATACACGTTATCAATGTCACTATTCAGATCAGTCGGACATATGCCATCCTTACAATCCGGCGTTTCATCCTTTCCATGCATGATGTCTTCGTCGTCGTCATTGTAGTACAGCAAAAAGTCGTCGCGCACAAAGCTTGGGTTGTCCGCGCTGCCCACCGTCAGTACGTGCGTATCGAGTGCCATGCCAGTAACGTCCCCGCTGCCGTCATACTTCGTAATGCCCGATGATTCATCCGTGTCAGAAATGTTTCCAATAGTATTCTCGATCCAAACCGTTACTACATCACCGGAATTGATCGTGCCAACATTCGCAATCGTCCATGTATTCGGCGCACCGGTAATGATGTTTCCCACTTCGGTCGTCCGAACGCCATTTACAGCAAGTTTCACGAGCTCGCCCGCGTTGCCGTCCGCCGTCCCTGAAATATCCATTGAATCGCTGAAATCCCAGCAGCTGTTATTGCCGTTATTATTATTAGTGCCGTCGGTCGCATCAATATTTTGCCCGCCCGACACGCATGCGTTTGAATAGCTGACCGTCACATAGCTCACCTGCTGTGATGAATATTCATCCGTAACTTTCAAATTCCAGGCGCTTGAAGTTTCACCGTGCATCGTTACCGCATTCGTGCCTGCCTGGCCCCACACGATATTGGCGAATGTATATGTAGCACCGGGCTCGAACTCCACGTCAACCGTATTGCTCCCGTTATCGATCGTGAACGTATTGGCGACGGTCACCGCTCCGTCAAAATCAAGATTTTTATCGGTCGTAAGATTGTACAGCGCGCTCGAGCCGGTCCAGTCACCCGCTAAATTCATGCCGCTCGTGCCGACAGCAACCGTGCCGTCATTGTGGGTAAACGTCCCCTGGTTGTCGCAATCGTAAAAGCAGGTGAACGTATGCGAGTTCGCTGACAAATACGTGGTGCCCGCCCCGATCGTCATATACCCGAACGTAACCGTCGGATCGTAGAAATCTGCATCTACGAGCAGGCTGCCGGCGCCGGTGCGCACGATGTTAACCTCCTCCGTTTGGCTAAACGTTTGCCCGGTACCGGTGCCGAGATAGATCGTTTTATTAGTAGCGCCTGTATTATACAACTCAAATATGCCGGTACCGTAGTTCCTGCCCGGTATCACCATATTGACGTAGTTCGCATCAAACCGCACGTTCAGCATAGATCCGAATGTCCCGCCTGCGGCCGGGAACTGGGTACTGGACTGGTACACTAAGTACCCCCCTATACCTGAGATCGTCCCGTTAAACGTCAATTCCGCATAGTGTGTTAAGGTAGCAAAAATGCCAACGTAAATGTCGAGCGTATCACTGGCGGTAATATCAAGCACCCCGTCAATGTCAATATCCGAATACAAGGTTGTTGTCGAATCAGAAGACAGCGTCAAATTATTCAGCGCATTGCCACCGCCGTATAGTGACGCGACGGCGCCGTTCATCAGTACGGTAGACGTGCCGGCAGTAACGGCCGCGCCGGTCATGTCAAGCGAACCGCTGATGGTATGGGTCGCATCCGCAAGCGTGATCGTGCCGCCGGACAGCGTGACGTCTTGCAGCGTAGTCCCGGCTGACGTCAGGGTACCGGTGCCGTCTTCCGCGCCGGTCATTTCCACCAGGCTGCCGGCCTCGAGCGTTACTGCCGCATTGGTGAAATTCACGTCATCGCCAACCGTATACGCAGCAGTTCCGGCGTCAAAGGTGATATCGCCGCTGCCGCTTTTTGAAACGCTCAATGACCCGGCAATATCCACATCGTAATTATTGGTATTGGATACGGTCATGTCCAGCGATGCTGATGCGCCGGTCATGAATAACAAATCCCCATTAATCACGGTAGCGCCGCTGCCCGCAAGATAAATCAGTTTGGGCAGTGCGTCAGAATTATGGTAAATCTCAACCGTATTACCATACGTACGTCCACCGGTATTTTGCCAGATAACGTCCGTCGCATCAAACCGCACAATTGTGCTTATCGTGCCGGTCGCTGGAAATGCGTCAGAACTCTTATAGACCAGCCTGCCGGCTCCGGATATCGTGCCGTCAAGCGTGAATGAATTGGCATCATAGGTATACGTTACCGTCCTGTCTGATCCGATCGAGAGTATATCGCCGGCGTCAATATCAATATTGTGGGTAACGGTCGGATCATCCGTGCCATTGACGGTCATCGTCCCATCCGTACCGTCGCCGATTGTGAGATCATAAAACGTCGTGTCGTGATCGCCATTGATGCTTCCAGTACCGGTAAACGTCACGGAGCCGGTATTAGCGGTAAACGTATCATAATTGGTCCAAGTGCCGCCAACCGTAATGCTGTTGTTTTCGCCCGACTTGGTGTCCAATGTGCCATAATTAATCATCAGATTGTTGTTCACCACCAGGGGTGATTCGAGCGTAAACGTAGCCGAACCGCTCACGCCGCCGAGTGTCAGCCGATAAAATGCCGATGCTGAGGCGCCCGTTGAATCAATCGTAAACGACCCGCTCGTTGCCCTAAATATCGTATAACTCGTATTCGAATTAAAGGCGCCGTTATTGTCCCAATTGCCGTATACGTCAATCTGAGCAGTCGCAGTTCCGGTAATGTCCAGGGTTCCGTCAATCGTTATATTAAAAGTATTCAAATTTTCCAAATCACCCGAATTGCTGGTAAGGCGTACGGTCGTGCCGCTTACAATATGAAGCCGCTCGTCCGTATACTGGCTATTGTCAACATAAAGAGTCATGGTTTCCATTCCCAGAAAAATGCCGTGCATCACGTCTTCATCATCAGTGTTCCAATACGTACTGAAATCGTCCACCACCAGCGTATGGTTGTCAGCGCTGCCGGCCGTTAATACGTGCTGGTTCAGGACCATACCGGTAATGTCTCCGCTGCCATCGTACCCGGTGATTGCCGTGGATTCATCCGCAGTCTCCGCGCCGTCGATAAATACGGTGACCGTCTCATCCCCGGCAAGTTCGGCATCAGTGTACACCTCCCACGGGCTGCCGCCGGTCACGTCATAGCCGTCAGTCTGCACGTCACCGTCAACCGCTACTTTTACCGTGCCGGCTGCCGGAGAAAACCCGAGCGTGCCGGTCACGAGTATCCCCGCGTAAAAATCCCAGTTGGTATTATTATCACAATCAGTATTTGTGCCGTTCGAAGCGTCGATCACGTCTCCCGATGAGGCGTCTGACCGTGCGGCATTGACATACGAGACGTTCGTCTGCGTCCCGGATACAGCAAGAAGCCACGTACCCGACGTGAGGTTTGAATTGCGGAAAATAATTTCATCGCCTGCTCCGCCCTGCCAATTAATATTATTTACGGTATACGTAGACCCGGAATTGTAGCGGACGTTAACCCCTGCTGTCGTAATTGTATACGTCCCGGCGATTGTCGCCGATGTACCAAATGAAACTCCCGGCGAGAACAGCGTATCACACCCAGAAACACTACCGTATGCATTGGTAATAGTGAGGCTATTAAATGAACTCGCACCAGTCATAGTCCCGCTCAAGGTTTGCAACGCTGTCCCGTTGAGCGTCACCGTGCCGCTGCTGTGGGTAAAAGCGCCGGTATTCGTGTAACTGCCACTAAGGTTGAGTGCGCCCGTAGCTGAGGCAATGTACGTACTGCTCGCGCCGATCGTAAAATCACCGACGATATTGACAATTGGATTATAGGTATCCTGCCTGACCGAGAGCGTGCCGCCGCCGGTGACCGTGGACGTGGCATCGCCGTAAAAATTGAACGTCTGGTCAGCGCCGCTGCCGATCGTAATCGTGCGCGAGCTCGCGCCGCTGTTGTAAAACTCGACCGTACTTCCGAAATTTCTGGTCGGGCCGCTCTCGATGCTCTGGTCCGTATCAACCGCATCCATGCGAAGCAGACTATCAATGGCAGGGGCCGGCCCGGTTAACGTAGGCGCTTGAAATATCAACGTGCCGTCGCCGCTCACCGTAGATCCGGTCAGGCCCGTCATGCCACCGGCAGACGTAACAGTTGCCGTCCTGCCAGACCCGATGGAAAAATCAATTCCTCCAAGTAAAAGCAACACATACTCGACCGTTACATTCCCATTGGATAAACTCGTATTGTCCTCAAGGTACAGGTTATAAAATGTCGATGCAGTAGTGCCGTTAATGGATCCTGTGCTGTCAACTCCATCCATATGGACAGTTCCATTGCCGTGCGAATACGTGGTACCGTTATGCGTCCAATTACCCGCCACCTTGATTTCCCGGCCCTGCTGGTACAAGCCCATGCTGCTGTTGATGATGAGGTCGCCGTTGAGGTCGGTAATCTGCGACGTGCTGTTGATCCTCGCGTCGTCTTCGTTCAGCACCAGACTCCAGAATGTCGGACTGTCCGTGTTCCACTGGTAAAATTCCTCGGTAGCGGTAATTTCCGAAATATTGTCGACCCACAACTGGCCGCCTGACACCGTATCCGTGTGAAGCGTTTTATTGTCATATATGACGATTGCCCGTCCGTGCAGCTCGCCGCCCGTCATGTTGAAATAAAAATGCTCGCTCTTGGTGCTGTTCCGGTTCATCTCGATAATGCCGTCCGTAACCGCCACGCCTGCCCGGTGCACGCCGCCGTTGAGATTTACGGTTCCGCGGTCAAGCAGAATGTGGCTCTGGCAGTCCATGCTGCCGCCATTCAGGTTCAGGATCGGCGAGCCGGCCAGGTCATTGGTATACTGGCCTGTTACGTCCACATTGGACCCGTCATTGATATTCACCGTGCCACCCGCATGGCGGATGTCATCCGTCACGACAAGGTTGCCGCCGCTCGTGGTTACTACACCGCTCGTAATATACAAATCTTCGTTAGTGCTATTGCCAACCGTGAGCGTGCCGGCAGTATGGCTCAGCGTACCGCCCGAAACTGTTAACGCATTTTCTGCACCGTTCACGTTCAGGTTTTCGTCAACCGCAAATGTGCCGGCAGTAACCGTCAGCGCGTTATTCACCACCAGCGCCGAGTTTAAGCTGACCGTTAATAGGCCGCTCGTCGGGCTGATGTTGAGGTTATAAATATCGCTGTCAGACGCGCCTGCCGCGGTAATATAGCCGATCATGGTATTTGCCATGTTGACCGTTTCGGTGGAAGCGTTATAATCGCCCGCATTATTAAACAATTCTTTTACATTGATGATGGGCGATCCGCTCATGGTCAGATGGCCGTCCGTAACGTCGCTCCTGACAAAAAGTTCGGTAACATTCAGTGTCTGCCCTGTGCTCAAGGTGAGCGTCGCGTTATCCATGATCTGCAGTACGTTGAGCGAATGGGCTGAATCGCCGTTCATCTCAAGCGTGCTCGATGCAACTGAAAAGAATACGTCTTCATCATTGTCGTAATCCCAGTTCTCGAGGTCTGTCAGGGTCAAGCTCGGAGTATCACTGGTGCTCCCAAACCAAACTTCATATCCATTCAGCACCATGCCGCTGATGGTCCCAGTGCCGTCATACTTCGTTACGCCAACTGCTTCAAGGCTATCGTCCACTCCGTCAATGTACGCCGTAATAACATCCCCGGAAATCGGATCCGCATCAGCCGTGATCTGCCATGTGCCGCCCGATATGACGGCGCTGTCGGTCTGTACGGTAGTATTAACCGCGACTTTTACCGTGCCAAAGCTGGTTGACGTGCCGGATATGGTAAACCCGAAATCCCAGTTGGTATTGTTGTTGCCGTCCGTATTGGTGCCGTCCGACGCGGCTATTTCCAGGCCGTCGGTAACGCTCGCATCTGACCATGATACGGACACGTAGCTCACTGCCTGCGATGCGTCAGTCACTTTCAGGTGCCATTCGGACGAGCCTGATTCTCCTGCAAACGTGATGCCGTTGGTGCCAGCCTGGCCCCAGGATATGTCCGCAAAGGTGAATGGCGCGCTGTCGGCGACATTCTCATACTGCACCGTGGTAGCATTGGTGTCATTTTCGATAGTGTAGGTGCCGGTGGTGATTGCCTGCGCCTCGAAATCAACCGTGCGCGCTGAAGCGTCCCGGATTTTCAGGTTTGCAAACGAAGACGCTCCGGACATGGTACCGGACAGCGTCTGGGTAGCGGATCCGTCGAGCGTAACCTGGCCTCCGTTTGCGGTAAACGTGCCGCTATTGGCCCAGCTACCATTGACGATGAATGCGGTATCACTCACCGTACTCGGCGCGCTGAGCGTGCACGTTGCACAGACCGTAACGCTGCCCGCGACCGTTGTCGTCGGATCGTTCGTGTTCATGTCCAAGCTTAACCCCTCCGCGCTTTCATCGGTAAGAGTCAGGCCGCCGCCTATCGCGAGCGTGCCCGCTCCGGCGATAGCGCTCTTTGCACCGATGACCAGTTCACCCAGGTATATATCAACATCGCCGCCGTACGTGCGGGCGTCAAATGTTGCGGCCGCAATATTGCCCGCAGTGGTATCATACCGGACGTTTGCGCTCAGTGTGCCGCCGGTGCCCGGACCGGGGGAGGCGGAATCAAATGCGAGCGTGCCGTCACCGCTCACCGTGCCATCGAGCGTAAATGTCGGCCCGGAATGCCCGGCATACAGGCCCGAACCGATCGACAGCGCATCGCCGGAAGTAATGGCAAATGCGTTCTGGACCCAAAAGTTATTGGAGCCGCCCACGTCAATCGTATTCGACGTGGTAGCGTCGCCGATATTCAGGTTATAAAAGCTGCTCCAAGTGAGCATAACATCAGGGCTTCCTTTTATCTCGCCGTTCAGCATGGTGACGGTGCTCGTTCCGTACGTAAACGTGCCCTCGTTGATGAACCCGCCGGTCGGGGACCCGGCATTATCGCCCTCGATCTGGATCGCCTCTGCGTTTGCGCCAAACGTCTTGCCGTTATTGATCGTGAACGATCCGGCGAGTTTTAGCGAATTAGTTGAACTCGTATTGAAAACGGCATTTTCCTCGATCGTGACGTTATAAAACTTATAATCCCCTGCCTCGGTAAAATAAATATCCTTTGTTCCTGCTGCTGTCCCGATATTGATCGTGCCCCCCGTTACGGTCGGGGTATACATGGTTCCGGCTCCGTTGCCCACAAAGAGCCGATAGGTGGTGATTTGCCCGCCCGTCTGGTTAAACGTGATGCTCGTCGCGTTCGGTAAAAAATACAGGTACCCAGACGTGCCGATATTATGGTCCCCGCCGTCCAGATTGAGCGTGCCATCGTAAATAAGCCAGTAATTCCCGGTATCCAGGCTGCCGCCGTTCAGGTCAACGATGCTTGCGGCGCGCACATCCAGCCGGTAATCACAATTAATATCAGCTCCTTCATAGACGGTCAGGGTGCCGCCGTCCAGGTCAATGGTTTCATTTGAACCTGCCGTCATATTCACTGTATTGCTCACGGTTGCCGAACCGGTTACGGACGGTAGGAAAAAATCATCTTTGATCTCGGTCGTACCGCCGGAAAGCGTGATTGTGGCACCGGCATTTGCGTACAAATCCTCATCAGTACTGTTGCCGAACGTCACCGTACCGCCGGTCTGGTTAAGGGCTCCGTCATTAACGGCATTAGCAACTCCCCCAAAATCAACGGTCGACGTGCCGCCAAACGTCACCGTACCGCCATCCTGGTCCAGTATTTCAGTCACGTTTACGTCGGATGAACCAGACGTGTCGAACGTACCTCCATTGACATCCAGCATGCCGGTCACGTTCACCGTGCCGCCGGTCACGTCAACGTCCGCCGTGCTCTCGACCCGGAAATCGTCGCCCACATTCACCGTGCCGCTCGAGATATTGATATCTTCAGTGCCGCCTGCCGAATTATTATACAAATCATCCTTAATAGTCAGGATGCCGCCATCCACGTTCACCGTACCGCTATCCACGTATACAACCTCGTCCGTGCCGTCACCGACCGTAAACGTACCGCCCGATGCATTCAGGGTGCCTGCCACTGTAACGCCGCCGGCAGCGCCGCCATCAACTTGCGAATTTACCTGTACGGTCAGTGCTGCACCCGAATCGATCATGATATTGTTGGTAATCCGCGAATCAATCGTATCAATATACATAGTGGCATTATCGTCAACATGCACGTCTCCGCCGGTTCCCTGCGTCGTCACCGCGCCGCCTGGATCATACGTATCGCCCGCCCACACGTGCAGCTCAAATCCGGTATCCACCGACAGTGCCCCGCCGGTAACGCTATATTTGATGTCATCATCCCCGCCGTCGCCGGTTAACAAGTTCGCATTGGTAATCGAAGCGCCCGTGTCGTGCCGAACTACTACCGCATTCTGGTACAGATCAACGTTGCTCTGAGTCGTATCGTCCGATACAAATACAGTCGTTGCCTCCTCAGTCTCATCATCAAGGTATACGGTGATAATATCTCCGCTCGATGACGTGATGTTGCTGATTGACCAGGCTCCGGTGTCATCGTCGATCGTATCCGTGCACGCTCCGCCGCCGCATGCCGTATTTGCACCGTTGACCAGCAGGGTGATGGTTTTATTGTCTGACGTGCCGTCGATCGGCGTTGACTCGTTCTCCTGGTACGCGATCCCGCCTGCTGTAATCGTCGTTATTGCGCACGTTGTGCATTCCGCCAGCACAAAGTCAACGTACGGCGGCGTTTGGTCTCCGCTGCTAAAATCAGCTAACCGAATACCATGCGTATGGTTTTCTGCCGCGGTCAGCACGTCAAGACCTTCCCCAGGCTTCACTTGTGCACTTGCCCCGCCAGTCGTGCCTTCGGTATCGTCATGACCATGAGTCGCGCTGCCTGCCTGGGATCCCGCAGTGGTTGACCCGCGGACAAGCCGGTTCTGGTACGGGCTACCATTTGAGATGGCCGTCCACCCGGTCGGCAAGGTGCCGTCAAACATGGCAACCGTGCCGGTCACGATCGCCTGCGGTGTTGCGTCCGGCTGCTGCCAAATATCGAGCGTCACATACTCGGGAAGCAATGTCTCTTCAGACGTATATGACGATGTTGGCGCTGTATGCGTATGAGTTGCCGACGTCATGGTGTATATGTCACCAAGAATACCTTCAATATTTGTGCCCGTAGTCGCATTGAGGCTGCCCCAGGTGATGGTATGCTTATGGGTAGTCGAACCGCCCGTGGTGTGGCTATCCGCAAGCTTGACCATGCGGTCATCGCCGCTGGAAAAACGGGTCCACGGCGATGATGGATCCGCGCTATTATCTTTCCAAAAGATAAACGCATTCTGGGGGATCGTCATGGGCGTTGCGTCAGCTGTATCGTACTTCCAGAGCCGGTACGTATAATGCGCCGGATCATTGTTTTCAGGCCCTATCGTGCTGCCGGTTGACGTATGGGTATGGCCCAAACCCGCTACGCTTAAACATCGCCGTGAGCATACAATTCCAGCCGTATTGACGCTCGAATCAGTTACTGATTCGCTGTATGTATGCGTATGGGTTGCAGCGCCGCCGCCCGTTCCGCTGAAGCTAGACGCTCCCCGGACATACTTGCTGTTGTACGTGTCCACGTACGACCAGCCGGCCGGAGCGCTGTTTGATGATGAAAGCAGATATACATACGTCGCGTCAATCGCCATCTGCCACTGCCGGCCTTCGTCCCACACGGTACCCACAGCCGCCGGACCAGCCATATACAGTGCCGGGCTTTCTTCCGGCGTTTTGAACGAATACCCGAACGTGGCTGATTCTCCGGCCTTCAACGAAGCTTTCCAAACGATCTGGTGGTCGATATGCCCTCCCTGGTCAAACGGCCGGATCGCGCCGTCATTGTGCACCTCAATTTCAAATACGCCCGGCACGATCTCCGTTATCTCGCCGGTAAAATCTTCATATGCCGTTACTTCCAGAAGCATCGGCTGGTACACGTACGGGAAGATGCGGGTCGGCCCGGTGCGCTTTACGGTAAAGCGCGGATTCGCCTCGACCGCAAACTCGCTGTCCAGGGTGCGGGTGCCGTTGTAGTGCGTTGCGGTAAGGTGCAGCTGGTACGTGCCCGGCATCTGCGGCGTGTAGGTCGAATAATAATCCGGGCCTTGGTACACGCCTTTGGTCAGGCAGCTGTCACTCACGGTAATCCTGCCGTCAACGGTCGACTGGGTAACGGCATGGCCGGCGGGATCTACTATTTCCAGCGTGACTTCCGCGTCGCACACGATATCGCCTGAATCGTCCAGAACGCCGATGGAAAACTGCGTTTCCTGCCCGAGCTTCTGTATGGCGTAATCGGGATTAATGGCCAAAACGCCCCAGGTGAAATCCTGTTCAACCTCCTCGACCGTACCGTTTTGTTCAACCTCCAAGGTAACGGTATACTTGCCCGGCTTGGAAAATGCCCCCGTATCAAAAGTGTACGCTGCCGTCTTTACGCTGCCCTGCTGTTCATCGGCAATCGTGTATACCGCTTCAATCTCCCGCCCGTTCGGATCCTGCAGCCGGACGTCTTTCACCGTACGCTGCCGTGATGACGCGCCGAGGAAAGAGAGGGGCGACTCTTCTTCGATATGGACGTTGATCGTGGGATCCTCGCCTGTATCGAGCACATCATTTTCTATCTCAACGCTCTCGATAATCTCCGCGGCAACCGCATCGGGTTCCTCGAGCGTCAGGTCGAGCTCAATGCCGTCCAGGTACGCGGTGCTCATTTCAACCGGTGCGACTGCGTGGTATTCCACCCGTACAATCAGATCTGCAATTTCATCGATGACATGGAGTTCGGGGATGCTGAAGGACCAGTAACCCTCGTGCGTACCGTTACTCATATCCGAAATGAGCCCCTGCGAATCGAGCACGGTCCAGCTGCTCCCGTCCACTGAGTAGGAAAAGGTAATCACATCTTCATTGTCCGGATACGTATCCGCGGCAAAAGACAGCAGGAGCCGCGCATCACTGATCTGCGTGCCAGCGGGAATAGCTTCCGGTACCGCGAATGACCGAGCCTCGAGCACCGGATTCTGCTCCGACAGCGGCTCGTCTGCAGCATCCGTCTCTTCGCCGAGTACCATGCCCTTCACGACCGTCGCGTCGGATTCATCGGTCACCGCCTCCTCCGTTGCAGGAACAGCGGCATCTGTGGCCGCTCCCCCGTCAACGCCAGCTTCGGCAGGCAGCCCTTCCTCAACAGCAGGCGCCTCGCCTTCTTCGGCAGGCATAGCGGATGCATCAACCGGCTCTTCCGCCTCCTCTGCGGGAACATCCGCAGGAGCTTGCGGCTCTTCCGTAGGAGCTTGCTCTTCAGGTTCGGGCTCGGTGTCCTGCGGCGTCACGACCGCAGGTTCGGCAGGTGCCTCTTGCGCTGGTTCGGCAGTGCCCGCGGCTTCCTCTTCCTCGACAACAATCGGCTCAGAACCATTATAAAAAACTGCTGAATTGTAGATGCTGAAATCATCAAGCGGCGCCGTGCCCAGTGCATCGATTGTCTTCGCTTTTTCCGCACCCTGCCAGCCGGTCACCGCCGATGGGGCGAGCCGGGCGACGAGCGGAGGCTTCTCTTCGGCGCGGACTAAGAAAACGTACGCAAAAAAAGTCACCTGCATCACCACGAAGGTGAAAGCGACGAGCCCTACCGAATATACGAATATCGAAAAGCGGCGGCTCATGAAGTAGAGCCGCAACTTGTTCCACGAGAATCCGGGATGGATGACGTACTTATTGTCTGATGGCTCCGGTTTGCGCCCATCGACCTCCCGATCTGCTGCATGGACCGCTGGTTTCATCTCCAGGTGCATCCTATAGACAGCCTCTTTCTCGTAGCGGCGGTCTTTTCGCGGGCCGACACGGAGCGCGGCAAACTTGCCGGAACGATCCCAGTTGCGGAGCGTATTGGGATGGACACCAAGAATCTCACTCACCTGATCCAAGGTGAGGAGCTCCGGCAGTGCATTAAAGTCAATTCCCTGTTTATTCTTATTCCCCCCGAGGAACTGACCCGCTCTCTTGAATGGCTTTGAAAGCGCCACGGTAATTAGCTATCTGCGCTTACGTTAGGCAAAAACCAAACCTAACTTACCAAACTTAACAAAGGTATTATATCACATTATGGTACCCTTGTCTAGTAAATAAAAAACGTCCGCCTGGTAAACCTGGCGGACGTGCTCCATTGCTGCTGAAGTAGTGGCTATGCCTTACTGAGCAGCGAGAGACTCTCTGATCGCACTGTTAATGCCTGATAGCGCCATTAAACGAGCTTGCCGCACTGCACTGACGATGGCTTTCCACGGAGACCGTCCGTGCGCGATGATGACGGTGCCGTTAACGCCGAGGAGCGGGCCGCCGCCATGCTCACGCCAGTCAAAACGCTGCTTGAGGAACGAGTAAACCGGCTTGACCGCGAAGTAAGCAGCGAGCCACGCGGGAATGTAAGTCAGGAGAAACCAGGTCGGCTCAAATACCGCAACAAGCGCAGGAGGCACCACGAGCCCAACGAGCCCGGCAGCAGCGACGATCCTCTTCCACCGGGGGACGATGCTGAGTATGCGTTTCAGCAGGAAGTACAGGCCTTCGTAGGATTTGAGGACGACATTGCCCACAAATCCGTCGGTCGCGCAGACATCGACAGCCCCGAGCGCCACCTCGTGCCCCTCGACAAACCGCGCTTCCGGAAAAACCTGACGGAGCGGCGCAAGCGAATCCTTTGTCAGCCTATTGCCCTTGCCGTCTTCCGCGCCGTTATTGAGTATGCCGATCCGCGGATTACGCACCTTGAGCACGCGCTCAACATACAGAGCTCCCAGTATGGCATACTGCACCAGGTGCCTCGGCTTGCAATCAGTCGTTGCACCGGAATCAAGCATGATACACTGTCCTCCGAGAGTCGGCAGCAGCGTACCGATAGCGGGCCTGTGGAACAGCCCCTCGATTAAGCCGAGTTTCGCTGCGGCGCAGGTCACGACCGCTCCCGTGTTTCCGGTGCTGATAAACGCCGTACCGATTCCGCTTCGTACCAAATCGAGCCCGGCGGATATCGACGAATCCGTCTTGCCATTGACGGTATCCGGCTTGTCAGCCATCGTAATAACCGAGCGGGCGTGGATGATACTGATTCGCTGCGCAACGGCACGGTACCGCCGCGCATACTTACTCGATTGGAGCAGCTCTTTAATTGCAGCCTGGTCACCAACGAGTACGATCTCAAAATCATGGAATGGCAGGCGCCACAGCGCTTCGAGTGCGCCGCGCACGATCGGCTCGGGCCCAAAGTCGCCTCCCATGACATCGAGTACGATCTTCATCGTACCCTCCTTTCTACCTTTATCGTTAAATCAATGTCCTCTGTTTGTAATTGAACAACGGTACCACACAACGGCAATTAAATCAATAATAAACCCACCTCCGCTCATGAGAGGTGGGCATGGATGCCGCGCTGGCCATATATCTTCAGGACACGCCAAGCTCGGTACACAGCTGATCAACGAAGCGTCCGACTTCTCTGTCACTGCCGAACGTGCCGCCGGATCGGCCTACCAAACGCTGCCAGAACGCATGTTCGGCAAGTTTCCCTTCCGCTCGGGCACATCCATCCAAAAAACGCCGGATAAAATCCTCGTGAGGGTAGACGAAATGACCCATGACATTACGTGGCAAGCAGTTCGGAACACATTCAGGGGGCTCATTATCGCCAAGATATTCCGTTACGCGTACTAGGGCGTCAAGAAAATCAGCCAGCATGATGGCGGTCACATCGGTGCAGCGCGCGTTAAATGCAACGCATACCTTGATAAAGAACTTCATCACTCCTCCTGTCTCTTTGGTTTTTACTTTTTGCTTTCAGTATTATTGTAATCAAGCGCGTTAAAAAAGCAATCCCATCATAAATGGCGTTAATCCGCTATGGACTATCTGCCAACGTTAGCGGCTGGAGGCAGCATGCCTCAACAAAAGCTTCTTGTGTACGCCGAAACGCAGCCTCGCAACGAAGCTCTCTTATAAAGCGATAAGCCAAATCTCCGCTACTCCTCGCGCTCTTCTTGACGGACTGCCTCGGTGACGCGTTTCTTGATGTCCTCGACGACCTTCGGATTCTGCCGCAGATACTGGCGCGCCGTCTCATGCCCGACGCCGAGCTTAACCTCACCGTATGAAAACGAATTGCCGCTCTTCTGTATGACCTTATGGAGAACGCCGGCATCAAGCACGTCACCTGCGATAGAGATGCCCTCATTGTACATGATATCGAACTCACAGGTCCGGAAAGGAGGCGCTACCTTGTTCTTCACGATCTTACACTTGACGCGGTTGCCGATTGACTGCTCTCCCTTCTTGATCTGCGCCGCACGCCTGACCTCAACCCGGACCGACGCATAAAACTTGAGGGCCATGCCGCCCGTTGTCGTTTCCGGATTGCCGAAGAAGACTCCAATCTTCATGCGTGTCTGGTTGATAAAAATCACGACCGTCTTGGTTTTCGATACAATGCTCGCGAGCTTACGAAGCGCCTGGCTCATGAGCCGGGCCTGCAGCCCCATGTGCGAGTCGCCCATGTCACCCTCAATCTCGGCCTTAGGCGTAAGCGCCGCGACAGAATCAATCACAACGACATCAACGCCATTCGAACGAACGAGCGTCTCGGTTATCTCGAGCGCCTGCTCCCCGGTATCGGGCTGTGAGATGAGGAGGTCATCAACGTTGACGCCGATCTTTTTAGCATAGGTTGGGTCAAGAGCGTGCTCCGCATCCACAAAAGCTGCCGTCCCCCCGAGCCGCTGGACAGACGCGACGATGTGCTGGGCGAGCGTCGTCTTGCCGGAAGCCTCCGGTCCGTATATCTCAATAATCCGCCCGCGCGGCACGCCGCCTACCCCGAGCGCAAGGTCGAGTGAGAGGCACCCGGTAGGCACCACGTCAACCTCCATCCTCGTCGCCTCACCGAGTTTCATGATTGAGCCATCCCCAAAACGCTCCCGAATCTGCGCGATCGCCTCCTCGGCTGCTCGCCGTTTTCCGCTGCTCGCCGGATCCGTTTTTTTAACTTGTTTTTGCATATGATTTAGACTCCCCGTTAATTATTCGTAAACTCTTTTAAGTGCCCTACTCCAGTATTACGCTCCGCTGCACCGTCGTCGGCTTGCTCCGCTTCTTCGTCGCGGTCACGATGATCTCGTTGACCCCTTCCGTTAAATTAACTGCCACGCTGAACCGCCCGGACGGATCGAGGTACACCTGGCGCCCGTTTATTGTCAGCTCAGACTCCGGCTCAGTCGTGCCCATAACCGTTATGGTACCCTCCGTGACGCTCGTGAAGTCCTGCGGGCTATCGATGGTGAGTGACGGCGGAGAAAAGACATTCGCAACCTCAAGGATAATATACGCCAGCAAGCTTGCCACAACCAATACGATGCTGGCATTTCGAATGAGCTTCGGCGTTATGATATCCCGCTGCGACTGGCGCTCAGGAAGAAACGAGTTCAGCGTGTAGCCGCGCTGCACAATCTTTTTATCCTGCTGGCGGTACAGGTTCAGCACAAACGAACTGCTGACCTTGAGGTACTCTGCGTACTTTTTTAAAAAACTTTCAACGTAGACAGGCCCGGGGAGGATGGAATAATTCCCCTCTTCGAGTGCGGTGAGGTATGTCCGCTGTATCTGTGTCGCCGATGCCGCCTCATCGAGGCTCACCCCTGCCTCCTCTCTCACCTTGCGGAGCCGCTCTCCGAGCGTTTTGGAGCGCTCCATTTGACGTTTTGTAAACTCTACCATAGGCCACTACCGCTCTCGATCTTCCACGCTATCCTCATCCTCACTAGATTCTTCTTCTTTGGCCTCACCGTCATCAGCTTCTCCATCATCATCCTCGTCGAGCTCTTCCGCGCCACCTTCAAGCGGAGCGGCATCCGAGCTTCCGCGGGGGAGTAAAATGTCCCGGGGCTTTGCGCCGTCTCCAGGCCCAATAATGCCCTGGTCCTCGAGAATATCGAGAAGCCTAGCCGCACGCGCGTACCCAATCCTCAACCGCCGCTGCAGGAAAGAGGCTGATGCCTTGCCGGCTTTGATAACGAGGTCCCGCGCCTGCTCAAGCAATTCATCATCTCCGATATCCTCAAAGTTTCCCTGGAGCGTCCGGTCGATGACCTTTTCCGTAACGTCATCTATATAGTGGGGCCGCCCCTTATCCTTCAAGAATTCAACGACCCGGGTTATCTCCTGGTCGGTAACGTAGGCACCCTGCAGCCGCTTCGGTTTTGAAATCTGCGGTGACATATAGAGCATATCGCCCCTTCCGAGGAGCTTCTCAGCCCCGGACATGTCGAGTATGGTGCGGGAGTCGATGAGCGAAGCGACTGAAAATGCGATGCGGGATGTAATATTTGCCTTGATGAGCCCGGTGATAATGTCAACCGACGGCCGCTGGGTGGCGAGGATGAGGTGGATGCCTACGGCACGCGCCATCTGCGCGAGCCGGATGATTGCGCCCTCAACTTCATTCGCCGCAACCGACATCAGGTCGGCGAGCTCGTCGATAGCGAGGATGAGGTACGGCATCTCGTTGCCGTTGTCCCTGTTGTACGCGTGGATATCCCGGTGCCCGGTCTTTGAGAGCAGTTCAAACCGCCGATCCATCTCAGCAACAACCCACCGCAGCGCATTGATCGTCTTCTGAATATCCGTAATCACGGGCGTCAGCAGGTGAGGAATTCCGTTGTAGATCGTCAGCTCGACCCGCTTCGGATCGACGAGGATCAGCTTGAGCTCATCGGGGGAATTGCGGTAGAGCAGGCTCAAGAGTATGCTATTGAGGCATACGGATTTGCCTGACCCCGTCGCGCCCGCGATAAGCAGGTGCGGCATCGGATCAAGGTCGGCGAGCCATACGTGCCCGGCGACGTCCTTGCCGATCCCGATCGTCAACTTCGACGTCCACTTCTTATACTCGCGGCTCTCGAGCACCTCTTTAAGCTTTACGACGGCGACTGCTTCGTTCGGGACCTCAACGCCGACGAGTGACTTGCCCGGTATCGGAGCTTCGATGCGGATCGGATGCGCGGCGAGCGCGAGCGCAAGATCATTTGCGAGCGTCGTAATCTGTGAGAGCTTAACCCCCTCTGCCGGTTTGAGTGTATACTGGGTAACGGTTGGCCCCACCTTAGTTTCTCCCATCTCGACCTCAATGCCAAAATTTTCAAGCGTTGTCTGTATCTTCGCCTTGTGCGCTTCAATATCACCGCTCGTCGGGCGGGTATTGTTGGTTTCGAGCAGGTTAACGGGTATGTCAATCTTGCGCACAACCCGCTTTTTCTTCGGCAAAATTTCAAGCTGGCCGTGGGCAGGCGTATCATCCCCGCCGTCAGCCGGCCGCGCCTCATCGACGACAGAGCGTACCTCAAACTCTGCATCAGCGCCCGCTGTAGGGGCCTCTGGCGCATCAGGTTGGCTCTCTCCTGAAATTTCCTCGTTATCCTGGGTCGCGTCCAGGTTACTCTTGAGGCGGTACCAGAAATCTCCGAGCCGTCTCGAAATCCGCCTGATGATAGTACCGCTACGGTAGAGCTTAGCGAGTGATACGTCAAACATTACGAGGAGCGCAACGATGAAGAGTGCAAACAAAACGACCCCAGCCGCCCACGGGCCCATCAGCTTGTACAGCGGGTAGTAGAGTACGAGCCCTGCGTAACCTCCCCCTTCTCCCGAACCGAGATTCGCCATCGCCTCCGCAAACGGCACCGCGATGAGGTGCAAAAATCCGGCGCCTGACAGGATGAGTATCCCGAGTCCTATATAGTTTGATGTTTTCAGAACGTACCGATTCGGCCGGGCGAGCAAGTAGCCGATGACGAGCAGCACAACCGGCACTGCATACCGAACCCAACCGAAGAGATGCCGCATGGCTGTATCGAGTCCGGATCCGAGCGCTCCCGCCCAGCCAAACAAGCTCAGAAACAGCAGCACAGCGAGCATGAACACCAAAACGACAGCGATGCCATTCTTGGTTTCCGGTTTGAGGTACGACGGAGAAGCTTCATCATCCCCCCGCTCAATACTGCCTTCATGCCGCGCTTCCTTTCTGTACCGCTTGAGATATTCTTTCTTTTTTGGTTTTATTGCCATGAATGTATGTACAGTTTACCACTTCTCCCCGCCCCTTTCAATGTAAAACCGCCTTCACTGCTCACCGTGGGAAGGTCATTTTTTTAGGCTGCGGAGAAATTACGCTTCAGGGTGGTAGCCGGTACCGGCCGGTATCAGCTTGCCTATGATAACGTTTTCCTTGAGGCCGCGGAGGTTATCGACCTTGCCGGAAACGGCAGCATCGATCAGTACACGAGCAGTCTCCTGGAATGACGCTGCGGACAGGAAGCTGTCGATCGAAAGCGACGCCTTCGTGATGCCGAGCAGCAGCTGATCTACCTCTGCCGTTTTGGCGCCCCTCTTTTCGATCACATGGTTTTCCTCGATGAGTTTGCTCCGCTCGATGATTTCACCTGATAAGAAACTGGTGTCCCCGGGCTCTTTGATGTACATCCGCGAAAACATCTGCCGAATCACAATCTCAATATGCTTATCGTTGAGCTTCTGGCCTTGGGAAGAGTAAATGTACTGAATTTCTTTGAGTATGTAGCGCTCTACCGCTTCCTGGCCTGACAGGTAAAACAGCTGATGGAGGTCAATGCTGCCATCAGTGAGCTGGTCGCCCTTGTTGACGAGGTCGCCGGTATTGACCCAGCTGATCTGGCCGGTGGGGATGGGATACTCCTTGGTTTTTTCCGCTTCGCCGGTCACGGCCAACTCTTTATCGCCGACCCGAACCGTGCCACCGGACTTCGCCGTTACCTCACCTTTATCCGTGGCGATGAGCGCCTGGCCTGCCCGAACGGTGCTGCCGTTCTTGACGAGCACCTTGGCTGATTTTACCTTTGGTATCGGATAGCTCACAGATTCGTTGTCGGAGTAGGTAATGATGATAGTCTTAACTCCCTTGCTCTCTTCGACGACCTTCGCAACGCCGGTGACCGCAGCGATTAACGCCGGGCGGCGTATCGGACGGGCTTCAAAAATTTCTTCGACACGCGGGAGGCCCTGTGTAATATCTTTACCCGCCACACCACCGGTGTGGAACGTCCTCATAGTCAGCTGTGTGCCTGGTTCGCCGATGCTCTGCGCGGCGATAATGCCGACCGCGGTTCCCGGCTCAACGAGCGCATTATGGCCAAGATCATATCCGTAGCACTTCCTGCACAGCCCCCAGCGGGATTTGCACCGCATGACCGACCGGAGCGTCAGCTTCTCAAGCTTCAGCGCTGTAATGACCGGGAGGACATCGACCGTAATGATGCTGCCCTTTTTAACAATAACGTTTTTCTTCGAATCAACGATGCTCTCGAGCGTTGTACGCCCGAGTATGCGATCTTCAAATGTTTCGCCCATGTCATCACACTCTGCCCTCGTGATCGTGAACCCTTCGGTATCCTTACAGTCCTCCTCGGTAATGATGACGTCCTGTGAAACATCGACGAGGCGCCGGGTGAGATACCCAGCATTCGCAGTTCTCAGGGCGGTATCCGACAGGCCTTTCCGGGCGCCGTGCGTTGAGATAAAGTACTCGAGCACGTCAAACCCTTCTTTGAAGCTTCCGCGGACAGGCAGCTCGATGGTTTCACCGGCCGGGTTTGTCACAAGGCCCTTCATACCCATCATTTGGGTCGTCTGTGCCCATGAACCGCGGGCGCCGGACTCAATCATAGAAAAAACCGATCCGTACCGGTCAAGGGATTCACGGCTGACCTTCTGTACCTTGTCTTTCGCCTGGGCCCAGACGCCGATAACCTTCGTGTGCCGCTCTTCGCCCGTGAGTAAGCCCTGATCGTAGTGCGAGTGTATCTCCTCGATCTGCTTTTCGGCGCCAGCGATTATTTCATACTTATCCTTTGGCGTGACGAGATCCCCCATGCCCCAGCTGATGCCGGAGAACGTCAGGTAGCGGAGTGCGAGCGCCTTGAGCTCATCGACGAAGCGGACAACGCGCTCATCCTCGAGCTGCCCGAGCGCAGTGCTGATGAGCAGCGAGAGAGTCTTGCGATCCATCATCTCGTTGATGAAGCCCATTTCTTCCGGCACGATGCTGTTGAAGATAATTCTGCCTGCCGATGTTTTGAGCAGCTTCTTGCCCTGCTTCACGACGATTTTTTCCTGAATGTGGATCTGATCGAGCTGGTAAGCCATCATCACTTCATCGAATGAGCTGAAGTGGTGTACCGTCTTCGGCTCGTCCTGGTGCATCATGGTCAGATAGTAACAGCCGAGCACAATATCCTGGGTCGGCGTAATAATCGGAATGCCCGTTGCGGGCTTCAGGAGGTTCTTCACCGAGGCAATCACGGTAGCGGCCTCTTTCTTTGCGCTTTCGGTCAGCGGTACATGGACAGCCATCTGGTCTCCGTCAAAGTCGGCATTGAACGCCGAGCAGACGAGCGGATGAATTTGGATAGCCTTGCCCTCAATCAACACGGGGCTGAACGCCTGGATGCCGAGACGGTGCAGGGTCGGGGCCCGATTGAGCAGCACGTGTGCACCCCGGGTAACCTCTTCGAGGATATCCCACACCTCGGGCCTGCCGCCCTCAATAAATCTGCCGGCGCTCCTGACGTTGTGCACATATTCACGCTTGATGAGCTGGCTGATGATGAACGGTTTGAAGAGCTCGAGCGCCATCCGTTTCGGCAGACCGCACTGGCTCATCTTGAGGTGCGGGCCGACGACGATCACCGAACGGCCTGAGTAGTCCACGCGCTTACCGAGCAGATTCTGCCTAAACCGGCCCTGTTTACCCTTGAGGATATCTGCCAGCGACTTGAGCATGCGCTTCTGGCCGGTAGAAGCAGTGACGGTCTTGCCGTGCCGCGCATTGTTATCGATGAGCGCATCAACAGCTTCCTGGAGCATCCGCTTCTCGTTCCGCTGGATTACCTCCGGCGCGTTGAGCGCAATGAGCCTCTTAAGGCGGTTATTGCGGTTGATGACACGGCGGTAGAGATCGTTGAGGTCTGACGCTGCGAAGCGGCCGCCGTCGAGCTGTACCATCGGACGGAGATCCGGCGGGATGACCGGCAGGACATTCAATATCATCCACTCTGGCCGTATCTTGTTGATCTGGAGGTTCTTGAACAGCTTCAGGCGACGGACTGCCCTGCGCCGCTTGCTCTCGGGCGAGTTGGTGATCTCGTCATTGATACGCTTGATCTCCTGAGTAAGGTCAATATTATTGAGGAGCTCGTGGACCGCCTCAGCACCGATATTCGCCTCAAATACGTGCCCGTACTTCAGTGAGAGGTCCCGGTACATCTGCTCAGAAATTATCTGGAGCGGCTGCAGTCCGCGCAGCTCCTTCTTGGCCAGATCGACAGCTTCCGATAAATCGCGAAGTTTCTCATCCCGAATTTGACTGTTCGACTTCAGCTCTTCGTCAATCTCAGCGATTAGCTTCTTTTGCTTGGCGGTGTCCTGCTGCTTGGCAACCTCATCAGCTTTGCGCTGCTTGATATCGCTTGCTATCCTGGTGAATTCCGCCTCGATCGTCTTCTTTTTTGACTGGTACTCTGAATCGAGCTGCTTGAGCGTCTCTTCCCGGAGGCCGTCATCAACGTGGGTAATGATAAAGCTCGCGAAGTAAACCACCTTCTCGAGCTCCTGTATTGACAGGTCGAGTACGAGGCCGATTTTTGACGGGACGCCACGGAGAAACCAAATATGGGAGACCGGTGCGGCGAGCTTGATGTGCCCCATGCGCTCGCGGCGCACGATGCTCCGTGTCACCTCGACGCCGCACTTATCGCACACAATGCCTTTATACCGCACCTTCTTGTACTTTCCGCAGTAGCACTCCCAGTCTTTTGTCGGACCGAAAATTTTCTCGCAGAACAAGCCGTCCTTCTCCGGTTTCTGGGTACGGTAATTGATTGTCTCGGGCTTCGTTACCTCGCCATTGGACCAATCGAGCATCTCGTCTGGCGAAGCGAGTTTGAGCCGGATTGCGCTGAAATCTATAGTTTTTACCTGATCTCCTGGCATATCGTAAAATTATTTCTTCTCCTTATCGTCTTCTTTCTTTTCCTTGGGTGCCGGTGCGGCTTCTGCGTGCGCCCTCCTGTCTCTGCTATCCTCTTCATCGGCAGATACTTCCCTGCCGCCGATAAGATCGACGTCGAGGCACAGGCCCTTGAGCTCACGGACCAGCACATTGAACGACTCTGGGATATTGAGCCTCCGAATTGGCTCTCCCTTGATGATCGCTTCATACGCTTTTGACCGGCCGGGGACATCATCAGACTTGATCGTCAGCATCTCTTGGAGGGTATGCGCTGCGCCGTACGCTTCAAGCGCCCACACTTCCATTTCACCGAAACGCTGGCCCCCAAACTGCGCTTTGCCGCCGAGCGGTTGCTGCGTCACGAGTGAGTAGGGGCCGATTGAGCGCATGTGAATCTTATCCTCAACCATATGGTTGAGCTTAAGCATGTAGATATAACCGACGGTAACCTTCTGATCAAACTTTTGGCCTGTCCGGCCATCGACGAGCGTAATCTTGCCCTCTTCCGGGAACCCGGCCTTCTTGAGCTCGGCACGGATCACGTCTTCAGGCACTCCGTCGAGGGGCGTGCTCGCCACCGTATAGCCGAGCTTGCGTGCGGCCAAGCCGAGGTGTGTCTCGAGAATCTGCCCGAGATTCATGCGCGAAGCGACGCCGAGCGGATTGAGGATAATATCAACGGGCGTGCCGTCCTCGAGGTACGGCATGTCTTCAACAGCGATAATCCTGGATACAACGCCCTTATTGCCGTGGCGCCCAGCCATCTTGTCCCCAACCTGTATCTTCCGAAGCTGCGCAACAGAAACCTGGATAGACTTAATGATCCCTGAGGGAAGCTTATCGCCACGCTCGCGGGAGAATACCTTAATATCAACAACCTTGCCGTGCTCGCCGTGCTCAAGGTATAGGGAACTATCCTTAACATCCTTTGCCTTCTCGCCGAATATCGCGCGGAGGAGCTTTTCTTCGGCTGAGAGCTCGGTCTCACCCTTCGGGGTGATCTTACCGACCAAGATATCACCTGAAGAAACTTCAGCGCCGATCCGGACAACGCCTTCCTCGTCGAGGTCTTTCAGCTTCTCTTCGCCGATATTCGGAATATCGCGCGTAATGACCTCTGGCCCGAGCTTCGTATCACGGACGTCAACGGTATAGTCCTCGATATGGATCGAGGTGTACCGGTCCGCGTTGACGAGGCGGTCCGATATGAGGATAGCATCTTCGTAGTTGCCGCCTTCCCACGGCATGAATGCGACGAGTATGTTCTGCCCGAGCGCGAGCTCGCCGCCATCGGTCGCGGGTCCGTCCGCGAGAACACCGCCGACCTGCACCTCATCGCCGGCATCAACGATCGGCCGCTGGTTGATGCACGTTGAGGCGTTTGACCGGATAAATTTCCTCAGAATGTGCTTCTTGACCTTGCCGTTCTTCCCGAGAACGTGAATCTCATTCCCATCCGCACGCACAACCTTGCCTTCCTGCTCGCTGACGAGCACCTGGCCGGAATCACACGCTGCGCGCAATTCCACTCCGGTACCGACGAGCGGCGCATCCGGTTTGATGCAGGGAACAGCCTGCCGCTGCATATTGGATCCCATGAGTGCGCGGACAGCATCATCGTGTTCGAGGAACGGAATAAGCGCAGTAGTAACGCTGATGATCTGGTATGGCGCAACGTCCATGTAGTCGACCCGGGAAACCAATTCAACTGTCGGCTCGCCGTGAAGACGGACCTCTGCACGCTCATTGGCAAAGTAGCCCCGCTCATCAATCGGCGTCGTCGCGGCTGTCGTCACGTACCGCTCTTCAATAAATGCATCCAGATATTCAATCTCGTGAGTTACCCGCGGTTTAATCGGTATCGTTTTCAACTCTGACTTCGCCAGCTTTGATGCGATCTCTTTGGTAATGACGGTTCCGTCGCCCACCATGACCGTGCCTGCAGCATCCGTAATATCTCCGCGGGCGACTTCACCCTCGGTGGCCGATGCCTTATTATCAATATCGTGGATAACCTTGCGGAAGGGAGTTTCAATAAAGCCGAACTCATTGATGCGCGCGTAGCACGAGAGGTGGCCGACGAGACCGATGTTCGGGCCTTCGGGTGTGGCGATCGGGCAGATACGGCCGTAGTGCGTACGGTGCACGTCGCGCACATCAAATCCAGCACGCTCTCGTGAGAGGCCACCAGGCCCCATCGCCGAGAGGCGGCGTTTGTGCTCGAGCTCTGCGAGCGGATTTGTCTGATCCATAAACTGTGAAAGCTGCGAAGACATGAAAAATTCCTTGATGGAACCAATAATCGGCCGGGCGTTGATGAGCTGATTTGGGGTAAGGGTATTGATATCGAGAGTACTCATGCGGTCCTTGACAATGCGCTCCATGCGGGCGAGACCGACGCGGAACTTGTTCTGTACGAGCTCTCCGATCGCACGGACGCGGCGGTTGCCGAGATGGTCAATGTCGTCCGCTTCACTCTGCGAATTGTTAAGCTTGATAACCTCCCGGATGATCTCAATCAGGTCGCTCTTCTGGAGCACGCGGTGTTCCTTATCATTCGGGAAATTAAAGTTAAAGCGCTGGTTGATCTTATAGCGGCCAACTCTGCCGAAATCGTACCGGTCGAAGCTAAAAAACATCTTATAGATGAGGTCACGTGCATTATCGACCGTTGCGAGGTCGCCCGGGCGGATACGCTTGTACACTTCCTTGAGGCCTTCTGCCTCATTGCGCGAAGCGTCCTTCGCAAGCGTCGCTTCTATATAGTTAACATCTGGATTCGTATCGACCTCGCGGAAGTACCCGAGTATTTCTTCATCGGATCCGTAGCCGAATGCCCGCATGAGCGCGGTTACCGGCACCTTGCGTTTTCGGTCAATCTTTACGGAAATTACGTTGTTTGCATCCGTTTCGAGTTCAAGCCATGCTCCGCGGTTCGGGATAATTTTTGCGCCGTAGTACCGGCGGCCACGGAGCGCCTCTGAATTAAAAAAAACACCAGCTGACCTGATCAGCTGGCTGACAACGACGCGCTCGATTCCGTTAATGACAAACGTGCCACGGTCGGTCATGAGCGGAAAGTCGCCGAGGTATACCTCCTGCTCTTTAATCTCACCCGTCTTCTTATTTACGAGCTTCGTCTCAACGCGGAGCGCTGCTTCGTATGAAATGTTCTTTTCCTTTGCCAGCCGCTCATCGAAACGCGGCTCATCCAGATAGTAGTTGAGAAAATAGAGCTCGAGGTCGCGGCCGATAAAATCCTTGATGGGGGAAATCTCATCAAACAGTTCCCGGAGGCCTTCCTTCAGCAGCCAGTCGTAGGATGCTTTTTGAACCTCGGTCAAATCGTGCAGCTCAACGGCCGAACGGATTTCGGTAAACCGTTTTCGCTTATCGGCAAATTTTGTAGTCCCGTGGGTAGACATAAAAAAACCCTCTCTCAATCCCAGCTAGGATAAGAGCGCGAAAAATAAAAAAACTTAGTGACCTAATTTATTGTTCGACAACGTCATTAAAATGTTTAGACGTTTTCCACTTAGGAATATAGTGCTATGGAGTGTAACAAAACTCTGATGCGATGTCAAGAAATACTGCTGAAAAAAGAAATATGTAATTATTTAGCTAATACTAGCAATATTTTCACCTTACTCGCGGATATAAAAAAAATCACTCTAATGTTCAAAAACACAGGTTATCCACAAAAAAGACCTTTTATTGGACAGCTAGCTGCTTTCCTCAATAAAGTGCTTTATTAATTCTCTCCCCGCATAGAACGTATCCAGCAGCTCGGAATCCTGCTCCTCATTGAGGATAAAGTACCCGGAAAGATTTTCCTGCTGCACGAGGAGGAGGTCGCGCAAATTACTCATGGGGCTGTACTGCGCGTAGTACTTGATGTCTGAGAACTCAAGAATCGGGCGGTCGTCAGTATGCAGCGGCGCACCGGCAACGTATGACGCAACGTCGCCTTCCCCGAGCAGGAGCATAGCGCTGAGCTCATACGCGCTCTCCACCCCGATCGACCCGAGGTCCCCTCGCACAAGTTCAAAGCGGCCTTCGAGCTCCGTAATGTCAATCTCGAGTTTTTCCGGGGTGCCGACAAAGACGAGGAAGCCTGTCCAATCCTGGTTAAAGTACCACACGGTTGTGTGCGGGAATACTTCGTGAAAACTCGCAGTTAGAATTTTTAGATCAGACGGGGACACTCCCCCGAGCGGCACCCACGCCGCTGCGACACCGTGCGGGGAGAGCCGATCACGCATTACCTGGAAGTAGTCCACCGTATAGAGCGACGCATTGCTCTTGTACTTCAGGTTGGTAACGTCGGTCACAATCGCGTCGAACGTCTCCTCCGTATACTGCAGGTAGTTTCTGGCGTCGTCGACGATGATGGTAAGCAGCTCGTTCGCTTCGTCGGAATGGTTATACTCGCGAAACTGGCCTGCGGCTTCGATCACCTCCCGCTCAATTTCGAGCGCGTACACTTCGGTGCCGTGGAGTGCCATGCTGTAGCTCGTGATACCGGAACCGTACCCGACGGTCGCGACCTTCTGCGGAGAGTCGGTAAGGAGCAGGGGAAGGTGCGCGAGAATTTTTGCGTCGATGACGCCGGTCGCGTACGTGCCCGCCACGCCCTGGCCATCAATCTCGAGGTACTTATCGGTGCGGAACCCATTCTCAACGGCATACACGGTAACCGTCGCTGAGAGCCCCTCAGCATAAAAGAGCTCTTGAGCGTCGATCGGGTGCCGGTGAAACGTACTGCCCGAAAGAATAAGCAGGAATGCGGCACCAATGACCGACAGGGCGACAAACGTCCAGGCGCGACTGCGCTGCACGTGCATGCACACGAGGAGTACGGCGCCAACACAAAAACACAGGGCAACCAGAATAATCCCGGCCAACTTAACGCCCAAAAACGGGATCAGCACAAAACCGGTCATAACACTCCCCGCAATAGTGCCGAGCGAATTAATCCAGTAAGCGCTGCCGGTCTTCCTGCCAATCGAACTGACGGTTCCCGCATACAGACGTACGCCGAGCGGAAACAGGGTCCCGAGCACTGCCGCGATGACGAACGAAAAGATAAAACCGAGCATCGACTCGATGACGAGCTGCCCATACGTACCAAACGTAGGCGGTAATATGTCATGGAGCTGGCTGAATGCAAAAATCATGCACGCACCGACTAGGCCCGCAAGCACGCTGTACCGAATGAACGAGCGTACGGGCTGCTGCATCCGGTCTATCCGCCTCGAAACGTAAAACGCGCCGAGCGCGAGCCCGCCGAGGAACCCGCCGAGCACGAATGTTGACGAAAACGTTGTTGCCGACCCGAAATTCGTCAGCACCCGAAACCAGAGTATTTCAAAGCCGAGCGTGATGAAGCCGGTGGCGAAGAGTATCGGCAGCAGCAACCGTTCCCCGTGGACTCCGTCCGGCTGCTCTCCGGTACTCCGCGGTATGGCAGCAGGCAGCTTCGGCGAACTGCGCCGCCCCGTAAACAGCACAATCGCCGCCGCAATGCCATTTAGCGCGGCAGCCATCCAAAACGTTACGGGCACGCCGAATTGGCGGATGAGCACAAAACCAGCCAAAAACACACCGCATACGGCCCCGAACGTATTCCAGTAATACAGCGAGCTGAAACGCGAGCCGATCGTACGGTTGCTCGTTAATAAATACTTCGACAGCAGCGGGATCGTACCGCCGATCGCAATCGCAGGAACGAGCAGAATCAACACCGCTACAAAAAAACGGGCGATCGTGAGCATATAGAAGTCAAACGAGGCGTACAGGTACCCTGCAATCGTGTTAAAAACCGAGGTGTAATGTAGCAAGCAAAATGAGGCTGCGGAGGTGGCTGCAATGCCGGCCTCAAGGAAAGCGTAGGAGCGCATGACGTCCCGCGCTTTTTCAGCATACCGGCCGAAGACAGCGCTCCCGATGCCGATGCCGAGCAAAAAAACAGCGGAAGCCGTTGCGAGCGCGAAGCTGCCCACTCCGAACACGAGCCCGAGCAGGCGTATCCAGAGCATTTCATAAATAAGCGCTGCCGCCCCTGAAATGAATACGACGCCAAACAGAATACCGCCCGGCACATTCCAGGCAACCCTCGGCGCTGTTCTCTCTTGCCCTGTACCCTCTACGGTATCCATAGTCGATCCAATCATCTGAAACATTATCCATTAACGAGCTGGCGGAGCTCTTTCCGATCATCCCAGGGCACTTTTCTGCCTCCTGCCACAGCCATAACCGTTTCGCTCCCCTTGCCGGTAACGATAACGATATCTCCCGCGCGTGCAAGCGATACCGCCTTTTCAAGTGCTGCTCTCCGGTCGAGGACGCTCCAGCAATTGCGATCGGGCTCCTTGCCGGCATCAAGCGCGCCCGCCATCACGTCATCGATGATGCGCTGCGGGTCTTCATCGTACGGATCCTCGTTCGTAACGATGACGAAATCCGTATACTGGCTCGCGAGCCGCCCGAGCAGCGGCCGCTTTGCTTTATCCCGTCCCCCGCCCTGCGAACCGAGCACGCTGATCATCCGGCTCGGATCGAGGCGCCGGAGCGTACGGTACGCCGCTTCCAGAGAAGCCGGCTCATGCGCATAATCAACAAATACGCGGAATCCCCTGTTATTCTTTATTTCTTCCAGCCGGCCCGGCAGCATGGGGATATTCTCGAGCGCCCGCTTGCAAACCTCAGCGGAGACGCCCTGAGACAAGCCAACGGTGAGTGCCGCGAGCGCGTTATAGACGTTGAATTCGCCGAGCAGGTGCAAATTAAACAGCCTGCCAGCGGCTTCAAATGAAACGCCGGCTGCGCTCTCAGCGATGCCGGTAGCGCGAACCGCATTCGGCGTACTCGTAACTCTTGATTTCAAACCGTACGCCCACTCCTCGTCAGATGAACATGACAGAAATCGTTCAGCTTCTTCGTCATCCGCATTCACGATTATCTTTTTCTGCACCTGCCCTCCGCCCACCGACTTCCGGTAGCTCCCCTGCAGCCCCCGGAACAGCATAAGCTTCGCGTGGCGGTACTGTTCGTAGCTGCCATGAGCCTCAATGTGCTCGGGCGAGAGGTTCGTAAAAACAGCGACATCGTAATCAATGCCGAGGTGCCGGTACTGCGCTACCCCCTCTGAAGACGTCTCGATGACGGCATACGTGCAGCCCGCTGATACCATCCGCGAGAGCAGCTGCTGCAGCCGAAAACGGCCCGGCATTGTCTGCTTTGTCTCATTGGGCCACTCCTTTTTCGCAACTTTGAACTTGATGGTCGAGATTAATCCGACGCTCTTACCCGCGCCCTCGAGCACCGCCGCTGCCATCGCGGCGGTTGTTGACTTCCCCTTGGTGCCCGTCACCCCGATAACGACCAGCTTCCTGGACGGATGCCGGTACAGGAGAGCCCCCAGCCGGGCAAGCGACCAGTGGTACCGGCGTAATACTGGCTTGGGGACGAATTTTTTAATACATGCTTTCATGAAGATCGAGGGTTCCTTGTCTCGTCAATCAACCATCGCTCATACGACTCTAATACGCGGCCAACGGGCAGCTCGACAATACACGGCACATTATAGGAATGTTCGGTTTTTACGAGCGCTGTAATCGTCCTGAAATACTTCTTCTGCGTGGCAATCAACGTAACGATCCCTTTCGTTTGCACCATTTTTCCGCGCCACCAATACATGTCCTCCTGCCTGATAAAGTTAACACAGGCGGCCAAATGCTTCTGCAATAGCAGCCGCGATATTCTCCTGGCTTCCTTGATTGTCGGATAATGAATGTAAACGTGGATCATTGTTTCGTTTCATAGAACAGAGTAGCGGCTGCAGCGTCACAACTACTGATACGGCAGCTTCCTACAATGCCCTGATCACATTTCCCTCCGGATCCAGCTCAACAAAGTGGCGAGCCGTCCCGTCACGGTACGCAGAACACTGGTTCTCGGGCAGGTCATCGACCGCTTTACGCGGATTGTGCGCAATATCGGCTACCCAGTCCTCAATGAGGTTATTTGACAGGCAGGGGCCGTCCGAAAGGTCTTCACCGAGCGAAAACTGAACGCGCCAGATCTCCTTCGCCTTGGCGATTGCGAGCGTTTCATCTGCCTGATTTTTAATCTGTAATGCAGCCGAACCGCTCACGACCTCCGATGCGCTGAAGGTATTCGTCCCATCGCCTTCGCCATTCATCCCCTGGATTGCAAAATAAACGCCAACGCCGATCAGGCCGAGCGAGAGAATGATGATGACTGCTGCTTTCATATATAATGCATTACTGTTAATACTCTACCATAATATCAAAATAGCAGCGGAATAACAAAACAACCGCCGTATGGCACTGCCTGCGGCCTGCTACTGCTTCAGCGCGTCAACTTTATCCGTTTTCTCCCACGGGAAAGACACGTCAGTCCTGCCAAAATGCCCGTACGCAGCGGTCTTCTCGTAGATCGGCTTCTTGAGGTTGAGCTGCTCAATGATGTCGGCGGGTTTGATCGGGAAGTGTCGCTTGACGAGCTCTTCGATCTTTTCATCGGGGATCGTTCCCGTACCGAACGTATTGACCATGAGTGACACTGGATTCGCGACCCCGATTGAATAGGCGAGCTGAACCTCACACTGCTTCGCTAGGCCTGCTGCGACGATATTCTTGGCAATGTACCGGGCAGCGTACGAGGCACTCCGGTCTACCTTGGTGATGCACTTGCCGGAAAAGCAGCCGCCTCCGTGCGCGCCGTACCCGCCGTACGTATCGACAATTATCTTTCTGCCGGTCAAGCCCGTATCAGCTGGCGGCCCGCCGAGCACAAACCGGCCGGTCGAGTTAATGTACACCTCCGTGTCGTCGGTCATGAACGTGCCGAGCACCGGCTCAATGACGTGCTCGCGGATATCCCTGCGGAGGTCTTCCGTGGAAACATCTTCTGCGTGGTGGGCCGCGATCACGACGGTCGTCACGCGCTTCGGCTTGCCGTCAATATACTCTACGGTCACCTGCGATTTGCCGTCAGGCCGCAAATACGGCAATGTGCCGTTTTTACGCACTTCCGCAAGCTTCATGGTCAGCTGGTGGGCGAGTGAAATCGGGAGCGGCATGAATTCTGGCGTTTCATCGCACGCATACCCGAACATCAGCCCTTGGTCGCCTGCGCCCTGCTCTTTGAAATCGCCGGTGCCTTCCACGCCCTGCGCAATATCGGGCGACTGCTCGTGGAGCGTATTGATGACGCCGATATCTTGGTAGCAGAACCCGTACTCAGGCTTGTCGTACCCGATGCGCTTCAATGTCCGGCGCACGATTTCCTGGATATCAACATACGCCGTGGTTTTCGCTTCACCGCCGACCATCACGAGGCCGGTCGTGGCAAAACATTCGATGCCGGCATGCGCGTCCGGATCCTGCCTGAGCATCTCATCATAGATAGCATCAGAAATCTGATCGCATACTTTATCCGGGTGGCCCTCCGTGACCGATTCAGAAGTAAACAGCCTCTTTCCGTGCGTTCTGGCAATCATACGTCATAGGTAAAGAATAAAAAAATCTCCGTATAAAGAGATTTGAGGAAACCTCTTATCTATCTTCACCGGTGGCGAAGCTGGATGGAGCACCTTGCGAGGTCCTTCGCTCATCGCTCAGGACGCTTCGCGGTTGCTGAAACGTCATCGGGCCAGGACCCTCGGTTTACTCTTGATAAGTTTCGCTTGTTAAAGTAACTGCAGTATAGCAGCGGGAAAAAACATCGTCAAACTGCAGCTTGACAGAATGCGGCTCCAGGATACAATGACCAACTATGAAACCACCGGGCGTATGATAGAAAATAACCTCCAATATCTTGTCAAACTTTCAGAAGACATCAAGAACAGCGGCCGCAACCACCGCATTATCGTCACGCTCCTCTACTTTTTTTTAACCGCCATCCTCGCGTCGGGGCTCTTCTACCTCGAGAACAAGCTGCACCTGGCCGTTATCAATGAGATCACCGAGTACGTACCTGAGTCTCTCGTGTACTTCCTGTTTATCTTGCTCTCCTTCTTCCTGATCCTCGGCTTCCAGGCTGCCGGAGAGCTCGCGGCTTCGTACAAACGTTTTGGCACGTACGAGTGGGACGCGACGAGGGTCGTGAAAGACTGGAAATTCCAGGGCATTCTCCGGAGCGATGATGACAAGAGAGCGCTCGTGCTGACCGACTCCGATGCGGGCTGCGTGCTCAGCAGGCGGAGCTGGAAAAATTTTAAGCTTGCGTTCGCGTTCCGGGTGAGCAATGAGCGCGGCTTCGGAATCATTTTCCGGGCGCGCGATTTGGAAAACTACCTCATGTTCAAGGTGAACCCGGGCCAGCAGGCGCGCTTCCACTACCGGGAGAGCGGCAGCTGGCAAATACTCAGGGGCGTGGGGCAGCCCATCCATTTCCCGATCGGCACGTGGCTAAACGGTTCACTCGAAGTCAAAGGCCAGCACGTCAACCTTAAGATCGGAGATGCCGCACTGGCCTACCTCATCCCAAATGTCGCCATACTCAACCACATCGTCGAGACCCAGAAAACGAATAACCCGCTCACGATCCCGGTCGCGCACAAGCGCGGATCCGTCGGCTTCCGGGCTGCAGGCGACGAAGAGCTCTCATTCAAAGCGGTGACGGTCTGGCGGCTCCCATAACGAGAAAAGCCCGCACCGAGCTGCGAACTACCCTACGGTACTCCACAATTGGCGGTGCGGGCTTTCTTATAATCCCCCTTGTACAAAGAGAGGAAGGGGATCCGCACAAACATGAGCTTGATTGGATCACCATTGGTAAGTTTAGCACAAAAATACAATAAAATCAATACAAAAGAGGCGCGGAATCGCCCGTGCCCCTTCGCTTTGTGCCAGGTAGTTTTTTACCACCGGGGAAAAGCGGTACGGAGAATCAGATCAGCCTGATCCGGATGCTGCTTCAAGAGCTGCCCGACTGGCCCGAATGCGGTCTTGATCGAGCGACCCGGTTTCGAGCATTCGGCGATGATCGCAATCACTTTCTGGCCCAGATCCTCCGGCCTTTCAAGTTGTTGATCGGCAATCTGAACAACGTCAGCCATGCTCATTCCTCCTAAGAACTGTACTTTGTGAATTTTTACGCACTACCGTAAATTAAAACAACGCTGCCATCAAATGCGGGACGGCACGAAGGGCGGTGCCTTACCGCGGCCCCGCTTTCCTGACAGCTGCCGGCACTCCCTTGAACTTCCTGAAATTCTCCTTGAATAAGCCAGCGAGCTTGCGCGCCTGCGCCTCGTACGCAGCCGTATCTGCCCACGTGCTTACCGGATTGAGCATATCGCTGGGGACGCCAGGACACGTTGCAGGCATCATAAGGTTGAATATGGGGTGCTCGAGGTACTTCACCTTCTTGAGCTTGCCATCGAGGGCAGCGGTTACCATAGCCCGGGTCAGCTGGATTTTAATCCGCTGGCCGACGCCGTACGGGCCTCCGGACCAGCCCGTATTGATAAGGAATACATCGGTACCGTACTTCTTCACGTACTGGCGCAGGAGCCCGGAGTACACCATCGGTTTCGCGGGCATAAAGGGCTCACCGAAAAAAGATGAGAACGTCGCCTGCGGCTCGGTTATGCCCCGCTCAGTGCCGGCGAGCTTCGATGTATACCCGGACATAAAATGGTACATCGCCTGTTCATAATTCAGCTTGGCAATCGGTGGCAAGACGCCAAAGGCATCCGCAGTCAAAAAAACGATTGCCTTCGGGTGCTTGCCGATCCCTGAGAGCTCCGCGCCCGGAATATGTTCGAGCGGATAGGCAGCCCGTGTATTTTCAGTTAGTGAGGTGTCGGAAAAATCCAGCTCCTTCGATTCCGGATGCATTACGACATTTTCTACGACGGAGCCGTGTTTAATCGCGTCAAAAATCTGCGGCTCATTCTCGTGCGTCAGATTGATGCACTTTGCGTAGCAGCCAGCTTCAAAGTTAAAGATGCCCTCGTAGGACCAGCCGTGTTCATCATCGCCGATTAGCCTGCGATTCGGATCAGCAGAGAGCGACGTCTTGCCTGTACCGGAAAGCCCGAAAAACAGCGCAGTTTTCCCGTCTTTGCCGACGTTTGCGGAGCAGTGCATCGGCAGTATCCCCCGCTCAGGCAGGAGAAAATTCATAACGGTAAAAATTGACTTCTTGATCTCGCCACCGTACATTGAGGCGCCGATGAGCACGACCCGCTCCTTGAAATTAATCACAATGTACGCTTCCGAACGGATGCCCTGGACTGCGGGATCCGCTTTGCAGCCCGGTGCAACTAAAATCGTGAAGCCCGGCTCGTGGTCTTTGAGCTCTTCTTCCGTTGGCCGCCGGAGTAGCTGGTGGATGAGCAAGTTCTGCGATGCAAGTTCGTTGATGACGCGCACCTTGAGCGAATGGCGGGGATCAGCGCCCACGACGCCGTCGAATACGAAGAGGTCGCCCCGCTCAGACAGGTAGCGGGCGGTATGGTCAAACAGCTTTCGGTATTGGGCGTCGGTAATGCCGATATTAATTTTATTCCAGTTAATTTTATCGTGCACCGACGGCTCATCGACAATGTAACGGTCGTTGGGAGACCGCCCCGTATACTTTCCGGTCCGGATTGTAAGCGCACCGACCTTGCTGATCTCCCCCTCACCTCGGTCGACCGCGCGCTGCACGAGCTCATCGACGCCGAGGTTGCGGTGGAGCGCGCCGGTGTGGGTGATCCCTAACTGCAGTAAATGCTGCCGTACTTTATCTGACATGACATTACCCTTTCAAATCTTTACATGCTCTGTATATGCTATCGAAAATAACCTCGAGCTGCGACGCAGGCACCGAAGAAAATGCAACACGCAGCGTACTGCCGACGGAAATCAATCCGGTATCATACTTCGTAAGCAGATGCTTGCGGACTGCCTCGGCGTCGAGCCCGCTGGCAAGCTGTACGCACATAAAGTACCCTGAGTTGCACGGCAGCTGCCCGAAGTATTCCCGGTACTCCCCGTGATGCGCAAGAATATCCTGGATCTTCTTGAAGCGGCTCTCGAGGAGCTTCCGCTTTCGCAGCTTCTGTTCATCGTACCCCTTGGCATTGAGCGCCTCGAGTACGAGCGCCTGGGACAAGTTTGGGGCGTTCGAAACCGTCGCGCGGACAGCTCCAGCGGCCTTATCCTCGAGTGAAGTATAGAGCGCTTTCGTGCCGCCCCGGCACCCGAATGAGATAAAACCGACACGCAAGCCCCACGCGTAGTCTTCTTTCGTGATTCCGTCAATCTTTACGCCGAGGACGTTCTCGTGCAAGTCGTACAGCCGGGTAAAAAGGGAATGCTTGAAAACTCCTTCCTGATAGACAAGCCCGAAGTATGCATCATCGGTAACAACAATGATTTTATTCTTTTCGGCATGTTCTCTGATTACCTGGATGAGCGCATCAACTTCCCCGTTTGTCGGCGTGTAGCCGGTCGGGTTATTCGGAAAGTTGAGGAGCAAAATCTTCCGCTTCGCGCCGCCCGCGAGCTTCTCACGGAGCCCCTCGACGTTGAAGCCGCCTGCTTTGAACAGCGGGAACGTGACGAGCTTCGCGCCGTACGTCGTCCCAAACACGAGCTTGTAGTTGCCCCACAGCGGCTCGGCGAGAACGACCTCGGTTTCCGGGTCCGCAAACAGGTACCCGACGACGCTCAACCCGTGCGTGAGCGCACAGGTTACAACGGGGACGCTTACATTTTTTTTCCGCAAGCCTTCATTCTTCACCTCGAGCAGCTCGTGCCACCGTTCCCGCAGCTCTTTCTTGCCGAAGCTCGACGCGTACGGAAAAATCGAATCCTTATTCACGAGCACCTTGCCGGTCATCGCCTCGAGCGCCATAATGGTGCCATCATCCTCGCACGCCATGCCGATCGTTGCATTGTACTTCCTGCCCTTCGCTTCTGCGGACTGCCCGAGGATGCCCTCGTGCGGAAAATAAATCTGCTTTCCCCGCCCGGAAAACATTCCAAAAACCAGGCTGCTCTCGCGCTCTATTATCTTGTTGAGCTTCTCTGCCTGCGGCGTCAGTGTAGCCATTTCTACCTTTGATAAAAGAATAAAAATCGAACTACAAAAAAGCAGTACTGTAGTTCACATGGTAGCGCACATCCGGTTTATTTTCAAGGATAAACAAAAAAAGAGGGGCGGCCGCATTGCTGCGACTGCCCCGCATACTGAAAGATGCTAACGCGTGCGTTAGATCGTTTTCGTAAAGGCGGCAAGATCACGATAATCCGTGAGCGATGTTTTGATATCAAGCTCGTCGTACACGATTCCGTTCATCTTGCGTACCGAACGCTCAAGGTGCCTTACTTCCTGCTCCGGCGGCAACAGTGCCGCCATCGCACGGAGCTCATCCAAGGTGTACCGGCCGCGGTTGATCCACCATGGAATAGTTGATGTCACGCCGTATGCCCAGTGATTTCGGCACATCTGTTCCAGGATGTCCCGCACCGCCTCAACTCGCTTCCGGCTAACAGCATTATACTGGAAGCCACGATTGAGGTGTAGCGGTTTATCGTCAGGTAGAAGCGTTACAAATCCACTGTGAGTACCATGCATGTTCTCAGGTGCGCGCTTGGAGAGCCGGTACCGACCCGCCTTAATCGTAAGGATTGAGTCACCGTGCTCTTCCAGAAAGCCGAGCCATCGCAAATCCCAGTTGAGGGGCTGTCCCGGCAGTCCGATAAGCAAGAAGACGTGTGTCTGAATGCCAGCGTTACGAAGATTTCGCAGGATTTGGGCATAGTGCTCAGGCCTATTCCAACGCTTTTCCTCACGGTCAAGTATGCTGGGAAATAGAGTCTCAAGTCCGAGCTGAACCCCCCGGCAACCAGCTTCGTACAGCTGTACCGAAACAGCAGGATCAAGTAACCGGTCAGTAACTGTCAGATAGCACTGCCAGGTAGCAGCATGACCTAGCCTTTGTAGCTGTGCGCCGAGCTGAAGCTGTCTGCCGATCGGAAATGTCTCGTCGACAATATCGAACCGACCGCCACCTAAACGAGCTATGTGTTGCGCGATACAACTGGGCTTCATCGACCGTGGCGTATCCAGATACGTATCGCTACCCGCTGAAATTGCACAAAACCTGCAAGCCATCGGGCAGTTCGACATAGTGTATAGCGGATAGACCGGATACGGTGACCACTGCCGTGCACCGCCGTCAAACACGGGCGTTGGCAAGAATTGAAACTCAGTCGGAACAGACGAAATCGGATTGATGATAACCCGATTGTTATCACACCATACTGAACCCGGCATTGACCGAGGATCCATCGTCTCAGTGAGAGTGCGTAACGGCTGAAATCCTTCCGCATACACAATCACATCACACCAGGAAAAAATCTGTCTGAAGGATGGACGCTGATACGCGCCAATGACCCTCGACCAAAAGTTTCCACCGAGAACGACAATCGTATCCGGCATCGCATCCTTGATCATGGAGGCGAGGATGAGCCCCTGCACAATCTGCCGTTCATCGGCAATGCTGATCCCGTAGATATCGGGCTTGCTATCTCTGGCGAGACGAAGCTCAACATCGTTGAAGTACGGATGCCAAAGATGCCGCTCTCGATCACGTACCCCACGAACGACTCCCTCGATGCTTCCGTCGTAGTATGCGGATACGTAACTGACATTGTTGCGAACAACCGCAAATTGATCATCGGTCGATATGCTCCTCGATACTGTCTCAAAAATCATGCGGGCACGATACAGCGACCCGATGTCACTGTTCGGATCGCGGATGGTTTTGAGCGCCCACTCGACCCCGCTGCCTCCATGCTTCCTGAGCAGGTATTCGAGACCGATAATATGGCCGTAGCGTTGGACAACGTCATGCCCATCATTTCGCAATACTGCAGTGAGCTGCGAAACTCCACTCGGGAGATGCCACACAGACGATACGGGCGGATAATTCAGCATGATGCGACGACTTCTCGTCGTGCCGATAGCTACTGCGAGAGCCGCTTGGTACTCCGGCTTGATTGCCGTAAGCTTCCGGATTGAGATGAGTATTTCGGTCTTGGGCGTTACGGGGAAGTGATCCCAGGCAATCTCGCCGCGCACGACGAGCTCCAGATCTTCGTCCCCTTCATGGACAAACCGCTCTCCTTTTTCGACACTCGCGATCTTTTCGCCATTCGAATTGTAAACGTTCGTATATTCACTGAAACCAGTGAACGCCACTGCACTGCGAACATCGATGTTCACGTGCGCAATCGCCAGGACTGCAATCAATGCAACCGTTACAACCTTTTTCATTTGTTTTCCTCCATTTTTAATTTCTGTTTTTTCAGCTTACCATATATAACATCATCACGTTTGTCAAGCCCGTGCACATTATTGCGTAAATAAAAAACAACCCCCACGGTGCGACCATCGGCTTTTGTTTAAAAGCAATAGTTTTCAACTATTCCTTTACGCCGGGCGGCGATGCCCCACTGGAATATCCTCAAACTCGCCGATCGCGCGGTTTTTCCTGACCTTGTTCCACCTGAAGTACCTGCCGTTCATCGCGACATACACGCCCGGCTTAAGAGTCTGCGCGAACGCGAGCGCGCTGCCGAGGTTGAACAGCGCATCAGAGCTGCCGAACTTATACGGCACCATCGCGCCAGTCAGCACGATTATTTTATCAAGCTTTTTTGCAGCGAGGGCACGCGCCGTATCGACCATCGTATCCGTCCCGTGGGTAATGACGATGCTCTTGCACGGCTCTTCCGCGCACCGCCGCACGATGAGGTTACGGTCGGCTTCGGTCATGTCGAGGCTGTCGATAAGCATGAGCGTCTCAACCTTAACATCGAGCCTGCACCGGCCAAGCTTCAGAATCTCGGACAGGTGTGTCTTCTTGAACGAGAGCGTCCCGTCGAGCTCATTGTACTCTTTATCAAACGTACCGCCGGTAAGAAAAATTTTTATGACACTGTACATACGCGTGTAAAAAAGTTGCGCACCTGCTGCGAACACCCCACACAGGCATGGTGCCTGCCCCACTCTATTTTCTATGCCCCGTGCTCATTGCCCTCAGTAGGAATCGAACCTACATTTTGAGATCCGGAATCTCACGTCCTATCCGTTGAACGATGAGGGCATACCTATAGTGTGCTCCGATCCGCCCTGGCGCAGCGGCCGGAATCCCGACGGACATGCCGGGATGAGACTCTAAAATTACGTTCCCCGCCGCGCCATCGCTTCATTCGCGTGGCGCAGCTGCTCCGGAGTATTCACCCCGATCCACTCGTCCGGGTCGGCTATCGTATGCCCGGTAACTTTCTCTCCCTGCTCAATTGCCATCTCGATCAAATCCGGAAGAATGAGCTCCCCTTTTCCGGTTGCCGAGGGCTTCAGCTTCGGCAGATTCCCCCACAGCCAGCTTGCCCGGAAACAGTACGTGCCTGTATTGATCTCATTGATCCGCTTCTCTGCATCAGTCAGCACTTCTTTTTCCCTGATGGCAACGACATTGCCCGCGCCATCGCGGATGATTCTCCCGAGCTCCCCGGGATTTGGATGCCGGAAAGTGAGCACGCTGACCGCAGCGCCGCCCTGAACGTGGGATGCCAGCAATGCCCGAATGCTTCCCACGCTGTAGAAGGCTGAATCGTCACCCTGGATTACGAGCACGTGTTCTGCGCTCTTGCTGACGGAAGATTGCGCGCACTGGACTGCGTGGCCAGTGCCGTTCTGGGGCTCCTGCAGCGCATACGTATACCCGCCGCCAAAGCGCTCCTTAACGAGCTCCGCCTTGTACCCGACGACAATGACGATATCACCGATTCCAGCCAAGCGGAGCGTCTCGAGCGTGTAGGACAGCATCGGCTTGCCGCCTATCTCGTGCATGACTTTCGGTATTCCCGAAGGTTTCCCCTCGTTGAGCCTCGTGCCCTTTCCAGCTGCCAAAACGACAGCGCTGATTGATGCATTGCTCATCACACGTTCCTTACCCTATGAGCCAGTCTATACACTGTATACCATGCTTTGCTCAAGATCAAATCGTACGCGCCGATGTAAGAGACCACATGCCCGCCAAACCCTTTTTTAAAGTGGGTGATTCCGGACCACGCACGTTCAACCTTTTCATCCCCCTGCTCCGGCCCAATGCCACCGAAGTCGTAGCAGGCTGCACCCCATTCCTTTGCGTCGAGCACCTGGCGCCATTGGAGGAGATGCGGGGCCATCAGACTGCGGTCTGCATCTGACGATGCGCCGTGCACGTACGTTACGGTATCCCCAAAAAACGCCACGAGGTTCATCGCGAGCACCGTACCCTTGCGCTCTGCCGTATACAGCTTCATCAAACGGGACGGTATCAAAGAGCGGAACATCTCGCGGTAGTACGAACGGCTGTGGGGATTGAACTGATCGCGGGCTGACGTCGCCGATAGAATGTTCCAAAACTCCTCGAAATCGCCAACGCCCTCCGTTGATCGAACCTGTACGCCCTTTCGTTCGGCGAGCCGGATATTGTACCGCCACTTTTGGTGCATCGACGACATGAGCGCTTCCTCGGATACCGTGAGGTCGAGGCACCAGTTATCTTTCGGCTGCACAAAATGTGCGGATTGCACCTCATACGAACCGACAAGATTTTGAAATACCCGCATGCTCTGTTTCTGTATCGGCGGTTCAAGCTTCACAAACAGCGCATCAGCCGCTTCTGCGCTGCGGAAAATTTCCCCAACAATAGCCTTCCATGCTTTTTGAAATTGACCAATCGGCAACTGCTCATTGATGACGGGGCCGCGGGGCACGTACCAGTACTGCTTGCCCAACGGTAATACCATCACGATAACTTGCGCAGTGCCGAGGAGCGCATCCTGGTCGTACACGCCGAAACGGCGCACTCCATTCATGACGGCACGCTGAAACTCACCCCAACGCCAGGACTGTAAAAACTGCGTCCGCCGCTGCGAGCCGACAAACCTGTCGAGTGCCCCCTGATCGGTGATCTCTCGTACATCCATAGCTCAACGTTTCTTTCCTAGTATCTTCAGCGCGGCCTTGACTCTCGCTCCAGCGCCCTCGGCTTCCGCCCCGACTGCGCGGAGCCCGTCACGGGCTTCTCGCGCCGAGTATCCGAGGCCGACGAGCGCGTCAATCACATCGCTGTCGCCGGCATCGACCGCCCCCGTGCTGCCTTCAAAACCGCCCTCCTCCATCTTGCTCCGCAGCTCAACGATGAGGCGCTCCGCTGTTTTTTTGCCGATTCCAGAAACCTTCGTGAGCATCTTTGAATCGCCGCGTGCTATAGCGCGCTGCAGGTCCGCAACCGGCGCGAGCGCCATAATCGTGAGTGCCGACTTCGGCCCGACGCCAGAAACGTCGATAAGCTGCTCAAAAAAACGGAGCTCCGTAAATTCCTGAAATCCGTAGAGTTTCACGACATCCTCCCTAATGTACTGGTGCGTAAAGAGGGAAGCTTCCGCGCCCGCCTTCAGCTTCAGGAGCAGGGATGGCGTGGCAAACACCTCGTAGCCGATCCCCTGCACGTCGATGATGGCGGAGCGGTCTGTCGTTATTCGTACCGTGCCTTCAATGTGTGCAATCATATGGCTCTAGTATACCAGAAGCGGGTTGCGAATAAAAAGCCGCTCCAGCCCAACCGTATGCGGAAAAAAACCGCAAGAACTGCAATAGTGCCGAGCGTACGTTCCGGTTCTCCTGGCTTTTCATTTCGGCCGGCCCAAAAATATTGATTAAATTGGGAAAAAGGTGTATTATTACCATACCTTGGGTACTAGAGAGCAACGAGACGACAGGTCCCTCCCGCAGGGCGTTTCTGAGCTGAGAACTAGTGCCAATTATAACCGGTAGCCGCCGGTTAATTTTAATACTATGTCATTCGAATTATTCACTAGGCCACCGCGGCAATCACCGGTCGGTTCGTACCGCTTGGACGTCATCTCACTGCCCGAAGAGCTTGACTGGGAACGCTACCTGCCGAAAGAAATCCAGTACATCTTCAAGCAGAATCCAGACTACAAAGGCAAGGTGCGGGAAATCCTCGCCTCGGGCAAGGCGATCGGCATCCGCACCGTGCTGCGTACCCCGGAAAACATCCTGAAAGCTATCCATGCTATCAGCGTCTACAGCCAGCTCAACTACATCATCACCTGGCTGCCAAAGCTGCTGCGCGATAAGCACCTGCCAAAGATTACTCCCCAGGACGTGGAGTTCGCCCGGCGGCACAAGGCCGACCTCCAGGAAGCGATCCAAACGATCTCGAGAGACCGCTTGCGTTTCAAGCGGGTGGTGCTCATCGACGAGGAAAATGTCGGCATCAAACCGAAAGAATTGAGGTTGATGACCGAACTTTCGGAGGTTATCTATCCCATTACCGTCGACTATGCGGTGTTTCGGGCTATTGCAGATAACGCGCGCGAAAGGACAAAAATCGCCCAGAGCATCATTAAAGTGCTCTTCATAGTCGGCCCTGTGGCGCACATTCTCGAAAAGTACATCAGCGGATTAGGCAAGCTCTTTGCCGCCTCGGCCGATGACCTGCTCGGCGAATCAGCCGAGCTGATGGCCCTGCGGGGATCCGGATTCTCCTGGAGGGAGCTGGCGCGGCGGGCAAAAATCCTGGTCCCGGTCTTCGCACTCGCCACCTGGGGTGCTTTCTCAGTGGAAGGATTGCTCGTCTCCGGGCGGACGACCCTCGCCGGTACCGTCTTCGGCCTCTCGGCAGTAGCGCTTTCTCTGACCACCGCAATCCAGTCGATTTTCATGTACCGAAAAAATGTCCAACGGCTGATGGCCGATGGAAAAATCAAGCCTTCGAGCCGCAAAGAGCTCTACCTCCTCGCTTTTAAGCAAGACTTTACCAACCCAGCCCGCCTCGGTCTGCTGATCGGCTCATCCCTCTCGCCGGTCATGGGAATCATCGGAGCCTTTTCCGGACTGATGCACAATGGCTGGGTGCTGGCAGCGATCGGCTCTACCGAATCTATCGTCGCCGGGCTGACCGTCATTTTTGCGAGCTATATCAATGACTGGCGCTTCCAGCGCAAGCTCACCAAGCTACTTCAGTAGGCGCGGGCATACGGCATAACGCAAGGCAAAAAAGCCGCTCTCGGATGAACGAGAGCGGCTTAATATTATCAGAATTGAGGAGTCCTACGCAGACTTGAGATCAGCGACCGCCTGCTCAAAATGTGCGAGTGCTTGACTGACCACCGTGTCAACGTCCGTACTGGCCTCGCCGCTGCAATCAATCGTCATTTCCCCTTTTGCTTGCTTGATCGTCAGGAGCTTGCTCTCGTTATCGGCGTGTTTGATCTCAACGATGCCGCGCAGCCTATCATCCTGGAGCACTACGTAGCCCGATCCGGTAAACGCCTCGACGAGGTAGTCGCGTATTGCAGTAAGCATATGAGGTGATTGCCTGAGCGTCTTATACGGCTCAATGATCTCCACCGGGACAACCTCCGGGGCATGCTTTAGCCCCGGTTTCGGATTCTTAAACAGCGGCACGAGGATGATGGGCGCCATGAGTGTCGTGATGACGGTCATCATGATCGATACGCCAAAAATCTCGCTGCTGATAATGCCAGCTGACAGGCCGATGCCCGCAACGATGAGCGCGACCTCGCCGCGCGGCAGCATGCCGATGCCGATGCGCGATGATCCCAAGAAATTAAACCCCGAAAAATAAGCAGGGATCCCTGCGCCGATCACCTTGCCGATGATCGCGAACGCCGAGATGACGAGCCCGAAGGCGAGCACCGAACCCATCGCCTTGAAGTCGACGAGGGTTCCCATGATAGCGAAGAATATAGGGACGATAAGGTGCGACGCTCCAGCGAGCTTTTCCTCGAGTTCGTCGCCAATCTTTGTAACAGACAAGAGGATTCCGACGAGGTACGCGCCGATGATCATGGCAAGGCCGAACATTTCAGCTAATGCTGCTATCATGAAGCAGATCGCGGCCGCAATCGCCATGTAGGACTTGCCATCGAGCTTCAGGAGGAGCGCCGACAGCTTCTTACTAAAGAAAAACCCGAGCAGCGAAACGCCACCGAGAAATCCGAGCGCCTTGAGGCCAATCGTGCCGAGCTCACCCCACGAGATGCCGGTTCCTGCACTCTCGCCGCCGCCCGCGATCGAGAGCACGAAAGCGAGAACTAAAATGCCGAGTACGTCGTCAATCACCGCCGCAGCGAGGATTGAAACGCCCTCTTGGGTATCCAGCTTGTACATATCAGACAGCACGCGGGCAGTAATGCCGACCGAGGTTGCGACCATGATCGCGCCCATGAAGAGCGCTGACGTGTCCATAATGCTATCGGCAAAACCGAACATGATTGTGCCCCACGCGCCGAGGAAAAACGGAACCACAACGCCGCCGATCGCGATGCCGAGCGATTTGAGGCCGTACTTCATAAACATTTTCGCATCAGTCTCAAGGCCAACGAGGAAGAGCAAAATGATCGCGCCAATCTGCCCAAAAAAATACAGCTCATTCGAAATCGGAAGCGTCGATGCGTGCTCACCAACCTGTTCAATCGCCGGAAACAGCTGCCCTATCCACGGGAGCTTGACGGCACCGAGCGCAAACGGGCCAACGGCCATACCGCCGATTAGCTCGCCGAGCACTTCCGACTGCTTGAATTTTTTAAAAACGAGACCGATAAGCTTTGCTGCCAGCAGCAGTACCGCTAGCTGGAGCACGAGGTGCGCGAGTTCTTCTGGATCCATGAGTTTTTTTATTATTTATTCTTAATTATTCTTCGAAAATATAGAAATAATTCGATCACATCGAATTATTGGGATTTATACTAATACTTTTTGGGGTTGTGTCAAGGGCAGCCAAAAATGGAATGAGAAAAAACCGCCCTCAACAGTACAAGAGCGGTTATTTTCCTTTTCCTTTGACCCGAATCTCTCCGACGAGCCACTCGCACCAGCCGTCGTCAGCGTAATCCCGCTTTTTATTGTGCAGCGCAACAACGGCGCGTGCAGTGTACAGCGCATCCCTCTTTTTATACGTCACGACAATCCTCTCAAAGGATGAGCAAATAGAGCGGGACGGATCGAACGGATTGATCTCGTATATTCGGATCACAAAGGTCTTTTTTTCCCGCTTGAATAAGGGAACCATGTGACCATTCCTCCGGCAACAAACGCACATCTACTGCAACCCTACCACCCTCTCCGCTACCGTCAAGCGCCCATCCGTGGTACGATAATCCCATGAAAAGACAGTCAGGAATCCTCCTGCATCCGACATCGCTGCCGAGCCCGTACGGCATCGGGGACCTGGGGCCCGAGGCGTACCGGTTCGTTGAGTTCTTGCATGCGAGCGGACAGAAGCTCTGGGAGGTGCTGCCCCTCACCATACCCGACTCGCACGGTTCGCCGTACGCATCGTCGTCCTCCATGGCGGGAAATTGGATGCTCGTAAGCCCCGATCTGCTCGTGCAGGACCGCCTGCTCGACCGCAAAGACCTCCCGAAAAAGCAGCCCGTAGGGCCGGTCCACTACCCCACCGTACGGCGGGAACGCCTCAAGCTCCTGCTGAAATCATTCAGCTTCTTCGCGCTCAACGCAACCGCTGCACAGCGCAGGAGCTTTGAATCATTCCAAAAGCGCGAAGCGCACTGGCTCACGGCGTTTGCCCAGTACAAGGCACTCAGGTACTTCTTTCACGGGAAGCCGTGGTTCGAGTGGCCGCAGCCGCTTGCAAACCGAAGTGCGAAAACGCTCGCCGCGTGGAACCGCAAGCTCAGGCATGAAATAATGTTCCACGAGTACCCACAGTGGCTTTTTTCGGTACAGTGGAAAAGGCTGAAGCGATACGCGCATCAAAACGGCGTCCGCATTTTCGGGGACGTTCCGTTCTTCATCGCGCACGACAGCGCCGACGTGTGGACGAACAAGCGGCTCTTCAGCATCGGCCGCGGCAACATGCCCCGGGACGTGTCCGGTGCGCCGCCCGACTGCTTCAGCGCAGCGGGGCAATTCTGGGGTGATCCGCACTACGACTGGAGAGCGATGGAAAAAACGCGGTTTCGATGGTGGGTGCGGCGCATGAAAAAGGCTTTCGAGCTCTATGACATCACGAGGCTCGACCACTTCCGTGGGTACAAGTCCCTCTGGTACATACCGTTCGAGAGCCGCAGGCCGAAGGACGGCCGCTGGGTGCACGTTCCGGGTGAAAAGCTCTTTTCTGAACTCAGGCGGTCTCTCCGCTCCCTGCCCGTCATCGCAGAAGACCTCGGCACGATCACCCAGGACGTCGTGGATTTCCGCAACGGGCTGCGCTTTCCCGGCATGCGGGTGCTGTGCTTCGCATTCGACGGATCAAAAAATAATTTCCACCTGCCCGAGAGCTATCCAAAACACTGCGTGGTGTACACCGGAACCCACGATAACAATACCTCGCGGGGATGGGCTGAAAAAACAGGGCAGCCCGCACACGTACGGCGCGCGCTGAAATATACGAAAGCCACGAAAAAAACATTCGCACTCAAGCTCATCGAGGTGGCAATGCGGTCCCGCGCCAATACGGTCATTACCCCCCTTCAAGATGTGCTCAACCTCGGGAGCGAAGCGAGAATGAACGCTCCGTCGACCACCACCGGCAACTGGAGCTGGCGGTTCGGGACAAAACAGCTGGCGCCACAGCACGCGCGCCGGCTCCGCACGCTCATAAAAAAAACAAAACGCCCCTAGAATACCCTACCGCTTTTTCGGTTTCCCTGCTCTCTTTTGAACCGGCCCCTTCTCACGGCTTGCCGGTGCAAGCACAGGCTCCTTTTTTTGGATTGGAGGTCTTGCGAGCGCCTTCTCGTATCCTCCGTACAGGTAGAGGTAGAAAGCAAGCTGCACGATGCCCGCAATGATCGAGCCAATATTGAAGATCACAATAGCGATAATGACATAAGCGCCGAAGAGAATCCTGGCCCAGCGCTTCAAAAAAAGGACGCCGAGAAAGGCGGCTCCCGTCAAAACGAGCATGATGCTGACCGAGAGCACCACGCCGCCGATGATGACCTGCGCGTCGGTTCCGGCATCCCGCTCTGCCTGGATGAGCGCCCCGAGGTCAATGAAGGTCATTACGACGCTCGCGAGGATCCAGAGGAGCAAGAGCACCCAGACAGAAAGCAGCACCGGATTCGCCCGGAGCGTTACGGTTATCTGAGAAAGTGTGCGCTTGGCCGCCCGCGGCTTGGGAGAGGTAGTTTGTTCTGCCATAAAAATTGCTTTACAATAGAGAATACGCTTGCACGATATATAAAAAGAATAGCACGGAATGAGAAAATCATGAAATTCAAGCTCCAATCCACATTTAAACCAACCGGCGACCAACCGCGCGCGATCGAGCAGCTCGTTTCGGGCCTCAAAAAAAACTACCGACACCAGACGCTTTTGGGCGTCACCGGCTCGGGCAAGACGTTCACCATGGCGAACGTCGTGCAGCGGCTGCAAAAGCCGACGCTCGTCATCTCGCACAACAAGACGCTCGCCGCGCAGCTCGCGTCTGAATTCCAGTCGTTTTTCCCGGAGAACGCGATCCATTACTTCGTATCGTACTACGACTACTACCAGCCGGAAGCGTACATCCCGACCTCGGACACCTACATCGAAAAGGAGACCAAGCTCAACGAAGAAATTGACCGCCTGCGCCACGCGTCAACACAGGCGCTGCTCTCGCGCGATGACGTGCTCATCGTCGCGTCGGTCTCATGCATCTACGGGCTCGGCTCTCCGACTGAGTACAAGCGCGACGTGCTGACGATTACGAAAGGACGGACAGAAAACCGCGATATCATTCTGCACGCGCTCGTCAACATCCACTACAAGAGAAACCAAACCGACCTGTGGCGCAACCGCTTCCGTGTTTCCGGCGAAGTGCTCGAGGTGTTCCCCTCCAATTCAGAAAACAACTACTACCGCATCCAGTTCCACGGCGATACGGTTGAAAAAATCACGGAGATCGATTCGCTCACGCGGAATGTCATCGCCGAACTCAGAACGGCTGACATCTACCCGGCCCGGCACTACCTCGCCCCGGACGAAACCATGAAGCGGGCGATCGGAAACATCGCAACTGACCTCGACAAGCAGCTCGAGCTGCTGAAAAGGGCAAACAAGCTCGTCGAAGCGCAGCGGCTTGAGCAGCGGACGCGGTATGATCTCGAGATGATCAAGAACGTCGGATACTGCAACGGCATCGAAAACTACTCGCGGTACTTCGACGACCGGAAACCCGGGGAGCCGCCGTACACGCTCATCGACTTTTTCCCGGAGGACTACCTGCTCTTCATTGACGAATCGCACATGACCGTACCGCAGATCCGCGGGATGTACTTCGGCGACCGTTCGCGCAAGGAAACGCTCGTCAACTTCGGGTTCCGCCTGCCGTCAGCGCTCGATAACAGGCCGCTCACGTATGAGGAGTTTGGCAAGAAAATCAACAAGGCAATCTACGTTTCCGCGACGCCGACGGACTACGAGCGGGAACTGTCTAGCCAGATCGTGGAACAGCTCATCCGCCCGACCGGGCTGCTCGACCCGACGATCGAAGTGCGTGAAACGGAAAACCAGATTGACAATCTCATCGGGGAAATCAGACAACGGACCGCAAAAAAGCAGCGCGTGCTCGTCACGACCCTCACGAAACGCCTCGCGGAAGACCTGACCGAGTACCTCAGGGAGCTCGATATCAAGGTGCAATACCTGCACTCGGAGGTCGATACGCTTGACCGGCTCGAGATACTGCGCGATCTCAGGCTCGGCACGTATGACGTGCTCATCGGCATTAACCTGCTCCGCGAGGGGCTCGACCTGCCTGAGGTATCCCTCATTGCCATCCTCGATGCCGATAAGGAAGGGTACCTCCGGTCGGAGACTGCGCTGATCCAAACCATGGGCAGGGCCGCCCGGCATATCGAGGGGCATATCATCATGTACGCCGATAAGGTGACCGGATCAATGCAGCGCGCCATCGACGAGACCAACCGCCGCCGTACAACCCAGGAAACGTACAATTGTAAACACGGCATCACTCCGCAGTCAATCAAAAAGGCTATTCAGGAATCCCGCCTCGCCGGGGCGAAACAGAAGGCAAAGGAGGAAGAGCCGCAACTCCCGTTTAAGGACATCCCGCGAGAAGAAATTCCGCATTTGATTGACGATCTTGAACTTAAAATGGAAATCGCTGCAAAAAATCTTGAGTTTGAACGTGCAGCACAGCTGCGTGACCAATTGGCGCTCCTGCAGAAAACTACAAAAAAGAAAAGGTAGCTATTGACGTATCCCGATACTGCCCTATACTGACACGACATAGTGTCGGCAGGTTCTTTGAATATCGATTCCCCCGCCTCAATGGCGGGTGGGGGCAGCAGCTCAGCTGTAACCGGCGGGCTGCGCTTTCGGGGTAGCGCCTCGCGCTACTTTCTTCTGTCTGACTCGGCTTTCCGGGTCGGGCGGTTTTCTTTGGGATTGTTCTGGATTTTCTTCGTCCGGGACAATCCATGGCGGATCATCCGGCGCCTGCGGGTCGCTGGAGGATCATTTCCCTCTGCCAAACGTTTTTGGTTCGTAGGAATCTGTGTAAAAGATCGGTTAAAAACGATCTGACGCAAACATATGATGCGTTGCAGGTGACCGCAAGGACAAAAACCTCTTTGGCAGAGGTTTTTTAATATAAAAAACGGTCCCACCGTAAGGGGGGACCGGAATGAAGTGAATGTATGTACAAGGGTGCCGCATCAGAGAGACGAAACAAAAGAATCGATTCTCTGCAGCGCCTCCCGCAAATTTGCCAGGGAATTGGCAAACGAAAGCCTGATAAACCCCTCACCGTACTGGCCAAATGCCGTACCGGGCAGGACCGCCACGTCGGTTTCATTGAGCAACCGGTTTGCGAACATTTCGGACGACAAGCCGGTTTTCGCCACATTGGCGAATGCATAGAACGCGCCGCCGGGTTTGTGGCACGAAAGTCCGGAAATGGCATTGATGCCGTCGACCAGCGCCTGACGCCGCGTACGGTAGTCCTCAACCATGCTGGCTATCCAACGCCCGAAGGTGCCGTCGGAATCACGGAACGCGTGCGCCGCTCCCCGTTGTACGAACATCGGCAGACAAGTGCAGTCGTTCTCAAACAAACGGGTATAAGGCTCCACGAACACTGGCGGGACGACTGCACATCCGACGCGCCAGCCGGTCATCGCATGGCCCTTTGACCCGCTCTCAATGATAGCGACTCGCTCGAGCGCGCCCGGCAACGAACCGATACTCTCAAACGGTTGCTCGTACACGATTTGCGAATACACTTCGTCGGATAGGATAAACAAGTCATGCTCCTCGGCGATGGAAAAAATTTCCTCGAGCCTTCGCCGATCCGCGACGCCGCCGGTGGGATTGCTTGGGTAATTGAGGATGAGAACTCTCGTCCGATCTGTGACGAATGATCTGAGCTCATCCGTATCAATCACGAAACCATTCTCTTCCCGTACCGGTACCGGCACCGGTGTACCCCCGCAGAGCCGAATGGGAGTCAGATACATTCGATATCCGGGCTCCTGGTACACTACTTCATCACCCGGCCGAACGGTCATTGTGAGGAGGATTTTGGTAACCATCTTACTCCCCATACCAACGACAATCGAATCGGATGATACGTCGATTCCCCGTGTTTGGCTCATGTACCGTGCCGCAGCTTCGAGAAGCTGCGGTATCCCCCGAGAAACGGTATAGCCATTTCCCCCTGGAGCGCGCAGTGAGTCTACGCACTGCTGGATAATCTCCTCGTGCGGATCGAAATTCGGCTGGCCGACGGTCAGGTAAATGACCGGACGCCCCGTATGCCGCTCGTGCTCTTGAGCCCGTGCCAAGTAGGCAAAAGCGTCCTCACCAGTGACAACGTGCATCTGAGGCGAAATAAAACGGCTGGCATCGGTTTTCATCGAAAATTCCTTCCAATTGTAAGGTACTGTATTGGCTTCTCTTTTTCCTTTATTTTTAAGCCGTCACTCCATTGTATGGCGGCAGTAAAGCTATGTCAACATTAAAAAGCCCCGCCACTTGTACTCCCGTGAATACGCATGGCGGGGCTGATGAATCCTCCAAAAAAAAGCAGGCTACTCAAGCAGTATCTTGAGCTGTACGCTGTTGAGCCCGAACGATCCCATGGACGCGAGGTGTTGTCGAGCCCACACTCGAAGCTCTTCGAGAGTCGCGTGCAGCTCGCCAGCGACAATGCCCCACGAGCCGGTTTGGATGTAACGGTGCGATATTTTCTTGATGACCAGCTGGATTTGCGACGATCGCAACGTAACGTGGTCGTCATCGCGCGGCGGCCTCGGCACAGGGTGCCCTCTGGATTCGCGGGCAGCTCGTTCAATTCGCTCCTCAATCTCAACCTGGAAGAGCTGCAGCCACCGCTCAAGCATGCTCATGGGAATATCCCACCGCGAGGCAATGGACTGGAGGCAGTGCTCGCCGCGTTGATGCCACCCAATAAGCAGCGAACGCATAGGCGAACGGTCGTACCGGCAGCCGTTACCGTAGAGCTTCAGCACACGCACCATGTTCTCGATATCTGCGAGAGGAGGGAGGATTGGCGAACCCCTGCTGGGACTATTCATCTGCACTGCCTCCTACTCACTTTCTGCTTCTTTCCTCAGGCCGGTCATCAGGGAATTGAGATAACCGTACGTGATCACGATATCGTACGGCGCCTTCGCGAGAAGGGCCGGAACATCCTTCCACGTTCTATCCCCCTTTATCTCGGAGAGTTTTTGAAGCGCTGCTTTAGTGCTCCCGCTGCCAAGCTGGTCGATGATCTGCTTCCTCACGCTCCCGCTATGGGGCTGCCGTGGCGATTGACTGCCAGAATTTCGGTCCGGAGGCGCGCCACGGCCGGCTTGCTCCGACAATCCCAGCATCGGCTTCATCTGGTAGTGGTGGGTGAAGAAAATGAGAACCCGCCACAATCGCAGCCAAGACTCAAGATTGGCGCGGTTTCCGCTGCCGAGGTAGCTGTCCGGAACATTCTGGGCAACAATGTCGAACGTGAATGACCCGTTCATCTTGCCCGCCACGATGAGGTCTGTAATCTCAATCTCGTTGCCCCTGTAGACGCTGCCGACGTCATCCAGCTGCAGTGTGTTTGCGCCGCCGAACATAATTGCGAGAAAGCCTCGGAATGGCTCATCCGGCCTGAGTTTCTCACGAACTGGCATAGTGATCCCCCTTCCTTTGGGTTTTGTATGGATTTTTGTGAATTAACGATTATCTTTCTATTTGAATATTGGATCATGGTACCAACATTTGACCGGATGGTCAAATAAAAAGGAGCCTCTTGCATGGGACAAGCGGCTCCTGACAAATTAGTTTCAAGCTACGCTTGAAACTTTTCCCCGGGAATCCGATCCAGGCACGGATACGTATCAGGGTCAAAACACCCAAGGCAGAAATGCTTGCCATTCTCGGGAAGACAGCACCGGAGTGCAGGGATGCTCAAATAGCGGAGCACGTCAGCCTCAATCTTCAGGCGGATTTCCTCCACACTCTTGCTCGTCGCGATAAGCTCGGAACGAGTCGGCGTGTTGATCCCGAAAAAGCACTGGCTTACTACCGGCGGCGAACCAATTAGGATGATGACCTCGACAGCACCCGCCCCACGTATCATCCTGACGAGCTTCCGCATCGTCGTCGAACGAACGATCGAATCGTCGACGAGAATAACTCGCTTGCCACTAACGACGGCCGGATCAGGATTGTACTTGAAGATCGCGGTATCGTCCCGCTTGGCTTGGTCGTCTTCGAGAAATCCACGGCCAGCGAAGTGACCCCGGAGAAGCCCAAAATCAAGCGGCAAACCGCTCGACCGAGCAAATCCGAGCCCAATACTGTTTGCCGAATCAGGCACGGACACGACGACATACTCAGACGGATCTGCCGTAATAACATTACGGTACAGCTCACCGAGCTGCGCACCGAGTTGTTTTCGGAAATCCGAAACGGAGATTCCAAAAACTTTACTGCCCGGATAGGCAAAGTAAATGAGCTCGAATACGCACTGCCGCCGCTCTGGCACCGATGGACCCGGAAAACCTTCACCACCGGACGCGTTAATGCGGTAAATCTCCCCGGGAGCGATGTCCCGTATGTACGTCACATTGACGATCCGAAACGCATTCGTCTCGGAAGCGACCACATACATGGTGCCTGACCGCCCGAGCGCGAGCGGACGGATTCCGTAAGGATCACGGAATGCCCACAGTTCACCATTAATGATGAAAACGCAAGAGTATGCGGCGCCCTCGAGATCGGGATGACCCATAGTGGCTCGAATCGCTTCGAGCGGTTCGAGGCTTTGACGAAGGTGGTATGCCACGAGCGCAACGATCGCCTCGCCGTCATTGTGCGACTTCAGCTCACACTTTTTATCGAGGAGCCACTGTCGCAGATACGTATACCGCGGTACGTCGCCGTTGCTCGCTCCGACAATATTGTCGACGATATGGGGCTGAATGGCAACGTCATCGTTACCGCCACACGTTGAGTACCGATTATGCCCGATCGCGACTCGACCGGTCAATTTTTCAACCACCGTAGGGCCGAAAATCGAGCGCACGAGACCCGGACGCTTGTACAGAATCGGCACTTCACCGTCCCACGACGCGATGCCCGACGCCTGCGGTCCCCGGTGCTGCAACATATACAGCAGCTTCACGGTAAGCACCGCGGCGGATCGAGTACCAAAAACGGCTGCCACGGCACATTCATGCTGCAACTTATCCGACACGATTTCCTCCAATCTATATCGCTGTCAAAGCAGCGTTTTTTATTGATTTCAGTTTTTGAGAGAAGGTTCATCTTACACCGAATGCACGAATCCTGTCAAAGCGCGGCGTACCTGCTATAATTACTCCGGTATGAAAAAGGTCCTCGTCACCGGCACGTACGACATCATCCACCCCGCGCACCTCAAGGCCCTCAAGCAAGCGCGGCGGTGCGGCGATTTTCTGGTTGCGGTCGTCGCGCGGGACAGCACCGTCGAGCGGGTCAAGGGGTATCGCCCGTTCTTTACGGAGACTGAGCGCGTCGAGAACCTCAAGAAGCTCCGGATCGCGAATCGCGTGCTGCTCGGCAACCGCGGCGACAAGCTCAAAGTCGTCGAGGCGCTCAAGCCGGACGTGCTCTGCCTCGGGTACGACCAGATTGCTTTCACGGAGGACCTCAAAAAAAAGCTTGCACTCCGCGGCCTCTATCCGCAGATTATCCGGCTCAGGCAATTCAATCAGGAGCGGTACCGCACCTCGAAGCTGCACGAAAACGGGCTCGTCGCACTCAAGAACATCGATCCGACGATCATCACTGAACCCCGGTACGCGACGAGGAGAAACTTCTTGAAAAAACCGCTCTACCAAAACAGCATTATCCTGACCCGCGAGCATATCGCGAAGAAGCTCTCCCGCGTACAAAAAAAACTCAGGGCGCGCGGCTGCCGGCTCAAGGTATGGGACGCGTACCGGCCCCTCTCGGTGCAGAAGCAGATGTGGCAAGCGGTGCCGGACGAGCGGTACATCGGCAATCCCGCAACCGGCCCGTTCCACACGCGTGCAGCCGCCATCGACTGCACGGTCGTCGACGAACAGGGGCGCCAGCTGCCGATGCCGACCTCATTCGATAAATTCTCCCGCCGCGCGCACAGAAATTTTCCGGGGCACACCCCGGAAGAGCGGAAGAACATGCGCCTGCTCGAACGCCTCATGGCCGCAGAAGGATTTGTGCCGCTCGAGAGCGAGTGGTGGCACTTCTCCGATCCGGACTGGAAAAGCTACCCCGTGCTCGACATCTCCATCTGACCCATTGCCCAATAAAAAAACTTCTGCTACACTACGGGCACGTAAAAGTAACTAACCGTATCGAACGACCATGCCAATTCAAAAAGCTGGATTCAAACACGTACGCCAAACCAAGCGCCAAACAGCTCAGAACAGGGCGGTAAAAGAAAGGCTCAAGGCAATCATCAAGGAAACCCGCACTGCGCTCAGCCTGAAGGACAAGACAAAAGCTGCGGACGCGCTCAAGCGGGCGGTAAAAAAGCTCGACAAGGCCGCACAGAACAAGGTTATCAAAAAAAACAGAGCCGCACGGCTCAAATCGAGGCTGACCAAGGGGCTCAATAAGCTCACGTAGCAGCCTGCTCTGCGCAGATGCGCGTAATAAAGAGATCAAACATGAGCCGGGGATCAATCTGGCTCGTTTTGATTTTCACGTCAATCGACAAGAGCTGCGCGTACGCAGCCTTCAGCTCGCTGAAGGCAAACTTCCCCGCATCGCGGACCGCCTTCTGCGCCACAAACGGATGGAGCCGCAGCCGTGACGCAACCGTATAGTAATTCGGCTCCTGGCCGATGATTTCCTTCACCTTCAGCAGGATCCGGAACTGCCTGATGAGCATTGTCAGTATATACAGCTCGTGGCTCCCAAGGTTGAGCTGGTCATGCAGCAGCTTGAATGAGAGTTTCGCGTTCTTAGCGGCGAGCGCGTCGGTGAGGTGGAAGATATTCTCATCGAACTTCGCCTTGACGAGCAGCTGCGCATCCTGCACGGAAATCTCACGCTTGCCGCGGTAGCCGACGAGCTTGTCCAGCTCCGTGCTCATGTTCCACAGGTCAGAACCGACGAGCGCCGCAAGCTCGGTGACGGCTGGCTGCGCGATCGTACCGCCCCGCCTCTTAACCTCCTCGCCGATCCAGCGATTGAGCTGTGCGCCGGTGAGAAGCGGAAACTCCTCAACCTTCTCCTGTGACAGGCGCTGGTAGAGCGGCTGGCTCGCCATGCCGCCCGCCTTCCGCTTCCTCCCCGCCTCTTCGATACTTGCCTCAAGGAAAACAACCACGTTGTCGTTTGACCAGTCGGTATCGAGGTATTCAACGATCGCCTCCTGCACCTTTTTGCCCTTATTTTTCGTGATGACGTTCTCAATCGCGGTAAATCGCTTCTCAGCCAAAAAGCCGACCTGGGAAACATTCTTGCGGAACTCCTCGACCGAGAGCTTTTCGCCGTCGAGGTAGCTCACGTTCAAGCCCTTGGGATCGTATTTCTTTTTGAAGCCCTCGCGGTAAAAGTGGAGCCGCTCGTGCGCGCGGTACGTATCCGGGCCGTACAGAAAGATAATCATACGCCTTGACAAATGTATCAGTATGCGTTATTGTACAGCGTAAACTTCAAACAAACAACAGTACGATCATCCAAAACGCTTAGAGAAAGGCGGTTCAGATAATGCCGTACACAAAAAACGTTATTCAGGCAAAGCTCCGGCAGTTACAAGAGGAGCTCACAAGGCCAAGCCGGGCGCTCAGCCTTGACGAGGCGATCGACAGAACTATGGATATCATTTTGGTTGCCCCGTTCACGCAACCTCCGATTGCGCTCGCGGTCTTTGCGCTCGAAACGCTCACCCACAAGGCGCCGACCGTCGTCTCCGTCACCCAGGCGGTTAGCAAAAAAATCACAAACGGGAATATTGCCCTCGAGCACATTGTGAGCCTCTGTAAAAAAGAGATCCTCCTACGGCAAGGCGATACGGTTACCATTCATCCCGACCTTTTCAAAGACTAAACCCGCTCAACGACGAACCTCTCTGCAAGCCAGGCTCCCGGGTCTGGCTTTTTCTTTTCCTAGATTTCCCTGAGCTCACCCCACGATTTACCGACCGCTATATCAGTCTTGATCGGAACCTTGAGCTCGTGCACCGTATTCATTTCCCGGGCGATGAATGCGGCAACCTTTTCCGCTTCTGCATCCGGCGCCTCAAATACGAGCTCATCGTGGACCTGGAGTATCATCCTCGCTTTTTTGCTCATGGAAGGCAGTTTCCGGTGAATGGCGATCATCGCGATCTTCATGAGGTCGGCTGCAGTCCCCTGCACCGGCATATTCACGGCCATCCGCTCCGCCGCAGCCCGAATCTGTTGGTTCGACGCATTAATCTCCTCGAGGTACCGGCGGCGCCCGAAGAGCGTCTCGACGTACCCCTGCTCATGTGCGAGGTTGATCGTCGCCGCAATGTACTCCTGTATTTCCGGATGTGCGGCAAAGTACTTCTCGATGAATGCCTGCGCGCGCTCGCGGGTCATCTTCTTCCGCGCCGCGAGGCCCCACGCTCCCATGCCGTAGAGTATCCCGAAGTTTACCTCCTTGGCCTCATACCGCTGCTCCTTCGTTACCTGCTCAAGGGGTATGTTGTAAATATCAGCCGCTGTCCGCCGGTGAATGTCTTCGCCATTTTTAAAAGCTGCGATCATCTTCTCATCCCCGGCGAGCGATGCCACGATCCGGAGCTCGATCTGGGAGTAGTCGGCCGCGACGATTGAAAAACCCCGCTCGGCGATAAATGCATTACGGATTTTTTTTCCCTCCTCAGTCCTGACGGGTATATTTTGAAAATTCGGGTCCGACGATGAGAGGCGACCGGTCGCGGTGACCGTTTGGTTGAAGCTCGTGTGAACACGTTTTGTGTTCGGATTGACGAGCTTCGGAAGCGCTTCAAGGTAGGTGGATTGGAGCTTCCCGAGCTCCCGGTAATCCGAAATGAGCGGCACGATCGGATGGGCATCTTTCATTTTTTCAAGCTCAGAAGCTGCGGTCGATATTCCCGTCTTGGTTTTCTTGATGCCATCGGACGAAACGCCGAGCTTCTCGAAGAGAACCTCCTTGAGCTGCTGCGGGGAATTGATGTTAAAGGTGGTCCCGGCGGCATCGTAGATCTCCTTCTCAAGCTGGCCGAGCTTCCGGCCGACGCTGCGCGACATTTTTTCAAGGAAGGCGGTATCAATCTTAACGCCGTTCGCCTCCATGGACGCAAGCACCGGCACGAGCGGCATCTCAATATCGCGCATGAGCGCATCGACGGATTTCTCTTCGAGCTCAGGAATAAAATAACGGCACAACCGGTATGTGTAGTCGGCGTCCTCGCACGAGTACCATGATACCCGCTCAACCGGAACGAGGTCCATCGTAATCTGCTGCTTGCCCTTGCCGATGAGCTCAGTGATGGACTGCATTTCGTATCCGAATACCTGAAGCGCAAGGTTGTCGAGCCCGTGGCCGCGCGAACCGGGATTGATGAGATACGACGCGACCATGCTATCAAAACTCGCAGGCTGGAGCACGATGCCCGCCTGCCCGAGCATTTCGATATCGTACTTGATATTATGCCCGAATTTCTTGACTTTCAGGTTTTCGAGCACCGGCTTCAGGAGCTTGAGCCAATCCGGATTTGCTTTGATATCAAGGTAGTACGCCCGTCCATCCTCCCAGCAGAAACTCAGGCCGAGCAGCTTGGCGCGGAACGGGTCAATGCCCGTGGATTCGGTATCGACTGCGAATGTTTTTTCCTTTTTGAGTGCCGTGAGAAACTCCGCAAAGAGGCTATCCGTATTCACGAACGTATAGCTCACCTCCGCAGCGGCTCCTTTTCTGGCGGCCGGCCGTTTTGTATTCTGGGGCTCTCCGTCCGGTAGCGGTGTAGTGCCCGCTTTTTTCTGCTCGGGCAGCCGTGAGAGCAAACTCGTAAACCCGAGCTCATTAAAAAGCTCGATGGCAGCCCGGCGATCGTACTCACCGGCAACGCAATCATTGATGGAAAACGGAATTGGCGCGTCGGTCACGATCTTCGCAAGCTTCTTGCTCATGAACGCATCCTCCTTGTACTCATTCAGGAGCTTCAAATTCCGGGGCGTGATATCCGCGGCGTCGCCTTTTTTGCTTATTTCCTCGTACACTCCCTCAACCGTTGTAAATTTTTTGAGCAGCGTCGTCGCTCCCTTCTCCCCGATGCCGGTAACCCCAGGAATGTTGTCCGACGGATCTCCGGCTATCGCCTTGAGGTCGACCATCTGCCCGGGCGCAAGCCCGTACCGCTCCCTGAATGCTTTCTCGTCGTAGGTCACCGTATCGCTGACGCCCTTGCGCAGCGTATACACTTTCGTCTGCGGGCTGATGAGCTGGAACGCATCCTTGTCCCCCGTCACGATGATGGTCATAATCCCTTTCTTCTCATTCTGTGCGGCGACCGTACCGATGATGTCATCAGCTTCGTACCCCGCCTTCTCGAGCACCGGAACGCCGAGTGCTCCAAGGATATCCTGCGACATGGGTATCTGCTCGTAAAATTCGTCCGGCGGCTTTATGCGGCCCGCCTTGTATTCTGAGAACGCCTCGTGGCGAAACGTCTTCTCCTTGCGGTCGTATGCTGCCGCAACGTACGCCGGCTTGAATTCTTTAAGCACCTTAAACAGCACGGTCGTGAAACCGTATGCAGCATTGGTAAGCACCCCCTTCTTATTGGAGAGCGGCGGGAGCGCATGGTAGCTCCGATGCAGGAGCGCGTTTGCATCAATGATGACGAATGTTTTGGTTTTTCCTGGCATACGGCTCTCTCCATTGTACCAGCTTTTAAACGCGGTGACTATCGCCCGATCGCCCTTTTGACCGGTTCTTTTGTTTGAGCTATAATGGAAGTGCAACTTCATGAATCAGTAAACATCAGTGAGGGGGTTACGATGCTATTGCATTCATGAACGGGGGCCGGGCACATACTGCTCGGGCTGCAACGGGGGTTGACCACTGACTCTAGAAAAATTTCTTTCCGGTCAACCCCTTTATTTTTTTTAACCTCAGGCATTGACAAAGTGCCTTTTTTGCGCTATACTTATGGTAGAAAACAAAAATCAAAAGCCAAAAAGACCGCTCTTTTGATCACGGGGACAATCACTCACCACGCTTCAGTACCATACGAATAAGGGTATCGGAGCCCGGCAAGTGATTGTCCCCGATTTCTTTTTATTAAAAATATTACCCGCTACCCAAGCGCCTCAATGGTCTCCATAAACTGCCGGCTCAGCTTCTGATAGTCATCGTAGTGATATTGTTCGCTCACTGGAGGAGGATCAATGGGCTTCCCAACCGCGATCCTCACTGAACGGACGAGCCACGGCCTGAGCGGCCATCCCACGACCGGCCATACCCGGCCGGTCCCCGTCAGCCTCACGGGCACGACCGGAATCTGCTCGCCGTGTGAGAGCACCGCAGCGCCGGAACGGATCCCCTCCGTGCGGTACTTCGGATGGATGTCCCCCTCGGGGAAAATGCAGACCGTCTCACCGTCACGCAGCGCAACGCGGGCGAACTCGGTTGAGCTGAGGCCGTTCGGGATCGCCTCGCCGACCGTATAGGTAACGTAGCGCCGCACGACCGTCTTCAACAGGCGGTGGTCTGCGACGAACGTGATCTTCCTGCGGAATGCGAGCATCAGCATGAGCGTATCGAGTGAACTCTGGTGGTTTGCCACGATAATACACCTGCCCGCTGGGATATTTTCAGTGCCTGAAATCGACCGGACATACGGCCGGAACAGATAGGTGATTTGCCATGGCGCCTTCATGCAGTTGCGCCCTCCAGCCGCTCGAAGGTGATCTGAACAATCTCCGGTCGGTTACCAACGCGCATCGGGGGCCCCCACGTACCGACGCCCGTCGACGTAAATTGCGTGAAATTCCCGTCGACGTACAAGCCGCAATCATACCGCTTGAACAGCGCTTTTGTGATATATCCAAACGGCCACATCTGCCCCTTATGCGTATGGCCGGACAGCACGAGGTTAGCCCCAGCCGCACGGAACGCATCGACGGCCTCAATCATCGGCTCGTGGTACAGTACGATGGATGGCTTCGCGCGGTCAACCAGCTTCACCGCGTTCGAAACGTCCCGCGGTTTCCCGGGCATGTGGTAGTCAACGCCGACGACCTGTACCCCATCTACATCGACTGCTTCATCTCTCAAGGTAGTGAATAGCACCTCCTGGAGGCCCTTGAACACGATATCGAGTCCGATGTACGTCTCGTGGTTGCCGATGATGAAGTACGTACCGAGCGGAGGGGTGATATCGGCAAACGGCTTCGCGAGCAAGCCGAGTTCACGGCCGGCACCGTCGAAGATATCACCGGTTATAAAAAGGATGTCGGGCCGGAGCTTATTCACCTTGTTCACTACCCTTCGCGCAAACTTGATGTGGTGGATCGCCCCGAGGTGCACATCCGAGAGCTGCACCGCCGTCCTACCGATCCAGCTCTCGGGGAGGTTCGGCATCCGCACGGTGATGCGCCGGATGCGCGGATACTGCGCGCTCCAAAAACCGTATGCGGAAAAATAGAGCGCAATGGTGAGCAGGGCAAGCGATACGACGGAAATATTCACAACGATATCAAACCAATCGCTTACGAGCATCATGAGCAGAACCGCGACAGTTGCGAGAACGATATACCACACGATGCCGAGCCAGCAGGAAGCAAAAAAGTACGCCCACGACGTAATCCCATTTTCACGCCAGTGCACGAGGCCAAGCGTCGCAGGAAAGCTGATGGCGAGCACGCCGAGCGCTATGAGGAGCCATTGTTCAATCGCCGGATCAGAAATATGGAGAAAATAAATCCATGATTCGTACAGCAGGTAGTGGCCGCCGAGAATCATCAAAAGCGCACAGGCGACAAATATCACAATGAGGGCTTTCATAAAATTGTATACAGTATACGCCTAATCGCCCTCAATTGGAAACCGCGCTTCCGGTGCTTTTGCTTTTCTTGCTCTCTCGGATTTTTTTTATTACCGCAACAATGATGAGCAGTGCGCATGCCCCGGCAATCGCGTACAGGTATGAACGGACCTGGGCGCTCCGGTGCTCCGTAGGATACGCGATAGCCTCCGCCTGCTCAGTTGAATCACCAAGTACGCTCCCCGGGGCATCTTCCCGGCTGTCGGCTGCTGCCTTTGCCACAGTAATATCCGCATCCGTTCTGGGCAATATCCTCAAGCCCGCGCTTGTCTTGTCGAGGACCCCAACAACCTCCATCGTATCGCCCGGCTCGACGTCGGGTTGCGCAATGCCCGTCTTTTTCTGAATGTAGATACGTACGGTATTCCCGAACTCGTCCATCAAGTGAATGCCCGTGCTCTTCGCGCTCTCCACCTCGCCGCGCACCCTGATGAGCTGCTTGAGCAGCGATTCCGATACATCCGCGATTGCTACATCGAGCGGTTCGCCTTCCGATTCGTCAACTTCCTCCTCGGCGACCGCGGCAGCCGCTGCTTCCACGGCGCTATCCTCCTCGTCTCCGAATACGTTCTCGCCACCCGGGGTAACCGTACCAATCCACGCCCACTTGTTTTCAACAGCATTGAAAGAAAACGACTGGTCCCTCGGCGCTTTTCCGTACTCAACGCCGTTGATGATTGCACCGCCAGGACCGAGCAGGTAAACCGTATCCTCCCCGTTGTTGAGGGTTATTTTGCTCTCAGAGCGTTTTACGACCAAAAAGCCTCCTGCCACCACAATTGAATCGGCGCCAAAGCGGTAGTACGTTTTCAAGTCGGTCAGCTGCCAACCGTCGAGCGCCACATCCTCAGGTCCGCCGTTGAAGAGCTCGATAAACTCGCACTCCCTGTCTGATGGGGAACACGAGGGCAGAAGCTCGGACAGAACCACGTCGTCCGAGTAGTCGTAATCAGTGACCTCAAGCTCGAGCTCCTCCTCTCCGGTAGCACCGCCCGGGTCCTGCACGAGGAGCGTCACGGTAAATCTGCCGGCACTGGCAAAGGCGTACGCCACCCGCTGCCCCTCAGCCTGGTCGCCGTTTCCGAAGTCCCAGCGGTACGTGAGCGCATCCCCGTCTGGATCGGCAGAATCAGACCCATCGAACGCAAGCTCCTCGCCGACCTTCACCTCGGTGTCCTCGATCTCATACACCGCAACGGGCGGCTCATTGGCGATGGTAAACTGATTTGCCTCCCCGGGCGTCACCGAATCCGACCATAACCACTCACCATTGACAAGGCCGTATGACTGGGCTTCCTCGCATTCGCTGTACGATACTGAATCGAGTGCCGTGCCGTCAGGCCAGTAGAGCGTTGCTGCATCAGACGTATTGTTGAGGCTGATGCCAGAAGATGCTTTCTCGACCGCGAGGTACTGCCCGGGTTGCAGGACGGTTCCGGCGATCGTGTAGCGCCGGCTGCTCCCATCGCCGAGCTGCCACGATTCCACATCAATGGCAGCGGCTCCGCCATTGTACAGCTCAATAAACTCACCATCATCCTTCCCCTCTGGATTCGGGAAGAGCTCCGTGATGATGATCGTGTCCGAGTATATGACACGGGTATTCGAATGTTCCTCTTCGCGATCCTCAATCTCATCCTTTGGAATTTCGCCCGGCACATCCGGAACTTCAATCGCAAGGTATTCAACGTCAGAACCGGAATTCTGCGGCTCAGGATCCGCACGGAGGGTAAAATCAGCGGCATTGCTGCCCGAATCCTCCCCGTTGCCGAGAAAGGTGTGGGCCCCGCCCTCAGCCATCTCCTCAGCGGTTGAATCCGCTCTCGCCTTGCGCTCGAGGCTCTTGCCAGAACCAGGATTCGGCGCTGCGGCAGATTCGAAAACGGACGAAGTGCCGAACCCAACCGTATCGACAACCGCGCCTGCCGCATCGATGAGCACGGCGGCATTATTGTCAGCAACCGAATTCGTCGTCGTGTAGTACTGGTCCGGCTGTGCTTCGCCGAGGTACCCGGTAGGATGCGCAATCAAGAAAAAAGAGCGTGGCCCAACTGCGCGGCCGCCAAAGTCTTCAACGAGTGTGTACTCGCTCCCTGACGCAGTGTGCTTCATGAGCTGCCAGCCGCTCAATGAAATCGCACTATCAGCAGGATTGTACAGCTCAATAAATTCATCGGTGCTGTATCCGCTCCCGCCAGTTGTCTTTATCTCGCTGATCACAACAGTAACGGCGGTTTCTCCATGGAGCAGAACCGGAAAAAAACCAATAAAAATAGGGATAAAAAGCTTGACAATCGTTTTCATAATGCTATACTTTAAGGTGTTAGGTGAAGTAAATGGCTTCCCTGGCACCACAAACCAATAGAGTAACTTTCAACCATCAACCGAAAGGAAGTGGAATGTTTAACGTTTCCTTCAAGCTGCCTCCGGACGTCTTGGCGACCGAAACAGTGCAGAAACGGATCAGACGGGTCCAGCGTGGGCCGTCCCAAGTAATCGCAGAAACGCTCGGAGCCTACCGTTCCGAATTCCAGCCCGGCGACTGGATCCTCGAGCTCGCCTCAGGAGAGGGCAGAAACCTCACGATGTTCAAGGACTGGGGATGCGAACTCCACGGCATCGAGATCGATGGAACCGCGATCGAGATGTGCAACCAGCTGCTGCAGCACACCGGCACCGCCGCCCAGATTCTCCAGGGCAGCTTCACGGACCTGTCGGCCTTTCCCGACCAATCGTTCAGGCTCGTGTACACGCAGTCGTCGATCCAGAATGCGCAGACGATCACTGACGTGGAGCTGGTCTTCTCCGAGGCGCGGCGGGTGCTGAAACCCGGAGGGCTCTTCCTCCTCAGAGAATCGAGCATGCCCAGGCATCTGGATGCGGGCCGCCAGCGGAGAGTGGCGTACTTCACCGAAGAAGAGCTCCACGGACTCGTGCGCCGACACGGATTCGCGTTCATGAGCGGAGACAAGCCCGAAGACATCGGACCCGATGATAGAAGGGTTGGTGGCCGTAAAGTAGTCTGGACTGCCGTTCTGAGAAAACAGTAGCCAGTTGCCCCGAACGGTTCCCCCAGACAGAGCGGATATGCCCTATCCGCTCTTTCATAGGCTCTAAAGGTGCATCATTATTCCTCACCTTTCTGACCCTGTCGAAACCTTCCCCGTTAAACGACAGGATCAGAGAGGTAAGGAGTAGTTACTCCTTACCCTCCACCGGCACCGTATCGACATCAATCTCCTCAACGACGATCTCGTCGTTGACTTTCTTGGTGTCTCCGTCGGATTTCTTCTTGGCGCCGCCGAGCATGATGAGGTTTTGCATGACAACCTCGGTCCGGTGGCGCTTCACGCCGTCCTTTCCCTCCCACGCACGGTTGTGCAGCCGGCCGTCGACGTACACGCGATCGCCCTTCTTGAGGTACTTGGCGACCACGTCACCGAGGCGCCCCCACGCGATCGCATCATGGAACTCGGTGTTCTTCCGCTGCGCCTTGCTCTTCAAGTCGCGCCACGTGTAGTCCGTCGCAATCCGGAAAGAAGCGACCGACTGGCCTGAGGGAAGCTTCCTGACGGTCGGATCAACCGCGAGGTTTCCGATCAGCTCTGTCTTGTTCAGATCCATACTTGCCCTTTCGTTGTTACTTAATTAGACTATCTCTCAAGAGCTCTTGACACGATATTGTAATGCTTTAGTATGAAATTAGCTCAAGAACAAAAACGTTTATCGACATGCAGGCTTTTCTATCCGACTTTGCTTAGACCTCTAAGCTGCTAAGGATGGAAGAGGTCATGTAACGCAATGTTCTTACTATAAGCTCCAGATTGGCGACCGGCCCGTTAAGCTAAGGTCGTCTTTTTGGTTACTCAATACTCCAGCGTCTCTAGTATTTTATCGTATGCAGATGCAACGGCATCATCAATGCCTAACTCCAAAATCACAATCATTGTAGTGCCTGTGGCATAGAACGCGGTGTGCTCAGAAGTCTCAACATCTGTATACTCCGTATAGTGGTTATCTCCCTCAGTGCGGTCAGTGACGGCATATGAATCCTCGACGGTGCCTGTCAACATGCCGGGCAACAATACTACGGAACGATCAAACAGTGCATCGATAAAATCAGATACGCCGAGCGCATCATCATTAGTAAATACCGATAGCGTCACCTGCGGCACCTCAGTTACCGAGCTCGCTTCGGATGCTGCTATATATACTTCAAACTGCTCGCCATCAGGTAAATTTTTCTCATGCAGCGTTGCCGTAAAAGTATTTGGATATTCAAAGCGTATCCCCTGACTATTAAATGCCTTCACGGCAGAAGTAGTGGCATTTATTGTATTAGCGTTGACTTCTTCAACATTTTTATTTTCGGAATCGATGGTCACAAAATAAACCCCACCAGCGACTAATACGACAATTATAGAACCAACGATCACCCAAACTGTTGATTTTTTCTGCGTTGATTGTTCTCCCATACTCTAAAAACTTTTAATTGCACTATTTTTAAAAGAAATAATATTTATAAGGGGGGAGAACAGTGCCTGTCTGTCCTCCCGCACAGTATTACCAGCCACCCGGGGGTCGAACGGCTGCATTGCCGGAACAGTACCTACCTCCGACGATCAAGCCTGGGCCACCGGATATACCATTGAGCGGAACCGACCGGTTGTTTTTCCAGACAGAAAAGTGGATATGCGGCCCCCAATCGCCACCTGAACTGCCACACTTACCGAGTAATGTGCCTTGCAGAAGATCATCTCCGACATTCACATATCGCGTAGGGTCTGACTGGAGATGAGCCTCTATGGACTTATAGCCGCTGCCCGTGTGCCCAGCGTCGTGATCCATAACCACACACCAGCCGTAACCGTTCATCCACCCGGCGAAAACAACTACTCCCCGCGCTGGCGCTAATACGTAACTACCTAGCGACGCACCTCCATCGTCGCGCTCCAAATCGATGGAGTAGTACCCGGCGTACGGATAGTACCAGTTTTTATGCCGACCACTATTATATCCGTTAGTGATTTTCCATATCTGACCAGCATGGTAGTTATTATACACGCCAGCGAATGGAAATTTAAAATCACTCATTGAGGTTGGCCACGTCGCTGCGCTCTTTGACGCAGTCTGTGAAACCTCTCTTCCGCCCAACGTATCGACCTGACCAACATCACCGACAATCGGTTCCGTCGGCCGCTCGCTGCACCCTTGGATCAGCCCAATGGCAGCGGTGAACAGTACGGCGCTTATCAGCGCCACAAGTATGCGTTTCATGGCATACCTCCATAACTTACAGTTTCAGATTATTGGTTGACAAGGTTCGTCATTAAGGAGAGACCCACTTATGATCCCCCTAACGATGCGGGTTGTGTTCCATATACACCTCGCTTTCTACTCTCAAAGAGCGGTTTTTTGTTCTTGTCCACACGGGACGTTTTGAGTTCTACGGATACTTGTCCACACATTTTTGCGACGGCGCAAGGATGCGACGGCGCACATGCGTATTATCTATTTTCAATCTACACTCAGTCATTTTTTCAGTGAAATGAACTCCCTTTTTTCGTTACTGCGACGGCGCACTTTTTGATGCAGTAACCGCCGTTTCTACCTTTATTTTAGCAAAAAAATGGACTTCTGTTAATTGTACATTACGCCTGCATAGAAGCTGTCGCGCGCCCTTAAAAAAATTCTGGAGGCCATTGACAACCGGCCTGCGCTCAACTACCATCAACTGAATTATCAAAAACCTAAAAATTGCTCTATAACAAGAAGGGAGTGACCTCATGTCACGAATGAAAAAGAAGCCGGCCGTACAACGGCGACGGTTCCCGCGTGCACTGATATTCATCATTCTCATTGCCGCAGCCCTTTCCGCGATTATAATTATTGCCAGCGTGAACTCACGGCAAAATTCACAGCCTGCCGCGGAGATGGGAACAAATCCTGAAGAATGTATGCGGGGCCAGGAAACACTCAAGCGCCTCGTACAATCCCATCCCGACCCACGGATCAGGATCGGCATGGATTCGCTCGTCGCCAACGGCGTCATCTACCTCAACTTCCAATCGCTCTTCACGCTCGGGGATGAGGGGATTGCGACGTTCTGCATCATCAACATAGCCAGCGTCGGCTATGCGCCAACATTCAACATTCACCTCTCCCAGCTGCTCGATCCGGCCGTGCCAGACCAGTTCAAGCAGCTCGTGATCCTGCACGAGTACGCGCACTTCCTGCAGTACCAAAAGGGAATCGTTCCTGAGGAGCGATTCTACTACGGATCGGCGCCGGAACAGCTCACCGAACGTGAGCTCTGTGAACTCTTTGAGGTCGAATGCCAGGCGTACCTTGCCGAAAGCAAATGTGCGTGCGAGCAGGGATGGTCGTACCAATTCGACATTTGTGAAGCGTACCGCACGGGCAGCCTCATGGGAATGCGCCAACGGCTCGCCGAACGGTACTCTATGCTTCCGGAATTCAAACCATTCCGCAGCCTGCTCTTCCGGCTCGCCGCGGATACGACAAACATGCTCCCCGCCCTCTAGGGCACACACCCCCGGACGACGATGACCCGACTGTCTCACTCCACGTGAGGCGGCTCGGGTCTCTTTTTTTTACTACGGAGTCGCCAGTCCGCCCGGCGACATCACGTGCATGCCCGGCGCAATGCCCTCGAGGCCAACTTCGAGCCAGTAGCTCATATCGTAGTATGCATACGGCTTTGAACCGATGCCGGTGTACGTATACGGCTGCCCGCCCGGGCCGGGGTTAGACGGAATTACCTCGAGGTAGTCCGGCACGAGAGCATCAAGTGTTTCGGGGTAGTTACCGTTATCATCACGGTAGGACTCGAGCATGATGCGCAGCATCTTCATGTCGGTCAGGCGCTTGTTATCGCGCGACTCGGCCTGCAGCCGCTCTTCATCCGTCATGTTGACGGCTGGATTATCGTTGACCGGCTCTGCGTCAGCGTTCGAGCTGAGCGTAGTCTCGGGCAGCAGCTCGTTGGCGTTCTCGTCATCCTGGTCGAGCCACAGGCTGTACGCAAACAGCCCGATGATGAACGCCCATACCACGATGAGCATGACCGGTACCCGATACGACTTCTTCCGTTGTGTTTCCTGGGGATTATCCATACGTACGTTAAAAGTATACGGAAAAAAGAAAAAGCTGTCGAGTCAAACGGCTCGACAGCTTCTGGTGATCCTGGACTGGTCAGTAAATGTCAAACGGCAATCCGCTACTCAGTGACCACGTACGGAGCTGGTCAATCAGGGTGCTGGCTGACTCATCCGCGTGGATATTGTGGATGATCCTCGCAAGAATGGGTGCAACATCACATACCTGTACCTTCTTCGGCAGCCGGCCGTTGAAGGAGACGGTATTCGTCGTCACGAGCGCACTGATCGGCGAACGCTTGATCAGCTCGATCGCCTTGTTGGAGGCGATAAAGTGGACTATGAAACCGTACACAGCGGCAGCGCCGAGATCGAAGAGCGCCTTGATCGCATCGTTGAGCGTGCCGAAGGTCAGGAGCTCGTCATCAAATACGAGGCACGTCTTGCCTTCGACGCCGGTCTGCCCGGTGACGCTCCACACATCAGCAGTCTCACTGTCATCGTGGCGCTGCTTATGTACGATTACGAGATCGGTTTTGAGCAGCTTTGCCGCCTTGATCGAGGGCTTCAGATTGCCCTCATCGGCAGAAACAACGACGATATTCTTGAGCTGCTTGAGCCTGATGAACTCGAAGAACAGCGACTCGGCGAAGATTTGATCTGTCGGCATGGGGTGGAAGTACTCCCGTATCTGCGGCGCGTGCAGGTCCATGACGAGGACGCGGTCGGCGCCCACCTCACGGAGCAGATCGGCTACCATTCTCGCGGTCACGGAAATACGGCTCTCCTCCTTCTTGTCGCTCCGCACATAGAACATATAGGGCATGACGACCGTAATCCGCCCGGCGGACGAGGTCTTGAGCGCGTCGATGATCATGAGCAGCTCGACGAAGTCACGGTTGCAGAGCAGGCTCGAGAGGTCGGAAAAGTGCTGCTCGATGGCATCAAGCGTTGCTCTCCCGAACAACCGCTGCTCGCCGCGGAATTGCTTGAGCGCCCTCCGCCACGCTTCAAACACCGCAGCCTGCTTGGCATCCGAAAGGTGGGTAAAAAATCGGTTATCGATTCCTCCCCGCGCTCCCGTCTGGATCACGAACACATCCGCGCTCCGTACATCACCGGCAACGATCACCTTCGTATTGCCGTTGCTGAAATCGACGGTTTCGATCGGTGTCGGCGTTATCGACAGATAACTGCACACCTTCTGAACGAGCGCCGGATTCGACCGGCCCCCGCATACGACAATCTTTCCTTCCATGACTGGAATCCTCCTTCTCGGGCTCTATGGTTGTAGTATGTACTATTCTGTATTGTTTTCTTGAGTCCCCAATCTTACCGCCCCCACAACCGCCTGTCAAACCTTGCACGTCTGCTATACTTATATATACTAGTAGAGATCCGTGCTGGAGTGGCGGAATTGGTATACGCGCTAGCCTTAGGAGCTAGTCCTCGCAAGAGGTTGAGAGTTCGAGTCTCTCCTCCAGCACCAACAGCTTGCGTCTCTTGCCAATCCAAGTATAATAACCGACTGCTCTTTCATAAGATGTTTTTTCTATTGCACACCAGGCGATACCCATTGGAACAAAACCGAATACGGAGGAAATCCAGAATGTCAGTACCTGAAGAAATCGTTGATTGTCTGGTTATCGGCTATGGCGGCCGCGAGGCAGCCATTATCCGGAAACTGCGGCAGTCCAAAAGAATCGGCCTGATCTATGCCGCACCCGGCAACGCAGGGCTCGCGAAGCTCCCGGGCGTCAGAATCGCCACATTCGAAGGGAAGCCGATCGAGGCCAATGACACCGAGAAGCTGATCGCGTTCGCGAAAACGAACCGTATCGGCCTCACGGTCGTCGGTCCAGAGGGACCGCTCTGCAACGGCATTGTGGACGCGTTCCGCGAGGCTGGGCTGCCGATCTTCGGCCCGACGCAGGCAGCTGCGCAGCTCGAGGGTTCAAAGCTGTTTACCAAAAACCTGCTGATGGAGTGCGGCGTGCCGACTGCTGCGTTTAAACAGTTCAGCAGCTATGCGGCAGCGTGCCGGCATGTGCGCCAGCATTTCAAGAAGCACCCCGGCGCCAAGATCGTGGTTAAGGCCGACGGCCTTGCCGGCGGCAAAGGCGTCATCATCTGCGCGGCTCTTGCGGAAGCCCTGGCGGCGCTCGCGCTTCTCATGAAGCAGAAGGCATTTGCGGGCGCCGGCACAACCGTCGTTATCGAGGAATTCCTCGAAGGCCACGAGCTTTCGTTCATGGCATTCTACGACGGAAAGGACGTCCGCGCGATGATCCCATCCCAGGATCACAAGCAGGTTGGCGAACCTGACGGAGAATCGACCACCGCGGGTGACGTCGGTCCGATGACCGGCGGCATGGGCGCGTTTGCACGAGTGGGATGGGCGACGAACGAGATGATCAGCTCATTCGTAAACCGGCACATTCTGCCGATGCTTCAAAAACTGGAAACCGAGTACGGCATCGTGTACACCGGGTGCCTGTATATCGCGCTGATGTACACGGCCGACGGATTCAAGGTGCTCGAATGGAACGCCCGCCCGGGCGACCCCGAGACGCAGGCGGTACTTGCGCTGATGCAATCCGATCTGCTGGAGTATCTGCTGGCATGCACCAACGGCACGCTCGGAGGGCTTCCGGAGTTTGAATGGCACGACAAGGATGCGGTGTGCATTGCCCTATGCGAAGCCCCGTATCCAGAAACGCCCAAAGGCGGCAAGGTCATCACCGGCACCACACAGGCCGAACAGATTGATGGCGCGTTCATCCTCTATGCGGGCGTGTCGGCTAATGAAGCCGGCGAACTCAAAACTGCCGGCGGCAGGGTGCTCTACGTCGTCTGCGTCGCAGACACGCTCGACGCTGCGTGGAAGCGGGCGAATAAAGCCGCCGAGCTTATCAAGTTCGAAGGCGTGTTTTTCCGCCATGACATCAGTCAGCGCAAACAGCCGATCATCCCATAGGAAACAGTGGACAGGCTTGTCCATCTGAACCCCCGTTTTCGGGACGGGGGTTCTTTTTTATTGCCCCTATATCTGCTAAAATACAGGCTCTATGGCAAAGCTGTATAAACTGAAGCTGATCGAGCGGCGCGAAACCGCGGAAAACACCATGAGCTTTTTCTGTGAGAAACCGGCTGGCTTCACTTTCCAGCCGGGCCAGTTCGTAACGCTCATCTGCGATGCAATGGCCGTCGTCGACCGCATGGGCGACCGCCGCGCCATGTCCATCGCCTCATCCCCAACTGAGGAAACGGTGCACTTTTCCATGCGCAAGAGCGAATCCGCGTTCAAGCAGAGCATGGCACGGCTCGAGGCCGGTGACACGCTCTCAATGCTCGGGCCGCTCGGAACCTTCACGCTCCCACAGGATACCGCACAGCCGCTCATACTCGTCGCGGGCGGAATCGGCATCACCCCGTTTCGGAGCATGGTCAAGTTCGCGGCCGATAAAAAATTGGATATGGCTATCACACTCCTCTACTCATGCCACCATGGCCGCGACATGACCTACCGCGCCGAGCTCAGCGACCTCGCGCTTAACAATAAAAAATTCCACCTTGTCCTGACGCTCACCAAACCGGATAACCAGGATACCGCGTGGGATGGCATATTTGGAAAAATTGACGGGGGATTTATCCGCAGCGCCGTGCGAAATCCCGCGGCAGCAACGTACATGGTTGTCGGGCCGCCGCGCATGGTCGATGCGGTTGAGCAGACCCTCCGCGAGCTCACCGTGCCGCCAGAGCGGATCAAGACGGAAAAATTCGCCAGGCACTAGGGATCATGGCATCAACCTCCGCAGTGGAATTACCGAAGCCGCGCAAGGCGGGACAGGAAACGCGGCGGTGGCAGCTACACGGGCAGTGAACTGCCGCTGAACACCATGCCAATCGCCAGCTCTGATGCCGCACTCGCGTAGATGGGAAAAAAGCGGACATACAGCCGCCCAGCGATCTAGCCAGTACAACTGCAATCAGTGCTATACGGTAGCGAAAATTGAACAAACCATCGTCCTCCTATTGGAACTCTTGAAAAGAAAATTTTATGACACAACATCGTCGTCTTGCAGACCACAGCCAGCTGAGCGAAATCGCCACCTGCTACATGGCGGTTCTATCGATTCCTCAAAAGCTCGCCTACCAGGCTGAGGGGATTCTCGTGTACCCCGGGCAGGGAGAAATATGCCGGGTTACCGACGCGATAGCCCTTTGGGAGAAATCCACCATGGCAAAGCGACTCCTGGTAGCCGGGCAAAACAACAAGCTTGAACATGTCCAGACCCTGGACATGGGCATCTTGACGAAACCCCCGTACAACCTCCGTAAAACTGACGGCGTGGTCATCGAACAGTTCGCCGAGCACACCGGCGACCAGTCCGAATGGGCGGTGAGGATGGTACGGGAGCACAACATCGCTAGTCTCGCCCACACAGTTCCGGGATATCATACCGCCAAGGCCTACCTATGCCTTCTTAAAAAATTATTGGATGCGGGATGCCGCATTCCCGTCATTCCAAAGCCGACCATTATGCCGCCCGACTATATCGTGCCCGAAGTCCAAGCCACTGCCTGGACGATGGTGCCGGGAGAAGTAGAGCGGCTGATCCAGTACCAGCACAATGGATTTGCCGCTTCATCTGAAGAGCTTTTCGATTACCTCAACTGGCTCTACCGGCAGCCGATCATCACACAATTCCTCCCTGTATGATCTCTTATCCCAATCTCCAAACATTGCCGCCGCGGACGGCTGATGCGGTCAAGTAGAACCTCGGCGAACTCACCATGCCGGCAGATTTTTCCTATCAATATAAATGGCTAATATCAGCCCCCTTGACACCCCCCGCAAAAAGGTTTATACTAAACCTTGCTTTATAAACAACATATCCCCAAACATACACTATATGCGTACAACCCAGCATATACAGCATAAAGGCGGCTAAATCGTAAGAGCGTGCGTGTCGATTTAGTCCCGCCGCAAGCGGGATTTTTTGTACCTTTTTAAAACCTACCATTGAGATCACTGCGTACCATGCAGATAGTACGCACCGACTTCAGTGATAGGAATGGACATTGACAACCAAGAAAGACAGATCAACAAATAGGTGTAACTAGCATCAACATTGAAACAACAACGCCGAAAATACCACTAGAACGTAATGCTATGCGTTTTAGTGATTGCAATGAAAAAGGGCGTACGGTGGATGCCTTGACACCACGAAACGATGAAGGACGTAGGAGCCTGCGATAAGCCTCGGGTAGGTGGCAACCAACCTCTGATCCGGGGATGTCCGAATGGGGAAACCCGGCTGTGATTAAACCACGGTCATCTGCACCTGAATTCATAGGGTGCATGAAGTAAACTCGGCGAACTGAAACATCTTAGTAGCCGAAGGAAAAGAAAACAATTGCGTATTGCTTTTCGTTGGCCGCTTTTCCATAGCGGTTGGCGATAAGTGATATGCTCATTCCCTTAGTAGTGGCGAGCGAAAGGGGAAGAGCCTAAATCTTTACTATGTAACCGAGCATGCTTCTTGTAAGTGTGTTCGGGGGAGAAGCGCAAGCTGCTGTAGTGGAGTTGTTGCGAGAGGATTATTTTTGATACCTTGCGTGTATCGAGTAGACGCTCCATGGAGTTCCTTTTCTGTAATCTACCTGAAAGGGAAAGGTCACAGGAAAGGGATTCTTACATCGCTAGCTAAAAGCTCTGGAAGGGGCTACCACAGAAGGTGACAGTCCTGTAGGCAAAAGCGACGTAAGCTCTACATAATTCTTCTCAAGTACCATGGGCCTCGTGAAATCCTATGGGAATCCGGGACGACTATTGTTCCAAGGCTAAATATTCGTGGTGATCGATAGTGAACAAGTACCGTGAGGGAAAGGTGAAAAGCACCCCGGTGAGGGGGATGAAATAGTATCTGAAACCGTATGCTTACAAATAGCTGGAGTCCCGTATCAATTTTGCTCCTGAAAACAGACGCGATACACTGCGTGTTACTTTTGAAACAAACAGTGATAAAACTCCGTGTATCGCACGAGATATTTCAGCGGCAAAATTGATACGGGATGACAGTGTGCCTATTGAAGAATGAACCAACGAGTTAGTAGGTATAGTTTATCTAAGTCCCTACAGGACGAAGGTGCAGTGAAAGCGAGCGTGAATAGCGCGAACAAACGACTATACTTACCAGACCCGAAACCAGGTGACCTACCCATGACCAGGATGAACCTCAACGAAAGTTGAGGGGAGGTCCGAACCCACGAGCCGTGCAACACTCGGGGATGAGTTGTGGGTAGCGGAGAAATTCCAATCGAACTTGGCAATAGCTGGTTCTCCTCGAAATAACTTTAGGGTTAGCCTGTACGTGGCAGCCAGGGGTAGAGCACTGAATGGGGGCAGATGGCGTAAGCCTACTACTCCCAACCAAACTCCGAATACTGGCCTCGCTATACGTGCAGAGTTAGACCGTGGGGGCTAAGCTCCACTGGTCAAAAGGGAAACAGCCCAGACCGCCAAATAAGGTCCCTAAATCTAGATTAAGTGTAAAAGGTGGTGCAGTAACTTGGACAACTAGGAGGTTGGCTTAGAAGCAGCCATCCTTTAAAGAAAGCGTAATAGCTCACTGGTCAAGTTGCCGTGCGCCGAAAATTACCCGGGGCTAAATCTAGTACCGAATTTGCGGATCCCCCATACCATTTATGGTGTGCGGGGGTGGTAGAGGAGCGTTCGTACTCCATTGAAGTTGGACCGCGAGGTCTGGTGGAGGGGTACGAAGTGAGAATGTTGGTATAAGTAGCAAAAATGGAGGTGAGAACCCTCCACACCGAAAACCTGAGGTTTCCTGGGCAACGCAAATCGACCCAGGGTTAGTCGGTCCTAAGGCGAGGCTGAAAAGCGTAGCTGATGGACAGCTGGTTAATATTCCAGCACTGTCTTATGGATTACCTACACTGACGCATCATAAGAGGTCCGAACGTATTCTGACTACATGCGTTGCTGCCACCCCTCTTTTTCTCCCCTTTCCATTCTGATGAATTGAAAAGGGGTTCAAGGGGAGATAAAAGAGGGGTGATGGCAGCAGGCCGCGGCGCAAGCCAAAGCCAATTCGGGCTGAAGGGGTGCCAAGAAAAGGTGGAGGCCCTATCCATAGGATGACCGTACCGTAAACCGACACAGGTGGGCGGGCGCGTAGTGCGCTCAGGTGTACGAGAGAACCCTCGTTTAGGAACTCGGCAAAACAGCGGCCGTACCTTCGGTATATGGCCTGCCCACTGCCCGCAAGGGTACGTGGGCCGCAGTTAATGATCTCAAGCGACTGTTTACCAAAAACTTAGGTCCCTGCTAAACCGCAAGGTGATGTATAGGGGCCGATGCCTGGCCAGTGTCAGAACGTTAAGGCAAGGGGTGCAAGCCCCGAACCGAAGCGCTGATGAACGCCGGCGGTAACTATAACCGTCCTAAGGTAGCGAAATTCCTTGTCGGGTAAGTTCCGACCTGCACGAATGGCATAACGACTTGAGAACTCTCTCAACGAGGGACTCGGCGAAATTACAAGACTCGTGAAGATGCGAGTTACCCGCGGCTAGACGAAAAGACCCCGTGAAGCTTTACTACAACTTGACATTGAAGTAGAGTTACGCGTGCTTAGAATATGTGGGAGACTGCGAGACCTTCCTTTCGGGGAAGGTGGAGTCGAAATATGAAATACCACACTCGTGTGATTTTGCTTCTAACCGTAACCCGTGAATCCGGGATCGGAACAGTGTCTGGTGGGTAGTTTAACTGGGGCGGTTGCCTCCTAAAATGTAACGGAGGCGTTTACTAAGGTTGGCTAGGTTCGGATGGAAACCGAGCCGGTAGGGCAAAGCTACAAGCCAGCTTTACTGCAAGACAAACAAGTCGAGCAGTTGCGAAAGCAGAACTTAGTGATCCGACGATCCAATGTAGGATGGTCGAAGCTCAACGGATAAAAGTTACTCCGGGGATAACAGGCTGATCTCCCCCAAGAGTCCACATCGACGGGGAGGTTTGGCACCTCGATGTCGGCTCATCGCATCCTGGGGCTGGAGAAGGTCCCAAGGGTTTGGCTGTTCGCCAATTAAAGCGGTACGCGAGCTGGGTTTAGAACG